>Ga0208516_100016_pt1 | contig 199081 bp, 171 predicted proteins | sample LakWasM117_HOW13_2_FD_183931 | JGI IMG/M metagenome (GOLD analysis project Ga0208516, IMG submission 183931) | Freshwater sediment methanotrophic microbial communities from Lake Washington under simulated oxygen tension - Sediment Metagenome... | ecosystem: Environmental > Aquatic > Freshwater...
CATTGCCACGCTGCGCGAACAGGGTGCAGCGATTGCGGGCGACCCGGGCGTGGGCTATGAGATGCGGCCCGGCTTTCTGCTGCCGCCGCTGATGTTCACGCCCGATGAGCTGGAAGCCCTGCTGCTGGGCGCGCGCTGGGCCAGCCGCCAGGCCGACCCCGAGCTCGCCCAGGCCGCCACCGCCGCGCTGGACCGCATACGCAGCGCGCTGCCGCTGGAGCTGCGCATCGAGGTGGACACCAGCGGCCTGCTGGTGCCGCCCATCTGCCACGAATCCGTGACCGAGCCCTGGCAGACCGCGCTGCGCCTGGCGATACGGCGCCAGCACCGGGTGCTGCTGCACTACACGGATGAGAAGGGCCAGCCGACCGAGCGCCAGATCTGGCCTTTTGCCATGGCTTTCTTCGATCAGCGGCGCATTCTTGCGGCCTGGTGCGAACTGCGCCAGGACTTCCGCCATTTCCGCGCCGACCGCGTGCGCTCCGTCACCGATCTGCAGGAACGCTATCCCGACCACCGCAGCGGCCTGATCGAACGCTGGTCGCGGCAAATGGGCTACACGGTCCGCTGACACCACTGCTGACAAAAACTGTCAGCATGGCCTCCTACAGTCGCTCCCATGGCCTTCTCGCCATGCATTCAAACCACTGGGAGCCTTCATGAACGACTCGATCAAGCCGCTGCGCTTTTACTTCCACCCCCGCTCGCGCGCCGTCATCGCGCGCTGGATGCTGGAGGAATGCGGCGCCCGCTATGAGCCCGTGCGGCTGGAATACGGCAGCACCATGAAGGCTGCCGACTACCTGGCTGTCAACCCCATGGGCAAGGTCCCCGCCCTGGTGCACGGCGAGACCGTGATCACCGAACAGGCCGCCATCCTTGCCTATCTGGCCGACATCTTCCCCGAACGAAGGCTCGCACCGGCCGTGGACAGCCCGCTGCGCGGCGTCTACCACCGCTGGATGTTCTTCCTGGCCGGCCCCGTCGACGCCTTGATAACTGCCAAGAGCCAGGGCCACCTGGAGCAGCAGACGGCCGACCAGGCCATGTCCGCCGGCTATGGCCGCTATGACGACGTGGTGCAGACGCTGCGCCAGGCTGTGGCCGGCAGGCGCTACCTGTGCGGCGACCAGTTCACCGCCGCCGACGTGCTCATGGCCAGCTACCTGCGCTGGGGCACGATGATGAAGCTGCTGCCCGCGCTGCCCGAGTTCAGCGACTACGGCCAGCCGCTGATGGAACGCCCGGCCTCGCTGCGCTCCATCCAGCTCAACGAAGCGGACCTCGCGGCCCAGCCGGCATAAGGACCGGGCAGGGGCTGCCGCCGACCGCGGCGGCGGCCTCGCCATCCAGCCGTCACCGGCAGCGGCTACCATCGGGGGTTTGATCGCCGCCTGGCGTTTCCTGAACGCCATCCCTTTCCCAGCCCTTCCCGACTCCCGCCGCGCATGCCTGCCTTTTCCTTCGAAGCCCTGGATGCACAAGGTCAGACCCGCAAGGGCACGATCGAAGCCGACAACGCGCGCGCCGCGCGCAGCCAGCTGCGGGCCCAGGCCCTGGTGCCCATGGCCGTGGAGATCGTGGCCTCGGGTTCCGCATCCGGCCCGCAGGGCGGCGCCTCGCGCTGGCTGACCCGTCCCGTCCTTGGCTCCACGGGGCTGACCGTTTGGACGCGCCAGATGGCGGGGCTGGTCGGATCAGGCCTGCCCATAGAGCGCGCCCTGGCCGCGCTGTCCGAAGAAGCCGACGACCCGCGCCAGCACCACCTCGTGGCCGCGCTGCGCGCCGAGGTCAACGCAGGCTCCACCTTTGCCCGCGCCCTGGCCCAGCATCCGCGCGAGTTCTCCGACATCTACTGCGCCGTGATCGGCGCCGGCGAGGCCAGCGGCAGCCTGGGCCCGGTGCTGGAGCGGCTGGCCGACGACCTGGAATCGCGCCAGGCCCTGCAGTCCAAGCTCATTGGCGCAGCCCTGTATCCGGCCATCGTGACCCTGGTGGCCATTGTCATCGTGCTGTTCCTGGTCAGCTACGTGGTGCCCCAGGTGGCCAGCGTGTTCGCCGGCACCAAGCGCGCCCTGCCCTGGCTCACCGTGGCCATGCTGGCGCTCAGCGACTTCGTGCGCAGCTATGGCTGGGCCGCGCTGATCGCCCTGGTGCTGGGCGCCGTGGGATTCCGGCTGTCCATGAAGAACCCCGTGCTGCGCGAGCGCTTCGACGCCTGGTGGCTGCGCCTGCCGCTGATCGGCCGGCTGGCGCGCAACTACAACGCGGCACGCTTTGCCGGCACGCTGGCCATGCTGGCGGGCGCAGGCGTGCCCATTCTCAAGGCCTTGCAGGCCGCAGCCGAAACGCTGGGCAACCGCGCGCTGCGCGCCGATGCCATGGACGCGCTGGCCCTGGTGCGCGAGGGCGCGCCGCTGGCCTCGGCCCTGGCGCAGAAAAAGCGCTTCCCGGGCCTGATCTCCATGTTTGCCCGCCTGGGCGAGCAGACCGGCCAGCTGCCCGTGATGCTGCAGCGCGCGGCCAACCAGCTGTCCACCGAGGTGCAGCGCCGCGCCATGCACCTGGCCACCATCCTGGAGCCGCTGCTGATCGTGGCCATGGGCATGGTCGTGGCCCTGATCGTGCTGGCCGTGCTCATGCCCATCATCCAGCTCAACCAGTTCGTCAAATAGCGAAAAGCGCCAAGCCATGTCCGTGACCCTGCAAGACAAGCTGGTCGTCGCCATCTCCTCGCGGGCGCTGTTCGACTTCGAGGAGGAGAACCGGCTGTTCGACGCCGGTGACGAGCAGGCCTACATGCGCCGCCAGCTGGACTTGGTGCACCAGCCCGCACGCCCGGGCATCGCCTTCCCGCTGGTGCGCAAGCTGCTGGCCTTCAATACGCCCGAAGTGCAGCGCGTGGAGGTGATGATGCTGTCGCGCAACGACCCGGCCAGCGGCATGCGGGTCTTCGCCTCGGCCAAGGCGGCCGACATGCACATAGAGCGCGGCGTGTTCACGCGCGGGCGCGATCCGTTTTCCTACCTGCGGCCGCTGGGCGCCCACCTGTTTCTTTCGGCCAACGAGGTCGATGTGCGCAGGGCGTTGTCCATCGGCTTTCCTGCCGCGCGCGTGATGGTCGATTCCACGCCCGCAGGCGACCGCTATCCGCAGGAGGTGCGCATCGCGTTCGACGGCGATGCAGTGCTGTTCTCCGACGAGGCCGAACGCGTCTACCAGCAAGGCGGGCTGCCGGCCTTTCTGCGCCACGAGGTCTCCCATGCCGCCACGCCGCTGGCGGAAGGGCCGTTCAAGCCGCTGCTGGTGGCGCTGCACCGGCTGCAGCAGCAGGCGGACTCGTCCCAGACCATGCGCATTCGCACGGCCCTGGTGACGGCGCGCAGCGCACCGGCGCACGAGCGTGCCATCCGCACGCTGCTGGAATGGGGCATTGCGGTGGACGAGGCCATGTTCCTCGGCGGCCTGGAAAAGGGCCCGTTCCTGCGCGAGTTCGAGCCGGACTTCTTCTTCGACGACCAGACCGGCCACGTCAACTCGGCCGCGCGCCATGTGCCGGCAGGCCACGTGAGCAGCGGCATCTCCAATCCGGACACCGATCCGCCGAAGTAAACAATTGCAAAGGGCGGGCCGGCCGTGCTTGCAAATGCCGGTTCCGTGCCCAAATAAAGCCAATGCATTTTCCCCTCATGAACCGCTCTGCCCTGCTGCGCCGGCCACCGCTGCTGCAGGCCGCCGTCGTCGTGCTGCTGACCAGCGCCTTCATGCTGCCCGCCGCGCGCGCGCAGGCGGCAGAAAACGCAGCCACCGAGCAGGCAACGGCCAGCCCGGCGCCGCTGACCAAGGGAGAGATCAAGGCCCAGCGTGAATTCAAGATGCTGGACTTCAACAAGGACGGCAAGCTCAGCCGTGCCGAAGTCGCGCTGTTCCCGCGCCTGTCGGCAGCCTTCGACGAGGCCGACACCGACAAGGACGGCTACGTCTCCTATGCGGAAGTGCAGGCCTTTGCCGTCAAGTACCGCGCCGAACGCGACAAGGCAAAGGCCAAGGCGCAGGCCGAAGAGGCAAAGGCCGCCGAGCGTGCGGCAGCCGAGCATGCCGCAACCGCACCCGCTGCCAGGGACAAGAAGGAAGGCGAAGGCTCAAAGGACTGAGCCTTCTTGCCCGGCCCCTGACACTCAAAGACCGCCGGTACGCTTGACCTTGGGTTCCGAATAGGTCAACGGTTCGTCGCGCACCTGCATCTTGTTGCGAGCCACATCGTCGGCCTTGCTGACCTCCTGGGCCTGCTCCACCGCCATGGCGCTGGCACGCCACATGGACTGGATGAACTCGATGAGCTGCTTGGAGATCGGCTCCTTGGGCGGCTCCTCGACCTCTTCCTTTTGCTTGATCTCCTCGGCCAGCGTCCAGTCGCGGTTTTCCTGGTCCACCACGGACGGCTTTTCAGGATCGCGCACCACCCGGCCTTCGCCGATGCGGTCCGTGGATTCGACGGCGTTGGTGGCGTTCACAGGACGCACGGGCACCGCGCCCGACGCACCGGTGGAGTACAGATCGGCGCTTTGCGGGCGCCACGGTATGGGTGATCGGTCAACAGGTGGAATTGGCATGGCTCGACCCTCTTGCTGGATGTGTGCTGTGGGCGGGAATTTCCCGCCGTCGCCTCATCATCGACAGAAGCTGAAAGAACTGAAGCGCTTTTTTTGCAAGACGCTTCGGCCTGCCTCAAATCAAGGGTAAACCCCTTATTCGCCCCAACCAGGCGCTAGAGGAAGCGCTCCAGCAGCTTGCGCGAGGTGCGATCCAGCGCCGTGCTGTCGGGCACGCTGAACTGCACGCCGTCCTGGCTGGTGATCATCAGATGCGTGCGGCCCGACAGGCGCCGGATGTCCTCCTCGGCCTTGAGCACGAGCTGCACGGGCCCCCGGTCGGTCTCCAGGTCCCAGGTGCTGGGCGTGGAAAAGCCGGATACCTTGTGGATGCGCTGGATGACGGGCACGAACTCGCGCACGGCCAGGTCTTCCTCGATCAGCGTGCGGGCCTGCGCCGGCAGATGGTCCATGTGGTCCACCCACAGCGCCTCCTTGCCATCGACGGAGACCAGGGACAGGCCTTCCAGCGGTGCGGCAATGGGAAAAGCGCGCACGGGCACCACGGATTCGTGGCGCGTGCCGTCGGCCAGGATCAGCACCAGGCGGCCATGGGCGTTGCGCTCCATGCGCACGCCGCTCAGATCGGCGCCGGCAGCGGAATGTTGGGCGTTGGACATGGCTTATTCCTCGATGGTGGTTGCGGCCAGGGTCAGGCCTGCGGCCTGGGCATCCTCTTCGGCGCGCCGCGCCTGGGCCTGGTACAGGCGCCAGTAGGCGCCCTGCTTTTCCATCAGCTCGTCGTGCGGACCCACTTCCACGATCTCGCCCCGGTCCATGACCACGAGGCGGTCGGCCTTGCGCAGCGTGGACAGGCGGTGGGCAATGGCAATCGTCGTGCGGCCCTGCACCAGATTGTCCAGCGCCTTCTGGATTTCCTTCTCGGTCTCGGTGTCCACAGCCGAGGTGGCCTCGTCCAGGATCAGGATGCGCGGGTCGATCAGCAGTGCGCGCGCGATGGAGATGCGCTGGCGCTCGCCGCCCGACAGGCCCTGGCCGCGCTCGCCCACCAGGGAGTCGTAGCCGTGCGGCAGGCGCAGGATGAATTCATGGGCGTGGGCCGCACGGGCCGCCGCCACGATTTCCTCGCGCGTGGCATCGGGCTTGCCGTAGGCGATGTTCTCGGCAATGGTGCCGAAAAACAGGAAGGGCTCCTGCAGCACCAGACCGATGTTGCTGCGGAAGTCCGAGACCTTGAGCCTGCGGATGTCCACGCCGTCGAGCTGAATGGAGCCCTCGCTCACGTCATAGAAACGGCTGATCAGGTTGACCAGGGTGCTCTTGCCCGAGCCGCTGTGACCCACCAGACCGATCATTTCACCCGGACGAATCTGCAGGTCCAGGTTCTTGATCACGGCGCGGCTGCCGTAGCGGAAGCTCAGGTTGTCCAGCGTGATGGCGCCCTGCACGCGCGGCAGCTTGACCGGGTTGACCGGGTCGGGCACGTTGCTCACGTGGTCGAGGATGTCGAAGATGCGCTTGGCGCCGGCCGCCGCCTTCTGCGTGACCGAGACGATGCGGCTCATCGAGTCCAGGCGGCTGTAGAAGCGGCCGATGTAGGCGATGAAGGCCGTCAGGATACCGACCGTGATCTGGCCGCCAGCCACCAGCCAGATGCCGAAGCCCCAGACCACCAGCAGGCCGATCTCGGTCAGCAGCGTCACCGTGGGCGTGAACAGCGACCAGGTCTTGTTGACCTTGTCGTTGGCCTGCAGGTTGACCAGATTGGCCTGGGCGAAGCGGTCGGCCTCGCGCTTTTCCTGGGCGAAGGCCTTGACCACGCGGATGCCGGGGATGGTGTCGGCCAGCACATTGGTCACTTCGGACCAGACGCGGTCGATCTTCTCGAAGCCCGTGCGCAGGCGGTCGCGCACCAGGTGGATCATCCAGGCGATGAAGGGCAGCGGCACCAGGGTGACCAGGGCCAGCCACGGATTGATGGAGAACAGGATGACCGAGGTCATCACGATCATCAGCACGTCGGTGGCGAAATCCAGCGCATTCAAGGATAGAAACAAATTGATGCGATCTGTTTCCGCCCCGATGCGTGCCATCAGGTCGCCCGTGCGCTTGCTGCCGTAGTAGTCCAGCGACAGCGTCAACAGGTGGTTGTAGGTGGTGGTGCGCAGATCCGAGCCAATGCGCTCGGAGACCTTGGCCAGCACGAAGGTGCGCGCCCAGCCCAGGCCCCAGGCCACCAGCGCCGCCGCCAGCAGGCCGCTCAGGTAGAAGACCACGAGGCTGCTGTCGATCTGCTGCCCGTTCTGGAACGGGATCAGGATCTTGTCCACGATGGGAATCGTCAGGTAGGGCGCCACCAGGGTGGCGCCCGTGGAGGCCAGCGTCAGCAAAAAGCCCAGCAGCAGCTGGTGCCGGTAGGGATGGGCAAAGCGCCACAGGCGCAGCAGCACCCAGGTGGAGGTCTGCGGGCCCTGCTGGCGCGCGCAGGCCGGGCATTCGTCGGCCTCGGGCGGCAGCTCGGCCTGGCAGGCCGGGCAGCGGGGCACGTCGTCCTCGGGCTCGGCAAAGTCCTCGCCGCGTGCCAGTCGCTCGCGCTCATGGTCGAACTGCTGCAGCAGGCGCAGCACGGCCGCCTGGTGGCGCAGCGTGAAGCGCCACAGCGCCAGCCGCGCCGCAGGGCCGTGCAGTTCGAGGTTGCCCACGCCGCCGTGGTCCAGCGTGCGCAGATTCTGATCAATGGATAGTGCCCACTCACTCCACTGCTGATCTGCAGGATCACAGGCGAGGAGCCGCTGGTTGGTCAGCACAACCCAGCCTTCGCCGAAGCGCATATCGAGGGTCAGGTCAACCGGGACGAGGGCCAGCACGTTTTCATTGGAAGCGAGCCTGGCTCGCAGCCCAGCCCCGCGGGGGCTGGCAAGGAAGGCCGAAACGTCCACAGAATGGTGTTCTTGCATGTTGAGTTGTTTTTCCCGCCCCTGGCGGCTCCTGGTGTCATGCGGGCAACCGCAGCTCCCCGGTGGATATCCCGCGCTTTGCACGGCATACCCTGCTCAACGCGCCAACCCTGGTTTAGGCTGACAGCACTGCGCATGGGCTTTCTGAGCGCACAATCCTCTCCCATTCTCCGGCGATCCGCACCCGGGTCGTCGCTCACGCTTACCCGTTGATCGACATGGCGAAATTCAAAGACATCCAACTCTTGCGCACCACCTACCTGCGTGGACCCAGCGTCTGGACCTACCGTCCCGTGCTGGAGGTCTGGCTGGATCTTGGTGAGCTGGAGGACTATCCCTCGAACAAGCTTGACGGTTTCAACGAGCGCCTGACGGCCTGGCTGCCCGACCTGATCGAGCACCACTGCGGCGTGGGCGAGCGCGGCGGCTTCATCCAGCGCCTGGAAGGCGGCACCTGGTGCGGCCATGTGCTGGAGCACATCATCATCGAGCTGCTGAACCTGGCGGGCATGCCGGCCGAGTTCGGCCAGACGCGCGAGATTTCCCAGCGCGGCATCTACCGCATGGTCTTCCGCTGCCCCGAGGAAACCGTGGCGCGCACGGCCCTGGCCTACGGCCACCGGCTGATCATGGCCGCCATCAACGACGAGCCCTTCGACCTGAAGGCCGCCGTCAAGGCCATCAAGACCGAGATCAACGACCGCTACCTGGGCCCGAGCACGGGCTGCATCGTCGATGCCGCAGGCGAGCGCCGCATTCCCCACATCCGCCTCAATGACGGCAACCTCGTGCAGCTCGGCTATGGCGCCGCGCAGCGCCGCATCTGGACCGCCGAGAGCGACCAGACCAGCGCCATTGCCGAAGGCATTGCCCAGGACAAGGACTTCACCAAGCGCCTGCTGGCCGCCTGCGGCGTGCCCGTGCCCGAAGGCCAGATCGTCCACAGCCCCGAGGAAGCCTGGGAAGTGGCGCAGGACATCGGCTTTCCCGTCACCGTCAAGCCCTCGGACGGCAACCACGCGCGTGGCGTGACGCTGGACCTGCGCGACGAGGCCGACATCAAGGCCGCCTTCGCGTTGGCCCAGCCCGAAGGCTCGGACGTGATCGTCGAGCGCTTCATCGACGGCACCGAGCACCGCATCCTGGTGGTGGGAGGCAAGGTCGTGGCGGCCTGCCGTGGCGAGACCGTGAGCGTGGCCGGCAACGGCAAGTCCACGCTGCGCGAGCTGGTCGCCGTGGTCAACCAGGACCCGCGCCGCGGCCCCGAGCAGGAATACCCGCTGGACTGGATCAACCTCGAAGCCCCGGCCGTGAAGCTGGAGCTCAAGCGCCAGGACGTCACGCCCGACACCATTCCCGCCCAGGGCACCAGCGTGCTGTTGCAGCGCAACGGCAACATGGCCATCGACTGCACGGATGAGGTCCACCCCGAAGTGGCCTACATGGCCACGCTGGCCGCCAAGATCGTGGGCCTGGACATCGCGGGCATGGACATGATCCTGCAGGACGTCTCGCGCCCCATGAAGGAGCAGGGCGGCGCCATCCTCGAAGTCAACGCCGGCCCCGGCCTGCTGATGCACCTGAAGCCCACCAGCGGCGCGCCGCGCCCCGTGGGCATGGCCATCGCCGACCACCTGTTCCCGCGCACCGAAGAGGGCACGGGCGCAGGCCGCATTCCCCTGGTGGGCATTGCCGGCACGCGCAACAACGGTTTCACGGCCCGCCTGGTGGGCTGGCTGCTGCAGCTGTCGGGCAAGCTCACGGGCGTGGCCAGCAGCGAGGGCATGTTCCTGTCCAACCGCCAGACCCAGAAGACCAACACCGCCAACTGGGCCGGTGCCCACCGCCTGCTGACCAACCGCCTGGCCCAGGCCGCCGTCATCCAGACCACGGCCCGCTCCATCCTGGAGGAAGGCCTGGCCTACGACCGCTGCCTGGTCGGCGTGGTCACCGACATGGACGGCTTCGAGCAGTTGCCCGACCATGACGTGCACGAGCAATCGCAGATGACGCGCGTGATGCGCACCCAGATCGACGTGGTGCTGGACGAAGGCGCGGGCGTCCTCAATGCCGACATCGAACAGGTGGCCGACCTGGCCCGCCTGTGCGACGGCGAAGTGCTGTTCTATTCGATGCAGGCAGACAGCCCCGTGGTCGCGGCCCACCGTTCCGAGAGCGAAGGCCGCGCCGTCTTCGTACGCGGCAACCAGGTGATCCTGGCCACGGGCGCTGCCGAGCGCGTGCTGGGCACGCTGGACGCACTGAGCCTGCCCGGCGGCCTGCGCCCGGACACGCCGGCCCTGCTGGCCGCCATTGCCGCCGCGTGGTCCATGGACATTGCCCCCGACCTCATCGTCGCCGGCATCAAGACCTTCGACTACACGCCGGCCGCCGCAGCCACCGCCGCCTGAGCCCGACCACACGATGACATGCAGGCAGGCCCGGCGACGCGGGCCTGCCCTCCGAAAGAAGACACTATGCAGATCACCCGCATCCGAGCCCTGCGCGGCCCCAATCTCTGGACCCGCAGCACCGCCATCGAAGCCATCGTGCAATGCGAGCCCGGCGAGTGCGACTACTCGGCCCTGCCCGGCTTCGAGGACCGGCTGCGCGCGCGCTTTCCCAAGATCGGCACGCTGCAGCCGCACGGCGCCGACCAGCGCCTGTCACTGGCCCAGGTGCTGGAAGTCGCGGCCCTGTCGCTGCAGGCCCAGGCCGGCTGCCCGGTGACCTTCAGCCGCACGCATGAGACCGTGGAGACCGGCACCTACCAGGTGGTGGTGGAGTACACCGAAGAGGCCGTTGGCCGCCTGGCCATGGAACAGGCCGGCGAGCTGCTGCAGTCGGCCCTGGCCGACACGCCCTTCGACGCCGACAAGGTGGTGGCCCAACTGCGCGAACTCGACGAGGACGAGCGCATCGGCCCCTCCACCGGCTCCATCGTCGATGCGGCCGTGGCGCGTGGCATTCCCATTCGCCGCCTGACCTCGGGCTCGCTGGTACAGCTGGGCTGGGGCTCCAAGGCGCGTCGCATCCAGGCCGCCGAGCTGGACCAGACCAGCGCCGTGGCCGAGTCCATCGCCCAGGACAAGGACCTGACCAAGCGCCTGCTGCACGCCGCCGGCGTGCCCGTGCCGCTGGGCCGCCCCGTCAAGGACGTGGAAGAAGCCTGGCTCGTGGCCCAGGAAGTGGGCCTGCCCGTGGTGGTCAAGCCCCAGGACGGCAACCAGGGCAAGGGCGTGGTGGTCAACATCACCACGCACGAGCAGCTCAAGGCCGCCTTCGCCACCGCCTCGGAATTCGGCGACGACATCATGGTCGAGCGCTTCCTGCCCGGCCACGACTTCCGCCTGCTGGTGGTCGGCGGCCAGCTGGTGGCCGCTGCGCGCCGCGAGCCGCCCCAGGTGCTGGGCGACGGCCAGCACACCATCCGCGAGCTGGTGGACCTCGTCAACCAGGACCCGCGCCGCGGCTCGGGCCACGGCACGGCGCTGACCAAGATCCGCCTGGACGACATCGCCATCGCGCGCATCGCCACCGAAGGGCTCACGCCCGAATCCGTGCCGGCCCAGGGCCAGCGCGTGGTGCTGCGCAACAACGCCAACCTGTCCACCGGCGGCAGCGCCACCGATGTGACGGACGACGTGCACCCCGACATCGCCGCGCGCGCCGTGGAGGCCGCCCAGACCATCGGCCTGCACATCTGCGGCGTGGACGTGGTCTGCGAGACCATGCTGCGCCCGCTGGAGGAGCAAAACGGCGGCATCGTCGAAGTCAACGCCGCACCGGGCCTGCGCATGCACCTGGCGCCGTCCTTCGGCAAGCCCCGCAACGTGGGCGTGCCCATGGTCGATGAGCTGTTCGCGCCGGGCCAGGACGGCCGCATCCCGCTGGTGGCCGTCACCGGCACCAATGGCAAGACCACGACCACGCGCCTGATCGCCCACCTGTTCACCTCGCATGGCTGGCGCACGGCCATGACGAACACGGACGGCGTCTACGTCAACGGCCGCCAGATCGACAGCGGCGACTGCTCGGGCCCGCGCAGCGCGCGCAACGCCCTGGCCCACCCCGAGACCGATGCGGCCGTGCTCGAATGCGCACGCGGCGGCATCCTGCGCGAAGGCCTGGGCTTCGACCGCTGCCAGGTGGCCGTGGTCACCAACGTGGGCGCGGGCGACCACCTGGGCCTGAACTACATCACCACGGTGGAAGACGTGGCCGTGCTCAAGCGCGTCATCGTGCAGAACGTGGCCACCGACGGCTATGCCGTGCTCAACGCGGCCGACCCGCTGGTCGCCGCCATGGCCTCCACCTCGCCGGGCAAGGTCATCTATTTCGCGGCCGACCGCCACCACCCCGTGATGGCCACGCACCGTGCCCAGGGCAACCGCGTGGTCTACGTGGACGGCGACAGCATCGTCGCGGCCGAAAGCTCGTGGCGCGAGACCATCGCGCTGCGCGAGATCCCCATCACGCGCAACGGCACCATCAGCTTCCAGGTGGAGAACGTCATGGCCTCCATCGCCGCCGCCTGGGGCGTGGGCATGCCCTGGCAGACCATCCGCCGTGGCCTGGCCGGCTTCGTCAACGACAGCGACAACGCGCCGGGCCGCTTCAACGTCATGGACTACCGTGGCGCCACGCTGATCGCCGACTACGGCCACAACCCAGACGCCATCCGCGCCCTGGTCCAGGCCGTGGACGCCATGCCCGCGCAGCGCCGCAGCGTGGTCATCAGCGGCGCGGGCGACCGCCGCGACCAGGACATCACCGAGCAGACCCAGATCCTGGGCAAGGCCTTCGACGACGTCATCCTCTACCAGGATGCCTGCCAGCGCGGCCGCGCCGACGGTGAAGTCCTGGCCCTGCTGCAGCAAGGCCTGCAAGGCGCACCGCGCACCGACTACGTGACCCAGATCCAGGGTGAGTTCAACGCCATCGACCATGCGCTGGCGCGGCTGACGCCCGGCGACCTGTGCCTGGTGCTGGTGGACCAGGTCGAGGAAGCTCTGGAGCACCTGCGCCGCCATGTGGCGGGTGAGGCCTGACATGAACAGCCGGGCCTTGCTCACGGCCGCCCTGTCCACGCTGCTGCTGGGCGCCTGCGGCGCGCGCGCCGAGCAGGTCGGCGCGGTGGACACGGTGTTCAAGTTCATAGGCCCGGACCACAAGATCGTGGTCGATGCCTATGACGATCCCAAGGTGGCGGGCGTGACCTGCTATGTCTCGCGCGCCAAGACCGGTGGCATCAAGGGCGGCCTGGGCCTGGCCGAGGACCGCGCCGAAGCCTCGATCAGCTGCGTGCAGACCGGACCCATCCAGATCCCTGCGCCGCTCAAGCAGCAGGACGAGGTGTTCACCGAACGCATCTCGCTGCTGTTCAAGCGCCTGCGCGTGGTGCGCATGGTCGATGCGCAGCGCAACACCCTGGTCTACATGACCTATTCGGACCGCGTGATCGAAGGCTCGCCGCAAAACAGCGTCACGGCCGTGCCCGTGCCGCGCAGCACGCCGATTCCGATGGGCAAATAACCCGCCTCAGTCCTGGGCGTGTTGGCGGCAGGCCTGCACAAAGGCCGCCAGCGCCGGCGAGCGGCGCTTGCCCGCCCGCTGCACCAGCGAGAAATCCCGCCACATGCGCGGCAGCGTGGTCGGCAGCACGGCCAGCTCTCCCGAGGCGACCAGGGCCTGCACCAGCACGCGCGACAGACAGCTGATGCCCAGGCCCTGGGCCACGCAGCGCGCAATCGCCTCTGAACTGCCCAGCGTGGCGGCGGCCGGCAGCTGGTGCAGATGCGGCAGCAAGGCATGCTCCACCATCTCGCGCGTGCCCGAGCCCGGCTCGCGCAGCAGCCAGCGCGCACCGCGCAAGGCGGCCACGCCCAGCGGGCGCTGGCCTGCGGCCTGCACCAGCGGGTCCTGTGCTGCGGCCACGATGACGAGTTCGTCGCGCATCCAGGGCTCGACCTCCAGCCCGGGCCAGTGGCTGGTGCCCTCGATCAGGCCCAGGTCCACGTCCAGCGACTCCACGGCCTGGCCCACCTCGCGCGTGTTGGCGATCTGCAGGTCCACGCTCAGGTGCGGATGGCTGCGCGCCAGGTGCGCGAGCACGGCTGGCAGCGCATAGGTGCCTATGGTGGTGCTGGCTGCCACGCGCAGACGCACGGGCAGGCTGGCGGCCCGCACCGAAAACGCCTGCTCTATGCCCCTGGCCTGCTCCAGCAGCGCCAGCGCCTCGGGCAGCAGGGCGCGCCCCGCGTCGTTGAGCGCCAGCCTCCGGCCCACGCGCTCGAACAGCTGGGCGCCCATGGCCTGCTCCAGCTGCTGCAGCGCGGCGCTGGTGGCCGACTGCGACAGGGCCACGGCGTCGGCCGCGGCCACGGTGGAGCCCGCCTGGGCGACGGCGCAGAAGATTTCAAGTTGGCGCAGGGTGAGGTGCAGCATGGCGTGCAGACTGAACGAGGCATCAACCTGTTTCCCCGGTTGGTGCTACAAAAACTATTCGTTATACGAATATAGCCAAGAAATCTAAAGTGCCTCCCATGCACCGCGCTCCTGACGCGGCGCGCAGGCACCATGAACACCACATCCCTCCCACGCTCCTCCCATCCGTCCGGCTGGCTGCGCCAGTTGACCGAGCTTGCGCCCGGCCTGCTGCTGGCCGGCGCCATTGCCGCAGCCGCCACCTGGGGCGCACGCCAGCCCCTGCTGGCCGGCTCGGGCCTGAGTGCACTGACGCTGGCCATCTGCATCGGCCTGGTCATCGGCAACACCGTCTATCCGCGCCTGGCGCCCAGCTGCCATGCCGGCGTGGGCCTGGCCAAGCAGCGCCTGCTGCGCGCGGGCATCGTGCTCTACGGCCTGCGGCTGACCTTCCAGGACATAGGCCATGTGGGCATGGCCGGCGTGGTGGTCGATGCCCTGGTGCTGGGCAGCACCTTCTTGCTGGCGCAGTGGCTGGGCCGCCGCGTCTTCGGGCTGGATGCGCGCACCACGGTGCTGATCGGCGCGGGCAGCTCCATCTGCGGCGCCGCTGCCGTGCTGGCCACCGAACCCGTGATCAAGGGCCGCGCCGAAGACGTGGCCGTGGCCGTGGCCACCGTGGTGGTCTTCGGCACCGTGGGCACCTTCCTCTACCCCGCGCTGTTCCACTGGAACGCTTCCCACGGCTGGCTGGACATGTCGCCTGCGCAGTACGGCCTGTACGTGGGCTCCACCGTGCACGAGGTGGCCCAGGTCGTGGCTGCCGGCGAAGCCATCGCCCCCGAAGCCGCCGACGTGGCCGTGATCTCCAAGATGGTGCGCGTGATGATGCTGGCCCCCTTCCTGCTGCTGCTGTCCATGGCGGTGGCGCGCGGCAACCGCAGCAGCCAGGTGAGCGACGGCCAGCCGCGCCGCATCACCATTCCGTGGTTTGCGCTGGGCTTCGTCGCCATGGCCGGCGTGAACTCCCTGGGCGTGCTGCCCGCTGCCGTGGTGCAGGTGGGCGTGCAGCTGGACAACGCCCTGCTGGCCGTGGCCATGGCGGCCCTGGGCCTGACCACCCATGTCCGCGCCGTGCGTGCCGCAGGCACGAAGCCCCTGCTGCTGGCCGCCTTGCTGTTCGCATGGCTTCTGGTGGCGGGCCTGCTCTTCAACCGCTGGGTGCCCGGCCTGCTCTGAAGCTGTCCGCATCCATCGACCGGCCCTGCAAAGCATCGTCTTGCAGGGCCTTTTTCATGGACTACCCGCCCCTGAACAAGGGAATACCCTTGAATCAAATGCAGACACAATTAATTTGTAATGCAAATTAATTGCATTGCAAAGATAATCGAGGCATGTCCTTTGCCTCTGCCCCTCCCCGCGCCCGCCTCGGCTTTCTCATGGTCACCCTGGTACGCCAGTGGCGCCGCCAGGTCGAGGAGCAACTGCTGGCCGACGGCCTGACCGATGCCACCTGGGCACCGCTGATCCACCTGCGCGCCTGGGGCGACGGCGTCACGCAAAAGGAACTGGCCGAGCGCGTGGGGCTGGACGGCTCCAGCCTGGTGCGCCTGCTCGATATTCTGGAAGGCCACGGCTGGGTGGAACGCCGCGCCGACCCCGGCGACCGGCGCAGCAAGCGCATCTTCCTGACCGATGAAGGCAACGATGCCGTGGACCGCGTGCGCGCCACCATGCTGCAGGCCGAGCTGGCCATGCTGCAGGACCTGGACGATGCCGAGATCGAGGCCATGCTGGCCGGCATGGCCAAGATCCAGGCGCGCATGGCCGCGCTGCGCACTGAAGGCGCGCCATGAGCGCCCTCCACGATGCCTATGGCCGCCTGCTGCAGGCCTCGGTCCGCTGGGGCTTCGACCCGGTGCGCCTGCGCCAGCATCTGCGCACGGCCTTTGCCGCCTGCCTGGCGCTGCTGGCCGCCTGGCAGCTGGGGCTGGAGCATCCGCAGTGGGCTGCCATGGCCACCTGGGCCGCATCCCAGCCGCTGCGCGGGCAACTGCTCGAAAAAAGCTTTTTCCGGGTCGCAGGCACCGTGGCCGGCACGGCCGTGGGCGTGGGCCTGGTGCTGCTGGCCCAGGGAAACCTGCTGTGGCTGGTGCTGGGCCTGGCCGTGTGGCTGGGCCTGTGCGCGGGCGTGGGCAATCTGCAGCGCAGCTTCGTGGCCTACGGCACCATGCTGTCCGGCTATTCGGCGGCCATGGTCGCGCTGCTGGACTTTGCCCACCCCGACCAGGTCTTCGCCCTGGGCTGGGACCGGCTGTTCACGGCGCTGACCGGCGTGTTCGCAGCCCTGCTCGTGGGCTGGCTGTTCACGCCCAAGGGCAGCGGCATTCCCGGCAATGCCGAGGTGCGCCAGCTGTTCGCGCAATTGCTGCGCGATCTGGCCGGCAGCCTGCAGGCGCGCGGCCGTGCGTCCCTGGGCTCGCAGGAGATCGCCGCCCGCCTGCTGGCCATGGCGGTGATCGAGGAGGGGCTGGACCCGCACGCCGCCGGTTCGCAGCGCTCGCGCGAGTCCGTGCACGCGCTGCGCCGGCTCATGAATGCCCAGATCTCGGCCCTGCTGTGGCTGCGCGATGCACCATCGCAGGAGCCGCCCGCTGCCTTTGGCGAGGCGCAGGCCCTGGCCGCCGCGCAGGCGCTGCGCGAAGCCGCCGTGGCGCTGGAGACCCGCGTGCAATTGCACGAGGCCGCGGCGGCCCTGGTACGCGCACGCGAGGCCGCTGTGGCCTGGCCCGGCGCAGCCGACATGCTGGCCCCGATGGGCTTTGCCCTGCAGGCCCACCTGGCCGCCACCCATGACGTGGCCCTGCCGCCCGGCCACCGCGCCCGCCAATGGCCCGTGGTGCTGCACAGCGACTGGCTGGGCGCGCGCCGCGCCATGCTGCGTGCCAGCGCGGCCATCGCCATCGTGGGCCTGCTGTGGGTGGTGACGGGCTGGAGCGGCGGTGCCTACATGCTGCTGGGCATGTCCATCATGCTGACCGTGTTCTCGGGCTTCGAGAACCCTTCGGCCACCATGCGCCATGTGACCCTGGGGCAGGCCATGGGCGTGCTGGTGGCCTTGGCCTGTCAGTGGCTGGTCTGGCCGTTCGCCGGCAGCCAGGCGGGCCTGGTGTGGCTGATGCTGCCCTTTGTCTACGTGGGCGCACTGCTGTTCTCGCACCCGCGCACCGCGCTCTCGGGCTATGACTGCAACATGGTGCTGCTGCTCCTGCTGCAGCCCCACTACCCGCAGACGGCCAGCTTCGGCCATGCGCTGGCCCTGGGGCTGGCCGTGGTGTCCGGGCCGCTGGCCGGCTGGGCGGCCTACCGCTTCATCCTGCCGGTCACGCTGCAGGGCCGGCTGCAAAGCCTGCGCTCCATGATGGTCCACGAGCTGCAGGACATGGCCGCCACGCCCGGCCATGCGCGCGATGGCCGCATTTGGCGCGCCCGCCTGTACCACCGGCTGCTGCGCCTGGTGCGCATGTCGGAGCAGGCCGGAGGGCAGCTGGGTGCGCAGGCAGCGGAGTGCGGCCTGGCCGCCCTGCATGTGGGCCGCGCCATCCAGGCGCTGCATCAGCTGTCCGAGGAAGCCGCGCTTGGCGACGGCACGGCCCGCGCCGTGCGCGCCGCGCTGCTGCGCCTGCAGCGGCTGCAGCAGGCGCCCGGCCAGTGCCCGCCGCTTTTGCGCGCGCTGGCGCAGCGCGTGGCCGAACGCCATCCCGACCAGGCCCGCCAGCTGCGCCATGCCGCGCATGAGATCGCGCAGCACGAAGCCTTCTTCCGCAACGCCGGCTGAAGCACGGACCCATGCCAGAATGGCCAGCCCAGGCCGGCAGCGCCCCACGCTCTCTGTCCCCCTGTTGCAAGGAAAGCATCCATGTCGTGGAGCGAAACCACCATCACCTCACAGCGCCTGGCGCTGCGCCCCTTCACTGCCGCCGATGCCGATGAGGCCTTTGCCTGCATCACGCCCACGCTGACGCGCTACCTGTCCTTCGAGCCGGCGTCGACGCCTGCCGAGTTCGAGGCGGTCTGGCGCGGATGGCTGCCGGAGATCGCAGCCGGCACGGACTTCAACTTCACGCTGCGCGAGCGCACGTCAGGCCGATTCACCGGCCTGCTGGGCCTGCACCGCGCGCGCGACGCCGAGCCCGAACTCGGCATCTGGATACGCGAGGACATGCATGGCCAGGGCTACGGCCGCGAAGCCGTGGCCGCGCTGGCAGCATGGGCCCGAGCGACCTTTGCGCCACAGTCCTTGCGCTATCCGGTGGCCGAGCCCAATACCGCCAGCCGGCGCATTGCCCAGGGGCTGGGTGGCGTGGAGATTGAGCGCCAGAGCCTTTCAAAGTACGTGCTCGTCGTCTACCGCATACCAGGGGTCGCCACGTCGGGCGTTGCCGCCCCATGAAAACAAAGGCCGTCCCACGCGAGTGGGACGGCCTTGTTCATGGGGCAGATGCCTGTCTTACACCGCCGCGATCGACACGGCCTTGGCGACCAGGTAGGCCTCCAGCGCCTCGGGGCCGCCCTCGGAGCCATAGCCCGAATCCTTGACGCCGCCGAACGGCATCTCGGCCGAGGCCACGGCCGGCTGGTTGATCCACAGCATGCCGGTCTCGACCTGCTGGGCCAGCTGGTGGGCCGTCTTGATGGAGCGCGTGAACGCATAGGCCGCCAGGCCGTAGGACAGGCGGTTGGCCTCGGCAATGGCCTCGCCCAGATCGTCGAAGCCGCGGATCGCGGCCACGGGGCCGAAGGGCTCCTGGTTGAAGATCTCGGCGCTCAGCGGCACGTCGCCCAGCACCGTGGGAGCGAAGAAGTTGCCCGCGCCGCCCAGCGAGGCACCGCCCGTGAGCAGCTTGGCGCCCTGCTTTTGCGCATCCTCGATCAGATGGGACAAGGCCGTGACGCGGCGCGGATTGGCCAGCGGGCCCATCTGCGTGCCCTGTGCCAGGCCATCGCCGACCTTGAGGCCTTCGGCATGGGCGACCATGGCGCGCGTGAATTCCTCGCGCACGCTGTTGTGCACCAGAAAGCGCGTGGGCGAGATGCAGACCTGGCCCGCGTTGCGGAACTTGGACGCGCCTGCGGCCTTCACGGCCAGGGCCACGTCGGCATCCTCGGCCACGATGACCGGCGCGTGGCCGCCCAGCTCCATGGTCGAGCGTTTCATGTGCTGGCCGGCCAGCGCCGCCAGCTGCTTGCCCACTGCGGTGGAGCCGGTGAACGTGACCTTGCGGATCACGGGATGGGCAATCAGGTAGGAGGAAATCTGGGCCGGATCACCGAACACCAGGCCCACCACCCCGGCCGGCACGCCGGCATCGACAAAGCACTTGAACAGGGCTGCGGGCGCAGCCGGCGTTTCCTCGGGCGCCTTGCACAGGAAGGAGCAGCCCGTGGCCAGCGCCGCGCCGATCTTGCGCACGATCTGGTTGACGGGGAAGTTCCAGGGCGTGAAGGCAGCCACGGGGCCCACGGGCTCCTTGATCACCAGCTGCTGCACCTCGGGGCGGCGCGAGGGCACGATGCGGCCGTACACGCGCAGCGCCTCGTCGGCAAACCATTCGATGATGCCCACGCCGGCCAGGATTTCGCCCTTGGCCTCGGCCACGGGCTTGCCCTGCTCCTGCGTCAGGAGCGCGGCGATCTCGTCGGCGCGCTCCTTGAGCAGGGCGGCGGCACGGCGCATGGCGGCGCCGCGCTCATGGGCGGAGACATTGCGCCAGACCTCGAAACCGCGCTGCGCTGCGGCCAGCGCACGGTCCAGGTCGGCCACGTCGGCATGGGCCACATGGCCGATGACTTCGCCGCTGGCCGGGTTGCGCACGGGAATCTTCCTGCCGCTGGCGGCGTCCTGCCATTGGCCGTCGATCAGGAGTTGGGTGTCGGAGTAGGAATGGCTCATGCTGGATCAGATCCTTGGTAGATGACGGGAGGCAGATGTGTGGGTCAGGCACGGCGCTCGCAGTGTCCGCACCCGGCTGCCGCTGCAGCGCAGCGACCATTCTAGGAAGCGCCGGACGGCGGTGCCGTCACCGGGCTGTCACGCACACAACACCTAAAATGCCCGGGTTTCGCAATATCCACCAATCCGTTGAGAGGGAGCTCATGACCGATCTTTTCGACACCACTGCGCGCAGGGGTTTGCGCAGCGTCGCACTGGCGCTCGCCCTGGCAGGCAGCCTGGGGCTGGCATGGGGGCAGGAGGGCGCCGCCGATGTGCCTCAGTTCATCCCTCGCATGAGCGTGGACTCGCGCGTCCAGCCGCAGGATACGCCTCGGGAGTTCCTGGCTTCACGCAGCATGTCTTCCCCCGCAGCCGTCACCCCCACGCCGCTGCGCGTGGAACTGGGCACCTGGAAGGATGTGCGAGCCGCCTCGGCCGCTGTGGGCGGCGCCATGCAGGTGGGCGCACAGCGCCCCAGCAGCCAGACCGCCACCACCCAGGCCCTGGGCGGGCAGCTGCAATGGCAGACCTCGGCCGACGGCGGGCTGATTGCCGCAGTCAGCGTGCGCTCCGAAGGTGCCTACGGCATTCGCCTGGGCGTGGAAATCGAGCAGTTGCCCGGCAGCGCCCTGCTGCGCATCTATGCGCAGGGCGACCGCGCCGGTGCCTATGAAATTTCGGGCCAGCGCGTGCTCCAACTGCTGCAGGCCAACAAGGACGCAGGCGATGCCAGCGCCGATGGCCGCACCTGGTGGACGCCCGACAGCGGCGGCGACGAGGTCACCCTGGAGATCGACCTGCCGCCCGGCACGCCCGCCGATGCGCTGCGACTGGCCATTCCGCGGGTCATGCACGTGTACGAGAACCTGTCGCTGCCGCTGGAGGGCGAGAACGTGTTCTCGGCCCAGCTCAACGAGTCCCTGTCATGCCACCTGGACTCCACCTGCTATGACGCCTACAGCGCGCAGCGCAACGCCGTGGCGCGCATGTTCTATGTCCAGAACGGCCAGGGCTATGTGTGCTCGGGCACGCTGATCAACGACAAGGCAGGCTCCGGCACGCCCTACTTCATCACGGCCAACCATTGCATCAGCACCCAGACCGTGGCCTCCACGCTGGAGACTTCGTGGTTCTACCGCACGCCCTCGTGCGGCAGCCGCACGCTGTCGTCGGCCTCGCGCACGCTGCGCAACGGCGCCACCCTGCTGTACGCCACAGCCACCTATGACGGCAGCTTGCTGCGGCTCAACGAAGCCGCCCCTGCAGGCGCCGTCTTTGCCGGCTGGTCCACCCAGGCCCTGACCAGTGGCGCCAAGGTGGTAGGCATACACCACCCGCGTGGCGACCTGCAGAAGATCAGCTTCGGCACCTATGACCGCTCCTTGGCCTGCGAACCCTCCAGCGATGCCACCATGACCTGCCGGTACCGCGATGGCGGCTACCTCAGCGTGAACTGGGACCAGGGGCTGACGCAGCCGGGCAGCAGCGGCTCTGGCCTGTTCCTGAATGGCCTGCTGGTCGGCACACTCTATGGAGGCGATGACCAGACCTGCTCGCGCACGGGCGGCAACTCGATCTATGGGCGCTTTGATCTACTCTTCCCCAATGTGCAGAAGTGGCTTGCTGCAGACACGGGCACGGGCGGCGTCGACACTGGCACGGGACAGGCCCGCACCGCCATCTACCGCTTCTTCAACCGCCAGACCGGCGCGCACTTCTATACGGCCAGCGCCTCCGAGCGCGATTACGTGGTGGCAACCTACCCGGCCTTCCAATACGAGAACGTGGCCTTCTATGCGTCCACCCAGCCGCAGCAGGGCCTGAACCCGGTATTTCGTTTCTTCAACACGGCCTCCGGTGCACACTTCTTCACCATCAGCCAGCCTGAACGTGACTACGTGATCGCAACCTACCCCAGCTTCAAGAGCGAGGGCACGTCCTGGTACGCACAGACGGCTGCCGGCAATGGCACCGTGCCCATGTTCCGCTTCTTCAACCTGCAGACAGGCGCGCATTTCTACACCGTCAACGCGGCCGAACGTGATTTCGTGATCGCCAGCTATCCCGTTTTCAAGTACGAAGGTGTCGCCTACTACGTCTGGAACTCGCAGTAAGCACAGCGCACTGCACTTGCTGCAGTGCCTCCCCAAAAAGAAGGCCCCGCAGTGCGGGGCCTTCTTTTTGAACAACCACACTCACCCCACCAGCACCAGCCCCGGCGGCAGGCTATCCCCAAAGCTGCGCTTCGCATCCTGGGCGTCCATCTGCTGGACCTGTTCCACCAGGTCGATCCAGCGCTGCGGTGCACCGGCGCCGCGCAACCGCTCCAGCACCAGGGCGCGCTGGGCATCGGACAGGTCCAGCGCACGGTCGCCCGTCATGCGGGCCATCTGCACGGCGGCGAACATGGCGGTTTCATTGCGGCGCCAGTCCTGGGCCAGGGTGGCGTCCAGGAACTCCTGCGCAGCCTCGGGCGGCATCACGCGGTGGGCGTTGGCGGCCAGCGGCATGCGCGCGGCCAGGCGGCCTATGGCCCACCAGGTCTGCACGGATTCACCAGGGTGCTTCAGCCGCTGCAGCATCCACTGGCCCATTTCCTGGCGGTACTGCCAGGGCACGGCCTCCATGGCAGCGAACAGGCGCAGCATGTCGTCGTAGCTGCCATGGGCGGACTTGCCCTGGCTGCGCTGCGTGGACTGCTGCACGGCTTTTTGCATGTGGCCGGCAACCTCTTCCAGCAGCTCCATCTGCCGGGCCTCGTCCAGGCCCGCGGCCACGCGGCGCCAGAAGACCCACCATTCGGTGCGGTTGGCCGCCTCGCCGCCATGGCCCAGGCCCTGGCCATGCAGTTGCCAGACCTGCTGCATGCGCCAGCCGTCCAGCTCGGCGCCCACGCCGGGCCGCAGGCACCAGCCTGCCAGGTTCAGCCAGACGCGCTCGTGCTCGGCCGTGCGGCGGCGGCGCCTGGCGCGGGCCAGCAAGGCGTCGAACAGTGCGCGCAGCAGCGGCAGGTCCCAGTCCTCGCGCGGGCCCAGCCGTCGCTCCAGCGACTGGCGCAGCTGGCGGACCTCCTTGGCCGTCACCTCCTGCGCCTGGCTGCCGAAGATGCGCTCGATCAGGGCCACGGCGTCGGCCAGCCGGCCCTGCCGGGCAGAACGATCGCCGGTGTCCTGCGCATCTGCGGCCAGCGCACCACGCACGCTGAACGGCAGCAGCCACTGGCGCTGCGCATCGTCGGCGGCCACGCAGCGCACCTCCAGCGTGCCGACCTCGGTCATGCAGGCCTGCAGTTGCACCTCGACCTGGGCCTTGTCCCGGCCCTCGGGCGCAGGCAGCACGGTGGACAGGGCGGGCAGCTCGACCCAGCCCTCGCCGTCGAGCGCCGCGATGCGTCCGGCCTGCGCAGGCGCCGCCGCCAGGCTGTTGGCCACCAGGGAAAAGCGCACGGCCTGGCCCAGGCGCAGCGCAAAGCGCCGGCCTGAGAGCACGATGCGCACGCCCTCTTCCGTGCCGCGCGGCAGCAGGCAGATGCCCTGCGGTGCGGCACCCGCCTTCTCGGGCAGGACCAGCCAGTAGCTGCGCGGCGAGCCACCGCCGATGCGCGGTACCGGGGCGGGCACCGTCCGGGCATCTTCCGATTCCGGCAGATCCTCAGACGGACGGCTCTGGACATGCATGGCCAGGCCATGCGCCGCCGCGCCGCGTGCCACGGCCCAGTCGGGATGCGGGTTGTGCAGCAGGCGCAGCGGCTGGCCGCGCCAGGCCTGCAGTTGCGCCACCAGCCGCTGGGCCAGCGCATGGGCGTGGAAGACGCCGCCATTGAGCAGGACCGCATCGGGCAACTCCCCAGCCGCGTGCTGCGCGAGGAACTGCGCCAAATGCCGTGTGATCGCCGCATCGGCAGGATATGGGAGCCCCAGGCCGCGCAAAGCGCCCTGGCGCCGGGTGGGCAGATCCTGCAGGCCGGCCAGCGGCATGAAGCCTTCGACCACGGCCTCGCGCACCTCATCGCGGCGCAGCGTGGCCGTGCGCGTCTGCGCCAGCAGCTTCGATCCGGTGCCCAGCAGGGTCACGGCCACGGACTCGGGCGCATCGTCGGCCAGCAACTGTTCCTTGGCCATGCGGCAGCGCTGCACCAGTTGGGCGAAGCGTGCGGCGGGCAGGCGCTCGCCGGGCGGGGCGAACTGCGGCTCCAGCCGATGGGCCAGCGCCAGGTCCATGTTGTCGCCGCCCAGCATCAGGTGCTCGCCCACGGCCGTGCGTGTCAGCACGGGCAGGCCTCCAGCTTCAGCGGGCTGCACGCGGATCAGGGTCAGGTCGGTGGTGCCGCCGCCCACATCCACCACCAGCACCAGGCGGCAGTGCGCCAGCTCGGCCGCCAGATGCTCGCCCTGCAGCACCAGCCAGTCGTGGAAGGCGGCCTTGGGTTCCTCCAGCAATTGCACCGCAGGCAGGCCGGCCAGCTGCGCGGCCTCCAGCGTGAGTGCGCGCGCGCCTTCGTCGAACGAGGCCGGCACGGTCAGCACGACCAGCTGGTCCCGCAGCGGCGCGCCGGGGTGGGCGCGGTCCCAGGCCTGGCGCACATGGTCCAGGTAGCTGGCCGAGGCCTGCAGCGGAGACAGCCGGGCCACCTCTTCGGGCGCGCCCCAGGGCAGGATGGCCGCCGTGCGGTCCACGCCCGCGTGCGAGAGCCAGCTCTTGGCGCTGGCCACCAGGCGCGACGGCACGGCCGCGCCCAGGTCACGCGCCCAGCGGCCATTGACGGCAGGCGCCTGCGCATCGGCGCCCAGTGCCGTCCAGGGCTGCTGCCAGGCATCGCCGAGCTCACCGGGCGCCGCCTGGTAGCGCGCCGAGGGCAGCAGCACCTGGGCCGCCACCTCGCTGGCCGAGACGCGCTGCGCCACGGGCAGCAAGGCGATGTCGGCCGCCGTGCCGCCTACGGGCACATGCGCCACCACGGTGTGGCTGGTGCCAAGGTCGATGCCCACGATGTGGGCGGCGTCGGGAGCGAAGGGGGCGGCGGAGGCGGGGGCGGCAGTATCAGGCATATCGGCAGTCATACAGGGCACGGTGCGCGGCCCGGACCGGGCCAGCCGCCGGGGCGGGCTACGCTACATCGGCCCGCACGTCGAACTCCACCTTCCAGCGTTCGTCGCCACCCACGGGCACGGCGTTGAGCTCCAGCGTGCCGATGTCGGTCACGCGTGCATGCAGGGTGACGGGCACGATCTCGCCGGGCGCACGGCCTTCGGCGGGCAGATGGGCCTCGATCTCCTGCAGTTCGACCAGTTCCTCTGGGCCCCAGAAGTCCAGAACGGTGCCGACCTGGTCGGCGCGGCGCACGGAGGAGCCGAAGAAGCGCAGGCGCACGGGCTCGCCCACGACCAGGCCGAATTCCTGGGTGTCCAGCGCCACCTCGGTGCCCTCTTCCATGCCGAAGGGCGCCAGGCACAGGGCCGAGATGGGCGGCTCCATGCCGGGGATGGCGGGCATGTTGCTTTCCACGCCCACGTAATAGCTCTGCGCCGTGCCGCCACGGATGCGCACGCCACGGCCCGCAGCCGCCACATGGCCGAAGTAGGCGGCGCCGCGCGCCACGGCCAGGTCCAGGTTGGCGCCATCCAGCAGGCGCGCGGGTTGCGCGCCCTCGCCGGCCAGCCAGCCGTTGACGACTTCCAGGATGCGCTGCTCGATCTGCGGCGCCTTGAGCACGCCGCCGTTGAACAGGATGGCCGAGGGATGCAGGAAGGACGCGCCCTCGGGCTGCGTGCCCTTGAGGCCTTCGATCTGCTCGGTGGCGCCGGCCTGGCGCGAGAGGAAGGCCGCCAGATGGCGCGTGACGGCCGCGTCCTGCGCATACGGCAGGCCCAGCTGGGTCAGCGCGGCGCGCGCGCGGGTCTGGGGCTTGTCGGAGACGGCTGCGCGCGGGAAGAAGCCTTCCACCAGCATCTGCAGCACCTCGTCACGCGTGACCTCGGTGCGGATGCTGCCGCCGATGAGCTTGCTGCCGCGGCTGGGCACGACCACGGGCACGGACTGCAGCGAGGCGTCGGCCAGCAACTGCTCCTTGGCCTGGCGGCAGCCATGGGCCAGGGCGCGGGTCTGCCAGGCGTCGAGCTGCCTGCCCTCCTGGGCCAGCTTGCGCGCCACGCCGTAGGCCAGGGCCAGGTCCATGTTGTCGCCGCCCAGCAGGATGTGCTCGCCCACGGCCACGCGCTGCAGCTCCAGGCCGCCGTCCTTTTCCAGCACGGCGATCAGCGACAGGTCGGTGGTGCCGCCGCCCACGTCCACGACGAGGATGATCTCGCCGCTTTGCACCTGCTTGCGCCACTGGCCGCCGCTGGCCTGGATCCAGCTGTACAGCGCAGCCTGGGGTTCCTCCAGCAGCGTGAGCTTCTGGAAGCCCGCGGCGCGGCAGGCCTCGGCCGTCAGCTCGCGCGCGGCCGGGTCGAACGAGGCGGGAATGGTCACCGTCACGTCCTGGGCGTCGAACGGCGCCTCGGGATGGGCCTGCTCCCAGGCCCAGCGCAGGTGCGACAGGTAGCGGATGGAGGCGGTCAGCGGCGAGACGCGGTGCACCTCCTCGGGCGCATCGGCCGGCAGCAGGGGCGAGCGGCGGTCCACGCCCGGATGGCACAGCCAGCTCTTGGCGCTGGAGACCAGCCGGATCGGCGTGCCCGCGCCGCGCGATCGCGCGAACTCGCCCACCACGAAGTCCTGGCTGGCGCCCCAGGGCAGGGCCATGTCGGCCGCAGTCAGCTCGCTTTCATGCGGCAGGTAAAGGAAGGACGGCAGCAGCGGGCGCGCCTCCACGCTGGAGGGGCCGGTGAGCTGGGGAATGTCCAGCACGCCCTGCTCCACCTTCTCGCCATCGCTGGCCTGGCGGTCCACATAGGAGAGCGCGCAATGCGTGGTGCCCAGGTCGATGCCGATGCTGTAGCGCGCCTGGGAGGATTGACGGGACTGGTCCATGCTCACAGCTCCACCTCGGCCTGGGCCACGATGGCGGCAGCCTTGTGATCGGTGAGCTGGGGCAGGCGGACATCGTCCACGCGCCAGCCGCGGTGGCCCAGCGTGCCCGTGAAGGGTGCCTGGCCGACCACGTTGCCCGTCAGGCGCACAGCGGCGGCATCAAAGCCTGCGGCCAGCGTGACGCGGCTGCCTTCGGCCTCGGCACGCACAGGGGCGATGCTGAAATGCTCGCGCAGCACCTTGCGGCAGCCTTCGTGCACCACGCGCGCTGCGGCGCCGATCTCGGCGTCGGCATAGCCGGCCACGTCTTCCTGCACGAAGTCCACGAAGCGCGCCTCGCGCTGCAGCAGGCCCAGCAGCTGCAGGGCGGCGGTGCCAGCGGGTGCGGCCGGCTCCACGATGGTCTTTTCGACGATCTTCTCGACCGGCACCTCGACACGCTTTTCAACCACTTTCTCGACCACCTTTTCGACAGGCACCTCGACACGGACCTCGACGATCCGGTCCACGGGCACCTCCACGCGCACCTCCTTGGGTGCGGGCGGCGGCACGTCGGCGGCCAGCGGCTCGCCGTCGCGCAGGCGGGACACATCGGCGGCCAGGCGGCCGTTGCCGAGGATGGCGAAGAAACTGCCGATCGCGATGGCGATGCGGCTCAGGAACGAGGGGGGAGTCTTGGAATTCATGGGCTTCTCTTGGCGAGAGGACCCTGCCGGGCCGATCGCCGCGCAGCAGGGCAACCGGGCGCCGATGGTCCTCCACCGGGCGCCCGCAGGGTCCGTGATGTTACCCAAAGCAACGAAGCCCCGTCCTGTACACGGCCCCATGCCCCCGTGCGCAAATGGCCTCGCGGCATAATCGCGGCTGCTCCTGCCCCTGTCCATGGCCCATACACGCCTTTTCCGCCACGCCCCGACCCGCTGCACCGCCTTGCGCGCGCAGCGGCCGCAGCGCGTGCACGGCGTGCCCACGGCCTTCATCAGCCTGTGCGGCTTCACGGCCCTGCTTTCCGCCGCCGTGCGGAAAGCCTGAGGTCCACCCCCAGCTTCCCGCACGGCCCCCGCAGCGAATCCCGCATGCGAAGCGCATGCCAGGAGCTGCCGGCCCACGCCCCGCATCTCCCTGGCCTGCACGCCTTTTCGGCCGCGCCGCCGCATGGCGCAGCCGCCTTGACCCCGGAGCCGACGATGGACATGGAACTCTCCCAAAACTTTCTGCGCGCCAAAAGCCCTTGCGCGGCGGGCTTTCGCTGGTTCGTGCGCAACCGCCATGACGGCAACGACTACCAGCGCGTGCTCGACGCCCTGGTGGGCGATGGCCGCGTCGAGGATGCGCGCTGGCTCATGAACCAGTTCGGCCCCACCGACGCCGTGCTGGAGGTCGATCACCTGGAGGCCGATGCCCTGGTGTTCGCGGGCACCGTCGTCGTGCATGGCGAGCTGCGCGTGCCCGGCCTGCTGGCCGTGGGCCGCACGCTGCAGGCCGGCGCCGGCATCCACGCCGGCCGCATCGAGGCCGGCCAGGACCTGCACAGTGGCGGCGCCATCTTCTGCAGCGGCCCGCTGCAGGCCGGCGGCCTGGTCAAGGCCGCCTGGAGCGTGGACGTGCACGAGGAACTGCGCGCCGAGGACGTGCGCGCCGGCTGGGAGCTGCGTTGCGGCGCCGACCTGCGCCTGGGCGGAGGGGCACAGGCCGGCCAGGACATCGAGGTGCAGGGCGCCATCCGCTGCGGCAAGGGCCTGCGCGCGGGCGGCAGCATCCGCGCCAGCGGCCTGATCGAGCTGGGCCACGGCCTGTACGCTGGCGCCGACGTGGAAGGCGGCAGCCACATCGAGGTGGACTGGGGCATGCGTGCGCTGGGCGACATCCGTGCAGCCTGCAGCATCCGCGCGGGCGAAACCCTGCATGCCGAAGGCGAGATCGCGGCCGGCCCCGGCTACGGCATCTATGCGGGCATGAACGTGCAGCAGGATGCCTGGCCGTCCTGTGCCTGGGTGCATGCGGCGCAGCGCCCGCCGGCACTGCTCAGCGGCTGGTGGGAAGAGGCAGCGGCACCAGCCTGATGCCCGCAGGGACACGCCGGACTGCGCCCCCCGCAGCGCAGCGCCGCGATGCAAAATACCCGCTTCGCCGCCGCACGGGCGGCTCCAAGGAATCCCACATCGTGTTCACCGGCATCATCCAGGCCGTGGCAAGCATTGCCGCGCTGCGCGACCAGAACGGCCTGCGCACCTTCACCCTCGACTTTCCCGAAGGCTTCTGCCAGGACCTGGCCATCGGCGCCAGCGTCTCCACCGACGGCGTGTGCCTGACGGTGACGGAGATCCTCTCGCCCACGCGCGCCACGTTCGATGTGATGCTGCAAAGCCTGAACATCACCACGCTGGGCGGCTATGCCGTGGGCGGGCGCGTCAATGTGGAACGCGCGGCAAAGGATGGCGCCGAGATCGGCGGCCATCCGCTGTCGGGCCATGTGGATTTCACCTCGCCCGTGCTGGAAGTGGCCTCCAGCGACACCAACCACCGCATCCGCTTCGGCATTCCCGAGGGCTTGCGCCACTATGTGTTCGCCAAGGGCTACATCGCCATCAACGGCGCCAGCCTCACGGTGTCCGAGGTGGACCGCCAGGCGGGCTGGTTCGAGGTGTGGCTGATCCCCGAGACGCGCCGCATGACCGTGTTCGAGTCCAAGGGCGTGGGCGACCTGCTCAATGTGGAGATAGACCGCAGCACCCAGGTCGTGGTGGACACGGTGCGCGAGACCGTGCAGCAAAGCCTGGGCCGCCTGCAGCCCGTGCTAGAAGCCTTGCTCAAGGAAAAAGGCCTGAGCCTGGACGACTTCATAGACGTCCCCAAGCTGCCCGGCTAACTGCCTTCGTCGTTCAACGCCCTGCCGCCAGCGGCGGATTGAAACGCCGCAGGCGCAGCGCGTTGCTGAGCACGAAGACGCTGGACAGCGCCATGGCCCCGGCCGCGAACACGGGCGACAGCAGCGTGCCGTTGACGGGGTACAGCAGGCCCGCGGCCACGGGGATCAGGGCCACGTTGTAGGCAAAGGCCCAGAACAGGTTCTGGCGGATGTTGGCCATGGTGGCCTTGGACAGCGCAATCGCATTGGGCACGCCGCCCAGGTCGCCTGACATCAGCACCACGTCGGCCGCCTCGATGGCGATGTCCGTGCCCGTGCCGATGGCCAGGCCCACATCGGCCTCGGCCAGGGCCGGCGCGTCGTTGATGCCGTCGCCCACATAGGCCAGCGTGCCGTGCTCGGCCTTCAGGCGCTTGACGGCATCGACCTTGCCGCCGGGCAGCACCTCGGCCACCACCTCGTCGATGCCCAGCTGCCGCGCAATGGCCTCGGCCGTGCGGCGGTTGTCGCCGGTGATCATGGCCACCTTCAGGCCCAAGGCGTGCAGCGCGGCAATGGCGGCCGGCGTGCTGTCCTTGATGGGATCGGCCACGGCGATCATGGCGGCCAGGCGTCCGTCCACCGCGGCATACAGCGGCGTCTTGCCTTCGTCGCCCAGGCGCGCGGCCTCGTCTGCCAGCGTGTCCACCTGCAGGCCCAGCTCGCGCATGAAGCGGTCGGCACCGATCTCCACGCGCACGCCGTCCACCTGGGCGCGCACGCCAAAGCCCGTGACCGATTCAAAGCGGTCCACGGCGCCCAGCGGCAGATCCTCGGCCTTGGCAGCATCCACGATGGCGCGCGCAATCGGGTGCTCGGAGCGGTCTTCCACGGCCGCCACCAGCGCCAGCACGCGGCTGCGCTCGCCCTCGAAGCCGGGGGCCAGCACCAGGTCGGTCAGCTCGGGGCGGCCGCGCGTCAGCGTGCCCGTCTTGTCCACGGCCACCACGCGGGCGTCTTTCAAGGTCTGCAGGGCCTCGCCCTTGCGCAGCAGCACGCCCATCTGCGCGGCCCGGCCCGTGCCCACCATGATGGAGGTGGGCGTGGCCAGGCCCATGGCGCAGGGGCAGGCGATGATGAGCACGGCCACGGCATTGACCAGCGCAAAGCTCAGTGCGGGCGACGGCCCCCAGGCCAGCCAGGCGCCGAAGGTCAGCAGGGCTACGGCCATCACGGCCGGCACGAACCACATGGTGACCTGGTCCACCAGCGCCTGTATGGGCAGCTTGGAGCCCTGGGCCTGCTCGACCATGCGGATGATCTGCGCCAGCAGCGTGTCCGCGCCCACCTTGGTGGCGCGAAAGGCCAGCGCGCCGTTCTGGTTCACCGTGCCGCCGACCAGTTCGGCACCCGGGGTTTTCTCGACGGGCACGGGCTCACCGCTGATCATGGATTCATCGACGAAGCTGCTGCCCTCGATGACCTCGCCATCGACGGGAATGCGCTCGCCGGGCCGCACCTCGATGGTGTCGCCCGCACGCACGGCGGCGATGTCCACTTCCTGCACGGCGCCGTCCTTGCGCACGCGCGCCGTCTTGGCCTGCAGGCGCACCAGGCGGCGGATGGCCTCCGAGGTATTGCCCTTGGCGCGCGCCTCCATGAAGCGGCCCAGCAGGATCAGCGCCACGATCACGGCCGCCGCCTCGTAATACACATTCACCGTGCCGGCCGGCAGCCACTGCGGCACGAAGGTGGCCACCAGCGAATAGGCAAAGGCCGCCGAGGTGCCAACGGCCACCAGCGAATTCATGTCGGGCGCGCCGCGCAGCAGCGCGGGAATGCCCTTCTGGAAGAAGCGCAGGCCCGGCCCGAACAGCACGATGGCCGACAGCAGGCACTGCAGATACCAGCTGTTCTGGGTGCCGATGGCCTGCCCCACCCAGTGGTGGAAGGCCGGCACCATGTGGCCGCCCATCTCCAGCACGAACACCGGCAGCGCGAACACCGTGGCCACGATCAGCGAGCGCTTGAGCGAGGCCCGCTCGCGCGCCTGGCGCTGCTCCGTGCCGTCTTCGGCCGGCGACTGCGCTGCGCCGCCTTCACTGGCCGGGTTCGCGCTGGCGCCCAGCGGACGCGCTTCGTACCCGGCCTTGTGCACAGCTGCCACAAGGGCCGCCATGTCCACGCTGCCTGCCAGCGTCACCAGCGCGCGCTCGGTGGCCAGGTTCACGCTGGCCGATTGCACGCCCTCCACCTTTTTCAGCGCCCGCTCCACGCGGCCCACGCAGGAGGCGCAGGTCATGCCCTCCACCTCCAGTTCCACGCTGGACTGGGGCACTTCGTAGCCGGCCTTCTCGATGGCTGCAATGGCGGCCGGCAGGTCGGCCGCGCCCTCGAAGCGGATGCTGGCCTTTTCGGTGGCCAGGTTGACCACGGCCTCCTGCACGCCCGGCAGCTTCTTGAGCGCGCGTTCCACACGCCCCACGCAGGAGGCGCAGGTCATGCCCTGAACGGGCAGGTCTATGGCCATGCCGGCCTTGGTCGATGCATTCATTGCCTGACTCCTTTGTTCTCGCATGCAGGCACTTTAGAGATTGCCACCATGTCAAGGTCAAGCCCCCTGCAAAGCGATTTCATCGCCGTGTCATCAGCCTTGCCCAGCATCGGCGGCCGTGACAAACCGATACAGAGAGAACCCGTTCATGTCCTCGACCTCCCATCGCCCCGCACTGCGCCCGCTGGCCGTGGCCCTGGCTGCCTCCGCCCTGATCGCCGGTTGCGGCGGTTCCGGCAACGACACACCCGCAGGCCAGCCGCTGGAGCTGCGCATTCTGCACATCAACGATCACCACTCCACGCTGGAGTCCAAGAGCAAGACCCTGCAGCTGGACGCCGGCACGGGCAAGGCCGAAGCCGTGGCCGTGGACGCCGCAGGCTTTGCGCGCGTGACCCAGGCCATCGAGGAGCTGGCCGCGCAGTCGCCCAACGTGCTCAAGCTGCACGCCGGCGACGCGCTCACCGGCACGCTGTACTTCAACCGTGCAGGCGCCGACGGCGAGGCCGATGCCGCCCTCATGAACACCGTCTGCTTTGACGCCTTCACGCTGGGCAACCACGAGTTCGACAAGGGCGACAGCGGCCTCAAGTCCTTCCTGGACCGCCTGCGCACAGGCACCTGCAAGACGCCCGTGCTCAGCGCCAACGTGCGCTTTGGCGCCAACTCGGCCCTGAACGCGGCCAAGGCGCCCGGCTATGTGAACCCCTCCACCGTGGTGGAGCGCGGCGGCCAGAAGATCGGCATCGTCGGCCTGACCATTGCGGGCAAGACCAAGGCATCGTCCAGCCCTGATGCCGACACCACCTTCGAGGACGAGGCCACGGCGGCCCAGCGCGAAATCGACGCGCTGCGCGCCAAGGGCATCAACAAGATCATCGTCATGAGCCACGTGGGCTATGAGTACGACCGCCAGATCGTGCCCAAGCTCAGCGGAGTGGACGTGGTCGTGGGCGGCGACTCGCACACCCTGCTCGGCCCCGACGTTCTCAACACCACGGGCGTGGGCACGCCCGGCGGCGCCTACCCCACGCGCCTGGCCGACAAGGACGGCAGCCCCGTCTGCGTGGTCCAGGCCTGGGAGTACGCCCAGGTCGTCGGTGACCTCAAGGTCCAGTTCGACGCCGACGGCCGCGTCACCCAGTGCACGGGCACACCCCATGTGCTGATCGGCGACAGCTTCACCATCGCCGGCAAGGCCGCCACCGATGCGCAAAAGACCGCGCTCAAGGCCAGCGCCGCCGCCACCGGCGTGCTGCGCGTGACCACGCCCTCGGCCAAGGCCACCGCCGCGCTGCAGCCGTTCAAGGACAAGGTTGCCCAGTTCAACCTCAAGCAGGTCGCCACCGTGCCCCAGGAACTGTGCTCGCGCCGCGTGCCCGGCGGCGTCGGCACCATGAACTACAGCCAGTCCAGCGCCGCCTGCAATGCCGAAGGCAGCGTCAGCGTGCGCGGCGGCGACATCCAGCAGCTCGTGGCCCAGGCCTACCTGGAAGAAGCCAACCGCCACTACGGCGGCGCCGACATCACCCTGCAAAGCGGCGGCGGCGTGCGCATCCCGCTGCTGGGCCAGACCACGGCCGCCCAGGTCATCCAGGTCCTGCCCTTCGGCAACAAGCTGTTCCGCCTGGACATCACCGGCACGGAAGTCAAGGGCATGCTCGAGGACGGCCTGCAGGCCGTCTACGGCCCCAGCGGCACGACCGGCCCCTACCCCTACACGGGCGGCCTGCGCTTTGACGTGAATGCGGCAGCGGCGGCCGGCCAGCGTGTGTCGGGCATCGAGGTGTATGACAACGCGAGCAAGACGTGGAAGCCGCTGGATACGGCGCGCACGTACAAGCTGTTCGTGCTGAGCTTCAATGCCACGGGCGGCGACGGCTACAAGACGCTGGCGGCCGTGCCTGATGCGCGCCGTCTGGACATTGGCGTGCTCGATTCCGATGTGTTCTTCAACTACATCGAGAGGCAGCCGGTGGATGCGGTGTCTGGTCTGCCGCTGCTGTCGCGGCTGCCGGCGGATCTGTACAGTACGCGTAGTTTTCAGGGTGGGCGCTGATTAGTTCACGCTCTTTTTTGAGACCCTGCCGGGGGGGTGTTTTTCGAGGCCGGGTCTCGGCCCGGCAGCCGACTGCCCTTTCTTGATTCGCCAAGAAAGGTCAGATCAAAGAAGGCGACCCGGATGTCCGCGACCCCTTCGCTTCGCTGCGGGCAACCTGCGTCGTGGCGGTTGCGGGGTTCGCTGCGGAACTCGCTGCGTTCACTGCGTGAACTCCGCTCAGACAACCGCAGCGAGTCAGATGACGAAGCAGTCCTGTCCTTCGGCAGGACTGCAACCCCGCAACCACCACGCCGCAGGCGCTGACATACGGGGAGGTGATGCGGGCCTTCGCTTCGCTCGGCCCCATTGAAAAAAACAGCCGAGCGCAGCGATGGCGCGTCGGCTGTTTTGCATTTTTGGCTGTTGGCTGTTGGCTGTTGGCTGTTCCCCAGCCTCCCCCCTTCTGCCCACGCCTGCGTTGGGCGGGATGCGGGGTGGCTGCCCTGCCGAAGGACAGGGCTGCTTCGTTGTCTAGCTTGCCGCAGTTGTTTGAACGGATTGCGCCGCAGGCGCAAGGAGTGAGTTCTGCGGCACACCCCGCATCCCGCCCAACGCAGGTCGCCCGCAGCGAAGCGAAGGGTCGTGGGCAGTGCGGGGCGCGCTTCTTTGCCCACTTTCTTATCGCGCGATAAGAAAGTGGGTCGCCTGCCGGGGCGAGACCCGGCCTCTGCCGCAAAAGGCACAACAGAACAGAATCAAAAACAGGTCAACCAGAAATCACCCAATCCGAGCAATCACAGCCCCCAACACCTGCGCCTTCCCCGCCTCAGCCACCAACGCAACCACCCCGCTGCGATGCGCAGTCACCTGCATCTCCATCTTCATGGCCTCCATGACGGCAATCACATCGCCCTCCTGAACGGTATCGCCATCGGCCACCTTCCACGCATGCAGATTGCCTGCAATGGGTGAGGTGACGGCAGCAGGGTCCACGGCAGATTCGGCAGCCGGCGTGGCAGCCACACCGCCGCCAGCCGATGCCAGCCCCTGCAGCAGCATCGCAGGCAGGCCCAGCGACACCCGTCGCCCGTCGATCTCGACCGCGCAGCGCACCAGGCTGGCGTCGGGCAGCGGCTCGGCGCGCACGGCGGCGGCCAGGGGTTCGGCGAAGTCGGATTCGATCCAGCGCGTGTGGACCTTGAAGCCGTCGTTGCCCACGAAGTCGGCATGGCCGATGACGGCGCGATGGAAGGGCAGGACGGAGGACAGGCCTTCGATGCGGAACTCGGCCAGCGCGCGGCGTGCGCGGGCCAGGGCCTGTTCACGCGTGGCGCCGCTGACGATGAGCTTGGCCATCAGCGAGTCGAAGCTGCCGGGCACGACCGAGCCGGTCTGCACGCCCGTGTCCAGGCGCACGCCGGGACCCGAGGGCGGGTCGAACCGCACCACGGGGCCGGGCGTGGGCAGGAAGCCCCGGCCCACGTCTTCGGCGTTGATGCGGAATTCGATGGAGTGGCCCAGCGGCGCCGGGGTTTCGGTGATGGACAGCGGCAGGCCGTCGGCCACGCGCAGCTGCTCGATCACCAGGTCCACGCCCGTGGTCTGCTCGGTCACGGGGTGCTCGACCTGCAGGCGCGTGTTGACTTCGAGGAAGGAGATGGCGCCGCTCTGGCTCAGCAGGAATTCCACCGTGCCCGCGCTGACGTAGCCGGCCGCCGCGCAGATGTCGCGCGCCGAGCTGTGGATGCGGGCGCGCTGCTCGTCGCTGAGGAAGGGTGCCGGGGCCTCTTCCACCAGCTTCTGGTTGCGCCGCTGCAGCGAGCAGTCGCGCGTGCCCAGCACGACCACGTTGCCATGGGTGTCGGCCAGCACCTGGGCCTCGATGTGGCGGGGGCGGTCCAGGAATTGCTCGACGAAGCATTCGCCGCGGCCGAAGGCGGTGACGGCCTCGCGCACGGCCGAGTGAAAGAGCTCCTCCACCTCGTCCATGCGCCACGCGATCTTCATGCCGCGCCCGCCGCCGCCGAAGGCGGCCTTGATGATGATGGGCAGGCCGTGCTGCTGGGCAAAGGCCAGCACTTCGCCAGCATCCTTGACGGGGTCAGGCGTGCCGGCCACCAGGGGAGCGCCGACCTGCAGGGCGATCTTGCGCGCCTCGACCTTGTCGCCCAGCTTGGCGATGGTCTCGGGCGTGGGGCCGATCCAGCGCAGGCCCGCATCCAGCACGGCGCGCGCAAAGGCTTCGCTTTCGGACAGGAAGCCGTAGCCGGGGTGCACGGCGTCGGCGCCGCTCTTGTGCGCGATGGCGATGAGCTTGGCGATGTTCAGGTAGGTGTCGGCCGGGCGCTCGCCGTCCAGGCCATAGGCCTCGTCGGCCATGCGCACGTGCAGGGCGTCGATGTCGGCATCGGCGTAGACGGCCACGGATTTCACGCCGTAGTCGGCGCAGGCGCGGGCGATGCGGACGGCGATCTCGCCACGGTTGGCAATCAGGACTTTTTTCATGATCAGCTTCTTTCAGTTGCGGGCAGGCGCCACCGGGCGCTCCCCGCGTTCAGTTCTTGGAGCCTTGCGCGCCGGGGGTGTATTCCTCGAAGGCGCGGATGGGGTTGAAGCGGATCCAGGCGCCCACGGGAATCTGGCCGGCCAGATCCAGGTGGTGCGGCGCCACGCAGCCGATGACGGGATAGCCGCCCGTCAGCGGATGGTCGGCCAGGAACAGCACGGGCTGGCCGCTGGGGGGCACCTGGATGGCGCCCAGCGGCGTGCCTTCGCTGGGCAGCTCGCCGGCCACGGCGCGCTCCAGGGGCTGCTCGCCCGCCACGCGCAGGCCCACGCGGTTGGACTGCGGCGTGACCTGCCAGCGCTGCGCGGCCAGCAGGGCCACGGCCTCGGGCGTGAACCAGTCGGTGCGCGGGCCCAGCTCCACGTCCAGCACCACGTCCTGCCCGGTGGTGGGCAGGGATTCGGGCGGCAGCTCGGGTGCGGCCACGGCCTTGCGGTCCGCAGGCCGAACGGGCAGGACCTGGCCCACGGCCAGGGCGGCAGGGCCGACATTCGCCAGGGTGTCGGTGCAGGCGCTGCCCAGCACGGGCGTGACGGCAAAGCCGCCGCGCACGGCCACATAGCAGCGCGCGCCGGCCGCGGGCTGGCCCACGGTCAACTGGTCGCCATCGGCCAGGGCCACGGCCTGGTAGCGCGGCACGCTCCAGCGCTGGCCGGACCCGGTGGTCACGGTCAGGGGCGCATCGGCGCCCGTGATGGCGACCACGGTCTCGCCCTGGCTTTGCAGCGACAGGCCACCGCCCACGGTCTCCAGCACGGCCAGGTCGCTGGCATTGCCGACCAGGCGGTTGGCGGCCTTGAAGGCTGCCTGGTCCATGGCGCCCGAGGCCGAGACGCCCTGCCCGGCCTGGCCCAGGCGGCCCCGGTCCTGGAACAGCGTCATCAGACCCGTGGCCTTGACGCGCAGCGCGTTGCCTTCATGCGGCGCGGCCTGCGCCACGGCGGGCGCGGGCGCCTCATCCACCTGGGCCATGCCGGCCGCATCGACAAAGCGCACGCGGTAGCCGGGCTGCAGCAGCGCAGGCAGCTCGCGCGCCAGGTCCCACATGCGGGCCGAGGTGCGGCCTATCAGTTGCCAGCCGCCCGGGCTGGCCTGGGGATAGACGGCGCTAAACGTGCCGCCCAGCGCCACGGAGCCGGCCGGCACGCGCGTGCGCGGCGTGGTGCGGCGCGGCACGTTGAAGATCGGATCACCCCCGCTGAGGTAGGCAAAGCCGGGCGCGAAGCCCGTGAAGGCCACGGCGTACTCGCTGCCCGTGTGGCGGCGCACGACTTCCTCGGGCGTGATGCCCAGCAGCTGCGCCACGTCGGCCAGGTCCTCGCCGTCGTAGTGCACGGGAATCTCGACCAGCACATTGCTGCGCTCGGCCCGCTGGCCCAGGTCGCGCGCGGCAATGCGGCGCACCAGCTCGGCCACGCCCACCTGGGCGGGCGTGAACTGCACGAGCACGGTGCGCGCGGCCGGCACCAGCTCCTGCACGCCATCGATGGGCTCGCGCTGCAGCGAGCCCAGCAGGGCCAGGGTTTCATCGAGATCGGCCAGCTCCACCATCAGGGCCTGCCGGTTGACGGGTAGAAAACGCATGGTGTGCCCTCAGCCCACGAAGGAGGAAATGCGCACGCCCTCCTGCTCGAAACGTTCGCGCAGGTGGCGTGCAATGGCCACGGCACCGGGGCTGTCGCCGTGCACGCAGATGGAGTCGGCGGCAATGCGCACCAGGCTGCCATCGACGGCCTCGACCACGCCGTCGCGCACCAGGGACAGCATGCGCGCGGCGATCTGGTCCACATCGTGCAGCACGGCGCCCGGATCGCGGCGCGAGACCAGGGTGCCCTCGGGCGTGTAGCCGCGGTCGGCAAAGGCCTCGGCCACCACGGTCAGGCCCGCATCGCGCGCCCAGTCGATCAGGGGCGAGCCGGCCAGCGCCACCAGCACCAGGCTGGGGTCGATGGCGCGCATGGCCGTGATCACGTCGGTGGCCTGGCGCCTGTCGTGGGCAATGGTGTTGTAGAGCGCGCCGTGCGGCTTGACGTAGCGCACCTCGGTGCCGGCCACGCGGGCCAGGCCCTGCAGCGCACCGATCTGGTAGATGACGCCGGCCACCAGGTCGGCGCTGGCCACATCCATGTTGCGCCGGCCGAAGCCGACGAGGTCGGGATAGGACACATGGGCGCCCACCATGGCGCCGCGCTCGCGGGCGGCCTTGAGCGTCTCCAGGATGCCTGCCGGGTCGCCGGCATGGAATCCGCAGGCCACGTTGGCGCTGCTGACGATGTCGAGCATGGCGGCGTCGTCGCCCATGCGCCATCCGCCCAGGCTCTCGCCAAGATCACTGTTCAGGTCAATTTTCATCGTTCTCTCCTCGCCGGACTCGGTGCACAGGCTCTCAGTGCAGCTGGCCGGCGTTTTCCTTCAGATCCTGGGTCACGGTCAGGGCCGTGCGAATGGTCTCGCGCACGGCAGCCACCTGGTCGGCCAGGCACATGCTGGGCATGCCCGGCTTGCGCGCTGCCTGCTCGGGCAGGGCCGGCACGTGGATGAAGCCGCCACGCGCGCCCGGCGCCGCCTTGCCCTGGGCCAGCCAGTGCATGAGCGCGAAAAACACGTGGTTGCAGACAAAGGTGCCCGCCGTGTTGGACACGGAAGACGGAATGCCGCGCGCGCGCAGGTTGTGGACCACGGCCTTGATGGGCAGCGTGGAGAAGTACGCGGCGGGTGCGCCGGGGATCACCACCTGGTCCACGGGCTGGCGCGCCGCATGGTCTGGAATGCGGGCGTCGTCGATATTGATGGCCACGCGCTCGGGCGTGAACTCGCTGCGGCCGCCGGCCAGGCCCAGGCTGATGACCAGCACCGGCTGCAGTTGCGCCAGTGCCTCCTGCAGCTGGCGCAGCGACTCGCCGAACACGCAGCGCAGCTGCAGGCCGTGGACGGTGGCGCCGGCCACGGTCTCGCCATGCAGGGCACGCGCCACTTCCCACGAGGGATTGACAGGGTCCTGCTCGAACGGCTCGAAGCCGGTCACCAGGATGCGCGGGGAAGTGGAATCGGTCATGGCAACAGTCCGTCCTTTAACGGAACATCAGGAAGTACAGCAGGAAGACATTGGCGGTCAGCAGGGCCAGGGCCGTGGGCACCTGGGCTCGGATCACGGCATTCTTGTCGATCTCCAGCAGCGCGGCGGGCACCAGGTTGAAGTTGGCCGCCATGGGCGTCAGCAGGGTGCCGCAGTAGCCCGAGAGCATGCCGATGGCCGCCATCACGGCCGGGTCGCCATGGTAGACGCCGACCAGGATGGGCACGCCCACGCCGCCCGTCATCACGGGGAAGGCCGCGAAGCCATTGCCCATGACCACGGTGAACAGCGCCATGCCCAGCACGTAGACGGCCACGGCCACGAAGCGGATGTCCATGTTGATATAGGTGGTGGTCACATAGGCCACGGCCTTGCCCACGCCGGCGTCCGAGAACACCAGGCCCAGCATGCCCAGCATCTGGGGCAGCACCAGCGCCCAGCCCAGCGCATCGGTCAGGCGGCGCGATTCGCGCATGCCCTGGGCGGGCGTCTCGCGGGTCAGCCAGCAGGCCAGACCCAGCGCCAGCACGCAGCCCACGCCCAGGCTCACCAGCGTGGTGGCCTTGGGGTCCAGCAGGGGCGTGCCGCCGAAGACCAGGTGCGAGGCGCTGAGCGTGCCCACCATGGTGATCAGCGGAATCGCCAGGGCCGGTGCGAACAGCTTGTTGCCCAGGCGCTTGGCGCTGGCCAGGTATTCGGCATCGCTGCGCGGCGCATGGCGGCCGCTGCCCACGCCGCCGAAGCCGGCGATCAGGGCCATGGCCACGGCGATCACGCCCACGACCACGGGCGACAGTTCATTGCCCACCAGGAAGACGGCTGCATACAGCGCCCAGAACAGGCCGCTGGACCAGCGCTTGGGGTTGCTGGCATCGCGCAGCGTCATCACGGCCGTGACGGCCAGGACGAAGCCGACCAGGTAGTACAGGTGTTGGATGGTCAGCGTCATTTCAGGCTCCCTTGGCTTGGGTGGCGTTGGCGTTGGCTGCGTCGGCTTCGACACCGGCCTTGTACTGGGCCAGTTCGCGCTCCAGCATGCGGTCCAGGCGGCGCAGGCGCCAGGCATGGATCACGAAGGCGCAGATGGCCGTGGGAATGCCCCACAGCGCGACGTGGATGGGCTCGACCTCGATGCCGGCTTCCTTCAGGAAGGTGGTCATCAGCACGATGGCGCCGAAGGCCACGAAGATGTCCTCGCCGAAGAACAGGCCCACGTTGTCCGTGGCGGCCGAGTAGGCGCGCAGCTTGTCGCGCACCTTGGCGGGCAGGATGCCGAAGCGCGACTGGGTCGCACCTTCGGCCATGGGCGCCAGCAGCGGGCGCACCATCTGCGGATGCCCGCCCAGGCTGGTCAGGCCCACGGCGGCCGTCAGCTGGCGTGCGGCCAGGTAGACGATGAGCAGGCGGCCTGCGGTGGCCGACTTGATGGAGCTGATCCAGTTCTGCGCGTGCTGGCGCAGGCCATGGCGCTCCAGCAGGCCGATCACGGCCAGCGGCAGCAGGATGATCAGCGGCAGGTTGCGCGTCTTGATGAAGCCCGTGCCAATGGTGGCCAGCACCTTGTCGACGGGGAAGCCCGCCGCCAGTGCCGTGCCGATGGCCGTGACGATCACGACCAGCATGGGATTGAAGCGCAGCACGAAGCCCGCAACGATGATGGCCACTCCGATAAGCGGCCAGAGATTGACGTCAGTCAGCATGTTGATTCCCCCTTCACACCCCGCGGTGCGGTGCGGCCGTCAAGCCACCCCGCAGGCCCAACCCGGTGGCGTGGAGTGCGCTGCCAACCTGGTTTTGTTCAACAAAACAAAGAATTTGTCTTACAGAAACGAATTGTGAATAAGACAATCAGCGCATGCTGATAGTACAAACCCGCATATCGTTGCCCAAAGATTGAGCACGCACGGGGTTTTCAAATGTCAAAAACTATCGAATATTGAACATCCATAGAAGGCATGAACACAACAATGCCCCTGCCCCGGTATCGCCTGTGACGAGGCCGCCTCCTACAATGGGCCGCCCTCCCGGCCTGCGGCGCACGCGTGGCAGTCGGCGTGAATGGCACCTTCCTGCTCCCATCCCTTTTGTCCGAGCTCTGAATCCATGCAACGCCGTCAACTTGTTTCCCTGCTTCCCCGTGCTGCAGCCATCGCAGCGGTTCCCGCGCTGGCGCCGGCCTTCGTGCGCAATGCCTTCGCCGATGAGGCAGGCCTGTCCGCCAAGACCATCACCATCGGCTGCTCGGCCGCCATGAGCGGCCCGCTGGCCGGGTTCGGCTCCGACATCAAGCTGGGCACGGAAGCGGCCATGGCGCAGATCAACGCACGTGGCGGCATCCAGGGCCGCACGCTGCAGCTGCAGATGGTTGACGACGGCTACGTGCCCCAGCGCTCGGCCGACAACGTGCGGCAGATGCTCTCCAAGGGCACGGCCTTTGCCCTGCTGTCCTGCGTGGGCACGCCCAACAACGCCGCCGTCATCCCGCTGATCGAGGAAGCCGGCGTTCCCTATGTGGCGCCCTTCACGGGCGCCTCGTCGCTGCGCAAGGCATCGCGCAACGTCTTCCATGTGCGCGCCAGCTACACCACCGAGGTCCGCCGCCTGGTCCAGCGCCTTGCGGGCATGGGGCTCAAGGGCATTGGCATCGTCTACCTGGACAACGCCTACGGCCGCGAAATGCTGGAGGACGCCACGCACGCCCTGGAGGCCGAGAAGATGGCTCCCGCCGTGCAGGCGGCCATCGCCACCGATGGCAAGAATCTGGCCGATGTGTTGAACAAAGTGGAAGCGGCCCACCCCTCGGCCGTGCTGCTGGCCACGGCTGGCACGGTGTCGGTCGATCTGGTGCGCGGCCTGCGCAAGAGCGCGCCCGGCGTGCTGCTCACCGGCCTGAGCGTGACCCTGCCCAACGACAGCCTCAAGCCGCTGGGCGAGGACGCCCGGGGCATTGCCCTGACCATGGTCGTTCCCGCGCCGCACCAGGCCAAACTGCAGGTGGTGCGCGACTACCAGGCCGCCATGCGCGCCCACGGGCAGCAGGAGTTCTCGCTGGGCACGCTGGAAGCCTATGTGAACACACGCGTGCTGGCCGAGGGCCTAGAACGCGCAGGCCGCGACCCCAGCCAGGCCAAGCTGCGTTCGGCGCTGGCCGGCATCCGCAACTGGGACATGGGCGGTTTCGTCATCGACTACAGCGGCCAGGCGCCCCATGTCGGCTCCAGCTTCATCGACCTGGGCGTGCTGGGCAATGCGGGGCGCTTCATCGGTTGATGAAGGCGGGTGGCTTGCGGGCCAGGCCGCTGGCGGATCGGCCCATCGTTTCTTCCTGTCGCTGCACCAAGGAGCCTTCGCCATGCCTGCCGAACGTCACCCACTTCCGCACCCCGCCTTGCACCCTGCTGCACATCCCGCTTCGCACCGGGGCCTGCAGCGCCGCCTGCTCATCCTGGCAGCGGCTGCCCTGCCCGGCCTTGCGCTGGCGCAGAAATGGCCTGCGCAGCCCGTGCGCATCATCGTGCCCTACACGGCCGGAGGCGGCTCGGACAACATCGCCCGTGCGCTGGGCACGGAGCTGTCGCGCGAACTGGGCCAGCCCGTGGTCGTGGACAACAAGCCCGGCGCCTCGGCCATGCTGGGCGCCGAGCTGGTGGCACGCGCCGCGCCCGACGGCTACACGCTGCTCCTGGCCGACATGCCGCACACCATCACGCCCAGTCTCTACAAGACACCGTACGACGCGCTCAAGGACTTCACGCCCGTGGCCCTGATCGGCTCCTCGCCGCTGGTGCTGGCCGTCAACCCCAAGCTCAAGGCGCAGAGCGTGAAGGAATACATCGCGATGGCCAGGGCGCGGCCCGGCCAGATCAACTTCGCCTCGGGCGGCACGGGCACGGCCACGCATCTGGCAGGCGAGCTGTTCAAGCAGCAGACGGACACCTTCATCACCCACATTCCCTACAAGGGCTCGGGCCAGGCCGTCGCCGACGTGGTGGCCGGCCATACCGAGAGCATGTTCTCCTCGGCCCCCACCGTGATTCCCCATATCAAAAGCGGCGCGCTGCGCGCCCTGGCCACCACCGGTGCCCAGCGCTCGCCGGCCCTGCCCCAGGTGCCCACGATGGCCGAAAGCGGCGTGCGCGGCCTCACCGTGCTGCACTGGTTCGGCCTGCTGGCGCCTGCCCGGTTGCCCCCCGGCATACAGACCGCGCTGCACGATGCCGTGGCCCGCGCCATGGCCACGCCCGCGCTCCAGGCCAAGCTGCAGTCCCTGGGGCTGGAATTGACGCCCCGCACTGCGGCGGAGTTCGGCGCCCAGATGGAGACCGACGCCGCACGCTGGGCCCGCGTCATCAAGGAACGCAACATCAAGGCGGACTGAATGCCCTCCCTGCACCATCACCACGACGCCGTTGACCTGCGCAGCGACACCGTCACGCGCCCCACGCCGCAGATGCTCGAAGCCATGGCCTGCGCCCCGCTGGGCGACGACGGCCTGGACGGCGACCCGACGGTGCGTGCGCTGGAAGAGACGGCGGCCCAGCGCTTTGGCAAGGCCGCAGGCCTGTTCGTGGCCAGCGGCACCATGGGCAACCTCGTGGCCGTGCTCGCCCATGGCCGCATGCCGGGCGAGGTGCTGGCCGAGGCCGGCAGCCATCTGCTGAACGCCGAGCGCGCAGCCGCGGGTCTGACCGGCATGCACTACCGCAGCCTGCCCGGCGACGGCGGCCTGATCGCCCTGCCCGCGCTGGAAGCGGCGCTGGACACCTCGGCATCCGCGCGCTGCCCCAGCGCCCTCGTGGCCGTGGAGAACACCCACAACGCACGGGGCGGCAGCGTGGCGGCGCCCGAGTCGCTGGCGGCCCTGCATGCCCTGGCCGCCCGCCATGGCGTGCCCGTGCATACCGATGGCGCGCGCCTGTTCAATGCCGCCGTGGCACTGGGCCTGTCCTGCCGCGAGATCGCTGCGCACACGGACTCGGTCACCGTCTGCCTGTCCAAGGGCCTGTCGGCTCCGGTGGGTTCGGTGCTCATGGGCCCGGCCGACTTCATCGCGCGGGCGCGCGGCATACGGCGCATGCTGGGCGGCACCATGCGCCAGGCCGGCGTGATCGCGGCGGCGGGCCTGGTGGCGCTGGAGCACATGGTCGATCGCCTGGCCGAGGACCACGCACGCGCCCGCCGCCTGCACCAGGGCCTGCGCGCCATCCACCCGGCATGGTGCGCGGCCGAACTGCCGCAGACCAACATCGTGCAGGTGCGCGTGGGCACCAGCGCGGCCGATGCACGCCTTTGGGAGGCACGCCTTGCCGAAGCCGGCGTGCTGGTGCGCACGGGCAGCGCAGGCCTGCTGCGCCTGGTCACGCACCGCCACATTGACGACAAGGCCGTGGACAGCACCCTGCAGGCCTTCACCCGGCTGCACCACGACAACTGAGCACCGCGCGAGGCCGGCAGGAGTGCCGGCCCTGGCTACACTGCCCATCGACCCTTGCATCCCCCATCACCATGACCCGCAGCACCGATATCCTCAACCTGACCGACCGTGTGACCGAGCAGCTGCGCAGCAAGCTCATCGATGGTGCCTGGGAGCCCGGGCAGAAGCTGTCGGAGGCCTCACTCAGCGAAAGCCTGCAGATCTCGCGCAACACGCTGCGCGAGGCCTTCCGGCTGCTGACCAAGGAGGGGCTGCTGGTGCACGAGCCCAACAAGGGCGTGTCGGTGGCGGCGCCCAGCATCGCCTCCATCATCGACATCTACCGCGTGCGCCGCATGGTGGAGTGCCAGGCGCTGGCCCAGGCCTATCCCATGCACCCGGCTCGCAGCCTGATGCGCGAAGCCGTGGAGGCGGCACAGCGCCACCGCGAGGCCCAGGACTGGTCGGGCGTGGGCACGGCCAACATGAGTTTCCACAAGGCCGTGGTGCAGCTGGCCGACAGCGAGCGCCTGGACACCATGTTCGAGCACCTGCTGGCCGAGCTGCGGCTGGCCTTCGGCCTGCTGCGCGACCCGCACTTCCTGCATGCCCCCTATGTGGACATGAATGCGCGCATCCTGCAGCAGTTCGAGGACGGCAAGCCGGCCGAGGCCGCTGCCGCGCTCAATGACTACCTGGTGCATTCGGAGCGGCTGATCCTGGCCGCCTATGCCCGCCGCCTGGCTGAAAAGGGCATCAAAGTGTGAAAACAATAGACACCCCCTGAGGCGCTTCGCGCCTTCCCCCTCTCTCGCTACGCGGGAGGGGGACGACACCCTCGGTGCGGGGCTGCCCTTCCTCGGTGTCCCTCGCTTGGGGTAGCGCCGGTTTCATAGGCAGTGTTCAGCGCACAACACTGGCTCGCATTCAACGCCGCGCGTCCAGGCTCCAGCGCGCCACGGGCGCCAGCATCAGTTGCACGAATCCCCCGGCGATCGCCAGGTTCTTCAGGAACTGCACCAGCTGGCCCTTGTCGCCGAACTGGTTATGGAACATCAGCGCCGACATGACGCTGAACACGGCCATCACGGCCGCGGCCTCGCGGGTGCGCCAGCCCAGCAGCAGGGCCGTGGCCACGCCCAGCTCCACCACCAGCGCCATGGCATACGACAGCATGGGCAGCGGCAGGCCCGCCTTGGCGATATAGGCCATGGTGCCCTCCGGCCCCATCAGCTTGCCGATGCCGCTGTAGATGAACAGCAGGCTCAGCAGCACCCGGGCCAGCAGCGGTGCGAAGTCGGCCCAGGGCGATGCTGCGGCGTGGGCAGCGCGATGCGTGGCGACGCGCGTCATCGCATCAGCCCGGGACACGGCCGGAACCCTGGCCTTCGGCCGCCTTCACCGAGCCGCCCAGGCGCTGCACTTCGGCCAGGTACTCGGGGCCGCTGCGCATGCGCTGGTACCGGGCCAGGCGCTGCTGGTAGTCGGCATCCCAGTGGTTCACGTCGGACTCGCGGTAGACGTTGAGGCCGGCGCGGTTCCACAGGGCCAGGTCGGCCTGCACTTCGGCGCGCGACAGCGCGGGGCCGGAGGCGACGGGCTCGGCGCCGAACCAGGTTTCTGCAGATACCGTGGCGGCCGGTGCGGCCGAGGCCATGCCCGACCACAAGGCGGAGGAAAGGGAAACGATGGCGAAGAGGGTCTTTGCGTGCTTCATGGCGAATCCTTTGTCAAATCCTGCAGCGCGTGATTGCGTTCTGCATGGCTGCAGTCTCGTCTTCGCCCGCCTGCACGTCAGTGCCTAAACGCACAGCTTTGCGCAAACTCTCCGGTTCCCGCGCTCACCGTCCACGCCCACCATCCACGCTCACGGCCACTGCAGGCCGGGCCGCGCCACATGCAGGGCCTGCAGGGGCTCGGAGCGCCCGCGCACCTGCACCTGCCGGACTTCGCCCAGGCCATCGGCCACGCCCGCGCGGCGCGCCACCTCCAGCGACAGCACCAGCCGCGCCTGGGCGCTCTTGGTGTATTCCTGCAGGCGGCTGGCCGTATTGACCACCTCGCCCACGGCCGTGAAGGTGGTGGTGTGCTCGAAGCCCACGCGCCCCACGGCGGCGCGCCCCGCATGCAGGCCCATGCCGAAATCCACCGGCTGGCCGAACTGCGCCTCGAAGGTGTGGCTCCATTCCTGCATGCGCCGGTCGATGAGGGCGCTGGCCTGCACGGCCTGGCGGCAGGCCGTGTCCAGGTCGGTATCCAGGCCGAAGATGGCCATCACGCTGTCGCCGATGAACTGGTTGGCCATGCCGCCGCTGTCGTGCACGGCCTGGCCCACGCGCTCGAAATACTGGTCCAGCACCCAGGACAGGTCCACGGGCCATTGCCGCTCGGCCAGGCCGGACCAGCGGCGCAGGTCCACGAACAGGATGGCCACCGCGCGCACTTCGCGGACCTCGCGCTGCTCGTCACCCCGCCCGGTCTGGGCGGCTGCCGGCGAGCGGAACAGCGGCGCCACCTGCACATCGCCCGTGGGCCGCAGCTGGCAGGCCAGCCGCACGTCCTGCGGCGCGCCCACGCGCTCCAGCGTGAGGCGCTCGTCCCGCCCCGGCGCAGGCAGGTGGGCCGCCGGGCCGGACACGCGCACCCGGCAGGTGGAGCAGCGCGCCCTGCCGCCGCACAGCGACAGATGGGCAATGCCATGCTCGCGGCTGGCTTCGAGCACGCTCATGCCCTGGGCCACCTGCACGGTGCGGCCCGGATAGTGCAGCAGCACCTGGCGGGCGCCGCGCAGGCGCATGCGCCGCCACAGCCAGGGGCCGGCCAGCAGCGCGGCCAGGCAGGCCAGCCAGCCCTGGCGCAGCCCGGTCGTCAGCGCGCGCAGCCACTGCGATGCCTCGGGCGAGGGGCCGGCCGGCGCAGGCACGCCGGCCGCCGCGATCTCGCGCGCCATGGAGACGATGCCCAGCGCCGCCAGCACGGGCAGCAGCACGGCGGCCGTGAGCAGCAGCGGCTGCCAGCGCCGCCACCAGCCGCGCGCACGCAGGGCCATGTGCAGGCCCATGCAGCCATGGGTCCAGGCGGCCGTCATCAGCAGCAGCTGGATGGCCATGCTGGACGGATTCCAGGAAGAACGCACGATGCGCGCATACGAGGGGTCCACGCCCCAGGCCTCCTGCGCCAGCCGCGTGGCCGGCACGTGCAGGGCCAGCAGCAGCGGCAGGCCCAGTCCCAGCAGCAGCCGCACGGCCTCCAGCGCCGGCATGCGCAGGCTGCGCCGCCGCGCCAGCGCCTGCAGCGCCAGCCCCATGTGCACGGCCAGCGCGCCGTAGAGCAGCAGGCTGCCGGGCAGGGATCGCCACACGCCGTGGACCAGCTCGCGCACGGCCTCGGCCGTGCCCAGCGAGACCAGGCCCAGGGCGTGATTGAACAGGTGCAGCGCCGCATAGGTCCACAGCACCAGGCCGGTGGACCAGTGGAGGCTGCGCAGGGACGGCAGAGCCGGCAGAACCGGATGAGGGACACGGGCCATGGAAAGCGATGATGCGCCCGACGGCGGAAGAAGACAGGAGAAGACCGCAAGAACGGCAGCTTGAAGGAACTTAGGCCGGGCCTGGCCGATCCAGAATCTTTGTACCTTACGCCCGCTATTGGTTCCATGGCCCACCCCACCCAGCCCTCCAGTTTCGCCCTGCGCGGCATCGCCCTGTTCGAGGGCCTGGGCAGCGCCAGCCTGGACCGCATCGCCGCCGACTGCGAATGGCGCCCGCTGCAGGCCCGCCAGCCCGTGTTCAGCCGCTGCTCCACGGGCAGCGACGTGTTCTTCCTGGTCAGCGGGCGCGTGCGCATCACCACCTATTCGCCGGGCGGGCGCGAGGTCAGCTTCCGCGACTACGGGCCCGGCGAGCACTTCGGCGACCTGGCGGCCATTGACGGCCAGGCCCGCTCCACCGATGTGGTCACCCTGGAATCCTCGCTGCTGGCCAGCCTCTCGCGCCAGGACTTCCTGGCCCTGCTGGCGCGCGAGCCCGCCGTTGCCCTGCGCATGATGGAGGGCCTGGCCGGCCTGGTGCGCCGGCTGACCGACCGCGTCATGGAACTGAGCACCCTGGGCGTGCCCACGCGCCTGCACATGGAGCTGCTGCGCCTGGCGCGGGAGGCGGGCGTCTCGCCCGAGCACACGGCCCTCATCAGCCCCGTGCCCTCGCACTCGGTGCTGGCCAGCAAGATCAGCACCAACCGCGAGCAGGTCACGCGCGAGCTGGGCGCCCTCACCCGGCGCGGCCTGCTGCGCAAGGAGGGGCGCCAGGCGCTGCTGGTGACCGACGTGAACGCACTGCAGGCGCTGATAGCGCAGGAAAGCTAGGCGGACTCCATTCGCCAGCCCTGCGGCGACCACACCAGGCGGTCGGTCAGCCCGATGGCCTGCAGAAAATCCTCGTCATGCGAGACCACGACCAGCGTGCCGGCGTAGCCGCGCAGCATGGCCTCCAGCGCCTGCAGGGAAGGCAGGTCCAGGTGGTTGCAGGGCTCGTCCAGCAGGAGCAGGGGCGCGGGCGGCTCGGCATGCAGCGCGCAGGCCAGGGCGGCCTTGAGCTGCTCGCCGCCGCTGAGCCGGCCCGCGGGCTGCTCCACCTGCCGGGCCGCCAGCCCGAGCCAGGCCAGGCGCGTGCGCAGCACATCCACGGGGGTGCCGGGGCAGGCGTCCTGCAACTGCTCCATCACCGTGCGCCCGGGCTGCAACAGGGACAGGCGCTGGTCCAGGTAGGCACAGGCCTGCATGCGGCGCACCTCGCCCGCCTGGGGCGCAAGGCGGCCCGACAGCACATCGAGCAGGCGCGTCTTGCCGCAGCCGTTGGGCCCCGTCACGGCCAGGCGCTGGCCACCGTACAGAGAAAGGTTCAGGCGCGGCCCCGTGGAAAACGAAAACGGCAGCAGCACATCGTCCAGCAGCGCCACCACGTCGCAGGGAGCACCCGCCGGGGGCGGCGCCTGCATGCGGATGCCGGCCTGCAGGTCGATCTGGCGCGCCGCCTCGCGCACGCGCTGGTCCAGCGCCTCGCGCGTGTCCGCATGCTGGCGGCGCAGGCGGCCGGCCGACGCCTCGCTGCGCTCCTTTTGCCGGTCCAGCAGAATGCGCGCCTGGTTGGCCTCCTGGCCCTGGCGGCGGCCGCGCGCCTCGCGGCGCTGCTGGCGCTCCTGCTGCTCGCGCAGCTGCTGCGTTTCGCGGCGCCGCTCCAGCTTGCGCTGCTCCAGCAGTTGCACCGCCGAGGCCATCTCGCGCGCCTTGGCTTCGGCATAGAAGGCGTAGCCGCCGCCGTAGCTGCGAAGCCCCTGCGGTGACAGCTCCACGATGCGTTCCATGCCCTGCAGCAGACTGCGGTCATGGCTGACCACGACCAGGCCACCGGGCCAGCGCTGCAGTTGCGCGGCCAGGGCTTGGCGGCTTTCACCGTCCAGGTGGTTGCTGGGCTCGTCCAGCACCAGGTGGTCGGCGCCCGACAGCAGCGCGCCCGCCAGCGCCGCGCGCATGGCCTCGCCGCCGCTGAGGGCGTGGCCCGGCGTATCGGCACGCAGATGGCCCAGGCCCGCCAGCTCCAGCTGGGCCTGCAGGCGCTGACGCAGGTCCCAGCGGTCGGCCAGCCGCTCGAAGTCCCGGGCATCGCAGCTGCCGGCCTCGATGCGCGCCAGCGCCTCCAGCGCAGGCTGCAGCCCGGCCAGCGCCGCCACCGAAGGCTGGTCATGCCAGTCCGTGCGCTGGGCCAGGTACAGCACCTGCCCCGAGCGCAGGCAGCGGCCCTGCGAGGGCGCATCCAGCCCGGCCAGGATGCGCGCCAGCCGCGACTTGCCCACGCCGTTGCGCCCCACCAGGCCGGTGCGGCGGTGGTCCAGGGTCTCGGAAAGATCGGAGAAAAGGGGGCTGCCATCGGGCAGCACGCAGGAAACGCCGTCGAGCGTGATCGTGGTATTCGTCATATCGCGGTTCATGGATGCCAACGCAGTTCCTTGCCGCTTTGCATGCATTGCGCGTGCGGTGGGCAGGGTCGGGAAAAGCGGGCCGCTGGGACAGCGGCAGCATCAATGGCGCATGGGACGAATACCTCCTGCAATGGCGAACGAAACCGCCATTATAAAAATCATGGGCCGTTCGTGCCGGCCACCGTGGCACCGGCGCCGCGTGCGAAGGCGCCGGCCTGCTCCGCTGGCGACCCGGAACCGGTGGAGCCGGCAGAGCCGGCCTGCCGGGCCGGGTTCGCAGGCGCCGGTGGCGCACAGGGGTTCAAAGACTGTGCCGGCGGGCGGCCCTGAAAGCACAGGGCGTTGAGCGCGATCCAGAGAGGCATGGTTCAGGTTCCGGGGTCGGCAGCGGGCGGCGGCCGGCGCGCGCTGCCGCGCGGCCCGGCGATGCGCCGCTGCCATTCAAGGACGAAGACGAAGAAGACGGGCACGAAGAACACGGCCAGCACCGTGCCGCTGACCATGCCGCCGAACACGCCCGTGCCGATGGCGTGCTGGGTCTCGGCGCTGGCGCCCGATGCCAGCATCAGCGGCACCACGCCCAGCGCAAAGGCCAGCGAGGTCATGAGGATGGGCCGCAGCCGCAGGCGTGCGGCCTTGATGGCGGCCTCGCGCAGGTCCTGGCCTTCCTCGCGCAGTTGCTTGGCGAATTCCACGATCAGGATGGCGTTCTTGGCCGACAGGCCGATGATGGTGATCAGCCCCACCTTGAAGAACACATCGTTGGGCATGCCGCGCAGCAGCACGGCCGCCACCGCGCCCAGCAGGCCCAGGGGCACGACCAGCATCACCGACAGCGGGATGGACCAGCTCTCGTACAGCGCGGCCAGCACCAGGAAGACCACCAGCATGGACAGGGCCATGAGCAGGGGCGCCTGCGCGGCCGATTGGCGCTCCTGCAGCGACTGGCCGGTCCAGGCCACGGCAAAGCCGGGCGGCAGCTGGGCCGCCAGCCGCTCCATCTCGGCCATGGCCGCGCCGCTGGACGTGCCGGGCGCAGGCGTGCCCGAGATACGCGACGCCAGAAAGCCCTGGTAGCGCACCAGCTGCAGCGGCGTCTCCGACCACACGGGCGTGGCGAACTCGGCCAGCGGCACCATGCCGCCCGAGGCATTGCGCACATTCAGCCTGAGCACGTCATCGATCTGCATGCGCGCGGGCGCGTCGGCCTGCACGATGACCTGCTGCATGCGCCCGGCGTTGGGGAAGTCGTTGACGTACAGCGAGCCCATGGCCGTGGACAGCGTCTCGCTGATGGCGGCAAAGCCCACGCCCAGGGCCTGGGCCTTCTGGCGGTCGATCTCCAGCCGCACGCTGGTGCCCGAGGGCAGGCTGTCCTGGTAGGCCGAGCCCAGCACGCTGCTGCTGCCGGCCAGTGCCAGCAACTGGTCGGTGGCCGACTTGAGCGCGGCATGGCCCTGGCCGGTGCGGTCCTGCAGGTACATGGTGAAGCCCGAGGAGGTGCCCAGCTCGTCGATGGCCGGGGGCTGCAGCACCATGATGGCGCCCTCGGGCGCATGCTCCATGGCCTTTTGCGCGAGCGAGACTTCCTCGCCTGCCGTGGCGCCGTCGCGCTGGTCCCAGTCCTTGAGCGTGGTGAAGGCCATGGCCGCGTTCGGGCCCGAGCCCGCGAAGCTGAAGCCCAGCACCGAGATGCTGGAGGCAATGCCGGGGCGCTGCGCCACATGCTCCTCATAGCGCTTGACCACGTCCAGCGTGCGCTCGGCCGTGGCATCGGCCGGCAGCTGGATGGACGCCATGAAGTAGCCCTGGTCCTCCTCGGGCAGAAAGGCCGATGGCAGCTGGCGCAGCGCAAACACCAGGATGGCCACGATGGCCGCGAACAGCAGCATCATGCGGCCCGTGCGCCGGACCAGGCCCGTGACATGGGCCTCGTAGCGGTTCGTCAGCCGCTCGAAGCCACGGTTGAACCAGCCGAAGAAGCCCTTCTTCTCATGGTGGCCTGCCGCCACCGGCTTGAGCAAGGTGGCGCACAGCGCCGGCGTCAGGCTCAGGGCCAGGAAGGCCGAGAACAGGATGGACACGGCCATGGACAGCGTGAACTGCTGGTAGATCACGCCCACCGAGCCGCTGGCGAACGCCATGGGAATGAACACCGCCGTCAGCACCAGGGTGATGCCGATGATGGCGCCCGTGATCTCCTTCATGGCCTTGAGCGTGGCATCGCGCGGAGACAGGCCTTCCTCGGCCATGAGGCGCTCCACGTTCTCCACCACGACGATGGCGTCGTCCACGATGATGCCGATGGCCAGCACCATGCCGAACATGGTCAGCACGTTGATGGAAAAGCCCGCCACCAGCATCACGGCGAAGGTGCCCAGCAGCGCCACGGGCGCCACGATGGCCGGGATCAGCGTGTAGCGCAGGTTCTGCAGGAACAGATACATCACCAGGAAGACCAGCACCATGGCCTCGACCAGGGTCTGCACCACCTTCTCGATGGAGACCTTGACGAAGGGCGCGGTATTGAACGAGATGGTGTGCTCCATGCCCCTCGGCAGGATGGAGGCCAGCTCGGCCATGCGCTTTTGCACGGCGGCGGCCGTGCGCACGGCATTGGCGCCCGGCGACAGCTGCACGGCGGCGCTGGTGGCGGGCTTGCCATCCTCGCGGTTGGAGAAGGCATAGGACTGCGCACCCAGCTCCACGCGCGCCACGTCGCCCAGCACCAGGCGGGAGCCGTCGGCATGGGCGCGCAGCACGATGGCCGCGAACTGCTCGGGCGAGGTCAGCTGGCCCTGCACGGTGAGCGGCGTGGTCACGCGCTGGCCCGGGGCGATGGGCGCATCGCCCACGCGGCCCGGGGCGATCTGCATGTTCTGCTGCTGGATGGCCTGGGTGAGGTCGCCCATGGACAGCCCGTAGGAGATCAGCTTGGCCGGATCGACCCAGACGCGCATGGCGCGCTCGGTGCCGAACAGCTGCACGCGGCCCACGCCCTCGATGCGCCGCAGCTCCTCGACGATATTGCGCGCCATGTAGTCATTGAGTGCCAGCTCGTCGAACTCGCCGCCCGGCGAGATCAGGCCCACCAGCAGCAGAAAGCTCGACGTGGCCGACTCCACCTGCAGGCCGTTCTGGCGCACGGCCTGAGGCAGGCGCGGCTCCACGGCCTTGATGCGGTTTTGCACATCCACCTGGGCCAGCTCGGGGTTTGTGCCGGGCTTGAAGGTGGCCTTGATCTCGGCCGAGCCCGAGGTGTCCACCGAGGACTCGAAGTACAGCAGGTGGCGGACGCTGGACAGCTCGCGCTCGATCAGCGAGACCACGGAGTCATTGAGCGTCTTGGGCGTGGCACCCGGGTAGGTGGCATACAGGCTCACCGTGGGTGGCGCCACCGTGGGATAGCGCGAGATCGGCAATTGCGGAATGGCAAGCACGCCCAGCAGCACGATGAACAACGCGATGACCCAGGCAAAGACGGGCCGGTGAATGAAGAACTGTGGCATGGACGCGAGGTCTGGTTTTCAATGCACGCCAGGGCGCGCTGCGGAAAAAATACGGCGCCTGGCGCCGACACATCTGAGGGGCCATCCGGATGCAAATCCAGATTGCCAGGAGGCATGGGGATGGAGGAAACTCCTGCCGGTGCGGCTTCGGCCTGCGGCGTGTTGCCGCCAGGGCCATTCATCCATGGAGCCGCTGCAAAGCTAACAGCTCTCCCACCCGCTCATACGGCATTGCCGCTGTGACTTCATATTCAGGGATTTGTTTCGCATGCCGGCCAATTGCGGCGGCACAGGGAAACAGCTTGCGTTCTTTCGATGGCATTTCGGCCCGGGAAATGTGGAAGAACGATGGAGATGAACACAGCCCCCGCCGCAACCCCAAAATGGCTTCTATCATTGCCCAGCCCTTGCCTTTCCAGCCATCGACATCGCTCATCCTCGTCGCCGAGGACGAGCCCGAGATCGCAGACATCCTGTGCGCCTACCTGGCCCGCAGCGACCTGCGCACCGTGCATGCCGCCGATGGCCAGCAGGCCCTTGAACTGCACCACCACTTGAAACCCGATCTCGTTCTTCTCGACGTGCAGATGCCACGCCTCGACGGCTGGCAGGTGCTGTCCGAAATCCGCCGGCGCGGCGACACGCCCGTCATCATGCTCACCGCCCTCAACCAGGACGTGGACAAGCTCATCGGCCTGCGCATTGGCGCGGACGACTACGTGGGCAAGCCCTTCAACGCGGCCGAGGTCGTGGCGCGCGTGCAGGCCGTGCTGCGCCGCTGCGGCCAGGGCCGGCTCCGCGATACCAAGCTGCTGCAGGCCGGCCCCTTTCGCGTGGACCTGGACAGCCGCGAGGTCAGCGTGCAGGTGCAGGGCGCCACGCATGTGCCCGAACTCACCGTGACCGAATTCAACCTGCTGGCCAGCCTGGTGCGTTCGCCCCGGCGCGTGTTCAGCCGCGCCGAGCTGCTGCTGAGCTGCCTGCCCGAAGGCCACACGCTGGAGCGCACCGTGGACAGCCACATCAGCAAGCTGCGCAAGAAGCTCGAAGGCCTGGGCCTGCAGGGCATGCCCGACAGCGTGCGCAGCGTGGGCTACCGGCTGGGGATGGACCCATGAGCGCCGCACAGGCCGCAGGCCGGGGAGTGCCGTCATGAGCGCAGCGGCCGGGCTGCGCCGGCAGGTGGTGCTGACCATGTCGGCCGTCACGCTGGCCGTGGTGGTGCTGTGCGTGCTGGGCTCGTACGCCTTCTATGCGCTGCTGCTGACCTTTCACCCGGCCAGCGTCTCCGACGGCTGGATGCCCTCCAGCGTGGAGCTGGCCTGGGTGCTGCTGACGCTGGTGGTGGCCATGCTGATCGCCATCTTCGTGGCCACGCGGCTGTCGCGGCGCATCCTGCCCTCGCTGGACTCGGTGGCCATCAGCCTGCGCCAGCTGGCCGAGGGCGACCTGTCGGCGCGCGCCAGCACGGACGACAGCGCGCTGCACGAGGCCGCGCAGCTGGTGCACGACTTCAACAGCTTGGCCCGGCGCCTGGAAGGCATGGCGCAGGAGCGCGCCTTCTGGAGCGCGGCCATCGCCCATGAGCTGCGCACGCCCGTGACCATTCTCAGCGGGCGGCTGCAGGGCCTGTCCGACGGCGTCTTCCTGCCCAGCAAGGACATGCTGGCCAGCCTGATGACCCAGGTCGAGGGGCTGACCCGCCTGATCGACGACCTGCGCCTGCTGGGCCTGCAGGAAAACGGCCATCTGCAACTGCAGCTGCGCCAGACCTGCCTGGCGGGCGAGGTGCGCTCGGTGGCCCTGGCCGTGGGACCGGCGCTGGAGCAGGCGGGCCTGCAGCTGGCGATGGAGCTCGATGACCAGCCCGTGGTCTGCGACCCCGTGCGCATACGCCAGGCCCTGCTGGCCCTGCTGGAAAACGCCATGCAGTACGCGCAGCCGGGCCCGCTGCTGGTGGCCGCGCGCGTGCGCCACGGCCTGTGCACCGTGCGCGTGGAAGACAGCGGCCCCGGCGTGGCGGCCGACCTTGCGCCGCGCATCTTCGACGCTTTTCAGCGCGGTGAAGGCGCCCGCAGCCGAAGGAATGCCAGCGTGGGAGCAGGCAACGGCAGCGGACTGGGCCTGGCCGTGGTGCAGGCCATTGCCCAGGCCCATGGCGGGCGGGCGCAGTGCCTGCAGGGCGAGCGTGGCGGCGCGCTGTTCGAGCTGAGCTGGCCGGCCTGACCTCGTCAGAGCCGCAGATCAGCCTGCGAAATCATCGGCCAGCACATGGCGTGCGTCCCAGGCGGCGGCCAGCGCAGCGGCCCGGCCCAGGCGCACGCGGCCTGATTCAAAGTCCACGATGCCTGCCTCCTGCGCCGCCGCAGGCCGCGCAGGCCGCTCGCGCGTGCGGCCGTCGGTGAGCAGCCACAGCCAGCCCTGGCAGGAGGCCTCTGCGCCGCAATGGCGCTGCAGCAACTGGCCCGCCTGCTCCACGGCCGCCTGCAGCGGCGTGCCGCCACCCCCGCCAATGGGAGCGATCCAGTCGTCATTCCAGGCCGCTGCCTTGCGCGGCGGCAGGCGCAATTCCACGCGCGTGCCCGCAAAGCAGATCAGCGCCACCTGCTCGCGGCGGCGGTAGGCCTCTTCCATCAGCGACAGCAGCACGCCCTTGGCCCGCGCCAGTGCACCGCTGGCGGCCATGGAGGCCGAGCAATCGAGCACAAAGCAATGCAGCCGCGTGGCCTGGGGCGGCTCGCGGCGGCGCTGCAGATGTTCAGGCGCCAGCGCCTGGGCGCCGCGCGCGGCCAGCGTGCGCGGCCAGTCCCAGCTGCCGGTGGCCTGCCCGCCTTGCGCCTGGGCCAGCCGGGGCTGGCTGGCGGCCTGCTGGCCCGCCCCCGCAGCCCTTGCCTGTGGCGCAGGGCCGCGGGGGCTCAGGCTTTTTTTGTGGCGGGCGCTCCCGCCTTTGCGGCCTCGCGGGCCAGCAATGAGGGCACGGCGACACGCAGCAGGCCCACGGGCTCGGGCGGCATGGCGCCCCAGTCAGCCTCGGATGGCGGGCTGTCGCCTGCGCCGTTGGCCGTGGATTCTGCAGGCGGCCGGATTTGTGCCGGCGACTGCGAAGGCGGATTCGATGGCGCCTGCTGTGGGGATGGCTGCTGTGGCTGTGGCTGCGGCGCCCCCGGCTTGCGGCGGTGCACCAGCACCAGCTCGGCCACGGCCTGCACATGGTCGGGCCTGACCTCGGCATCGCCCAGCCAGGCGGCCCAGGCGCGGGCGGCGCGCAGCAGCACCAGGTCGGCCCGCAGGCCGTCCACCTGGGCGGCAATGCACAGCGCTCCGGCGGCCTGCAGCACCGCGTCGGACCAGGGCAGCGCGCCGGCCGGCTGCAGGCGCTCGCGTGCCGTGCGCAGCTGCGCAGCCAGCGCGGCCTGGGCGTCTGCATGGCGGGCGCGGAAGGCGGCCGGGTCGGCATCGAACAGCAGCCGCGCGCGCACGATGGCCTGGCGCTGGGCCGCATCCTCCACATTGGCCAGGCGCACGCACAGGCCCAGGCGGTCCAGCAGCTGCGGGCGCAGCTGGCCTTCCTCGGGGTTCATGGTGCCCACCAGCACGAAGCGCGCCGCGTGGCGGTGCGAGATGCCGTCGCGCTCGACCACGTTGACGCCGCTGGCAGCCGCATCCAGCAGCACATCGACCAGGGCATCGGGCAGCAGGTTGATCTCGTCCACATAGAGCACGCCGCCATGGGCGCGCGCCAGCAGGCCGGGCGCGAATTTGAGCGCATGGCCGGCCATGGCCTGGCCCAGGTCCAGCGAGCCGGCCAGATGCTCCAGCGAGGCGCCCAGCGGCAGCGTGACGAAGGGCGCGGCATCGATGAGCTCGGCCAGGGCACGCGCGGCCGTGGACTTGGCCGTGCCGCGCGGCCCCTCGATCAGCACACCGCCCAGTTGCGGGTCGATGGCGGCCAGCAGCAGCGCCTGGCACAGCAGGGGCTGGCCGGCAATGGCGGCAAAGGGAAACAGCGGCGGCAGCGCGGGCTGGGCGCCGCTGCCCAGGTCAGGAGATGCGGTCATCCGCGCAGTCCTTCGAGATGGTTTTCATGTTCCAGCAGCAGGTCTTCCAGCTGCTGGCGATAGTCGCCGGGCTGCTCCCACAGGCCGCGCTGCATGGCTTCGAGCAGGCGCTCCAGCATGTCGCGCAGGGCCTGCGGATTGTGCTGCACGAGAAAGTCGCGCGTGGCCGCATCCAGCACATAGGCGTCGGCCACCAGGGCGTACTGGTGGTCACCCACCTGCTGCGTGGTGGCGTCGAAGCCGAAGAGATAGTCCACCGTGGCCGCCATCTCGAAGGCGCCCTTGTAGCCGTGGCGCTTGGCGCCGTCCATCCACTTGGGATTGGTGACGCGCGAGCGCACCACGCGCGCAATCTCCTCCTTGAGCGAGCGCACGCGCGGCTGGGCCGGGTTGGCGTGGTCGCCGTGGTAGAGCGCGGGCTGGCGGCCCGAGAGGTGGCGCACGGCCGAGGCCATGCCGCCCTGGAACTGGAAGTAGTCGCCCGAGTCGAGGATGTCGTGCTCGCGGCTGTCCTGGTTGTGGGCCACCACGTCGAGCTCGCCCAGGCGGCGGCGCAGCGCGTCGCCTGCGGGCACGCCCTCGGCGTCCTGGCCGTAGGCGTGCTGGCTCCAGCCCAGGTAGGCCTGGGCCAGGTCGGCATCGCCCTGCCAATCACCGCTCTGGAACAGTCCGCCCAGGCCCGATCCATAGTGGCCGGGCGGCGCGCCGAACACGCGCCAGCCGGCCTGCAGGCGGGCCTGCACGGCGTCCATGCCCTGCGACTGCAGTTGCTCGGCCTCGGCCAGGATGCGCGCGCGTATGGGGTTGTCCTCGGCGTCTTCGTCCAGCGCGGCCACGGCCTGCACGGCCGCGTCGAACATCTGCACGGCGCCGGGGAAGGCGTCGCGGAAAAAGCCCGAGATGCGCAGCGTCACATCCACGCGCGGCCGGCCCATGCCCACGCGCGGCACGACCTCGAAGTCCACCACGCGCTGGCTGCCGGGCGCCCATTTGGGGCGCACCCCGATCAGCGCAAAGGCCTGGGCGATGTCGTCGCCGCCCGTGCGCATGGTGGCCGTGCCCCAGACCGACAGGCCCAGGGTGCGCGGGTACTCGCCGTGCTCCTGCAGATAGCGCTCCAGCAGCCTGAGCGTGGCCTGCTGGCCCAGCTCCCAGGCGGCCTGGGTGGGAATGGCGCGCGTGTCCAGCGTGTAGAAATTGCGCCCTGTGGGCAGCACGTCGGGCCGCCCGCGCGAGGGCGATCCGCTGGGCCCGGGCGGCACGAAGCGGCCCTGCAGGCCGCGCAGCAGCTGGCGCAGTTCCTCGCCGCCACAGGCATCCAGCGCGGGCGCCAGTACGGCATGCACCTGTTGCAGCGCGGCGCGTGTCTGCGGCCAGTCACCGGCCGGGGCCTCACCTTCCAGCAGTTGCTGCGCCAGCAGCTCCAGGCGCTCGCGCGTGTCGCCTTCATGGCGCCAGGGCTCGTCGCTCACGGCCTGCAGGGCGGCGGGGCGCGCGCCGGTCCAGGGGCGTGCGGGCTCCATGCGCAGCGGGTCGAACCCGGGGCTGTCCAGCAGGTCGGCGGCCAGCGCCTGTATCAGGCCCTGGCCTTCGTCCGACGGGAAGCGCGCCAGCGCCAGCAGCGTGTCGCGGCGCTGGCGGCCTTGAGGCGAGGCGCCGAAGACATGCAGGCCGTCGCGGATCTGGGTTTCCTTGAGCTCGCACAGGTAGGCGTCTATGCGTTCGAGCACGGCATCGTCGTCCTGCGCGGCACCGGGCGCCAGGTCCAGCTCCTGGTCCAGGTGCTGGCGGCGCACGATGTCCAGGATCTGGCGGCGCAGCAGCGCGCCGCGCCGCGCATCGACCAGCAGGGCGTCGTAGTACTCGTCCACCAGGCGCTCCAGGTCCTGCAGCGGGCCGTGGTTTTCGGCGCGCGTCAGCGGCGGCATCAGGTGGTCGATGATCACGGCCTGGCTGCGGCGCTTGGCCTGGGCGCCTTCGCCGGGATCGTTGACGATGAAGGGGTACAGGTGCGGCAGCGGGCCGAGGATGGCATCGGGCCAGCACGCGCCCGACAGCGCCAGGCTCTTGCCCGGCAGCCATTCGAGGTTGCCATGCTTGCCCACGTGGACCATGGCGTCCACGGCAAAGCGGTCGCGCAGCCAGAAGTAGAAGGCCAGGTAGCTGTGGGGCGGCACCAGCTCGGCATCGTGGTAGCTCGCATAGTCCTGCGCGCCCATGCCTTTACCGGCCAATGCACGCGCCGGCTGTATGCCGACAAAGACATGGCCCAGGCGCAGGCCCGCGATCATGAAGCGGCCCTGGCGCAGCAGCGGGTCGGCCTCGGGCGCGCCCCAGCGCGCAGTGATGGCGTCGGCCATGCCGTCCGGCAGCGCGGCCAGGCACGCCAGGTACTCGTCCAGCGCATAGCTTTGCCAGGCAGGTCGCAGCGGCCACTGGGCCGGGTCGTTGGCAATGCCCTGCTGCAGGGTGTGCATCAGCGCCTGGCCATCGGCGGGCAGCTGCGCGGGGTCGCCCAGCTCATGGCCTTCGGCAGCCAGGTGCTGCAGGATGGCGATCACCGAGGCTGGCGTATCCAGCCCCACGCCGCTGCCGATGCGGCCTTCGCTGCCCGGATAGTTGGCCAGCACCAGGGCCAGGCGCTTGTCGCGCGCGGGCAGGCTGCGCAGGCGGCACCAGCGCCAGGCCAGGTCGGCCACGAAGTCCACGCGGTCGGGTTCGGGCTGGTAGGCCACCACGTCGGCCTGGGTGAAGGCGCAGCGGTGGGACAGGCCCTTGAAGCTGATGGCGCGCGTGATGATGCGGCCATCCATCTCGGGCAGCACCACCTGCATGGCGATGTCGCGCGGGCGCAGGCCCTGGCTGTCGGCCCACCAGTCCTCGCGGTTGCCGCCGCTGGCGATCACCTGCAGCACGGGCGCATCGCCGGCCAGGGCCGTGCCCGATTCCAGGGCCGAGAACGCCGTGGTGTTGAGCACCAGCTGCACGGCATGGTCTTCGCAGAGCTGGCGCAGCGTGGCCAGGCACAGCGGGTCCTTGAGTGAGTCCAGCGCCACGGGCAGCGGGTTCATGCCGCGCTGCTGTAGCGACAGGGCCATGGCGTCGAAGGCTGCCGTATTGCCCGCCAGCAGGTGGGAGCGGTAGAACACCAGGGCCACGGTGGGCGCGCCCGGCGTCCAGGCGCGCTGCAGGTCGTCGATGCCGGCCACGTCATGGGCCTGCATCTGGGCAGGGCTGGGGGCGTTATCGAACAGCGCAGGCGGCACGTGCACGGCTGCCTGCGGCAGGGTGCGCGGCGGCAGCGGCGCATCGCCCCGGTCCAGCCCGTGGTAGACGGTGGCCTTGAGGAACTCGCGCGCATTGGCCGCGCCGCCCGAGCGCAGGTACTGCCACAGCTGGCGGCAGGCGGCGGCCGGCAGCGTGCTGCGCGCCAGCAGGTGCGGGTCTTCCTGCAGGTCACCCGAGAACATGGCCAGGCGCTGCCCCTTGCGGCGCGCCAGCGAGCCGATCTGCTCGATGCCGTAGGGCCAGGCCGATTCCGAGCCCAGGTGGTCCACGATGACCACGCGCGCATGGCGCAGCACCTCGTCCACATACAGGTCCAGCGAGGCCGGCTGGCGCAGGTACAGCAGATTGGCCAGCCGCACCGAGGGAAAGTCCGCCGACGCCCCGGCCAGCGCGGCCACGGCCGAGGACAGCAGGGCCAGCGTGGTGTCGGCCGAGCTCAGGATGACGATGTCGGCCGGCGTCTGGTCGAGGCGGGTGACGATGCTCTCGTCCTCGACGAAGCCGCCGGGGCGCGTGGACAGCAGGTGCATGGAACAGGTTTCAGTGCGGAATCGGAAGGTCAGGCGGCCACATTCTCCAGGCCCTTGCGCAGCGCTGCTTCGTCAAGGTCTTGCCCGATGAACACCAGGCGCGTGCCGCGTGCCTCGCCCTCGCGCCAGGCGCGGTCGAAATGGTGGTCGAAGCGGCGGCCCACGCCCTGCAGCAGCCAGCGCATGGGCTTGCCCGGGATCTCGGCAAAGCCCTTGACGCGCAGGATGCTGTGCCGCTCCACCAGCGTCTCCAGCGCGGCCAGCAGGCGGTCGCGGTCCACGGCGGGCAGGTCGATCACGTAGGAGTCGAAGTCATCGTGGTCATGGTCCTCGTCGTGGTCGTGGTGGCTCACGCGCTGGTCGATGGTGGTCTCGGCCGCCCTGGCCAGGCCCAGCACCACGTCCAGCGGCAGGCGGCCCTGGGACGATTGCACGATCTTGACCTCGGGCGGCAGCTCCTCGCGCACCAGGGCGGTCACGCGCGCCAGGGCCTCGGCATCGGCCAGGTCGGTCTTGTTGAGCACCACCAGGTCGGCCGCGCCCAGCTGGTCCTCGAAGAGTTCGTGCAGCGGCGATTCGTGGTCCAGGTTGGGGTCGGCGCGGCGCAGCTCGTCCACGGCCTGGGGATTGGCGGCGAACTGGCCGCTGGCGGCCGCTGGCGTGTCCACCACGGTGACCACCGCATCCACGGTGAACACGTTGGCGATCTCGGGCCACTGGAAGGCCTGGACCAGGGGCTTGGGCAGGGCCAGGCCCGAGGTCTCGATGATCACGGCATCGATCTGGTCGCGGCGCTCGGCCAGCGCGCGCATCACGGGGAAGAACTCTTCCTGCACCGTGCAGCACATGCAGCCGTTGGCCAGCTCGTACAGCGCGCCTTCGCGCTCGTTGCCCTCGTCGTCGCAGCCGATGCCGCAGCCCTTGAGGATCTCGCCGTCGATGCCCAGCTCGCCGAACTCGTTGACGATGACGGCAATGCGCCGGCCATCGGCGTTGTCCAGGATGTGGCGCAGCAGCGTGGTCTTGCCGCTGCCCAGGAAGCCGGTGACGATGGTGGCGGGAATCTTGGCGGTTTGCATGGAAGGTTCTCCAGAAAAAAGAGGAAGTCAGACGGTGGCGAAAGGCACGGCGCTGCGCAATGAAGGCAGAACCTCCTGCGCAAACAGTTCCATGCCGGCGAGGGCCTGGGCATCGCTCCACAGGCCGTTGGCGTTGAAGACGCAGCGCAGCTGGCCAATGCCAGTGCGCTCGCGCAAGGCGGTGATCTGCGCATGGCACTGCTCGGGCGTGCCATGGATGAATTGCTCGGCCAGCACGCGCGGCACATCGATGGGCAGCACCTGGTCGGCCGGCACGCCGCGCTTGCCCGCAAAGTACACGCGCCGCTGGTACAGCTGCGGCCACAGCGTGGCCAGCTGGGCCTGCACGGCGGCCTCATCTGCGCCTATGCAGACATAGCGCGCCAGCGATGAACGCGCGCGCAGCGCGGCGGCATCGCGCCCGCGCTCCCGGGCAGCGGCCTCCAGGCGCTCCAGCTGCGTGCCTTCGGGCGGCTCCAGGCTCAGCAGCAGGGGCAGATTCTGATCGACGGCAAAGCCCAGGGTCTCTGCCGTGGAGCCGGCCACATACAAGGGAGGATGCGGACGCTGCACGGTCGAAGGCAGGGCGGGCCGGTCCTCGAAGCTCCACGGCCCCTGCCCCGCTGCGACGGGCTTGCCGGACAGCGCCTCCACCAGGATGCTGCAGGACTGCTCGAAGCGCTCGCGCGTGCTGTCCGCATCGATCTGCAGGGCGCGCAGCGCAGCCGGCTCCGTGCCCCGGCCCACGCCCACGTCGATGCGGCCGGCGCTTTGCAGGTCCAGCTGGGCAATCTCCTCGGCCAGCATCAGCGGATGGTGCAGCGGCAGCACCAGCACCGAGGTGCCCACGCGCAGCCGCTCGGTGCGCGCCAGCACGGCGGCGGCCAGCAGCAGGGGCGAGGGATAGGGCCAGGCGGTATCGGGCACGCGGAATTCGTTGAACCACACGCCCTGGAAACCCAGGCGCTCGGCGCGCTCGAACAGCGCCAGGAATTCACGGTGCCCGCCGCGCGTGGCGTCGCGCGTCCAGCCGGCCAGATCGATGCGCATGGGTTCAGTTCTCCTGTTTCAGCCGCGCGCGCAGCAAGGTTTGCGGGGGTGCGTCGATGCGCTCGAAATCCACGCCGAACACGGCATCCAGCCCCGGCGCATGCAGCAGCTCGGCAGGGGCTCCATCGAGCGCAATGCGCCCCTGGTCCAGCACGATGACGCGCCCGAAGTGCGCCAGCGCCAGGTCCAGGTCATGCATGACCACCAGCACCAGCCGCTCGCGCCCGCGCTGCGCCAGCGCCTGCACCAGGGCCAGGCGGTGGCGCACGTCCAGCGCGGCGCCGGGCTCGTCGGCCAGCAGCACGGGCGGGTCGGTGGCCAGCACGGTGGCCAGCAGGGCACGCGCCTGCTCGCCGCCGGACAGCGTGGACCAGCGCCTGCGCGCGAAATCCTGCAGCCCGGCGCCGGCAATGGCCGCCTCGACATCACCCCGGCCCGCCAGCCGCATGTGCATGAGCTCGGCCAGCGTCAGGTCCCAGTGCGGCGCAAAGCGCTGCGGCATGTAGCCCACGCGGCGTGCGCGCTCGGCCACGGGCAGGGTTGCAATGTCTTGCCCGTCCAGCAGCACGTTGCCGGATGCAGGCGCCTGCAGCCCCGCCAGCAGGGACAGCAGGCTGGACTTGCCTGCGCCATTGGGTCCCACCATGGCCACGGCGCCGCAGGCGGGCAGCTGCAGCGAGACGGCGTCCAGCACGCTGCGGCCACGGTGGCGTAGCGTGAGGGACCGGGCCTGCAGGCGCGGTGGGGCGCAAGGGATGGCACCGTTCATGCGGACCTCAGCCTGCGCGCCAGCAGCACGATGAAGAAGGGCCCGCCCGCCACGGCCGTGACCAGGCCCAGCGGGATTTCGGCCGGCGGCAGCACGCTGCGCGCAATCGCATCGGCCAGCGTGACGATGATGGCGCCCGTGAGCGCCGACGCCGGCAGGGCCGCGCGGTGCAGCGGTCCCGCCATCCAGCGCGCGATGTGCGGCGCAGCCAGGCCCACGAAGGCCACCAGCCCGCCATAGGCCACGGCCACGGCCACCACCAGCGAGCCGGCCAGCACGGCCAGCGGCGTAAAGCGCGCCACGTCCAGGCCGAAGCCCTGGGCCGCATCCTGCCCCAGGCCCAGCAGGTCCAGCCCGCGCGCCAGCGCCATGGCCCCAGCCAGGCAGGCGATGGAGGCGCCGGCCAGCAGGCCCAGGCCGCTCCAGGACGGCGTCTGTATGCCGCCCAGCACCCAGCTGAGCACCACCTGCAGGCTCACCGTCTCATCGGACAGCGCCAGCATCAGGAACGAGCGCAGCGCGCCCAGCACGGCCGCCAGCGCCACGCCGGCCAGCAGCATGCCGGCCGCATCGGTGGCACCGGCCACGCGCGAGACGGCCAGCACCAGCATGGTCGAGCCCCAGGCGCCCGCAAAGGCCAGCACGGGCAGCGTCCAGGCCTGGGACAGGCCGAACAATAGATGCATGGGAACCAGCAGGGCGACAGTCGCCCCCAGCGCCGCGCCGCCCGAGGCGCCCAGCAGATAGGGCTCGGCCAGCGGATTGCGGAACACGCCCTGGAAGATGGCGCCCGACAGGCCCAGCAGCGCGCCCACCAGGGCGGCTGCCAGCACGCGCGGCACGCGCCACTGCAGCAGCAGCCGGCTGCGCAGGCTGTCTTCGCCGCCCAGCGCGGCCAGCAGGTCAGCCGGGCTGGCCCACTGGTGGCCCGCGCAGGCGGCGATCAGCAGGCTGGCCAGCAGCAGCAGGACCGCACCGGCCCAGGGGCGCCACGCAGGTGTCCGTGAAAGGGAATTCATGCGGCCTCCCCGGCCCAGGCCGCAGGGTGCAGCCGGCGCGAGAGTTTTTCCACGCCGCCGAAGGTGCGCGGCCCGGGAATCAGGAACTCGGCACGCGCCACCGTGGTGGCCCGGCCCCCGCGCACGGCACGCAGGTCGCGCCAGCCGCGCTGGCCGATCAGGTCCTGCATGGCCTCCTGGGTGCCCGCGAACAGCAGCACATCGGGGTCGGCGGCCAGCACGGCCTCGGGCGAGACCTGGGGCACCGTGCCCAGGCCGTCCAGCGCGAACGCGGCGCCCGCGCGCACCATGGCCTCTCCCGTATAGGTGCCCGGCCGGGCCGCCAGCAGCATGCCGTTGCCCAGCCGGCCCGTGACCATGAGGGCGCGCGGCCGGGGCTGGCCGGCCACCTGCCGGTCCACGCGCAGCAGCCGCGCTTCCTGCGCCAGGGCCAGCGCCTGGCCGCGCGCCTGCACGCCCGTGGCGCGGGCCACCAGGCGCAGGTTGTCCATCACCTCGGCCAGCGAGCGGCTGAGCAGCACCATCACCGGCACGCCGATGCGCTCCATGGGATCGACCAGCTGGTGCGCCGCCTGGCGCGCGGGCGTGACGATGACCAGATCCGGCCGGCGCGCCACCACGGCGTCCACCGAGAACCCCAGCCGCCCGCCCACCTTGGGAATGCGCTCCACGCCCGGTGGAAAGCGCGTGAAATCCTCCACGCCCACCACGCGGTCCAGCAGGCCCAGCGCGGCCACCAGCTCGGTGTTGGAGGCAAAGATGGAGACGATGCGCTGCGGCGGCGCGGCAATCTCCACGCGCCGGCCCAGCGCATCCTGCAGCACCACCGGACCGCCTGCAGCGACGGTGTCGGCCCATGCCGCGGGCAGGCCGCAGGCCAGGGCCGCCGCCGCGCCCTGGCGCAGCAACTGGCGGCGCGTGGTGCTGGATTGCCTCATGCCGTGGTCCTCAAAACTCTGCCTGGAGGCCGACCATGAGTTCGCGCCCGGCCATCGACGTTCCGCAGCCGCCGTTCTGGTACGCCGGGTTGGCGATGCAGGGCGCACGGTCCAGTGCGATGAAGATGGGATGGCGGTTCAGGTCGAACAGGTTGTTGACGGCTGCGAACAGCTTGACGCCGCGCGACACGCGGTAGTCGGCACGCAGGTTCCAGATGGTGAAGGCGCCCTTGCGGTGGATGAAGGTGCTGCCGGGCTCGCCCTGCGGGATGAGCAGCGCCTCTTCCGTGTCGTACCACATGGGACCGCGCAGCAGCGTGGACAGCTGCAGGCTCCAGTCGCCCTGCAGCCGCCCGCTGCCCTGGCCGTAGCGCACGCCGGCCGAGGCCTCGTAGCGGTACATGCGCTGCACCTTGTCGGTATTGGCCGAGGCTGGCGATCCCTTGTCCCGCATGCTGAAGTGGTAGTAGCCGCCAGCCCAGGCCTTGAGCTGGTGGCCCGTCAGGTTCAGCGCCCGCGCCAGGTCCATGTCGGCCTGCATTTCCAGGCCGCGCGCCACGATGTCGGCCGCGTTGTTGGCGTAGTCCGAGGTGTTGGTCGTGGCCCCGCGCGAGACGGTGATGATGCGGTCGCTGATGGTGTTCTGGAACAGGGCCGCATCCACGCGCCAGCCGGGCTGCTGCAGCGCGGCGCCGACCTCGATCTGGCGGCTGGTCTCGGGCTTGAGGTTGGGGTTGCCGAAGGTGCGGCCACCGCCGACGGCCGTGAAGTCCGAGGCCAGCTCCGTGGCCGTGGGCGCGCGAAAGCCCGTGGAGGCCGCAGCGCGCAGCGTGAGCCGGTCCGTGGCCTTCCAGGTGGCGCCGGCCGACCAGGTGTGGTTGTCATAGTCGCGCGTGCTGGCCTGGGCCAGGGCGAGGTTGGGCGTATCGTCGAAACGCGTCGTGCCCCAGGTCTTGCGCAGGCCGGCACGCAGCGTGAGGCGATCGTCGAACAGGGTCTGCGCGTCCTCGAAGTACAGCGCGTGCACCTGCTCGGTCTGGTTGTTGTCGTAGGGCGCGACCTGGCCCGCCGGGCCGCCCGGCATGGCCACGCGCAGGCGGTCGGAGCGCAGCTTGCTGCGCTCCCAGTCGAAACCCATCAGCAGGTCATTGGTCTGACTGACACGCAGGCGCGGCTGAAAGCGCAGGCCCGTGGCGTCCAGCTGGCGGTGGTTGTAGTCGCGCGCCGTGCCGGGCACGGCGCTGTTGCCCGAGCGGATCACGGGCGATGCCCAGTTGAACTCATCGGTATCGACCAGACTGTAGAGGTGGGTCGTCCAGCTCAGGCGCTGGCCGGGCAGCGCGCCCTCGTAGGTCAGGTCCAGCGAGCGGTTGCTGCGGTTGTCGCGGCTGTAGATGTTGGCGCCCGATCCGCGAAAGCCCGCGTTGTAGATGCCGTCCGTGCGCAGCTGCAGCTCCACGCGGTGCAGCTCGTGCAGCTGCCAGCCCAGGGCGCCGCTGGCGCCGCGCCGCTTCCAGCCCGTGTTCTCCATGCGCGTGCCGCCATCGCCCGACTCGTAGTCGCCGCGCCCGCCTGCGCTCACGCCGAAGTACCAGTCGAAGCGGTCATTGGCGCCGGCCGTCTGCGCATCGGTGCGCCACAGGTCCCATGAACCGGCCTGGACCTGGGCACGCGTGCCGGGCGCCGTCGCCCCTGTCTTCATGATGATGTTGACCACCCCGCCCATGGCTTGGCTGCCGTAGATCACCGAGGACGGGCCGCGCACGATCTCGATGCGCTCCACATCCGAGGGGCTGAGCTTGGACAGGTTGGCCGTGCCCGCGCGCCGGCCGTTGACCAGCACCAGCACCTGGCTGCGGAAGTCGCGCCCCTGGCCGTCGGTGGAGGCGCCGCGCAGGTTCATCGAGGTCTGGGCCGCCGTCCATTCGCTGAGAAAGCCCACGGCGTTCTCGGCCAGCAGGTCGGTGACCGAGCGCGCGCTGGAGCGCTCTATGGCCTCGCGGTCGATGGTCTGCGTGGTGCCCGCGATGCGGCTGCGCGCCTCGGGCCGCGCGGTGGCGGTCACGAAGACGGCGTCCAGCGCATCGTCGGCGGAGTCCGTGGATCGGCCCGAAGCCGGCTCCTGCGCGGCGCCGGCCGCTGCAGCGCAGCTGGCCAGCAGGGCCACAGCCGCTGCGGGCCGCAGGCTGGAGACAAGAGGGAGAACAGAGAGAAGGCCGGAGGAATCGGCGGCCGAGGAAGCGAAGCGCATGCGTTGACCCAACTGCCCCACTCACCCGCGGGGCCTATCGTCTGAACCACGCCGCACAGCGCGCACGCCGGAGCCGGCCACGGCAGCGCAGGCTGGGGCCGGACCGGACAGGCGCACTCCCGCGGCGTCCGAAAGCAATGCAGAAGGCCGGTATCCGGGCTTGCGGAACGCTGCGGCGCGCAGGGTGGGCGCGCTGCGGCAGGCATCCCCGCCTTCCCATGCCCGAGAAGGACACAGTGGCTTGCGGCGCGCGACCTGTGGATAGCGCGCCAGCGTGGGGAGTTGTATTCCGCTGACCGTTGCGGGGGCAGCGCAGGCATTGCGAGCGGCCACCTCGATGGCATCGCGCACCTGCTTCCCGTTGAACCCCTGGCCGGTGAACGGCATGGGGCACCTTCAGCAACAGCGCACCGCCACGGCCCAGGGGCTGCGGCGGTGCGCCAGCGGCGGATTATCGCTGATGCTGTCTAGAGCCAGAAGCCCGGCACCCGGGCCAGCGCCCGCAGCGCGCGGCGGCTGCTGCGCGCGCTGGTGGCCAGGCGGGCCTGCAGGTAGCCGGCCGCGAACCAGGCGCGCGGGTCGCGCGCGGCCTCGGCATGGAAATGCTCGGCCGCCACGGCCATGTCGTTGTGCAGGCCCAGCGCGTCCTGGGCGGGCACCAGCGCCTCGGCAAAGCGCCGGCCCTTTTTTCCGGGCCACATTCCGGGCGCGAATTCCCGCGCAAAGTCCGCCAGGTAGCGCAGGCGCTTGAGCCGCTTGCGCACGCGGTGCTGCTGCGCCAGCGGCAGGCGGTCGAAGTGCCGGCCATCGCGCAGCACCTGGCGGTGCAGGCGCGCCAGCCGCCGTGCCAGGTACTTGCGCGTGCCTGCGGCGGACAGGCGGGCAAAACGGGCCGATGGCTCTGCCTGCGGCGCCTGCGCCAGCGCCTGGATCTCGGCCAGCGCCTGAAGGAATGGCGGCTCGCGCACGGCAGCGGCTGCATCCGCCTGCACGGCCTGCGGCGCCTGCCAGTCGCACAGGGGCGCATGGGCGGCCTGCAGCAGCGGGCGCACCACATCGGCCAGCGTATCGGCATCGCGCAGCGTGCCCAGTTGCGCAAAGGCCTGGGCCAGGGGTTCATCCCATTCGGCGCGCATGCCGGGCGCCAGCCCTGCGCATTCGCGCAGCACGGTGCGCAGGCGCCGCAGGGCCACGCGCAGCTGGTGAATGGTCTCGGCATCGCTGCCACCGCCCTCCAAAACCGCCAGATGCGACTGCACCTGGGCCAGGGCAGCAGTCAGCGCCGCACGCACAAAGCCGGCCGCATCGGGCCGGTCAGGGTGCTGCTTCGCAGGGGTGGACATGGTCAGGAGAGAGTGTGCGGGCGTTGCTGCGATTGTGGGCACCGCCCGGCCCCCGGGTCAATCGGCGCCCTCCCCGCTCAGGCTGTGCAGCGCGGGCCGGGCAATGCGCACATAGTCGGCCGAGTCCAGCACGATGGAGCGGTCCAGCCGGCCCGCGTTGAAGGCGATCTCGCCAAAGCGCTCGACCAGGGCCGGGTCCACCACCAGGCGCACCTGTGGGTTGAAGGAGAACGGGGGCACCGATCCCATCACGCAGCCCGTGGCGGCCTGGGCCTCCTCGGGCGAGGCCAGCGTGGCCTTGCGCACGCCCACGGCCTGGGCCAGGCGCTTGAAGTCCAGCTTGCGGTCGCCGGGCAGCACGGCCAGGAACAGCTGGGGATCGCCCGCACCGGCCGCATCGCGGCTCTTGCAGAGCATGGCCTTGGCGCCCTGGCCGGGGGCGGTGCCCCGGATTTCGGCGACCAGGTCAGAGCGGCCTTCGGCCGGATGTACCAGCACGCGAAAACGCGCGCCCTGGGATTGCAGCAGGTCTACGAGGGTGTCGAACATGGTGGAAAGCGCAGAGAAGTCGTCTGGATTTTGACATTTTGTCCAATTCAAAACAAAATGTCCAATATGACCCAACGAACCCCTGAACAGCGCCAGCTTCTGGACCAGTTGGCCCAGATCGCCGAAGGCCTGGGCCAGACCTTTGCCCCCTTCTGCGAGGTGGTGGTGCATGACCTGCTCGACCCGTCCCATGCGGTGCTGGCCATCCACAACAACCTGTCGGGCCGCGAGGTGGGCCAGGGCGCGACGGAGCTGGGCCTGGCCCGCATCCTCGACCCCGGCTACGAGCAGGTCATCGCCAACTACCCCAACCAGTTCGCCGATGGCCGCCAGGCCAAGAGCACGTCCATCGGCATCCGCGACTCCGAGGGCCGCTACATCGCCGCGCTGTGCATGAATGTGGACCTGACGATGTTCCAGGGCTTCCAGGGCATGCTCAACCGCTTTGCCGCCGTCAGCGGCGACACCCCCGCGCGCGAAATGCTGGACCCCACGGGCGCCGGCGCAGGCGCCGACACGGTGCGTGCCCGCATCGACCAGTTCGCGGCCCGCCTGGCGACCACGCCGCGCGCCCTCAAGCCCGAGGAGCGCCGCGCCCTGGTCCGCGAGCTCAAGGGCGCCGGCCTGCTCGATGTGCGCCGCTCCATGGAGACCATTGCCGCCCACCTGGGCGTGTCGCGCGCCACGGTCTACAGCTACGCCAAATAGCTCCCGGCACCCCGCCGGTCTGCAACCCCTTCTCTCCCGTACCGATGACAAGCCTTCCCACCTATGACGACGTGGCCGCAGCGGCCCAACGCATCCAGGGCCATGCCCACCGCACGCCCGTGCTCACCTCGCGCACGCTGGACGAGGCGCTGGGCGCCCGCGTCTTTCTCAAGTGCGAGAACCTGCAGCGCATGGGCGCCTTCAAGTTCCGCGGCGCCTTCAACGCCCTGTCTCGCTTCAGCCCGGCGCAGCGCAATGCCGGCGTGGTGGCGTTTTCCTCGGGCAACCACGCCCAGGCCATCGCCCTGGCAGCGCGGCTGCTGGAGATTCCCGCCACCATCGTCATGCCGCATGACGCGCCCGCCGCCAAGGTAGCGGCCACCAAGGGCTATGGCGGCCAGGTGGTGGTCTACGACCGCTATACCGAAGACCGCGAGCAGATCGGCCGCGACCTGGCCGAGCGCCACGGCCTGACCCTGATCCCGCCCTACGACCACGCCGACGTGCTGGCCGGCCAGGGCACGGCCGCCAAGGAACTGTTCGAGGAAACCGGCCCGCTGGACGCCCTCTTCGTGCCGCTGGGCGGCGGCGGCCTGCTGTCAGGCACCGCCCTGTCCACACGCGCGCTCAGCCCCGACTGCGCGCTCTACGGCGTGGAGCCCGAGGCCGGCAACGACGGCCAGCAGTCGCTGCGCGCAGGCCGCATCGTCCACATAGACACCCCCAAGACCATTGCCGACGGTGCCCAGACCCAGCACCTGGGTGGCATCACCTTCCCCATCATCCAGCGCGACGTGACCGACATCCTCACCGCCAGCGATGCCGAGCTGGTCGATGCCATGGGCTTCCTGGCCACGCGCATGAAGCTCGTGGTCGAGCCCACCGGCTGCCTGGGCCTGGCCGCCGCGCGCCAGAAAGGCGAAGAGCTGCGCGGACGGCGCGTAGGCATCATCCTCAGCGGCGGCAATGTGGACATGCAGCGCTTTTGCAGCCTGCTGGGCGCGCCGATGTGAATTCGCCACAGGGCCCTGAAAAACGACTGGGCACGCTATGGAGCCGGCTTCTATACTGCGGCGGCAATTGTGAATTAATGTTTCATCGTTAACAAAACCACAACCCAGCGTGCTTGCCAGGCAGCCCCGAGGACCAGAGGATGCCGCCGCGCGCCCACCACTGCGCCCCATGAACAAGCCCACCAGCCTCCATTCCTCCTGGGTCATCCCGGCCCTGTCCTCCCTGCTGGTCCTGCATGCCGCAGGCGCCATGGCGGCCGACATCACGCTCACCCCACCGGCGGGCGGCGGCTTTGTCATCAAGAACCAGGGCGGCCAGGAGCGGTTCAGGGTGCAGGACAGCGGCCAGGTCTACGTGCCCGGCCTGCCCGCCACCACGCCCGGCAACCAGCTGACCTGCCATGACGGCGCCACCGGCCAGCTGGTGCAATGCGCGACAGGCACCGGAGTGGGTGCAACGGGAGCCACAGGCGCGACAGGAGCCACCGGCGTCACGGGCGCCACGGGTCCTGCCGGTGCCACGGGAGCCACCGGCCCCACAGGCGCAACAGGCGCCGGCGCAACGGGTGTCACCGGCGTCACAGGGCCTACGGGAGCGACAGGCATCACCGGCGCCACGGGAGTGACGGGAAGCACCGGGGCCACCGGAGCCACGGGTGTGACGGGCTCGACCGGAGCCACCGGAGCCACGGGCATCACCGGGCCTACGGGTGCCACGGGGACGACCGGTGCCACGGGAGCCACCGGCCTGCAGGGCACGGCGGGGACGGCCGGCGCAACCGGTCCACAAGGCATACAGGGCACTTCCGGGGCCACGGGCACGACAGGCGCCACTGGCAACACCGGCGCCACTGGCAGCACCGGAGCGACCGGGCCCACGGGAGCCACCGGCCCCACAGGCAGCGTAGGTTCCCTGACCGAGGCGTTCGCCAGTACGGCATGCGTTCCCAGCAACACGGTCGCCACCAGTGTCACGGCGACCTGCACGGCCGGGTCCGTTGTCTCGGGCGGATGCAACTCGGCCGACCCTACCCAGCATTCGTTGGCCGGCTCCCGGCGCCTGGCCAGCAACCAATGGATCTGCACCTACAACTGCGGCAGCACAGCCAACATTACGGCCTACGCGTACTGCCAATAGGGCGGCCCGCGCAAGCCGCCGCCCTCACCCCGCCCTCACCCGCGCGGGCTGAAGGTGCGCGGAAACACCACGGGCGCGCTGCGGTCGGCCAGGCGGTAGCCCATGGCGGGGCGGCGTGACGTGCCCTCCACCTGGCCGGCCTCCACCAGAAAGCCGGCCGCCATCATGCGCGTGCGAAAACCGCTCTTGTCCACGGGGCGGCCCAGCACCACTTCGTAGGCCTGCTGCAGCTGCGGCAGCGTGAAGGGCTCGGGCAGCAGAAAGGCCGGCAGCGAGGTGTATTCCACCTTGCCCCGCAGCCGCTCCACCGCTGCGCGCAAGATCTCGCCGTGGTCGAAGGCCAGCGCAGGCGCGCGCAGCAGTTCATCGACGGCAAACCACGACACATCGGCCGCATTCGCGCCCTTGGCCAGGATCAGGTCGTGCCCCGGGATCAGCGCGAAATACACATGCGTGGCCGACCAGCCACGCGGGTCGCGCGCCGCGCCGCCCCAGCTTCCCAGCTGCTCCAGGTAGGGGCTGTCCACACCCGTCTTGTCCAGCAGCTTGCGCCGAGCGCAGGCCAGCAGGTCCGCGTCCTGGCGCACATCCACAAAGCCGCCGGGCAGCGCCCACAGCCCCGGAAACGGCTCGCTGCCCGCCGTGGGGCGCTGCACCAGCAGCACCTGCAGGGCATCGTCTGCCACCGTGAAGATGACCACGTCCACCGTGGTGAACGGGCGCGGGAAGTCCAGCGCGCCCTGCGGGGATGGGGAATTTTTTTCAGCCATGGGATGGATTGTGCTTGACGTGCCGGATTTTAAGTTGCACTATGCAACCCATAAGAGTTGTACAGAACAACTTAAAAGGAGAAGCACCATGTTCGGCATCCGTTTCATCAAGTCCCAACCCACGGTCCACCTCATGCAGTTCCGCGCCGGCAAGGTGGTGCGCGAGGGTGCGGGCCAGTCCTTCTTCTACTACGCGCCCACCACCACCCTGGTCGCGGTGCCCGTGGGCAGCCAGGACTGCCACTTCATGCTGGAGCTGGTGACGGCCGACTTCCAGAGCGTCACCGTGCAGGGCCAGGTCACCTACCGCATCAGCACACCGCGCCAGACCGCCACGCTGATGGACTTCTCCCTGGCACGCGACGGCCAGAAATACATGTCCGAAGACCCGCAGCGCCTGGGCGACCGCGTGACCATGCAGGCCGAGGTCATCATCCAGCAGGCCGTGCAGGCGCTGGAACTCAAGCAGGCGCTGCGCTCCTCGGCACTCATTGCGCGCACGGCCCAGCAGGAGCTGGCCGCCCAGCCCGAGATCGAGGCGCTGGGGCTGGAGATCCTGGGCGTCTCGGTCATGGCCGTCAAACCCACGCCCGACATCGCCCGCGCCCTGGAGGCGGAGGCGCGCGAGTCCAACCTCAAGGCCGCGGACGACGCCGTCTATGCCCGCCGCATGGCTGCCGTGGAAAACGAGCGCGCCATCCGCCAGAACGAGCTCGATACCGACGTGGCGGTGGAAAAGAAAAAGCGCCAGATCCGCGAGGCCCAGCTGGAAGCCAAGGCCGCCCAGATGCGCAAGGAAAACGAGCTGCGCGCCGAACAGATGTCTGCCGACGTGGCGCTGGAGACCAGCCGCCGCGACTTCGTCGAAGGCCAGGCCGCCAACAGCCGCACCCTGGCCGAGGCCGAGGCCTACCGCGTGGGCGCCGTCATGCAGGCCCTGGAAAAGGCCGACCCGCGCATCGTGCAATCGCTGGCCGCCGTGGGCATGCAGCCGGGCCAGCTCATCGCCCAGGCCTTTGGCGGCATTGCCGAGAAGGCCGAGCGCATCGGCCAGCTCAACGTCTCGCCCGAGCTGCTGCAGTCGCTCATGGGCGCCGGTGCAGGCCATGCAGCTGCCGTGGCCGATCCCGAACCCGCAAGGAGCCGCCGTGAACGCCAATGAACGCAAGACCGTGCTGGTGGTGCGGCGCACGCGGCTCGATGAGCTGGTGGCCAGGTACCACACGCTGTCCCAGGCGCGCTTCTACATCGAGCACCTGGGTGCCGACTTCGGCGACTACCTGCGCGAAAGCGCCGCCTACGCCGCCGCCCTGCAGGCCGTGGTGCAGGCGCTGGAGGCGCGCGGCCGCTACCAGATCGTGGACCGCGCCCTGGTGCCCAACTTCGTCTTCGGCGCCGACGACATCGTGGTGGCGCTGGGCCAGGACGGCATGGTGGCCAACACCATGAAATACCTGGACGGCCAGCCGCTCATCGGCGTCAACCCCGAGCCCGCGCGCTGGGACGGCCTGCTGCTGCCCTTCGCCCCCGCCGACCTGGCCGCCCTGCTGGGCGACGTGGCCGCCAACCGCCGCCCCACGCGCGCCGTCACCTTGGCCGAAGCGCGCCTGAGCGACGGCCAGGTGCTGCGCGCCGCCAACGACCTGTTCATCGGCCCGCGCAGCCATACCTCGGCCCTGTACGACATCACGCTGGGCGACCGGCGCGAATCCCAGTCGTCCTCCGGCCTCATCGTCGCCACGGGGCTGGGCTCGTCCGCCTGGATCAAAAGCATCGTCACGGGATCGATGGGCATTGCCCGCGCCGTGCGCGGCGCGTCCACCGACTTCGACTACCAGCCCTTCGCCTGGGATGCGCCACGCCTGGACTTCGCCGTGCGCGAGCCCTTTCCCAGCCGCTCCTCCACGGCCGAGCTGGTCTACGGCCAGGTCACTGCCGGCCAGCCGCTGACCCTGCGCTCGCGCATGCCCGACCATGGCGTCATCTTCTCGGACGGCATGGAAGCCGACTACCTGCAGTTCACGGCGGGCATGCAGGCCACCATCGGCCTGTCGGACCGGCAGGGCTGCCTGGTGGTGTGAAGCCCGAAGCACGGACAATCATCGACACAACAAGAAAATCCATGGAAATGGACCGTATGAACAACAAGAACACACTGACATCGACCAGCAAATTCATGAGCCTGGTCCTGCGCCACAACCCCGGCCGCGCCGGGCTCGCCCTCGACGCCCAGGGCTGGGTCTCCATAGACGCATTGCTGCGCGGCGCCCAGGCGGCCGGCCGCAACATCTCGCCCGCACTGCTGATGGAGGTGGTGCAAAGCTGCCCCAAGCAGCGCTTTGCCATCAGCGCCGACGGCCTGCGCATCCGCGCCAGCCAGGGGCATTCCGTGCAGATCGACCTGGGCCTGCAGGCCAGCGTGCCGCCGCAGCGCCTCTACCATGGCACGGCCACGCGCTTTCTGGACTCCATCCTGCGCACCGGCCTGGACCGGCGCAACCGCCACCACGTGCACCTGACCGACAACCTGGCCACGGCCCGCTCCGTGGGCCAGCGCTATGGCCGGTTGGTGCTGCTGGAGATCGATGCGGCGCGCATGCATGCCGATGCCTGCCTGTTCTACCGCTCGGACAACGGCGTCTGGCTCACGGACAGCGTGGCACCGCACTACCTGCGCGTGCTGGCCGAAGAGGAACACGATGAAACCCATCATTGCCCTTGACGCCGATGGCGTGCTGCTGGACTACAACAGCGCCTATGCCGGAGCCTGGGAACGCGCGTTCGGCCAGCGCCCCGCCGAGGCCGACCCCCATGCCTACTGGGCCATGGACCGCTGGGCCGTGCAGGCGCTGGGCGGCGAGCGCCTGCAACAGTTCAGGGCCTGCATGGACGATGCCTTCTGGCGCAGCATTCCCGCGCTGGGCAATGCCTTGCAGGCCTGCCACGACCTGCAGGGCGCCGGCTACGAACTGGTCTGCGTGACGGCCCTGGCGGCGCGCTTCGAACAGGCCCGCCTGGGCAACCTGCGCGACCTCGGCTTTCCCATCGACCGCGTGATCGCCACGGGCCGGACCACCGGCGTGCGCAGCCCCAAGGCAGACGCCCTGCAGCGGCTCGGCCCGGTCGCTTTCGTGGACGACTATCTGCCCTACCTCCGGGACATTGGCCCGGGCATTCACGCGGCCCTGGTGTGCCGTGGCCCGAACGGCACGCCCAACACCGGGCCGGACCTGGTCCACGCCCACTCGCAGCACGCAGACCTGATGGCCTTCAGCCAGTGGTGGCTGCAGCAAGCTCCATCGCATTCCTGAAACGGCACACACGGCAACGAGACAGCCCATGACTACGACAGACCACATCGCCTCCCTGCAAGACCTCCAGCACGCCATGGCCCAGGGCCTCACCCCGCGCTTCCTGCCGTTCTGGGGCCACCAGCCTGCGGCCGATGGCTCCATCGGCAAGACCTGCATGAGCCAGTGGTTCGAGGCGGGCTTCGAGGTCGATGGCCAGCACTACCCCACGGCCGAGCATTTCATGATGGCGGGCAAGGCACGGCTGTTTGGCGACGAGGCGGCGCACGCGGCCATCGTGCGCTGCCGCACGCCGGGCGAGGCCAAGAAGCTGGGGCGTGGCATCCAGGGCTTCGATGAAGCGGCCTGGGTGGCCGCGCGCATGGGCATCGTGGTGCGCGCCAACCAGGCCAAGTTCTCCCAGAACCCGGCCCTGGCCAGCTATCTGCTGAACACGGGCGACCGGGTTCTGGTGGAAGCCAGCCCCGTGGACGCCATCTGGGGCATCGGCCTGGCAGCCGACGATGTGCGCGCCACCGACCCCGCGCGCTGGCAGGGCCTGAACCTGCTGGGCTTTGCCCTCATGCAGGTGCGCGCGCGGCTGCGCAGCACCGCTCCTGACCGACCATGAGCGCGAGCACAGGCATGGCCATGGACACGCTGGACCGATACCGTGGTGCCCTGCTGGGCCTGGCCTGTGGCGACGCCGTGGGAACGACGCTGGAATTCCAGCCGCGCGGCAGCTTTGCGCCGCTGACCGACATGGTGGGCGGCGGCCCCTTCTCGCTGCCCGCAGGCAAGTGGACCGACGACACCTCCATGGCCCTGTGCCTGGCCGAAAGCCTGCTCCAGCGCGGCGGCTGCGACCCGCAGGACCAGATGACGCGCTATGCCAACTGGTACGAATGGGGCTACTGGAGTTCCACCGGCAACTGCTTTGACATCGGCATGGCCACCAGGGCGGCCATCCAGCGCTTCCTGGCCTCCGGCGATCCGCTGGCCGGGTCGCCCGACCCGGACCAGGCCGGCAACGGCTCCCTGATGCGGCTGGCGCCCGTGCCCATGTTCTTCGGCCCCGACGAGGACCTGGTGCAGCGCATGGCTGAACTCAGCTCACGCACTACCCACGCGGCACCTGAATGCCTGCAGGCCTGCCGCCTGTTCGCCGTGGCGCTGTGCCGGGCACTGCAGGGACTGCCCCGGCAGCAGGTTCTGGACCTGGGCGGCGTTCTGCAAGACGGCGCCAGCCCGCGCCTGCGGGAGATTGCCCGTGGCGACTATCGCGACAAGCCGGCCGCACAGATTCGCGGCAGCGGCTACGTGGTGGACAGCCTGGAGGCGGCCCTGTGGTGCTTTGCGAGGCATGACAGCTTTGAAGGCGCGGTACTGCAGGCCGCCAACCTGGGCGATGACGCCGACACCACGGCAGCCATCACGGGCCAGCTGGCCGGAGCCCTCCACGGCGCCAGCGGCATTGCGGACCGCTGGCTGGAACGCCTGCACCTGGCCCCTGAGATCACAGCCCTGGCCGATGCGCTCTGGCAAGCCGCCAGAGGTGCCAGTGACACTTCTCCGACCGCACCTCTCAGCAACTGAGCGGACTGGACCAGGCTTGTCTGCGCAACCTCCACGCATCCAAGCTCCGTGACACGCGGGCCTTGATCTTTACGAATGGCGTGCATGGGCGGCTTTTGACTGAGCCACGCTCCATTTTCAGAGCAGTCTGATTGCATCACCTCATATCTTCGGCGTAGAGTGCGAAATACCAAAGAGGCCACCCATCGAATGATTCTATGCTTTCATTTCCAGCCCCTCATTATTCACTCAAAAGTTCAATAAAACTATTGCGTGATATTTTCGAGAATCATACTTCAGCAATGGACCGAATCATTATCATGCATTCTTCTTTCATTCCCTCATTTTTCTCGCAAGTACGCCGCCTTGCATTGATCGCCATTCCATTTATCATCGCCTTTTCAGCGGCAACGATGAACACCAATGCCTTTGCCGGTGGCGTATTCTCCCCCACCAGCTCCAGCATTTCACTGCCCGAGGAAATAACAGTACCCGGAAATTACTCCAACGGATCGACGCTATGGAAGTCTACGGCAACCGTATTTAATCTTCGAGCAGTGCTGAACACGTTATTCGAGTACGATGTTTCCAACGCCGTTGTAGCCGCCAATGTTCAATCCGGGAACAAGACGCCCGGATACAATAATGTCTACAGCACCAATATTCCCGGCATTGGAATCCGCTGGTGGGCCACATGGCGAGGCCCCAACGCTCCCAGTGGCAGAACCATGCCCATTACCACCGAATCAGAAAATCATTCGGGCGCACTGGGTTATTTCTGGAATGTCAGTTCACATCCCCAGGATGTCTGGATCGAGCTGGTGAAAACCGGCAGCGTTTCCGCTGGCACGCTAACGGGCTCCGGGATGAACGTCGAGATGCGATTTCAGTGCCCCAGCTGCACCGCAGGATACGTCAACCTGTCCGGCCGCACCAAGGTGGTGGTCGGTCCCTCCTGCTCGGTGGCCGCCTCGACCATCTCCGTACCCATGGGCGCTGTGCCCATCCTGCGATTCACGGGCCTCCAATCCACCTCCATCCCCCAGCACTTCGACATCACGCTGGAATGCAAGGGCGGCGCGCCCGAAAGCGTTCTGCGCCCCCACATCACGCTCACCGATGCCAATGACACCAGCAATCAGAGCACCGTCCTGACCTTGAGCCAGACCGCGCCAGACGGCAAGCCGGTTGCCACGGGAATAGGCATACAGATACTGAAGGATGGCACCGCACTCGGATACGGCCCGGACTCCAACGTGCCTGGCAACACCAACCAATGGAGTGCGGGAACCATCGTCCAGGGCGTTGCCCAGTTCAAGATCCCGCTGACTGCCAAATACGTTCAGACCGCTGCGGCAGTCACGACGGGGCAGGCCAATGGCAGGGCCACCTTCACGCTGAACTACCAGTGAGCAGCGTCCTCGCCCTCAGGGCTTCTTGTCCAGCTGCATTTCCCAGGACTTGAGCTGTTTGGCGCGGGCGCGGGCGAAGTCGCTCCAGCAGTTGGCGCGCGCATCGTCCTTGGCAAAGCTGGCGGAATTGAATTCAGAGAGGAACTCGCAGGCACTGCGTGCGTACTGCACCCAGTTCCTCTGCGCCACTTCCAGCTCTTCCGACGCCTGGGGCATGCGGGCCTTGAGCTTGAGCGACAGCGAGGCGTAGGCGGCCTTGACCATGGCCACGTTCTGCTCGTGCAGGCAGGCGCGCACCTCGGACATGTTGGTGGAGCTTTCCTCGCAATTGCCCGAGCTGGTGGGATTGGCGGCCCAGGCCACGGGGCTGGCACACAGCAGGGCGGCGCAGGCGAGAGGGGCGAGTAGGGACGCTAGGGCTTGGTGCATGGAAGAGTGCTCGCTGGGAGGTGCCGGTGGGCGCAGCACCCCGGCCGTCGCGATTACACCATCGACCCGCCCTGCCTCGGGCCCACATTTCCCTGGTGATCACCCTGATGCAGCGACGCAAAGCGCATAAACATGCTCCCAAAGCTTTGTTGCCGTGGGTCAAGGGCGGCCAGAAGATGCGGGCGTACGCATCTTTCGTTGGCCCTGTTCTTCCCCGCTCCCCCTGCTCCCGCCATGCACACAAGCCCCACCCTGCGCCGCCAGTCCCGCGCCACCCTTTCCGCATCCCTGACCTTCATCGCCGCCGCGCTGGCCCTGGCCTGCACCCAGGCCCGGGCCGATGCCACGCTGGACAAGATCAAGCAGCGCGGCAAGGTCACCATTGGCGTGCTGGTCAATGGCGGGCCCTTCGGCTCCATCGACCCGTCCACCCAGCAGCTGGTGGGCTGGAACCCCGAGCTGGCACGCGCCCTGGCCAAGGGCCTGGGCGTGGAGGCCGAGCTGGTCCAGGTGCAGACCGCCACGCGCGTGCAGTTCCTGCAGGCCGGCAAGGTGGATCTACTGATCGCCTCCATGGAGCTGAACCCCGACCGTGCCGAGACCCTGGGCTACGCGCCCACGCCCTTCTACCGCGTGGGCGGCATTGCCGCCGTGCGCAAGGGCAGCGGCATCGCCAGGTGGGAAGACCTGCGCGGCAAGCCCGTGTGCGTGTCCCAGGGCAGCAGCTTTGCCAAGCCGCTGGCCAGCGAGTACGGCGCCCAGGTGCATGGCTACAAGAGCTCGTCGGACTCGCTGCTGGCGCTCAAGGGCGGCAACTGCGTGGCCGCCGTGCATGACAGCACGCTGATCTACCCGCTGCTGCGCAGCAACCCCGAATGGGCGCAGTACTCGGCCCCCATCGCCAGCGAGGTGCTGCCCGCGCCTTCCGTGGTCTGGACCCGCAAGGGCGAGGCCGACACCATCGCCGCCGTGGACAAGGTGGTGCAGGACTGGCACCGCACGGGCTGGCTGATTGCCGCCGAAAAGCGCGTGGGCATCGAGCCGGCCAACCCGCTGCTGCTCGAGCTGCAGGCCAAGTTCAAGTCCGCCAGCTGACCGCCGACCGCCACGGCGGTCCACCCCTGCTTTTTTTCCGACCACCCAGGCCCAGGCCCCGCAAGACGGGGCCGGGCCTTCCGTTCCCTGATGGATTCACGCATGCCCCGCCTTCTTCCCCCCCTTGCCGCCGCCCTTGCCCTGCTGCTGGGCGCCGGCGCCGCCCACGCCGATGCCACGCTGGACAAGATCAAGCAACGCGGCAAGCTGTCCGTGGGCATCGACGGCGCCAGCCCGCCGTTCGGCGTGCTGGACCCCGCCACCGGCAAGACCGGCGGCTACCAGACCGAGCTGGCCGCCGACATCGCGCGCCGCCTGGGCGTGCCGCTGGAGACGGTTCCCGTGACGGCCTCCACGCGCGTGCAGTTCCTGCAAAGCGGCAAGGTGGACCTGTTGATCGCCAACATCCAGTGGACGCAGGAGCGCAGCGAGATCCTCTCGTTCGCGCCCACGCCCTATGACCTGATCGGCGGCGGCGCCCTGGTGGCCAAGGCCAGCGGCATCAAGCGCTGGGAAGACCTGCGCGGCAAGGTGGCCTGCGTGTCGCAGGGCAGCAACTTCGCCAAGCCCCTGGCCGAGAGCTATGGCGCCGTGGTCAAGGGCCTGCGCGGCATTCCCGAGTCGCTGCTGGCGCTCAAGGGCGGCACCTGCGCGGCTTCGGTCCATATCCAGCCCGCGCTCTATGAAAAGCTCACCGGCCCGAATGCAGCCGAGTGGAAGGACTTCGAGCTGGGCACGCAGGACCAGTTGATTCCCTCGCCCACCGTGGTGTGGACGCGCCGCGGCGAGGCCGACACCCAGGCCTTCGTGGACAAGGCCATCCAGGACTGGCACCGCACGGGCTTTCTGCTCAAGGTGGCCCGCGCCAGCGGCGTGCCCGACACCTGGATCGCCGAGCGCCACGAACGCGCGCTGAAGGGCCAGTTCGACCGCGCGCCCTACGACTTCGCGGTGTATGCGGCAGCACAAGCCGATGCGCAGGCAACCCAGGCCGCCGCCAAGGGAGCCAAGCCATGAAGCCGACTCGCACCGCACTGGCGGCCCTGCTCGCCCTCACGGCCCTGGCAGCCCATGCCGACGCCACGCTGGACCGCATCAAGCAGCGCGGCAAGATCGTGGTGGGGGTGATGCTTTCGGGGCCGCCGTTCGGCACCATCGACCCCGTCACGCAAAGGCACGTGGGCTACAACGTGCAGCTGTCCGAAGGCGTGGCCAAGGGCCTGGGCGTGGGGGTGGAGACCGTGCAGGTCCAGCCGTCCAACCGCGTGCAGTTCCTGCAGCAGGGCAAGGTGGACATCCTGATCGCCAACATGCAGTGGACGCAGGAGCGCAGCGAGATCCTGTCCTTCGTGCCCACGCCGTTCGAGGAAGTCGGCGGCGCCGCCATCGCCAAGAAGGGCAGCGGCGTGCGCCAGTGGGACGACCTGCGCGGCAAGCCCGTGTGCGTGTCGCAGGGCAGCAATTTCACCAAGCCGCTGGCCGATCAATACGGCGCCCTGATCAAGGCCTTCCGGGGCCAGCCCGAGTCGCTGCTGGCCCTCAAGGGCGGCAACTGCGCGGCCGCCGTGCATGTCAGCCCCACGCTGCGCGAACTCGTGGCCAGCAATGCGGACTGGAAGGACTACGAGATCGTCTCGCCCGCGGACATCATTCCCTCGCCCTCGGTGATCTGGCTGCGCAAGGGCGAGTCCGACACGCAGGCGGCCATCGACCGCATCGTGCAGGACTGGCACCGCACGGGCTGGCTGATCGAGGTGGAGCAGCGCAACGGCATGACGCCCACGCCGCTGCTGCACCAGCTGCACGACAAGTTCAGGAAGGCGCCCGCATGAGCACCCACACCCACACCCACACCCACACCCACACCCGCACCAGCACCAGCACCAGCGGCCACATCACCGGCCCCGCCGACCTGGTCACCGCGCTGCGCCACGCCCTGGGCGACGCCCATGTGCTCACGGGTGCCGATGCGGCCGGCTACCTGACCGACCAGCATGGCCGCCTCACGGGCCAGGCCCTGGCCGTGGCACGGCCTGCCGACACGGCCCAGGTGGCGCAGCTGGTGCGCCTGTGCCGCGCCCACCGAACGCCCATCGTGGCCCAGGGCGGCAATACCGGGCTGATGGGCGGCGCCACGCCCGACGCCTCGGGCCACGCCGTGCTGCTGTCGCTGGCGCGCCTGAACCGCGTGCGCGCCATCGACACCGACAACGACACCCTGACCGTGGAAGCCGGCGCCGTGCTGGCCCATGTGCAGCAGGCAGCGCGCGATGCGGACCGGCTGTTTCCCCTCAGCCTGGGCTCCGAGGGCAGCTGCACCATTGGCGGCAACCTGTCCACCAACGCGGGCGGCACCCAGGTGCTGCGCTACGGCAACGCGCGCGAGCTGGTGCTGGGCCTGGAAGTGGTGACGGCCGAGGGTGACATCTGGGACGGCCTGCGCGGGCTGCGCAAGGACAACACCGGCTATGCGCTGCGCGACCTGTACGTGGGCAGCGAAGGCACGCTGGGCATCATCACGGCGGCCACGCTGCGCCTGCATCCGCTGCCCCGCGCCCAGCACACGGCCCTGCTGGCCTTTGGCTGCATACGCGATGCGGTGGCCTTCCTCAGCCAGGCGCGGGCGGGCTTCGGCGCCAGCCTGACGGCGTTCGAGCTGATGTCGGACACGGCCCTGGGCCTGATAGCCCGCCATGTGCCCGAGCAGCCGATACCGCTGGCGCTCAACGCGCCCTGGTTTGCGCTGATCGAGCTGTCCGACAGCGAGGGCGAGGACCATGCGCGCCAGCGCTTCGAGTGCGTGGTGGGCCAGGCCTTCGAGGACGGCCTGGTCACCGATGCCGCCATTGCCGAGAGCCTGCAGCAAAGCCAGGCCCTGTGGCAGCTGCGCGACCAGGCCCTGGGCGAGGCCCAGCGGCGCGACGGCCGCAACATCAAGCACGACGTGTCGGTGCCCATCTCGCGCATCCCCGACTTTCTTACGGCCACGGCCGCACTGCTGCAGGCGCGCTTTGGCGCCGTGCGGCCCGTGGCCTTCGGGCACCTGGGCGACGGCAACCTGCACTACAACGTGTCGCACGCGCCGGACAGCACGCCCGCGCAGCTGTTTGCCCAGGAAGACGCCATCCACGAGGTGGTGCACGACAGCGTGCACGCCCATGGCGGCTCCATCAGCGCCGAGCACGGCGTGGGCCAGACCAAGCGCGACCTGCTGCCCCGCTACAAGAGCGCCGTGGAGCTGCAGCTCATGCGGCGTCTCAAGCAGGCCTTCGACCCGCTGGGCCTGCTCAATCCCGGCAAGGTGCTGCAAGCCCTGCCGGACGATTTGCCGCACGACTTGCCGCACGACTTGCCGCAGGTTTCTCCAACGCCAGCCGCCGCATTCCAGGAAGGCCCCACGCCATGACCACGCCCTTTCCCCTTTCGCAGCGCGTGCAGCGCGTCAGGCTCTCGCCCAATGCCGCAGCCAGCGCGCGGGCCACGGCCCTGGCCCGCCAGGGCCGCGACATCATTGCGCTGACCACGGGCGAGCCCGATTTCGACACGCCCGAGCCCATCAAGCAGGCCGCCATCGCGGCCCTGGCCCGTGGCGAAACCAAGTACACGCCCACGCCCGGCACGGCCGCGCTGCGCCAGGCCATCAGCGCCAAGTACCGGCGCGAGAACGGGCTGGACTTCGACGCCGGGCAGATCATCGTCAGCAACGGCGGCAAGCAGGTGATCTACAACGCGCTGGCGGCCACGCTGGACGCGGGCGACGAGGTCATCGTGCCCGCGCCGTACTGGCCTTCGTTTCCCGACATCGTGCGCGTGAACGACGGCACGCCGGTCATCGTGGACTGCGGCATTGAGCAGGGCTTCAAGCTCACGCCGGCCGCGCTGCAGGCCGCCATCACGCCGCGCACGCGCTGGCTGGTGCTGAACACGCCGGGCAACCCCTCGGGCGCCGTCTACAGCCGCGAGGAACTGGCCGCCCTGGCCCAGGTGCTGCGCCAGCACCCGCAGGTGCTGGTGCTGCTGGACGAGCTGTACGAGCACATCTGGTTCACGCCCCAGGCCCCCGCGCACTGGCTGGCCGTGGCCCCAGACCTGCGCGAGCGCACGCTGCTGGTCAACGGCGTCTCCAAGACCTATGCCATGACCGGCTGGCGCATCGGCTGGGGCGCAGGCCCGGCCGCGCTGGTGCAGGCCATGGTGGTGATCCAGTCGCAGGCCTCGTCAGGCCCCAATTCCGTGGCCCAGGCCGCAGCCGCGGCGGCGCTGCAGTCGCCCGACCAGAGCTTTGTGCAGCAGGCCCGCAACGCCTATGCGCGGCGCGCGCAACGGGTCACCCAGGCGCTGGCCCAGGTGCCGGGCCTGGCCCTGCTGCCGCCGGGCGGATCGTTCTTTGCCTTTGTGCACTGCGGCGCGCTGATAGGCCACCTGCGCCCGGACGGCCAGCCCATCGCCAGCGACACCGACCTGACCGAATGGCTGCTGGAGTCCGAAGGCGTGGCTGCCGTGGATGGCGGGGCCTACGGCCTGTCGCCGTACTTCCGCATCTCCACGGCCGCCAGCGACGAGGTGCTGGCCGAGGCCACGGCCCGCATCGCACGTGCCGTGGCCGCGCTGAAAGACCCCGCTGCGCAAGCGCATGCACAGCCGGCTGCCCTGGAGGCCGTGCCATGAACGACAGCCTGCTTGCCCAGGGCGTGCAAGCGCTCAAGGGCCTGGGCCTGAACTACGCCTTCGTGCTGGACGTGGCCGAGCGCCAGGCCTTTGTGCGCGGCATGTTCGTGACCGTGCAGCTGGCCCTGCTGACCATTGCCGGCAGCCTGGCGGCCGGCGTGGCGCTGGCGGCGGCCCTGACCTCGGGCCGCGCCTGGCTGGCACGGCCTGCGCGCGCCTTTGTGGAGGTCACGCGCAACACGCCCACGCTGGTGCAGCTGTACTGCGCCTTCCTGGTACTCAACATGCTGATCACCCAGCAACTGCGCGACTGGGGCGCGGGCAACAACCCGCTCACGCCCTTTGTCTGGGTGGTGATCGTGGTCTCGCTGCACAAGGGCGTGTTCCATGCCGAGGCGCTGCGCGCCGGCATCGAGGCCGTGCCCGCCACCACGCTGGAGGCAGCGCGCTCGCTGGGCTTTTCGCAGCACCAGCTGCTGGTGCGCGTGCAGCTGCCGCTGGCCGTGCGCTTTGCCCTGCCCTCGCTGACCAACAACCTGGTGGACCTGGTGAAGATGACGGCCGTGGCCTCGGCCATTGCCGTGGGCGACGTGACCTACGAGTCCATCATGATCTGGTCGCAGCGCGACAACGTACTGGAGCTGCTGCTGCTCATCCTGCTGTGGTTCGGCCTGCTGACCTGGCTGGTCAGCCTGGCGGGCCGCTGGCTGGAACAACACCTGAGGATGCCCGGCTATGGCCAATGAAGCCACCTTGAACACCGGCGCCGCGCCCCGCCCGCTGCCTGCCGCCCTGCTGCGCGCGGCGCGCAGCCCCTGGCTGATCGCGGTCGCCGCACTGCTGGCCCTGTGCGCCTGCTGGGCCGCCACGGACAGCGCCCCGCCCGCCTTCGTGCACCTGTGGAAATGGCTGCCTGCGCTGCTGCGCGGCCTCCTGGTCAACATCGAGATCAGCGTGCTGGCCGTGGCCATCGGCACCGTGGCCGGCCTGGTGCTGGGCGCCCTGTCGCTGTCGCCCACACCTGCCGTGCGCACGGGCGTGCGCTGGTATGTGCAGCTGTTTCGCAATGCGCCCATCCTGGTGCTCATCTACTTCACCACCTATGTGTTCCCGTTCGAGCTGAAGCTGGTGGGCTGGACCTTTCCGTTCCCCGACTGGGTCAAGGTGGTGCTGGGCCTGGCCCTGCCCACCAGCGCCAACGTGGCCGAGATCTTCCGGGGCGCCATCCAGTCCATTCCCAGCGCGCAGTGGGAGGCGGCCCAGTCGCTGGCCTTTCGCCGCAGCGAGATCTTCCGCCTCATCGTGCTGCCGCAGTGCGTGCGCCGCATGCTGCCGCCGTGGATGAACCTCTACGCCAGCATCACCATGAGCACCTCGCTGGCCTCGCTGGTGGGCGTGCACGACGTGGTGGACACCGCCCAGATCGCCAGCAACACCGTGGCACGCACGGACTTCACCATCCTTGTGTACTTCACGCTGCTCGCGCTTTTCTTTGCCTATTGCTATCCCATTGCGCGCGCCACGCGCAGCCTGGAGCGACGCCATGAACGCCACTGACTCCTTTCTCTCCCAACTCGCCACGGCCGATGCCCCCGCGGGCACGGCGCCCGCACTGGTCCACCTGCAGGATGTGCACCTGTCCTTTGGCGACAACCAGGTGCTCCAAGGCATCGACGTGCAGGTGCGGCGCGGCGAGGCGGTGACCATCATCGGGCCCTCGGGCTCGGGCAAGTCCACCATCCTGCGCTGCATCACCGGCCTGCTGCGGCCCCAGCGCGGCGCCATCTCGGTGGCGGGCACGCGCGTGGACCAGCTGCGCACCGAGGCCGAGCTGATCGCCCTGCGCAAGCGCGTGGGCTTCGTCTTCCAGCAGTACAACCTGTTCCCCCATCTGTCGGTGCTGGAGAACCTGGTCATCGCCCCCACGCGCGTGGTCGGCCGCGACCGCGCCACGGCCGAGCGCGAGGCCCGCGCCCTGCTGCAGAAGGTGCGCCTGGACCACAAGGAATCCGCCTACCCCGGCGAGCTGTCCGGCGGCCAGCAGCAGCGCGTGGCCATTGCGCGCGCCCTGGCCATGCGGCCCGAGCTGATCCTGTTCGACGAAGTGACCTCGGCCCTGGACCCCGAGACCGTGGGCGAGGTGCTGACCGTGATCCGCGACCTGGTCAGGGACGGCATGACCTGCGTGCTGGTCACGCACGAAATGCGCTTTGCCGAAGAGGTCAGCGACCAGGTCTATTTCACCGAGGCCGGCCGCATCGTCGAGCACGGCCCGGCCGCCCAGATCTTCGGCAGCCCGCGCAGCGAGCGCACGCGCGAATTCCTGCAGCGCGCCCTGGGCGATGGTGCACGGTCCAGGCCTGCGCCAGCCGCCCCGGCCACAACGCCGCTGCCCTTCAACAGCCTGCGCTTTGCCCTTTGATCCCCCACCTCCAGGAGCACATCCCCATGACCGCAGAAACAACGACTGAAACCCCGGCCGGAACAGGCGCAGATACAGGCACCCATACAGACGCCGCCGCCCGGCGCCGCCAGGCCGTGGACGCCGCCCTGGCCGACGTGCGCCAGCTGCTGCAGGCCGGCGCGCCCGACCGCAGCACCCTGTCGGCCATCACCGCACGCCTGGAGCAGCTGGCCGCGCACAAGGCCTTGTTCAGCCGCGCGGACTTTCCCCCGCCCGCGCAGACCGAAGGCGTGGGCGCCTCCACGCGCTACCGCCTCAACCCGGCCGATGGCGATGCGGGCCTGGCCCTGTACCTGAACTCCATCAACCCCGGCAAGACCACGGCCCCGCACAACCACACGACCTGGGCCGTGATCGTTGCCGTCGAAGGCCAGGAGCTCAACCGCCTCTACGAGCGCACGGACGACCGCAGCAACCCCGCACGCGCCAGCATCCACCTGGCGCGCGAATTCACCGTGCAGCCCGGCGCCTCCATCGCCTTCCTGCCCGATGACATCCACAGCATTGCCGTCGTGGGCGAGCAGCCCACGCTGCACTTCCACCTCTACGGCCAGCCGCTGGAAACCCTGAGCGGCCGCGTGGCCATCGACCCCGACACCGGCGAAGTCAAGAACTACAACGCCGCCTACTTCCGTCCCAGCGAGGCCGTGGCATGAGCACCCCCCAAGACAAGCACCGGCCCCTGGGCCCGTCGACCCGCCTGCTGCACGCAGGCACGCCGCCGCTGCAGGGCGGCTCCGGCCCCGTCAACGTGCCCGTGGTGCGCACCAGCACCGTGCGCTTTGCCGACAGCGCCGCCTACGCCGACCTGCACCACCGCCGCGAGGCCGGCGAGCGCGTGGCCTCCTACGGCCGCCACGGCCTGGACACGCACCGCGCGCTGGAGGACGCCGTGGTCGCGCTGGAGGGCGGGCACCGTGCCTTTCTCACGCCCTCGGGCCTGTCCGCCATCACCCTGGTGCTCATCGCCCTGCTCTCGCCCGGCGACCATGCCCTGGTGGCCGACAGCGTCTACTCTCCCGTGCGCCGCGTGGATGCCACCTTGCTGCAGCGCCTGGGCATCACGCTGGAGTACTTCTCGCCCTCGCGCGACGATCTGGCCGGCAAGATCCGCCCCAACACCCGCCTGGTCTACCTGGAATCGCCCAGCTCCCTGCTCTACGAGGTGCTGGACCTGCCCGCCCTGGCCGCCGTGGCACGCCAGCACGGCATTGCCGTGGCTACCGACAACACCTGGAGCGGCGGCTGGTTCTACCAGCCCCTGGAGCACGGCGCCAACCTCTCCATCCAGGCCGCGACCAAGTACATCGCCGGCCACTCGGACGTGATGCAGGGCATCGTCATCACCGACGGCCCCGCGCTGTCCAAAAAGATATCCACCGCCTACGAGGCCCTGGGCCTGACCATAGGCGCCGACGACGCCTACCTGGCACTGCGCGGCCTGCGCACCCTGCCCGTGCGCCTGGCCCAGCACCAGCGCCACGCCACCGAAATCGCGCAGTGGCTGGAGCAGCAGCCCCAGGTCGGCCGCGTCTTCTACCCGGCCCTGCCCTCCGATCCCGGCCATGCGCTGTGGAAGCGTGACTTCAGCGGGGCCAGCGGGCTGGTGTCATTCGCGTTTGCCGAAGGGGTGGACGCCGGTGCCGGCGCCGTGTTCGTTGACTCGTTGCGGCAGTTTGCGCAGGGGGCTTCCTGGGGCGGGTACGAGAGCCTGGCGCTGGTGGCGCAGCCTGAGCGGTTGCGGGAGCACAGTGTGTGGACGGGGACTGCGCCTGTGGTGCGGCTGCATGTGGGGCTGGAGGATACTTTGGATTTGATTGCGGATCTGGAGAGGGGGTTTGGGGGGGTGGTGGAGCGGTTCAGGTTGGCTGCCTGAGATTTTTTGGGCTCTGCTGCGTTTGCTGCGTGCGCTGCGTTTGCTGCGTGGTGCTGCGCTTGCTGGTTCTGGCCCTGCCGGGGGGTTTCTTTTCGAGGCCGGGTCTCGGCCCGGCGGCCGACCTACTTTCCTTTGTTTCGCCAAAGGAAAGTAGGCAAAGCAAAGGCGACCCGAATGTCCGCGACCCCTTCGCTTCGCTGCGGGGCAACCTGCGTCGTGGCGGTTGCGGGGTTCGCCGTGAAACTCTCTTCGCGCTGCGCGCTACGTTCAAACATCACGGCGAGTCAGATCACGAAGCAGTCCTGTCCTTCGGCAGGACTGCAACCCCGCAACCACCACGCCGCAGGCGCTGACATACGGGGAGGTGGTGCGGGCCTTCGCTTCGCTCGGCCCCCGTTTGAAGCCGAGCGGATCGATAGCGCCGGCTGTTGGCTGTTGGCTGTTGGCTGTTGGCTGTTGGCTGTTGGCTGTTGGCTGTTGGCTGTTGGCTGTTCCCCAGCCTCCCCCCTTCTGCCCACGCCTGCGTTGGGCGGGATGCGGGGTGGCAAGCCTGCCGAAGGACAGGCTTGCTTCGTCATCTGACTTGCCGCAGTTGTTTGAGCGGCGCGCGAAGCGCAAAGCGAGTTCTGCGGCACACCCCGCATCCCGCCCAACGCAGGTCGCCCCGGAGCGCAGCGCAGGGGTCGTGGGCAGTTTGGGGCGCGCTTCTTTGCTTCCTTTCTTATCGCGCGATAAGAAAGGGAGTCGGCCGCCGGGCCGAAACCCGGCCTCGAAAAACAACCACCCGGCAGGGGCCAAAAGCAGACCAACAGCCAGACTCAAACAGCAGCCAGCAGCCGAATCCCAGCAGAACCATCCCGCTCCAACTGCTCAACCAACCCCAACTCCCAATCCAGATAAGCCCGAAACCCCGCATCCCTCAACCCCAGATCCCGATGCGCATAAGGGCTGTACCACTGATCATCATCCCCCGTCAGCACATCAGCATCACCTTGCCCCAATGGCAACCCCGCAGCGGCCCAGGCGGAAGTCCCGCCCACCACGGAGCGCACATCGCGCCCCGTGCGCGCCGCCAGTTCGGCCGCCACTCCACGGGCCAGCACGCCGTCCGGCGAGGTGAGCACCACCACCTGCGCTGGCGGCAGGGCCTGGACGAACGAAGCCAGACGATCAGGCACGGCAAAGCGCGCGCCGGCGATGTGCTGCTTCTCGAAGGCGGGCCGGCTGTCCACGTCGAAGACGATGGCCCGGCCTTCGCCCAGCAGTTCCTGCGCCTGCTGCACGGACAGCTGGGGCGCAGGCGCGTGGGAGGCGAGCACGCGCACGGGTTCGGCGCCGGTTTCCAGGGTGGCCAGCGCGGGCGGAACGTAGGTGAAGACCTCCCAGCCCAGCTGGGCCAGCCAGGCGCCGGTGGTGAGGGCGCGCACGCCGTCCCAGTCGGCCAGCACGATGCGTGCGCCGCGCGTGGCCGCGTATTCGTCGGTGGCCTGCACGAGCTGGCCGCCCGGCGCCCAGCGCCAGCCGGGCAGGTGACCGGCCTGGTATTCCTCGCGGGTGCGCACGTCGAAGCGGTAGAGCGTGCGTTCGCTGGCTTCGGACTCGAAGCGGGCCAGTTCGGCCGCATCAATGGATTGCACGCCCGCGCGCTGTGCCACGCTGGCTGCGCGCTCGCGGGCGGTGGCCAGGGCGACGGCGCCGGGCTCGGGCAGCGGGGTGCGGCGGCCATGGGCCAGCCTGCGGCCGGTGAGCAGCCAGTCCATGGTGCCGTTGCGCAGCGAGACGACCTGGTTGGGAATGCCGGCGTCGATCAGGGTCTGCGCGCCCACGATGGAGCGCGTGCGGCCCGCGCAGTTGACGACGACCAGGGTTTGCGGGTCCGGGGCGATTTCGCCGATGCGGTAGACCAGTTCGGCCCCCGGCACGCTCAGGGCAAAGGGCAGGCTGAAGGCCGCGAATTCCTCGGGCGTGCGGCTGTCGACGACGACGATGTTGTCGCCGCGCTGCACGCGCGCGCCCAGCTCGTCCGAGGTGATCCAGGGCGTGTGCTTTTCATGCTCGATGACTTCACCGAAGGCCTTGCTGGGCACGTTGGTGCCGCTGAAGATTTCCAGCCCTTCGGCCGCCCAGCCTTCGGTGCCGCCTTCGAGCACGGAGACATTGGGCCAGCCCAGGCGCACGAGCTTGGCGGCGGCTTCATGGGCGAGCGTGCCGTCTCCATCCACCAGCACGATGCGCGTGCCGCGGCGCGGCACCAGGCGGTCGATGAGCTGCTCCAGCCGCCAGGCCGGGGCGGGCGCCGCGAACAGGATGTGGCGGTGTGCGAAGACACCGGCCTCGCGCACGTCGAGCACGGCGATTTCCTCGCCATCGGCCAGCGCTTGCCGGAGAGCGGCCGGTGTGACCAGCGCATGGCGAATGGACTTGGGCGGGCCGAAGGTGCGGAACGTGCCGCCCTCCAGGCCCTCGAAGACCACGCGCTCGGGCATGCGCTCCAGGCTGCGCCCGTAGAAGTGCAGGTGCAGGCCGGGTTCCTCGCCGATCAGCTCGATGGTGTGCACGTCGGTGGGCGTGAGCACTACCGAGGTTCCGCTGCCCACATCGACGCTGCGGCCCACCGCCAGGGTGTCGCGCAGCGGGTCGTCGGTCTTGCCGCGCGTGAAGAACACGTTGCGCTCCACGCCTTCGACGCCCGCGATGATGGCCCAGGTGGTGTGGTCATGCGGCGGCTGGGACTTGCCCGGCAGGCCGGTGGACAGGTACAGCGCATAGCGCCCGCCCAGGTCTTCGCTGAGGCGGTAGACCTGGGCCGGGTTGCTGGCCGAGACGGGGAAGTGCGTGTGCGGGAACAGTTCGCGCTGCAGGCCCAGCGCCTCCAGCTCGCGGGCCACGGCCTGCAGTTGCTCGGGCGTGGCCCGTTCGGGATCGGGGAGCAGGCGCTTTGCGCTGGCGATGAAGCCGGTGATGGCGGCTGCGCGGCGGCTGGCCACGTCGCTGCCGCTGAAGTCGATGGAGAGATGGGTCTGTGTCATGGGAGTGCCTGGGAGGACGTTCGCGGGAGGACACGAAGTTAGGCCTCTCCCGCCCCGGCGCCAACGACGCATTGCGGATATGGATATGAGTTTTGGGCACTGCGCGCGCATGCGCGGGGCAAGCGTGACGCACGTTGTGCGGCAGCCGCATATGCATAGCCGCAATGCTTAGTTCACGCCGCGCCAGGAGCCTCCCAGACTGCGGGCATCGACTCTCTGCACTCCGGCACTCCCATGATCCGCACCCCGTCTGCGCTGCGCGCACTGCTGCTTCCCCTGTTCTCCGCCCTGGCCCTGCACGCGCCGGCGGCCCTGGCCTCGGCCGACAGCTTTCCGAACAAGCCGGTGCGCATCATCGTGCCCGTGGCGCCCGGGGGCAGCGCCGACAAGCTCACGCGCACGCTGGCCGACAAGCTGGCCGCGCTGTGGGGCCAGTCGGTGGTGGTGGAGAACGTGGCCGGGGCCAGCGGCACCATCGGCGCGGCCAAGGTGGCCAAGGCCGCGCCCGACGGCTACACCCTGCTGCAGCAGGGCGAGGGCCTCACGCTCAACGGCCTGCTGTTCGCCCAGCTGCCCTACGACACGCAAAAGGCCTTCACGCCCATCATCAAGGCCGTGGTCAATCCGCAGGTGCTGGTGGTCAACCCCGGCACGGGCCTGAACACGCTGGGCGACTACCTGGCCCGCGCCAAGGCCAAGCCGCAAAGCATCAGCCTGGGCCTGCCCGGCAATGGCGGCATTGCCCATGTGGCGCATGAAATCCTCACGCAGGAGACGGGCGCCAAGGTCAACTACATCCCCTACCCGGGCGGTGGCCCCGCCTCGCTGGACGTGCTGGGCGGCCATACCGACGCCACGCTGATCACGCTGGCCGCCGTGACCGAGTACGTGCGCGCCGGCAAGCTGCGCGCCCTGGCCGTGACCACGCCCTACCGCTCCGACGCCCTGCCCCAGGTGCCCACCATGGCCGAGGCCGGCGTGCCCGGCTTCTCGGTGGAAAGCTGGCAGGGCTACTTCGCGCCGGCCGGCACGCCCGCGCCCATCGTCGCCAAGATCAACCGCGACCTGCAGACCGTGCTGCAGGCGCCCGATGTGCGCGCCCAGCTGGAGCACATGGGCTTCAAGGTGGCGGGCGGCTCCCCGGCCGACCTGGGCCAGAGCCTGCAAAGCGAGCGCCCGCGCTACGCCCGGGCGATTCAGTCGGCGGGACTGTCGCTGCGCTGATGGCAGGCTCTCAGAGGGGAGAGGGCCGATTGTCCAGGCGCCATTTCTCCCCCTCGGGCGTGCCTGGCACGGGCGGGCGCAGGCCCTGGATGCTCCACAGGCTGAAGGGCGTCTCGTCCACATGCATCTCCCAGCGCAGGCCACGGTCGGCGATGAAGGGGGACAGCTGCCGCCGCACGCCTTCGAGGAACCGTGTCTTGGTCTCCTCGTCGCGTATCTGCCGCGCGATGTGGTCCACGGAGATGCGCACGAAATCATCCGCAGGCTCGCCGCCAATGAAGAACGAAGTGCGCGCGACGGCCTCGAACACCACGCCCACGTAAAAGCGCGGCAGGTCGCCGTAGACGGCCGTGATGCGCTGGGCAATGGCCTGTTTGTCTTCATCGCTGAAGGCGTTTTCGGGGTGGTAGATCTTCCACAGGGGCATGGTTTTCTCCGGGAGAAAAAAAGAAAAGGTTTCGGGAAATCCGGGGTGGCGACGCGGCGGGCCGTCAGGCGTCAGGCGGGCTGGCCTGCATCCGCGCCCTGGTAGCGCGCTGCCGGCACGCCGCTGAGCGTCAGCGCCTTGACGAGATTGGCGCGCGATTGGTCAAAGTCCAGCCAGGCGGTCGTGCTGCCCAGCGTGGGAAAGCAGATGGCCTCGCCCTGGTCGAGTGCGACCAGGGCCGTATCCACCAAGGACTCGGGCGACATGAACAGGTGCGCGGGAAACGGCGCGGGCTTGCCGCCGAAGAATTCGGAGTGCACCAGGCTGGGCATCACCGCCTGCACCATGACACCGCTGGAAGCGAGCTCGGCCTGCAGCGAGCGCGTGAAGTTCAGCACATAGGCCTTGGAGGCGCCGTAGCTGGAGGCGCCCGGCACCGGCATCACGGCCAGGATGGAGCCGATGTTGATCAGCGTGCCCCGGCCGCGCGTGGCGAACAGCCGCGCCGCCGCCAGCGACAGCCGCGTCAGCGCATGGATGTTGACCATGACCATGCGATCGACCTCGCCTGCATCCACCTGGGCGGCCGGGCCCAGGGCACCCAGGCCGGCGCAGTTCACCAGCATGCGGATGTCACGCTCACCCGACAGCAGCGCCGCCACGCGCTGCAGGCCGGCGGCGTCGGCCAGGTCGGCGGCCACCACCTCGACCTCGCGGCCATGCGCGCTGCGCAGCCGCTGCGCCAGCGCCTGCAGCCGGTCCTCGCGGCGGGCCACCAGGATCAGGGAATGGCCCCTGGCGGCCAGGCGGTCTGCGTAGACGGCGCCAATGCCGGATGAGGCGCCAGTGACGATGGCGGTGCCTTGATGCGTGCTCATGAAGGAGGTCCTTGCTTGAAAAGCCATGGTTGATAGTGGCTCCAAATATAAACTCCAATCATTAGAGTTACAAGCACGCAATCCACTTTTGCGGGCCGGGCTTGCGTTTTGCTGAGACACTCCAGGCCTGCGACAACCGCGAACACACAAGGGAAACCCCATGCGATCCAAGAGCTTCGAGGGCATGGCCTGCTCGATCGCCACCGCGCTGGAGGCCGTAGGCGACCGCTGGGCCATGCTGGTGCTGCGCGACCTGATGCTGGGCCTGAGCCGCTATGACGACCTGAGAAAGTCCACGGACATCACCAATGCCACGCTGACCGACCGCCTGCGCCAGCTGGAGCAGACCGGCCTGGTCGAGCGCCGCCTCTACCAAAGCGGCCCGGACCGCTACGAGTACCTGCTCACGCCCAAGGGCCGCGACCTGTCCCTGGTGATCCAGGCGCTGGCCCAGGTCGGCGACCGGTGGCGCCTGCAGCAGCAGGCCCAGCCGCCCATGCGCTTTGTGCGTGCGCAGTCAGGCACGCCCCTGCGGCTGGCGCTGGTGGAGGAGGAATCGGGCCAGAGCGTGCCTTTTTCCGAGCTGCGCGTGGAGGCCGGCCCCGGCGCGGACGACCTGACGCGCTGGCGGCTGTCCAAGCTGGCCGCGCAGGCCAGGACGCCGGCAGCGGCCCCCGGCGCGGATTGAGACCGGCCATGGCCGCGCCCATACCCGGCAAGCGCCCGCAACGCGCCCTGACCTACCGCCGCCACTGCGCGCTGGGCGGCGTGGAGATTCTCAGCGGCCATGCGGTGCAGCACCGCTATCCGCGCCACTTCCACGACACCATGGGCATTGCCGTCATCCACGGCGGGCGCGAGCTGTGCTGGAGCCGGGGCGCCGAGCGCGAGTTCACGGGGGGCGATATCGCGCTGTTCAACGCCGGCGAGATCCACGACGGGCGCCCGGGCGGCGAGCAGGGCTGGACCTACGACATGCTGCATGTCGAGCCCGCCCGCATGCACGCGCTGCTGGGCGTGCGCGATGGCTGGTTCGACGCCGTCAGCCTGCGCGACCCTCAGACCCGGGCCTGCGCCCGGCAGTTGCTGCAAGGCCCGCAGGACGGCCTGGCCGCCGACGAGGCCCTGCTGGCGCTGCTGCGCCGCGTGGTGCACAGTCCCGGCCGGCCGCATGCGCCCGATGGCGCCAGCGCGGCACTGCTGCGCGAGTTCATCGACGCCCATGCGGACCAGGAGCTGGGCGCCGCGCGGCTGGCCGCCGTCTGCGGGCTCAGTCCCGAGCACGCCATCCGCAGCTTCAGCCGCCGCTACGGCATCACGCCCCATGCCTACCACCAGGCCCGCCGCGCCGAAAGCGCCCGCGGCCTGCTGCGCGGCACGCTGGCGCTGAGCGAGGTGGCACTGTCGCTGGGCTTCTACGACCAGAGCCATTTCTCCAACTGGTTCCGCCGCGCGCATGGCGTGGCGCCTTCGCAGTACCGCCAGGCCATGCGGCCCTGAGCGGCCTTGAGCGGCCCTGAGCGGCCCGGCCTGATCAATTCCGTCCAAGACCGCGCGCTGCGGCCTGCCTAAGCTGCCACTCCTCGACAGACAGGAGTGGTGGATGAAGACCCGGACCGTTGGATTTTTCGTCTTTGATGGCGTGGTGCTGCTGGAGTTTGCAGGGCCGCTGCAGGTGTTCGACGTGGCCGCGCGCGTGGCCGTGCGGCGCGGGCTGGCGGCCTCGCCCCCGTTTCAGCCCGTGGTGATCAGCCGCAGCGGCGCCGCCGTGCGCACGCGCGAAGGCGTGGGCATACAGGCACAGGCCAGCCTGCAAGACCATCCGCCGCTGGACCTGGTGATCGTGGCCGGCGGCGCGCTGCAGGCCGAACTGGCCGCACCCGAGGTCGCCGCCTGGCTGCGGCAGGTGGCCGGCAGCAGCGAGGTGACGGGCTCCGTCTGCGTGGGCTCCTTCCTGCTGGGGCGGGCAGGGCTCCTGGACCAGCGCGAGGCCACCACGCACTTCGAGGACACGGAAGACCTGCGCGCCATTGCGCCGGCTGCCCGCGTGAGCGCCGACAGGCTGTGGATCGATGAGGGCGCCATCGTCACCTCGGGCGGGTTTGCGGCGGGCATCGACATGGCCCTGCACCTGGTGGAGCGCCTGCTGGGCGCGGAGATCGCGGCCGAGACGGCACGCCAGCTCGAATACCGGCGGCGCAATGCCGCCGACCGGCAAGCGTGACGGGGCCATGCGCATGAACGGAAAGACAAGCTACCTGGCGCTGCTGGCCGTGGGCGGGCTGATCCTGAGCCTGTCCGGCGTGGCCGTGGCTTTCAGCAGCATGGGCACCAGCGCCATGGGCTTTTACCGCATGCTGCTGGGCGGCCTGGGGCTGGCCGGCTATGCCCTGTGGCGGGGCCTGCGCTGGCGCATGACGCGCCAGGCCCTGCTGTACGCCTGCCTGGCCGGCGCCGCGCTGGCGCTGGACCTGTACTGGTGGCACAAGAGCATACGCATGGTGGGGCCGGGCCTGGGCGCCATCCTGACCAACTGCCAATCGTTCTTTCTGGCGGGGCTGGCCTGGGCGGTGTTCCGCGAGCGCATCACGGTCGTCTACTTCGTGGCGCTGGTGCTGGCGGCCACCGGCATCCTCATGGTGTCGGGTGCGGGCCTGCCCGTGGCCTCAGGCCCGGATTCGGCGTCCGAGCACTGGCTGGGCGTGGCCCTGGGCCTGGCCTCGGCGGCGGCCTATGCGCTGTGCGTGGTCTTCATCAAGAAGGGGCAGACCCCGCCGCACGCCACGCATCCGGCCGTCAACATGGCCGTGCTGTGCGCCGCCGCCGCGCCCTGCCTGCTGGCAGCCGCGTGGCTGGAGGGCGAATCGCTGGCCATTGCCAGTGCGGCCGATTTCGGCACGCTGCTGCTGTACGGCCTGCTGGTGCAGGGCGTGGCCTGGCTCATGGTGAGCACGGCCGTGCCGCATGTGAAGGCCTCGCTGGCCGGCCTCATCCTGCTGGCCGAACCCATAGGCACCTATGCCATCGACGTGCTGTTCTTCACCGCCCGGCCCACGCCGATGGCGCTGGCCGGCATGGCGCTGACGCTGGCGGCCATCTATGCGGGATCGACCTATGGGGGCGCGCCCTCCGGCGGGGCGCCCTCTGGCGGAGCGCCCTCCGGCGGCGCACCCGCGAGGCGCATGGCGAAGGCGCAAGGCTCCGGCCACTGACCACGGCGGTCAGTGGCCGGCCCGCTCGCTGCCTGTGCCGCTCACTTGGGCAGCAGCACCTTGTCGATCACGTGGATCACGCCGTTGGACTGGTAGACGTCGGGGATGGTCACCGTGGCCGTGCCGCCCTTTTCATCGGTCAGCATGATCTTGGAGCCGCTGGACTTGGCCACCAGCGTGCCGCCGCTGACGGTCTTGATGCTGGCCATGCCCTTGCCGTCCTTGATCATCTTGGACAGCGCCGCCGCATCCCACTTGCCGGCCACCACGTGGTAGGTCAGCACGGTGGTCAGCGTGCCCTTGTTCTCGGGCTTGAGCAGGGTGTCCACCGTGCCTGCGGGCAGGGCCTCGAAGGCGGCATTGGTGGGCGCGAACACGGTGAACGGACCCGGGCCCTTGAGCGTATCGACCAGGCCCGCCGCCTTGACGGCTGCGACCAGGGTGGTGTGGTCCTTGGAGTTGACGGCGTTGTCGATGATGTCCTTGGACGGCAGCATGGGTGCGCCGCCCACCATCACATCGGCCATGGCGGCCACGGAGGCAGCCGACATCACGATGGCCAGGCCGAACGAGGCCAGCTTGCGGGTGTTTTGAATCGAGACCATGGAATGCTCCTAGCGGGTTGATGACAAGCCGAACGATTCCGGCTGATCTGGATACGCAGCGCAGCGGGGTCTGGATTCAAAAAAGAAAAAGAAACGGCTGCATCCGCAAACCGTTACCTGCGCTTTCAATTGCGGCACATCCAGACCTGCGCGGCCTGCGTACTGCCGGATAGCGGGGACGCATCCCATTCCCCTGGAGCAGGTGGCCACCTCTTCAGTGGAACGCGCTTTCGCCACACCCGTGTGCTTTCGGCCGGAGGCGCATTCTTCACGTTGACCGTTCGCGCCTGCCGCGAACCGAGAGGAACCATCATGTCCGACGAATCAGTGTTGATAGGGGTTTTGCAAAAACGTGCCAAGAAGCTGGAGGACAGGCGCCAGTTCTTCCGCAAGACCAGCGGCGTGGCCGTGGGCATGGCGGGCGGGGTGATCCTGTCCGCCTGCGGCGGCGGCGGGGGCGACGCGAATGCGCAGGCCAACGGTCCCACGGATGCGGAGATCCTGAACTTCGCCCTCAACCTGGAGTATCTGGAGTCGCAGTTCTATCACTACGCGGTGTTCGGCACCGGCCTGCCCGCCAACCTGCAGTCGGGCGTGGGCACGCAGGGAGCCATCACGGGCGGCCGTGCCGTGGCTTTCAAGGACCCCGTGGTGGCGCAGTACGCCAAGGAGATCGCCCAGGACGAGATCGCCCACGTGGCCTTTCTGCGCGCGGCTCTGGGCTCGGCCGCGGTGGCGCAGCCGCAGATCGACATCGGCGGAACCGACCCGAACGGCGCCTTCTCGGTGGCCGCGCGAGCGGCCGGCCTGGTGGGCGCGGGCACGGCCTTCGATCCCTATGCGAGTGACGAGAACTTCCTGCTGGGGGCCTTCATCTTCGAGGACGTGGGCGTCACCGCCTACAAGGGCGCATCGCCGCTGATCACCAACAAGACCTATCTGGAGGCAGCCGCCGGCATCCTGGCCGCCGAGGCCTACCACGCAGGCCTGGTGCGCACGGTGCTGTACGCCAAGGGCCTGGCCACGCCCGCGCTGCGCACGGCGGCCGGCGCCATCTCGGATGCGCGCGACAGCCTGGACGGCTCCACCGACGTGGACCAGGGCATCACGGGGGATGCCACCACGTCCAACATCGTGCCGCTGGATGCCAACGGCATCGCTTTCAGCCGCTCGCCGGGCGACGTGCTGAACATCGTGTACCTGACCAAGGACACGGCGACCAAGGGCGGGTTCTTCCCGGCCGGCGTGAACGGCTCGCTGGTGATGAGCAGCGCCTACGCCTGACGCGGACCGCCCGCCTGCCCCGCACCGGCCGGGGCAGGCGGGCTTCCCCGGGGCTGGCCCGAGACAAGCGTTCCCCTGCCAAGGAGTTGCCATGATGTCCCTTCTGCCTTCCTCATCCGCCCCCCGCACGCCGGCCAGCACGCCGGGCCGCACGCCGCGGCGCCTGAAACCTGCCACCGTGGCGCGCCGCTGCGTGGGCAGCCTGATTCTGCTGGCCGGCGCGGTCATCGTGACCGGAGACCTCGTGGCGCTGTGGCGCGGCGCAGGCACTGATGCCGCACCCGCCGCCGCAGCCATTGCGCCCGCCAGCGGCCTGGCGCCAACCACCCGATAGGCATCTCCTCTGCAACCGCGTGCCCCCGCCGGCGGAAAGGCCCCCATGAACGACACCGTGCTTGCGGCTGAACAGGGCCGCTTCGGCGCCATCGAGCCGGACCACGGCCACGCGGGCACGCCCAGCCTGCCGCAGGTGCATCGCAGCATCGCCGTGCCGCGCGGCGACAGCCGCTCGGACAACGCGCGCCGCGTGCTGGCGTTCGCCGGCCCCGGCTACATGGTGGCCGTGGGCTACATGGACCCTGGCAACTGGGCCACCTCCATCGCGGGCGGCTCGCAGTTCGGCTACTCGCTGCTGGCGGTGATCTTTGCCTCCAACCTGATGGCCATGCTGTTCCAGGCGGCGGCCGTGCGCCTGGGCCTGGCCAGCGGGCGGGACCTGGCCCAGGCCTGCCGCGCGCAGTTTTCCCCGCGCATCAACCTGGTGCTGTGGTTCTTCTGCGAGATCGCCATCGTGGCCTGCAACCTGGCCGAGGTGCTGGGCATGGCCATCGGCCTGAACCTGCTGTTCGGCCTGCCGCTGGTGGCCGGGGTGTGCATCACGGTGGTGGATGTGATGCTGATCCTGGCGCTGCAAAGCCGGGGCTTTCGCTGCCTGGAGTCGGTGGTGATCGCCCTGGTGGCCGTGATCGGCCTGTGCTTTGCCGCCCAGCTGGTGTGGCTGCAGCCGCCCGTGGCGGCCGTGCTGCGCGGGCTGCTGCCGGGTATGGACATCGTGGCCAATCCGCAGATGCTGTACCTGGCCGTGGGCATCGTGGGGGCCACGGTGATGCCGCACAACCTCTACCTGCATTCGTCCATCGTGCAGACCCGCCGGCATGACACCACGCCCCAGGGCACGCGCCAGGCCATCCGCCTGGCCACGCTGGACTCCACGGTGGCGCTGGGGCTGGCGCTGTTCGTGAACGCCGCCATTCTGGTGGTGGCAGCCGGCGCGTTCAACCGGCCCGGCCAGGCACCGGTGACCGAGCTGTCGGACGCCTACCACCTGCTGTCGCCGCTGCTGGGCGTGGGCATCGCCAGCGCGGTGTTCGGCGTGGCGCTGCTGGCCTCGGGGCTGAGTTCTTCGGTCACGGGCACGCTGGCCGGACAGATCGTGATGGAAGGCTTCCTGCAGATCCGCCTGTCGCCCGCGCTGCGCGCCCTGCTGACGCGCTGCATTGCCATCGTGCCCGCCGTGGTGGCCACCGCCTGGTATGGCAGCACCGGCGCCAGCGCCCTGCTGGTGTTCAGCCAGGTGGTGCTGAGCCTGCAATTGCCGTTTGCCATCGTGCCGCTGCTGCTGTTCACCACGCGGCGCAAGACGCTGGGCGAGCTGGCCTTTGGCCCCAGGATGTCGGCGGTGCTGTGGGGCTGCGCGGCCCTGGTGGTGTCGCTGAACCTGTGGATGCTGCAGCGGCTGCTGACGGCCTGATCGCCCGAACCGGGCATGGCGCCGCGCGGCGCCTTCATAGACGTTTTGCTTCTATCAAACGCCGCTCTTGTTCGTTGGTGGCTTGCCGCGAAGTTCTTAGATTGGTGCCTATAGCCACCAACCCGCGAATTCTCCGCAAGGACGACGACATGACAGCCCTCACTTTGGAAACCGCCTTGCCCCAGGCTCTGGAAGAGGCGCAGGAACACGCCCGCGCACAGGGGCTGGGCCACGCAGGCGGCGTGCGCCCGCCCGTGGCCTGGGCGCTGGTGCAGGCCGGCCAGGCCGTGCTGGTCGATGTGCGCACGGCCGAGGAACGCAAGTTCGTCGGCCAGGTGCCCGGCACCCTGCACGTGCCCTGGGCCACGGGCACGGCGCTGACGCGCAACCCGCGCTTTGCCCGCGAGCTGGAAGCGCGCCTGGCCCCGCACGGCGGCAAGGAGGCCGTGGCCCTGCTGCTGTGCCGCAGCGGCAAGCGATCGGTGCTGGCGGCCCAGGTGGCCGCCCAGGCCGGATTCGCCCATGTGTTCAACGTGCTCGAAGGCTTCGAGGGAGAGATCGACGCGCGGCAGCAGCGCGGCAAAAACGACGGCTGGCGCTTCCACGGCCTGCCCTGGATTCAAGACTGAAGGAGCACGCAGATGGCCAGTTTCGACATTGCCGGACTCACCCAGAACCTGCATGCCGCGCGCCGCGAATGGCGCGAGGCGCACGGCCGCACCCAGGAGCCCGGGGCGCGCGAGTTTCCCTCGCGCGACGCGCTTTCCACCCTCATCGACCAGCTCAAGGCAGCCCTGTTTCCCATGCGCCTGGGCCCCCACGACCTGCGCCAGGAAAGCGAGGACATCTTCGTGGCCCACCAGTTGGACTCGGCCCTGCATGCGCTGCTGGGCCAGATACGGCTGGAGCTGCGGCTGTCCGCGCCCCACTCGGCAGCGGGCGCCGACGCCATGGCGCTGGACATCGCACGCGCCTTTGCCGAGTCCCTGCCCCAGATCCGCCGCCTGCTCGACAGCGACGTGCTGGCCGCCTTCCAGGGCGATCCCGCCGCGCGCAGCGTGGACGAGGTGCTGCTGTGCTATCCGGGCGTGCTGGCCATGATCCACCATCGCCTGGCCCATCAGCTGTACCTGCTGGAGCAGCCGCTGCTGGCGCGCATCGTGGCCGAGCTGTCGCATGCGCAGACGGGCATCGACATCCACCCGGGCGCGAAGATCGGCCGGGGCTTTTTCATGGACCACGGCACGGGCGTGGTGATCGGCGAGACCGCCGTGATCGGCGAGCGCGTGCGGCTGTACCAGGCCGTCACCCTGGGCGCCAAGCGCTTTCCCACCGACGAGCACGGCCACCTGCGCAAGGGCCTGGCGCGCCATCCGGTGGTGGAGGACGACGTGGTCATCTACGCGGGCGCCACCATCCTGGGCCGCGTCACGCTGGGGCGCGGCGCCGTCATCGGCGGCAATGTCTGGGTGACCGAGGACGTTCCGCCCGGCGCCCACGTCACCCAGGCCCATGCGCGCGAGCACGCGCAGCAGCCCCGGGAGGTGGCCCTATGAGCACCCGGCTTGTCACCAGCTTCGGCATTGCCGTGCGCCAGGCGCGCGAGGCCCATGGCTGGTCGCAGGAGCGGCTGGCCGAGCACTCGGATCTGAACCGCTCCTACGTGGGCGAGATAGAGCGCGGCCGCGTCATCGCCTCGCTGCTGACCGTGGAGAAGCTGGCCGTCTCGCTGGGCGTGCAGCCCTCGGCCCTGGTCATGCGCGGCGAAACCGTGGCCCACGACCAGCTGGTGCGGGGCCTGCGCTTGGCGGCTATAGCATGTTGAAGACATGTGCGCGGGCCGGGACACTGGCCCTGTTTCCCCTCCTTCCCCTTCCCTTTTTCCTGAACTGATCACGGAGTCTGCACATGTCGGCAACAGTGGGCGGCACGACCGCGCTAGGCGACAACGCCGCGCGGCAACTGGCCAACGCAACCAAAACCGTTCCCCAGCTTTCGACCATCAGCCCGCGCTGGCTGACGCACCTGCTGCAATGGTCGCCGGTGGAGGCGGGCATCTACCGCCTCAACCGCGTCAAGAACCCGGAGGCCATCAAGGTCACCTGCACGGCCAAGCAGGAAGACAACCAGCTGCCGCGCACCTATGTGGACTACGAGGAGCAGCCGCGCGAGTACTTCCTCAACGCCGTCTCCACCATCCTGGATGTGCACACGCGCATCTCCGACCTCTACAGCAGCCCGCATGACCAGATCAAGGAACAGCTGCGCCTGACCATCGAGACCATCAAGGAGAATCAGGAAAGCGAGCTGATCAACAACCCCGACTACGGCCTGCTGGCCCAGGTCACGGACGAGCAGCGCATCTTCCCGCTGACCGGCGCGCCCACGCCCGACGACCTGGACGAGCTGCTGACCAAGGTCTGGAAGGAGCCCGCCTTCTTCCTGACCCATCCGCTGGCCATTGCCGCCTTCGGCCGCGAGGCCACGCGCCGCGGCACGCCGCCGCCCACGGTCAGCCTGTTCGGTTCGCAGTTCATCACCTGGCGCGGCATTCCGCTGATCCCCTCGGACAAGGTGCCCGTGGCCGATGGCAAGAGCAAGATCCTGCTGCTGCGCGTGGGCGACAAGCGCCAGGGCGTGGTCGGCCTGTACCAGCCCGGCCTGCCGGGCGAGCAAAGCCCGGGCCTGTCGGTGCGCTTCATGGGCATCAACAACCATGCCATCGCGTCCTACCTGATCTCGCTGTACTGCTCGCTGGCCGTGCTCACGCCCGACGCGCTGGCCGTGCTCGACGATGTCGAGATCGGCAAGTACCACGACTATCCCGACACCTACAAGTAAAGAGGCCGGGCGTTGACCGTGTCTGCAATCACCTCCGTGGCGCCCCAGGCGCCCTTCGACCCCGAGGCGCTGGCGCGCATGGCCAACGCCCTGTTCTCCGCCGCACCGGGATCGGCTCCTGCCCTGCCTGGTCTTCCGGGTCTTCCCGGCCTGCCTGCTGGCGTACAGGCCCCCGTGAACGTGGCGCCGCCCGGCTCGCCGCTGGCCAGCCCGGCAGGCCTGGGCCCCGGCGTGCCGGGCACGCCCATCCCGCAGGGCCTGGCGCCGGGCAGCAACCTGCTGCCGGCCTCGCCCGCGCCGCTGGCCTCGCTGGCCCACCGCGCGCCCGCGCTGCTGCCCCATGCCCAGGCCGGCAACGGCGTGCCCGACCATGTCGTGAGCGCCCTGCCCGCCTACGAGCCGCGCCTGGGATCGCAGGTGCTGGGCGTGCCCCAGCGCCAGGGCGATCCGCTGGATGCGCTGGCCGCGCTCCCGTTCACGGCACCTGCTGCACCTGCGTCACCCGCCGTGCCGCGCATCGGCGTGCCCACCGAAGGGCCCGGCATAGCGTCCACCGTGCCTTCGGCCGAGCCGCGCTTTTACTTTGTCGATCCCGTGGTGCTGCCCGCCGGCTACACCACGCCGGCCCATCCGCTGCAGCGCCAGCAGGCTTCGCACAGGGCAAGGCATGGCACGGCCGGCGTGCAGGCGCCCTTCGACGTGCATGCCGTGCGCCGGGACTTTCCCATCCTGTCCGAGCGCGTCAACGGCCGGCCCCTGGCCTGGCTGGACAACGCGGCCACCACGCACAAGCCGCGCGCGGTGATAGAGCGCATCCGCCATTTCTACGAGCACGAGAACTCCAACATCCACCGCGCGGCGCATGAACTCGCTGCCCGCGCCACCGACGCCTACGAGGGCGCGCGCGAGCGCGTGCGCCGCTTCATCAACGCGCCCGACGTGAACGAGGTCATCTTCGTGCGCGGCACCACCGAGGCCATCAACCTCGTGGCCAAGAGCTGGGGCTGGCAGCATGTGGGCGAGGGCGACGAGATCATCGTCTCCCACCTGGAGCACCACGCCAACATCGTGCCCTGGCAGCAGCTGGCGGCCGCCAAGGGCGCGAAGATCCGCGTGATCCCGGTGGACGACTCGGGCCAGGTGCTCATCGATGAATACCGCAGGCTGCTGAACCCGCGCACCAAGATCGTGTCCGTCACCCAGGTCTCCAACGCGCTGGGCACGGTCGTGCCCGTGCAGCAGATCGTGGAGCTGGCCCACCAGGCGGGCGCCCGGGCCCTGGTCGATGGCGCACAGTCGGTCTCGCACATGGCCGTGGACGTGCAGGCCATCGGTGCGGACTTCTTCGTGTTCTCGGGCCACAAGGTCTTCGGCCCCACGGGCATCGGCGTGGTCTGGGGACGGCGCGAGGTGCTGGAGGACATGCCGCCCTGGCAGGGCGGCGGCAACATGATTGCCGACGTGACCTTCGAGAAAACCGTCTACCAGCCCCTGCCCAACACCTTCGAGGCCGGCACCGGCAACATTGCCGACGCCGTGGGCCTGGGCGCCGCCATCGACTACGTGCAGGCCCTGGGCATGGAGCGCATCGCGCGCTACGAGCACGATCTGCTGCAGTACGGCACGCAGGCGCTGGCGCCCATCCCCGGCCTGCGCCTGATCGGCACGGCGGCCGACAAGGCCAGCGTGCTGTCCTTCGTGCTCAAGGGCTGGACCACGGCCGAGGTGGGAGAGGCGCTCAACGCCGAAGGCATCGCCGTGCGCACCGGCCACCACTGCGCCCAGCCCATCCTCAGGCGCTTCGGCGTGGAGACCACGGTGCGGCCCTCGCTGGCCTTCTACAACACCACCGAGGAAATCGACCGGCTGGCGGCCGTGGTGCAGGGGCTGGCGGCGCGCAGGCGGGGTTGAGCCACCGGCTCAGCCCAGGCGTCTTGCAAAGGCGTCGCCCGTTGCGGCCGTGCCCAGGCGGCCGCCCACGTCGCGCGTGCACTCGCCCGCCTGGATGGCGGCCACAACGGCCTCCTCGATGGCGTGCGCCGCCGCCTCGAAGGCCTGCAGTCCCCGGCGCTGGCCATGCCAGCCCAGCAGCTGGCCGGCCGACAGGATCAGCGAGAACGGGTTGGCAATGTCCTGCCCCGCAATGTCAGGCGCCGAGCCATGTGCGGCCTGGCCCATGGCGTGGTCCCGGCCCGCATTCACCGAGCCGCCCAGGCCCAGGCTGCCCGACAGCTCGGCCGTCAGGTCCGACAGGATGTCGCCGAACATGTTGGTCGTGACGATCACGTCGAAGCGCTGCGGCGCCCGGACCACGTGGGCCATCATGGCGTCCACGATGAAGTCATCGACCTGCACCGCGGGGAAGTCGCGCGCCACTTCGTGGCAGACGTCGATGAACATGCCGTCGCCCAGCTTGAGCACATTGGCCTTGTGCACGATGCTCACATGGCGGCGGCGCGCCATGGCCAGCTCGAAGGCGCTGCGCGCGATGCGCTCGCAGCACAGGCGCGTGATGCGGCGCAGCGAGACCACGACATCGGGCGTGATCAGCATCTCGCTGCCGCCCGACTCCACGTTGCGGTCCGCGTAAAAGCCCTCGGTGTTCTCGCGCACCACCACCAGATCGAACGCGCCCACCTTCTGCTCCATGCCCGAATAGGTGCGCGCGGGGCGGATGTTGGCGTACAGGTCCAGCTCCTTGCGGAAGAACTTGGAGGGGTTGATCTCGCCCCTGGCCTCGTCCTTGAAGTCGTAGGTGGCCATGGGGCCGAGCATCAGGCCGTCGGCGGCCCGCACCTTGTCGAGCAGGGCGGGCGTAACCGTAGCGCCGTGGCGGCGCAGGCTTTCGTGGCCGGCCACATCGTGCTCCAGCACCAGGCCCAGGCCGAAGCGTCGGGATGCGGCCTGCAGCACCTGCACGGTGGCCGCCATGGTTTCCGGGCCGATGCCGTCGCCGGGCAGAACAATGATTTTCATGAAGCGTTTTCCAGACTGTGTTGAGAGGTGTTGGGGGAGGGGTGTGATGAAGGGACACCGGCCGGCGCCCCTGCCGTCATTTGTGCTGCAGCCCTGATTTGGCGGCAATGCCGCGCCACAGCGCCAGTTCCTTGCGCAGCTCCTCGCCGAAGGCGGCCGGCGTCAGGCGCACGGCGCTGGCGCCTTCGTGCTCCAGTCGGCCGGGCATGGGTTCGGCGGCGGCGGCTTCGTTGACGGCGCGGTTGAGCGCATCGACGATGGCTTTGGGCGTCTTGCCCGGCGCCAGCACGCCCCACCAGGTGCCGACCTCGAAGCCGGGCAGGCCTGCCTCGGCCACCGTGGGCGTGTCGGGAAACAGCGGCGAGCGCCGCGCGCTGGTGACGGCCAGCAGCGGCAGCTTGCCCTCGCGCACCTGGGCCAGGATGGTGGGCACGGTGGCAAAGAACAGGTCCACGCGGCCGGCCAGCAGCTCCACCGTGGCCGGGCCGCTGCCCTTGAAGGGCACATGCGTGAGCTCCAGTCCTGCGCGCTGGCGGAACATCTCGCCGGCCAGGTGGTTGATGCTGCCGTTGCCAGCCGAGCAATAGTTCAGCCCCTGCGGCTGCGCCCTGGCCGCCGCCACCAGCTGGGCCACGCTGGTGGCGCCCACCTGGCGCGAGGCCACCAGCAGCAGCGGCCCCCGGCCGATCATGGCCACGGGCGCGAAGTCCTTGAGCGGGTCGTAGGGCAGCTTGGCCTCCACGGCGGCATTGGTGATGAAGGTGGAGGTGGCGAACAGCAGCGTGTAGCCATCGGCCGGCGCCTTGGCCACGGCAGCTGCGCCAATGGCGCCGCCGGCACCGCCCCGGTTGTCCACCACCACGGGCTGGCCCAGGCGCTCGCCCAGGTTCTTGGCGATGTCGCGCGCAATGCTGTCGGTGCCGCCACCGGGCGCAAAGGGAACGACCAGGGTGATGGCGCGCGCCGGGTAGGACGGCTGGGCCAGGGTGGCCAGCGGCAGGGTCAACAAGGCCGCCAGCGTGGCGCGCAGCAGAAGAAAGGGGGGCATCGGTGTCTCCGGTTCTTGGTCTTCGGGAGCGGCGCACCGGACCCGGTCACCGCATGCCTTGAATGTTTACCGCACGCACTCATGCTGTAAATTGCAAAAATCCTTTTGATTGAACCGATCTGCGCATGAATTTCGACCTGGCCGACCTGCGTGCCTTTGTCTCCGTTGCCGACCTGGGCAGCTTTCGCGCGGCGGCCGAGGCGCTGCATCTTTCCCAGCCCGCGCTGTCGCGCCGCGTGGACAAGCTGGAGCAGGCGCTGTCCTTTCGCCTGTTCGAGCGCACCACGCGCAAGGTGGAACTCAATGCCATGGGGCGCAGCTTTCTGCCGCGCGCACGCCATGTGCTGGCCGAACTGGAGAACGCGCTGCTGGGCATGGGCGAGCTGTCCGAGCGCATCCACGGCCTGGTCTCCATCGCCTGCATTCCATCGGCCGTGGAGCATTTCCTGGCCGGCACCGTGCGTGCCTTCCACCAGCAGTTCCCGCGTATCCGCGTGCGGCTGCTGGACCAGAGCGCGCCCGACATCCTGCTGGCCGTGGCCCGGGGCGAGGCCGACTTCGGCATCAGCTACCTGGGCACGCAGGAGCCGGACCTGGATTTCGAGCCCCTGCTGTCGGAGCCCTTCGTGCTGGCCTGCCGCAGCGACCACCCGCTGGCGCGCCGGCGCAGGCTGCCATGGGCCGAACTGGACGGGCATGACTGCGTGATGCTGGCGCCGGGCAGCGGCAACCGCATGTTGATCGACCAGGCGCTGGGCACCACCGCGGCGCGCGTGCGCTGGAGCTGCGAGGTGCGCCATGTGCCAGCCCTGTTGAGCCTGGTGCAGGCCGGTGTGGGCGTGGGCGTGGTGCCGCGCCTGGCCATGCGCCCGGGCCTGGTGGGCATTCCCCTGGTGAAGCCGGCCGTGGCCCGCAGCGTGGGCGTGGTGCGCCCGCGCGGCCGGCCGCTGGCGCCCGCCGCGCAGGCGTTCAGGGACCTGCTGGGCGCAGGGGCAACCGGGAACGCCTGATGCTCAGAACAGATGGGACACGCCGATGGCCGTGAACGAGGGATCGGCGCCTGCGCCGGCGAGGGCCAGGCCGTTGAGGGTGATGGCGGAAGCCCCTTCGTTGTTCACGCGCGCATAGCGGGCATAGAGCGTGGTGCGTTTGGACAGCGCGTAGTTGTAGCCAAGTTGCAGACCGGTGGCCCGGCTGTCCGTACCGCTGACGCGCCGCTGCGCCAGTTGTGCGATCAGCACGTGCGGCCCCTGCACGTTCCAGCGTGCCGACAGCATGCCGTTGCTGCTGGCCGGCACCCCCGGCAACTGCGACAGATTGCGGTTGAAGGTGGCATACAGCGTGACATCGCCCAGCCGGTAGGTGGCGCCCAGAAAGTGCGATTCACTGAAACGGGGCTGGGCCACAGGCGCCGCCGCCGTACCGTTGTAGTTGCGCTGGTAGCCGTAGCCCAGATAGACCGGGCCCTGCGCATACTGCAGGTTGAAGCCCAGGCCGCGCCCGGAGCTGTTGCCGGCCTCGCCCGCCGTGACCATGGCCTCGCTCCAGACACCGCCCACGCGCGGGCTGGTGTAGCGCAAGGAGTTGTCCTGAAAGCCCGGCGTGAAGGCCGTCGATGTTGCGCCCGTCTGCTGCAGGAACATGTTCCAGCCCAGCGAGGTGCGGTTGCGTGCCAGCGGATCGGAGGTCAGCCCGACAACGAAGGTCGGCGACCACATGCGCCCCATGTCGATGGCGCCCCAGGGCCCGGACAGGCCCACATGCACCCAGCGCCCGAAGAACTTGGAGGCATTGTTCTGTGTGCCTTCATCGGCATTGATGGCCGATTCCAGGCGGAAGCTGGCCCTGAGCCCGCCGCCCAGGTCCTCGCTGCCGCGAAAGCCGAAGCGCGACACCGTCTGCAGCCCCGAGCTGAGCCGACCCACATGCGACTGCCCATTGCTGGCGCGCTCCATGCCCAGGTCCACCGCACCGTAGAGGGTGACCTGCGAGCGTCCGCCGCCTGCGGCCTCCTGGGTGTCTGCATCCGCCTGGGCAAACGCCGGCACTGCCGAGGCCAGCGTGCCTGCGGTGGCCACGCCGATGAAAAATGTCTTGCCGTACATGGACCGGGAATCCTTTGACTGAAAGTGCTCTGGAAAGCGTTGAAAGATCGGGCCGGGGCAGGGGTTGCGGTGGGCCGTGGCGGGTTGCAGCGGATCGCGGCACCCGCCGCCTGCGCAACGTCCTGCCCCTTGAAATCCAGTCTAGGCAGCGCCTGTGGTTTCGACTATTCGAAGCTGGGGATCACGCGATGCGTGTTTGGGATCACGGCGCCTTGGGCTCCACCCAGGCACGGGAGAAGCTGCCGGCAGATTCCTCCACGCCCTCCAGCAGCCCGTGCACACGGCGGCTCCACACGTTGCCGCGCGGCACGCTGACCAGGGGCAGCAGCGGCAGCTCGTCCATGGCGATCTTCTGCAGGCGATGCCACAGCGCGGTGCGACGCGTCTCGTCGGTCTCCAGCGCGGCCTGCGCCAGCAAGTCGTCGGCCTGCGCATTGCGAAAGCCCGAGGCATTGACAAAGGGAATGCCCTTGCCCGCATCGGCCGAGGCATACAGGCGCTGCACGCCCGCAGTGGGGTCGAACAGGGCGCCCAGACCGTTGACCTCGAAGTCGAAATCGCGCTGCTTGTACACGCGCTGCACAAAGCCACCCAGGTCCTGGCTGCGCACGGTGACATGGATGCCCACCCGCGACAGCGCCGCCTTCACGTAATCGGCCACCAGCTTGAGCGTGGCGGTGGGAAAGTAGTCCAGCGTGACCGAGAAGCGCCGCCCGCCCTGGCCCCGGGCAAAGCCTGCCTGGTCCAGCAGCGCGTTGGCGCGGTCCACATCGTGGGCATAGGGCCGCAGCGTGGCGTCATGCCAGGGCGCCAGCGCGGGTGGCACGGGCGTGGCCAGCGGCTGGGCCAGGCCCTGGTAAGCGGCCTTGTTGAGAAAGTCCAGGTTGAGCGCGTGGGCCACGGCACGGCGCACCTGGGCATGGGAGAAATGCGGATTGCCGAGATTGAACTCCACGGCCGCGATGTTGTTCAGGTAGGCACTGGGCAGAGCCTGTGCATGCAGGCGCGGATGTTTTGACAGCCGGGCGATATCGTTGAGCGATACGGAGGTGCTGAAGTCTGCGGCCCCCGTCTCCAGCGCAGCGGCAATGGCCGCAGGATCTGCCGAAAAGCGGTAGATGAGGCGGTCCAGATAGGGCAGTCCCACGTCCCAGTAATCGGGGTTGCGCTCCAGCTCGGCATGCGAGCCGCGCACCCATTGCCTGAAACGGAACGGCCCCGTGCCCACGGGCGCGGCCGCGTTGCGCGCTGCCGCCTCCGGGCCCTGGGCATGGAGATGGCGCGGCACGATGGGCGACTCGGCCGATGACAGCGAGCGCAGCAGATAGGGCGCAGGCGCCTTCAGGTGCAGCACGGCCGTGTGCGCATCCGGCGTCTCCACCCGCTCCAGCTGGGCCAGCGTGCCACGCCCGCGCGGATTCACACGCTGCAGCTCCTGCAGGGAAAAGGCCACGTCGGCCGAGGTAAAGGGCTGGCCGTCATGCCAGCGCACATTCCGGCGCAGCGTGAAGCGGTAGCGCCGGCCGTCGGCCGAGACCGACCATGCCGTGGCCAGCAGCGGCTGCGGCGCAAAGCGGTCGTCAAAGCGCAGCAGCCCTTCGGTGATCTTGGCCGAGATGTCACGCGTGCCCACGGTGATGTTCGCCAGCGATAGCAGGGCCGGCGGCTCGGCGCCGATGACGGTGAGCGTGCCGCCCCGCACCGGTGGGGGTAAGGGCAGGGAGGAAGAGTCCTGGGCGCGGGCGCACCAGGGAAACAGCAGGCCAGGGCCGGCCAGGGCCAGAAAGCCCCGGCGCGGCATGCCGTGGACAACAGACATAGACACTCCAGTCAGACAGGTAGGGAAACAGGGATGTGCACGGGGTTCACACAGGGGCCACACAGGGCGGGCGCTGCTGCGCCCAGGGAGCCAGGCATTCCAGCGCGGCGGCCAGTTGCAGCAGCCGCAGCTCGCCATGCCAGGGGCCGACCAGTTGCAGGCCCACGGGCAGGCCGGCGCGCGTCCAGCCCACCGGCACGGTCAGGGCAGGATGGCCGCTGAGGTTGAAGGGATGACAGTGGTGTATCCAGGCCGTGCGCAGCGGGCCCCAGGCCTGTCCGTCGATGATCAGATCGGCCGATGGTTCGGCCTCGGCCAGCACGGCCGGGGCCGACAGCGTGGGCGTGGCCACCACATCGGCCTGCTCGAACAGCGCCTGCACCTGCCGGAACATGGCCGTGCGCCCGTGCAGTCCCTGCAGCAAGGGCTCCCTGCCCAGCCGTGCACCGGCCTGCAGGCGTTGGCGGAATGTGGGAGGCAGTGCGGCAGCGTGCTCGCGCAGCAGGTCGCCGAAGCGGTGCTGGTTCACGGCCGCAGCCACAGCCCCGAGGATGGCGCTGGAAGCGCCGAGGTCCACGTGCCCCTCTTCCACACCCGCCCCTGCACCGGCCAGCCTGGCCAGTGCCTGCTCGCACAGCGCGCGCACTTCCGCGTCCAGCCCTTCGGCGCCTTCACCGGCAGCCATGAACGGCAACCAGCGCAGGCGCAAGCCAGGAATGGCGCACAGGCTGCGGCCGGCCTCGGCCGCTTCACGCAGGCCCGTGGCAGGCGGCGCGGCCTGCGACCAGGGATCACCGGCATGGGGGCCTGCAATGGTCTGCAGCACGGTGGCCAGGTCATGCACGGTACGCGCCATCGGCCCGGTCTGCCCCAGGGAGCCGAAGCCGTCGGGCGGATCGTCACTGGGGATCAGGCCATGCGTGGCCTTCAGGCCCAGCACGCCGCAGCAGGCGGCCGGCACGCGCACCGAGCCGCCCGCGTCCGTGCCCAGTGCCAGCGTGCTGGCGCCCACGGCCACGCTGGCCGCACTGCCGCCGCTGGAGCCGCCCGGTGTGCGGCGCGCGTCCCAGGGGTTGAGCGCGGTGCCATAGTGGGCGTTCTGGTTGGTCGGCCGGTGGCCGAACTCGGGCATGTTGTTCATGCCGACGAAGACAGCGCCAGCAGCGCGCAGCCGCGCCACCGCCGGATCGTCGTGTGCGCACAGCTGTCCGCCGAACAGTGCCGATCCATGGGTGCGCGGTGCCGCCCGCACGGCCAGGCAGTCCTTGACGGAAAAGGGCACGCCGCACAGCGGATGGTTGTCGCGCCGCTCGCGCCAGGCACGCTCGGCGCGGTGCGCGGCCTGCAGTGCGGCATCGCGCCCGGTCCAGGTGAACAGGCGCAACGGCGTGTCCAGCGCCTGCATCGCCTCGATGCGTTCGAAGGTGGCGACCGCCACCTCCACGGGGGAGAGTTCACGCGCGGCGAACTGCCGGGCCAGGTCCTGGGCGGACAGCAGGGTGATATCCATTGGGGGGCCGCCGTCAGCGCCCGCGCAGGCGCGGGTTGAGGTGGTCGTTGAGCGCATCGCCCACCAGGTTCAGGGCCAGCACCACCACCGAGATGGCAGCGCCGGGCAATGTGCTCAGGTACCAGTCGGTGCGCAGCGCATCGCGGCCCGCGCCTATCATGCCGCCCCAACTGAGCACCTCGGGGTCGCCTATGCCCAGGAAGGACAGCGCGGATTCGAGCAGGATGGCGCTGGCCACCATCGCCGAGGCGGTGACGATGACGGGCGCCAGCGCATTGGGCAGGATTTCGCGGCAGATGATGTGCAGATCGCCAAAGCCCTGGCTGCGCGCGGCCAGCACAAAGTCGGCCTCCCGCAACTGGCGAAACTGGGCCCGTACCAGGCGGGCGCAGCCCGGCCACGACGCCAGGCCGATGGCGAAGGCCACCGTGCGCGATGACGGGCCTGCAATGGCGACGATGACCACGGCCATGAGCAAGGTCGGCGTGGTCTGGAAGAGTTCGGTCAGGCGCGTGAGCGCCTTGTCCGCCCAGCCGCCGTAGTAGCCGCCCACGGCACCGGCCACCGTGCCTATGGACAGTCCCACCAGGGCCGCGCAGGCCCCCACCTGCAGCGAGGCCCGGGCACCATGGGCGAGCTGGGCTGCCAGATCACGTCCCAGCGCATCCGTTCCCAGCGCAAAGGCGGGGTCCTGCAGGGGCCACAGCAATGCAGGACCGGCCATATCCAGCGGATCACCCGGGTAGAGCCAGCCCGCCAGCGCGGCGGTGACGACAAACAGCGCAAGAATGGCCAGGCCCAGCAGAGCAGACAGGGAAATGCGCGATGGCATGGCCCTACCCTCCCGCCGCCGTGGCGGCCCTGGATGCCACGGACATGCGCGGGTCAATGGCCGCATGCAGCAGATCGACCAGCACATTGGCCACGATGACCACCAGCGAGGCCAGCAGCAGGACGCCCAGCAGCAATCGGAAGTCGCGCGCCATCACGGCCTCCAGCGCCAGGCTGCCCATGCCGGGCCAGCCGAACACGGTTTCGATCACCACCGAGCCGCCCAGCAGGTTGCCGATGTGCAGGCCAGCCACCGTGGTGACGGGAATGAGGGCATTGCGCAGCACATGGCGCAACTGCACGGTCACCGGCCCCACGCCCTTGGCGCGCGCCGTGCGCACGAAGTCCTGCCCGGCCATCTCCAGCATGGCGGCGCGCGTCAGCCGCGCATAGATGGCCACGAAGAAGGTGGACAGTGCCAGCGCGGGCAGCGCCAGATGCCAGGCCCGGTCCGTCCAGGCAGACCAGCCCTGCAGGTCTGACCCGGCAGAAAAGCTGCCGCCGCTGGGAAACCAGCCCAGGTGCACGGCAAAGCCCACCACCGCCATCAGGCCGACCCAGAAGCCCGGCATGGAATACAGCACCAGCACCCCGGCCGACAGCAGCCGGTCGGGCCAGCGCCCCGCACAGCTGGCCATGACCACACCGGCAGCCATGCCCGCAGCCAGTGCAATGGCCCAGGCCGAGAACATCAGTTGCAAGGTGCCCGGCAGACGCGAGGCGATCAGCCCGGCCACGGGGGTCTGATAGCGCAGCGACTCGCCCAGGTCCAGCCGCGCCAGCCCCAGCAGATAGTGGGCCAGCTGCGTGAACAGGCCCTGGTCCAGCCCGAAGCGGGCCCGCCACTGCGCCATCAGCTCGGCCGTGGCGCTGCCCGACTCGGCGGCCAGCACATCCGCCGCGTCGCCGGGAACCAGCTGCAGCAGCAGGAAGTTGAGGATGACGATGCCCAGCATCGTCGGCAGGGCCTGGGCCGCCAGGCGGCACAGGCGGGACAGCAGGGGGAAGGAGGCAGGCATGGGCGAGGGATCGCAGGGCGAGGGAAGACGGTCAGCGGCCACGGGCATCGAGGCTACAAGCCGGTGCAACGGGTGCAGGCAGTGCGGACGAAAGCGCTGAACGGCCGTAAGAAAGGACGGAAGAGGCAGCGCGGCAATTCACCACGCCAGGAGCATGCGCAAAGTCTAGGAGCGCATGCCCCTTTTGCCGTGATCGAACGCGGGGATCACCCCATGCAGCTTTGCGATCACCCGCTTGCAGCATGGCATGGGGCAGGCACTGCACATATGCGAGGTCCGAGCAAACTCATGCGCATCGCTTCGTTCACGCGAAGGGGCTGTGCGGCCAACATGGCCCCTCCCGCAGCAGGTGGGGAACATGTCTCCGGTGCAAGCCGGAGTCGCCAGCCAGCCTGCCAGCAGCCCCGCTTGCATGGATTCCAAGGCGCACCATGACCCTTCCCGCCCCGCCCACGATCGCCACTCTTCCGTTTCGCCTCAAGTTCCGCCAGCTCGTGCTGCTCGATGCCCTGGGCGCATCGCAGTCGCTGCGCAAGGCGGCCGCGCAGACACACCTGACCCAGCCGGCGGCCTCTCGCGCCATGGCCGAACTGGAGTCGGCCTTTGGCGTGCAGCTGTTCGAGCGCTCGCATTCGGGCATGGCTCCCACGGTGTACGGCAATGCCCTCATCCAGCATGCACGCCGCGTGCTGTTCGACGTGCAGCAGGCCCATGCCGAAATCCAGGCCCTGCGCTCGGGTTCGCAGGGCGTGGTGCGCCTGGGCTCGCTGCTGCCGCCTGCCACTGGCCTGCTTCCCAAGGCCGTCGGAGAAATCAAGAAGCGCCTGCCCCATCTGCGCATTTCGCTGGAGCAATTGCCCCAGAAGCCGCTGGTGGACCGCGTGCGCGAGGGCAGCCTGGACATCGCGCTGTGCCGCCACATCACCGACCGGGACGATGCCGCTGGACTGGAGCAGTCCGTGCTTTTCGACGAGGACTATGTGCTGGTCGCAGGACGCAGCCACCGGTTTGCGCGCTCGCGCAGCGTGAAGCTGGCCGAGCTCATTGACGACCCCTGGATCCTGCCCCACGGCAGCGGCCCTTTCCACGCCCATGTGCAAGCCCTGTTCCTGGGCCGCGTGGGCTGCATGCCGGCCAACGTAGTGGAGTCGTCCACGCCGCTGGCCGCCAACCTGCAACTGGTGGAGCAGTACGGCTTTCTCAACTTCATGCAAAAGACGGTGGCCCAGCGCTACGCGCAGCGCAGGCAGCTGTCCATACTGCCGATCACGCTGAGCAATCCGCTGGGTCCCCACGTCATCGCCGTGCGCGCCAACATGGGCGCATCGCCGGCCGTGCGCACCGTGCTGGAAGCGCTGCGCGATGCCGCCGCCGCCGAGCTGCCCGAGAACCAGCAGGCATTGCAGGCCCTGCGCGCCTGACCTGCGGGCCGCCCGCGCACCACAAGCCGGGTGAACCGATTTGCGCAACACCCGAGGCCGTCTTTCGAATAGGCGGCGCGGCCTTGTGCTCCTATTCTGAAAGTCCGCCGCGCCATGGGGCGCGGACCCTCAGGACGAGATGAGCACACCACCCGCCTCCGCGTTTCGCACCACCAATCCCCCCGCCCTGGGCGAGCCTCTGGGCAGCTACTCGCAGATCCTCGAAGCGCCCGCAGGCAGCGCACTGGTCTTTCTTTCAGGCCAGACGCCCCGGCGCGAGGACGGCAGCATCCCCGCCGACTTCGCGCAGCAGGCCGAGCTGGTCTGGCAGCGCATCGCAACGGCGCTGCAGGCCGTGGACCTGACACCCGCCCACATCTGCCGCGTGGTCACCTACCTGACCGACGCCAGTGATGCGCCCACCCACGCCCGCATCCGCAGCCACTACCTGGGCAGTGCACGGCCGTCATCCACAGGCGTGGTGGTGCCGGCGCTGTTCCACCCCGACTACCGCATCGAGGTCGAGGTCACGGCCGCCCGCCCTCCTGGCAGCCCATGAAAACAGGACATCCTATGCATACATCTGCGCCATCGCCCTTTCCTTCCTCGACCTTTTCTTCCTCGGTCATTACCCGGCGCCGCGCCCTGGCCGGCGCCCTGGCCGCCCTGGCCGCTGCAAACGCCACGGCCCGGGACAGCGCTCCCGCCTATCCGTCCGGCGTCATCCGCATCGTGGTTCCCACATCGGCTGGCGGCTCGGTGGACTCCACGGGTCGCCTGCTGGCAGAGGCACTTGCCAAGCCGCTGGCGGCCAAGATTGTGGTGGAGAACAAGGCCGGCGCGGGCGGCCTGATCGGCATCGACAGCGTCATCAAGAGCCCGGCCGACGGCCACACGCTGGCCCTGGGCATTGCAGCCACGCTGTCGGTGCAGCCCGCCGTGCGCAGTCAGCTGCCCTATAGCGCCACGCGCGAACTGGCGCCCATCGCGGTCTTCGCGCAGGGCGGCCTGGTCATTGCCGTGCCGGCCTCCAGCCCCGTCCATACGGTGCAGGACCTGAAGGCGCTGGCCAAAACACGGGGCGAGCTGAGCTTCGGCACCGGCGGACAGGCCACCTTCGGCCATCTCACGGGCGAGGTGATAGCCCATGCGCTGGGCATAGGCATGCGCCACATCCCCTATCGGGGCGCCGCACCGGCGGTCACCGACCTGGCCGGCGGCCTGCTGGACCTGGCCATTCCCGATGCCTTCTCAGCCGCACCTCAGGTGCAGGCCGGCAAGCTGCGCGTGATCGCCATCGCAGGCCCCGACCGCCATCCCACGTTTGCGCAGGTGCCCACGCTGGCCGAATCGGGCATTCCCTTCGACCGGGGAACCTGGCTGGGCCTGTTCGCCCCGGCCGCCACGCCTGCGCCCGTGCTGGAGCAACTGACCGCAGCGCTGCGCCAGCTTTCGGCGTCCCGCGAATTCCAGGACAGCGTTGCGCGGCTGGGCTTCACGCCCGTCTTCATCGCACCCGACGCCGTGCGCCAGATGCTGGCGCGCGAGATCGCCGCCTGGCAGGCCGTGGCACGCCAGGCGCACATACAGCTCGATTGATTTCCCATGCATTCCCACTTCAGAAAAAACACCATGACTTCAAGCATCCTGGACCACCACGGAGACGGCTTCATCCACGCCAACGGCCTGCGCCTGCACTACGAGCAATGGGGCGATGGCCCCCATGTGGTGATCGCACTGCACGGCACCTCCCTGCACGGGCGGGTCTGGGCGTGGCTGGCCGCCTCGCTGGGCCCCGAGTACCGGCTGATCGGTCTGGACCAGCGCTCGCATGGTGACTCGCAGCGCGCCGGTAGCGGCCAGTACCAGGTGGAGCACTACGGCGCCGATCTGGAAGCCTTCATCGACCGCCTTGGCCTGGAGCGCGTCAGCCTGGTCGGCTCGTCGCTGGGCTCACGCGTGGCGCTGTGGTATGCGGCCCGCCATCCCCGCAAAGTGGCGGCGCTGGCCCTGCTGGACCTGAGCTTCGAGATGCCCACCGAGGCCTCGGAGCACATGGTCTCGGCCCATTTGTCACGCCCGCGCCGGTTTGCGGATATGGATGCCGCCCTGGCCTTCTCGCGCACCCTGCCCCAGCGTCGCCGCTTCAGTGACGAAGTGCATCTGCGCACGCTGCAGGGCGATCTGCGCAGGCTGGACGATGGCCAGCTCGAATGGCGCTATGACCGCGATGCCGCCATCGAGACCCTGCGCTGCGCGGCGCGCGACATGTGGGACAGCGTGCGCGCCATCGAAGCGCCCACCACCATCCTGCGCGGTGCCGACAGCGACGTGCTCATCGCGCCCACCGTCCAGCGGCTGCAGCGCGAACTGCGGGGTCTGCACATGCTGGACGTGCCCGATGCAGGCCACTCGATCTGGGGCGACAACCCGCAGTTCACGGCCCGCGCCATCGAAGAGGCTCTGCGACGCGCGCGACCCGCTCCCGCCGCCGAGTCCGAGGATGCCTGCGCGCCCGCGCCGCTGTCCTGGACACAGGGGCGCCCGCTGTCCATTGCCACCGGCAGCCTGCGCTTTCATGCGCTCGAATGGGGCCAGCCCAACGCACCGGCCCTGGTCTGCCTGCACGGCACGTCCATGCAGGCATCGGCCTGGAGCGCGCTGGGCTCGGCCCTTTCGGCCCACTGGCGCGTGATCGCCATCGATATGCGCGGCCACGGCCAGTCCGACAAGCCGGCCAGCGGCTATGCGCTCACCGACTATGCCGACGATCTGCGTGCCATCTTCGATGCGCTGGGCCTGGCGCAGGCCAGCCTCATCGGCAGCTCGCTGGGCACCCAGGTGGCCATGGCCTTTGCGGCTCGCCATCCGCAGCGCGTGCAGCGCCTCGTCCTGTCCGATCCCAGCTGCCTCATCGCACAACAGGCCATAGACCAGTACGTGGCCCTGCACCGCTCGCGCCCGCGCAGCTTCACCGGCTGGGACGAGGCCCTGGCCTTCTCGCACAGCCTGCCCCAGCGCAGGCGGTTCTCGCCCGAGGTGCACCGCTTCACGCTGCAAGGCGACCTGGGCGTCGGCGACGACGGCCGGCTGCACTGGCGCTACGCACTGGACCCCATCCTGCAGACCTTCGAGGCGCTCACGGTGGACCAATCGGCCGACATTGCCGCCACGCGCGCGCCCGTACTCATCCTGCGCGGCAGCGAGTCGCATGTGCTGTCCCGCCCCGATGCGCTGCGCCTGCTGGACGCCTTTCCCCAGGCCGAACTGGTGGAGATTGGCGAGTGCGGCCACACCATCTGGGGCGACCAGCCGCAGGTGATGGCGCAGCATGTGCAGGCTTTCCTGGCCTGAAGGCACAGCCCGCGCCATGGTCACAGCCCTCCCTCGGACAGCAGCCCCGCCGCTGCTGGACATACGCCAGTTGCGCATTGCTTTCCCGGGCCGCGCCGGTGCTGTCGAGGCCGTGCGAGGCCTTGACCTCGAACTGCGACGCGGCCAGACCCTGGCCCTGGTCGGCGAGTCAGGCTGCGGAAAATCCACCACGGCCCTGGCCGTGCTGCGCCTGCTGGCACCGGGAGCCCAGGTGAGCGGCCGCATCCTGCTGCAGGGCCGCGACATCCTGGCCCTGCCGCCGGCCGAACTGCGGGCAATACGCGGTCGTGACATCGCCATGGTCTTCCAGGAGCCCATGACGTCCCTGAACCCGGTGCACACCATCGGCGAGCAGATCACCGAGACGCTGCGCCTGCACGCAGGACCCGATGAACGGCTGAATGCCGCAGCCGCACGCCGCCGCGCCATCGAACTGCTGGAGCGCGTGCGCCTCCCGGAGCCCCAGCGCCGTATCGACGACCATCCCCATCACCTGTCGGGCGGCCAGCGCCAGCGGGTGATGATTGCCATGGCCATCGCCTGCCGCCCCCGCCTGCTGGTGGCCGACGAACCCACGACGGCGCTGGACGTGACCGTGCAGGCGCAGATCCTGGAACTGCTGGACAGCCTGCGCCGCGAAATGGACATGGGCATGCTGCTCATCACCCATGACCTGGGCCTGGTCAGCCAATGGGCAGACCGTGTCGCCGTGATGCATGGTGGACGCAAGCTCGAAGAGGCAGACACACCCACCCTGTTCAGGACGCCCACCCACAGCTATACGCGCGGCCTGCTGGGTGCCTCGCTGCACGGCGAGGCAACGGGGGCTACACAGGTGCGCCACCACGGCCAGGGCCCGCTGCCCGAGATCCGCATCCACTCGGAGCCGGGAACGAAGGAGGCGCGCTTCACGCTGTTCACTCCCCAGGTCGCGTCACCGCCTGCCCATGCACTGCAACCGGCCCTGCAGGCCACCGTGCCCTTGCTGCAGGTACAGGCGCTGCGGGTGGAGCACATCCGGCGCGACGCCAGCGTGCTGCGCGCCGTAGACGGTGTGGACTTTCATATCGGCGCGGGCGAGACACTGGGGCTGGTGGGCGAATCCGGCTGCGGCAAGTCCACCCTGTCGCGTGCGCTGCTGCGGCTGCAGACACCCGCGTCCGGGCGCATTGCACTGGACGGGACCGACCTTGTCCCGCTCCATGGCCGCGCGCTCAGGCCGTGGCGGCGCCGCATGCAGATGGTGTTCCAAGACCCTTATGGATCGCTGAATCCGCGCCACCGCGTGCAGGACATCCTGGACGCAGTGCTGGCCGTGCATGGCGAGGCCTCGCGCGCGCGGCGGCAGCAGCGCATCGCTGCCATGCTCGACCGCGTAGGCTTGCCGCGCGGCGCGGCCGAGCGCTATCCGCACGAATTCTCGGGCGGACAGCGCCAGCGCATAGGCATTGCGCGCGCCCTGGTGGTGCGGCCCTCCCTGGTGGTGCTGGACGAGCCCGTTTCCGCGCTCGACGTGTCGGTGCAGGCACAGATACTGAACCTGCTGGTGGAACTGAAAAGGGACTTCGGCCTCTCCTACCTCTTCATCTCTCACGACCTGTCCGTGGTGCGCTACATCGCCGACCGTGTCGTGGTGATGCACCAGGGCCGCATCGTGGAAAGCGGCGACCACGGGCAGATCTGGCATGCCCCCCGCCATGCCTACACCCGCAGCCTGATCGACGCCATTCCCGGAGCCCGCAAAGGCCGACCCGGGTGAGGCAAGACCAGGACAGATGCAAAGGCCGCCTACTCCGCCCTGGCCGTAGTTGAGCTGGCCCGGCCTGGCGCGCGCCGCCTCCAGCAGATCGTTGACCGAGCGCATCGGCGAGGCCAACAGCAGCAGCGACCACCCGCTGGCGCGCCGGCGCCGGCCGGATGGCCTGCGAGGCCCTGTGCGGAAAAGCGGACGGAACACGGCATTGGAGTCATGAAAAAGCATTGCCAATATCAGAATGATCCTATGGATTTTCATCAATCATAGGAATAGACTTTGGAGCACGCCCATCAAACTCTCCTGCATCGTTTCCGGTTTCATTCATATGAAAAAAATCAGATATTTTCTCATTCCGGCAACGCTTTGCTTTTCTGTAAGCTCCATTTATGGAGGCATGTTTACCCCGGCAGCATCCATCATCCAATTACCGGAAAGCATCAACGTTCCCGCAGGAAATATCATGAATGGATCAGTGCTATGGGAATCGCCCATGGTCAAATCCACCCTCGACACAATTTCCTACAGTGTGCTTTCGGGGCCATCTTCAGAAATATGGCCCCAAATCATGAACCCCACTACGCTGGACGGCGATATCTACTCCACATCTTTGCGCGGAATAGGAATCCGTTGGCGTGCCATATGGAAAGCCAGGAATTTCCCCAATGGCAAAACCATGTCCATCACCACTACGTCCAACAATGCAGGAGCCACGGGATGGCAAAAGGATGATGTACATGAGCAAACCATATGGATGCAACTCATCAAGACAGGCGCCGTTCAATCGGGCACTTTCAGCGTCAGCAGCTATGCATCCGCCCGGTTTGACTGCAATAGCCTTTGCAATAGCTGGATCGTGATGGCGGCCGGCAGCACCGTGGTGCGCACAGGCGCCAGTTGCCGGGTGAAGACGAGCAACATCGCCGTGAAACTGCAGCGAGTCAACAGGTCACAGTTCAACGGGATAGGCGCTACCTCCGCGCCCCAGTCATTCGATCTGGAACTGATCTGCACCGGGGGCGAAGCCAATTCCACCCTGCGCCCGTTCGTCACGCTCACGGATGCCAACGATGCCGCCAACCGCTCCGATGTGCTGACGGTGACCGGAGGGGCTGCCGGCATCGGCATCCAGATCCGCAGCAGCGACAAGGTCATCAGCTACGGCGAGGACTCCGCCAACTTCGGCAATCCCAACCAGTGGCAGGCGGGCACCATCACCCCAAACACCAGCAACCACGTGATTCCATTGACGGCGCGCTATGTCCAGACCCAGCCCTCCGTCACCACAGGCCTGGCCAACGGACGGGCCACCTTCACGCTCAACTACCAGTGACCTGCCAGTGACCTGCCAGTGACACGCTGGCTGCATTGCGGCTGTGCAGTCGCCCCCGCGCCGATCCTGCACTGCCGCACCCGGCTGCGCTCACTCGGCTCTGGCCCCCGACACCCGCACCTGCTCGGCCGCCACGGGCATCTGCTCGCGCACGAAGCGCCAGAACGCGTCCACGCCCATGGGCTTGACGGGCAGCGAGCCTTGGTCGATGAACTGCTTTTGCACCTCGGGATTGCGCAGCGCCGTGGCCAGTGCGCCGTTCAGGCGCTCCAGCGCCGCGCGCGGCGTGCCGGCCGGGGCAACCAGCCCGTACCAGGAGTCGGTGTAGAAGCCCTTGACGCCTGCTTCCTCGAACGTTGGCACATCGGGCAGGGCCGGCAGGCGCTGGCGCGAGGCCACTGCCAGGGCGCGCAGCTTGCCTGAGCGGATGAAGGGGATGGCGCCCGTGGTGAGCACGAAGTCCACGCGGCCCGCCATCAGGTCGGTCATGGCCGGGGCCGTGCCCTTGTAGGGGATGTGGGTGACATCCACGCCCGTGAGCTGCTTGAAGCTGGCGCCGGCCAGGTGCTGGCTGGAGCCCACGCCACCCGAGCCGTAGTTGAGCTGGCCCGGCCTGGCGCGCGCCGCCTCCAGCAGATCGTTGACCGAGCGCAGCGGCGAGGCCACAGGCACCAGCAGTACGCTGGGCGAGGTGGTGATCATGCCGATGGGCGCGAAGTCCTTGAGCGGATCGTGGTTCAGCCTGGCGTAGAGAGCGGAGTTCAGGCCGTGCGAGGCCACGGTGGCCAGCATGATGGTGTTGCCATCGGGCCTTGCGCGGGCCGCCGCGTCACTGCCCAGGTTGCCGCCCGCGCCGGCCCGGTTGTCGATGGTGATGGGCTGGCCGAGGGCCTCGCTCATGCGCGTGGCCGCCAGCCGCGCCACGTTGTCGGAGGGGCCGCCCGCAGGCCAGCCCACGATGAGGGTAATGGGGCCTTGCGCCAGGGCCGGCAGGGCCAGGGCGCACAGGGCCAGCGCAGCCAGGCTGCGGCGCGGCAGACAGTGCATGGCGGTCGTCCTTGTGAATTCAAAGGTTGGCATGGGCATGGCCTTCAGGGCTTGCCGTCCTGCCAGGGCATCTCGGTCCAGAGCTTGCGAAAGCCGGCCTCGGTGCGCTCCAGCTCGGCCGCGTAGGTGGGCGGCGCCAGGTAGCGCAGCGGCGCGTACATGGCCTCGGCCTGCTGCCTGAACTGCGGGTCGGCCGCGATGGCGGCCACGGCATCGACCAGCTTTTTGCGCACGCCTTCGGGCAAGCCCTTGGGCGCGGCCAGGCCGCGCAGGGAGGCCAGCTCGATATCAATGCCCTGCTCCTTGAACGTAGGCACCTGCGGCGCCAGCGAGCTGCGCGCGGCCGACATCTGGCCCAGCAGGCGGATGGGAGTGCCGCCCTTCTGGTAGGCCAGCACCTCGCCCACGTTGATGGCGCCGATGGTGATCTGCTGGCCCGTGGCGGCGGCGCGCACCTCGCCCGCGCCCTTGTAGGGCACATGGGTGAGCTGCGTGCCGGTGGCCTTGGCGAACAGCAGCATGGCCAGGTGGTCGTCCGAGCCCGTGCCCGTGGTGCCCACCGTCACGGCGCCGGGGTTGGCCCGGGCGTAGGCGGCCAGGCCGGCCAGCGTGGTGATGGCGTTGCTGTTGTGGATGGCAAAGCCGCCCGGGTCGTCCACCAGGTTGCCCAGCAGGTCGTACTGGCTCCAGTGGAAGCTGCTCTTGCGCTCGATGGGGATGGTCAGCACGTTGGGCGTGTTGATGAAGCCGATGGTGTAGCCATCCGGCTTGGCCCGCGCCAGTTCGCCAAAGCCGATGCCGCCGCCCGCGCCGGGGCGGTTGAGCACGACCACGCTGCCGCCGAGCTTCTTTTCCAGATGGCGGGCCAGCAGCCGCGCCACCAGGTCGGTGCCGCCGCCGGGCCCGTAGGCCACGATCATCTCGATGTTGCGCGAGGGATAGGGGGCCTCGCTCTGAGCCTGGGCCAGGGCCGGCAGCGCCATGCAGGCGGCGGCCAGGCCTGCGCACAATGCGCGCCTTGCTTGCTGTGTCATCTTTGTCTCCTGGGTCGCCTCTTGCAGTGGTCTGAGAGGCTTTTTAGTCATGGTGAAGGAAGCGGCTAACGGGACGGGGAACGGGACGGGTCCAAGGCCCTGGCGATGCGCTCGCGCGCATGCGGCCAGACCTCGGGATTGACCAGGCGCGCGGGCCGCTGGCCGTCGGCCAGCAACTGCACGATCTGGGTGGCGGCCAGCTCGGCGTTGTTGCGCCGGGCCTCGTGCGTGACACCGGCGGTGTGGAAGGTGGCCACCACCTGGGGCAGGGCCAGCAGCGGATGGGAGGCGGGCGGCGGCTCCTGGTCCCAGACATCGAGCCCCGCGCCGGCCAGGTGGCCGCTGGCCAGGGCGGCGTGCAGGGCGGCCTCGTCATGGATACCGCCGCGCGCCGTGCTCACGAAAACGGCGCCCGGCCGCATGGCCGCAAAGGCAGCGGCGTCCATGAGCCCCAGCGTGGAGGCATCGCGCGGGCAGTGCAGGGAGACGATGTCCGCGCGCTGCAGCAGCTCGTCGAAACCGACGGCCTCGGCCCCGCGCGCCGCCAGGCCGGCTGCGTCATAGGCCGGGTCGCAGCCGATCACCTGCATGCCGAAGGCCCGGCCCAGGGCCGCGACGCGGCTGCCGGCCTCGCCCACGCCCACCAGGCCCAGGGTGCGGCCGCGCAGCTCGTGGCCCATGACGTCCTCGCGGCTGAAGCCCCTGGCCGGGGCGCGCAGCAGGCGGTCGGATTCGTTGATGCGGCGCAGCACGGACAGCATCAGGCCGATGGCCATCTCGGCCACCGAATCCGCGTTGCCGCCCGACTGGTTCATCACGGCCACGCCGGCGCGCGTGCAGGCCTCGATGTCGATGGTGTCGCAGCCCGATCCGCTGGAAGATACCGCCAGCAGATCGGGGCAGCGCGCCAGCAGGTCCGCCGTGGCGAACCAGTGGCGCGGCAGCTCGTCCTTGGCGGCCGTGATCTGGTAGACCTGTGCACCGGCCAGGGCCTGCCAGGCGGCGGCATCGTCGCCCTCGCGCCGGCAGGTGAGCAGCTGCACACCGGGCGCGGCCGAGACGATGCGGTCGAAGGCCGCGTCCAGCCAGTAGTCGAAGCGGACAACGCGGCGGTCCATCACAGCACCCCCTTGGCGGCCAGCGTGCGCGCCACCCAGGAGCGGTCGGCGCGGCCTGCGGCAATGGCGGCGAGCACGTCGGCCTCGTCGCGCTGTATGGCCTCCACGCGGTCGGCAATGGCGGCGGCATCGGCGGCGGGCACGGCCAGCAGGCCGTCGCCGTCGCCCAGCACCAGGTCGCCCGGGTGGACGACCATGCCGTCGATGCTGACGGGCACATGCAGCTCGCCGGGGCCGTCCTTGTAGGGGCCACGGTGCGAGACGCCGCGCGCATACACGGGCAGGCCGTGCTGGCCGATGGTGTCGCTGTCGCGGATCAGCCCGTCAATGACGATGCCGGCCGCGCCGCGCGCCATCATCAGCGCCAGCATGATCTCGCCAATGATGGCGTTGGGCCCGGCGCCGCCCGCGTCCACCACGACCACGTCGCCGGGGCCGCAGATGTCGATGGCCTGGTGCACCATGAGGTTGTCGCCGGGCCGCGTGCGCACGGTCAGGGCACGGCCCACCAGCGGCCCCTGGCGGCGGTGAAAGGGCCGCAGCGCCGAGGTGCCCGTGGTGCGGCTCATGGCGTCGCTGACATTGGCGACCGGAAAGCCGCGGTAGCGCTGCAGCAGCGCATCGCCAAGGGCGGCCTCGGGCCGGGCGTGGATATGGAATCCGGGAATCTTGCTCACTGCTGTGTCTCCGTCTGTGTCTGTGTCTGTTGTCTGTGTCGATACCGTTGTCTTGCCGCTCAGAACGCATCCCAGGCCTGCGCGTGGCGCACGCAGGCCGGCGTGATCTGGTCCAGGCGCGTGGCGCCCAGCATGGCCATGTCGCGCAGCACCTCCTCGCGCAGCAGGGCCATGGCGTGGGCCACGCCCGCAGGTCCGCCCACCGAGGCCGCGTAGTTGAAGGGCCGGCCCACGAACACGCAGCGCGCGCCCAGGGCCAGGGCCTTGAGCACGTCGGTGCCCCGGCGCACGCCGCTGTCCAGCATCACGGGCAGGCCGGGCACGGCGCGCACGATGCCGGGCAGCACGCGCAGCGGTGCCACGGCGCCATCGAGCTGGCGCCCGCCGTGGTTGGAGACGATGAGGCCGTCGGCGCCGTGGTCGCGCGCCAGCACGGCGTCTGCGGCCGAAAGAATGCCCTTGACCACGAGCTGCCCCTGCCAGCGCTGGCGGATGGCGGCCAGATGCGGCCAGGCCAGGTGGGAGCGGTCCGAGAAATCGCGCATCACGCTGGCCGACAGGATGGGCGCCCCCCGGTGCGCATAGTTGTTCTCGAAATGCGGCATGCCGTGCCGCCACAGGGTCTTGAGAAAGCTGCCGAACAGCCAGCGCGGGTGGCTGATGCCCTGCCAGGCCAGGCTTGGCCCGGGCCGCAGCGGCGTGGAAAAGCCGGCGCGCACATTGTTCTCGCGGTTGGCGGCCACGGGCGTGTCCACCGTGATCACCAGGGTCTGCACGCCGGCGGCGGCCACGCGGTCCAGCAGCGCATCGATCTGGCCCTGGTCGCCCGGCAGGTAGGCCTGGAACCATGTATGGGGCGCGGCCGCCATCACCTCCTCCAGCCGGATCAGCGAGGAGCCGCTCATGATGGCCGGTACGCCCGCCTGCTGTGCGGCCTGGGCCAGCACCAGATCGCCTCGATAGGCCGACAGCGCGGCAATGCCCATGGGCGCCACGCCGAAGGGCGCGCCGTAGCGGCGCCCGAACAGCTCGAAGGAGGGGTCGCGCTGTGCCACGCCCACCAGCGCGCGCGGCACGAAGGCCAGCTCGGCAAAGGCGCGGCGGTTGTCCGCCAGCGAGGCGTTGTCCTCCACCGCGCCGCTGATGTAGGCATGGATGGGGCGCGGCAGATGGCGCCGCGCCAGCCGCTCGAAATCATCGAGCGACAGCACCTGGCGCAGGCGGCGCGGCGGCCGGGCAGGGGCTGGTGCAGCGGCTGCAGGAGCGGTGGTGGAGGGGACGGTGTTGGCAGGCATTGCCGGCCAATGTAGAAGGGCCAACCTGCAAAGAAAAGCGAAATAAATAGGAATCGATATTTCGATTTTGGAAGAATGTCGCCATGACCCTCAAACAGCTCGAAGCCTTCTACTGGGCCGCCACCTGCCTGAACTTCAGCGTGGCCGCCGACCGCGTGCACCTGTCGGTCTCATCGCTGTCCAAGCGCATTGCGGAGCTGGAGGCCTCGCTGGGCGTGCAGCTGTTCGACCGCAGCGGCCGCGCCGCCGAACTCACGCCCCAGGGCGAGCAGTTGCTGCCGCGCATCCGCGAGCTGCTGCACGGCGCCGCCCAGCTGCGCGAGGCGGCGGGCCGCAGCGTGGGCCTGCAGGGCCGCTGCCGCATCGGCTTTGGCGAGCTCAGCGGCCTGACCTGGCTGCCCCGGCTGGTGCAGAAGGTGGCCGAGCTGCACCCCGACCTGCAGCTGGAGCCCCACACCGACATCGGCCAGGTGCTGGAGCAGCGCATCGTTGATGGCGAGCTGGACTGCGTGGTCATCGCCGGGCCGTCCTCGCGCAGCAGCCTGGCCTTCGAGCAGGTCGCCCAGGTGCGCTTCGTCTGGGCCGCCAGCGACGACTTCATCGCCCGCGCCGGCACCGGCCTGCCCCGGCGCCTGGTGCGCGAGCAACTGCTGATCGCCCTGCCCACCGGCTCGGGCGCCACGCGCACGCTGGACGACTGGCTGGGCCGCCACGGCCTGGCAGTGGAGCGGCGCCTTTCCTGCAACAGCTGGGGCGCCGTGGTGGGCATGGTGGTGGACGGGCTGGGCTTCACCTACATGCCCGAGCAATGGGCCCTGGCCCTGCAGCAACGCGGCCGCCTGCGCGTGCTGGACGGCAGCGCCGAGGCCGCAAAGCACAGCGCGCTGGCTCCGCTGACCTACACCGTGCAATGGCGCCGCGACGATGCCCGGCCGCTGATCACGGAAATGCGCGAGATCATCCGCAGCGTGATCGATTTCCCGGCGCCGCGCTGTTTGAGTTGAATAGACGGAAAGCGTGCCGTCAGCCCACGGTATCCGGCTCCCGCGGCAGATCCTCCATCACCCACGGAGCCTCTTCAATGCGCGCCAGCAGTGCCAGCGTGGCCTGTCGCAGCGCATGCAGCCTGTGCGGCTCCAGCGCCCCCTCGACGATGGCCTCCACATGGAGGTTGCCTTCCTTGAAGCGCAGCGTCACTCCGTCCATCACCACGGCGTACATTTCCCCGACCGCTTCCTGGACCGGCGGGGCAACTGTCTCATCGATCCGGTAGAGCAGGTCCAGCGCCTCGAAGTCAGGCGCGTCACCCAAGCCCTCGATCGTTGGCAGATTCAGGTGCTTGTATTTGCGCAGTGAATGCGCAAGCCGCATGCTCATGAGCCGGTTGCCTTTGCCATCGGCACGCCGCATGGCCCAACGCTGCCAGGGCCTGCGGGTCAATCGCCGCCACTCGCCGGTCACTGTGTCCAGCGACCAGTCGTCGATGTTCTCGGGCGTCAGGCATTGCTCGCCAAACCAGCGCTCGCCACCGCTCACCACGATGGTTCTCCCATCGCCTGCCAGACAGGCCTCATGCTGATAGATCCAGCCGGGCGCCTCGCCATGCGTGGGAACCGCCTCGATGCGCATGCTGTCCAGCAGCAACTTGTACATCCGCGTCATCCCCGGCATGCGCTGGTGCCGGTAGCCCAGGCCGCCAATGATGAAGATGGCGTCACCCACCAGCGTGGCGCTGTGGAAATCGGTGGGAGGGAAGGCATCGTCCGGGTAGCCGTGGATGGCGATGCCGCCATTCGCGTCGATGACGATGACATCGTTGTAGATGAAGAAGTCGGGATCGCAGCTGTCTTCGTGCTCGCCGCCGATGTGCACGACCCGGCCATCGGCCAGCACCGTCTCGCTCTTGCCATACCGGGCAAAGCACCACATGGGCCCTTGCGCAAAGGGCGACGGTCCACGCAGAAGTTCGTTCGCGCCATAGGCGCTCCAGCGCGTGCGCACCATCCAGTGCCACAGCGGATTGTCCTGCCGCGTCGGGTTCAGCGCTCCGGCCCGGGGCGAGCGCCAGAGGGCAAGATCCCGCACGGCTTCCTCGGGCGGCGGCTCGGCCTTTCTGCGTTCGGCGGCGTCCTCCTCAGCGAGAAATTGCGCAATCTCATCCTGTTTGCTCTGATCGCCAGCCTGCATGGCCTGCCTCCTCAAAAACCGTACAAAACAACGCCACAAGCAGCGCGAGACAATCGAGCCCATGACCACCGCGCCGATTCCAGATTTCGCCGACCCCATGCCCCAGCCGCCCGAGCAGCCCGACCTGGACGCCTGCTGCGGCAATGGCTGCGACCCCTGCATCTTCGACAGCTATGACCTGGCCATGGACGAGTACCGCCAGGCGCTGCGGGCCTGGAAGGCGCGCAACGAGACGCCAGCGGGCCAGGGATAGGAATAGGGATAGGGGTAGCGCGATCAGTCCACGCGGGCGATCAGGTCCAGCTCCACGGCCGCGCCCTTGGGCAGTTGCAGCACGCCCACCGAAGTGCGCGTGTGGGCACCCACGGGGCCCAGCACCCGGGCGATGAGGTCGGAGGCGCCATCGGCCACCTCGCTTTGCTGGGTGAAATCGGGCGCCGAGCGCACATAGACGGTGATGCGCGCAACGGCGCGCACGGCATCGAGCGAGCCGGCCGCGCGCTGCACGAAGGCCAGGGCCCGCATGGCGCAGATGGCGGCGGCCGTTCTGGCCGATGCCAGGTCGATCCCGGCGCCGACCGTCCCCACATAGAGCACTTCATCGCCCACGCGGGGAATCTGCCCGCTGACGAACAGCTGCTGGCCGTCGCGCACGACGGGGCTGTAGTTGCCGCCTATCTTGATCTCGCCATCGAAGCGGTGGCCGAGCTCAAGGGCGGCCTGGGCGAAGCGTTCATCTGCTGTCATGGTCTGGTGTCCGGAGTAAGGCAAGCGCGCAGTCTAGAGCGTGTTATGCACTTTTACGTGCCCGCGAAAGCCGGGAAAGGGGCCCGGAACGAGGCGTAGCACGCGCCGCGGTTGCCACACCGCAAGCGGGCTGCAACGAAGGGCCGGGCCCCTTTCCCGGCTTTCCCTTCGGGTTGGCTCTGCGCGCAGGCGCTCGCGGCGTTGCAGCGCTTGCCAAGGCATGAGCCTTGGCGGCGCACTGCGCCTTGCGATCACCTGCGCGCAGAACCAACGCGGGTACTTAAAAGTGCATAACACGCTCTAGAGCCTGTGGTGCACCGGCGCCTGCGGCGGCTTCAACTGCCCGTGGACGCGTAATGCCTCACCCCCATGCGCCAGGCGCCCGAGGCCAGCCAGAGGAAGGCAAAGCCGGCCAGCGGCGAGACCCAGCCCAGCCAGGCTGGTGCGCCCAGCGGGTCGGGCTTGCCCAGCACGGCCAGCGCCGGGTAGTAGGCCACGCAGGCCAGCGGCACGGCGAAGGTCAGCAGGCGGCGGAACCACTGCGCGTACAGGGCCAGTGGGTACTGGGCGGCCTCGACGCTGCCGTAGCTCAGCACATTGGCGGCTTCCAGGCTTTCCACGGTCCAGAACGAGAGCGCGCCCTGCAGCACCAGGATGCCCAGGAACAGCGCCACGCCGCCCGCCACGGCAAACAGCGCCACGGCGACGGCCTGGGGCGTCCACGCCACGGCGCCCTGGGCCGTGGCAAAGCCCAGCACCAGCAGGCCCTGCAGCAGGCGGCCCAGGCGGCTGATGCGCACGTCATGGCCCATGAGCTGCAGCCACACGGGGCGCGGGCGCAGCAGCAGGCGGTCGAAGGCGCCCGTTCGCAGGAACTGCGTGCCCAGCACGTCGAAGCCCCGGCCCAGCGCATCGGCCAGGGCGAACATGCAGTTCACCAGGCCATAGAACACGGCCACTTCGCCGATGCGCCAGCCCTGCACCTCGCCAAACCGGTGGAACAGCGCCCAGACGGCGATGACCTCGATGCCCGTGACCAGGAACTGGCCCAGGGTCAGCATCAGCGCCGAGGCCGGGTAGCGCGCCTGCCCGCCCAGCGAGGCAAGCGCCAGGCGCAGGAACATGGACAGCGATCCTTTTTGCTTGGCCATGGCGCTCACCCGCCCTGCACTTCGAGGCCGCGCATGGTGCGCGCCATGGCCACGCGGCCCAGGGCCACGATCACGGCAATCCACAGGGCTTGCAGCGCCAGGCAGGCCAGCATCTGCGCACCGGCCATCTGGCCGAAATAGATGCGCGCGGGGATGTCCATCACGCCGGCCAGCGGCTGCAGCAGCAGCGCGGTCTGCCAGGCGTCGGGCATCAGCGCCAGCGGCAGCAGGTTGCCCGACAGCACGATGACCACGGGCGCGGCCAGCGTGTTGATGCCTTTTTCATTGAGCGCGGCGGCGGCGGCAACGTTCAGCAGCATGACCAGTGCCGTGGACAGCAGCAGCGCCAGCAGCATGGAGGCGGCAAAGCCCAGGCCTGCGGCCCAGCCGGCCGGCGGCTGCCAGCCCCAGGCGCCCAGCCCCGTCAGCGGCAGGGCCAGCCCTGCAAACGCCACCATCAGCGCCACGCGCGGCAGCACGCGCGCGGCGATCCAGCCAGCCGAGCGCACGAACCACAGCGCATAGGCATCCACGGGCCGCAGCCGGTCATAGGCAACGGCGCCCGTGCGCACGGCCAGGGCCACGTCGGGGTCGCCGCTCCAGGGCAGCAGCGCGAACAGGCCCTGCGCCAGCCAGGTGTAGGTGATGGCGTGCTCCAGCGAAATCGGCGCGCCGGCCGATGCCGAGGCGCTGCCGTAGAACGCCGCCAGCACCATGGTCTTGATGGCCCCCCACCAGCACTGCGTGGCAAAGCCCGCGTAGGCGGCCGTGCGGTACTGCAGCATCACCAGGAACCGCGATGCAAAGGCCGCCACATAGGGCCGCAGGAGTTCACGCAGCGTCATGCCGGCTCAGCCTTCGGCCGCTCCGTGCATGGCGTAGAAGCGGGCGATCACGGCCTCGATGGCCATGTCTTCTCCATTGCCTTCGCCATCACCACCTCCACGATCCTCGCCCTGCGCTGCCACCACCTGGGCGCGCAGCGCATCGACCGCGCAGTCGGCCAGCACGCGGCCATGGCCGATGACGATGACGCGCCGCGCCAGCGCCTCGATGTCGTGCATGTCATGCGTGGTCAGCAGCACCGTGGTGCCGCGTTCGCGGTTGGCGCGCAGCACGAAGTCGCGCACGGCCAGCTTGGAGGGTGCGTCCAGGCCGATGGTGGGCTCGTCCAGGAACAGGATCTCGGGCTCGTGCAGCAGAGCCGCGGCGATCTCGGCGCGCATGCGCTGGCCCAGGGACAGCTGGCGCACGGGCTGGTCCAGCAGCCGCTCCAGGTTCAGCATGGCCACCAGCTCATCGCGGGTGCGCGCAAAGCGCAGCGGATCGACCCGGTACAGGTCGCGCAGCAGGTTGAAGCCATCGCCCACGGGCAGGTCCCACCACAGCTGCGAGCGCTGCCCGAAGACCACGCCGATGCGGCCCACATGGCGCTGGCGGTCGGCAAAGGGGTCGCACCCGTCCACCTCCACGCGCCCGCCATCGGGCCGCAGGATGCCCGACAGAATCTTGATGGTGGTGGACTTGCCCGCGCCGTTGGGGCCGATGAAGCCCAGCAGCTCGCCACGCTCCAGCGCAAACGACACGCCCTGCAGCGCCTGCACCGTGCGGTGGCGCGGGCGCACCAGCGCGCGCAGCGCGCCCATCACGCCGGGGTCGCGCTCATGGATGCGGTAGGTCTTGCGGAGGTCGTGGACGAGGATCTGGGGCATGGCGCTGGGCGGTGAGGTAAGCGCAGAGGGGGGCACAGAGGGGGCGCGATTCTACACAGGACCGGGCTTTGCTATCCTGCGCGCAAATTCGCGGATGGAAATCCGCCTTGCCGCACGCACGCACGCACAAAGGAAACACAACATGGCAGCTGAAGGCAATGCAAGCCAGCTCGTAGGAATCGTCACGCTGCTGGGGGCCGCCGTGGTGGCCGTGCCGCTGTTCAAGCGGCTGGGCCTGGGCGCCGTGCTCGGCTACCTGGCCGCCGGGCTGGCCATAGGCCCCTACGGGCTGGGCCTGGTGACGGACGCGCAGACCATCCTGCACGTGGCCGAGCTGGGCGTGGTGATGTTTCTTTTCGTCATCGGGCTGGAGATGAAGCCCTCGCACCTGTGGGACCTGCGCGGCCAGATCTTCGGGCTGGGCAGCCTGCAGGTGGTGGTGTGCGCGCTGCTGCTCACGGGCGTGGGCATGGCCTTCGGCTTTCCGTGGCAGGTGGCCTTCGTGAGCGGGGCGGGCTTCGTGCTGACCTCCACGGCCATCGTCATGCAGGTGCTGGCCGAGCGTGGCGACATCCTGGCGCCGCGCGGCCAGCGCATCGTCTCCATCCTGCTGTTCGAGGACCTGCTCATCGTGCCGCTGCTGGCCGTGGTGGCCTTTCTTGCGCCGGCCGATGCGGCGCCCGTGGCGACTTCGCCGCTGTGGCAGCGCGCGGGCGTGGCCCTGCTGTCGCTGGGCGCGCTGGTGGGCGCGGGCCTGTGGCTGCTGAACCCGCTGTTCCGCATCCTGGCCAAGGCCAAGGCGCGCGAGGTGATGACGGCCGCCGCGCTGCTGGTGGTGCTGGGCGCCGCCCTGCTGATGGAGATGGGCGGCCTGTCCATGGCCATGGGCGCCTTCGTGGCGGGCGTGCTGCTGTCCGAATCCTCGTTCCGCCACCAGCTGGAGGCCGATGTGGAGCCCTTCCGCGGCCTGCTGCTGGGCCTGTTCTTCCTGGGCGTGGGCATGGCGCTGAACCTGGAGGTGGTGGCGCTGAACTGGCGCATCGTGGGCCTGGGCGTGGCGGCGCTGATGCTGGGCAAGGCGCTGTGCATCTACGCCGTGGCCCGCGTGGCACGCAGCAGCCATGCCGATGCGCTGGACCGCGCCATCCTCATGGCCCAGGGCGGGGAGTTCGCCTTCGTGCTGTTTGCCGAGGCGCTCAAGCTCGGCGTGCTCGACCCCGAGGTGCATGCCAACATGACGGCCATCGTCGTGCTGTCCATGGCCATCACGCCGCTGGTGGTGGTGCTGCACAAGCGCCTGGCAGGCGCCGAGGCCGTGTCGCTGGACGGCGTGGAGGCGCCGCAGGACCTGCGCGGCAACGTGCTGGTCATCGGCTTCGGCCGCGTGGGCCAGATCGCCAGCCAGGGGCCGCTGGCCCGTGGCGCCAAGCTGTCCATCATCGACAACGACCCCGACGTGATCCGCAACGCCGAGCCCTACGGCTTCAAGGTCTACTTCGGCGACGGCGCGCGCGCCGACATCCTGCATGCGGCCGGCGCCAGCCATGCCAGCGCCATCCTGGTCTGCGTGGACAGCAAGGCCGCCGCCACGCGCATCGTGGAGAACGTGCGCCACGAATGCCCGCACGCCCGCCTCATCGTGCGCGCCTATGACCGCGAGCACGCGCTGGAGCTCATCCAGAAGGACGCCGACCATGTCGTGCGCGAAAGCTTCGAGTCCGCCCTGCTCATGGGCCGCCATGCCGTGCTGGCCCTGGGCGCCACCGAGGACGAGGCCCAGACGCTGGAGGCCGAAGTGCGCGGCCGCGACACCGAGCGCTTTGCGCTGGAGACCGCCGGCGGCACCTTTGCGGGCCGCGCGCTGCTGCTGGGCAACATCGAGCGCATCGATCCGCCCCGGCACGACAAGCCCACCGCCAGGGACTGAGCGCGCAGGGGCCGCAGGCCCCGCTCAATGCCGCTGGTTGATCTGTATGAGATTGCCGCAGGTGTCGTCGAACACCGCAATCGTGACCGGCCCCAGATGCGTCGGCGGCCTGGTGAAGCGCACGCCGGCCGCGCTCAGGCGCTCGTACTCGGCCTGCACGTCGTCCACGCCGAAGAAGGTGGCCGGCACGCCGTCGGCATGCAGGGCGGTCTTGAAAGGCCTGGCGGCCGGGTGCATGTCGGGCTCCAGCAGCAGCTCCACGCCATCGGCATCACCGGGTGATGTCAGGGTGAGCCAGCGCGCATCACCGCCCATGGGAATGTCGTGCTTGAGAACGAAGCCGAGCACGTCGCGGTAGAAGGCCAGGGCCTTGTCCTGGTCGTCGACGAGCACGCTGGTGATGACGATCTTCATGGAATGCTCCTTGTGTCGCTGCGCTGGGCCCGCACCGGGCCCGCACCAGGCTGCACCGGATACACACCTGCTGCCACCGGCAGGCCCGCTATTTCAGCCTGAAGACGACGGGCACGCGCGTCCACATGCTGTCCGGCACGCCGTCGCGCGTGCCGGGGACAAAGCGCCACGTCCGCACGGCGTCCAGCGCCTCCTGGTCGAGCAGAGGATAGCCGCTGCTGTCTGCCACATCCACGGCCAGTGCCTTTCCGCTGGCGCCCACCAGAACCCGCAGCACCACCTTGCCTTCCTGCTCCAGCCGCCTGGCTTCCTTGGGATAGGCCGGCATCTTGTTCTCGCTGGCCTGCCTGTCAGGCACAGGCTGCACCACGCCTGCCCCGGCCGGGCCGCCGGCCAGCAGGCCCAGGGTCAATGCAAGGATGGCGCAGCGCATGCGGGGCATTCGGAAGGCTCCTGGATGGGGGCGGGATGGGGATGGGATGTCAGTCGTGGACTGGTGCGGGCCCGGATCATCGCATGCCCTCCACCCGCCACCAGCGCGGCAGCAGCGCCTGCACCTCGCCGCGCCGATAGCGGTCGTCGATGAGAAAGACCACGCCGCGGTCGTGCTCGCTGCGGATGACGCGGCCTGCGGCCTGGACCACCTTGCGCAGGCCCGGGTAGAGGTAGCTGTAGTCATAGCCCTTGTCCGCGCCGAACTGGCGGTCCATGGCGCGCTTCATCTCTTCGTTCACGGGATTGACCTGGGGCAGGCCCAGCGTGGCCACGAAGGCGCCGATGAGGCGCTCGCCGGGCAGGTCCACGCCCTCGGAGAACGCCCCGCCCAGCACGGCAAAGCCCACGCCCTGACCGGCTTCGGTGAAGCGGGCCAGGAAGGCCGCGCGGCCCTCTTCGTCCATGGACGGGGTCTGCAGCCAGACCGGCAGATCGGGATGGGCGCGCTGCAGGCATTCGGCCACGCGCTGCAGGTAGTCGAAGCTGCTGAAAAAGCACAGGTAATTGCCGGGCCGGCGCGCGTACTGCGCGGCCACGAGGTCGGCGATGGGCCGCAGCGAACGGTCGCGGTCCCGGTAGCGCGTGGAGATGTGGCCGGCCACCTGCACATCGAGCTGGTCGGCCTGGAAGGGCGAGTCGGCCTCCAGCCAGTGCGTGCCTTCGGGCAGGCCCAGGATGTCGCGGTAGAAGTGCGGCGGGCTCAGCGTGCCCGAGAACAGCACCGAGGCATGGGCCGCCGCATGGCGTGCCGCCAGGTGGGGCGCGGGCACCACGCAGCGGATGCACAGCGTGGAGGCCGGTGTGCGACGGGGGCCTGAGCGCCCGGGCAGCAGGTGGACATCGAACAGCGCATGGCCGCCGAACTGCTCGGCCAGCGCCATGAACTGCAGCGCCTCCCAGTAGAAGTCCAGCACCGGGTCGCCGGGCAGCATGGGGCTGTCGGCATTGGCGTCGGCGATGGCGGCCACGGCGCGCTGCACGGCGCCCAGCAGGCCTGCGGGCACTTCCTCATGGGCCTGGTAGCTGGCGGTCTGCTCCCTGTTCAGCGCGCTCCAGCTGCGGCTGAGCCGGTCCAGCGCCTTGCGCACGGCACCGGTGGCCGACTTGCGGGCGGCAGCCAGGGCGAACTGCGACAGCTCGGCCGTGTACATGCGGCGCGCGCGCTCGAGCAGGTTGTGGGCCTCGTCCACCAGCACGCCCACCTTCCATTGCTGGGCCTGGGTGAGCGCGTACAGCATGGCAGCGCTGTCGTAGAAGTAGTGGTAGTCGGCCACGACCACGTCGCTCCAGCGCACCAGTTCCTGGGCCAGGTAGTAGGGGCAGATGTCGTGCGCCAGCGCCACGGCACGCACGGCAGGCGGGTCCCAGGGCGCCTGCTGCAGCGCGGCGGCGCGCGCGGCGGGCAGCCGGTCGAAGAAGCCGCGCGCCAGCGGGCAGGAGTCGCCGTGGCAGGCCTTGTCGGGATGCTCGCAGGCCTTGTCGCGCGCCAGGATGGCGAGCACGCGCAACCGAGCAGTCGGCGCGAGCGGTTCCTGCGGCGGTGGCTGGTGCTGCTCGGCGATCTGCCGGTTTACGCTGGCCAGCGCCTGCAGCGCCAGGCCATGGCCCGTGCCCTTGGCCGTGAGGAAGAACAGCCGGTCCAGGCCCTGGTCCGGCATGGCCTTGAGCATGGGGAAGATGGTGCCCAGCGTCTTGCCGATGCCCGTGGGCGCCTGCGCCATCAGGCACTGGCCGCCCTGCTGCGCGCGCGCCACGCGGTAGACGGCCACGGCCAGCTCGCGCTGGCCCGCGCGAAAGCCCTGCATGGGAAAGCGCAGCGCGGCCAGCGCCGCCTCGCGCGCCGCGCGGTGGGCGGCCTCGCTGCGCGCCCAGTCCAGGAAGAGCGCGCACTGCTGCTCGAAGAAGGCGCGCAGCGTGGCCGCGTCTTCCTCCTGCACCAGCACGGTTTCCTCCGAGTTGCCCACGTTGAAATACACCAGGGCCACGCGCAGCCGCTGCAGGCCGCGCGCCTGGCACAGCAGATGGGCGTAGATGCGCGCCTGGGCCCAGTGCAGTGCCCGGTGATGGGCGCGCACGCCCTCGATCTGGCCCCGGTAGGTCTTGATTTCCTCGAGCTGGCCAACCCCGGCGTCGAAGCCGTCGGCGCGGCCGCGCACGCGCAGGTCGCCGTATTCACCGGCCAGGCTGATTTCGGTCTCGTAGTCCTTGCCCCTGCGCGACTGCACCAGGCTGTGGCCGGCCATGCCCTCCAGCGCGCTGGGCGCGGGTGTGAAGCGCAGGTCCAGGTCGCCCGCGCGCGCCGTGAACTCGCACAGCGCGCGCACGGCCACGGTGTAGCTCACGCGGCCTCTCCCAGCGGCTGGCCGCGCCACTGGACATGGCACACGCGCACCGGAATGCCGTGCTCGGCACAGTACTGCAGCCAGCGGATCTGGTTGTCCTGCAGCTTGTCGCCGGGGGCCTTGGCCTCGACCAGTTCGTAGCGGCGCTCGGCCGGCCAGAAACGCACCAGATCGGGAAAGCCCGTGCGGTTGGCCTGCACGTCGCGCAGCAGCCGCGCAAAGAACAGCTTGAGGTGGGCGGCCGGAATGCAGTCCAGCGCCAGCGCCAGCAGCGGCGCGCTCAGCGTGCCCCAGAACACGAAGGGCGACTGCAGGCCCTGCTTGTCGGCATGGCGCTGCACGATGACCTCGCGCCAGCTGCCATCGTCCAGATGCGCCAGACATTCCTCGAACAAGGCTGCGCGGCGCTGCACGAAGTCGGGCGCGGACAGGTCGGCCGGGCCGCTCTGGAACGGGTGGAAGAAAGCGCCCGGCAGCGGCGCGAAGATGGCCGGCCAGCACAGCAGGCCGAACAGCGAGTTGATGAGCGCGTTCTCCACGTAGAACACCGGCGCGGAGTCGCTGTGCCAGTGGTCGCGCAGCACGTATTCGACCGATGCGGGCCGGGCCGGCAGCTCCAGCTCCACGTCCATGCGCATCTGCGCCACCACGGGCGCCAGCGCCGCCGCACGCCCGCGCGCGCCCTGCCCCAGGCTGCGGCGCAGGCGCGGCAGCATGCGCCCCACGCGCTGCAGCTCCTCGTCGCTCTCGGGCTGGGCGTGGGCGGCCTGGGCCAGCGCCATGGCATCGGCAAAGCGCTCCATGCGCTCGTACACGCGCATGCGCCGGTGGCGGGCTCCGGGGTAGCGGCTTTGCGCATAGGCCTGCTCGGCACGCTCCCAGTCCTGCATGCGCTCGCAGGCCTGGCCTATGCGCAGCAGCACCTTGGCGCGGCGCTGCTCCAGCCAGGCATTGCCGCTGGCGCAGCCGGCCACCTGCTGCAGCAGCGCATCGATCTCCACGCCCTCATCCAGCGCCGCGCGGCAGGCCTGCAGGGCCAGGTAGCCATCGACATCGGCACGCGACTGGAAGGCCCGCGACGCCGCATCGAAGGCCACGGCCTCGTAGCGGAACACGCCCAGGTCGGCCAGCACGAATTCCGACCAGTCCTGGTAGAGATTGCCGAAGAACATCAGCCGAAAGCGCTCGCACAGCGCACCCACCATCACGCGCCAGGCGGCTTCCCCGGCTCCGACGCCCTGGGGCTGCCACTGCGCATAGGGCCTGGGCGCCTCATGCAGGGGCTGCAGGGCCTGCAAAAACTCGGCCTTGCGCAGGCCTGAGTGAACGGGTGCGCCTGCGAACAGCTGCAGCAGCTCGGGCTTGGTGTGCAGCGCAAACAGCTCCTCCAGCGCCATGGGGTGGCCCGCGTCCAGCCAGCCCAGCTCCAGCAGGGGCGCGGCCGCCTCGGCAATGCCGGGAATCTCTTCATACACCAGCTTGCCGGCCCGAAACCACGGCCCGCGCCGCATCAGCAAACGCACCATCAGCGCCTGCGAGGGCTGGGGCAGCTGCGTGAAACGGGTGAGGAATGCCTGCTCGGGCGCGTCCAGCAGATCGCCGTAACGCTGGCCAATCCAGTCCAGCGCGCGCTGGAAGTTGTGCAGGTAGTAGAAGCGGTGGGGAGGGAGCATGGGCCTGGCAGATCGGGCAGCCAGGCCGCTCGAAAACTGTATCTTTATACAGTCATCATATCAAACCCCGTAGTGCTTACTTCGCGCAACGGACTTGCCCCGGGCAGGCTCATCCGGCCAGGAAGCCGCCATCGGTCGCCAGGCAGTGACCGACCACAAAGGCAGCCTCGTCAGACATCAGCCAGACGACGGCCGTGGCCACCTCCTGCGGATGGCCCATGCGCCGCAGCGGCAGGCCCGCCGCCACGGCATGCATGTCGGCAATGCCCGAGCCCAGCATCATGTCCGTGACCACGCGGCCAGGGGCAACGGCATTGATGCGGATGCCGCGCGGCGCGTACTCCATGGCGGCGGCGCGGGTCAGCGACAGGGCAGCAGCCTTGGAGGCGCCATACAGCGACAGGCCCGGATTGGGATTGCGTATGCCGCTGACGCTGGTGTTGTTCACGATGGTGCCGCCGCCCGTGGCCAGCATGGCCGCCAGTTCATGGCGCATGGCGTGGAAGACCGCACGCACATTCGTATCGAAGACCTGGGAGAAGACCGCGTCATCCTGCTCGGCCAGCGCGGCGCGCCGCTCCTGGAAGCCCGCATTGTTGAAGGCCGCGTCCAGCCGCCCGAAGCGCGCCACGGCCTGCTCCACCACCGCCGCCATGTCCTCCTGCCGCGTTGCATCGCAGGCCAGGAAAAGGCCGTCTGCCCCCCGCTGCCGGATTTCCTGCTCGAGCTGCAGGCCCAGCTCACGGCGGCGCCCCGTGACCACCACGGCGGCGGCGCCCTCCTCGGCCATGCGCAAGGCGGTGGCCCGGCCTATGCCGCTGGTGGCGCCCACCACCAGGCAGACGCGCCCCCGGAGCCGCCCCGATGGTGCAAGGGCCGGCAGGGGGCCGGCCAGTTCCAACTGACGCTGCTGCATGTCCATGGCGATGTTCCTTCGCAATTTGGTTGCATGGTACAACCAAATTGCGAAACATGCCAGGCAGCCAAACGCGTGTGCTCTCCTCCTAGACCGCCACCACCGGCAGCACGATGCGCGAGGCATGGCAGCCACCCAGGTGCAGGCTGTTGACCGCCACCTGCATGGGTCCTGCACTGCCCTCGGGCGCGCCGGTGTTGGGGTTCACGTCGAAGCGCGGGAAGTTGCTGCTGGAGATGTCCAGGCGGATGCGGTGGCCCTTGCGGAACAGGTTGGAGGTGGGCATGGGCTCGATGGTGATGGCCACCACCTCGCCGGGAGTCATCAGCTCGGGCTGCTCCCATGAGTTGCGGTAGCGGCAGCGCAGGATGCCGTCGGTGATGTTCATCGCATAGCCCTGCGGATGGTCGGCGCTGGGCGGGTACTGGTCGATGAGCTTGGCGGTGAAGTCCGTGTCGGGCGCGGACGAGGACACCTGCAGCTCGATGGTGATGGTGCCCGTGACCTCCAGGTCTTGCTGCAGCGGCTCGGTCTGGAACACCAGCACGTCGCCGCGCTCGGACAGCGGGCCGTAGGGCGGGCGGGCGGCGAAGGTGTTCTCTTGCGTGACCTGGTCGTAGGCGCCTGCGAACATCAGCGGCTCGCCCGAGGTGATGGAGCCGCCCAGGGTGGGCACCGGGCAGGCCGGGTCAAAGCGGTAGCTGCGCACGCCCGGCTGCGGCGCGGGCTCGCGGGCCAGTCTGCCGTCGGCGTGCAGGTGCCAGGCCGTGGGCTGCGTGCCGGGCACGGGCCAGTGGTCGGCGCTGCGCCAGGCCCCGCCGTGGTCCAGCCGGCCCTGGGCCGTGCGCGCGCCCGATCCGCCGCCCATGCGGAAGTAGCGCACGGCGGCTTGTTGGCGCGCGGGCATGGGCCGGCCCTTGAGCCAGTGGTCGAACCAGGCCAGGCGCATGGCCACGTAGTCGTCGGCCAGTGCGCCGTCGAGCACGGCATCGGGCCCGAAATCCACATCGCCCGCATGCGGGACGCTGCGCTCGCCATGGGTCCAGGGGCCCAGCACCATGCGGACCCGGCCCTCGCCGCGCGACAGGCCCAGGTAGTTGTCCGTGGTGGTCTGCGCATACGGGTCCCACCAGCCGCACATCAGCATCACGGCCAGGCCGTCGAAGGCGCCGTAGTGGCCGGCGGCGTACAGCTCGGGCTGGCGCCAGTAGTCGTCAAAGCTGCCGCGCTCCCACTGGCTGAAGAGGTAGTCCTCATACTCGGGCGCCCACTGCAGCGGCGAGTCGCCGCGCGACCAGGGCAGGCGCAGGCACCACTGGCCGATGTCGGCCTGCTCCAGCGCCTGGCGCGCTGCGGGCTCCAGGTGGTTGCTGCCGCTGCGCGCATTGCGCAGGGCCCAGACGGCCTGCTTCAGCTCGAAGGCACCGCCGTGGCGTATGCCGCCCCGGTAGGCATTCGCAAAGCCGCCGCATTCCAGGAACATGGCCTTGAGGCCCGGCGGCCTTTGCGTGGCCAGCGCAGTCTGCGTGTGCGCGGCGTAGGACAGGCCGTAGGTGCCCACGCTGCCGTTGCACCAGGGCTGCTCCATGATCCATTGCAGGGTGTCGGCGCCATCGTGGGCCTCGCCCAGGTATTTGGTGAACTGGCCTTCGGAGCCAAAGCGGCCCCGGCAGTCCTGCACGACCACGGCATAGCCTTCGCGCGCAAAGCGGGCCGCCACCTCGCCCCGGCGCATGGGAAGGGGGTTGGCCGCGCTGCGCTCGCGGCGCGTTTCCTCGCTCTTGCCGTAGGGCGTGCGCTCCAGCAGCACGGCCAGCGGGCCGGGATGGTGGGGGCCGAGGTTCTCGGGCAGATACAGGTCGGTGGCCAGGCGCACGCCGTCGCGCATGGGCACGGTGAGGCTATGGCGGACCACGCCGCCCAGCTCGGTGATTGATGTGTTGCTCATGCTGCTGGCGCTCAGTCGAGCTTGAGGTTGCGTTCCTTGACCAGCTTGGCCCAGCGCGCCGTGTCTTCCTGCATGAAGCGCGCCAGCTCCTGGGGCGTGGTGGGCGCGGGCTCGGCGCCCTGTGCCTCCAGAGACTTGGCCACTTCACGGTCCTGCAGCGAGCGCACCAGCGCGGCATTGACCTTGGCCACCACCGCAGGCGGCGTGCCGGTGGGCGCGAACAGCGCATACCAGATGTCGTATTCGAAGTCCTTGACGCCCGCCTCGGCCATGGTGGGCACCTGCGGCAGGGCACGCGAGCGCGTGGCGCTGGCCACGGCCAGCGGCGTGAGCTTGCCGGCCTTGATCTGCAGCACCACGCTGGGCACGGCATTGATGCCCAGCTGCACATGGCCGCCCACCAGTTCGTTGACGGCGGGCGCGCCGCCCTTGTAGGGAATCTGCAGCATGCGCGTGCCCGTGGCGGCCTGGAACATTTCCATGGACAGATGGCCTGGCGTGCCGTTGCCGCTGGAGCTGTAGTTCAGCGCACCGGGGTTCTTGCGCGCCAGCGCCACCAGCTCCTGCACGGTGCTCACATTGAGGCTGGGGTGCGTGGTCAGGATGGGCACGTTGATCAGCACCCGCCCCACGGGCACGAAGTCGCGCGAGGGGTTGTAGGACAGCTTGCTGGACAGCAGCGGCGCCGTCACCATGCCCGAGCCCGCGCCCAGCAGCAGGGTGTAGCCATCGGCCGGCGCGGAAGACACCAGCTGGAAGCCATGCACGCCGGGGCGGTTGTCGATGACCACGGGCTGGCGCCACAGCTCGGACATCTTGCGGGCCACCACGCGCATGGCGGCATCGGCCGCGGCACCGGCGGGGAACGGCACGACGATGCGCACGGGCTTTTCCGGGAATTCGGCCGCATGGCCGGGCAAGGGCGCCAGGCCCAGTGCAAGGCCCAGTGCCAGGAAAGCCAAGGACAGGAAGCGTTGGAAGTGGGTCATGGGAATCTCCATTCTTGATGCGGGTGTGCAGGACGGTCAGAAGTCATGGCGCACGCCCGCGCCGATGGCGCGCACGGCCACGTTGGGGCGGCTGGAGTCCACGCCGTCGTGGTCCACGAAGGCCTGCAGTTCGGTGCGCTTGGACAGCGCATAGGTATAGGCCAGCTGCTGGCGCCTGCGCTTGCCGGTCAGCGAGGTCTGCACGTCGCGCTGCATCAGGTTGAGCACCACGGCGTGCGCGCCATGGCGCAGCCGCGTGCCAAGCATCCAGTAGTCCACGTCGGCGCGCGAGACGCCGGGCTTGTGGTTGAAGCGGTCGCGGCCCAGCAGCACATAGGGCTCGATGGCACCAAAGCTGTAGCGCAGGCCCATCTGCCATTTGCTGTCGAACTCGTTGGCCAGCAGGCCCCCGGCGCGCGTGTCCTTGGCGTAGCCCAGGCCGGCCGTCCACGGGCCTGCGGCGTAGCTCAGGCCCAGGTCCAGCGATCTGGCGTCGTCCTCCAGCCCTGGGGCCTTGGCATCGCCGCGCAGGTAGTAGCGCGCACGGAACACCGTGCCGCCCCACGACGGGCTTTGGTAGCCCAGCGAATTGGAGGTGCGGTTGCGCGCATTGAGCATGGAGGTGCCGATGGCCGTGGCCCCGGCGTCATTGGCCGCGAACGAGGTGATGCCCGTGACCTGCGAGTACAGCGGCGAGCCCGTGGGATTGGCCGAGTCCAGCCGGCCCAGGGCCACCGTGCCCAGGCCGCCACGCAGCGCCACATAGCTGTTGCGAAAGGCCGGCGTGGTCAGCGAGCCCGTGTCCGCATCCAGCCCCATCTCCATGCCGAACAGCGCCTGCAGGCCGCCGCCCAGCTCCTCCTTGCCGCGAAATCCCAGGCGCGAGGCGTTGTCGCGCTCCTCCATGGTGGAGCCGGCATTGCCGGTCTTGAGGTGGTTCACGGTCAGCCGGATCTGGCCGTAGACCTGCATGTCCTGCGCATGCGCAATCGGGTGGCCCAAGGCCGCGATGGACAGGCTGCAGATGGCGGCAATGCTTGGCAGGGCCTTCATGGAATCTTGCTCCTTGTGTTGTGCGTGTTCTGACGCCGCCGATTCTCAGGAGCCCCCGCATCCACCACAACGGTATGACGGACGCGTATTACCCTATGCGATTCGTGATGCGCCGTGCGCGCCCCCAGCCGCGCTGCCATCATGCAAGCACCGCCTGTACAACCCATGAATTTCAAGCAACTCGAAGCCTTCCAGGCCATCATGCTCAGCGGCTCCACCACAGGTGCGGCCGAGCGCCTGGGGCTGTCCCAGCCCGGCATCAGCCGCCTGCTGGCCCAACTGGAGCAGGACCTGGGCCTGCGGCTTTTCATCCGCGAAAAAGGCCGCCTGGTACCCACGCAGGAGGCCGAGGCCCTGCTGCACGACGCCCAGGTGCTCATGGATTCGGCCCAGTGCTTTCGCCGCCATGCCGAGCAGTTGCGGCTGGGCGGCTTCAAGCGCCGGCTGCTCAAGGTGGCCGTGCCCGGCACCCTGGCCACCTCGCTGATGCCGGCCATTGCGCACCAGTTCATGCAGGCGCATCCCGACGTGGTGCTGGAAGTGCTGTCGGGCTCCTATACCGAGACCGAGCGGGCCCTGCTGAGCCGCGATGCCGACATCGGCCTGGTGCGCCTGCCCATGACCATGCCCGGCCTGCGCACGCGGGCCTGCCTGGAGTCCGAGGCCGTCTGCATCATGCCCAAAGGCCATGCGCTGCAGGCGCTGGACGAGGTGACGCCGTCAGATCTGGTGGACGCCCCGCTGATCCTGCTGGGCCGCCAGCGCGAGATCCGCCAGGAGATAGACATGGCCTTTCGCCATGCGCGCGTGCAGCCGCGCGTGGCCGTGGAGGTGCATTCCGTGGGCGAGGCCTGCGCCCATGTGGCGCAGGGGCTGGGCGTGTCCATGGTCAACGGCCTGCTGGCCAGCTACTGCCAGCCCGGCGCCCTGTCCAGCCGCCCGTTCAGGCCGCGCATCCGCTACCAGCTGGCCATTGCCTCGCTGGAGGCGGCGGCGCCGTCGCCCCTGCAGGACACGCTGATCGCCCTGCTGGTCCAGGCCATCGTGGCCACCGGGCATGCCGCCCCGGTGGACGACATGCCGAAGGCCTGATGCCCCGGTGATGCCGGCCGCTCAGTGCATCCAGCGCTGGTGCAGCCACCGCGCCGCATGGTCCAGCGCATAGCCCAGGGCGCCGATCAGCACCACGGCGGCCATCAGCTCCGAATACGCCAGGCGGTCGCGCGTGTCGAGGATGAAGTAGCCCAGGCCGGCCGATACGCCCAGCATTTCCGCGGGCACCAGCACGATCCAGATGATGCCGATGGCCAGGCGCACGCCCGTGAGGATCTGGGCCGTGATGCCGGGCAGCACCACGCGCAGCACGGTCTCGGTGCGCGTGGCTGACAGGCTGCGCGCCAGCAGCAGCCAGTTGCGGTCCAGCTGGGCCACGCCGGCCGCCGTGCTCAGCAAGATGGGCCAGACGGCGGCGAAGGCCAGCAGGAAGTACACGGGCGCGTCGCCCACGCCCAGCACCATCACGGCAATGGGCATCCACGACAGCGGCGAGATCATGCGCAGGAACTGGAACACGGGCGAGAACGCCTGCGAGAACCCGCGCGACAGGCCCACCAGCACGCCCAGCGGCACGCCGACCACGAAGGCCAGCAGCAGGCCCACGGCCACGCGCTGCAGGCTCAGCAGGGTGTGCATCCAGATGTCGGCGCCCGTCAGCAGCTGGCCCAGCGCCTGCAGCGAAGGCCAGGGCGCGAAGGCCGCAGCCACGGGCGTGCTGCGCGCCAGCAGCGCGCCGCCCACCCACCACAGGGCCAGGACCAGGGCCGCGCCCAGCAGCGGCAATCCAATACGTCGCAACACCTGGATCACACCACGATGGTTTCGCGGCGCGAGAAATCGGCCGGAATGCCGAAGACCTGCGGGCCGCCCACGGCCTGGATGGCCTTGCGCACGAAGCGGTCGTCCACCAGGTCGGTGGCCGCAAACTTGGGCTCCAGCTTGTCGAGGAAGCGCGTGTCGCCCTCGACCTTGGTGGCCTTGATGGCGCGCACCAGCTGCTCGGTGTACGAGGGATAGGGATAGGGCTGGAAGTCGATGCGCCGCTGGTGCCAGCCCTTGTTGACGACCACGCCGCTGGCCTCGTAGCTGGCGTAGTCGGTGGCGGCCAGCACCTTGGACAGCGTCTGCTGCGGATGCGGCGTGTAGCGGCGCTCGCCGGTGCTCGACAGCAGGCGCGCGGCGGCCAGGCGGTTGTCGCGCGTCCACAGCTGGGCCTTGACCACGGCATTGGTCACGCGCTGCGCCCATTCGGGCTTGTCGGCGATATCGCGCTCGGCCAGGAAGGTGACGCAGCAGGCGTGGTCCTTCCAGACATCGCCCGAGAAGCGCAGCATCTTGCCCACGCCCGCGATCTCGGCGGCGGCATTGAAGGGCTCGGCCACGATGAAGCCCGCAATCGACTTGCCGGCCAGGGCCGAGACCATTTCGGCCGGTGCCAGCACGACGAGGTTGACCTCGTTGGCCGCAATGGCGCCGCCGCGCGCCCGCGTCACGGCCGTGAGGCCGGCCTTGCGCAGCACGTCCTGCAGCAGGATGTTGTGGATGGAGTACCAGAACGGGATCGCCACGGTCTTGCCGCCCAGGTCCTGCACCTTCTGGATCTCGGGCAGCACGGTCAGGCCCGAGCCGTTGACGTGGTTCCAGGCCACGATCTTGGCGGGGAACTTGGCGCCGTAGCGCACCCACAGCGTGGAGGGCGTGAGCAGGTGGATGACGTTGACCTGGCCCGAGACGAAGGCCTCGACGATCTGGGCCCAGGAGCGGAACAGGCGCGGCGCCTCGGCCTTGAGGCCTTCGGCCTCGAACAGGCCGTTGCCGTGGGCCACCAGCAGCGGCGTGGCGTCGGTGATGGGCAGGTAGCCGATCTTCACGGGCTGGTCATCGCCCTTGAAGGCCTGGGCGCGCGCATCGCCTGCGGCCAGCAGCGGCGCGGCCACCGAGGCCGTGGCCAGCGCGCCCAGGCGCAGCATGTCGCGCCGCGTGAGGCCGCAGCCGCAGTCCGACGAGGCGCAGATGTGGGTGTAGGAAGGGTGGTCCTGGAAGCTCATGCGAAAGACCTTTCAGAAGAGCATGGTTGAAGTCGAAGAAATGGCGGATCGGCAGGCGAGCGGGCGGGCAGGCAGGCAGGCGAGCCGGATCAGGCCTGGGCCGCATGGCGCACGCCGTGCAGGGCCGAGAGGATGTCCAGCCGCAGCGCGGTCACGGCAGAGGCCTGGTCCTCGCGCGGGCGCGCTATGTCCACGCGCCATTCGCGCACGATGTGGCCGGGCCGCCCGCCCATCAGCAGGATGCGGTCGCCCACGAGGATGGCCTCGTCGATGTCATGCGTGACCAGCAGCGCGGCCGTGTGCCAGCGGTGGACCACGTCCACCATCAGCTCCTGCATCTCGGCGCGCGTGATGGCGTCCAGGGCCGAGAACGGCTCGTCGGCCAGCAGCAGCTGCGGCTCGCGGGCCAGGGCGCGCGCCAGGGCCACGCGCTGGGCCATGCCGCCCGACAGCTGCGAGGGGTAGAGCGCGCCGCTGCCGCCCAGGCCCACGGCCTGCAGCGCCTGCTCCACGCGCTGGCGGCGGGCCTCGGCCTCCAGCTTCGGCTGGCGCTCGAAGTCCAGGCCGAAGCCCACGTTGCGCCGCGCGTCCAGCCAGGGCAGCAGGCTGGGCTGCTGGAACACGAAGCCCGCGCGCGGGTGCGGCGCGGTCAACGGCTGGCCGAGGAACTGGAGCTCGCCCCGGCTCCAGGCGCCGCCGTCCGGCGACTCCAGGCCGCCGAGCACGCGCAGCAGCGAGGACTTGCCGCAGCCGCTGCCGCCGAGCAGGCAGACGATTTCGCGCGGGGCAATGCTCAGGGAAATGTCCTCGAACACGGCCTTGCCGGGCGCATAGCCAAAGCCCGCACCGCGTGCCTGCAGCACGGGCGCGGGAGCGTCAGGGGAGAAAGCTTCCGTCTGGGTCATGAACTGGTGGTTGCCAGGGCCGCGCCAGCCAGCGCACCCTGTAGCTGCGTGACGCTGGGCGTCACGATGGGGATGAAGGCCGCCTCGCGCCAACGGCGCGCAAATCCCAGCGGCTGGTCGCGATGATAAGCGCGCCCGCCGCTGGCGTGCAGCTCCAGCTGCAGGGACTGCTGCACGATGTCGTTCAGTTCCAGGCGCAGGCGGAACAGGGCTTGAGGGCGGTCAAGAAAACGCCCGTCGGACAGGCCCGCATGCAGCGTGGCCGTGGCCAGTTCCAGCGCGTGGCGCTGCTGCTGCAGCGGGCCGCCCAGCACATCGCGCCCGGCGCCGGCACGGGCCGAGGCCGCCGCCAGCGAGGCGCGCGCCAGCCCGATGCACAGCCCCAGCTGCAGGCCCATGAAGGCGGGCCGCACGCGCGGCAGGAAATGGTTGGCGTCGGCATGGATCACATCGGCCGGACCGATCTGCAGCCCCTCGATGGACAACGCCGCCGTATGGCTGCCGCGCAGCGCGATCAGGTCCAGGTCGGCGCTGCGCTGCAGGCCCGCCGCATCGCCGGGCAGCGCGGCCACGAAGGGCCTTGCACCGTCGCTGCGCGAGACGGCAACGGCCACCACGAAGCGACCCGGCGGCACCAGGTTGGTGGCCCAGGGCACGCGCCCGCGCAGTGCAAGGCCGTCGGCGCCGACAGCGCCGACGGGCGTGGCCTCGACCTGCAGGGCCTCGATGCCGCCCAGGTACTTCATGGCGTTGGACAGGCCCGTGGCGCCCGCCTGCGTGCCCTGCAGCAGGCCCGGCAGCCAGCGCTGGCGCAGCGCCGCGTTGGGCGACTGCAGCAGGTATTCGACAAAGGCGCGCTGCGCCCAGAACACGAAGCCCGCCGTCAGCGAATGCCCGGCCACGCCGGCAATGGCCTCCAGCGCATCGCCCAGGCTGCCGCCCTGCCCGCCCTCGGCCACGGGCACGCCCAGGCCGAACAGGCCGTGCTGCGCCAGCCGGGGCAGCACTTCGTGCGCATGCGCGGGGCCTTCGTCCAGGGAGTCGGCATGGGCGTCCAGCCACTGCCGCAGCGAATCAGCCAGCATGTGCGTTCTCCTGCGGTTGTCGGAACTGTTCGGGCAGATAGGGCTGCAGCTGCGGGTTGACGGGGCTTTGCGCCAGGCTGTTGGCAAAGTTGCACAGCGTGGCCAGGCTGATGCCCAGCACCACCTCCAGCGCCTGCTGCTCGCTCAGGCCGGCCGCATGGAAGGCGGCCAGGGCCTCGTCGGCGACGGCGCCGCGCGTGGCGATCACGGCTTCGGCAAAGCGGCGCACGGCGTCCAGGCGCGGCTGGCCCGTGTCGCGGCCGTCCTGCAGCGCCACCACTTCGGCCTGGGTCAGGCCGGCCTGCTTGAAGGCCAGCTTGGTGTGGCCGGCCACGCAGAAGTCGCAGCCATGGATGCGCGCCGCCGTGATCTGCACCACCTCGCGCTCGGCCAGCGTGAGCTGGGCGCGCGCGTTGATCTGGCCCACGGTCACATAGGTCTCCAGCGCCTGGGGCGAGTTGGCCAGGATGGCGATCAGGTTGGGCAGGAATCCGTTGCCGGCCAGGGCGCGCTCCACGAAGGGGCGGCTGGCTTCAGGAGCGGTTTGCGGGGTGTGCAGGGTCAGGCGTGCCATGGTGCTTTGCAGGAATGAAGGAATGCCTTCATGATCGGCCGCGCCCCCCTTGCCATCAATGCCGCCGCGTCGCGGATTTATGCCCGAACGTGTCAACCCGCAGGCGGATGCAGCGGGCTCGGATGGCGGCTCAGCAGCAGCGTGCCTGCGCGCGCTGCCAGGCGCCGGGCTGCTCGCCCATCACGCGCTTGAAGGCACGCGAGAAAGCCGCATAGGACTCGTAGCCCACTGCCTCGGCCACCTGGCCGATGGCCTCGCCCTGGGCCAGCCGGCGCGCGGCCAGCTGCATGCGCAGCAGCAGCAGGAATTGCTGGGGCGGCTGGCCGCAGGCCTCGGCAAACTGCCGAAAGAACGTGGCGCGCGACAGGCACACGCGCGCGGCCATGTCGGCCACGCTCCAGTTGCGGGCCGGCTCGCGCAGCAGCTCGGCCACCAGCGGCGCAAAGCCCGGCCGGCGCAGCAGGCTCCAGATGCCGCGCGCCCGCGCATCGCCATGCGCGAGCTGGCGCAGGCCGTAGAAGAACAGCAGGCCCACCAGCCGGTCCATCACGGCCGAGGGCTCGGTGCCCGTGCGCAGCGCCTCGGCGCGCATCAGGTCGAACAGCATGGAGGCGCCGCTCATCGCATGGTCGTCGCCGCGCAGCACCAGGTGGTCGGGAAAGGCATCGACCAGCAGGCCGCGCATGGGCCCCTCGAAGGTAAAGAAGCCGCAGGCCAGCGCCGTCTCTCCGATGCCGGCATCGCCAGTGGCGGGACGCATGGCCTGCGGGGCGCAGGCCATGTCCGGGTCGGCATAGGGCGAGATGAAATGCGGCACATCGCGCGAGAGGAACACGCCGTCGCGCGGCTGCAGCTCCACCGAAGGCTGGCCCGGCAGGTGCAGCCAGCAGCGCCCGTCCAGGATCAGGTGAAAGCTGGCCCGCGCGCGCCCCGCCGTGGAGGCCCGCCAGCGCCCGCAGTACTGCCCCACATGGAACACGCTGGCGCGCCATTGCAGGCCGTTGAGCAGGCCGTCGATGACGCGATCGACCTGCGCTTCGGCCGCGCTGTCGGGGACTGGGTCGGGTAGCACGGTGGTACAGGCCAGGCAGTGAAGGGAATGCGGCCGGCCAGTATCGCCACGATGCAGGCGCGGGGGAACGAATCTTTGGGCATATGCTTGTGCCGCAATCGATATCTGGATCTGCATCAAGTCCGCCCGGCCCGACCTTGGTCCGGTCGTGCCTCAGCGCTGGAAGCCCGAAGGCGGCACCCCGAAATGCCTTTTGAACATGGCCGTGAACGCGCTCTGGCTGGCGTAGCCGCAATCGAGGGCGATGTCGATGATGCGCTCGCCCGCCGCAATGCGGCCCAGCGCGAACATCAGCCGCGCCTGCTCGCGCCACTGGGCGAAGGGCATGCCGGTTTCCTTCACGAACAGGCGCTGCAGCGTCTTGGCGCTCACGCCCAGGCGCTGTGCCCAGTGTTCGGCGGTGGCGGTGTCGGCAGGCTCGCGCATCAGGGCCTCGCAGACCTGGCGCAGCCGCGCATCGGCGGACAGGGGCAGGTGCAGGGGCAGCACCTCGGCGGCGCGCAGCTCATCGACCAGCAGGTGCATCAGGCGCTCGTCGCGGCTGCCTTCGGCATAGTCCAGCGGCACGCCGACGGCGGCCACCACCAGCTCGCGCAGCAGGGGCGACACGTTGACCACGCAGGTGCGCGCGGGCAGGTCCGCAAAGGCCGAGGCGTCGATGTAGGCCGTGCGCATCTTCACGTCGCCCGACATGCGCACATCGTGCTCGGCGTCGGCCTCTATCCACAGCCCCCGGTTGGGCGGCACCAGCCAGGAGCCGGAATGCAGCTGCACGGACATCACGCCTTCGATCGCATACAGCAGCTGGCCGCGCGGGTGGGAGTGCCAGCCCGTGCTGGTGCCATGCGCCCAGTTGGCCTCCATGGCGGCCATGGGGCGCCCGGTCTGGTGGTACTTGAGGTATATGCGCGGCAGTTCTGCGGCCATGGGGCTTCCCGTCCTGTGCGGTTCTATGCGGCTCTCTGTCCCGATCTCGACAATTGAAGTCAGTATAGAGAGAGACAGACGGGCACCAAACGCCTATCTTCGGTCCCACGGCCCATTGACCTTCGTCAACGCCGGACCCTGACCGTGCCGCCCTGCGGGGCCCTTTCCTCCATGACAAGCAACACCACCACTCTTGGCGCCCCGGGCGAGCTGGGCGCGCCTGCAACGCATGCCCATCCGGCGCCCGCCCATCCAGCACCCAGCCATGCCGCGCAGGGCTTTTTGCTGCGCATCGTCGGCGCCGCCGCCTTCGCCCACCTGCTCAACGACCTGATCCAGGCCGTGCTGCCGGCCGTCTATCCCATGCTCAAGACGGAGTTCTCGCTGAGCTTCGCGCAGATCGGCTGGATCTCCCTGGTCTACCAGGTCACGGCCTCGCTGCTGCAGCCCTGGATCGGCCTGTACACCGACAAGCATCCCAAGCCCTACCTGCTGCCGCTGGGCATGGTGGTGACGCTGGTGGGCGTGGGCCTGCTGGCCCTGTCCACCAGCTACCCCATGCTGCTGGCCGCCGCGTCGCTGATCGGCGTGGGCTCGTCCACCTTCCACCCAGAGGCCTCGCGCGTGGCGCGGCTGGCCTCGGGCGGTCGCTTCGGCACGGCGCAATCGACCTTCCAGGTGGGCGGCAACACGGGCTCGGCCATCGGCCCGCTGATGGTGGCGGCCATCGTCATTCCGTTTGGCCAGCATGCGATCGCCTGGTTCATGCTGGTGGCGCTGCTGGCCATCTGGGTGCTGCTGCGCATCACGCATTGGCGCCTGCACCACGCGCCGGCCAAGGTGATAGCGGCCGGCCAGCATGCGCTGACGGCGCTGAACCGCTCGCAGGTCATCCGCGCGGTGACCGTGATCTGCGTGCTGATGTTCGCCAAGTTCGTCTACATCGCGGCCTTTGCCAACTACTTCACCTTCTATCTGATCGAGCGCTTTGCCCTGCCCGTGCAGCAGTCGCAGCTGTACCTGTTCGCCTTCCTGGCGGCCGTGGCGGCGGGCACCTTCGCGGGCGGCCCGGTGGGTGACCGCATAGGGCGCAAGGCCGTGATCTGGGTGTCGTTCCTGGGCGTGGCGCCGTTTGCGCTGCTGCTGCCGCATGCCGACCTCTTCTGGACGGCCGTGCTGTCCATCGTCATCGGCCTGGTCATGTCCTCGGCCTTTGCGGCGCTGGTGGTCTACGCCCAGGAGGCCGTGCCCGGCCGCGTGGGCCTGGTCTCGGGGCTGATGTTCGGCCTCATGTTCGGCATCGGCGGCCTGGGGGCCGCCGGTATGGGCAACCTGGCCGACACCCACGGCATCGTCTGGGTGTACAGCCTGGTGGCCTACCTGCCGCTGCTGGGGCTGGCAACGGCCTTTCTGCCGGAAACGCGCGCCCGGCGACGCTGAGGCGCAGCCTCAATCCGGCTGTATGCCCGCCTGCCGGATCACGGCGGACCAGCGCGCCACTTCCTCGGCGATCTGGGCACGCGCCTCGGCAGGCGTGGTGAAGGTGGGCATGGCGCCCTGGGCGACCAGGGCGTCCTTCACTTCCTGCTGCCCCATCACTTCCTTGAGCGCGCCGCTGAGCCGGGCGACGATGGGCGCGGGCGTGCCCGCAGGCGCCAGCAGGCCGAACATCGACGTCACCTCGAAGCCCGACAGCCCGGCCTCGGCCGTGGTGGGAATGTCGGCAATGGAGGGCACGCGCTGCGCCGTGGTCACGGCCAGGGCGCGCAGGCGGCCGCCCTTGATGAAGCTCTGCGTGGCGGGCAGGGTGTCGAACACCACATCCACCTGGCCGCCCATCAGATCGTTGAGCGCCGGCGTGCTGCCCTTGTAGGGCACATGGGTCAGCGGCACGCCCGCCTGCCGCTTGAACAGCTCGGCCGCCAGGTGCTGGGGCGAGCCATTGCCCGAGGAGCCGTAGTTCAGCCCGGCCGGCCTGGTTTTGGCCAGCGCGATGAGCTCCGCGAGATTGGCCGACTTCACCGACGGGCCCACGGTCACCACCAGCGGCACGCGGCCCACCACGCCAATGGGCGCAAAGCTCTTGTCCATGGTGAAGCCTGCCGTGGACGCCATGAGCACGCTGTTGATGGAATGGCTGGTCAGCGCGCCCAGCAGCAGCGTATAGCCATCGGGCCTTTCCTTGGCCACGGCGGCGGCGCCCAGGTTGCCGGCCGCGCCCGCCCGGTTCTCCACCACCACGGGCTGGCCCAGCGCCAGCGAGAGTCTTTGCCCCACCACGCGCCCGATCACGTCGGTAGCGCCGCCGGGCGTGTAGGGAACGACGAGCTTGATGGGCCGGGCCGGATAACCAGCGTTGGCAGCGGCGTCGGCTGCGGCACTGGCTGCGGTGGGCAACGCCAGGCCTGCGCCCAGGGTCAGCAGTGCGGCGCCCAGCAGGGCGCGCCGGTTGGGCGGATGAGAGCGGTGTGCGGCGGTCATGGATGTCTCCTTGTCTTGTGTCGGAAAAACATGTCCGGCACGCAGACCGGACACGGCCGCATGTTTGGTCAATTAGATTATTAATAATATAGGTGATAACGCCGATGATAATTTGAGGACAGCGCCGCTATCCTGCCGTCAACGCAAGGCAGCGCCTGCCTTCGCTCCCCACTCCAGACCCACGGACCGCCGCCATGACCGACCCCAAGACGCCCTCCCCGGCCCACGACATCACCCCCGCCGACGCCGAAAGCGGCATATCGAAGGGCCTGACCAACTACGGGGACCGCGGCTTTTCGCTGTTCCTGCGCAAGGCCTTCATCAAGGGCGCGGGCTATACGGACTCGGCGCTGCAGCGCCCCGTCATCGGCATTGCCAACACGGGCAGCAGCTACAACCCCTGCCACGGCAACGCGCCCCAGCTGATCGAGGCCGTCAAGCGCGGCGTCATGCTGGCGGGCGGCCTGCCCATGGACTTTCCCACCATCTCGGTGCACGAAAGCTTCTCGGCGCCGACCAGCATGTACCTGCGCAACCTCATGTCCATGGACACCGAGGAGATGATCCGCGCCCAGCCCATGGATGCCGTCGTGCTCATCGGCGGCTGCGACAAGACGGTGCCGGCCCAGTTGATGGGCGCGGCCTCGGCCGGCATCCCGGCCATCCAGCTGATCACCGGGTCGATGCTCACCGGCTCGCACCGCAGCGAGCGCGTGGGCGCCTGCACGGACTGCCGCCGCTACTGGGGCAAGTTCCGCGCCGAGGAGATCGACGCCGAAGAGATCGCCGACGTGAACAACCAGCTGGTGGCCAGCGTGGGCACCTGCTCGGTCATGGGCACGGCCAGCACCATGGCCTGCATTGCCGAGGCGCTGGGCATGACCGTGCCCGGCGGCGCCTCGCCCCCCGCCGTCACGGCCGACCGCATCCGCATCGCCGAGCAGACCGGCACCGAGGCCGTGCGCATGGCGCGCGAGCGCCTGACCATCGACAAAATCCTCACGCCCGCCGCCTTCGAAAACGCCATGCGCGTGCTGCTGGCCATCGGCGGCTCCACCAACGGCATCGTGCACCTGGCCGCCATTGCGGGACGCATGGGCTATGACATCGACCTCAAGGCCCTGGACCGCATGGGCCGCGACACGCCCGTGCTGCTGGACCTCAAGCCCTCGGGCGATCACTACATGGAGGACTTCCACCACGCGGGCGGCATGGCCACGCTGCTGCGCGAGCTCAAGCCCCTGCTGAACCTGGACGCCCTCACCGTCACCGGCCGCACGCTGGGCGAAGAGATCGATCGCGCCGGCCCCGGCTTTGCGCAGGACGTGGTGCGCCCGCGCTCCAACCCCATCTACCCGCAGGGCGGCATCGCCGTGCTGCAGGGCAACCTGGCGCCGGGCGGCGCCATCATCAAGCAGTCGGCCGCCCATCCCAGGCTCATGGAGCACGAAGGCCGCGCCGTGGTCTTCGAGAACGCGGCCGACCTGGCCCACCGCATCGACAGCGACGATCTGGACGTGACCGCCGACGACATCCTCGTGCTCAAGAACATCGGCCCCAAGGGCGCACCCGGCATGCCCGAGGCGGGCTACATCCCCATCCCGCGCAAGCTGGCGCGGGCCGGCGTCAAGGACATCGTGCGCATCTCCGACGGGCGCATGAGCGGCACGGCCTTCGGCACCATCGTGCTGCACGTCACGCCGGAGTCGGCCGTGGGCGGCCCGCTGGCCCATGTGCACAACGGCGACCGCATCACGCTGTCGGTGGCGCGGCGCGAGCTCACGCTGCAGGTCAGCGACGAGGAACTGGCCCGCCGCGCCCGGCTCCACCCGGTGACCGAGCCCACGGCCGAACGCGGCTACCGCAAGCTCTTTCTCACCACCGTGAACCAGGCCGACCAGGGCGTGGACTTCGACTTCATGCGCTGCGCCACCGAACGCGGCACCATTCCCGGCCCGCGCGAATAGTCCATGCCAGGCAGCGCGGCACGCCCGCCATGCCCAGTGAGGGCCATCAGTTCGGACAAAATGGCGTTTTTGTCCCAACCGCCTGTCTTGATGGTCGCTGCCGCCTCACTGCCGATTTCCCTGGATGCCGAACCCGCCCCCGCAGCCGACGCCCTGGGCGCCATGGTGGCCGCGCTGGAAGAGGATGTGGTCTTCGGCCGGCTGCACCCGCGCGAGCGCCTCGTCGAAGACGACCTCATGGCCCGCTTCGACGTCAAGCGCCACACCGCCCGCGAGGCCCTGGCCGCGCTGGACCGCATGGGCCTCATCGAGCGCCGCAAGAACGTGGGCGCCCTGGTGCGCTCCTTCTCCACCCAGGAAGTGCAGGAGCTGTACGAGCTGCGCGGCATGCTCGAAGTCGAGGCCGCGCGCAAGATCCCCCTGCCCGTGCCGGCCGAGAGGCTCGAACGCCTGACCTCCATCCAGCAGCAGCACGACGCCGCCGTGGCCGAAGGCAATGCGCGCCTGGTGTTCCGCATCAACCTGGCCTTTCACCAGGAACTGTTTGCGCTGGCGGGCAACGACACGCTGCACAAGGCCATCACCGAATACGCGCGCCAGACGCACCCCATCCGCTTCGCCTCCCTGGTCTCGGCCGACTACCGCGAGCGCGCACGCCAGGAACACTGGCAAATGATCGAAGCCCTGCGCGCCCAGGACCGCGACGCCCTGGTGCGCCTGTGCGCCGAGCACCTGCTGCCCTCGCGCGATGCGTATCTGAATGCGCAGTTGCAGCGGTTGTAGGCGAAGTCCGTAGCTGGGCGGGCAGTGCAGCCCCTCAGTCCCGAGCCGCCCCCAACCTCCCCCGGTACGCTGCAGGCGTCTCCCCGAACGTGCGCCGGAACAGCCCGATGAAGGCGCTGGCCGTGGCGTAGCCCAGGTCCAGCGCGATGTTCGTCACCGGCGCGCCGGCGGCCAGCATCTCCAGCGAGCGCATCAGCCGCGCGCGCTGGCGCCAGGCAGTGAAGCTGAAGCCGGTTTCCGACACAAAGCGCCGGCTCAGCGTGCGCGAGCTGACCGCGGCCCAGCGCGCCCAGGCCTCCAGGTCGCGGGCATCGGCCGGGTCGGCGATCAGCGCGCGGGCGATGCGCTGCAGGCGCGGGTCTGCGGGCAGGGGCAGGCCCAGGGGCTCCACGGGCAGGGTGCGGATCTCGTCCAGGATCACCGCCATCACATGGGCGCGGGCCTGGTCCGCCGAAGGGCCTGGTTGCACGGGCTGCGTTGTGGGCACGCCTTGCTGCCATCCCCAGCCGGCGGCGCGCAGCACGGCCTCGCGCAGCAGGCCCGAGGTGCGGATGGCGCAGGGCCGCTGCGGCAGGTCGGCGCAGGCCGGCTCCGCCACATAGACGCTCCAGCCGTGGAAGGGACCATGGGAGCGGCCCGAATGCAGCTGGTGCGGCGGCAGCCACACGGCATGGATGGCGGGCACCACCCAGACCGCGTCTTCCACGCCCACCGACAGCAGCCCGCGCAGCGAGCCGAACAGCTGGCCGCGCGCGTGGCGGTGCGGCTCGGAGGCCAGCTCCTCGTCCTGGTTGCCCACGGCTGCGATCAGCACGGGGCCATCGGCACGGTTCACATGGCTGACGAGTTCAAGAATGGCATCGGGCATGGCGTCTTTGAGCTATTTGTTGGCTTATCCAGTCTACAGCCGCCAACGCCTTTGTTCTTACGCTTGTGCCATGCACACAGACAACACCGCCCTTGCAGACCCGCCAGGCCCGGCCATCGACCTGGACTCGCTCTACGCCGCCCCGGCAGAAAGAATCCAGAAGGCCGTGCGCGACCGCCTGTCCGACTTCCACGAGGCCTATCTGCGCCAGGCCAGCTTCTTTTGCCTGGCCACGGCCGGCGAACGCGGCCTGGACGCCTCGCCGCGCGGCGGGCCGCCCGGCTTTGTGCAGGTGCTGGACGAGCGCACCGTGGCCTTTGCCGACTGGCCCGGCAACAACCGCATCGAATCCCTGCGCAACCTGCAGGCCGATGACCGCCTGGCCATGCTCTTCCTGTTCCCGGGGCTGGACATCTTCCTGCGCATCAACGGGCGCGGCCGCATCTCCACCGACCCCCATCTGCTGCAGGAGCTGAGCGAAGGCCGGGGCACGCCCAAGACCGCCACCGTGGTCCTGGTCGACGAGGTGCTGCTGCACTGCGGCAAGGCCATCCACCGCTCCGGCCTCTGGAACCCGTCAAGCCAGCTGGACCGCACCGCCCTGCCCTCCGTGGGCCAGATGATGGCCGCCCTCACGCAGTTGGCCGATGCCACGGCGCCCGCCATGGATGCAGCGCAACAGGAGCAGGCCAACGCCCACTACGCCCATGCGGTCAGGCACGACCTGTACTGATGCCCTGCTTTTTCCCAGGAACCATGACATGCTGATCGATACCTCCCGCTTTCCCCTGGTCTACCTGCGCGAACCCGAAGCGCAGGCACCTGCAGACGCAGGCAACGGCAATGACGCATCGGCCGAAGCCCAGATCGAATCCCTGCTCGACCAGGGCCGGCACTTCGTGCTGCTCACCGACCACCTGCCCGGCGACCACCCCGAGGAAAGCCACGAAGAACGCAAGCAGCGCGCCCTGTTCTTCAAGCGCAACCGCGAACGCATGCGCCAGCTGTGCCGGGGCATGGTCGTCATCACGGGCGACCGCGCCGTGCCCGCCGCCCTGCGCCTGGCCGTGCAAGGCATGGGCAAGGCGCTGGGCATGCGGGTTGCGTTCGTGCAAGGGGAGGATGAGGCGCAGGTCTGCTCGTGGGAGCTGCTTGGACAGGCGTGAAGGCGGGCCAGGAGGAGTGTGGGCACAAACAGACACATCTCCCTACAAGCTCCATACGGGGGAGTCGCATCGATAAAATTATTGGGAATCATTCTCATCCCGAATTCTCATCCCGTTTTCTCCATGCACTCCCCCCTCCACACGCTGACCCCGATCGCCGGGGCCCTGGCCCTTCTTTTGTCTGCTGGCGCCGCATGGGCCCAGCCTGCCCCTTCCACGGCAACGGCCGCGCCCGAGCTGGGCACCGTCACCGTGGAGGCCAGCGCCGATGCGTCGGCTGAAGGGCTGTCCAAGCCCTACGCGGGCGGCCAGGTGGCGCGCGGCGGGCGGGCCGGGATTCTGGGCACGCGCGACAACATGGAGACGCCGTTCTCCATCACCAGCTACACCAACGAGCTGATCCAGGACCGCCAGGCCAAGAGCGTGGGCGATGTGCTGCAGAACGATCCTTCCGTGCGCGTGGCGCGCGGCTTCGGCAATTTCCAGGAGTCCTACTTCGTGCGCGGCTTCGTGCTGGGCTCGGACGACGTGGCCTACAACGGCCTGTATGCGTTGCTGCCGCGCCAGTACATCGCCACCGAGCTGTTCGAGCGCGTGGAGCTGTTGCGCGGCGCATCGGCCTTTCTGATGGGCGCCAGCCCCAATGGCGGCGGCCTGGGCGGCAACATCAACCTGCTGCCCAAGCGCGCGGGCACCGATCCGCTGTCGCGCGTGACGGCGGGCATTGCCAGCGGCGGCCAGGCCTTCGTGGCGGCCGACGTGAGCCGGCGCTTCGGCCCCGACCAAGCCACGGGCATCCGCCTGAACGCCGCGCACCGTGGAGGCGACACGGCCATCGACCAGGAAAGCTCCAAGCTCGATCTGTTGTCCGTGGGCATGGACTGGCGCAGCCGCAATGTGCGCCTGTCGGGCGACATCGGCTGGCAGGACAACCGCCTCAAGCGCACGCGCACCAATGTCACGCCGGGCGCAGGGCTGGCGGCCATTCCTGCGGCGCCCGATGCGTCCTCCAACTGGGCCCAGCCCTGGACCTATTCCGACGAGCGCGACCTGTTCGGCACGCTGCGCGGCGAATGGGACATCAACAGCAACGTGACGGCCTGGGCCGCCTACGGCCTGCGCCGCAGCTCCGAGAACAACTCGCTGGCCAACATCACGCTGGCGGCGGCCGGCAATGGCGCGGCCACCACCAGCCGCTTCGACAACGCGCGCAAGGATCGCGTGAGCACGGGCGAGCTGGGCGTGCGCGCACGCCTGAATACGGGCAGCGTGGGCCATGAGATCGTGGCCAGCTACTCGGCCTTCGACCTCAAGGTCTATAACGCCTACGGCATGAGCACCGGCGGGGGCAGCAACACGCTGGCCACCAATCTCTACGACCCGCGCTACTACGCGATCACACCGCTCAACTACCTGGGCAACGACCTGTCCAACCCCGCCTACAACCGGGGCACGCGCCTGAACAGCTTTGCGCTGGGCGACACGCTGTCGCTGATGAACGGCCGCATGCTGGTGACGGCCGGCGTGCGCCGCCAGACGATAGAGACCGACTCGGTGAGCTACCGCCTCGTCAGCAACGGCGCGGTCACCAGCCAGGGCGGCGTGCGCACTGCCTACGACCAGAGCCGCACCAGCCCGGTGCTGGGCGCGGTGTTCAAGCTCACGCCCCAGGTATCGCTGTACGGCAACTACATCGAGGGACTGGCCCAGGGCGACACGGCGCCGGCCAAGTCGGGCGACACCATCATCGCCAACGCGGGCCAGCAGATGTCGCCCTACGTGACCAAGCAAAAGGAAGTGGGCGTCAAGTACGACGGCGGCAAGCTGGGCGGCGGCCTGGCCTTCTTCTCCACCGACAAGCCGCGCTCGCTGATCGACGGCAACCTCTTCACCTCGGCCGGCAAGGACCGCCACCAGGGCGTGGAATTCAACGTCTTCGGAGAACCCATGCGCGGCCTGCGCCTGCTGGGCGGCGCCACCTGGCTGGACGCCAAGCAGCAAAGCACGGGCCGCGCCACCACCGACGGCAAGCGCGTGATCGGCGTGCCGCGCTTCCAGGCCACGGCGGGCGTGGAATGGGATGTGCCGGGCATCAACGGCCTGGCGCTGGACGGCCGCCTGGTGCACACCGGTGCCAGCTACGCCAACGATGTCAACAGCCTGCGCGTGGCCGGCTGGAACCGCCTGGACCTGGGCGTGCGCTACATGACCGAAGTGCAGGGCAAGCTGCTCACGCTGCGTCTGCGCGTGGACAACGCGACGGACCGCAACTACTGGGCCTCCGTGGGCGGCTACCCGGGTTCGGGCTACCTGACGGTGGGCGGTCCGCGCACGTTCTCGCTGAGTGCGAGTGTGGATTTCTAATGGCATGCGTGCATGGCCAGACGAGGCCATGCACGCACGTGACTGCCTATCGGGAGTTGGCGAGTGCCTCGCAAGCCTCACTGGCTGCATTCGTGATGTTTGCCATGTTCACGTGGCACGAACATCAGGAAAAAGCGAACAAAGCCGGAATGCCAGGCTTCAGGCCGCAGCCCGCCCTCAAGTCTCGCGCGGCTTGGTATCCGGCTCCGCGTCCGCCTGCGGGGGCGGCGCACTGACCACGTGCGGCAGCATCACGAGGATGACGATGGCCAGCAGCGTGGCCAGCAGCGCGATGGCTTCGCGCCCCAGGCCGCAGGCCACGCCGATGGCGGCCGTCATCCAGATGCCGGCGGCCGTGGTCAGGCCCTGCACCTGTTCCTCGGAGTGGCGCTTGATGATGGCGCCTGCGCCCAGGAAGCCCACGCCGGCCACCACGCCCTGGATCACGCGGCTCATGTCGGCAATGCCCATGCCGCCGCGCTCGGGCACCAGCACGAACAGCGCCGCGCCCATGGCCACCAGCATGTGGGTGCGCAGGCCGGCGGCCTTGCCCTTGTGTTCTCGCTCGTAGCCGACGATGCCGCCCAGCAGGGCCGCCAGCAGCAGGCGCACCATGACGCGCGTGACCTCGGCCGCATCGGGCAGGCTGGAGAATTCCTCGGCCAGGGTGCTGGTTACTTCCTCCCACATGGCGCGTTCCTTTCCTCGGGTTGTGCGTCAGGACTCAGGAAGCGAGCATGGCGTGGCGTGCAGCGCGCCCAGGCCATCGCCCTTCGCCATTGCCTGTCAGCCAAGCGCGCCCGGCTCAGGCGCCTGCGGGCTTGTCCTGGTCCCTGGGGGGTGCAGCCGGCCCTGCGGGGCTGGCGGGCTCCGGTTCCGGCGCGGCGGCCGGTGCTGGTACGGGCTCAGGTGCTGGCTCAGTTGCAGGTGCAGGCTCGGGAGCAGGAGCAGGCACCAGACTCAGCATGTGCTGGGCCAGCGTCTCGTACAGCGGCCGGGCCAGCATGCGCGAGACCAGGCTGGCCAGCATGGCAGCGGCCATGAGGCTGAGCACCATGGAGTGGCCGTCCACCATCTCCATCACGATGATGAAGGCCGTCAGCGGCGCCTGCGTCACAGCGGCCAGGAAGGCGGCCATGCCCATGGCGATGAGGGCGGGCGCGATGTCTGCGCCCATGAGGCCGGCCACGTTGTGGCCTACGCCAGCGCCAATCGACAGCGAGGGCGCGAAGATGCCGCCCGGCACGCCCACCCAGGCCGACAGCCAGGTGGCGATGAACTTCAGGGTGACGTAGAACGAGGGCACGTCGGCCTGGCCCGCCAGCATGTGCTTGACGGCCTCCGAGCCCGCGCCGAAGGTGGCGCCGCCCGTGACCATGCCGATGACGGCGATCACCAGCGCGATCGCCGCCGCGAAGCGGATGGGAAAGCGCGCACGCAGCTGGTTGAGCCGCTCGGGCGTGCGGGTCAGCGAAGCGGCCAGCAGCTTGGCGAAGAGGCCGCCCAGCACGCCGCAGGCCAGGGTCACGCACAGGCCGGGCAGCAGCGCGTCCCAGGTCAGGCGGGGCACCTGGATGCGCCCGAAATAGCTGAGGTTGCCGAAGGCCGACACGCCCATCAAACCGGCCAGCACGATGGCCGCGATGATCAGGCCGCTGGAGCGCGACTCCAGCTTGCGCGACAGCTCCTCGATGGCGAAGACCACGCCCGCCAGCGGCGCGTTGAAGGCCGCCGCAATGCCGGCCGCGCCGCCGGCCACCAGCAGCGCATGGTGGCTGATGCCCGAATGCGGCCCGAACCAGCGCCGCGCATGGTGCATGACACCGGCGGCCACCTGCACCGAAGGCCCCTCGCGCCCGATCGACAGCCCCGCCGCAAAGCCCGCGCTGGCCAGGACCATCTTGGCGAAGGACAGCCACAGCGACACGAAGCGCCCGCGCTGCGCAGGGTCCAGCGCTGGGTCCAGCGTGGCGATCACCTGCGGAATGCCCGACCCCGCCGCGCCCGGAGCCCAGCGCCGCGTGAGCCACACTGCGCCCGCCGTGACGGCAGGCATCCACAGCAGAACGGCCCAGCCGCCCTGCCAGTGGTAGATGCTCTCGAAGAGTTCAAAGCCCGCGTCGGCCATCAGCGTGAAGGCCACCACGCACAGCCCGGCGGCGGCCGCATAGGCCAGCACGATGGTGCGGTCCAGCCAGCGCCTGCCGTCCCGGAATTCCTGGTTCAGGTTGTGGAGGAAGTCGGGTTCTTGCTGCATCGCGTGAAGGGATCGCGTAAGGAAATCGCGTGAAGGAGTCGCGTCCAAGGACCGCGAAAGAGGCTGGGCGAAAGCCGTTCATTGTGCCCAAGCTGACCGGCCGCGTATGTCACGGGCGGCAATGCCTACTTCGCCGCTGCGTTGATGGCCAGGCGCCTCAGCCGCGCCAGCGCAGCGCATCGACCACCAGCGAGAACGCGGGCGAGGGCTGCCTGCGGCTGGGGTAGTACAGGTGGTGGCCGTCGAATCTTGGGCACCAGTCCTCCAACACGCGCTGCAGCTGGCCGCTCTGGATCCAGGGCATGACCTCGTCCTCGGGCAGCAGCGTGATGCCCAGCCCGGCCAGGGACGCATCGATCTGGGGCTGGGTGGTGTTGAAGATCAGCGGCCCGTCCACGCGCACATTCATCTTGCGGCCCCGGCGCTCGAACTCCCACACATACAGGCCGCCCGAGGTCACCATGCGCTGGTTGATGCAGCGGTGCGCCATCAGGTCCTGCGGATTCTTCGGAATGCCGTGCTCCGCGAAATACCCGGGCGAGGACACCACGGCCATGCGCAGCGGCGGGCCGATGGGCACGGCGATCATGTCCTTGTCGATGGTGCTGCCCAGGCGCACGCCGGCGTCGAAGCGCTCGGCCACGATGTCGCGGAATCCGTAGTACACGTCGAACTCCATGCAGATGTCCGGATAGGCGAGCAGCAGCGGCGCCAGCCGGGGCAGCAGGGTGCTTTGCAGCATGTAGTCGCCGCAGGTGATGCGCACCGTGCCGCCGGGCTTGTCGCGCAGCGCGGTCAGGGCGTCGAGTTCGGCCTCGATCTCGTCGAAGCGGTGGCCTATGGCCTGCATCAGCCGCTCGCCCGCCGCCGTGGGCGAGACGCTGCGCGTGGTGCGCGTGAGCAGGCGGATCTGCAGCCGCTCCTCCAGCGCGCGCACGGTCTGGCTCAGCGCCGACTGGGTGACGCCCAGCGCAGCCGCCGCGCGCGTGAAGCTGCCCTCGCGCGCCACGGTGACGAAGGCCAGCAGGTCATTGAGGTTGCGTCTTGCCATGGCCGCAAGCCTAGCGCCATCCATTGATTAGCTGTGCTGATAAGCCCATTAAGCATTGATTAGCTAGTCAGCAGGGCAGGCGGCGGCAAGAATGCCCGCATCCCTTTCCACACCCTCCAGGCCTCCCACGAGGAACACCCCATGACCATCAAAGCCTATGGAGCCCATGCGGGCGACCTGCCCCTGCAATCCCTGGACATCACGCGCCGCGCACCGGGCGCCCACGATGTGCAGATCGAGATCGCCTTCTGCGGCGTCTGCCACTCCGACATCCACCAGGTACGCTCGGAATGGGCGGGCACGCTCTACCCCTGCGTGCCGGGCCACGAGATCGTGGGCCGCGTCTCGGCCGTGGGCGCCCATGTCTCGGGCGTGAAGGCTGGCGATCTGGTCGGCGTGGGCTGCATCGTGGACAGCTGCCGCCATTGCGCGGACTGCGACGAGGGCCTGGAGAACTATTGCGACCACATGGTCGGCACCTACAACGGCCCCACGCCCGATGCGCCCGGCCACACGCTGGGCGGCTACGCGCAGAGCATCGTCGTGCATGAGCGCTATGTGCTGCACATCCGCCACCCCGAGGAGCAGCTGGCCGCCGTGGCGCCGCTGCTGTGCGCGGGCATCACCACCTGGTCGCCGCTGCGCCACTGGGGCGTGGGGCCGGGCCACAAGGTGGGCGTGGTGGGCATTGGCGGCCTGGGCCACATGGGCATCAAGCTGGCCCACGCCATGGGCGCGCATGTGGTGGCCTTCACCACCTCCGAGTCCAAGCGCGAGGCGGCGCGCGCCCTGGGCGCCGACGAAGTGGTGGTCTCGCGCAACGCGGCCGAGATGGCGGCGCACGCCAAGAGCCTGGACTTCATCCTCAACACCGTGGCCGCGCCGCACGATCTGGACGCCTTCTTCACCCTGCTCAAGCGCGACGGCACCATGGCCCTGGTGGGCGCGCCGGCCACGCCCCATCCCTCGCCCCAGGTATTCAACCTGATCATGAAGCGCCGCAGCCTGGCCGGCTCCATGATCGGCGGCATTCCCGAAACGCAGGAGATGCTGGATTTCTGCGCCGAGCACGGCATCGTCGCCGATATCGAGATGATCCGCGCCGACGAGATCAACGCCGCCTACGAACGCATGCTGCAAGGCGATGTGAAGTACCGCTTCGTGATCGACAACGCCACGCTGGCGGCCTGAGGCTGCAGCCCGGAAGGCAGGCCGGCGCCCTGGTCTGTCTAGGGCGCTGCCGTCCAGGGATTGATGGTCTGCAGCCCACCGGCCTCGAACGGACTGGTGTCGCGCGTTGCCACCACCAGCCCATGCGCCATGGCAGTGGCCGCTATATAGCCATCGGCCTTGGCGATGGCCCTGCCCTGCGTCTTCGCGCTCGCCATCAGATCGGCATAGGCCTTTGCCGCGTCCAGGTCAAAGGCCAGGACACGGCCGGCGAAGGCCGGCAGAACCTCATGCTCCAGTCGCTCCTGGTAGATGGTGCGGCGCCTTCCCTCAGGCATAGCTGCAATGCCGTAGCGCAGTTCTGCCACGGTGACGGCAGACAGATGCAGCGTTTCAATGGCCTGGGCGTCCATCCAGGCAAGCACTCTGGAGTCGGGCGCAAGCCTCCAGAGTTCCGAAATGACGTTGGTATCGACAACGATCATTCAAAGTCCATGGGCTCGGCTGGCGCCCTGTCGCGCAGGCGGTTGAAGCCCTCGGCTTCGGAGTCGGTCAGTCCTCCTGCCTCGCGGGCAATGGACGCCAGCATGGAGCCGAGCCTGACACGCTCTGCCGGCCGGACGGCGGCTTCCAGAATGTCGCGGATTTCCGCCTCCGTACTGCGGCCATGGTGGGCAGCGCGTACCCGCAGGGCCCGGTGCACGGCATCGGGCAGGTTTCTCACAGTCACATTGGCCATTGCGCAGCCTTTCGCAGAGTTCGCCAGCAATGATATCAATTCGATGATTTAGATATCAAACCCACCATTCGCATGACCATGCCTGCGTTGTGCCGCTCTGCAGTCAACTGCCGCGCCGCAGCAGGTAGATGTCCATGATCCAGCCATGCCGCTCGCGCGCTGCGGCGCGGGCCTGCACGATGCGCGGGGCGGCCTCGGCCAGCGGGCCGCTGTCCAGCATCTGGCGGTCCATGCCCAGGTAGGCGCCCCACCAGATGTGCAGGCCGTGGGAGGGCAGCTCGGTGAAGCTGCACTGCCCGTCCAGCATGACCACGGCCGTGTCCACGCCGGGTGGCCAGCCCTGCTCGCGCAGCTGGCGGCCCGTGGTCACCACGAAGGGCTGGCCTATGCCGTTGAGCGCAATCGCATGCGCGGCGCACAGCACCTGCATGGAGCTGATGCCCGCCACCACGCGCACGCTGTGCGGCGCCGGCTGCATGCGCGCGGCAATGCGCAGGGTGCTGTCGTACAGCGCCGGGTCGCCCCAGACCAGCAGGGCGACCTGCAAGGGCTGGCCGGGGGTGCGCGGCTTCAGCCCCTCGTCCAGGGACCGGGTGATGGCCGCCTGCCAGCAGCGCGTGATGGCCGCATGCCATTCATCGACCTGGGCCAGGTAGTCGTCGCCCACGCTGCGGCGCACGGGCATGTCGAAGCCTTCGATGCGCGGGCCGGGCGCAGTGAGCACGGCATCGCACAGGTCGCGGCGCAGGGCGGCGAGTTCGGCCTTGTCCTCGCCCTTGTGCGGCAGCAGGATCAGGTCGGCGGCCTGCATGGCGGCCTGGGCTTCGCGCGTGAGGTGGTCGGGGTTGCCCGTGCCGATGCCGATCAGGCTCAGCGCCACGGGCGGCAGGGCCGCGCTCATGGGGCGGGGTTCCCGAGGGGCACGTCGCTCACGGTGTCGCTCCCGGTGTCGCTCACGGTGTCCCTCAAGGTATCCCTCGCTGTATCCAGCGCGGCATTCGCATGCACATCGGTGGCGGGAAAGCGCGGCTCGGTGCCCAGCGGGCGGTAGCGGCGGTCGTAGTCGGCCGCGTAGAGGCGGCTTTCGCCGAAGTCCTCGGCCTGCAGGCTGCGGCCCACCAGGATCAGGGCCGTGCGCTCCATGTGGGTGGCCACGGCCTCGGTCAGGCTGCCCACCGTGGTGCGCACCACGGTTTCGTCAGGCCAGCTGGCGCGCCAGACGATGGCCACGGGGCAGTCGGCGCCGTAGTGCGGCAGCAGCTCGGACTGCACCTTGGCGGCCACATGGATGGACAGATGGATGGCCAGCACGGCGCCCGTGGCCGCGAAGGCGGCCAGGTTCTCGCCCTCGGGCATGGCCGTGGCGCGGCCCGAGGTGCGCGTCAGCACCACGGACTGGCACAGGCCGGGCAGGGTCAGCTCCGCGCCCAGCGTGGCGGCGGCGGCCGCGAACGAGGGCACGCCGGGCGTGACGGTGTAGGCAATGCCGGCCTCGCGCAGGCGGCGCAGTTGCTCGCCCATGGCCGACCAGACGGACAGGTCGCCCGAGTGCAGGCGCGCCACGTCTTCGCCACGCGCCTCGGCGGCCTGGATCTCGGCCACGATGTCGTCCAGGCTCATGGATGCGGTGTTGACGATGCGCGCGCCCGGCGGGCAGTGCGCCAGCAGCTCGCGCGGTATCAGCGAGCCCGCGTACAGGCAGACCGGGCAGGCCGCCATGAGGTCGCGCCCGCGCACGGTGATCAGGTCGGCGGCGCCGGGGCCGGCGCCGATGAAATGCACGGTCATGCCGTTGCTCCTTGGTTCTTGGCCTGGCTGGCGTGGGCCAGGCAACAGTTCAGAGGTCCGCCCTGGCGCACGGCCAGGGCCAGGGTGGCGCTGCCATCGTCCGCGACCAGGCGGGTCACGCTCAGGGCGGAGTGCGGGCCTGCGGCGGCCAGCGCCGCCGCCTCGGCCACGCTGCCCGTGCCATAGCGCGCCAGCATCCGCGGCGACTGCGTGACCACGGGCTGCCCGGGCAGTTGCCCTGGCGGCACGCGCACCAGAACGGCCGTGGGCACGACAGCCGCCATCCAGGCGGCCAGCGCCGGGTGGCCGGCCTTGGTGTCCAGCACGGCCACGGCGCAGATGGGCTGGGGCGCGCAGGCGCCTGGGTCTGCGCTTTCCGGCAGCTGCGCCTGCGCCCGCTGCCACAGCGCCTGCAGCGCATGGGGCAGTGCGTCGGTATGCAGGCCCAGGCCCAGCACGCCGCAGCGGTGGGGGATGGCTTCGTCCGGGTTCACCGCTGCCAGCTCCACTGCACCAGCGGCCGCGCAGCCTTCCAGCTGCGCATGCGGCCCAGCGGCTCGGCGCTGGAAATCTCCAGCCGCAGCAGCTGGCCGCCGTGCTCGGCCTGCAGTTGCACCAGCAGGGCCTCGGTCTCCAGCGTCACGGCGTTGACGACCAGGCGGCAGCCTGCGGGCATGAGGGCCTGCAGGCATTCGAACAGGGCGGCGTCAAAGCCCCCGCCCACGAACACGGCCTGGGGCCGGGCCAGCGCCTGCAGCCCGGCCAGCGCCTCGGGCGCCACGCCCTGCACCACGCGCAGGCGCGCCTGCAGTCCGAAGCGCCGGGCGTTGAGGCGGATGTTGTCCGCACGCGCCGCATGCTGCTCCAGGCTGATGGCAGAGCCACCGGCCAGGCACCACTCCACGGCCACCGAGCCCGAGCCGCCGCCCACATCCCACAGGCATTCGCCGTGGCGCGGCGCAAGAGCCGCCAGGGTCAGCGCGCGGGCCGGGGCCTTGGTGATCTGGCCGTCGTTGGCGTACCAGTGGTTGGGCCGGCCCGGCACCAGCGGCAGGGCCGCGCCGCCCTGGGCGACCACGGCCACGGCCACGGGCGCACAGGCAGGGTCGGCGGCCAGGGCCTGGGCGGCTTCGGCGGCGCGCCATGCGCGGCGGCGCTCGCGCGGGCCGCCCACGGATTCCAGGACTTCCAGGCGGCTGTCGCCCCAGCCTTCCTGCACCAGCCAGTCCGCCAATGCGGCCACGGCGGCGCCATCGCGCAGCAGCACCAGCGACTGGCGGCCTGGCGACAGGTGCGGCAGCAGCTGCTCCACGTGGCCGGCGTGCAGGCCCAGGCAGACCGTGTCTTCCAGCTTCCAGCCCAGGCGGGACGCCAGCAGCGAAAATGTCGAGGGTTGGGCGTGGCAGCGCCACTCCTGCGGCGCCAGATGCGCCGCCAGGCTGCCGCCCGCCCCGAACCAGAACGGATCGCCCGACGCCAGCACCACCGTGGGCCGGCCACGGCAGGCCAGCACGGGCGCCACGTCAAAGGGCACGGGCCAGGGACGGCCCCGCTCGCCGGCCTGGGCCAGCGCCAGGTGGCGCGGCCCGCCAAAAACGGTCTCGGCCGCGTCCAGCGCGCGCAGCGCGGCGGGTGCGAGGCCGTCCAGGCCGTCTTCGTTCAGGCCCACCAATGTCAACCAGGGATCAGTCATGCCCCATGTTCTCCTGCTGGGCGGCACCAGCGGCGCCAGCCAGCTGGCCCAGGCCCTGCACCGCGCCGGCATTGCCGCCGTGTTCTCGTATGCGGGCGTCACGCAGTCGCCCGTGGCCCAACCCCTGCCCACGCGCGTGGGCGGATTTGGCGGTGCCCAGGGCCTGGCGCAGTTCCTGCGCGGGCAGGCCATCAGCCATGTGGTCGATGCCACCCATCCGTTTGCCGCGCAGATGAGCCGCAATGCCTGCGAGGCCTGCGCCGCCACCGGCACGCCGCTGCTGGCGCTGGAGCGCGAGCCCTGGCAGGCCAGTGCCGGCGACGCCTGGATCGACGTGCCCGACATGCAAGCCGCCGCTGCCGCCCTGCCCCAGGCAGCCGCCCGGGTGTTTCTGGCCGTGGGCCGCAAGCAGCTTGCGGCCTTTGCGGGCCAGCCGCAGCACCACTATCTGCTGCGCCTGGTCGATGCGCCCGAGCCCGGCAGCCTGCCCCTGCCCCACACCACGGTAGTGCTGGGGCGCGGGCCTTTCAGCGCGGACGACGATGAAGCCTTGCTGCGCACGCACGGCATCGAATGGCTGGTGGCCAAGAACGCAGGCGGCGAGGCCACGCGCGGCAAGCTCGATGCCGCACGCGCCCTGGGCCTGCCCGTGGTGATGGTGCAGCGCCCGGCGCTGCCGCAGCGCCAGCGCACCGGGTCGGTGGCTGCGGTGCTGCACTGGATTGCTCATGGCGTGCTGCCGATAGCACCGCCCGCGCCGACAGCACCGCCCGCGCCGCCAGCCATGCCGTAGTGGCGTGGCGTGTAGACCCAGCGGCCCACGCGGCGCGTGGCGCTGTTGCCCACCAGGACCACGGTGCGCATGTCGGCCATCTCGGGCGTGGCCTCGGCCAGCGTGCATACGTGCAAGTGTTCCTCGGGCGTGGACACGGCGCGCGCGAACACCAGCAGGCGCTGCGGCTCGCAGCGGGTGCGCAGCAGCTGCAGCAGGCGCACAAAGCCTTCGGGCCGGCTCCTGGAGCGCGGGTTGTAGAAGGCCATGGCGAAGTCGGCCTCGGCCGCCAGTTCCACGCGCCGCGCGATCACGGGCCAGGGCTTGAGGTTGTCCGAGAGATTGATGCAGCAAAAGTCATGGCCCAGCGGCGCACCGGCCCGCGCGGCGGCCGCCAGCATGGCGGTGATGCCGGGCAGCACCTGGATATCGAGCGCCTGCCAGGCGGCAGCCTGCGCCGCATCGGCGGATTCAATGGCCTCGAACACGGCCGACGCCATGGCGAACACGCCCGGGTCGCCCGAGGACACCACCACCACCTGCCGCCCCTGCGCGGCCAGCGCCAGCGCCTGGCGCGCGCGCTCCAGCTCCACGCGGTTGTCAGAGGCATGCCAGGCCACGGCCTGGCCCTGACCCGCCTGCGCCAGCAGGGCCTGCGCGCGGGCCACATAGGGCAGGTAGCCGACCACATCGTCGGCCGCGTGCAAGGCGGCTGCGGCTTCGGGCGTGATCTGGTCCAGTGCGCCCGGGCCCAGCCCCACCACCGCCAGGCGGCCGGCGCTCACCATGCGGCCTCCGGCCGGCGGCCCTGGCCGTGCACGAGCACGATGGCGAAATAGGGGCAGGCGTCGTCGGACACATCGCCCAGGCGCGCGACCTGCTCGCTGTCCGTGGTGCCGTTCTGCACCAGCCAGGCGGCGTCAAGCCGGCCCGTGCGCTGCAGGGCGCGGCGAATGCGCGGCAGGTTGCGGCCGACCTTCATGACAACCAGGGCCTCGGCCGTCTGCATGCGGCGCACCAGCTCGTCTTCCGACAGGGTGCCGGTCATCACGCTGAGCACATCGTCGCCCCAGGTGATGGGCTCGCCCGTGGCGTGCCAGCAGCCCACCATGCCGGGGATGCCGGGCACCACGTCCAGCGGCACCTGGCCGCGTTCGCGCAGCCGGGTGTACAGATGCATGAAGGAGCCGTAGAGGAAGGGGTCGCCCTCGCACAGCACTACCACCTGCCCGGTCTGCGCCAGCGCTTCCAGGCGCAGGCACCAGTCGTCGTAGAAGCGCGCCAGCAGGTCCACATAGGCGGGGCTGTCCACGGGCAGCTCGGTGGTCACCGGGTACTCCATGGCGTGCTCGGCGGCGCCTTGGGCCAGCAGGCCGTCCACCAGCTGGCGAGCCTTGCCGGGCCGGCCCTTCTTGCGGAAGAACGCCACCTGGCGGGCGCCGCGCACCAGGCGGTCGGCCTTGACGCTCATGAGTTCGGGGTCGCCCGGGCCCAGGCCCACGCAGACAATGCCGGGCCCGCCCTGGCTGGGACGCGGCTGCCTACTCGACATGGCTGGCCAGTGCGTTGATGGCGGCCACGGTGATGGCCGAGCCGCCCAGGCGGCCATGCACGGCCATGCAGGGCACGGGCAGGTCCTGCATCAGCGCCTGCTTGGATTCCATGGCGCCCACAAAGCCCACGGGGCAGCCGATGATGGCGGCCGGCCGGGGGCAGGCCGGGTCCTGCAGCATGTTGAGCAGGTGGAACAAGGCCGTGGGCGCATTGCCGATGGCCACCACGGCCCCGGCCAGGTGCGGGCGCCACAGCTCCAGCGCGGCGGCGCTGCGCGTGTTGCCCATGTCACGGGCCAGCGCGGGCACGCGCTCGTCCTGCAGCGTGCAGATGATGGGGTTGGCGGCGGGCAGGCGCGAGCGCGTGATGCCCTCGCTGACCATGCGCACGTCGCACAGCACGGGCGCGCCGTTTTGCAGGGCCTGCGCGGCGGCCTCGGCCATGCCGGGGGAGAAGGCCACGTGCGGGGCCAGCTCCACCAGGCCGGCGGCGTGGATCATGCGCACCACCACGCGTTCCTCGACAGGCGTGAAGCGTTCCAGCGCCGCCTCGCGGCGGATGGTGGCAAAGGACTGCCGGTAGATCTCGGCGCCATCGGTTTCGTAGCGGTGCAGCATTATTCTTTTGAAAACAGCAATCCCGGATTGTCTCGCACCGAGGCCAGGGTCCGCTGCTCCTGCGCCCTATCCCCGGCACGGCCATGGCGCACTACGGAATAGACAGGGCCTTCGCCCTCGTCTTCACCTTCTGCCCGCAGCACCACCGTGGCCGGCGCCTGCCGCGCGCAGCCCTTGGCGCAGCCGGTCACATGCAGGTGCGCGCCGTGGGGCACCTGGGGCGCCAGCTCCAGCGCCAATGTCTGCGTGGGACCCAGGGCCTGGGTGCAGCCCGGCGCGCCGGTACAGGCGGATACGCGCAGGCGCGGGTCATGGGCGTGGGTGATCCAGTCAGCGGCGTTGTCCCGCCCTGCAGCCGTCCACCAGCAAGGCAGGGCGGCGCCAGCTTCCGCGTCTTCGTCTTCCACCAGCAGCATGCGCCAGGGCGTCACACGCAAAAAGGCCTGCTCAGGCAAGGCGCGCACCAGCCGCGCCAGCGCCACGGCCGGCAAGCGGCCCAGCGGCGCGCCCAGCAGCCAGCCCACGCCGGGCACGGCACCGGGCGCCGGTCCTTCGCCGTGGGCCGGGGTTTCTGTCTCCACCCAGTCCAGTCCGGGGGGCGGCTGCAGTTGCGCCGCCACCGCGGCCATGCGTCCGGGCCGCAAGCCCTGGGCGCGGCGAAGGGAGGCCTGACCGGCAAACCAGCGCGCCAGCGCCAGGCCTGCCGCCACGGCCTGGTCCGCCTCGGCCACGGCCAGCGCGTGGTTGCGTCCATCGGGCTGCACCAGCCAGCCGATGGCTGTGCGCTGCAGGCGGATATCGGCGGACACGCCGGCCAGCCGGCCCGGCGCGCCTTCCACCGACCAGCCGAACTTGGCCGGCAGGCCCGCCAGGTCGTCGGCCGCATCCAGTGCCTGCTGCAGGGCCTGGCCCAGCGCATGGACGGCCTCCTGCGGCCGGCACAGCGGGTCGATCACCAGGTTGCGGCGGCGCTCGCGGCCCGCGTCGGCATCCAGCAGGCCCACGGCCGCCAGGGCGCGCAGCACGGCGGCGTGCCGCCCGGGCGCAATGCCGCGCAACTGCACATTGGCGCGGCTGGACAGCTCCAGCGCGCCGTTGCCATGCACCCAGGCCAGGCGCGCCAGCCGCCGCGCCTGGGCCACCGTCAGGCGGCCCAGCGGCGGGCGCACGCGCAGCACCAGCCCATCGCCGGAGGCCATGGGCTGCCAGGCGCCGGGGCACCAGCCTTGGATGTGGGGAGGGGTATGCATGGGGTAGGGGCCCCGACTGTAGCGCCGGCGCACCCGGCATCCCAGGTGCAAGACCCGCATGCGTTCATGAAATGCGGACTTTCTTGATCCAGCCCGCCTGGGAAGCGGGCTGTAACGCCTGGCACCCACCTAGCCTGAATTTGTCAATTCAAGTTGAAATTTAACAATTTACTCTTAGGGTTTTATCAAATTAATCATTTATTTTTGATAAAAACTGATAGCCATCAAATTCTTCTGGAAAGCGCCATGAATATCCGCTCCTGGACCGTCAAAACCAAGCTCTATGCGGCCTTCACCGCCCTGGCCCTGCTGGCCACGCTGATTTCCGCATCGGCACTGCAGGCGCTCAACGAAGCGAACCGCAACCTGACCCAGTACGTGGAAGGCGTCAACGCCCGGGCGCAATTGGCCGACCAGGTGCGCTCGGCCGTGGACCGGCGGGCCGTCGCGGCGCGCAACCTGGTGCTGGTCACCACGCCCGCCGATGTGCAGCTGGAAACCGCAGCGGTCAACGCCGCCCATGCCGATGTCAAGGCCCGGCTGGACCAGCTCAAGGCCCTGGTGGCCGCCCCGGGGGTGGGCGAGGACGCCCGCGCCCTGGTCGCCCGCATCGACCAGGTCGAGCAGCGCTACGGCCCGGTGGCCATGGACATCGTCTCGCTGGCGCTGCGCCAGGAAAAGGAGGCCGCCATCGCCAAGATGAACAGCGAATGCCGGCCCCTGCTGGCCCAGCTGATCGCCGCCTCCCGGGAGTACAGCGAGCTGACGCGCCAGCGCGCCAAGGACATGATTGCGCACGCCACCCAGTCCTATGTGGAGCACCGCAACATGCTGATCGGCGTGAGCACCGTGGCCTTCGTGCTGGCGCTGCTCATGGGCCGGCTGATCGCACGCGGCCTGACACGCGCGCTGGGGGCCGAGCCTGCCCAGCTCGGTGAAGTCGCCCGCCAGATCGCCGATGGCAACCTCGACCCCGCACTGGTGCGCAGCGAAGCGCCCGCAGGCAGCGTGCAGGCCTCGCTCAACGCCATGCACCAGAGCCTGGCCAGCGTGGTCAGCGATGTGCGCGACAACGCCGACAGCGTGGCCATGGCCAGCGAGGAAATCGCCAAGGGCAACGCCGACCTGAGCCGGCGCACCGAGCAGCAGGCCAGCGCCCTGCAGCAAACGGCGGCCTCCATGGACGAGTTGTCTTCCACCGTGCAGCAGAACGCGGACAACGCACGCCAGGTCAACCAGCTCGCGCGCGGCGCCAGCCAGGTGGCGGTCAAGGGCGGCGCCGTGGTGCAGGAGGTCGTGGGCGCCATGCAGGACATCCATGCCAGCTCGCGCCAGATCGGCGACATCGTGGGCGTGATCGACTCCATCGCCTTCCAGACCAACATCCTGGCCCTGAACGCCGCCGTCGAGGCCGCGCGTGCCGGCGAACAGGGCAAGGGCTTTGCCGTGGTCGCCGCCGAAGTGCGCACCCTGGCCCAGCGCAGCGCGCAGGCCGCCCGCGAGATCAAGCAGCTCATCAGCGACAGCGCCACGCGCGTCAGCCAGGGCGCGGAGCTGGCCGACCAGGCCGGCACCACCATGGCCGAGGTGCTGCAATCCATACAGCGCGTGACCGACCTCATGGGCGAGATCAGCAACGCCAGCGACGAGCAAAGCACCGGCGTGGCCCAGGTCGGGCAGGCCCTGAGCCAGATGGACCAGGTCACGCAGCAAAACGCCGCCCTGGTGGAGGAAAGCGCGGCGGCGGCCTCCAGCCTCAAGTCCCAGGCCCAGCGCCTGGTGCAGGCCGTGGCCATCTTCCGCCTGGGTCATCAGGGCAATGTGCCCCAGCAGCCGGGTTTTCAGGCGCCGCCGCCGGCGTCCGTGCCCATGCGCGCGGCCACGGCATCTGCGCTGGCGCCGGCCAAGCCTGCACGTGCACCTGCTTCTGCTCCTGCCCCCGTGCGGACGGCAGCTGCTGCTCGCACCTCGCCCCCTGCACGCATCGCTGCGGCCAGCCCGCCTGCCGAATCGCAGGACTGGACCAGCTTCTGAGGCCGGGAATCCGCACGCATGCGCCGCTATCGCTCCTGCACCGCGCCCCTGGACAAGGCTGCGCAGGTGCGCGAACTGGAAGAGTTCTTCCGCGGGCAAAACCCCATCGACCTCGCTGCGGCCGACTGGCACACGCGCATGGAGCAAGGCCTGACCGCCGAGGAAGAAGCCGAATTCACTGAATGGCTGGCGGCCAGCACGGCGCACGAGGCCGCCTTGCGCCACCTGGGCCAGAGCCTGGCGGCAGCGCGGTCCATTCCCCCCGAACAGGTGGCACGCCTGCGCGCGGAGCAGGCACGCCGGCGCTCGCAGTCGGCGCCTCACGCACACCCGGAACCGGCCCCGCAGCGCCCGTCCTCCGAAGAGCGCCAAGGCTGGAGCTGGTCTCGCCTGCTGCCGCGCCCTGCCCTGGCAGCCCTGTGCTGCTCGGTGGCCCTTGCCCTGGCCGTGGGCGTGGGTTGGCACCAGTGGCAGCAGCAACCCACCTTCACCAGCAGCCACCTGACCCCACGCGGCCAGGCCAAGACCATCACCTTGCCGGATGGCACCGCACTGTCCCTGGATTCCGATACCCAGGCGCAGGTAACTCTGTACCGCGACCGGCGCGAGGTGCGCATCACGCAAGGGCAGATCCTGTTTGCCGTGGCGCCCGACAGCGCCAGGCCCTTTCACGTGCTGGCCGGCCCGGCGCGCGTCACCGTGGGCGGCACGCGGTTTTCCGTGCGCTATCGCGCCACGGGCATGGAGGCGGGCAGCGCCCAGGTGGCCGTGCAGGAAGGCCATGTGCGCGTGGCCGGTGCGCAAGGCACTGCAGCCGCTGGCGCCGCGCCCGCCGCCCTGGTCGCAGGCCAGGCCCTGAGCGTGTCGCCTGCAGGCGTGCTCGGTCCGGTGGCGGCTGTGGCGCCCGGCAGCATTGCGCTGTGGCGCAAGGGACTGATCCGCTTCGAGAACACGCCCCTGGCCGACGCCCTGGTGGAACTGGAGCGCTACGGGCCGACCGGCCTGGTGGTGCACGACCCGGCCGTGGCGGCCCTGCGTATTGGCGGCACCTACCAGGCCAGCCGCCCCGCCGAGTTCGCACGCATGATGGCCCAGATCCTGCCCGTCACTCTGGTGGCCGGGCCCGATGGCCAGACCGAGATTGCCGCTGCGCCTTGAGCACGGAGGCGGGGCGCCGGGGCCGCGCGGCGGTCTATCGAAACAGCTCGATCGTCAGCTTCCCCGCAGCCGGCGCCGGTGTTCGATCACCGTGCCCAGCAGAACCAGTCGGTTCCTGTCGCTGCGCAGCACGGCATGGTCTTCGTTGAGCGGTACCAGATCAAAGACCTCGGTGCCGTCCTCTCCCACACCGCGCACGCGGTACTTTCTGAGCAGCACCTGCCGCTTGCCATTCCTGGCCAGCACATGGTCGCCGGGCCGGGGGCTGGCCTGCGGATCGATCAGCACACGGTCGCCCTCGCGCAATTCGGGCGACATGGCATCGCCCTCCAGCGCAAGAAAAAACGCACCGGGCGATGCGTTGTCCTTGCCGAATTCGATGTCCAGGGTTTCAGCGGAATCAGGGAATGCGCCGTCATCTGCCAGGGCTGCAGCCTGGGCATGCGAGAGAACGGGATATTGGCGCAATCCTTTGGGAAACTCGGGCAGATTGGTGCCGGGCGTGTCCCCATCTGGAAGCAAGGGCGGCAAATCGGAAACCATCTTCACCAGCCTGGGACTGATTTCGAAAAGCGAAACCTTCAAGCCCTTGGCATATGCAATGCCCGCCTCCAGGCTGATGGGCCGGTTGCCGCTTTGGTGCTGGGAGACCATGGAGGAGCCGCCAGGAATGCCGGCCTTCTCTGCGAACTCGGCCTTGCTTTTCACAGTAGAGAGCAGGCGCTTGAGGTTCGCCGCCTCTTGCTCGGTGGTCCAAACTTTCATGTAGCGATGCTAATAATCGAAACCATTAGCAATGCTTTTCATTTTTTGATAGCTATGCTAAATTTTTCCCATGAAAAATGCAGCCAGCAAAACCCTGTTCCACCGTTTCATCCCCGGCCTGCGCTTCCACTCGTTCTGGTACTACCAGGCACGCGGCTCCACAGGCAGGGTGCGCTGGGCGCGGCTGCCCATGGTGTCAGACGCCTGTGCACAGGCCGATCCCCATGGCGCATGGTGGTGTGCGCAGCGGTGCGCCGCCGTTTTGGCGCAGCGGCCATGGCGGTCCATGCAACTGCCGCCCGGCCTGCCTGCGCAGCCGGATGCCCGCCAGATGGCGCATGTCCTGCAGCAATGGCTGCCGGGCTGGAGCGCTGCGCCGGCCAGCGTGCAGGTCTGTGCCCACACGCTTGAGAACGGCGGCAGCGCGCTGCTGCAGTTGCATGTCCGGGCCAGGAGCGCGCCCAGCATTCTTTGGGCATGGGTGGTTGGGGTGGAGGTCCAGGCGCGCCAATCCCTTCAGGGGCTGGCGCCTGCGCCAGGCAGCCTGCAAGCCGGGCACCTGTCCCCGCGAGCCCTGCTGATCGTTCCCTTCGGCCAGGACATGCCCTGGGCCACCGGCCATACCGCCCGGGTTCGCCTGCATGCACGGGGACCTCAACTGCGCGGGCCGCATGAAGTGGTTGCGCAGGACGGCTGCCGGTTCCAGGACAGCGGGCTGGACGCCGTGGTTCTGGAGCCGGAGCCACGGCACGGTGCCGTCCCACCCATGTAAAGCGCCCCCGCACCCGCGCCAATGAGAATCAATCTCAGTACAATCGCCGCTGTTTTCAGCCAGCCCAGGCCCGGCAGCCGCTCCGGACCGCTGGCAAGCTGCCGCGCGCCGTGCCCCTGCCCTCCCCGACCACCGCCTGCCTGACCGCCGCCCGCGCCCTGCCTCGGGTGGCCGCGCCATGGCTGCCTGATGCGGGGCGGCGGCCGTGAAACGGGACCCCTTCGCCACGCAGGGCGGCATGGCACCACCCTCCGCACTGGCCGCGCTGTATGCGCGCTGGCGCCAGCCGCTGGTGCGGCTGCTGCAGGGGCGCCTGGGCAGCCGCGCGCAGGCCGAGGACACGGCCCAGCAGGTGTTCACTCAGATGGCGGCCTCGGGCCGCCTGCCCGAAGAGGGCAAGGAGCAGGCCTACCTGAGCCGCGCCGCCAGCAATCTCGCCGTGGACCAGTGGCGCCGGCAGGGCGGGGCCCAGGCCCTGGCCACGGTGTCGGCCGACAACTGCGGTGATGAACTGCAGGGCCTGGCGGCCGATGACAGCCATGACCCCGTGCGCCAGGCCCAGAACCGCCAGTACCTGGCCCGCCTGGACGATGCGCTGGGCGAGCTGCCCGAGCGCCAGCGCGAGGCCTTCACGCTGCACATCATGGAAGGATTCACGCAGGAGGAAGTGGCGCAGCGCATGGACATCTCGCTGCGCATGGTGTCCCGGCATGTGAGCCGCGCCTATGCCTACTGCGAGCTGCGCCTGCAATACGGCAGCATGGAGCAGATGCAGCGCCTGCGCGCCGACGCAGCGCCACCTTCCGAACACACCCCAGGACGCGGCCCCACGCCATGAACAAGACACCGCCCCCAGGAATGGCGCCAGACACGCTGGTGGACCTGCACGAAGCCGCCGCCCAGTGGTTCACGCGCCGCCAGACGGCGGGCTGGACGGGCGCGGACGAGCGCGCGCTGGACGCCTGGCTGCAGGCGGACCCCTTTCACCGCGAGATCTTCGACAGCATGGGCCGCACGCGCCAGCTGTTCGGCCAGCTGCAGCAGGAGCGCGTGCAGGCACAGGCACAAAAGCAGGTAAAGGCACAGCGCCCGCCGGCCCATGAGCCTGCGCGTCGGCGCACAGCGCCGTCTGCCATGCAGACCTGGCCTGGCCGCTGGCGGGCCGCCTTCGCCACGGCAGGCGTTGCCCTGTGCTGCGCCCTGCTGGTGGGCGGCTGGCATGCCTGGGACAACACGGCGCGCTACACGCTGCAGATGGCGACCGGGCCGGGCGAAACGCGCGAGGTGGACCTGCCCGACGGCAGCCATGTGGCCGTGAATTTCAGCAGCACGCTGCAGGTGCGCTACTACCCGCGCCGCCGCGAGGTGGTGCTGGACAGCGGCGAGGCCTTCTTCGAGGTGGCGCCGGATGCATCGCGGCCCTTCACCGTGGACTCGGGCCGCAGCCGCGTGAAGGTGGTGGGCACGGCCTTCAACGTGCGGGCTGCGCCGCCGCGCCTGGTGGTGAAGGTGCTGCGCGGCAAGGTCGAGGTGCGCGCCGACCGCGATGCCGCAGACGGGCCGGTGATGCTGCTGGGCCCGGCAAGCGGCGTGTCCATCGACCCCGTGACGGGCGGCCATGACACGGTGGCCGCGCCTGCGGACACGGTGGGCGACTGGCGCACCGGGCAACTGCGGTTCAGGCGCACGCCGCTGAACGAGGTGGCCCGGGAGCTGTCGCGCTACCTGGGCCAGCCCGTGGTACTGGCTTCCGAGGAGCTGGGCAGCCTGCCGGTCTCGGCTTTTTTCTCCACGGCCTCGCCCGAGCCCTTCATCGAGCTGCTGCCGGACCTGATTCCCGTGCGCGTGCGAAGGCAGGCCTCGGGCGGATGGCTGATTGCCAGGCGCTGAGCCGACCGGCGAAACCACTCTATTTACAAATTGTTTCAAACAACCACGGCAACACAGGTTCGTGGTCTTCGCCAAAACCTCGTCTTGAACAGATAGGGACCGGATTTTTCCGGCACTCCCTCGGCTGCCAGCCAGCAGGGCCGAAGCAGGACTTCGCCCCCCAGCCAACGGCCGCAAACGCGGTGCGCCGCGCGCGCAGACCGGCGGGCTGGGCCTGGTGGCCGGGCCGGCATGGACTGGTGGGTATGCCGGGCAAGGGCCTGGGCCTGGGCCTGCGCGCACGGTGCGATGGGGCGCATGGGCGCCGTGCAGACATGACGCAGGATTCAAACGTGAAGCGGGCAAGACAACTGAGAGGGGCCCTGGGGGGCCAGGGACTGACGGCGCAGACGCGCCACGACCAAGCGGGAGCACAGATGTGCACGGCACGCCAGGGCGCCATGGCGCTGCTGGTGGCCGGCGCGGTGGCAGCGATGGCGCTGCCTGTTCCATCGCAAGCGCAGGTACCGGCACAGGAGGCGCGTGCGCAGCAGTTGCCGTTCGACATTGCGGCCCAGCCGCTGGCCACGGCGCTGGGTGCGTTCGGCAAGCAGTCCGGGCAGCAGGTGCTGTTCGACGAGGCCGATCTGGCCGGGCGCAGCGCCCAGGCCGTCAAGGGCCGGTTCACGCCACGCCAGGCGCTGGAGCAGCTGCTGGGCGGCTCGGGCATGGCCGTGGCCACGGAGCGCAGCGGCGGCTTCACGCTCAAGCCCGCACCCCGGCCCGCGGCCGGCGCGCTGACGCTGGGCGAGGTCCACGTGACCGCGCAGGCCCTGCGCAGCACGGCCACCGAAGGCACGGGCGCCTATGCGGCGCGGGCCGTGAGCATCGGCAAGAGCGAGCAGGCGCTCAAGGACACGCCCCAATCCGTCAGCGTGGTCACCGACCAGTTGATGAGGGAGCAGAACATCACCTCGGTCTACGAGGCCCTGGCCAGCACCACGGGCATCACGCTGCTGCAAAGCCCGCAGGGCGGCAAGTACATCTATTCGCGCGGCCTGGACGTGACGGGCATGCAGTACGACGGCATTCCCGTGGAGCGCCTGTACGGCCGCGCCAGCAACTACGCAGGCAGCTCGGTCATCTATGACCGCGTGGAAGTGCTGCGCGGCGCCACGGGCCTGGTGCAGGGCGGCGGCGACCCCAGCGGCGCCGTCAACCTGGTGCGCAAGCGCCCCCTGACCGAGCCAGGCGTCAGCGTCATGGCCAAGGCCGGCTCCTGGGACCGCTATGGCGCGCAGATCGATGCCAGCGGCTCCCTCAACCAGGACGGCACGCTGCGCGGCCGCGCCGTGCTGGACCGACAGGACGAGCACTCCTTCATCGACTACGTGAACAGCAAGAACACCACGCTGTACGGCACGCTGGACTACCGGCTGTCGGCCGACACGCAGGTCAGCGTGGGCGCCAGCATCGAGAGCATGAAGGGCCGGCCCTTCATCTCGGGCCTGCCGCGCTACTCCACGGGCGCCGACATCGGCCTGCCGCGCTCCACCTTCCTGGGCGCCGACTGGAACCGCCAGGACAACAGCAACAAGGCCTTGTACGCAGACCTGTCTCACCAGTTCAACGACCGCTGGCGCGCCAAGGTCTCGGCCATCCACGTGCGCGAGGAGCTGGACATGAAGTACGCGGCCTCGCTGCGCGCGGTCAATCCCTCCACCATGCTGGGGGGCAACATCGCGGCCATGACCCAGGCGCGCATGAACGCCTCCGGCCTGGATGCCCACGTGACCGGCGACATCGATGCCTTCGGCCGCCAGCACGAGCTGGTGCTGGGCGCCACCTACAGCCGCTCGCACGCCAACCCCACCTACAACGCATTGACGGCGGCCAACCCCATCGATGTGACGGCGCCCAACGCCCACATTCCCGAGCCCAGCGATGCCGCCCTGGCAGCCGTGTTCAACGAACAACGCAGGGCCATGGTGCAGCAGGCCGGCGTCTACGGCGCGCTGCGCCTGCAAGTCAGCGATCCGCTCAAGCTGGTGGTGGGCGGACGGCTGAGCAACTACAAGAGCGACTGGGACACCTACCTGCGCAGCGCCGGCGTGCCCAGCTTCAACAGCACCCATCAGGGCAATACCCGGTTCATGCCGTTCGCGGGCGCCATCTACGCCATCAATCCGCAGTGGAACGCCTATGCCAGCTACGCCAGCATCTTCAAGCCCCAGACGCTGCTGAACGCGGCCGGCGAGAACCTCAAGCCCATCATGGGCGACACCTACGAGGTCGGCATCAAGGGCGAGCTGATGGACGGCAGGCTGAACACGTCGCTTGCGCTGTACCGCGTGAACCAGAACCACCGCGCCCAGGAGGACCTGAGCACCAGCCCCACCTGCCGCGACGGCTACTACTGCTACACCGACACCGGCAAGGTCACCAGCCAGGGGCTGGATGCCGAGGTCAGCGGCGAGCTGGCGCGCGGCTGGAAGCTGTTCACGGGCTACACCTACAACAGCAACAAGTACGCCCAGGACCTGAACAACCAGGGCAAGAGCTTCAACACCTACACGCCGCGCCACCTGCTGCGCGCCTGGACCACCTACCAGCTGCCCGGTGAGTGGAATGCCTTCACCATAGGTGGCGGCGTCAATGCCCAAAGCTCCAACTACCGCCAGGTCGGCGCCGTGGCCGTGCATGTGCCCGGCCGCGCGGTCTGGAGCAGCTATGTGCGCTATCGCATCAATCGCCAGTGGGAAGCGTCGCTGAACTTCAACAACATGTTCGACAAGACCTACTACGTCTCCGTGGGCAATCTGCTCAACAGCAGTCACTACGGCGATCCGCGCAATGTGATGCTGACGCTGCGTGGCTCATTCTGACGGTCGGCCAGGGGGATGCGGCGGGCAGGACGTGCGGGCAATAGACTAGCCACCCTGCGAAACCCGCTGCCCCCTATTCAACCGTTTCAAGGAGTTCCCATGCATCTTCAACGCACCGTCCTTTTTGCAGGCATGGCTGCCAGCCTCTTTCTGGCGGCGGGATGGGCCACGGCCGCAGAAGGCCCTGCCACGGCCCAGGCGCCACAGGCCAAGGTCCAGGCCCAGGTCCAGGCCGCCAAGCCGGCGGGCGACACCGTGCAAGCGCAGCTGGAGACCTCCACCTGGGTGCCCGACGGCAAGGCCGATGCGCCGCGCGTGATCTATACCTTCACCGACCCCAACTGCAAGTACTGCCACAAGTTCTGGGAGGCCGCGCGTCCCTGGGTGGACGCAGGCAAGGTGCAGCTGCGCCACATCCTGGTGGGCGTGATCCGGGACGACAGCCCGGCCAAGGCCGCCGCCATCCTGCAGGCCCCGGACCGCGCGGCCGCACTGATGGAGCACGAGAAGAAGTCCGCCCAGGGCGGCATAGCGCCCGCCTTCAGCGTCAGCCCCGACGTGCGCAAGACGCTGGAGGCCCACCGCAAGCTGATGATGTCCCTGGGGTTCCGTGGCACGCCGGGCATCGTGGTGATCGACAGCCAGGGCGGCACCAAGAGCTATGGCGGCATGCCCCGCGATGCCGCCCTGCCCGAGGTGTTCGGCGCGCTGTGAACGCGCTGCCGTGAACGGGACGCCAGGTGGTGCCCGCACCTCGGCAGCCACGAGTAGCATGGCCGGCAGGATCACCACTGCGGAGAACGCCACCATGCTCAAGCTCTACGGTTTTTCCAGGGTCAATGCCGGCGCGCGCGGCCGCACGCGCGATCTGCGCGTGCTGTGGGCACTCGAAGAGATGCAGCTGCCCTTCGAGATCGCGGGCATGGACCATCCCGCGCACGACCTGAACACCGAGGCCTACCGCCGGCTCAGCCCCTTCGAGCAGATTCCGGCGCTGGACGATGACGGGCAGGTGATTTCGGAGTCGGCCGCCATCGTGCTGCATCTGGCCAGGAAATGCGGCCGGCTGATGCCCTCCGATGCAACCGGCGAGGCCCAGGTGCTGCGCTGGTGCTTTGCAGCCATGAACACGGTGGAGCCGCCGCTGCTCAGCCTGATGGTGCTGGACTGGACGGCCGATGGCAGCTGCGGCAAGCACCGCGAATTCCTGGTGGGCTGGGCGCATCGCATGCTGGGCAACCTGGAGCGCTGGCTGGACGGGCGCCGCTTCATTGCCACCGACGAATTCACGGTGGCCGACATCCTGATGGCGCATGTGCTCGCCTGCATCCCGGACCGCACGCTGACCGCGCCCTGCCCCGCCGTGGTGGCCTACCGCGACAGATGCCTGGCCCGGCCCGCCTGGCAGCGGACCCTGGCGGCCTACAACGCGCGGGTGGAGGCGGCGTAGCCGGGGCTCAGGGCTGCTCGGTGCTCAGGGCTGCTGGAAGGCCGCCACAGGCTGGGACTGCGGTGGTGGTGGCGGCGCAGTCCAGCTGCCGCCGAGCACGCGGAACAGCTGGGCCAGCGCCAACTGCCGCTGGGTCACGGTATCGATGTAGGCGCTTTCATTGGCGAAGGCGTTGCGCTGTGCGTCCAGGTAGCGCAGATGGTCGTCCACCCCCGCTTGGTAACGGGCCTGCGCCAGCCGCAGGCTTTCGCGGCTGCTGTCGCGCAGCGCCAGGCGCGCGGCTTCCTCGCGGCGCAGCGTGTCGGTGGCGGCCAGGGCATCGGCCACTTCGCGGAAGGCGGTCTGGATGGCCTGCTCGTAGGCGGCCACGGCCATGTCCTTGCGCAGCACGGCCAGGTCGAGGTTGGCGCGGTTGCGCCCCCCGTCGAAGAGGGGCAGCGTGACCTGGGGAGTGAACGACCAGGCGCGCTGGCCCGGGCGGAACAGGTCGGACAGATCGGCGCTGGACGATCCCAGGAAGCCGGTGAGCGAGATGCGCGGGAAGAAGGCCGCGCGCGCCGCACCAATGTCCGCGCTGCGCGCGCGCAGCCGGTGCTCGGCCGCCTGGATGTCGGGGCGGTGGATGAGCAGTTCGGAAGGCGTGCCGGCCGACAGGTCCTGCAGCAGCATGGGTACATCGGATGGCTGGGACGGTTGGGACGACTCTGCGGACAGGTACGGCCCCAGATCCTCCACGCCCGTCAGCAGCAGCAGGGCGTTGCCGGCCTGGCGCAGCTCGCGTTCGCTGCGCTCCACGTCGGCGCGGGCCTGGGCGGCCAGGCCCAGGGCGTCCTGGTGATCCAGGGCGGTGGCCGTGCCCGCCTGGCGCCGCTGCGCAGTCAGGCGCAGCGAGGATTCACGGCTTTGCAGCGTGCGCTGCGCCAGTTGCAGCCGGCGCAGGGCCCCGTCGCGGGACAGGTAGGCCTGCACCACTTCGGCACCCAGGCTGATGCGGGCGGCGCGCGCGGCCTCTTCGGTGGCCAGGTACTCGCCCAGGGCGGCTTCGGACAGGTTGCGCACGCGGCCGAACAGGTCCAGCTCGAAGGCGGCCAGCCCCAGGCCGGCCTGCCAGCTGCCCTGCACCTGCGGCTGGCCCGTGGCATTCATGTCGCCCGGCAGGCGCTGGCGCGTGCCGCCGCCCTGCAGGCCCACGCCCGGCAGGCGGTCGGCGCGCTGCACCTGGTACAGGGCGCGTGCCGCCTCCACGTTGAGCAGGGTCTGGCGCAGGTCGCGGTTGTGGGCCTGGGCCAGGTCCACCAGCTGGCGCAGCTGGCGGTCGGCGATGAAGCTGTTCCAGTCCAGCGTGGCCGCCGACGAGGACAGCACGGGCGCGGCATCCTGTTGCGGCCACTGCGTGGGAATGGGCGCCTGCGGACGCTCGTGGACCGGGGCGAGGGAGCAGCCCGCCAGCACCAGGCTGGCGGCCAGCGCACACAGGGCGCGTGGGAAGAAGTGCATGGGCATGGTGCTTACTCCGTGGAGGTTGCCGGGGCCTGCAGGGCAGGCGGGGTGCCGGCCGGCGCCTTGCGCCGGAACAGGGACAGCACCCAGACGAAGAAGACGGGAACGAAGACCACCCCCAGCAGCGTGGCCGACAGCATGCCGCCGATCACGCCGAAGCCGATGGCGGCCTGGCTGGAGGCGCCCGCGCCCGAGGCCAGCGCCAGCGGCACCACGCCCAGGATGAAGGCCAGCGAGGTCATGACGATGGGCCGAAAGCGCAGCCGCGCCGCCTGCAGCGCGGCCTGCGCCAGGCTGTGCCCCTGCGCATGCAGGTCCCTGGCGAACTCCACGATCAGGATGGCGTTCTTGGCCGCCAGGCCGATGATGGTGATCAGGCCCACCTTGAAGTACACGTCGTTGGACAGGCCCACGGCCGAGGTGGCCAGCACCGATCCCAGCGCGCCGATGGGCACGATCAGCATCACGGCGGCGGGAATGCTCCAGCTCTCGTACAAGGCCACCAGCAGCAGGAACACCACCACGATGGCCAGCGCGAACAGCTTGGGCGCCTGGGCACCGGCGGCTTTCTCCTGGAAGGACAGGGCCGTCCACTCGTAGCCGATGCCGCGCGGCATCTCGGCCATGATGCGTTCCAGCTCGGCCATGGCCTCGCCCGTGGTGTGGCCGGGCCTGGCATCGCCCGAGATGCGGAAGGCCGGATAGCCGTTGTAGCGCGAGATCTGCACCGGCCCGCTTTCCCAGCGCACCGAGGCAAAGGCCGACAGCGGCACCTGCTGCCCGCCGGCGTTGGGCACGTGCAGGCGCAGGATGTCCTCGGGCCGCGCGCGGGCCTGGGCATCGGCCTGCACCACCACGCGCTGCAGGCGGCCCGCGTTGGGGAACTCGTTGATCACGGCCGAGCCGTAGGCCGTGGACAGGGCCGTGTTGATGGCGCTGAAATCCACGCCCTGGGCCTGCGCCTTGCGCCGGTCGATGTCCAGCCGCAGCTGGGGCGCATCCTCCAGGTTTTCCATCATGGCGTAGGCAATGATGGGCGAGGCATTGGCCTTGGCCAGCAGCTGGTCGCGCGCGGCGATCAGCGCCTCGCGGCCCAGGTTGGCGCGGTCCTGCAGGCGCAGCGCAAAGCCGCCGGAGTTGCCCAGGCCGTCGATGGGCGGCGGGTCCACGGCCATGACGGTGCCGTCGGACAGGCGGGCAAAGCGCTGGTTGAAGGCCTGCACCTCGTCCCACGACGCCTGCCCGGCGCCGCGCACCGACCAGTCCTTGAGCGTGACGAAGGCCAGGGCCGCGTTCTGCCCCATGCCCGAGAAGCTGTAGCCCATCAGGAACTCGGCCTGGGCCGTGGCGGGGCGGCCCTGGATGTAGTCCTCCATGTCCTTGACCATGGCCTTGGTGCGCTCCATGGTGGCGCCCGGCGGCAGCTGCACGCCGACGATGTAGTAGCCCATGTCCTCGTAGGGCACGAAGGATTCGGGCATGCGCGTGTACGCCACGCCCAGCCCGGCCACGATGGCGGCATACACCAGCATGCAGCGCCCGGCGCGGCGCACCAGCCGCTGGTTGAGCAGGTCAAAGCGCTCGGTCAGCGCCGCGAAGCGGCGGTTGAACCAGCCGAAGAAGCCCTTGCGCTCGGCGTGGTGACCCTTGGCAATGGGCTTGAGCAGCGTGGCGCACAGCGCCGGCGTGAAGGTCAGCGCCAGCAGGCCCGAGAACAGGATGGACACGGCCAGCGACAGCGAGAACTGCCGGTAGATCACGCCCACCGAGCCGCTCATGAAGGCCAGCGGCAGGAACACCGCCACCAGTACCAGGGTGATGCCGACGATGGCGCCCGAGACCTGCTGCATGGCCTTGACCGTGGCGGCCAGCGGCGACAGCCCCTCCTCGGCCATGAGGCGCTCCACGTTCTCCACCACCACGATGGCGTCGTCCACCAGGATGCCGATGGCCAGCACCATGCCGAACATGGTCATCATGTTCACCGAAAAGCCCAGCACATACATCACGCCCAGGGTGCCGGCCAGGCACACGGGCACGACGATGGTGGGAATCAGCGTGTAGCGCAGGTTCTGCAGGAACAGCCACATCACCAGGAACACCAGCGCCACGGCCTCCACCAGGGTCTGGATGACCTTGCCGATGGCCACTTCCACGAAGCGCGAGGTGTCATAGGGCACGGCGTACTGGATGCCGGCGGGGAAGTTCTGCGACAGCTCGGCCAAGCGCGCCTTGACGGCCTTGGCCGTCTGCATGGCGTTGGCCCCGGGCGCCAGCTGCACGGCGGCGGCCACGCCCTGGCGGCCGTCCTCGCGCGAGGGAAAGCTGTAGTCCAGCTGGCCGACCTCCAGCCGCGCCACATCAGCCAGGCGCACGGCCGAGCCATCGGCCCTGGCACGCAGCACGATCTGGCCGAACTCCTCGGGCGAGGCCAGCGTGCCCTTGACGGCAATGGTGGCGCTCAGCTCCTGGCCGGGCCCTGCGGGCGAGGCGCCAAAGCTGCCGGCCGGCACCTGCGCGTTCTGGGCGGCGATGGCCGCGTTCACGTCCGCCACCGACAGGCCGTAGCCCAGCAGCTTGCCCGGATCGACCCACACGCGCATGGCCACATCGGCCGCGAAGAACTGCACCTTGCCCACGCCGGGCACGCGGCGGATCTCGTTGTTGATGTTGCGCACGGCGTAGTCGGACAGGGCCACCTCGCTGTTGCTGCTGTTGCCGCTGCCGCCGCTGCCGTCCTTGTAGGTCAGCGAGTAGATCATCAGGAAGTTGGCGCTGGCCTGCTCGACCTGCAGGCCCATCTGCATCACGGACGCGGGCAGGCGCGCCTCGGCCTTTTTGATGCGGTTTTGCACCTCCACCTGGGCCAGCGCCGGCTCGGTGCCCGGGGCGAAGGTGGCCGTGATCTCGGCCATGCCCGTGGAGCCGCTGGAGGAGTCGAAGTACAGCAGCCCCTTGGTGCCGTTGAGCTCCTCCTCGATAACGCTGGTCACCGACTCCATCACCGTGGTGGCGGAGGCGCCCGGATAGTTGGCGGTGATCGAGATCTGCGGCGGCGCCACGTTGGGAAACTGGGAGACGGGCAGCGCCGGTATGGCCAGCAGCCCGGCGAGCATGATGAAGATGGCCACCACCCAGGCGAAGTTGGGGCGGTTGATGAAGAACTTGGACATGGTCTATTCCTTGGGCACGCGCCGGCTCAGTCGCTGGACGTGGCGGAGCTGCCGGAGGCGCTGAAGATGCCGGACAGCCCCGCCGTAGGGGAGGCTGCGGCATCGGAAAGGGCCGTGACCTGAACCCGCGCCCCGGGCTGCAGGCCCGCCATGCGACCCACCACCACGCGCTCGCCGCCCTTGAGGCCTGCGCTGATCTGCCACTGCGCGCCATGCATGGCCGCGGTCTGCACGGGGCGCATCTGCAGCGTGTCCTGGCCGTCCACCACCATCACGTGGGCCTGCCCGTCGGTGCTGCGCTGCACGGCCCGCTGCGGCACCAGGATGGCGGCAGGGTCCACGCCCTGGCCAACGGTCACGCGCACATACATGCCGGGCAGCAGCATGCCGTCGCGGTTGTCGAAGCGCCCGCGCAGCGCCATCTGGCCCGTGCCGCGGTCCACCGTCACATCCGAGAACAGCAGCCGCCCCGTGCGCTGCAGGCCCGTGCCGTCCACCTTCAGGGAGACCGGCGTGCCGTCCTTGCCCGCCGTCTGTGCCAGGCGGCCCTCGGCCAGGGCCGCGCGCAGGCGCTGGGCTTCGGCCACGGGCTGCTGGAAGTCGGCATAGACCGGGTCGAGCTGCTGGACCAGCGCCATGGGCGTGGCCTCGCCCTGGCCCACCAGGGCGCCCTCGGTGACCATCGCACGGCCGATGCGGCCCGCGATCGGCGCCCTGACCGTGGCGTATTCCAGGTTCAGGGCGGCCGCCTGCACCTCGGCCTGGGCGGACTGCCGCGCGGCCTGGGCCGCCTGCAGGCGGGCCTGCATGGCCTCGAAGTCCTGGCGGCTGACCGCCTCCTGGGCCACCAGCGGTGCGTTGCGGCCGACCACGGCACGCGCATCGAGCAGGGCCGCCTCGGCGCTGGCCAGCTGGCCCTGGGCGCGGGACAGCGCGGCGCGCAGGGGCGCCGGGTCGATCTGGAACAGCACCTGGCCGGCCCGGACATCGGCACCTTCCTCGAAATGGCGGCGCAGCACGATGCCGGCCACCCGCGCACGCACCTCGGCCACGCGCACGGGCTCGATACGGCCCGGCAGCTCGCTGGACAGGGCCAGCGGCGCGGGCTGCACGGTGACGGCCTGCACCACGGGCAGCGCGTCACCCGCTGCGGCCGGAGCCTCGTTGCGGCCGCAGCCCGTTGCAAGGGCGGCCAGGGCGGCCAGCACCAGGGCCGCCAGCGGCAGGCCACGTCGCTTGTTCAGACGCATGCTCATGTTCACAACCTGATTGAGTTCGATACGAAGGCCGCGATGGTACACATCAGAATCAAATGAGTCAACATCGATTCATTTGATGCTTTGAAACATCAACAGATAAAATCCATGCACTTTCCAAGGAGGCATGACAAGCGATGACGAGCACCAAGCAAGAGGACGAAGGCAAGCTGCTGGGCGCACTGGCACTGGCGCTGCTGGACGATCCCAAGGCCAATCTGCAGGAGCTGGCACGCGCCATCGGCATCAGCAAGGCCACGCTCTACCGCTTCTGCCCCACGCGCGACCAGCTCATCGACCGGCTCATCGGGCATGCGGCCGACACCCTGTCGCGCGCCATGCACGCGGCCGAGCTGGAGCGCCACGCGCCGCTGGAGGCGCTGCGCCGCCTCACCGCCCACTGCCAGGACCACCAGACGCTGCTGCTGTTCCTGATGTATTTCTGGCGCTCCGACATCTCGGTGGTCGGCCAGATAGAGAGCGAATGGGTGGCGGCCATGGATGCCTTTTTCCTGCGCGGCCAGCAGGCCGGCGTGTTCCGCATCGACATCACGGCAGCGGCCATGACCGAGCTGTGGCTTTCCATGGCCGTGGGCCTGCTGGATGCGGAGCGGCGTGGCCGAGTTGCGCGGGCCAGCGTGGCGGCCGTGATGGAGCAGTCCTTCCTGCACGGCGCCCTGCAGCCCGGCGCACCGGCCGCGTAGCACGCCGGGCGCCGATGGGGGAAACCGAGGTCATGAATGATGGTCATGACTGCATATGCGCTAGCATCAGCCATGCGTCTGATCGTTCTGGACACCAATGTGTTTGTCTCCGCCCTGCGCTCTGGCGGGGGCGCATCGCGCGAAGTGCTGCGCCGCGTACTCCAAGGGCAGGCCATGCCTTTGTTTGGCAATGCCCTGTGGAAGGAGTACGAAGACCTGCTTGGCCGCGACGTCTGGACTGACGCCACGACGGCCGACGAACGCCGGCAGGTGCTGGCCGCACTGGCGCATGCCGGACGCTGGGTCAACGTTTACTACGGTTGGCGCCCCAATCTGCCAGACGAGGGAGACAACCACCTGATCGAGCTGGCCGTGGCGGGCAATGCCGAAGTCATCGTGACCCACAATGTGCGCGACCTGAGCCGCGGGGAACTGGCCTGGCCGCAGTTGCGCATTCTGACGCCCGCCCAATACCTGGATCTGGAGGAACAGCCATGAGCACCCTGACCATCCGTTTGCCCGACGACACGGCGCAGCGCCTGAAATCGCTGGCCCGCAACCGGGGACTGAGCATCAACAAGCTGGTCGAAGAGTTGAGCACGCAGGCCATCACGGCGTTTGACATGGAAACGCGCTTTCGCACGCTGGCTGCCAGTGGCGATGCCAAGCAGGCACTGGACATACTGGCACGCCTGGACAGCCAGGATCCGCGTTGAGGCCGAGGCTGCATGCTCGAACGCACCCACCTCGCCATCGTCCGTGAAGTCGAAAAACAGGGCTCGCTGACGGCGGCGGCCGGCGTGCTGTGCGTGACGCAGTCGGCGCTGAGCCACAGCATGAAGAAGCTGGAGCAGCAGCTGGGCACGGACATCTGGCTGCGCGAAGGCCGCAGCCTGCGCCTGACGCAGGCCGGCCAGTACCTGCTGGCCGTGGCCCAGCGCGTGCTGCCCCAGCTGGACCTGGCCGAGGAGCGGCTGCGCCAGTTCGCCCAGGGCGAGCGCGGCGCGCTGCGCATCGGCATGGAGTGCCATCCCTGCTACCAGTGGCTGCTCAAGATCGTCGCGCCCTATCTGGCGAGCTGGCCCGATGTGGATGTGGATGTGAAGCAGAAATTCCAGTTCGGCGGCATCGGCGCGCTGTTCGGCTACGAGATCGACCTGCTGGTCACGCCCGATCCGCTGTTCAAGACGGGCCTGGAATTCGTGCCCGTGTTCGACTACGAGCAGGTGCTGGTGGTCTCCAGCGCGCATGCGCTGGCAGGGGCCGATTTCGCGGAAGCCGCCCAACTCGCGCCCGAGGTGCTGATCACCTATCCCGTGCCCATGGACCGGCTGGACATCTACAACCAGTTCCTCATGCCGGCCGGCATCACGCCGCGCCGCCAGAAGGCCATAGAGACCACGGACATCATGATGCAGATGGTGGCCAGCGGCCGGGGCGTGGCGGCCCTGCCGCGCTGGCTGGTGCAGGAGTACGCGGGCAAGCTGGACGTGGTGCCCGTGCGCCTGGGCGCCAAGGGCATTGCCAAGCAGATCTTCCTGGGCGCGCGCGTGGCGGACCTGCAGACCGACTATCTGCAGGCCTTCATCGAGCTGGCGCGCCAGCCGCTGGCCGCCGGCACGCTCCCTGCTCAGGCTGCCTGAGCCTGCGCCAGGAAGTCCTGCGCAAAGCGCTGCAGCACGCCGCCGGCCTCGTACACCGATACCTCCTCGGCCGTGTCCAGCCGGCAGGTCACGGGCACGCGCAGCGCCTGGCCGCCTCTGCGTTCAATCACCAGAGTGAGTTGGGTGCCCGGCGTGCGCTCGCCTTCCACGCCATAGATCTCCGTACCGTCCAGCCCCAGGGTCTTGCGGTCGGTGCCCGGCACGAACTGCAGCGGCAGCACGCCCATCCCGATGAGGTTGG
>Ga0208516_100018_pt1 | contig 173407 bp, 159 predicted proteins | sample LakWasM117_HOW13_2_FD_183931 | JGI IMG/M metagenome (GOLD analysis project Ga0208516, IMG submission 183931) | Freshwater sediment methanotrophic microbial communities from Lake Washington under simulated oxygen tension - Sediment Metagenome... | ecosystem: Environmental > Aquatic > Freshwater...
GGTCGTACTGGGACAACGACAGCACCAACCTGTTTGCCGAACTCAAGCACAGCTTCGGCAATGGCTGGAAGGCGGACCTGTCGGCCAGCCGGCTGCGCCAGTCGCGCGACGTGGAGGTCGGCGTGGCCGCCCACGGCATGGTGGACCCGGTCAGCGGCCTGGGCATCAACATGCTGTCCAACAAGATTCCCACCGATGCCACCACGCAGGCCGTGAATGCGGCGCTGTCCGGGCCGTTGCAGCTGTTCGGGCGCGAGCACGAGCTGTCGTTCGGCGCCAGCTGGTCGCGCCAGCGCCGCCATGCACCCGGCTACACCAACGCCTACGGCCCCGTGGGCAACTACTTCGAGTGGGACGGCCAGGTGCCCCGGCCCGATTTCCAGCTGCGCGACCACCGCATGACGCGCATCGTGGAGAAGGGCGTCTTCGGCGCCGCGCGCCTGCGGCCCACGGACGATCTGTCGGTGATCCTGGGCGCGCGCGTGAGCTGGTACGACATGCTGGACGACACCACGGGCCTGGACGGCAGCTACGGCGTGAACAACGCGCTGCGCGTGGCGCACAAGACCGTGCCCTATGCAGGCGTGGTCTATGACCTGAACCGCCAGCTGTCGCTGTACGCCAGCCAGACCGATATCTTCAATCCGCAGACCTACTACAAGGACGCAGCCGGCAGCCCGCTGCCACCGCTTACGGGCCGCAGCCGCGAAGTGGGCGTGAAGGGCGAGTTCCTGGACGGCCGGCTCAACGCCTCGCTGGCGCTGTTCCACATCCAGCAGCGCAATGCCGCGCAGTACGTCAGCGCCAATCCGGAAACCGGGGAAGAGGTCTATGCGGCCATCGACGGCGTGACCAGCAAAGGCGTGGAGATGGAGGTGTCGGGCAGCATCACGCCGGCCTGGAATATCTACGGCGGCTACACCTACCGTACCTCGCGCGCGCCGGCCCAGCCCGATGTGATCCTCAGCGCCGTCAACACCAACCAGCCGCGCCACCTGTTCAAGCTCAGCACCAGCTACCGGCTGGGCTCGCAATGGACCGTGGGCGGGTCGCTGGCCTGGCAGAGCCTGACCTACTACCAGCAGTCCTCCGCCCCCTATGCACGCGCCGACCAGCGCGCCTATGCGCTGGTCGGCCTGATGGCGCGCTACGACGTGGACCGCCAGTGGTCGGTGACGCTGAACGTCAACAACCTGTTCGACAAGACCTATATGCCGGGCCTGGGCTCCTATGGCACGGGCGTGTATGGCGATCCACGCAATGTGCTGCTGACTGCGCGGTACAGGTTCTGATGCGGCTCCCGGACCGCTCTGTCGTCAGGCCTGCGACCACATCCGCAACAGGTTGTGGTACGTGCCGGACAGCGCGGAAAGCGCGGGGTCGCCCGGGTGGCGCACCGTCAACTGCTGGATCTGCTGGTCCAGGTCGAACAGGATGCGGCGCTTCTCGTCCGAGGCCACGAGGCTGTGCGTCCAGAAGAAGCTGGCGTAGCGCGTGCCGCGCGTGACGGGGTTGACGCGGTGCAGGCTGGTGCCGGGGTAGACGATGGCGTCGCCTGCGGCCAGCTTCACGCTCTGGTGGCCGAAGGTGTCCTCCACGATCAGCTCGCCGCCTTCGTACTCGTCGGGCTCGCTGAAGAACACGGTGGTGGAGACATCGCTGCGCACCTTGATGGCCGTGCCGGGGATGGTGAAGATGGCGTTGTCTATATGGTTGCCATAGGTGCCGCCGCCCTCGTAGCGGTTGAAGCGCGGCGGCAGCACCTTCAGCGGCAGGGTGGCCGACATGAACAGCGCGCTGGCCCCCAGCTTGTCGAGGATGAGGTTGCCTATCGCCTGGCCGGCCTGGCTGTCCAGCGGCAGCTGCAGGTTGGCCTTGACCTGGGCCGCCAGAGGGCCGGCCGTGGCGCGGCCGTCCTGCCACGGGGCCTGCTCCAGCGCCTGGCGGCACTGGCGCACTTCGTCGGGGCTGAGCAGGGCGGGTATGCGGAGCATCATGGCAGGCGGTCCTCAGGGGGGAATCAGCGAGTGTCCCGCAAAAAAGCCCCGCAGGCGGCGATGGCCTGCGGGGCTTTGCGGTGATCTGCGCAGCGTCAAGCCGCTGCGCGTTCGCCCGGGGCGATCAGCAGATCAGTACGTCCACTTGAGCGAGGCCACGGCCGAGCGGCCTGCGGCCATGGTCGCGTAGTGGGGCGAGCGGATGCCGCTGTAGTAGACCTTGTCGCCCAGGTTGTACAGGTTCAGCTGCACGGTCAGGTTGCGGTCGATCTGGTAGGCCACCATGGCGTCGTAGCGCGCATAGCCGCTGGCGCCCTTGGTGACGATGCCGCCATCCACGGTGGACAGGATGTAGCTCTGGTTCACGCTGCTCTGGGCGTAGATGCCCAGGCCCACGGTCAGCTTTGCCATGGGCTTGTAGCTGGTCCACAGGCTGAAGCTGTGCTTGGGCGTGTTGGGGAAGGGCTGGCCATTGGCCACGCTGCCCGCGCCTGCGTTCTTCTGCTCGCTGTCCATGTAGGTGTAGCCGCCGAAGACGCTCAGGCCCGGCAGCACGCTGCCCGTGAAGCCCAGCTCCACGCCGTTGACCACCTTGTTGCCGCCCATGTAGGTGACGCCGTTTTCGGTGATGCGCGCATTGGTCACGTCGTTGCGGAACAGCGCGGCGGTCAGCGCCAGGCGCTTTTCCATCAGGTCCCACTTGGTGCCCAGCTCCAGCGAGCGGGTCTTCTCGGGAGCGAGGTTGGCCAGCTGGTCGGTGGAGATGCCCAGGTCCTCGTTGCCGTTGCCCAGCATGGAGCCGCCGGGGCGCGAGGAGGTGCCGATGCTGGCGTAGATGCTGCCGTTGGTGGCCGGCTTGTAGACCAGGCCCAGCTGGTAGTTGAACAATGTGTCCGAACGGCTCAGGTCATAGGCCGGCGTGTTGCGGCCGGCGGGGCCGGAGGAGCTGATCTTGTAGTGGTCCATGCGCAGGCCGGCATTGAGCAACCACTGGTCGTTGAACTTCAGCGTGTCGAAGCCGTACAGCGCCACGGTGTCGATCTGGTTGTGGCTGGGGTCGCCCAGCGTCACGGGCAGGTTCCACAGCGGGCTGCTGTCGGGGTTGTTCAGCGAGGCGCACCACAGGCTGGCGGCCGTGCAGGTGGTGTTGGTGGTCTGCAGCGCGGCGGTGCGGGATTCAGCCTTTTCCTTGGACAGTTCCAGGCCGAACGAGTAGCTGTGGCCCACGCTGCCGGTCTGGGCCTTGCCCGTGAATTCCGAGAGGTTCTGCAGCGTCTTGATGTCGGCCACGCGTGCATTGCCGCGGCGGAACACATAGCCGTTGACGACATTGCCCTTGCTGTCGTCGGGCTGGGTCCACAGGTAGTCCTGTTCGGTCTTGCTGTAGCGCAGGCTGTTGCGGAACTTCTGGGTGTCGGTGAACTTGTGCTCCACGGTGGCCGTGAACAGGTCGCTCTTTTCCTTTTCGTAGTCGCGGCTGGTCAGGCCGTACCAGTTGTCGCGGTTGTTGCCGTAGGTGGGACGCACCACGCTGCCGCCGCGCAGGCCGGCCGCAGCCGTGCTGCTGTACAGGTAGGGCACGCCGCCATCGGGAATGTTGTCGGTCTGCAGGTGCTGCCAGGACAGCGAGACCTCGGTGGGCGTGCCCATGCCGAAGGTCACCGTGGGGGCAATGCCCCAGCGCTTGTTCTCGGGGCCGCTGCGGCCGGGAACGTCGGCGTCGTGCACCATGGCGTTCAGGCGCAGGCCCACGCCTTCGCCCAGCACGCGGTTGGCGTCGATGGTGGCGCGCCGGTAGCTGTCCGTGCCCAGGCCCACGTCGCCGCTGATGAAGTTCTCGTTCCTGGCCTTCTTGGTCACCAGGTTGATGGACCCACCAGCGCCGCCACGGCCTGCGTAGGCCGAATCGGCGCCCTTGATGACTTCCACGGCTTCCAGGTTGAACACCTCGCGCGTGCCGGCCGCAATGTCGCGCATGCCGTCCACGAAGGTGCTGGCCTGGGCATCCATGCCGCGGATGAAGGGCTGGTCACCCGAGGGGTTGCCGCCTTCGCCGTTGCCGAAGGTGATGCCGGGCGTGGACCGCAGGGCTTCCTGCAGGCTGGTCGCGCCGGTCTGCTTGATGATTTCCTCGTTGATGACCTGCACCGTCTTGGGCGTGTCCACCAGCGGGGCCGTGAACTTGGCCGAGGAGGCGTTGTCGGTCTTGACGGGCGCTTCGGTCGAAGACGTCACGTTCACGGTGCCCAGCGTGGTGCTGGTCTGCGCGAAGGCCGAGGTGCCCGCGAGGCACAGGGCAGCGGCAAGGGCCAGCTGCGTGACGTTCGCGGGGGGGAGGATTTGTTGGATTTTGCTCATGTTCACTCCGATGAAAGCCCGCGAATTGTTATTGCGAATCACTAGCGTTCGGTTTCTGTTTCGTAAAGTTGGCCGGTTTGTGCCGGGTGAAAGTCCTTCGCGTTGCCGCCATGCAACAAACGAAAACCGTGTTTCACCAAAGATTCAATGAAAAAAGCGGCTGTCGCCAGCCGCTTGAGTCTGCTGCGGGGCGCCTGCGGCGCCCGTCCCTGGCCTTATTCGTTGGCGGGGTTGGCCAGCAGGGCCTTGTAGATCACGGCGCCGATCAGCGCACCCACGATGGGGGCCACCCAGAACAGCCACAGTTGCGAGATCGCGATCTCGGGGCCGAACAGGGCCGGGCCCGTGCTGCGCGCGGGATTGACCGAGGTATTGGTCACGGGAATCGAGATCAGGTGGATCAGCGTCAGGCACAGGCCGATGGCCAGCCCGCCAAAGCCGGCTGCCGCGCGCTTGGCCGTGGCGCCCAGGATGACCAGGATGAAGAAGGCCGTCATCACCACCTCGGTGACCAGGGCTGCCGTCATGCCGTAGCCGCCCGGCGAATGCGCGCCGTAGCCGTTGGTGGCAAAGCCGCCGATGTCGGCACCGGCCTTGCCCGTGGCGATCACATAGAGGATGGCCGCGCCCGTGATGGCGCCCAGCACCTGCGAGACGATGTAGCCCGGCAGTTCGCTCCAGGCAAAGCGCCCGCCCATGGCCAGGCCCACGGAGACGGCCGGGTTGAAGTGCCCGCCCGAGATGGGCCCGAAGGCATAGGCGCCCGTGAGCACCGTCAGGCCGAAGGCCAGCGAGACGCCGACCAGGCCGATGCCCACCTGCGGGAAGGCGGCGGCCAGCACGGCCGCACCGCAGCCGCCCAGGGTCAGCCACAGGGTTCCGAGGAATTCGGCGGACCATTTTTGAACAGAGCTGTGCATGGAAAATCTCCTGAAGCAGGCCCGCCATTGCGCCCGGGCCCTGCGCGCACTGTCCGCCGCACAGCGGAAAGTGGCGCAGTTATAGCCCTGCGCCAGCCCCGCCGTGAGGGCGAAAAAGTGAACAATCGTCCAGAGCCTGCGCCGCCACAGGGGCGGCGGGGTCTTGATAATGCGCTCGCCGGCCCGAGATGAGGGCTGATTTTTTCCCTGTTGTGAACCCATAGGACATAGGACACTGTCTGCATGAGCAAGCAAACCCATTCTTTTCAGGCCGAAGTTGCACAACTGCTGCACCTGGTCACGCATTCGCTGTACTCCAACCCCGAGATCTTCCTGCGCGAGCTGGTCTCCAACGCCTCCGACGCCTGCGACAAGCTGCGCTTCGAGGCGCTGAACGATGCCTCCCTCTATGAGGACCAGCCCAACCTGGAAGTGCGCGTGTCCTTCGACGCCGCTGCCAAGACGCTGACCATTGCCGACACCGGCATCGGCATGAGCGAGCAGGAAGCCATCGACAACCTGGGCACCATCGCCAAGAGCGGCACCAAGGCCTTCATGGACAAGCTGTCGGGCGACCAGAAGTCGGACTCGCAGCTCATCGGCCAGTTCGGCGTGGGCTTTTACTCGGGCTACATCGTGGCCGACAAGATCACCGTGGAAACACGCCGCGCGGGCCTGCCGGCCTCCGAAGGCGTGCGCTGGACCAGCGGCGGCACGGGCGAGTTCGAGGTCGAGCAGATCGAGCGCCCCCAGCGCGGCACCAGCATCACGCTGCACCTGCGCCCCGAGGCCGAGGAGTTCCTCAACGCCTGGAAGATCAAGCAGGTCATCGGCAAGTACTCCGACCACATCAGCCTGCCCATCCTCATGGAAAAAGAGGAGTGGAAGGACGGCGAGAACGATCAGCCCGGCACCATGGAGAAGACGGGCGAGTGGGAGACCATCAACAAGGCCAGCGCGCTGTGGACGCGTCCCAAGAAGGACATCACGGCCGAGCAGTACCAGGACTTCTACAAGGCCATCAGCCACGACTTCGAGAACCCGCTGACCTGGAGCCACAACCGCGTCGAGGGCAACACCGAGTACACGCAGCTGCTGTTCATCCCGGCCAAGGCACCGTTCGACCTCTACAACCGCGACAAGAAGGCCGGCGTCAAGCTCTACGTCAAGCGCGTCTTCATCATGGATGACGCCGAGGCGCTGATGCCCGGCTACCTGCGCTTCGTCAAGGGCGTGATCGACTCGGCCGACCTGCCGCTGAACGTCAGCCGCGAGCTGCTGCAGGAAAGCCGCGACGTGCGTCTGATCCGCGACGGCTCGACCAAGCGCGTGCTGTCCATGCTGGAAGACCTGGCCAAGCACGATCGCCACGACGCTGCCGCTGACGCGGCGGCCGACGGCGTCACCGACGTGGTCAGCGAAGAGGACAAGGCCAAGGAAGGCAAGTACAGCCAGTTCTACGCCGAGTTCGGCCCCGTGCTCAAGGAAGGCCTGGGCGAGGACTTTGCCAACAAGGAACGCATCGCCAAGCTGCTGCGCTTTTCCTCCACCAGCCAGGACGAGACCATCGTCTCGCTGGCCGACTACAAGGCCCGCATGAAGGAAGGCCAGGACGCGATCTACTACATCACGGCCGACTCCCTGACCGCAGCCCGCAACAGCCCGCAGCTCGAAGTCTTCCGCAAGAAGGGCATCGAAGTGCTGCTGATGGCCGACCGCGTGGACGAATGGGCCATGGGCTACCTGACCGAATTCGACGGCACGCCGCTGCAGTCCGTGGCCAAGGGCGCCGTGGACCTGGGCAAGCTGCAGGACGAAGAGGAAAAGAAGGCCGCCGAGGAAGCAGCCGAGACCTTCAAGCCCCTGCTGGCCAAGCTCAAGGAAGCGCTCAAGGACAAGGCCGAGGACGTGCGCGTGACCACGCGCCTGGTGGACTCGCCCGCCTGCCTGGTGGTGCAGGACGGCGGCATGAGCCTGCAGCTGGCGCGCCTGCTCAAGCAGGCCGGCCAGCAGGCGCCGGACGCCCGCCCCGTGCTGGAGGTCAACCCCGAGCATCCGCTGGTCAAGAAGCTGGACGGATCGGTGCATTTCCATGACCTGGCCAACATCCTGTTCGACCAGGCCGTGTTGGCCGAAGGCGGCATGCCCGAAGACCCGGCTGCCTACGTCAGGCGCGTGAACACGCTGCTGGCGTGAGTTCCTCACAAGGATTGCCCCGACGCATTCCCTAGGCCTTAGTGCCTGCTCACTGCCGCGCCAGCGCGCGGCAGATCAGCATTGCAAGCCGGTGCCAGCCAAGCTGCCACCGGCTTTTTCACGTCTGCGTTCCGTGAGGAAAACCGACCGGAAAAGGTCGACTCACGAAAAACTCACAAATACCTCTAAATACTCACTTTTGTTAAAAATTCCAGATCATATTTACTTTTGGTAATAAAGAGCCATTATGCCTCCTTTTGGTGCGTCCGGTAGTCGGCTTTCTGACAGAGCTGTTCCAGCCGGGCACCTCGTGCGTCCGTGCCTGCGGCATTCGGCGCTGTCAACGAAGCAAAAGAGAGGTTTGTATGGCTTTCACGAGAAAGGGCTGGCTGGCGCGTGCGCTGCTGTCCGGCGGCTTGCTGGCAACAGCGGCTGCCGTGGCGGCGCCGGCCGACACCGACATCCTGGTCAACCAGGACGGTCTCTATGACGGACAGGACGCATCGGCAGGCCCTGCCGGCGGCACCTTCACCTATGTGGCCAAGGTCAGGCACAACAACATCGGTCCCGACGCCGTAGGCGTCACCCTGACCGAGGTGCTGCCCGTGGGAGCCGTGTTCCAGGGCTACAGCAGCAGCCCGGGCGGCATCACCTGCACGGCACCGGCTGCCGGCACGGTGCTCACCGCAAGCAACAACACGCTGGTCTGCAACATCGGCAACCTGGCGCCCGCCGACGGCTTCAAGTCCGTGGGCTTCGAGGTCATCCTGCCGACCGTCAGCACCAACTGGCGCGCCGTGGCCAGCGCGCGCATGGCATCGCCCGACTACGACAACGACCAGAACAACACGCAGCTCGATCGCAACTTCACCACCACCGAGGCCGCCGATCTGGCCATCGCGATAGCGGCTCCCGCCAGCGTCGCCAACGGCGGCGCCTTCCAGTACACCATCGACGTGCAGAACAAGGGCCCATCCGAGGTGCCCGCCGGTGGCCGTACCGTGGTGCGCTTTCCCGTGCCCAACGGGGCCGTGATCACCGGCGCGCCTGCAGGCAGCGGCTGGAGCTGCACGCCGGCCTCGGGTTATCCGCTGATCTCGGGCGAGCTCAGCTGCACGCGCGGCGGCCCGGTGCTGCCGGGCGCCGTGCTGCCTTCCATCTCCGTGCCGGCCATCGCCAACATGAGCGGCACCATTGCCGGCGCTGCCAGCGTCAAGGGCTACAAGGACGCCAGCACCGAGATGCCCGACGGCCAGTCCGGCAACAACACCGCCAGCGCCGCCGTGGTCTCCAGCGGCAGCGAGTTCGTGGATGTCTCGCTGCGCAAGCAGGTGGCGCCCACGGTGCTGGATGCGCTGCAGGCGACCGAGGTCACCTACACGCTGCAGCCGCGCCGCGAAGGCGGCTCGCTCGTGCCGCGCGATCTCACCATCACCGACACCCTGCCGGCCGGCGTGACCTTCACGGGCTTCGACGGCAGCACGGCGCCCTGGAACTGCGGCCACAACAGCGGCACCATCACCTGCACCCACGCGGGCGAGTACCCGGTGGCCGGCTACGCCAACATGCAGGCCATCCGCTTCAAGGCCAGCGTGGCTGCGGGTGGAACGCCGGGTGCGCAACTGGTCAATCAGGGCGTGATCGGGGTTCCACCCGAACTCAACGAGCCCAACAAGACCAACAACACCGATAGCGCGGCGGTGAGCTTCAGCAACGATGCGCGGCTGCGCCTCGTCAAGGCCGGCCCCAGCCGCCCGGTGCTGGCGGGTGAGGAGTTCCAGTACACGATCACGGTGACCAACAACGGTCCCATGCCTGTGCTGCCGAATCAGCTGATCACCGTATCCGACACCCCAGCGGACAATCGAATGACCGTCATCGGCATGTCCGGTGCGGGCACCGGCGCGGGTGACTGGACCTGCGCCGCCCAGAGCTGCACCTCGACCGCGGGCCTGGCCGTGGGCGCCAGCCGCCAGATCACGGTCAGGGCCAAGGTCACGCTGGCCTCGGGCCATCTGGACTTCACCAATAACGCCTCCGCTGGCGTGGTCGGCCGGGACAATGCATCGGCCACCACCTCCGCGACCGTCACCGTGTCTGCCGACAAGGTGGATGTGGGCATCGTCAAGAGCGTGGTCAGCCCTGTGCCGCCGGCCGCCATCAAGAGCGGTGAAGAGGTCACCTACCAGCTGGTGGTGAAGAACCATTCGGCCAGCACCACGGTGACGAATGTGCGCGTGCGCGATTCGCTGCAGTCCCTGGTCAAGCAGACCGATGGCGTGCGCATCGTGGGCGGCAACCCGGTGGACGAGGCCGGCAACCCCGTGCCGTACACCTACCCGGGCGGCGGCTTTGTCTCCAGCCGCATCGTCTCCGGCGCAAACGCCAGTTGCGGCACGCCCACGGGTGGCGTCAACAGCGAGACGCGCGATCTGACCTGCGACATCTCCTCCATGGCCCCGGAGGCCGAGGTGGTGATCGAGGTCAAGATCCGCCCCAAGCGCGCCACCACCGGCACCTATGCCAACGCGGCCTCGGCCCAGTCCCTGGACATCCATGATGCCGATCCCGGCAACGATTCCTCGACGGCCAGCATCACCGTGCAGGCCATCGCGGAAATCGCGGCGCAAAAGCAGGTCTCGCCCAAGGTGGCGGCTGCGGGCGAGCCGCTGACCTATACGGTCACGGTGCCCAACTACGGCCCCTCGTCGGCCGCCAATGTCACGCTCAAGGACGTGCTGCCTGCAGACGCCATCTTCATCGGCACGCCCACGGTCACCGGCGGCGGCACCTGTACTCCGGCTGCCACCGATGGCGTGCAGGGCGGCACGCTGGAATGCGCCTGGACCAATCCGCTGGCTGCAGGCGCGCAGTACACCGTGAGCTACAAGATGCGCTCGCGCGGCGATCTGGCGGCCGATACGGAGATCTCCAACACCGTGGCGGTGGACACCACCACCGAGGAGCTGACCAAGGCCAACAACCAGGCCGAGGCCAAGGCCCGGCTCAAGCGCGCCGAGCTGGATGTGAACATCAGCATGCGCCACACGGCGGACGGCCTGGTGCTGGGTGAGGACACCGAATACACCATCACGGTGACCAACTCCGGCCCCTCCTACGCCACCCAGGTGGTCGTGACCGACAAGTTCCCCGCATCGGGCTCCACGGCCACCTTCAGCTACCAGAACGGTCTGGCGCTGGCCGGCATTCCCGGCGCCTCCGCATCCTGGTGCGGCGTGCAGCCGGCGCTGAACGCGACCAGCGGGCCGCTGCAGTGCACCATCCCGGCGCTGGCTCCGGGCCAGAGCATGACCATCAAGTTCAAGATGCGCGCACAGACCCTGCCCGACAAGGCATCGGGCGGCACCATCTACCACGAGGCCTCGGTCAAGCCCTTCGAGACGGAATGGCTGAGCAATGGCGGCGATGTGATCGTCAACAACACCACCACCGACCGCACCTCCACCAGCCGCCAGGGCAATGCCGTGGACCTGGGGATCGGCAAGCAGGGCCCCGCCGGCCCGCTGGACGATGGCGACACGGCCAGCTACACGCTGACCGTCACCAACTACGGCCGCGATCCGCAGTCGCCCGCAGGCGGCTCGGTGACCGACGTGCTGCCCGCCGGGCTGGAGTTCGTCTCGGCCTCGGCAGGCTGCAGCTATGCCAGCGGCACGCGCACGGTGACCTGCAGCGTGCCGCAGCTGGCCCAGGGCGGCACGGCGGTCTTCACGCTGGAGACAAAGCTGGAAAAGCCCTACAAGGGCGCCCGCCCGCTGGTCAACTCGGCCACGGTCTCGGTGCCCGGTGACGGCAATCCCGACAACGACAAGAGCACGACCACCACGCCGCTCAAGCCGGGCCCGGACACCACGGCCAGCATTCCCACGCTGTCGCAGTGGGGCCTGATGCTGATGTCGTCCCTGCTGGCACTGATGGCGCTGGGGGCCATGCGCAGGCGCGAGCGTCGGTGATGCGCCCGTGACGGCAAGGGCCGGTGGCGTGATTCACGCACCGGCCTTTGTCGTCTTTGAGCGGTCCGAAGATAATGCGAGCCTATAGAGGGACACTGTTTCGCAACTGCCAGGTCGCAAGCCCGGCAACCAACACTCCAAGACCTGCCATGCTGCGCTTCTTTCTGATCTTTCTGGCCATCCAGCTGACGATGTTCGGGCTGAACCTGCTCAGTTGGGTGCAGCAGCACATCGTGCTGCCCTGGACGTCATTCCTGGCGCACATCTGCGCCTCGCTGGTGACCTGGTTCGACAGCACGGCCTCGGCCACGGGCAAGGTGCTGTGGAACACGGCCACGGGCTTCGGCGTCTCCATCGAGGCCGGCTGCAATGGCCTGGAGGCCTACATCGTGCTGTTTGCCGCCGTGATGGCCTTCCCCTCCTCATGGCGCCAGAAGCTGGTGGGCCTGCTGGCCGGCTTCGTGGCCGTGCAGGCCATCAATGTGCTGCGCGTCATCAGCCTGTTCTACCTGGGCCAGTGGAGCACCACGGCCTTCAATTTCGCGCACGAGTACCTCTGGCAGGCGCTGATCATGCTGGACGTGCTGGTGTTCTGGCTGCTGTGGGTGCGCTGGAGCGGCCGCAAGGCGCCGTCGCAGGATGACGGCGGCCAGCCGCCGCTGCCGCCCGCCGCTGCAGCTTCTGCCGCCGTGGCCGCCTGAGGAGCAGGCCATGATCGGACGCAATCCCATCTCGCGTTTCGCGGCCCTGGCCATGGGCGGCATCGTGGTGCTGACCCTGGCCTGGACGCTGGCGGCCGGCTGGCTGGCCGTGCCGGTGTCCGGCATGAGCAAGTGGGTGTTGGAGAACGCCGCCAACGGCTGGGTGCAGCGCGTGGACCTGGAGACGCCCCGCAGCCTGGTTGTCAATTCCTCGGTCCAGGTCTCCAACGAGCAGACCGGCTGGCGCCGCGCCGAGGCCATCGTCGAGGTCGATCCTGCCCGCTACGGCTACGGCCTGCCGGTGCTGGTGGCCATGCTGCTGGCGGCCTGGGGTCCGGGCCGGTGGTGGCGCATCCTGGTGGGCTATGTGGCGCTGCTGCCCTTGCAGACCTTCAGCGTGGTCTCGCAGGTGCTGATGCAGCTGTGCCTTGCGGCGCGGCTCGACCTCAACGTGCTGGGCATACAGACATGGCAGCTGGAGGCCATCGTCTACGCCTACCAGATGGGCGGGCTGATGGTGCCCACGCTGTGCCCGGTGCTGCTGTGGCTGGCGCTGGACATGGGCTTTGTGCGCCGCGTGCTGCTGCCGGCCTGGAACCGCAGCCGCGCGCCTGCTGCTGCACCGCAGCCCATGGTGGCACCCAAGCCCTCGGCCTGGCGCCAGACCGATGGCGCGGCCACCTCCACCGGCCACCCGCTGGTGTCCTCCAGCAGCGCGGCCACCCTGCCCAAGGCCAAGGCCACCAGCGGCACGCCGCAGCGCTGAAGGTTATGCGCGGCCGTCTTCAGCCCTGCGCGGGCATGGGCGGCAGCAGGCCGCGCTCGGTGATGAAGTCGATCACCTCGCGCAGGCCCTTGCCGCTTTTCACGCTGCCCATCACATAGGGCTTGTGGGCGCGCATGCGCTGCGTGTCGGCTTCCATGATGGACAGGTTGGCGCCCACGTAGGGCGCCAGGTCGGTCTTGTTGACCACCAGCAGATCGCTCTTGGTGATGCCGGGGCCGCCCTTGCGCGGAATCTTCTCGCCGCCGGCCACGTCGATCACGTAGATGGTCAGGTCCGACAGCTCGGGGCTGAAGGTGGCGGCCAGGTTGTCGCCGCCGCTTTCGATGAAGACGATGTCCGCCTCGGGGAACTGGCGCAGCATGCGGTCCACGGCTTCAAGGTTGATGGAGGCGTCCTCGCGGATGGCCGTGTGCGGGCAGCCGCCGGTTTCCACGCCCATGATGCGCTCGGGCGGCAGGGCCTCGGCCACCGTCAGCAGGCGCTGGTCCTCCTTGGTGTAGATGTCGTTGGTGATGACCACCAGGTCGTAGTGTGCGCGCATGGCCTTGCACAGCATCTCCAGCAGCGTGGTCTTGCCGGAGCCGACAGGGCCGCCGATGCCGACGCGCAACGGGGGGAGTTTCTTGGTGCGGGTGTTCATGGTGGACTTGGGGTGAGTGATCAGGACCGGAAGAGCCGGGAGTACTGGTGTTCGTGCCGTGCCTGCAGCACGCTCCATTGGGGCAGCATGGTGTCCAGCCGGGGCGGCGTATCGCTGGCGCGGCGGCGTGCCTCGCCCACGGCCTGCTCCAGCAGCGGATGCAGGGCCAGCAGCAGGCTCTGGCCCGCCACCTGGCCCAGCGGCACGGCCTTGATGGCGGCGGCCACCTGGTTCTCCAGCCAGGCAAAGCCATAGGCCAGCAGGGCATGGTCCTCGTCGGCATCCACGGCGGCGCAGGCGCAGGCAAAGGCCGTGGGATAGGCCAGGCCAGGGTTGTCCACAAGGGCGCCCAGTTGTGCGATGCGGGGCGCAAAGGCCTCGCCGCCCCAGGGCACGGAGCGCAGCAGGCTGTGCAGCGACCAGCCCATCTGCAGCGTCTCGGCACGGGCCTCGCGGCTGTCGCGGCTGGCAATGAACCATTGGTTCCATTCGTGCACCGCGCCCTCGTCGCCTGCGCTCCAGGCCCGGCGCAGCAGCAGCCACAGCGGCGCCTCGCAGCGTGCAAAGCCGTGGGCCAGCGCATCGGCAATCCAGGTGCGCGCCGTGCCAGCGTCCGTGACCAGGCCGTGCTCGATGGCGGCCTCCAGCCCCTGCGAATAGCTGAAGCCGCCCACGGGCAGCTGGGGCGATGCCAGGTGCAGCAGGGCGCACAGCCCCTGTATCGACAGGTCAGCCATGCGGATGGTCGTGGCCGTGCCCGTGTCCGCAGCAGCCTTTGTGATCATGGTCATGGCTGTGGTCGTGGCCATGTTCATGCCCGTGGGAATGATCGTGTGAATGGTCGTGGGAATGGTCGTGGGAATGGCCGTGTTCGTGCCCATGGTCATGCAGCGCATACACGCTCTGCGCCAGCGCCTGGTCCTCGGCAAAGCTGGCGTCATGGCCGTGGCGGTGGCCGCCGCCATAGGCGCCGGCCTCGGGCTCGAAGGGCGCATCCACCAGGGCCACCTGCGCACCCAGGCGCAGCAGCATGTCGTGCAGCACGGGGTCGTTTTCCAGGTGCAGGTGCGTGGGCGTGACCTCCACCGGGATATGCCGGTTGCCCAGGTGGTAGGCCGCACGCAGCAGGCCCAGCGGCGTGGCCGCCGTCACGCGCAACACCGCCTGCCATCCTCGGCCACCAGCACATCGCCGCCGCGCAGCACGCTGCCGCGCGCCAGCACCACGGCCAGCTCGCGCCCCGTGGAGTCTGTTGCCGCAAAACGGCTCTTCTGGCGCATGTCCCAGTCCAGTTCCAGCGTGGCGGCGCGCCTGACCAGCACGGCGGCAAGGCCGCCGCCCTGGGGGATGTGTTTGTTGACGGTGAGCATGGGGTGATCAGAACAGAAAATACCGCTGCGCCATCGGCAGCTCGGTGGCGGGCTCGCAGGTCAGCAGCTGGCCGTCAGCCACGACCTGGTAGGTCTCGGGATCGACGCTGATGTCGGGCTGCCAGTCGTTGTGCACCATGTCGCGCTTGCTGACGCTGCGGCAGTTTTCCACGGCCACGGTGCGCTTGCGCAGGCCGTAGCGGTCTGCCACGCCGGCCTGCTGGGCGGCCTGCGAGACGAAGGTGAGGCTGGCCGCCGCCACGCCGCTGCCCTGGCCCGCGAACATGGGCCGGTAGTGCACGGGCTGGGGCGTGGGGATGCTGGCGTTGGGGTCACCCATGGCGGCGCTGGCGATGCTGCCGCCCTTGAGGATGAGGCTGGGCTTGACGCCGAAGAACGCAGGCCGCCACAGCACCAGGTCGGCCAGCTTGCCGACCTCGACCGAGCCCACGACATGGGCGATGCCATGCGTGCGCGCCGGGTTGATGGTGTACTTGGCCACGTAGCGCTTGACACGGAAGTTGTCGTGGCGCGCGTTGTCGCCCGGCAGGCTGCCGCGCTGGACCTTCATCTTGTGCGCGGTCTGCCAGGTGCGCAGCACGACCTCGCCCACGCGGCCCATGGCCTGGCTGTCGCTGGAGATCATGGAGAAGGCGCCCAGGTCGTGCAGCACGTCCTCGGCGGCGATGGTCTCGCGGCGGATGCGGCTTTCGGCGAAGGCGATGTCCTCGGCAATCGAGGCATCCAGGTGGTGGCAGACCATGAGCATGTCCAGGTGCTCGTCCAGCGTGTTCACCGTGTAGGGCCGCGTGGGGTTGGTGGACGAGGGCAGCACGTTGGCCTCGCCGCAGACCTTGATGATGTCGGGCGCGTGGCCGCCGCCCGCGCCTTCGGTGTGGTAGGTGTGGATGGTGCGGCCCTTGAAGGCGGCCACCGTGGCCTCGACGAAGCCGCCCTCGTTGAGCGTGTCGGTGTGGATGGCGACCTGGGTGTCGGTCTCGTCGGCCACGCCCAGGCAGCAGTCGATGGCGGCGGGCGTCGATCCCCAGTCCTCGTGCAGCTTCAGGCCGATGGCGCCCGCCGCGATCTGCTCGCGCAGCGGCGCGGCCTGGCTGGCGTTGCCCTTGCCCAGCAGGCCGATGTTCATGGGGTAGCCGTCCACGGCCTGCAGCATGCGCTCCATGTGCCAGGGGCCGGGCGTGACCGTGGTGGCGAAGGTGCCCGTGGCCGGACCCGTGCCGCCGCCGATCATGGTGGTCACGCCGCTGGTCAGCGCCTCGTCGATCTGCTGCGGGCAGATGAAGTGGATGTGCGTGTCGATGCCGCCGGCCGTGACGATCATGCCCTCGCCCGCAATGATTTCCGTGCCGGGGCCGATGACGATGGTCACGCCCGGCTGCATGTCCGGGTTGCCGGCCTTGCCTATGCCTGCGATCAGCCCGTTCTTGATGGCGATGTCGGCCTTGACGATGCCCCAGTGGTCGATGATCACGGCATTGGTGATGACGGTGTCTGCACAGTCGGCGGCCATGCGCTGGCTCTGGCCCATGCCGTCGCGGATGACCTTGCCGCCGCCGAACTTGACCTCTTCGCCGTAGATCGTGTGGTCCTTCTCGATCTCGATGACCAGGGCCGTGTCGGCCAGCCGCAGGCGGTCGCCCACGGTGGGGCCGAACATCTCGGCATAGGCCTGGCGCGTGATGCTTGCCATAGCATTCCCTTTCTGTTGTCTACGACGCTATGCGTTGCTCGTTGTACTTAAAACCGGCGTGGTCCAACCCGGGGACACCGAGGAAGGGCCTATGCCGGCCGCGCCGCCCCGCACCGAAGGTGTCGTCCCCCTCCCGCGAAGCGAGAGAGGGCGCCGTGCAACGGGGGAAGCGGCGTAGCCGCTCAGGGGGTACTTCAAAGCCTGCCCATCACCTTGGCGTTGAAGCCGAAGATGATGCGGTCGCCGGAGATTTCCACCAGTTCCACCGTGCGCTCCTGGCCCGGCTCGAAGCGCACGGCCGTGCCGGCCGCGATGTTCAGCCGCCAGCCGCGTGCGGCGGCGCGGTCGAAGTGCAGGGCCTCGTTGACCTCGAAGAAATGAAAGTGCGAGCCCACCTGCACGGGCCGGTCGCCGGTGTTGGTGACCGTGAGGGTCTGCACGGGCCGGCCCGCGTTCAGCAGGATCTCGCCGGGCTCGGCGAGCAGCTCGCCGGGGATGATGCGCTCGGTCATGTGCGGCTTCCGCGATCAGCCTGCCAGCGCCACGGCACCGTAGCCCATGGCGGCCACGCCGGCCAGGCGTGCAGCCCAGGCCGAAGCCGTGCCGCCGCGCTGGGCCCGGCCAAAGGCCACGCCCAGCGCATGCAGCACCAGCGTGGTGGCGACCATGCCCGCCATGTAGGCCCAGAACACGGCTGCGGGCAGCGCGTGGGGGAAGACCTCGCCATGCGCGTATCCGTGGAACAGCGCGAAGGCGCCGGCCAGCACCATGGCCAGGGCCACGGGCAGGCGGCGCTGGGCCACCAGCAGCAGGCCGAAGGCCAGCAGCGATGCAGCCACCATGGGCTCGACGGCCGGCAGCTCCAGCGGGGTCTGCGTCAGCGCCAGGCCCAGCGCCATGCAGGCTGCAAAGGCCACGGGCGGCAGCCACTGGCGCTGGAGCATCAGCCCGCACCACAGGCCCAGCGCCAGCATGGCCAGCAGATGGTCCAGTCCCGCGATGGGGTGGGACAGCCCGGCCATCAGGGCCTGCATGGCGCCGTCGCCGGCATGCAGGTGGGCGCCGGCCCCCGTATGGGCGCTGGCAGCCGTGGCGGCGGCCAGCAGGGCCGGGGCGAGCAGGTAGTTGAAAGTGTTGCGGAATCTGAACATGGAGATCTCCTTGATCGCTATCGAGACTTGATCTGCCCACGGCACAAGCGGATGCAGCGGGCTGGTTGGGGGTGCCCAGCAAGGGCCTAAGCTGGCCGCGCCGCCCCGCAGCGATGGCGCCGTCCCCCTTGGGGGAAGCGGCGTAGCCGCTCAGGGGGTCAAACTATTGGGTGATGAACGGTGACCAGCTTGGTGCCGTCCGGGAAAGTGGCTTCGACCTGGATGTCCGGGATCATTTCTGGAATGCCCTCCATCACATCGGCGCGCGTCAGCACCGTGGTGCCCAGGTGCATGAGCTCGGCCACGGTCCTGCCGTCGCGCGCCCACTCCAGCACGGCGGCGCTGATCAGCGCCACGGCCTCGGGGTAGTTGAGCTTCAGGCCGCGCGCCTTGCGCCGCTCGGCCACCAGGGCTGCGGTGAACAGCAGCAGCTTGTCTTTTTCACGGGGCGTGAGTTCCATCGATGAGTCTCCGTTGATCAGGTGGCCCACAGGCGCGGGGGGCGGGCTTGTTGATTGAGCAGGGCCGGGCGCAGCAGGCGCCAGCCTTCATGCAGCACGGCCCGTGCGGCCTCCATGCGCCGTGCCAGCACGCGCAGCAGCAGCACCGAGGGTGCGCCGCCCTGGCCGGCCAGCAGGCTGGCGCCGGCGCGCACTTCATCGCTCCAGGGCAGGCTGGCGGCCAGTTGCTCGCTCAATGGCTCCATGGCCGCCAGGGGTTCCGGGGCCACGGCCCAGAGGCTGGCCTGTATGGGCAAGCCCGCCCAGGCAACGGGGCTGGACAGCAGGGCATGGCCGGCGTGCAGTTCGCCTTGCTCCAGCCACAGCGGCCGTCCGCCACATGCGAGCCGGTTGTGAAGCTGCAGGCGCGCGGCAGCGCAGAGGGCGGCGCCGGTGTGGTTCCAGTGCTCGCCCGCGCCATAGCGGCCCAGTACCACGGCGTCCCAGCCGATGGCGCGCGCGCCCGGCGCAAGATCCAGGTCCAGCGCCATGGTGGCGTCGGCACCGGCGAACAGCATGTTTTCCTGTGGCAGCCATTCCAGGATGGCGCCTTCTTCCACGCGCAGCCGCACGCGCTGCGCGGCCGGGCGGCCCTGGGACTTGTACCAGCGCGTCGCGCCCGGCGTGGTCAGCAGGGCGTGGGCGCCGGGCTCCACGGTCACATCGATCTGCAACTGGTCGCCGCCGGCCACGCCGCCGGGCGGGTGCAGCAGCACGGCATGGCAGATGCCGGGGCCTTCAGGGTGCAGCGGTTTTTGCACGCGCAGCGGACCGCTGTGGCGTGCGTGGGAAAGCACGCTGCCCTGGCCGGCGCGGTGCCCGAAGCGCAGGTCCAGCATGGCCTGCCAGCCCGAGGCGCAAGCGGGCACGGCGGTGATCGGTAGCGCTGCGGACATGGGCGTGACGGGCGGTACAGGGCGTGGTGGTTGTAACGGCCTTTGTCATGCATTTAGCGTGCCAATCCGGTGCAGTGGTGGTTGCGCCATGCTGGTGCGCTGGCGCATCGGATTGGTGCGTTTCCTGCATGGCAAGGCGCGCAAGACGGCACGTTTGCAGTGCATTCTTGCGCAGCGTGCCGCAGGCTGGTGCTCTTTCTTACGCGCGGCCCTGTTTTCGATCTGCCTGGCCTGCCCGGCCCGTCTGGTGTGCTTGGCGCGCGAGTGACCTGTCCCAGGCCACGACGGCCAGCGTGGCCAGGCTCAGAATCAGGCCCGCCACGCTGGCACCTGTCCATCCCCAGTGCAGCCAGGCCGCCGAGCCCACGGCCGAGCCTGCCGAGGCGCCGATGAAATAGCCCGTCATATAGACCGCATTGATGCGCGAGCGCGCCAAGGGTGCCAGCGCATAGATCACGTTCTGGTTGCTGATGTGCAGGGCCTGCAGCGCGGCATCGACGATGAGCAGTCCCGCCAGGAACCACCACAGGCTGGTGCCGCCCAGCCACAGCGCCCCCCAGCCCGCCAGCATGAGCAGGCCGCCGGCCAGCGTGGTGCGCTGCTCCAGCCCCCGGTCGGCCAGCCGCCCGGCCATGTTGGCCATGAGGGCGCCGGCCACGCCGACCAGGCCGATGAGGCCGATCTGCGCATCGCCAAACCCGTAGCCCGGCCCGGCCAGCAGCAGTGCCATGGTCGAGAACAGCACGCTCACCGTGGCAAAGCCCATGCCGCCGATCAGCGCGCGGCTGCGCAGGCGCGGCTGCTCGCGTGCCAGCGTGAGCAGGGAGCGCATCACCGCGCCATAGCCTATGGGCTGGGCCGGCTGCGCCAGGGGCAGCGCGCGCCGCAGCAGCAGGGCCACGCCGGCCGTGGCCAGGGCGCCCACCCAGTAGACGGCATTCCAGCCGCCCAGCTCCGACAGCAGGCCCGCCACGCTGCGTGCCGCCAGGATGCCGATCAGCAGCCCGCTCATGACCAGCCCCACGGCACGCCCGCTGGCGCCGGGCGCCGCAAAGCTGGCCGCCATGGGCACCAGCACCTGGGCCGCGACCGAGAACAGCCCGGTCATCAGCGTGCCCGCCGCCAGCAGCGCAAAGCTGTGCGCCATGCCGCTGGCCAGCATGCCCAGCGCGGCCAGCAGCATCAGGCCCAGCACCAGGCGGCGGCGTTCCAGCATGTCGCCCAGCGGCACGAGCAGCAGCAGTCCCAGCGCATAGGAGACCTGGGCCATGGTCACCGTCAGCGAGGCACGCGCCTCGCTGATGCCCAGGTCGATGGCGATGGAGTGCAGCAGCGGCTGGTTGAAGTAATTGGCGCCCGCGCACAGGCCGCAGGCCGTGGCCATGAGCAGCAGGGTGCTCTGTGGCAGCACGGGTGTGGCGGTGGCCTGCATGGGCGGGGAGGGCTGGGCGCAAGCCTGGGAGGATCTGTTCATCTGACGAATGCCTGTGTTATCTGTTTATGGGTGGCAAACGGATGGCTCAGACCCACAGCGGCGGCCGTGCGGGCTGGGCGTGGGCGGGCAGTGCGGCCACGGCATCGACCTCGATCAGCATGCCGGGCAGGGCAAGCCGGGGCACGGGGATCAGGGTGCAGGCCGGAAAGCGCGGCAAGGTATTGCTGGGGGCGCCATCGCCGGGGGCGCCGTCGCTCCAATGCAGGCGCACGGCGGCCTGCCAGTCGTTGAAGCGGGCCTCCGAGTGGTCGACGATGAGCAGGGTCAGCTTGACCACCTGGCCCATGTCCGCGCCCGCCGCTTGCAGCGCCAGCTTGAGGTTGGACAGCGCCTGCTGCGCCTGGGCCGCGAAGCTGTCGGGCAAGTCGCCCGCCTGGTTCTCGCCGCCCTGGCCCGAGACGAAGGCCCATTGCGCCGGCCCGTGCACGGTGACCACATGGGTGTAGCCGTTGGGCGTGGCGTCGTAGAGGCCGGCGGGCTGCAGATGGTGCAGTTGCGGGGCTGTGGAAGCGGCGGGCTGTGCCGAGGAGGTGGCAAGTGCGTCGTGTGGCATGTATGGCTTGGAGTCTGAGAGTGGGCCGGACCGGGCGGCGAGGCTTGCCAGTGTGAAACCTCAACCAAAGTTGAGGTCAAATGCAGGCCTGCTTGGACCTATTTTTCCTGCGCCTATTTTCCTGCTGCCATGAATTTGTCTTCTGCCGGTGTCACCGCGTCCGACCATGACGGGCCGGCCATCCTTTCCGTGGGCGAAGTGGCCCGGCGCAGCGGCATCACCGTCTCGGCCCTGCATTTCTACGAGCGCCAGGGATTGATCGAGAGCCTGCGCACGCCCGGCAACCAGCGCCGCTATGCGCGTGCCGTGCTGCGGCGCGTGGCGGTCATCAAGGTGGCCCAGCGCATGGGCGTGCCGCTGGCCGAGATTGCCGAGGCCCTGCAGGACCTGCCCAGCGGCCGCACGCCCACGCAGGCCGACTGGGCCGCGCTGTCCGCGCGCTGGCGCCATGCGCTGGATGCGCGCATCCAGGGCCTGACCCAGCTGCGCGACCAGATCGACGGCTGCATAGGCTGCGGCTGCCTGTCCCTCAAGGTCTGCCCGCTGCGCAATGACGGCGACTGCCTGGCCGAAGACGGGCCGGGGCCGCACTTTCGCTGAACAGCCTGCGCGTGGGCGTGAACAGGCCCTAGTGCTTGGGCATGGGCAGCGTGGGCGTGCGCGTGCACATCCAGCACAGCCAGCCGGCCAGCGCACCCATGACGATGCAGTAGGCGACCAGGGCCTCGGTGATGCCGATATGGTCCGAGAGCCAGCCCAGGCCGAGGATGGGCACGATGGTGCCCAGGTAGCCGACCACCAGGTACGTGGACAGCAGGCCCGTGCGCGTGGCCGGCGTGGAGACCTTGTTGACGATGGACATGCCCGCCAGGTTGCACAGGCCGTGGCCCGCCGCCGTGGTGATCACGCTGAGCGCGAACAGCAGGGCCGAGCCCGCGAAGCTGTTGACCAGCAGCAGGAGGTTGCAGGCCACCAGGCAGGCAAAGCCCACAATGGCCGAGCCCTTGGTCGGGCGTGGGCGCGCCAGGTACTGGAAGCCCGCCGAGAGGAACAGGATCACGCCGATGGACAGGCCCGAGACAGCCGGCCCGTGCCAGGGCACCATCCGCTGCATGAAGCTGGGCGCCAGCGATGCGAACAGGCTGAACATGCCGAAGGCGCAGAACGCGCACATGCCGCCCAGTGCGTAGTGGCGTGCAAAGCGCCGCTCCGGCAGCGTGATGGTGGGCATGAAATCGCGCCAGTGCAGCGCGCGTGCCTGGGTGGAGGCCAGCTCGGCCGGCTCGGCGATGCGCACCTGGTACAGCGCATAGATGGCCAGCAGCCCCAGCCCCAGCGAGGGGATGTAGGCCGTGACCAGCGGCCAGGGCAGCCACTGCGCGATCAGCCCGCCCACCACGGGGCCCAGCCCGAAGCCGAAGGCAATGGTCAGGCTGGTCGTGGCCGCGGCGCGCTGCAGGTCGCCCCGGTTGTTGAGCCGGGTCATGCCCACCGAGGCCGAGGTGGTGATCAGCCCAGAAGCCACGCCGATCACCACGCGCCCCAGCGCAAAGCTGGGCACGTTCCAGGCCACGGTGGAGGCCAGCACGCCCAGCGTCATCAGGATCAGCCCGGCGCGCAGCACGGTGACAAAGCCGAATCGGTCGGTCAGCCGGCCCAGGAACAGCAGGCTGGCCAGCGCGCCGAACATATAGGCCACGAAGATCTGCGTGATGTGGCTGGGCTGCAGCCCCCAGGCCTGCTGGTACAGGGGGTACAGCGGGCTGGCCAGGGCCGTGCCCATGACACCCACGCACATGGAAAAACACACCCACGCATAGGGTGGCCAACGGGTTTGCATAGAAAAGGGAGCGAAAAGGGAGCGCGAAGAAAGCGAAGGGGAAAGCGGCGCCGCGCAGGCCTGGCGCCACCGGGGCGCCACGGCACTGTCCGGGAGCGCATGGAATCTGGAATGACCCGCAGGCCAATGGGTGAATTCTAAGAAACCCGCGTGTCCTGGGTGTTTCGCTGCCTCCGAGCCCCTGGCATGGACCCGGGCATACCGCTGGCAACGTGCGCCGGGCGGGCGGGTGTACCCTGTGGCCGTCCCTGTGTTTTCCCTTGTCCAGAGAGTCCGGCATGCCAGTTCCATCCTCCGCTTTCATGACCTCCCAGCCATCCCGCACGGCAGCGTGGACCGCGCTTGGCGCCTGCGCGCTGCTGCTGGCCGGCTGCGGCTCGGTGGGCGGCGGCGTGGGCATCGGAATTCCGGTCGGTCCCGTGTCGGTGGGCGTGGGGCTGGGCAGCGGCGGGCTGAGTGCCGGGGTCGGCACGGGCGTGGGCCCGGTCGGCGTCGGTGTCGGCGTCAACCAGAGCGGCCAGGTGCTGGGCAGCGCAGGCGTGGGCGCCTCCACGGGTGTGGGTGGCGCGCGGGTCGGCGTGGGCGTGGGTTCATCCACCGTGCTGCACGATCCGCAGCGCTCCAACGTTCAACCGGCCCAGGAGCCAGCGCCTGCAGCCCCGCCTCAGACCCCGGCCGGCCAGGTGCAATGGCGTGATGCCAGCGGTCAGGTCGTGCCGACCTGCCGCGTCGATGGCCGTTGCTGAGCCGGTGCGAGAGAGGGGAAAGGCGCGTAGCGCCTCAGGGGGTGCTTCTGATCACCCAGCCCAGACGATGCGGTCGCGACCAGCGTTTTTTGCGAGATAAAGGCGCCGATCGGCATCGGCCAGCAGTTGCTGGGCACTGTTGGTGGACGAAGGCGCAATGCAGGCCACGCCCAGGCTCACGGTCAGCGCCTGGCCCAGGGGCGAGGCGGCATGGGGCAGGTCCAGCAGCCTGAGCGCATCGACGATGCCCTGCGCCACCAGCACCGCGCCATCCAGCGCCGTATGGGGCAGCAGGCAGACGAATTCCTCTCCCCCATAGCGCGCCAGCAGGTCGCCCGGCCGGTGCAGTGCGCCCTGAATGGCCTGGGAGATCTGGCTCAGGCATTCATCGCCTACCAGATGCCCGTAGTGGTCGTTGTAGGCCTTGAAGTGGTCCACGTCCATCATCACCAGCGACAGCGGCTCGCCCAGGCGCTGCAGGCGCATGAACTCGCGCTCCAGCTGGGCACTGAAGAAACGCCGGTTGGCCACGCCCGTCAGCCCGTCGCTGTGCGACAGCAGCTGCAGCATCTGGCGCTGCTGCGCAATCTCCAGATGCGTGCGCACGCGTGCCTTGAGCACGGCCGGGCGAAAGGGCTTGGTCACGAAATCCACGGCGCCCAGGTTCAGTCCCAGTTCCTCGCAATGGGGCTCTGTCAGCGCGGTGAGGAAGATGATGGGGATATGCGCGGTCTGCAGGTCGGCCTTGAGGCGGCGGCAGACCTCGAAGCCGTCCATCCCGGGCATGCGGATGTCCAGCAGGATGAGGTCGGGCTGGTGCTGGTGGGCCAGGGCCAGCGCCTCCTCGCCGGTGTAGGCCACAAGCGGGCCGCACAGATCCTTGATCACCTGGCAGATGACGGTGGCGTTGTCCGGAACGTCGTCCACCACCAGCACCTTTTGCGCGGCAGGCAAGGGCTGTAGCGGGTTGGGCAGCGATGGTGGGAAGGCGGAGTAGGGCATGGCCGATGGGATTTCGGGCCGAGAATACCCCGGAACCCGCAGCCCTGGATAGGGCGCCGCGGGCCTGGACAATTTGTAAAGATATCTGTCTTCGGGAGGCAGGCAGCCCGGTGGCCTCAGGCGTATAGAGGCTCTTCCTGCATGGCCTCGATCTGCTCGTTGAGCATGTCCACCTGCCCGCGCCAGTAGTCGGGCGTGCCGAACCAGGGGAAGTTGATGGCAAAGATCGGGTCGTCCTGGCGCCGCGCCAGCCAGGCGCTGTAGTGGATCAGGCGCAGCGTGCGCAGCGGCTCGATCAGGGCCAGCTCGCGGCGGTCGAAGGGACGGAACTGTTCATAGCCATCCAGCAGGGCGCCCAGCTGGCGCGTGCGCTGGCCCCGGTCGCCCGACAGCAGCATCCACAGGTCCTGCACGGCCGGGCCGGTGCGCGCATCGTCCAGGTCCACGAAATGCGGGCCGCCGCGGCCTTCGTCGTCCAGCGGCGTCCACAGCACGTTGCCGGGATGGCAGTCGCCGTGCAGGCGCAGCGTGCGCGCGCTGTGCAGGCCGAAGTGGCCGGCTGCGCTCAGGCCGTCGGCAGCGGGGGCCATCAGGTCCAGGGCGCGCTGGCAGGCGGCCTTCCAGGTGGATTCCACTTCCAGCGGAATCATTTGCCGGTCCAGCAGCCATTGCATGGAGTCGTGGCCGAAGGTGGCCAGATCCAGCGCGGGCCGGTGCGCAAACGGACGGGCTTCGCCCACGGTATGGATGCGGGCCAGGAAGCGCCCGGTCCACTCCAGCACCTCGAAGTCGTCCAGCTCGGGCGGACGGCCTCCGCGCCAGGGGCTGACCGAGAAATCAAAGCCCGCGTGGCTGTGCAGCGTGGCGCCTTCCAGCACCAGCGGGGGCACGGCGGGCACTTCGGCGGCCGTCAGCTCGGCGCTGAAGGCGTGCTCCTCCAGGATCTGATCGCGGCTCCAGCGGCCCGGGCGGTAGAACTTGAGCACGACGCGATCGCCGTCTTCCAGTACGGCCTGGTAGACGCGGTTCTCGTAGGAGGCCAGGGCCGTGAGCCGGCCGTCGCCCCACAGGCCGACCGAGGCCAGGGCGTCGAGCACCACGTCGGGCGTGAGGCGGGCATAGGCGTGCGAGTCGTCGTCGGGGACGACATTCAGATCAGGATCGTGCGGTGTGGCGGACATGGGCCGATTGTCGCCGGGCTGGCTTAAGCTGTGCGGCTGCCTAGCCTTCGCCGATTCGCCCGCCGTGCCGCTGCTGCCCCATTTCCTGCAATCCCATGCCATAGCGAGCGCCAGCTCCAGCTCCAGTGCGGCAGGCGCATCCGACGACTGGAGCGGCTGGCATCTGGGCCGGCGCCGCTATGCGGTCTGGGTGCTGGAGATCCAGGCGCTGGGCCCTGCCGAGGGCGAAGCCGTGCGCCGCGCCTGTGCGCAGGCGCGCCAGGCCCTGGACGCTGCGCTGGTTCCGCGGTACGAGCGGCAGCTGCATGTGACCCTGGCCACGGCCGGTTTTTTGGATGGCGATGCGGCCCTGCCGGACGCCTACGGCGCGGCGGAACTATCGCGCGACTTGCACGCGCTGCAGAACCTGCCGGCCGCACCGCTGCAACTGGAGTTCGGCGGCTGGGGCAGTTTCGAGATGGCGCCATATCTGCAGGTGCGCGACCGCAGCCAGGGCGGGCCCACGCTGGGCATGCTGCATGGTGCACTCAGGCCGGCAAGGCCCGAACTGGCGCTGACCGAGGCACTGCGCCCCTATGTGCCCCATGTGACGCTGGGCGCCTGGAGCGCCGCCTGGCCACGCGCCCAGGTGCTGCAATGGATAAGCGGCCTGCCGGTGCTGGAGCACTGGCAGGCCGCCGTGGGCGAGATCGCGCTGGTCAGCTATGCGGCCGACGCCTTGCATGGCCCGTTGACCTGCCATGCACGCTACGACCTCCGGGGTCGCAGGCTGCAATGGCGGGAGCGGCCGGGCTGGGCCTGATCAGATCAGGGTGATCTGCACGTCGATGTTGCCGCGCGTGGCGTTGGAGTAGGGGCAGACTTGGTGGGCTGCGTCCACCAGGGCCTGGGCGGCGGCCTTGTCCATGCCGGGCAGGCTGACCTTCAGGCGGGCAGCGATGCCGTAGGCGTTGGGGATGGTGCCCAGGTCCACTTCGGCGTCGATGGACAGGTCCTGCGGCAGGCTGATCTTCTGCTTGCCGGCCACGGCCTTGATGGCGCCGATGAAGCAGGCCGAATAGCCTGCGGCGAACAGTTGCTCGGGATTGGTGCCCGTGCCGCTGGTGCCTGGCGAGGAAAGGGTCACGTCCAGGCGTCCGTCATCGGTGCGCGAGGCGCCGTCGCGGCCGCCGGTGGTGTGGGCACGTGCGGTGTACAGGACTTTTTCGAGCTGGGCCATGGTGTCTTCCTTTTGCAAAGTTGTCCGGCTGTGCGGACGGGTGGAGGAAATCGGCAATCCGTTGTCAGTCGCTGCGGCGCGGCGCCAGCCGCTCGCGCAGTGCGCCGAGTTGCTGCGTCAGCGCCTGCAACTCGGGCAGCGTGCACTGCGTGCTTTGCAGCACGCAGGCGGGAATCTTTTCAGCCGCATCGCGCAGTGCCCGGCCTTGCGGGGTGAGCGTGATGCGCACGCGCCGCTCGTCCTGCGCATCGCGCACCCGCTCCAGCAGGTTCGCGCCTTCTAGCCGCTTGAGCAGCGGCGTCAGCGTGCCCGAATCCAGGGTCAGCTGCTCGCCGATCTCCGACACGGTCAGGCCGTCGCGCTCCCAAAGCACCAGCATCACCAGGTACTGCGGATAGGTCAGGCCGATGCCGTCGAGCAGGGGCTTGTAGAGCTTGGTCATGGCCAGCGACGCCGAGTACAGCGCAAAGCAGACCTGGTTGTCCAGGCGCAGAAGCTCGGGGGTGTCGGTGGGCAGGGCGTTGCGTGGCATGGGTGGAATTATTGCTGTCAATTAAATTGTGCACAACTTAATTGATGAAATCCCTCCAGATCGGAGGGGGAAGATCGGGAGGGCGAGAAAGGCCTACCGGCCCGTGAAGCGCGCGGGGCGTTTCTCGATGAATGAGCGCACGCCTTCGGCGGCATCCTCGCTGCTGGCCAGGCGCTGCTGCACGGGAATGAAGTCGGCCACTGCGGCGGCCTGGCCCAGCTCGATGGCCTTGAGCACATTGAGCCGCGTGGCCACCACGGCCTGCGGGGCCTGGGCTGCAATCCGCTCGGCAATGCGCAGGGCCTCGGCCAGTTCCTGGCCCGCCGGCACCACCTTCTGCACGAAGTTCAGGCGATAGGCCTCGGCGCTGTCGAACTCATCGGCCGTGAGCAGGTGCAGCATGGCGTTGCCCACGCCCGCACGCTCGGCCATGCGCAGCGTGGCGCCGCCCGTGGGCATGATGCAGCGCTGCACTTCCAGCTGGGAAAAGCGGCAGTCATCGGCCGCGACCACGATGTCGGCGCCCAGCATCAGCTCGATGCCCACCGTGAAGCAAATTCCCTTGACCGCCACCACCATGGGCTTGGCGCGGCGCCGGTAGCCGACCAGGCCGTAGTCGTGCGGCTCCACCAGGCCTTGCGGGATGGCCTTCCTGCCCGAGCGCAGGTACTCCGCCATCACCGGCAGGTCCAGCCCCGCCGTGAAATGGCTGCCAAACGCATGCAGCACGCCCACGCGCAACTCGGGATCGTCGTCCAGGCGCGTATAGGCCTCGGCCAGCTGCTGGAACATGGGCGGCGTCCAGCCGTTGCGCTTGGCGGGGCGGTTGATCCCGATCAGCAGCACATGGCCGCGCACTTCGCAGCTGATGCAGCCTTCGGGCGGCGGGGTGGGGGTGTTGATGTCCATGGTTGTCTCCTGCGCATGGACCTTAGAGCAGGCCGCTGGAGGGCGCAGTCGCGCAGAAGACGGCCGGCCCGAGCGGGCCGGCAGGCAGGCAAAGGCCGTGTATCAGTAGCTGTACACGCCGCGGCCCGTCTTGCGGCCCAGGCGGCCGGCGGCCACCATTTCCTTGAGCAGGGGGCAGGGACGGTACTTGCTGTCGCCGAATTCCTTGAGGTAAACCTCCATCACGGCCAGGCACACGTCCAGGCCGATCATGTCGGCCAGGGCCAGCGGGCCGATGGGCTGGTTGCAGCCCAGCTTCATGCCGGCGTCGATGTCCTCGGCCGATGCCAGGCCTTCGGCCAGCACGAAGAAGGCCTCGTTGATCATGGGCACCAGGATGCGGTTGACCACGAAGCCGGGGGCATTCTTCACGGTGATGGGGCTCTTGCCCAGGCGCTCGGACAGTTCCTTGACCGTGGCGTGCGTCTCGTCGCTGGTCTGCAGGCCGACGATGATCTCCACCAGCGCCATCATGGGCACGGGGTTGAAGAAGTGCATGCCGATGAACTTGTCGGCACGGCCCGTCACGGCGGCCAGCTGGGTGATGGAGATGGACGAGGTGTTGGTGGCGACGATGACATCGGCATCCAGCAGGGCGTCCAGCTGCTTGAGGATCTTGACCTTGAGCTCGTAGTTCTCGGTGGCGGCCTCGATGACCAGTTGCGCGCCCTTCAGGGCCGCGTAGTCGGTCGATGTCTTGATGCGGGCCAGGGCGGCGGTCTTCTCGGCCTCGGTCAGCTTTTCCTTCTTGATCAGGCGGTCCAGGCTGCCCGAGACGGTGGCCACGCCCTTTTGGACGGCGGCCTCCGAGATGTCCACCATGACCACGTCGATGCCCGATACCGCGCAGGCCTGCGCGATGCCGTTGCCCATGGTGCCTGCGCCGATGATGCCTACGGTTTGAATTGCCATGACTGTCAGTCTCCTCAAACGAACAAAGTGAATGCGAACGTGAATGCGATCCGGCGATCGTAGCGGGATTCGGAGCATCCACCGGGTTTGCCCCGGCTTGCGGCGCCGCGCAGGCGACTGCAACAGTGGATGGCTACACCGCAGGGGAGGGGAGACATGCTGGACTTCATCGTGATCGGAGGGGGATCGGCGGGCTCGGTTCTGGCCGGGCGGCTCAGCGAGGATGCCGAGACGCAGGTGGCGCTGCTGGAGGCCGGGCCCCCCGACTCCAGCGTGCTCATCCACTGTCCGGCGGGCATGGCCGCCATGGCCAAGGGCGGTCGCCACAGCTGGGGCCTGTCCACCGTGCCGCAGCCGGGCCTGGGCGGGCGGCGCGGCCACCAGCCGCGCGGCAAGGTGCTGGGCGGCTCCAGCGCGGTCAACGCCATGGTCTATGTGCGCGGCCAGCCGGCCGACTATGACCACTGGGCGGCCCAGGGCAACCCGGGCTGGAGCTGGAGCGAGGTGCTGCCCTATTTCCTGCGCGCCGAACACAACGAACGCGGCGCCGATGCCTGGCATGGCGCGGGCGGGCCGCTGAACGTGGCCGACCTGCGCGATCCCAACCCGCTGTCCCGGGCCTTCGTGCAGGCGGGCGTGCAGGCCGGCCATGCGCACAACGCGGATTTCAACGGCCAGGCGCAGGAGGGCGTGGGCCTGTACCAGGTCACCCAGCGCAACGGCGAGCGCCACCACGTCGCCAAGGCCTATCTGGCGCCGCACCGTGCCAGGCCCAATCTGCGCGTGGAAACGGGTGCCCAGGTGCTGCGCATTCTGTTCGAGGGCCGGCGCGCCGTGGGCGTGGAGTACCTGCAGGGCGGTACGGTGCAGCAACTGCACTGCCGGCGCGAGGTGCTGCTTTGCGGCGGCGCGCTGCTGTCGCCGCAGCTGCTGATGCTGTCTGGCGTGGGGCCGGGCGATCACCTGCGTTCGCTGGGCATCGATGTGGTCCACCATCTGCCCGGCGTGGGCGCCCATCTGCATGACCACCCGGATGTGGTGCTGGTGGTCGATGGCGCGCAGCTGACCGACAGCTTCGGCCTGTCCCTGGGCGGTGCGCGCAGATTGCTGGCCGCCGTGGGCCAATGGCGCAGCCAGCGGCGCGGCATGCTGACCACCAACTTTGCCGAGGCGGGCGGCTTCATCCGCAGCAGCCCTGGCGAGCCTGCGCCCGATCTGCAACTGCACTTCGTCGTCGCCAAGCTGGTGGACCACGGGCGCAAGACGGTCTGGGGCCATGGCTATTCGCTGCATGTCTGCGTGCTGCAGCCGGCCAGCCGTGGCAGCCTGCGCCTGGCCAGTGCCGACCCGCTGGCCCTGCCGCTGGTGGACCCGGCCTTCTTCTCCGACGCGCAGGACCTGCGGCGCATGGTGAACGGCGTGCGCCGCGCCCACGAGATCCTGGCCCAGCCGGCGCTGGCGGCCCGGGGCGGGCGCGAGATGCCGGCCTCGGCCGGCGCGCAGGACGATGCGGGCATCGAGGCCTTCATTCGCAGCCATGCCGACACCATTTACCACCCCGTGGGCAGCTGCCGCATGGGGCCGGGGCCGATGGACGTGGTCGATGCGCAGCTGCGTGTCTACGGCATCAAGGGCCTGCGCGTGGTCGATGCCTCGGTCATGCCGCGCATCGTCAGCGGCAACACCAATGCGCCCACGGTGATGATTGCGGAGAAGGCGGTGGACATGATCCGCCACGGCGCGCGCTAGGTGCCTGGCGTGCGCCCGTGCGCCATGGCCTGCTCCGGGATGGAGGCCGACGGCTGCGGCCCCTGCTCCTCGGACGCGGCCACCGGGCTCAGCCGCACCTGCGTCCAGCAGTCGCGCCCGCGGCGCTTTGCGGCGTAGAGGGCGGCGTCTGCGGGGGCCAGCATCAGTTCCAGGCACAGGCCGTTCCAGGCCTGGGGTGCGTGGGCGCAGCCGGCGCTGAAGCGCACTTCGAAGCCCAGCACCTTGCGCGAAGCCTGCAGCAGCGCGGACTGCAGGCGGGTGCACAGGGTGTCCACGCCGTCGTCCGTGGTGTAGAGAAGCAGGCAGAACTCCTCGCCGCCCCAGCGCGCGGCGATTTCGTCGCTGCGCAGCTGCTGCTGCAGCAGGCGGGCGAACAGGCACAGCGTCTGGTCGCCCACGGCGTGGCCGTGCTCGTCGTTGACATGCTTGAAGTGGTCCAGGTCCAGCATCACCAGGGCCAGGGCCTGGCGGTGGCGCTGGGCATGGGCCAGCATGGTGGGTGCGCGCTCCAGCAGTGCGCGGCGGTTGGGCAGCCCGGTGAGCATGTCCTGCAAGGCCAGGTCGCGCAGTTGCTGGCTGGTCTCGTCGCGCCAGGCCACGAGCACGGCCACCATGAGCAGCGTGCTGCTCAGCGTGGTCAGCAGGGCGAAGATCTGGTTGGCGCCGCTGTCTGCGGTGAAGCTGGGCAGGAAGGGCGTGGCCAGGGCCAGGTAGCTGCGCACGAACAGCATCAGCCCCATGAAGGCGGCCACGCCGCACATCAGGTAGCGCCAGCTGCGCGCCACGGGCCGCTGTGGGTCCAGGCACAGGCCGGCCAGCGCCATCAGGCACAGGCCATGGGCGGCGCTGAACCAGCCGGTGCGCAGGGCCGCCTGGGGCAGCAGCAGCGCAAAGCCCAGCGGCCCCAGCACGCACAGCGCGATCAGGCCGCGCTCCAGCAGCATCGGGCGCGGCCCCAGCCATTCGCGCAGGGCGCGCGCCATCTGCCACTGGGCGGTGGCGGCCAACGCCGCCGCGCCCAGCGACAGCAGGTCACGTCCCATCAGGCCTTGGGGCAGGCGGCTGGCGATCAGGATGAGGATCCATGCCAGGGCCTGCATCAGGAAGAAGTGCTGCGCATGGCGCGCCGCACCGCTGACGCGCCGCCCCATGGCCAGCGGCAGGGCGGCCGACATGGCCATCATGTTGATGGCCACGACGGCGGTCATGGAGAAAAAGTCCAGGGTAGGCAGCGTGGATGGCATGTGCGTCCCTGGATGGCGGTGCGAAGCGTGGCCCGTGAGAAGCGGTGGCCGGTGGCGGGGCGCTACTGGAACGCCACCTCCGCGAAGCTGCGCAGCTTGCGGCTGTGCAGGCGCTGGGTGCCGCCTTCGCGCAGGATGTCGATGGCGCGCATGCCGATGCGCAGATGCTGGTCCACGCGCTCGCGGTAGAAGTGGTTGGCCATGCCGGGCAGCTTGATCTCGCCGTGCAGCGGCTTGTCGGACACGCACAGCAGCGTTCCATAGGGCACGCGGAAGCGGAAGCCGTTGGCCGCGATGGTGGCGCTTTCCATGTCCAGCGCCACGGCGCGGCTCTGGCTGAAGCGCAGCTGGGGCAGGTTGTTGGGCAGCAGTTCCCAGTTGCGGTTGTCGGTGCTGGCCACGGTGCCGGTGCGCATGATGCGCTTGAGGTCGGGGCCGTCCATCTGCGTGACGTCGGCCACGGCCTGCTGCAGTGCCAGCTGGATTTCGGCCAGCGCGGGAATGGGCACCCACAGCGGCAGCTCCTCGTCCAGCACATGGTCCTCGCGCACATAGGCGTGGGCCAGCACGTAGTCGCCCAGTTGCTGGCTGTTGCGCAGGCCCGCGCAGTGGCCCAGCATCATCCAGGCGTGCGGGCGCAGCACGGCAATGTGGTCGGTGATGGTCTTGGCATTGGCCGGGCCCACGCCGATGTTGACCATGGTGATGCCGCTGTGGTCGGCGCGCACCAGGTGGTAGGCCGGCATCTGCGGCAGGCGCGGCGGAGGCGTGCCCAGCTCGTCATTGGGCTGGGCTGGCAGGCCGGTGCGGCGCGTGACCACGTTGCCGGGCTCGATGAAGGCCACGTACTCGCTGTCCTCCCGGGCCATCTCGGCGTGGCCCAGGCGGATGAATTCGTCGATGTAGAACTGGTAGTTGGTGAACAGCACGAAGTTCTGGAACCACTCGGGCTGGGTGCCCGTGTAGTGGCGCAGGCGGTGCAGCGAGTAGTCCACGCGCGGGGCAGTGAACAGGGACAGCGGCAGGGCCTCGCCGGGATGCGGGCGCCAGGTGCCGTTGGCAATGCCGTCGTCCATGGCTTCGAGGTCGGGCAGGTCGAACACATCGCGCATCAGCTGGCGCCGCTCGCGCGTGAGCGTTCCCTCGATGTGGTCGTTCTCGGCGAACGAGAAGTGGATGGGAATGGGCTTGTCGCTCAGGCCCACCTCCAGCGGCACGCCGTGGCTCTTGATCAGCAGGCGGAACTGCTCGGCGTAGTAGCGCGAGAACAGGTCGGGCCGCGTGAGCGTGGCCTCGTGCGTGCCCGGGCCCTCGACGAAGCCGTAGGCCAGCTGCGTGTCGGCGCGCGCCACGGTGCTCGTGTGCATGCGAACGAAGGGGTAGTAGGCGTGGACGGGAGCGGCCGGGGTTTCGCCGGAGACGAAGCGCTGCATGTTCGAGCGAAGGTGCTCTATCTGCTCCCGGTAGATCTGCTGTACGTGCTCCAGGGCCCGCTGGGGGTCGGTGTGCAAGGTGGCTGCGGCCCTGGAGGCCTGCGAGGGGTTGTGAAGCAAAACCATGGGCTATTGTCGTTGGACTGGATGACTGTTGTGCAATTGCCAGGCGCGCGCCCTCTCGGCCGGCAGGGGCGGCGCCACAAGGTATCCCTGCATCATGCCGCAGCCCAGCTCGCGCAAAAGCGCCAATTGGGCAGGTGTTTCCACGCCTTCCGCCACGATGTCCAGGTGCAGGCTGTGGCCCATCTGCACGATGGCGGTGACGATGGCCGTGTCGTCCTCGCTATCGGGGACGTCGGCGATGAAGGAGCGGTCTATCTTGAGCTGGTTGATCGGGTGGCGGCGCAGGTAGGCCAGGGAGGAGTAGCCGGTGCCGAAGTCGTCAATGGCCAGGCCCACGCCCAGGGCCTGCAGCGCCTGCAAGGTGTCCTGCACCTGCCCGCTGGTGTGCATCAGCGTGGACTCGGTCAGCTCGATGTGCAGCCAGCGCGCCTCCAGCCCCGTTTCCTCCAGCACCTGTGCCACCTCGCGCGCCATGTCGCGCTGGCGGAATTCCAACGCCGAGAGGTTCACGGACAGCGGCACCGGCGCCAGGCCCTCGTCCTGCCACTGGCGCGCCTGGCGGCAGGCCTCGCGCAGCACCCAGTGGTCTATGGCCGAGATCAGGCCGCGCGCCTCGGCAAAGCCGATGAACTCGCCGGGCAGGACCAGGCCGCGCTGCGGGTGGCGCCAGCGCACCAGGGCCTCGAAGCCCGCCAGCCGGCCATCGGCCGTGAAGGTCTGGGGCTGGTAGTACAGCTCGAACTCGCCGCGCTCCAGCGCGCCGCGCAGCTGCTGCTCCTGCATCAGCATCTGGGCCTGGGTGGCCTGGCCGTCCTGGGCGGGTGCATAGAACTGCAGGTTGCGCCGGCCGCTGTCCTTGGCCATGTGCATGGCGCTTTCGGCGCGGTTGAGCAGCTCTTCGGCGTTTTTCCCGTCGCCGGGGTACATGGCGATGCCCATGCAAGGCGAGATCACCAGCGGCGTGCCATCGATGGCGCAGGGCGCCTCGATGATGCGCTGCAGGTGGCTGGCCTGTGTCTCGGTTTCCTGCGGATCGGGGTCGTCGGTGAGCACGACCACGAACTCGTCGCCGCCCACGCGCGCCACCAGGTCGTGGGCGCGCACGCTGCCGCGCAGGCGCTGGGCGACCTCGCACAGCAGCAGGTCGCCGGCCTGGTGGCCCAGCGAGTCGTTGATGGTCTTGAAGTGGTCCAGGTCGATGATGAGCACGGCCAGGGCGCGCCGCTTGACCGAGGCCAGCGACAGCGCCTGGCGCAGCATCTGGATCAGGCGCACGCGGTTGGGCAGCTGGGTGAGCTGGTCGTGCTGGGCTAGGAAGTCCATGCGCTCCTGCGCCAGCTGGCGCAGCGTGATGTCGCGCACCAGCACGATGCGGTAGGGCTCGCCCTCGGCCGGCATGGTCTTGGCCTCGATCTCCACGGGGATGCGGTGGCCGTCCTTGTGCTGGATGGCGCCGTCGAAGCGGTCCTCGCGGCCGCTGCGCATGTACTGCAGTGCGTAGAGGCGGAACTCGGGGCAGATGTAGTCGAGGATGGGGCGGCCGGTCAGCTCGTCCAGCGTGTAGCCGGCCAGGCGGGACAGGGCCTCGTTGCCGTCGATGATCAGGCCGTCGCGGTGCATGACGATGGCCTCGGTGGTGACCTCGGTGAACTTGCGCATGCGCTCTTCGCTGTCGCGCACCTTCTGCGCCACATGGTGGTGGTGGCTCACGTCGGTGATCTGCACCACGGCGCCCTGCAGCTGCCCGTGCTCGAAGTGCGGCATCAGCAGCGATTCGATATGGCGAGGCGGTCCATCCGGCTGGGGCACCTCGCGCTCGTAGCGCACATGTTCGCCGCGCAGGCCGCGCTCCACATGCTCGGCGATGAGCTGCCACACGGCTTCGCCCACGATCTCGCGCACGGTCTTGCCTATCGCCTCGGCGGGCGTCAATCCGAAATTGCGTGCGTAGTTGATGTTGGCGAAGCGGCAGCGCAGCGTGCGCGCATCGAAGTAGGCCAGCATGGCCGGAGCCGTATCTGCTATCAGCCGCAGCAGCGTATCGTTGGGCCCCGTGATTTGCGCATCGACGTTCTCTGGCATTCGTCCCCCTCGCTGGGGATTTATAGCGGAATCGCCGAGATTTTGATAGCGCTCTTGTGCGAGGGTGAGCGGCCGCTGACGCGAGGGAGCGCGTGCGGCTGTCGAGCCTCCGGGGCGGCCGTGGCGGCCTGTCTTTTTTTTGCAGCGCCGCATCACGTGCGGCGCGGCTTCTTTACTTGAGCAGGTCCTGCACCTGGCCCAGTGCAGCCTGGGCGCACTTGTCGTCCAGGTGGCCGCCGGGCGCGCCGCCGATGCCCACGGCGCCGATCACCTCGTTGCCCACCTTCACCGGCAGGCCGCCGCCCAGCAGCAGGTAGCCGGGAATGTTCACCAGGTTGGCGGCGCCGGGGTTCTTCTGCGCGCCTTCCATGATGGCCAGCGTGCTGTTCTTGGCCGATGCGGCCGTATAGGCCTTCAGGCGGCTGGCCTCCAGCGTGTGGGGGCCGGCATTGTCGGCGCGCTGCACGGCGCGCACGGTGCCGGCACGGTCCACCACGGTGGCGGTGACGGCATAGCCGTCGGCGGCGCAGGCGGCCACGCTGCGTGCGGCGATCTGGTTGGCCAGCTCCAGCGACATGTTCTTTTCCGTGCGCACGGCCTCGGCCTGGGCGGCGGTGGTGATCAGGCCCAGGGTCAGGGCAGCGAGGGTGGCGAGCTTGGTGGCGTGGCGTTGCATGGTCTTCTCCTTGGGGGTCAGGACGGCCCGGGCCACAAGCCCGGACGGCATGCATGCACTGTAGAAAATGCCGCCGCCGCGCACCATTCGGACGGCTACGCGCGGCGCTGCGTAGAAATACGGAGAAGCCAGGCGCGCTGCTGGGCGAGGAGGTGGCGCCTCAGGCGCCTGCCGCCGTGTCCGCCAGGCTGGCGTAGCGGCGTATGAGCTGGGCCAGGCTGGGCGCCTCCAGCTTGGCGAAGAGGTTGGCCCGGTGCGTTTCCACCGTGCGCGGCGACAGCTCCAGGCTGCGGCCTATCTCCTTGTTGGTCAGGCCCTGCACGATCAGCGCCAGCACCTCGCGCTCGCGCGCCGAGAGCTGGGCGAAGCGCTGCTGCGCATCGCGGTCGGCCTGCTGGCGTTCGCGCGACTGCACATGCTGGCGCACGGCGCCTTGCAGCGCGTCGATCAGCACTTCGTCGTCCACGGGCTTTTCCAGGAACTCGGCCGCGCCGGCCTTGAAGGCGCGCCGGCACATGTCCACCGTGCCATGGCCGGTGAGCATGATCACGGGCTGGTCCACGCCCTGCTCCACCAGCCGGCCCAGCAGGGCCAGTCCGCCGATGCCGGGCATGCGCACGTCCATCACGATGGCGCCTATGCCCTGGCGGTCCAGCCCTTCGAGAAAGGCCAGCGGATCGGCCCAGCACTGCACGCGCAGGCCCACGGTACCGATCAGCAAGGCCAGGCTGTCGCGCACGGCCTCGTCGTCATCGACCAGATGGATCAGCGGGGACAGGTCTTGGGCAGGCGCGGCGGTCATGGGTTCGGCGGTGGTGGTGTGGATGCGGTGGGGGCAGCGCGTGCCGTGGATGCATTGGCGCATGCACTGGCGCACGCCGCAGGCAGCAGCAGCTCGAAGCGGGCTCCGCTGCCCGGTCCCGAGGCGGCCAGCTCCAGGCTGCCGCCCATGGATTCGGCCAGGCTCTGGCTCAACGTCAGGCCCAGGCCCAGCCCTTGGGCGCGGCCCGTGGCAAACGGGGTGAACAGGCGCTGGCGCATCTCGGGCGCCACGCCGGGTCCGCTGTCCTGCACCGCCACCAGCAGGCGGGTGTCGCGTCGTTCCAGCTCCACCCGCAGATGGCGGGCTGCGGGCGGCTGCTCGTCCATGGCCTGCAATGCATTGACCAGCAGGTTGTGCAGTATCTGCTGCACGGCCACGGGGTCGGCCTGGGCGGCGGGCAGATCGGCGGCCTGCACTTTCATCTGCACCTTGACCTGGACCTGGCGGCGCCGCAGCTCGGGCTCCAGCAGATAAAGCGCTTCGGCAACGGCCTGGTTCAGATCCAGCGGCTCGGCCTGGGGCGCAAGCCCCGGTTGCTCCACCAGGCGGCGCAGCCGGCCTACCACGGCGGACGCGCGCTTGGCCTGCTCGGCCGCCTGCGTCATGGCCTGGCGGGCGGCGTCCATCTCGGGCGGGTCCTCGGCCAGCAGGCGGCGCGCGGCCTGGCTGTTGGACAGCACGGCCGTCAGCGGCTGGTTCAGTTCATGTGCCATGCCGGCGGCCAGTTCGCCCAGCGTATTGAGCCGCGCCACCTGCCCCAGCTGCAGCAATTGCTCGGCGCGGCGGCGGGCCACGCGCTGGCGCAGAAGGGCGCGCAGCGCGGCCACGGCCAGCGCGCAGCCCAGGGCCCAGCCCAGCATGGCCGTCCAGGGCAGCACCGAGGCGTCCAGCGGCTGGCGCAGGTACAGCACCAGCGGCTGGCTGGGCGAGGCCAGGGTCTTGCTCACCTCCCAGGACCATGTGTTCCAGCCTGGCGAGCCGGTGCTGCCGGGCTGGATCAGGAATTCCTGACCGCCCAGGGCCAGCCAGGCGCGCACCGGGCTGGTGGCCGGTGGCATGGGCCATTCGTCGGCGGGAATGGTGGCTCGCAGGTCCAGCAGCAATGCATAGCTGGCCGGCAGCCCGGCCTGCACCAGGTACAGGCGGCCCCGGGTGAGATCGGCCAGGGCCAGTTCGGCATGGCCGCTGGCCTGGGAGCGGCGCTCGGCCTCGGCCATGCCGTGCGGCCAGGGCGCGGGCCAGGACTCGCCTGCGGCGGCCGAGCGGCGCGCCACATCCAGCACCTGCGGATACAGGCGCGGCAACTGCTTCCATGAGGCCTGGTCGGTCGCGGGCTGGCGCGGCTGCAGCAGCGCCAGCGTGCCCAGGATGGCATCGTGCTGCACCATGCGCTGGCTCAGCAGCCGGTGGGCAATGCGGGCATCGGTATCGAAGACCTCGCGCAGCGACTGCAGGCGAGCGTGCGCCAGCCAGGCCGCGCCGCAGCCTGCGGCCACGGCCCAGGCCAGCACCCACCCCGCTGATCGCTGCCATCCATTCATGGCGCGGATTCTGGCATGCGGCCCGGGCAGGCAGTGGTCTAATCCGCAGCACCCCCACCTATCGCAGCGCAGCATGGCCGAGTCCACTCCATCTACCGCCAACGCACCCGACTGGATGGCGCCGCACAGCCTGCTGCGCATCTCGGTCGTTGTGGCGCTGCTGACCATCGTGCTCAAGACCCTGGCCTGGTGGCTCACGGGCTCGGTGGGCCTGCTGTCGGACGCGCTCGAATCCTTCGTCAACCTGGCCGGTGCCGTGTTCGCGCTGACCATGGTCACCATCGCCAAGCGGCCGGCCGACACCGATCATCCCTATGGCCACCACAAGGCCGAGTACTTCTCTGCGGGCTTCGAGGGCATCCTGGTCATCGGCGCCAGCCTGGCCATCGCCTGGGCGGCGCTGGCGCGGCTGTGGAACCCGCAGCCGCTGGAGCAACTGGGCTGGGGCCTGGCGCTGTCCGTGGTCAGCTCGGCCCTCAACGGCCTGCTGGCCGTGGCCATGCTGCGCTCGGCGCGCCAGCACCGCTCCATGGCGCTGGAGGGGGATGCCCGCCACCTGCTCACCGATGTCTGGACCTCGGCCGGCGTCGTCATCGGCCTGATCGGCGCATCGCTCACGGGCTGGCTGTGGCTGGATGCGGCCGTGGCCATAGGCGTGGCGCTCAACATCTGCGTGCAGGGCGCGCAACTGGTCTGGCAATCTTCCCAGGGCCTGATGGACCAGGCGCTGGACGCGCCCGAACGCCTGCGCATCGACGCCGTTCTGGACCACCATGCGCACCGCGAGCAGGGCGTGGTCTTCGACAACATCTCCAGCCGGCGTGCCGGCGAGCGCAGCTTTGCCGACCTGCACATGCATGTGCCCGGCGACTGGAGCGTGGCCCGCGCCGCGCGGCTGCGCACCGAGATCGAGGCCGAATTGCTGCAGGCCGTGCCCGGCCTGTATGCGCGCATCGAGCTGCTGCCCCTGGGCATGCAGACCGCCATGGAAGCCGCCATCGAGGCGGCAGGCCAAGCGGACACTCCTTCCCCATCCACCGACAAGAACCCGAACCCCGAACAATGATCAGCATCCTGCAGCGCGTGAAACAGGCCCGCGTGGAAATCGACGGCCAGGTCGCCGGCAGCATAGGACCCGGCCTGCTGGCCCTGGTCTGCGCAGAGCGCGGCGACACCGAGGCCGAGGCCGACAGGCTGCTGGCCAAGATGCTCAAGCTGCGCATCTTTGCCGACGACGCGGGCAAGATGAACCGCAGCGTGCAGGACCTGGACGGGCAGGGCGCCTGCGGCGGCCTGCTCATCGTCAGCCAGTTCACGCTGGCGGCCGACACCGGCGGCGGCAACCGCCCCAGCTTCACGCGCGCGGCGCCACCGGCCGAGGGCGAGCGCCTGTACGACTACATCGTGCAGCGGGCGCGCGCCCTGCACCCGGAAGTCGCCACGGGCCGCTTCGGGGCCGACATGCAGGTGCACCTGCTCAACGACGGGCCCGTGACCATTCCGCTGTCTATAGCTCCGGCCACCGCGGCATAGCGCGCCGCAGACCTGCTGTTCTGGGGCGGATTCTGGCGCGATCTGCGAGCACGTCCTGGCCGGAGAAGGGCTGCAAAGCCCGTATTCTTGCGGCCTCAGCATTCATCGACAGACCGACGACCATGAAGAACCATCCGTTCAAAGCCTCCACCCTGGCCCTTGCCATGAGCATGGCCCTGGCGTGGAGCGGCGCGGCCGGCGCCGACACCCTCAGGAAGCCCGCGCTGGACGCGCTGGCCCAGGCGCAGCCGGCACCCACCGACTTCGCCAGCTTCCTGAAGCAGGCCGCGGCCGCGCAGCCTGCCATCGCCCAGGCCGTGCAGCGCCATGCCGCAGGCGCCGCGCTCACGGGGGATGAACTCAACCACATCGCCCGCCTGCTGGGCCTGTACACGCGGCTCACGCAGGAGCAGGCCGTGCTGGCCAGCATCGAGCGCATGGTCGCCCTGCCCACGGTGCGCGATGCCAAGGTGCCGCCGCACGAAAGCCCGGCCATCCTGGCTTTCGGCGAACTGGTGCAGCAGATGGCCAGGGACTTCGGCCTGCAGTACCGCAACGTGGACAACCGCATCTTCGAAGTCACCCTGCCTGCGAACACCGCGAACGCCTCGAACTCGGGCACCGATGAATTCGGCATCCTCACCCATGCAGACGTCGTCCCCGTCGTCCCCGCCGAATGGGTGCTGGATGGCCAGGCCATCGACCCCTTCAAGGTCACGCGCGTGGGCGACAAGCTCTACGGGCGCGGCACCATCGACGACAAGGGCTCCATCGCCACCGTGCTGTTCGCCATGAAGGCCGTCAAGGACAGCGGCCTGCCCCTGTCGCGCGGCATACGCCTCATGATCGAGACCACCGAGGAAACCGGCGGCGACGCCATGAAGTACTACCAGGGCAAGACCACGCTGCCCGCCTACAACATCGTGCTGGACAGCAAGTACCCCGCCGTTGTTGCAGAAAAAGGCTCGGGCGCGCTCAAGGCCGTATTCGACGACGTGAAGGCCGACCCCGCCCAGCCCGCCATCACCGCCATGGCCGGCGCCGCCTCGGCCAACGCCATTGCGCAGACCGCCACCGCCACCATCACGGCCGGCGACGAAGCCGCCATCGAAGCCATCGCCGCGCGCCTGCAGGCGGCCAAGGGTGACTTCACCACCAGCTATGCAGGGCAGGGCGGGCCGTTCACCATCGACATCCAGCGCAGCGGCACCGCAGCCACCGTCAAGGTCACGGGCACCTCGGCCCACGGCTCGCGCCCTGAGGAAGGCGTCAACCCCGTGCCGCGCCTGACGCTGTTCCTGCAGCAGGTGCTCATGCCCACCGATGGCGTGGCCCTGGTCCAGCCCAATGCCTACAGCAACGCCCTGCGCTACATCAACGGCGCCTTCGGCCTCGACTACTTCGGCAAGCAGCTGGGCGTTGCCTATGCCGACGACTTCATGGGCCCGCTGACCCTGTCGCCCAACCTCATCAAGGCGGCAGACGGCAAGCTGGAAGTCACCACCAACGTGCGCATGCCGCGCGGCAAGACGCCCGAGCAACTGCGCACCGAAGTCGAGCAACGCATCACCCGCTGGAGCGCGGCCGCCAAGGTCCCCCTGACCCTGCAATACACCCAGGGCAACTGGATGGCGCGCGACCCCAAGGGCGCCTGGCTGTCCACCCTGCTCAACATCTTCGGCGACACCACGGGCCTGGACGCCAAGCCCGTGCCCACGGCCGGCAGCACCACGGCCAAGCTCATGCCCAACGCCATCAACTTCGGCCCTGCCATGCCCGGCAAGAAGTACACGGCGCACAACGCGCTCGAATACAAGGAACTGCCCGACCTGCGCGCCGACATGCAGATGTTCACGGAAATGCTGGTGCGCATTGGGAATCTGAAGCAGATGCAGTGACACTCACCGGTTATTGAAATGCGAAAGCGCCTTGTGAAAGCAAGGCGCTTTTTTTCATCCACTTCCGCCCAGTCATTCGACACATGAAAGCCGACTGCCCTGGATGCGGCACAGGCCTGCCTGCATTCAGCCCTCCGGGCCATGCGCCGCGTATTCCACAAAGGACGGTGCTTCATCAAACAGTTGCAAGAGCAGTTTCAGGTGCCGAGCGTAGAGGCTCTGTGGCCGGCGGAAGGACTTGGCGGCGAGGGCGATGGCTGCGCGGGCGAGGTACCACTCGTTGTCGAATTCGCTGGCGTCCTCGAATACCTTGTGCCGAATTTGCCGGATGTGGTTCAGCGCCAGGTCTGCGGCCAGGTCCACCTCTACATCCGCGTCATGCCAGTCCATGTCGGCACAGCGTGTTTCGATCAGGGCAACCAGCCCCATCTCTGCGCGGGCAATGGACAGGGCGATCATTTGCTGCATGGTGGGCCAGGCAGCGGTGTCTACTGGGTGCGACTGCTTGGACGCGGCATCCATGTCGGTAACTCCTCCCGATTCGGTATTGGTGCGTGGCGAGCCACTCTGAATCTATTAGATATCTGTGATTGTTTGATGTCAAATAGATTCTTTGTCATGAATCTTTCTGATGTCCAGAATCTGGCGGATGACTGACAAGCAAGTGCCGTCCTACCCGTTGCGTATGCCTGTGGAGCTGCGTGAAAAGCTCACCCTCGTTGCCAAGAACAACAATCGCAGCGTGAACGCAGAAATCATTGCGAGGCTGGAGAGCAGCCTTGACGCAACCGGCGCCAAAGCAGACTTTGGACAGGATGTGGCCGTTCGGTCCGCGATGGCGGCGTCACTTGCGGATGTGGCCGTTTTGACGCTTACCCAGGACGAGTCATGGAAAGAGGACGTCGCACGCAGGGTTGCTGAAAGCCTGCGTGCAATGCCATTGGTGTCTGCTGAGACGGATGCACAGCCGCCAAGGCCCAGGCAGCGGCCAAGAAAGGCCTGAGCCGCGGCCCTTCTTCAAAAGCCCCGCCTCACTGCCGCCAGAAAAACACCCCCGCCATCACCAGCCCCGTCAGCACGATGCCCGCGCGCAGCCATTCGGGCGGGATGCGGCGCGCCAGGCGGGCGCCGCCGTAGCCGCCTGCGGTGGCGGCAATCATCATGACCAGGGCCTGCTCCCACTGCACGACGCCGCCGGCCGCATAGATGGCGACGGCAATGGCCGTGAGCAGGGCGGAGACCAGGTTCTTCATGCCGTTCATGGCATGCAGCCTTGTCTGGCCCAGCAGGCCGAACAGGGCCAGCAGCAGGATGCCCAGGCCGCCGTTGAAGTAGCCGCCGTAGATGGCCACGGCCAGCATGCCGGCGCCGGCCTTCAGGGGCGATGCATGGGCGGCATGCTCGGCGCTGCCGCGTGATGCCATGCGCCTGAGCTGGGGCGCGAAGGCGAACATGGCGGTGGCGGCCAGCAGCAGCCAGGGGACGACCTTGCGGAACAGGTGGTCGGGCGTGACCAGCAGCAGGGCCGCGCCCAGCGAGCCGCCGATGAGCGACAGCACGATGACGCCGCGCATGCCCAGGCCGGGCGGCGGCTCCATGTCCTGGCGAAAGCCCCAGGCACCGGCCATGTAGCCGGGCAGCAGGGCGACGGTGCCGGTGGCGTTGGCGGCCACGGGCGGCACGCCTGTGAAGACCAGGGCGGGCAGGGTGAGGAAGCTGCCGCCCCCGGCAACGGCATTGAGCGCGCCGGCCACGAAGGCGGCGCTCATGAGCAGTGCGATGTCCCACATGGGTGTTGTCTCCTCCTGGAGCCGGGCATCGGCAGGCCGCCGTGGCCTTGCGCGGCCAGGCCGGTGTTATAGGTCGAGGCCGATCTTAGTGCCGGACCATCGGGCGGGCTGTCGCACCGGCATGGCGGCGGGGTCAGGGCTGCTTTGCGCAAAAGGACAGGATCGCGCCGGCGTGGTGGCCACCTGGCGACTAGGGCGGCTCCACCGCCGGGCCGGGCAGGCCCAGCGTGGCGCGCAGCAGGGCGACGCGTGGGTTGGCGACGGCGCTGCGGTAGATCAGCGCCACGGGGCCCATGGAGATGGCGGGTGTGACATGCACCCTGCGCACCCCCTGCGACCGGGGCGAGGCCTGCAGCGTGGAGTCGGGCACGGCGCTGAGCCCCAGGCCGGCCCGGACCAGTTGCAGGTTGGTGAAGGGGCTGGTGGATTCGATGACGGGCGTGGGCGCGATCACGCCTTCGCGGCGGAACACCTCTTCCATCATGCGGCGCAGCATGGAGCTGCGCGTGGGCAGGATCCATCGCTGGCGCGCCAGATCCTCCCAGCGGTTGCTGCGCGCGTGGCCTGCAGGGTGGTCCGGCGGGGCGATGACGGTGAAGCCGGTGTCGAACAGTTTTTCGTAGCGCAGCGGCTGGCCTGCAGCCTCGGGCAGTTCGGTGGGGTAGCTGGTGATGAGGGCATCGAGCTCGCCGTCCAGCAGGCATTGCACAAGCAAAGGCACGCGTTCTTCCTTGAGCTGTACCCGGACATGGGGCTGCTGTGCGGCCAGGTCCGCCAGTACGCCGGGCAGGTAGCCCTGTGCCACGAAGGGCGGGGTGCCTATGCGCAGCAAGGTGATGGCGGGCTGCTGGGCGGTCTCGCTGCCCAGATGGCGCAGCTCGGCCAGCAGCATGGCTGCGCCGCGGATGGCGATCTCGCCCTGGGCCGTGGGTTCGAGCCCGCGCGCATTGCGCAGGAACAGCGTCACGCCGAAGGCCGCCTCGATCTCGCCCAGGGCCTTGCTCAGCGCGGGCTGGGTCAAATGCATGAGGCCGGCCGCGGCGCGCAGGCTGCCTCCCTGGTGCAGGGCCAGCAGGAGCTGCAGGTGCTTGAAGCGCAGCCGCGACAGCAGGCGTTGCGGGTCGAAGTCGTGCATGTTCCCGGGGGTGGAGTGATTACCGGAGGTTTGCCATCCATCCAAACATATCACTATTGGAAATGGGTCTGCCGTTCTATCGTGACCCCACGACGACAAGCGACAAGGAGACAGGACCATGGACAGACGCGTCTTTCTGGCAGGCAGCCTGGCGGCTGCCGCGCTTCCGCTGGTGCGGGCCAGCGATTTTCCGAGCCGGCCGGTGCGGGTGATTTCCCCGTATGCGGCGGGCGGGGGGCCTGATGTGCAATTGCGCCAGGCCGGCCCGGTGCTGGGGGAGATCCTGGGGCAGTCCATCGTGATCGAGAACAAGGTGGGCGCGGCCGGCGTGCTGGCCGCGCAGTATGTGGCGCAGCAGCCCGCCGATGGCTACACCTGCCTGATGGGCTCCAACACCCATCTGATCCAGAAGCTGCTGCAACCGGGCCTGCGCTTCGACCCCATCGGCGACTTCACGCCCGTCAGCAACCTGGCCTCGTCGCCCACGGTGCTGGTGGTACGTGCCGATGCGCCCTGGCGCACGGCCCGGGAGCTGATCGCGGGGCTGAAGGCCCAGCCGGCGCAGGCCAACTACGGCTCGGGCGGCATAGGCACTTCGGCCCATCTGGCGGGCGCCACGCTGGCCTCGCTGGCGGGCCTGCAGGTCACGCACATACCGCTCAAGGGATCGGTGGAGATTGCGGCATCGCTGATCCGCGGCGATACGCAGTATGCGTTTCCGGTGGCGGGCACCGGCATCCCCCAGGTGCAGGGCGGCAAGCTGCGGGCCCTGGCGGTGACCAGCCGCAAGCGCCTGGCGCAGCTGCCCGAGGTGCCCACGCTGCAGGAGGTGCTGGGCAGCGAGCTGGCGGTGCAGGAGTCCTGGTTCGGGCTGTGGGCTCCGGCCAGGACACCCCCTGCCGTGGTCGAGCGCCTGCACGCCGCCGTGCGCCAGGCCGCCGCCCAGCCAGCGCTGCGCGCCTCGTTCGAGGCTGTCGGCAACGAGGCCACGGCCAGCGCTTCGCCGCAGGCCTTCGCCGATTTCGTGCGCAGCGAGAACCGCAAGTGGGCCGCCATCATCGAGCTGGCCGGCATCACCGCCAACAGTTGAACCAGGGAAAGGCAAGACGGGTATGGACAAGCCGCTGCAAGGAGTGCGCGTCATCGACATGTCGCATGTGATCGCGGGGCCGCTGGCCTCGCACTACCTGGCCCAGCTCGGGGCCGAGGTCATCAAGGTCGAGCCCACGCGTGGCGAGGTCATGCGCAACAGCCGGGCGCCCGGCGAGCCCGGGGGCGGCATGCCTTCGGGCTTCGTGGCGCTCAATGCGGGAAAGCGTTCGCTGGCGGTGGACATCCGCCAGCCCGAGGGCGCGGACATCGTGCGTGCCCTGGCGCGCACGGCCGATGTGTTCATCGAGAACTTCCGCCCCGGCGTGGTGGCGCGCCACGGCCTGGGCTACGAGGACATCCGGGCGGTGCGTCCCGACGTGGTGTATTGCTCCATCTCGGGCTTTGGCCAGCAGGGCGAGTGGGCCGGGCGGGGCGCCTATGACCATGTGGTGCAGGCGCTCACGGGCATGATGATGATGGCGGGGGGCGACGAGGAAGCGCCGCCCGTGAAGGTGGGCTTTCCCGTGATCGACGTGGCGGTGGGCATGCTGGGGGCGCTGTCGGTCACGGCGGCCCTGCACCAGCGCAACGCCCGGGCGCCTGGCGAGCGGCGCAGCCAGCGCATCGATGCCTCCATGCTGCAGGCCTCGCTGATGCTGATGTACCCGCATGCCTGTACCTATCTCACCCACGGCGTGGAGCCACGGCGCGTGGGCAACCGGGGCTATACGGGCAGCCCGGCGGCCGACACCTACCGGTGCGCCGACGGCTGGCTGTCCACGGCCGCCAATACGCCGCAGCAGTTTCGCAGGCTCGCCAGCGTGCTGGGGCTCGATGCCCTGTGCGAGGACGCCACGCTGCTCGACCTCGATGCCTTCAATGCGCCCGAGGGCGGCTTTGTCGCCGCGCGCGATACGTCCGCGCTGCAGCGGCTGCAGGCATGTCTGGCCGAGGCCTTCGCCGCACGCAGCGCACGGGACATGGAAGCCCGGCTCAACGCCGTGGGCGTGCCTGCCGCCAGGGTGCGGCGCCTGGGCGAATTCCTGGGCGAGGCCCGCGCTGCCGGCACCGTGTCACCTGTGAGCTATGGCGCCGGCGGCGCTGCGGTGGACACTCCGGGGCTAGGGTTCCGGTGGATGGATGCCGAGCCCCTGCCGGGTGCGCCGGCCCCCGTCCTGGGCGATGGCAATCTCGCGCTGCTGCGGGAACTGGGGATGGCGGATGAGGCCATCGCCTGCCTGTGCCGCAGCGGCGTGCTGGGCGCGCCGCAGTCCTGATTGCCTTTGGATTCCTTTGCCACTGCCTTGCTGGAGACCCCATGTTCAAAGCCTTGCTGCTGACCCAACCCGTACCGCGTGAAACCCGTGCCGAGTGTGTGGAGCTGGACGAAGCCAGCCTGCCCGCCGGCGCGGTGCGCGTGGCCGTCTCGCATTCCACGCTCAACTACAAGGATGCACTGGCCATCACGGGGCGCTCGCCCGTGGTGCGCCAGTTCCCCATGGTGCCGGGCATCGACCTGGCCGGCACGGTGCTGAACAGCGAGGACGCGCGTTTCCAGCCCGGCGATGCCGTGCTGCTCAACGGCTGGGGCGTGGGCGAGACCCACTGGGGCGGGCTCGCCCAGCAGGCGCGCGTGAACGGCGACTGGCTGATCCGCCGGCCCGAGGCCTTCAGCGCACGGGATGCCATGGCCATAGGCACGGCCGGCTATACGGCCATGCTGTGCGTGATGGCGCTGCAGGCGCATGGCATCACGCCCTCCAGCGGCCCGGTGCTGGTGACGGGGGCCAATGGCGGCGTGGGCAGCATTGCCGTGGCCCTGCTGTCGCGCCTGGGTTTCGAGGTGCACGCCGGCACCGGGCGGCCCGAACAGGCCGAGCACCTGAAGGCGCTGGGCGCGGCGCGGATCGTGGAGCGCAGCAGCCTGGATGCGCCCGGCAAGCCGCTGCAAAAGGAGGTCTGGGCGGCGGCCGTGGACAGCGTGGGCAGCCATACGCTGGCCAATGTGTGCGCCAGCCTGCGCTACGGCGGCTGCGTGGCGGCCTGCGGGCTGGCCCAGGGGCTGGACCTGCCGGCTTCCGTGGCACCGTTCATCCTGCGCGGCGTGTCGCTGCTGGGCATCGACAGCGTCTATGCGCCGCAGGCGCGGCGCGAGCAGGCCTGGGCACGGCTGGCCGCCGAACTGCCGCGCGAGGTGCTGGAGCGCAATACCGAAGAGGCGGGCCTGGCCGATGCGGTTGCGCTGGCGCCCAGGCTGCTTGCCGGCCAGGTGCGCGGCCGGGTCGTCATCGATACGGCGCGCTGAGGCCCGCGCGGGCCCTGGTGCCGCCTAGGGCCTGTTCACACTAATGCGGGCAACCCGAAGGGAAGCTGCCTGCCAGCCCGCCACTCAGCGTTGCGCTCCTTGTGCGTGTGGGCACACGCACGGCGTCGCGCGCCTTGATTGGCGGGCTGGCAGGCAGCTTCGCGACCCCACATTAGTGTGAACAGGCCCTACTTGGCGTAGGGGTCGGCAAAGCCCAGCTCGACCATGATCTCGGTCTCGTAGGCTTCCATTTCCTCGGCGTCCTGTTCGCTGGTTTCATGGTCCCAGCCCTGGGCATGCAGCGTGCCATGCACCAGCAGGTGGGCGTAGTGCTCCTCCAGCGTCTTGTTCTGCTCGCGCGCCTCGCGCTCGACCACGGGGGCGCACAGCACCAGGTCGGCCATGGCGGTGGGCTCCTGCTGGTAGTCGAAGGTCAGGACGTTGGTGGCGTAGTCCTTCTGGCGGTATTCGCGGTTGAGCTGCTGGCCTTCCTCGGCATCGACGATGCGCACGGTGATTTCGGCATCGACGGCCAGGGCGTGGCGTATCCAGCGCGTGACCTTGCTGCGGGACAGGACGGCGCGGTGGACGGGCGCCTCGGCAAAGCGCGCGAATTGCAGGGACAGTTGCAGTTGGTTCAGGGACATGGGAGGAGGCGTGGGCGTGAGCTTGGGCGTGTGCTTTGGAGCGCCCGTGGGCGGGCGTCTGCTGTGGCTGTCGGGATCAATGCGCGGCAAGGCGCGGTGCGGCACGGCGCGCAGGGGCCTGGCCGCGTGCGTCGTAGGCGTCCACGATGCGGGCCACCAGCGGGTGGCGCACCACGTCGGCGCTGGTGAAGTGGTTGATGGCGATGCCCTTGACGCGCTTCAAGACGCGCTCGGCATCGATCAGGCCGCTCAGGGCGCCCTTGGGCAGGTCGATCTGGCTGACGTCGCCCGTGACCACGGCGCGGGCGCCGAAGCCGATGCGCGTGAGGAACATCTTCATCTGCTCGGGCGTGGTGTTCTGCGCCTCGTCCAGGATGACGAAGGCGTTGTTCAGCGTGCGCCCGCGCATGAAGGCCAGCGGCGCGATCTCCAGCACATTGCGCTCGAAGGCCTTTTGCACCTTCTCGTAGCCCATGAGGTCGTAGAGCGCGTCGTACAGCGGGCGCAGGTAGGGGTCGACCTTCTGCGTGAGGTCGCCGGGCAGGAAGCCCAGGCGCTCGCCCGCTTCCACGGCCGGGCGCGTGAGCACGATGCGCTGCACGGCGCTGCGCTCCAGCGCGTCCACGGCGCAGGCCACGGCCAGGTAGGTCTTGCCGGTGCCGGCCGGGCCGATGCCGAAGGTGATGTCGTGGCGGGCGATGTTCTCCAGGTAGGCCGACTGGTTGGCCGTGCGCGCGCGCAGGTCGGGGCGGCGCGTGGACAGCTGGATGGCGTCCTGGGGCTGCTCGATGAGTTCGGTATCACCGGCCAGCATCAGTTGCAGGGAGTCGTCCAGGATGGGGTCGTCGGCCATCTCGTAGAGGGCCTGCAGCAGCTCCAGGGCGTCGTTGGCCTTGGCCTTGGGGCCGTCGATCTTGAATTGCTCGTGGCGGTGGGCGATCTTGACGCCCATTGCGATCTCGATGGTGCGCAGGTGCGCGTCGGCCGGGCCGCAGACGTGGCTCAACCGGTTGTTGTCGTGGGGTGTGAAGGTGTGGCGCAGGATCACGCGGATAATTCCAGAGATTCCGGGCGGCGGCCAGCGCGAGGGCGTGGTGCCATACCCTGTGAATGGGCCGGCGTTCGGTTGCGGACGGGCATGAAAAGCCGCCCCCAGGGCGGCAAAGGACACCAATGATAGGCAAATTGACAGGAACGCTGCTGGAAAAAAACCCGCCCGAGGTGCTGGTGGACTGCGGCGGCGTGGGCTACGAGGTGCAGGTGCCCATGAGCACCTTCTACAACCTGCCCGCCAGTGGGGCCAAGGTCAGCCTGCTGACGCACTTCGTGGTGCGCGAGGATGCGCAGCTTCTGTACGGCTTTGGCACGCACAGCGAGCGCCAGGCTTTCCGCGAGCTGATCAAGATCACCGGCATCGGCCCGCGCATGGCGCTGTCGGTGCTCAGCGGCATGAGCGTGGAGGACCTGGCCCAGGCCGTGACGCTGCAGGAGGTGGGCCGCCTGGTCAAGGTGCCGGGCATCGGCAAGAAGACGGCCGAGCGCCTGCTGCTGGAGCTCAAGGGCAAGATCGGCGCCGATACGGGCGCGCAGTCGCTGTTCGTGAACAACGACCAGAACGACATCGTGCAGGCGCTGATGGCGCTGGGCTATTCCGACAAGGATGCGGCCGCCGCGCTCAAGAAGCTGCCGCCCGACGTGGGCGTGACCGAAGGCATCAAGCTGGCGCTGAAGGCGCTGGCCAAGTGAGCGGCGCATGAGCATCCATACCGACGATTTCGGGCAGGGCGGCTTTGCGCAGGGCGGCTTCCCGCCAGACAAGGCACCGGAAAAGCCGCGCATGATTTCGGCAGCGCCGGTCTCGCGCGGGGAAGAGGCCATGGAGCGCGCGCTGCGCCCCAAGCTGCTGCAGGAGTACGTGGGCCAGGCCAAGGCGCGCGAGCAGCTGGAGATCTTCATCGGCGCGGCCCGAAAGCGCAATGAGGCGCTGGACCATGTGCTGCTGTTCGGCCCGCCGGGCCTGGGCAAGACCACGCTGTCGCACATCATCGCGGCCGAGCTGGGCGTGAACCTGCGCCAGACCAGCGGCCCCGTGCTGGAAAAGCCCAAGGACCTGGCGGCGCTGCTGACCAACCTCGAAGCCAACGATGTGCTGTTCATCGACGAGATCCACCGCCTGTCGCCCGTGGTCGAGGAAATCCTCTACCCGGCGCTGGAGGACTACCAGATCGACATCATGATCGGCGAGGGGCCGGCGGCGCGCTCCATCAAGCTGGACCTGCAGCCGTTCACGCTGGTGGGCGCGACCACGCGCGCGGGCATGCTGACCAATCCGCTGCGCGACCGCTTCGGCATCGTGGCGCGGCTGGAGTTCTATACGGCCGAGGAGCTGGCGCGCATCGTGCGGCGCAGTGCAGGCCTGTTGAACGCGCCGATTGACGACGAGGGCGCCTTCGAGATCGCGCGCCGCTCGCGCGGCACGCCACGCATTGCCAACCGCCTGCTGCGCCGCGTGCGCGACTATGCCGATGTGCGCGGCGACGGCAGCATCACGCGCGAGCTGGCCGACCGCGCGCTGGCCATGCTCGATGTCGATCCCCAGGGCTTCGACATCATGGACCGCAAGCTGCTGGAGGCCGTTGTGCACCGCTTCGACGGCGGCCCCGTGGGCCTGGACAACATCGCGGCCAGCATCGGCGAGGAAGCGGGCACCATCGAGGACGTGATCGAGCCCTACCTGATCCAGCAGGGCTTTTTGCAGCGCACGCCGCGCGGGCGCATGGCGACCCAGGCGGCGTACCGCCACCTGGGCCTTCCCGTGCCGGGCGACGACGCCAGCTGACGCAGGCTCATTCCTCCGTGCCGGCGTTCCAGAAGGCCTGCAGCACGCCGGGCAGGGCCTCGATGGCGGCGATCACGCGGTCGAGCTCGTCGGAGTCCACCGAGGTGGCGTAGAGCATGGCCTCGATCTCCGTGTCCTGCGGGCCGAAGGCATGGGTTTCCACGCCGCGCACGGGGTAGCTGGCGTTCTCCAGCAGCTCCAGCATCTGCTCGCGCACATCGCCCTGGGCGCCGCGGTGGCAGATGGCGTAGACGTAGTAGGTCGACTCCGTGGATTCGTCATCCACCGGGCGGCGGTTGATGCGGTTGACCACGGGGCGCAGCAAGGTGTTGCTGGCCAGCACGAACAGCGTGGCCAGGCCCGCCTCGGCCACCAGGCTGGCGCCCGCGCAGGCGCCCACGGCGGCCGAGCCCCACAGCGTGGCCGCCGTGTTCAGCCCGGTGATGTTGGCCCCTTCCTTCATGATGGCGCCCGCACCCAGGAAACCCACGCCCGAGACCACATAGGCCACCACGCGCGTGGCGCCCTCGGCCCCGCCCAGGCGCACGGCCAGGTCCACGAAGACGGCTGCGCCCACGGCGACCAGGGTGTTGGTGCGCAGCCCCGCCGTGCGCTGGCGCACCTGGCGCTCCAGGCCGATGAGGGCGCCGAACACGAAGGCCGTGGTCAGGCTGACGAAGGTGTCCAGCATGGCGCCGGGGTTGAGGTTCTGCAGGGCCTGCATGGGGTTCCGGGCTTTCCTGGTGATTGGGTTGAAGGAGCGTTGAAGGGTGCGTCACTGCCAGCCGTAGCGGCGGATGTAGACGCGCTTGAGCAGCGTGGCCAGGCAAGCGTAGCCCAGCAATATGGCAATCATCCACGGGAAGTAGGCCGCCGGCAGCGCCTGCAGCTTGAAGTAGCCGGCCAGCGGCCCCATCGGCAGGAAGATGCCGGCCGCCATCACGGCCGCCGTGGCCAGCAGCAGCGGCCAGGACGGGCGGCTTTGCAGGAAGGGGATCTTGGGCGTGCGGATCATGTGCACGATCAGCGTCTGCGTGAGCAGCCCGATGACGAACCAGCCCGACTGGAACAGCGTCTGCTGCTCGGGCGTGTTGGCGGCGAAGACGAACCACATCAGCGCGAAGGTCAGGATGTCGAACAGCGAGCTGATGGGCCCGAAGAACACCATGAAGCGGCCCAGGTCGGCCGGGTTCCAGCGCAGCGGCTGGCGCACCAGTTCGTCGTCCACGTTGTCGAAGGGGATGGCGATCTGCGAGAGGTCGTACAGCAGGTTCTGCACCAGCAGGTGCAGCGGCAGCATGGGCAGGAAGGGGATGAAGGCCGAGGCCACCATCACCGAGAACACGTTGCCGAAGTTGGAGCTGGCCGTCATGCGGATGTACTTCAGCATGTTGCTGAAGGTGCGCCGGCCCTCGATCACGCCCTGCTCCAGCACCATCAGGCTTTTTTCCAGCAGGATGATGTCGGCCGCTTCCTTGGCGATGTCCACGGCGCTGTCCACGCTGATGCCGATGTCGGCCGCGCGCAGGGCCGGGGCGTCGTTGATGCCGTCGCCCATGAAGCCGGTGATGTGGCCGTTGGCGCGCAGCGCATGCACGATGCGCTCCTTGTGCAGCGGCGTGAGCCGGGCGAACAGCTGGTGCCGTTCCACTGTCTGGCGCAGCATCTCGTCGTTCATGTGCTCGATCTGCGTGCCCAGGATGATGTGGTCTGCAGGCAGCCCCACATCGCGGCAGACCTTGGCGGCCACCAGTTCGTTGTCGCCGGTCAGCAGCTTGACGGCCACGCCGTGCGCGGCCAGGGCGGCCAGCGCCTCGGCCGTGGTTTCCTTCGGTGGGTCCAGGAAGGCGATGTAGCCGATCAGGGTCAGCTCCGACTCGTCGGCCACGCCGTAGTCGCTCTTGTGCGGCGGCACTTCCTTCATGGCCACGGCGACCACGCGCAGGCCTTCGCGGTTGAGTTCGCGCGTCACGCGGCGCACGCGGGCCAGTTGCTCCTCGTCCAGCGGGCGCGTGCCGTCGCCCTCGCGCAGGCGGGTGCAGGTGCCCAGGATCTCCTCGACCGCGCCCTTGCAGATCAGCTCGTGGTGGTGGTTGCGTTCGGCCACCACCACGGACATGCGGCGGCGCTCGAAGTCGAAGGGGATCTCATCGACCTTGCGGTAGTCCTCGGCCAGGCGCATCTGGGTGTGCAGCTCCACATGTTCCAGTACGGCATGGTCGAGCAGGTTCTTCAGGCCGGTCTGGTAGTGGCTGTTGAGGTAGGCGAAGCGCAGCGTCTCGTCGCACGGCTGGCCGAAGGCGTCGGTGTGGCGCTCCAGCACGATGCGGTCCTGGGTCAGCGTGCCGGTCTTGTCGGTGCACAGCACGTCCATGGCACCGAAGTTCTGGATGGCGTCCAGCCGCTTGACCACGACCTTGCGGCGCGACAGCACCACGGCGCCCTTAGCCAGGGTGGAGGTCACGATCATGGGCAGCATCTCGGGCGTCAGGCCCACGGCCACGGACAGCGCGAACAGGAAGGCCTCGGCCCAGTCGCCCTTGGTGTAGCCGTTGATGAACAGCACCACGGGCACCATCACGGCCGCAAAGCGGATCAGCAGCCAGCTAACGCTGTTGACCCCGGTCTCGAAGGCCGTGGGCGCGCGGTCGTTGGAGGTCACCCGCGTGGCAATGGTGCCGAAATAGCTGCGGTTGCCCGTGGCCAGCACCACGGCCAGCGCCGTGCCCGAGACCACGTTGGTGCCCATGAACAGCAGGTTGCTGGCATCCAGCACGCCGGTGCCATTCGATGCACTGGCGTCGGCGCGCTTTTCCACGGGCAGGGATTCGCCGGTCATGGCGGACTGGCTCACGAACAGGTCCTTGGCGCTGAGCACGCGGCAGTCGGCAGGGATCATGTCCCCGGCCGACAGCACCACGAAGTCGCCGGGCACGACCTCGCGCAGTGGCACCTCGTAGCGGCGCGCCTGCTGGCCGAAGCCGCTGTGCGGGGCGTCTGCGGAGTCGGCATCTGCTGGCGCCGTGGGGCCGCCATTGCGGCGCAGCACCGTGGCCGTGCTGCTGACCATGGCCTTGAGCCGCGCGGCGGCGCGGTTGGAGCGGCCTTCCTGCACAAAGCGCAGCAGCGTGGACAGCAGCACCATGGAGGCGATGACGACCGTGGCCTTCATGTCCTCCGTGGCGTAGGAGACCACGGCCAGCAGCGTCAGCAGCAGGTTGAAGGGATTGCGGTAGCAGTACCACAGGTGCAGCCAGCCGGGCAGCGGCTTTTCGTGCTCGACCTCGTTGGGGCCGAGACGCGTGAGCGCGGCGCGGGCCTGCTCGCGGGTCAGGCCGTCCTCGCTGGAGCCGGTGCGCGCCAGCACGGCGGCGATGTCATCGCGCGAGGCGCGCAGCAGCTCGCGCGTGAGGGTCGGCGATACCGAGCGCGAGTGGTGCGCGGCCGTGCCCGAGGGCAGGGCATTGCGCCGGAACAGCCCCAGGGCGTGGCGGCTGCGCAGAAACGCCTGGAACAGGTGCTTGAGGCTTTTCATGGTGACCTCCCTGGCGGCTCAGGCCTGGCTCGAACGAAGGGTGGCGCGCAGCCAGTGCCAGTTGCGCTGGCAGGCGCACAGCAGGCGGCGGCGCAGCGGCGGGCGGGCCGCGGTGGCCGACTGCAGCCATTGGCGCCGCGCATGGGCAGGCAGGTGGCGGTAGACCTCGGCGCGCTCCTGCGCCGCCAGCAGGGACAGGACGTCGGCCTGCTGGCGCTGCGTGAGCGCCACGAGGGCATGGGCGAAGAGATCGGGGCCGTGTTGCTGCAGCAGGGCGTGCAGTTGTCCGGTGTGGCGTGCCGCAATGGCGGCTTGCAGGGCCAGCTGCAGGGTGCTGGCGCGGGAGGTGTGGCTGGCGCGTGTGGAGACGGATGCTGTTGTGGGCGTGGCTGCGGGCAGGGTGCGCAGCGCGGTGATGGCGTGTTGCATGGCGGGCTTCTTTCGTTGCGGCGGAAGAAGCCCGGCATCTGTCCATCAATGGACGTGCGCGGGTCTCCCGGCCGGGGCCTTGGGATGGGGCGGAAGGGCCGCAGGCATGTGCGGCCGGACCGTGTCGGAGGGGTCAGGGCAAGATCGACTCGGATCGGGGTCCATGGGGGAGCTCCTTTCTGGCGAGGGGACGGACAGGCGGGCGGCGCGTTCAGCGCGGCTGCAGGCTCAGAAAGCTGCGGATGCGGTGCGTGGGCCAGTGGGTCTGCAGGTCCAGGTGCATGGCGTGCTCCATGGCCGAAGGGGCCTGGGCCTGCATCTGTGCCTGTGCCTTGGCCTGCATTGCTGCCTGGGAGGCAGCCACGCGCGTGCCGGTGGCGCCGGGGCAGGGCGCGGCAGTGGCAGGCTGCAGGCGTTGCATTGCGGGGCGGACGAACGGTGTGGACATGGCTTTCTCCTTGGCGAACCAGGAAGACCGCCGTAGGCAGGGCCGTCAAGCAGCGTGGGCCGGGCGCTGCTCGATGGCAGACACACGGGCACGCGGTCAGTGATCAACAGCCATTGGAATCTTCGGTGCAGGAGCGGCGTGCCTGATGCAGGCCAGGCGCCACTGCAGCGCCGGGCGGCGCGAAGATCCAAGGGGAAACGCAGCAATGGATGGAAGCCGACCGACATGGCCGCTCCCATCACAGGAGTCGGTCAGTCAGCCAGCAGCGAAGCCATTGCGGCGCGCTGTTTGTCACTGGTTGAACTGGCACTGTCCACGGAGGACTCCTGAAAATGCGATCCCTCGATTGTGCCTTGCGAGCTGCTTCGGGTCAACCCTGATATCGATGCGCCATCCGCCAGCCAGCCCTGCACGATCAGCAGTTGCGCCGCGTAGTAGGTGGACAGCACGCCGGCTTGCGCGCCGTCGAAGGGCTGCACAAATCGGTTGATGGCCAGCAGCGAGTCGCTGGCCATGAAGAAGCAGGCACCCATGGCCACCTGCCAGGCCGCCTTGCCGCCCAGATGCTGCGCGCGGCCCAGGGCCTGGGCCGCCATCAGCGCAATGACCAGCACATAGGCGGCCACGGGCAGGCGCAGCGCGGCGGGCAGGCCGCCCTGCCAGAGCACGGCATACATGCCCGCGCCCAGGGCCAGCGTGGCGGCCAGAGAGGACCGGTGCGCAAACCAGGGTGCGTCCTGGCGCAGCAGCACGATATAGGCCAGGTGGGCCAGCAGGAAGCTGGCAAGGCCCGGGATGAACAGATCGGGCAGCATCAGGAACACGTCGCCCGCCAGGGATGCCGCCAGTGCCGCGGCCAGCCAGCAGGCGCCGCGCGCGGGTTTCGCCAGTGCCGAGAAAGCCGTGCTGCCGCGCCACAGCTGCATGACGGCGATCAGCGCAAAGACCATGGTCAGCGGCTTGAACAGCCAGTGCCAGTGCAGCATGTCCAGCGCGGCGGTGGCGGTGGCCAGTGCGCCGGCCTCAATGGCCAGTGCCAGCCACAGGCTGATGCGCCCCTGCATGGCTGCGCCCAGCGCCCATTGGCAAGCCAGCAGCACGGCAAACCACAGTGCATTGCGGGCCGTCGAGGACTGGTCGGCATGCCAGAGAAACAGCGACACTCCGGCGATCAGCGCCACGAACTGCAGGCCTGCAAACCAGCGCAGGCCGCGTTCCATCCCCGGTGCGTAGAGCACGCGGTGCGCGTCCAGGTCGAAGGCCGGCCTGGGAAAGCGCTGCGCCACATCGGCAGGGCGCCATCCGGGCGGCTTGAGCCAGACGCGCAGCTTGTCGCTCCAGCGCCGCGCATGCCAGCTGTCATGGATGAGTTGCCGGTACACCACGGCGTTGGCCCACAGCGGGTCCCAGCTTTGCAGCAGGCCGCGCGTGCCGTAGACACAGGGCTCGCTGTCGTCCTCGGGCTTGAAGGTGCCGAACAGGCGGTCCCAGACGATGAGGATGCCGCCGTAGTTCCTGTCCAGGTAGCAGTCATTGACGGCGTGGTGCACGCGGTGGTTGCTGGGCGCGCAGAACCAGCGGTCGAACCAGCCCAGGCGCCGCACCTGCTCGGTATGGACCCAGAACTGGTAGAGCAGATCGATCAGGCCCACGATGGCAAACACCAGCGGCGGCACGCCGGCCAGCGCCATGGGCAGGTAGAACAGCCAGCCCAGCAGCGCGCCCGAGCTGGTCTGGCGCAGCGCCGTCGACAGGTTGTAGTCCTGGCTCTGGTGGTGCACGGCGTGGGCTGCCCACAGCACGGCCACCTCATGGCCCATGCGGTGCAGCCAGTAATAGCAGAAGTCGTAGAGCAGCAGGGCCAGCAGCCAGCCGGGAATGCTGGTCCAGAAGGCATCGTTGCGCCACAGCGCCACATGATCGAAGGCCAGTGTGTACAGACCTATGCGCAGCAGCCGGGTGAAGACGGCGCTGGTCTGGCTGAGCATGCCCAGGCTGATGGAGCTGACGGCATCGGCCAGCCGGTAGGCATTGCGCCCGCGCCACAGGCTCACGCCCCATTCCAGCGCGATCAGCAGCAAAAAGGCCGGCGTGGCGAAGACGATGATTTGGCTGGGTGAGGGCATCATGGCCTGCCAATTCTGGACAGGGCCGTTGTGCGGCGCCTTAGGCGTGAACCCTAGGACACGGAATCACAAGGGTTGAAACGGATTGCAATAAATGGGGCTTCATGGCAAGCGCATGGCAGGAAAATTGCGCCCTATGGCAGAATCGCCCGCTTTCCACGCGCTGGACGTGCTTGCCCTGCAGGCCATCGCCAGCCCGCACCGCCTTTGCCGGCATGCGCCTTGCATGCCCAAGCCCCATGCCCTTGTCCCGCCGCTCCCTGCTATCGGCTGCCGCCTCACTGGCTGCGGCCCTTGCCGCTGCACCCGCCGCCCATGCCGCGCCGGGCGCGGGCAAGCCCTGGCCGGCAGCCGGGCCCATCACCCTGATCGTGCCCTTTGGCGCGGGCAGCGATGTGGACGCCACGGCGCGGCTGATCGCCGAAAAGCTGGGTGCGCGGCTGCACCAGTCGGTGGTGGTGGACAACGTGCCGGCCTCGGGCGGCGTGCTGGGCGTGAGCAAGGTGGCGCGCTCGCACGCCGATGGCTACACGCTGCTGCTGGGCTTTGACGGGCCGGTGAGCATTGCGCAACTGGTGAACTCCTCCGTGCGCTATGACGCCGAGCGTGATCTGGCTCCCGTGGGCCTGGTCACCGCGGCGCCCATGGTGATCGTGGCCCGCCCGGGCCTGCCGGTGCACAACCTCAACGAGCTGATCAGCATGGCCCGCGCCCGGCCCGGCGCGCTGACCTATGCCACGCCGGGCGTGGGAACGGTGCTGCACCTGGCCATGGAACGGCTGCAGGAGCGCGCCCGCATCCGCCTGGTCCATGTGCCCTATCGCGGCGTGGCCCAGGTGACCAGCGAGGTCATGGGCGGCCAGGTCGATCTGGGCATTCTGATGACCACCGGCGCCACGCCGCTGGTGCAGCAGAAAAAGCTGGAAGGCGTGGGCGTGACCTCGGCACAGCGCATCGACGTGATTCCCGAGGTGATGAGCTTTGCGGAGGCTCCTGATTTGAAGGGCTTCGAGCTGGAAGCCTGGACCGGCCTGTTCGCACCCGCCCGCACACCCGAACCCGTGGTCAGCCGCCTGGCCGCCGAACTGGCCGAGGTGCTGAAGCTGCCCGAGGTCCGCAAGCGCCTGCAGGACAGTGGCGCCACGCCCGGCTCGGGCACGCCGGCCACGTTCGCCCAATTCCTGAAAAAGGAAAAGGCGAGCTACACGCAGATCGTCAAGTCCGCCAATATCCAGGTGGAATAGGCCGCGCTGGCGGTCACCGGGTGACCGCTTTTTTCCCATTGAATGAAGACAGGGCCGGCGAAATCGGCGGCATTGTCTGCAGTCGCCTTTGTGCGCCGAGTGCCACGTATTGGTGTGTGAAATCTGTTACCCTCCGCTTACATTTTTAAGGGGGCGGTGTGGGGGTGGAGAAAATCATGTGCCGGGCCATGGCATGGCTCTGGCTTTTTGCGCTTGCAGCGTCGGGCGCTGCAATGGCCGAGGACCGGCCCAATGTCACTTTTGCGGGAGTCGCCTATTCGGGCGACGCCAGTTCGCAGCAGCAGCGATTCCCTTATTCAAAGCAGTATGAGAGCCGCCTGAAGGCCGCGGGGCACAGTGCCTATGCGCGGGCACTGGCATTCGTGCAGCAGGCGCCTGCACAGCATCTGCAGATATCCACCAATCCCATCGATGAGCTCAAGGGGCGCGACCAGGCCCTGGTGGTTTCTCTGGTGCTCAATTCCGAGACGGTCTCCGTGGAAAGCTTTGGCGGCGTGCGCAAGCTGTTCATCCTGATTCGTGGACAGGCCCTGTTTTTTGACTTCAAGTCCATGACGGCGGTGCGTTCGTATCCGCTCAGCTTTGCCTTCATCGACAACTTGCGCCACGAGCCGTCGCAAGAGGAAATCATGGAGCGCGTGACCAAGGTATACGAAGGCGCGGCAGGCAAGCCCGGCATCTTCGGCCGTTTTGCCCAGGTGCTGGCCACGGCCACCGTGCCCTCGCAGACTCCGCGTTTCCTGCAGGTCACCGATATCCAGATTCCCGCCGCCATGGCCGAGATGCTGCCCGGCTATCTGCAGGACCCGCAGGTGCACAAGACCTGGGCCGCCGATATCGTGGGCGAGGCCATTTCCAGCCGCATTGGTGTGCCTATCATTCCTTTTGCCATGGGCTATGCCGTGGGCAATGTGATGCGCATGCAGGTGCTTGACGGAGAGGTCTACACGCTGCAGCTGCCCAGTGCCGACTACGCCATCAGCGTCGATTTCAAGGGATTCAAGAAGCTCAAGTTCAAGGAATCCAGCGCCGGCACCAGCTATGTCTACGGCACCTTTGCCGATATGCGCATCCAGGAACCCAATGGGCCGGTGTTTCTCGGTGCCTCGCTGAAGAACGCGGAAGTGAAGGTGGTGCCTTCCACGCAAACCCATGTCGATGATTTTCCGGCGTTCTATGACTCGCTCAACGGCCTTTTCGTGAAGCTGGCCGAGACGGTGGCGGCTGGACGGGGCAATGACTGGCTCAAGTCGGCTGCTGCCGAGAGCGACATCGAAGCGCAAATTGTCAAAACAAAAGACCTGATGAATCTATGCAAGTAATCCAGAAAATCCTCCTGTGCCTTTCCATGGCGCTGTTCGCGGCCGGTGCGGGCGCGCAGGTGCAGCAGGCACGCGGCAAGGCCTCGGTCAGCTACCAGGATTCAAAGGTCAGCCCGCAGGACAAGGAGCGTGCGCTGATGGCGGCCCAGCTCAAGGCCGTGGAGTTCTACTACGCCGAAGCGGGCCAGTCGGAGGCCGAGAATTTCGACGCCGTGCGCGACAAGGTCCTGGCCAACCCCGATCGCTACATCCTTGAGCACACCGTGCTCAGCGAAGAGGACAACGCCGACAGAAAGCAGTACACGGTCTCCGTGCGCGTGGCGCTGAACGTGGCCAATCTGCGCAATGCCGTCAAGGCCAACTCGGCCGTGGCCAGGGGCGGTCCCGCAGGCCGGTCGCCGCTGGCCTTCATGTTCGTCTCGCGCCAGGTGGCCACGACCAAGTCCTTCGATGACCGCGTCTACAAGCGCGTGGACGAGACCGAGGACGTCAAGGCCCAGGTCAGCGCTTCCGAAAAGGGCAGCGAGGGAGAATCCATCCGTGGCGGACGCATCAGCACGAATGCCTCCACGGCGACCTCGGGCACCGCCTCGGTCAAGAGCAGCCGCACTTCCGAGACCGGCGGCAGCACGACGCGCCGCTTGGCCGAGTCCACCTGGCGCGTGATCCCCAGCGCCAACCTGTCCCAGGTCTTTTCCTCCAATTTCGCCAAGGCCGGCTTCAAGGTGTCAGAGGCTGCCATGGTGGAGCCCTACACCGGCGGCCACTTCAAGGTCGCGGCCGTGGAGAACGACTACAAGAGCGGCATGGACCTGCAGCCCTCGACGCTGGCGGCCATGGTGGCCGGCATGCGCACGGCGCAGATTCCCTACATCGCCCTGGGCACGCTGGATGTGGGCATGGGCGAGCCCGATCCCCAGACCGGCCTGATGCGCGTGAGTGTGACGGTCAACGCCAAGATCCTGGACATCGCCCAGACCATTCCCGACACGATTGCCGCCGTCGGCCCCGTGCTGTACGCGGGCATGGGTCCGTCCGAGGATGAGGCGCGCAACAACGCGCTGAAGCTGGCCGCCAACAACGCGGCCCGCGATCTCACCAGCCAGGTCACCAATCTGGGCCTGCGCTGAGCGCTGCGGCTTCCAAGGTCCGTCTGCCATGCAGCCGGACCTTTTTTCCGTTCTTTCGCTTTCCTCGCTTTCCACGCTTACCTCGTTTTTATCTTCGCCGTCCGCGTTCACGGACTGCTGCAACCCGAGTCCATCTCCATGAAAAAGCTCTTCACCACCGTCGCCGTTGCCGCCGCCATGGCCAGCCCCGCCCTGACACAGGCCCAGTTCTCCATGCCCTCCATCCCGGGTGTCGGCAAGCTCATGGGCGGCAGCGGCTCTGCCGACGTGGCCGGCCAGGGCGACGCCCTGGTGCGCAGCTATGTGGGCGCCAGCAAGGAGGTGCTCAGCGCCAATGCCAAGATGGCCACGGCACTGGGCCTGAAGGAGCAGGCCGCCAGCGCCGCCAGCACGGCGGACAGCCTGGGCGATGGCGCCACCATCGGCGCGCTGGGCGATGGCAACAAGGTGGTCTCCGACACCAGCGGCGCGATTGCCGAATCCATGGCGAAGAAGCCCGTGCTCGATGCCGCCTCCAAGGCCACCTTCGCCGAGGGGCTGGTGCACCTGGTCAACGGCAGCGTGAAGTACGCCGGCATGGGCAAGGATGTATCGGTCATGGGCAAGAGCCTGCAAAGCGCCAACCCCATGCAACTGACCAAGCTCACCTCCGCGGCCTGGGTGGTGTCCAAGTTCCCCGGCTCGGCCTCCGACCTGTTCAGCACCGTGCAGACGGCCATTGCCTTCGCGCGGGCCAACGACATCGAAGTGCCGGCCAATGCGGCTGACGCCACGGCCGCGCTGGGCACGCTCAAGCTGTGATCCGGTACAGGCAAGGAGCACTTTCTATGCGTATCCGCATCATTGCGGCCGTCGTGGCTGCCTGCGCCGCCATGTCCGGCTGTGGCGAAAAGCCATCCGAGCAGCCCAGGACCGACGCGCCTGAACAACCCCAAAGCGTCGCCCCGCCCGTGCCCGACGTGGGCAAGCTGGAGACCGTCGAGGTCCAGGTCATCGGCCTGGGCCAGTCCCCTGGCGAAGCCATGGCGCAGGCGCTGCAGATGGCGCTGCTGCAGGTCAATGGTGCCGTGATCCAGTCCGCCTCGGTCACGGCCAAGTACGGCCTCGACGTGGCGCTGGGGCAGGACGCCGCCTCGCTGCGCGCCAGCGCCTTCGCCGAGGTGGTCAAGCAAAAGTCCGGTGGCGTCATCCAGTCGGTCCAGGTGGTGGATCTGGAAGAACCCAAGCCCTGGGCCAAGCGCTACAAGTACACCATCAAGGCCAACATTTCCAAGTTCAAGCCTTCGGCCGAGATGCAGAAGATCAAGGTCGTTGTGGGCCCGGTGCGCTTCGAGCAGGCCTCGCTGCCCATGGGCGACCGCAGCGTCTCCGCCGCCGAGGTGGGTGCAACGCTGAGGCAACGCATCAGCGACGCCCTGGTGCAGACAGGCCGCTTTGCCGTGCTGGACCGCGAATTCAGCCCCGAGATCGAGCAGGAACTGGCCATCATCGCCACGGGCCAGGCGCCCAGCGCCGAGTTGGCCAAGCTGTCCCAGGCTGCCAGCGCCGATCTGGTGTGGAGCGCCCGCGTCAGCAGCTTTGCCTACAACCGCCATGCCCGCCAGCTCAAGACCAGCGACCGCCAGCTGGTGAGCTACTCGGGCGGCTGGGCCCTGTCGCAGAAGCTGGTGAACGTGGCCACGCGCCAGGTCACGGCATCGGATTCGCTGCGCGGCTCCGTCCCTTCCACGGCACCGACCACGCTGGGCGCGGGCGTGGATGGCAACAAGGTCATGACCGACATGAGCGATGCGCTGGTCGCCGGCGTGGTCAGCTCCATCCTGCAGCGCACCTTTCCGCTGACCGTGGTCGCCCGCGATGGCGAAAGCGTGGTGCTGAGCCAGGGCGGCCAGGCCGTGAAGGAGGGCGCGCGCTACCAGGTGGTGGCCATGGGCAAGGAGATGAAGGACCCGCAGACCGGGCAAAGCCTGGGGCGCCTGGAGTCACCGTGCTGCGAACTGGTGGTCGATCGCGTGACCCCCAATCTCTCCTACGGCCACCTGGAGAACATGCGCGGCGGCATGGAAGACCTGCCACCGGGCGGGCTGCAGGTGCGTGAGGTGCTGAAGGCATCCGCCGCGCCCGTGCTGGCCGCACAGGCTGCATCAGGTGATACGGCCGCTGCCGGTGAGCCCCAGGCCGCACCGGCACGTGCTGCACAACCGCCCGCAGCACGCCGCGCGGCATCGCCCGCCAAGGAGGCCGATGCCCCGGTCGGCAAGAAGGACGACGACAACTGGTAAGCGACAAGCGGCGGGGAGGTGCGCTGCGGCGCCCTTCCCCGTGCGGGTGCTTAGCTGAAAACCTCGTCGCGCGCACCGCCTTCCAGGTGCTGCACATCGCCCCAGCCGACCAGGCCCAGGCCCTGGGGCGTCCACAGCAGGCGGTTGATGGCCGCGTTGCCCAGCGCCCAGGTGCGGGGCGCCTGCACTTCCTGGTGCGTGGCCAGGCGGTAGAGCACATCCATCACGCCGCCATGCGCCACGATCACGATCTGCTCGCCGGGATGGCCACTGGCCAGCCGGTTCACCGTGGCCGAGATGCGGTCGCGCAGCATCAGCAGCGACTCGCCGCCGCCTGCGGGCACGAACTCGGGATCGCGCTTGCGCCAGCGCAGCGCATCCTCCGGGTGGGACGCCTCGATATCGTTGAAGGTCTGGCCCTCGAAGCTGCCGAAGCAGCGTTCGCGCAGGCCCTTGTCGGCCGTCAGCGATGCGCCCGTGGTCGCGGCCACGGCCTCGGCCGTGACATAGGCACGCAGAAGGTCGCTGCTGTAGATGGCGGCCACGGGCTCGCCCGCCAGGGCCTTGCCGGCCTGGGCAGCCTGCCACAGGCCCAGGTCGTTGAGAGGAATGTCCAGATGGCCCTGGATGCGGGCGTCCACATTCCAGGCGGTTTCTCCGTGGCGGATGGCAATGATGCGCGTGGCTTGCATGAGGGGCTGGCGTGGGGTGCTGCAAAAAGAGCAGGCATTGTCCCGCAAGCCAGGCAAGCCTGCATCGCGCGCCACCGTTGAAACTGGCGCGGCCCAACTCAGGGACGCCGAGCAAGAGCCGCTTCGCGGCGGGGGCGCCCAGCCGAAGGCGTCGTCCCCCTCCGCGAAGCGAGAAGGGGGAAGCGGCGCAGCCGCTCAGGGGGTCAGATCAGCGATTTAGCGTTGTTCAGCACGAAATCGCAGGCCTTTTCCTTGAGGTCGCCCTTGAGCTTGTCGATGCTGAAGCTCTTGCCGTTGGAGCCGGTGACCAGGCCGCCCAGGCCGTTCTGGAATCCCGTGTCCTTGGGCTCTTCCTGCTTTTGCATGCCCAGCTTGCCCAGCAACTGGTCCTTGACCTGGGCCGCCTTGTCGGCATTGAGGTAGTTGTTCTTCATGCAGTAGGAGATGACGCCTGCCGCATTGCCGGCCGTGGCCGAGGGGCTCAGGCCAAGGGCGGACAGCGCACCCGCACCGCCCGCCCCCGCACCCAGCATGCCGCCGAGGCCGGAGCCGGCGCCTTCGCTGCTGGCGGCGGCCTTGTCACCGCCAAGGCCCGAGGCCTGGCGCAGCGAATCGCCCAGGCCCGACGCCTGGGCGGGCAGGGCGCCCAGGCCCAGCATGGCGCACAGCAATGCGCTGGCAATGGATGTCTTCATGGATGCTTCCTTTCCGCGGCAACCCGCAGGCTCGATACAGGGCCTGAAATTAGCACGCCGTGCGGCGCAGACCTGTGCCCGATTGCAAACCTTTGCCAGAGCGGGCCGTGGCGGTCTTTCGCGTTTTCACTAGCTGTCAAAGCCGTTGGCCTGTCCATGATGGCCGCACGCCAATGGCGGGCCGCAGGCGGCGGTCTTGTTATTTTGAAATGGCTTTTAAGTATAAAAATCAATTCAACAAGCTGTAAAAGTTATTTACAGTGGGGCGCACCTATATGGCCCGCTTCTTGCGGCGTCCGGGCTGCTGCGTCGCATGACCGCCGCCCTTCCAATCAATCCACAGGGGAGCAGACAAATGATCATGAAGATTCTGGGCAGTTCTTTGCTGGCCGCAGGCCTGTTGACCTCGGCCGCGCTGGCCCAGGCCGAGACCGTGCGCTGGGCGCGCGGCTCCGATCCGACTTCGCTGGACCCGCATGCCTTCAACGTGGGCACCAATTTCGTGCTGCTGCACCAGATCTACGAAACCCTGGTCATCCGCTCGGCCGACGGCAAGCTGGTGCCCACGCTGGCCACCTCGTGGAAGATGACCTCCGACCCGTCGGTCTGGGAGTTCAAGCTGCGTCCCAACGTCAAGTTCCATGACGGCACGCCGTTCACGGCGCGCGACGTGGTCTTCTCGCTGAACCGCGCCAAGGGCGAGAACGCCCAGGTCAAGTCCCTGCTGTCCTCGATGGAGGAGGCCAAGGCCGTGGACGATCTCACGGTGCAGGTGAAGACCAAGGGCCCGAACCTGATCTTCCCCGACAACCTGACCAACCTCTTCATCATGAGCGAGAAGTGGTCCAAGGCCAACGGCGCCGAGACCACGCAGGACACGGCAGCAAGACCGAGAACGGCGCCACGCGCGCGGCCAACGGCACGGGCGCCTATGTGCTGGCCAGCCGCGAGGTCGATTCGAGGACGGTGATGAAGCTCAACCCCGACTACTGGGGCAAGGGCCAGTTCCCGCTGCAGGTGACCGAGCTGATCTACCTGCCCATCAAGTCCCCGGCCACGCGCGTGGCGGCCCTGCTGTCGGGCGAGGTGGACTTCGCCCAGGACATTCCCGCGCAGGACGTGGCGCGCCTGAAGCAGGACAAGCGCCTGCGCATCAATGAAGGCCCCGAGAACCGCTCCATCTTCCTGGGACTGAACGTGGGTGCGGCCGAGCTCAAGAGCAGCAACGTCAAGGGCAAGAATCCGCTGGCCGATCCCAAGGTGCGCCAGGCCATCGAGCTGGCCATCGACCGCGATGCGATCAAGCGCTCGGTGATGCGCGGCCTGTCGATTCCCACGGGCGTGATCGCGCCGTCGTTCGTCAACGGCTACGACAAGGCCTTTGCGGCCTATCCCAAGGCGGATGCCGCCAAGGCCAAGCAGCTGCTGGCCGAGGCGGGCTACCCCAACGGCTTCACCATCACGCTGAACACGCCCAATGACCGCTATGTGAACGACGAGGCCATTGCCACGGCGGTGGCAGGCTTCCTGGGCCGCATCGGCATCAAGACCGAAGTCTCGGCCCGGCCGATCGCCATGCACAGCGTGTCGCTGACCAAGGCGGACAGCGACTTCTACCTGTACGGCTGGGGCGTGCCCACCTATGACTCGGCCTACATCTTCGACTTCCTGGTGCACACGCGCGGCAAGGACAGCCGTGGCGCGCAGAACGCGACGCACTACAGCAATGCCGATGTGGATGCCAAGATCCTGTCCCTGTCCTCGGAGAGCGACAAGGCAAAGCGCGATGCAACCATCAAGAGCATCTGGGAGACCGTGCAAAAGGAGCGCTTCTACATTGCGCTGCATGACCAGGTGATCCACTTTGCGTCCGTGCCCCGGATCAATGTGCCCGTGCACCCGGACAACGCGCTGCACTTCAAGTTCGTCAAGTTCGAGAAGAAGTAAGCGCCGATGCTGGTCCATCTGCTGCGCCGGCTGGGCCAGTCCGCCCTGGTCCTGCTGGCCGTTTCCTTTGTCTCGTTCATGGTGTTCCGCCATATCGGCGATCCCACGATCAGCCTGCTGGGCGAGGACGCGACGGTTGCCGAGCGCGAGGCGCTGACGGAAAGCCTGGGCTTCAACAAGCCCGTGCCCCTGCAGTACCTGGGCTACGTGGGCAAGGTGCTGCAGGGCGACCTGGGCATCTCCTACCGGCTCAAGCGCCCCGTGACCGAGATCATTGCCGAGCGCCTGCCCGCCACGCTGGAGCTGGCGATGACGGCGGCGCTGTTCGCCCTGGTCATCGGCGTGGCGCTGGGCGTGTATACGGCCATACGGCGCGAGGGCTGGCTGAGCCGCTCGATCATGACGGTGTCGCTGGTGGGCGTGTCCCTGCCCACCTTCCTGATCGGCATCGCCCTGATCTACCTGTTTGCCGTGGAGCTGCGCTGGCTGCCGTCCTTCGGGCGCGGCGAGACGGTGAAGCTGGGCGGCTGGGAGACCGGGCTGCTGACGGCTTCGGGCTGGTCGGCGCTGATCCTGCCGGCCATCACGCTGGGCTTCTACAACATGACGCTGATCATGCGCCTGGTGCGCGCCGAGATGCTGGAGGTGCTGCGCGCCGACTACATGCGTTTCGGCCGTGCGCGTGGGCTGCGCGAGCGCGACCTGTACTTCGGCCATGCGCTGCGCAATACCCTGATTCCCGTGATCACCATCGCGGGCCTGCAGATCGGCTCGCTGATCGCCTTTGCCATCGTCACCGAGACCGTGTTCCAGTGGCCCGGCGTGGGCCTGCTGTTCATCTCCTCCATCCAGGGCGTGGACGTGCCGCTGATCGCCGCCTACCTGATGTTCATCGCGCTGCTGTACGTGGGCATCAACCTGCTTGTCGATTTCCTGTACGTGATCGTGGACCCCCGCTTGAGAAACCGATGACCGATTCCGCCAAACAAGCAATCCCTCCCACGGGCTGGCGCGCCAGCGACTCGCCGGTCAAGCGCGCCTTTGCACGCTCGCGCCTGGTGCAGGCGGCGGCGCTGGTGCTGGCGCTGATCGTGGCGGCCACGCTGCTGTCGCCCTGGCTGGCCTGGCAGAACCCCTTCGATCCGGCCAATCTGGACCTGATGGATGCCTTCACGCCCCCGGGCCAGGCGGGCACCAGCGGCACGCTGTACGCGCTGGGATCGGACGACCAGGGCCGCGATGTGTGGAGCGCCATCCTCTACGGGCTGCGCATGTCGGTGCTGGTGGGCGTGTCGGCCGTGGGGCTGTCCCTGCTGATCGGCGTGCCGCTGGGCCTGGTCTGCGGCTATGCGGGCGGCTGGTTCGACACGCTGATGATGCGCATCGCCGATGTGCAGCTGACCTTTCCCGTGATCCTGGTGGCGCTGCTGGTCTTCGGCATCGCACGCGGCCTGCTGCCCGAGGGCTACCGCGACGACATGGCGGTCTTCGTGATCATCGTGGCCATCGGCCTGTCCGACTGGGTGCAGTACGCGCGCACCGTGCGCGGCGCGGTGATGGTGGAAAAGCACAAGGACTACGTGCTGGCGGCCCAGCTCATTGGCCGCAGCCGCGTGGCCATCCTGGTACGCCACATCCTGCCCAACCTGCTGGCGCCCATCCTGGTGATCGCCACCATCAGCTTCGCGCATGCCATCGTGGCCGAGTCCACGCTGTCCTACCTGGGAGTGGGCCTGCCGCCCACCCAGCCTTCGCTGGGCACGCTGATCCGCATCGGCCAGGGCTTCCTGTTCTCGGGCGAGTGGTGGATATTGCTGTTCCCCTCGCTGGTGCTGCTGGCGCTGGCGCTGTCCGTCAACCTCGTCGGCGACTGGCTGCGCGACGCACTGAACCCCAAGCTGCAATGAGCACGACACAAGAATCCGGGCAGCCCCCTGCGCAGCCTCCGGTGCTGAGCGTTCGCGGCCTGTCCGTCACCTTCGACACCTACAAGGGCCCCGTGCAGGTGCTGGACGATGTGTCCTTCGACATCGCGCCCGGCGAGATCCTGGGCGTGGTCGGCGAGTCTGGCGCGGGCAAGTCCATGACGGGCGCCGCCGTGATCGGCCTGATCGAGCCGCCGGGCCGCATCTCGGCCGGCACGGTGCAACTGCGCGGCGAGCGCATCGACACGCTGCGCGGCGAGGACCTGCGGCGCATACGCGGCCGGCGCATAGGCTCCATCTTCCAGGACCCGCTGACCAGCCTGAACCCGGTCTATACCGTGGGCCGGCACCTGGTGGAGACCATTCGCACGCATCTGCCCGTCTCCGAGAAGGAGGCCGAGGCGCGCGCGCTGGCCCTGCTCGAAGAGGTGGAGATCCCGCAGGCGCGCGAGCGCATGGCCCAGTATCCGCACCAGTTCTCGGGCGGCATGCGCCAACGCGTGGCCATCGCCCTGGCGCTGTGCGCCGAGCCCGAACTCATCATTGCCGACGAGCCCACCACGGCGCTGGACGTGTCCGTGCAGGCGCAGATCATTGCCCTGCTGCGCCGCGTGTGCAAGGAGCGCGGCGCGGCCGCCATGCTGATCACGCACGACATGGGCGTGATCGCCGAGACGGCCGACCGCGTCATGGTCATGTACCAGGGCCGCGTGCTGGAAACCGGCCCCGTGCGCCAGGTGCTGGACGCACCGCAGCAGCCCTACACCCAGGTGCTGATGGGCGCCATTCCCAGCGTGCACCACCGCGTGCAGCGCCTGCCCGTGCCCGAGGTGGGCGGCGGCCCGGCCGCGCCCGCCGTGCCCTGGCAGCCCAGGGCCGGAGCGCAGGAGCCCGCGGCAGCCCTGCTGGAGGTCAGGGATCTGTGCAAGGAGTTCGACCTGTCCAGCGGCTGGCTGGCCCGGCTGCTGGCGCGCGAGGACAAAAAGATCCTCAAGGCCGTGGACGGCGTCGGCTTCTCCATCCGCAGGGGCTCCACCTTCGGCCTGGTCGGTGAGTCCGGTTCGGGCAAATCCACGGTGGCGCGCATGGTGGCGGGGCTGACGCCGCCCACCAGCGGCACCGTGCTGTTCGACGGCGTGGACAAGTGGAGCCCGGCCGCCCAGACCGTGGCCATGCGCCGGCGCTTCCAGATGATTTTCCAGGACCCGTATGCCAGCCTGAACCCGCGCTGGACCGTGCAGGAACTGATTGCCGAGCCCCTGCAGGTGCTGGCCCTCACGGCCGGCAAGGACGAGACGGCCGAGCGCGTGCAGGAGGCGCTGCGCCGCGTGCGCATGAAGCCCGACGATGCGCGCAAGTACCCGCACCAGTTCTCGGGCGGGCAGCGCCAGCGCATCGCCATCGCGCGCGCCCTGGCCAGCCGGCCCGAGTTCATCATCTGCGACGAGCCCACCTCGGCCCTGGACGTCTCGGTCCAGGCCCAGGTGCTCAACCTCATGCGCGACCTGCAGGAGGAGTTCGGCCTGACCTATCTGCTGATCAGCCACAACCTGGCCGTGATCCGCCACATGTGCGACGACATCGGCGTCATGCAGCGCGGCCGCCTGGTCGAGACCGGCGAGGCCGGCGCCGTGCTTGATGCGCCGCAGCATGCATACACGCGTGCGCTGATGGCTGCCGTGCCGGATATGGAGCATGTGCACTGAGGCAAGTGCACTGCCATGGCCTGGCGTTCAGGTCGCGGCAACGACCCGCACGTCGAACCGGACCTGAAGCCAGTTCTTGATGGCGGCAAAGATCGCGGCAAGATTGTCCATGCTGGGGTTGCCTTTCGGCGAGAGCATGCGGTGCAGGCTCTTGCTCGGCTTGTGCGTGAGGTCGGCCAGCGTCTCGAATCCCACCGTTGCGTTGACGAGATCGCGCAGGACGAGGCGTGCCGTTTCTGGCTCACCACTCAGAAAAAGAGTGGCCGCCTCATCAAGCAGCGCCTGTGCGAAAGCAGGGTCGCGCTCAATGCGCTGAATGACCGTTTGTTTGAAATCGCGGGTGAGCGTCATGCCTTCGTTCCTTTTTTGGCATTGTCCGAGGGGCGTTGCCTCTTGCGAGCCTTGTATTCGCTGTGCAGGGCCACGGCTTCGTCGATGGCCTTCTGCTGGCCCTTTTTCGTGCTGCCCCCGAACAGGATGATCAATCTTTCCCCGTCCTTGGCGAGATAGATGCGGTAGCCCGGGCCCCAGTCGATCTTGTATTCGCCAATACCCCGGAACCATTCGATATTGGAGGTGTTGCCCAACTCCATGCGGGCCATGGCGACGGCCACCTTGGCGGCCGCCTGGCCATCCAGCCCGTTGAACCATGTCTGGTACGCGCTGCTGCCGTCTTCGCGGATGTACTCCTGGAGCTGGATTCGCATGGACTGGATGGTAACTTATGAGTTACCAACTCTGCAAAGCGCTGTCCACATGACCTACAGCGTTCTCATGTTCCCAGGAACGAATGACAGCGATGAACCAAAAAAAGGCCTGCGTATGCAGGCCTTTGCTTTGGGGGCGCGGCGGCTTACCGGGCGGGTGCTGGCGTGGCCGGCACGGTCTGCGCTGCAGGCGCCCCCTGGGCCGGCGGCTGCGCCGGCGCGCCACCCTGCTGCACCGGACCGATGGTGGTGCGCACCACGCGCGAGCCCTTGGGCGGGTTGGGGAAGCCGGTGAGCGCAGCGTCGAACAGGATGCCGAAGATGGCCGGGTCGTCGGTCCACACATCCTGGCGCTGGGCCGAGGTCTCGTAGACGATCTGCTGCGTGGTGGCGTTGCGCATCACGATGCTGACGGCGCGGTAGTACTCCAGCGGCGGGCCGTCGAACATGAAGCTGCCGCCAAAGCCCATGCCCCAGCCGCGCCCGTAGCCCACGCCCCAACCCCAGCGCGGGCCGCCCCAGCGGTCGTAGTAGGGCCAGGCGGCGTAGTCGCGCGCATAGCGTGCGTCGGCACCTATCTGCACGATCAGGCTGGCCCGGGAGTCGTCGCGCTGCAGGCCCACGCGGCCCAGGGCCTGCTGGGCCTGGGACTCGATGGCCGCGAAATGCGTCTGCGCCTCGCGTTGCGAGGGCAGCACTTCCAGGCGGTAGGTGGGCGGCGCGGGCAGGGCGCCCAGCGTGGAATAGCTCTGGACGGTGCTCTGGACTTCGCGCACGCTGGCGCAGCCCGTGAGCAAGGCCGTGGCCACGATGGCCAGGACCTGGATGCAGCGCAGCTTCATGGTGTACTCCTTGGTCGAAAAAAGGCCCGTTTGCACGGGCCTTGGTTGGAGTGGGGCGATTGTTATAGGTTCAGCCGTCAGGACGACAGTTGTACCACCTGCAGGCCGGGCAGTGATGCGGAGACGGGCATCTCTTCATGGTCGAAGGCCATGTCGCCGTTGGGGTCGGCAATGCCGGTGGCCTTGGCGTTCTTGAAGTCGTGCAGCTCGGGGTCCATCATGTGCGTGGTCACGATGTGGCCCATGGCGCGGAACATGCTTTCCACGCGGCCCGGGAATTTCTTGTCCCACTCGCGCAGCAGCTCGCCCACGGCCACGCGTTGCAGGCCGTCCTGGCTGCCGCAGAGGTTGCAGGGGATGATGGGGAAGTTCTGGTACTGGGCCCAGCGGACGGTGTCCTTCTCGGGCACGTAGCACAGCGGGCGGATCACCACATGCTTGCCGTCGTCCGAGACCAGCTTCGGGGGCATGCCCTTCATGCGGCCGCCGTAGAACATGTTGAGCATCAGCGTCTGCACGATGTCGTCGCGGTGGTGGCCCAGGGCCACCTTGGTGCAGCCCAGCTCGTCGGCCACCTTGTACAGGATGGCCCGGCGCAGGCGCGAGCACAGGCCGCAGGTGGTCTTGCCCTCGGGCACCACGCGCTTGACCACGCTGTAGGTGTCCTGCGTTTCGATGTGGTAGTCCACACCGATGCTCTTGAAGTACTCGGGCAGCACATGGTCAGGAAAACCGGGCTGCTTCTGGTCGAGGTTCACAGCCACCAGCTCGAACTTGACGGGCGCGCGCTTTTGCAGCTTGCGCAGCACGTCCAGCATCGTGTAGCTGTCCTTGCCGCCCGACATGCAGACCATGATCTTGTCGCCTTCCTCGATCATGTTGAAGTCGGTGATGGCGCGGCCCACCTCGCGGCACAGGCGCTTTTCCAGCTTGACCTGTTCGCGCTCGATCTTGATGCGGTTGCCGTTCGCGGTATTGGCTTGGGCATCCGCATCGGCGGCGGCGGTTTCGGGGGCGGCTTCTTCGGCCAGCCAGGGATTGTCGGTCACTGCATTCATGGGGTTCACCATTGTCCGGTTTCTATGCGAATGGCCACTTCGCAGTCTTCAAAGATTTCCAGCTTGGCGATTTTCACGCGCACGCCCAGCACGCCGGGCAGCTGCATCAGGCGCTGGGCCAGCTTGCCGATCAGGCTCTCCAGCAGGTTGACGTGCTCGGCCGTGCACTCATCGATGATGATCTGGCGCACCTTGCGGTAGTCCAGCACATGCAGGATGTCGTCGTCGCGCGGCGCCAGCGGTTGGGTGCCCAGGCTCAGCTCGGCATCGACCTGGATGGGCTGGGGCATCTGTTTTTCGTGGGCGAGGATGCCCAGGTTGGCGTCGAAGCGCAAACCCGTGAGCGTCAGGATCTGTTGTCCGGTGGCGGAGTGCATGGGGAAAAGCCGTGGAGTGTTTGGGGTGGCGCGCGCAGGCGCCTACATCATGGAAAAGTCGCGCTCGAAGCGCTGCAGGTGCTGGCCGCCATCGACCAGCAAGGTGGTGCCGGTGATGGACTGGTTGTCCAGCGCAAAGCACACGGTGGCGGCTACGTCGGCCGCGCTGGACGAGCGGCCCAGCGGGCTGAGGCGGTGCAGCGACTCGAAGCGCTCCTGGCTCAGCATGTGGCTGGTCAGCGTCAGGCCCGGGGCCACGCCGACGACGCGCACGCGCGGGGCCAGCGCCAGCGCCAGCATGGTGCCGGCGGCCTCGAGAGCCGCCTTGGACAGCGTGTAGCTGAGGAAATCGGGGTTCTGGTTCCAGAGCTTCTGGTCCAGCATGTTGATCACGGCGCCGCTGGCATGCTCCTCGCCAGCCGCCACGCGGTCCTCGATATGGGCATGCAGCGCCTGGGCCAGCAGGATGGGCGCGCCGGTGTTGCTGCGCAGGTGGGCTTCCAGGGCCACGTAGCTGAAGCTGCCTGCATCGTCATGCTCGAACAGCGAGGCGTTGTTGACCACGGCATCCAGGTGGCCGAAGTGCGCCACGGCGCGCGGCACCAGCGAGCGCACCGAATCCTCGTTGAAGAAATCGGCATCCAGGGCGGCGCTGTCGCCGGCCAGTTCAGCGCAGGCGGCGGCCGTCTCCAGCGCCTCGTCGTGCGAGTCGCGGTAGTGCACGGCCACTTGCCAGCCGGCGCTGGCAAGCGCGAGCGCGATGTCGCGCCCCAGGCGGCGGGCCGCGCCGGTCACCAAAACGGTGCGTGTTCGGGCAGGTGTGGACATTCGAGGACAATGTACGGATCGTGACGACAGAACCCTCAATTTTAACGGCCGCCCTGCAATCCCGTGTTGCGCAAGAGATTGCGTCCTCTGGAGGCTGGCTGGCTTTCGACCGTTTCATGGCCCTGGCACTGTACGAGCCGGGCCTGGGCTACTACGCCAATGACACCGCCAAGTTCGGGCTGATGCCATCGTCGGGCAGCGATTTCGTGACCGCGCCCGAGATGTCCCCGGTCTTCGGCCAGCTGCTGGCCGCCCAGGTGGCCGAGGCGCTGCAGCGCACGCACACCCGCGAAGTCTGGGAATTTGGTGCCGGCACGGGCGCGCTGGCGCTGCAGGTGCTGGACGAGCTGGCCGCCCTGGGCGTGCGGCCGGACCGCTACACCATCGTCGATCTGTCGGGCACGCTGCGCGCGCGCCAGCAGCTCAGGCTGGTGAAGTACGAAGGACTGGTGCACTGGGCCGATGCCCTGCCCGAGCGGCTCGAAGGCGTGGTCATCGGCAACGAGGTGCTGGATGCCATGCCCGTGCAACTGCTGGTGCGCAAGGCAGGTGTCTGGCACGAGCGCGGCGTGGTGCTGCAGCCGGACGGCAGCCTGGGCTGGGAAGACAGGCCCACGCAGCTGCGCCCGCCCATGGAGATCGAGGGCGAGCACGACTACCTGACCGAGATCCATCTGCAGGGAGAGGCTTTCATCCGCACGCTGGGCGAGCGCATGGCGCGCGGCGCTGCCTTCTTCATCGACTACGGCTTCGGCGAGTCCGAGTACTTCCATCCGCAGCGCCACATGGGCACCCTGGTGTGCCACCGCCTGCACAAGGTGGACGACGACCCGCTGGCCGAGGTCGGCCTCAAGGACATCACGGCCCACGTGAACTTCACGGGCACGGCCGTGGCCGCGCAGGAGGCCGGCTTCGAGGTGCTGGGCTATACCTCCCAGGCCCACTTCCTCATCAACTGCGGCCTGGGACCCAAGCTCGACGCCCTGGCCCAGGGGCCGCGCGCCATGGCCACCAAGCTGATGATGGAGCACGAGATGGGCGAGCTGTTCAAGGTCATCGGCCTGGCCAAGGGCGTGGAGCCCTGGGACGCCATGGGCTTTGTGCGCGGCGACCGCACGCACCGCCTGTAGCCGCCGGCCAGAGCTCCGCCCCGGGCCTCAGCGCTGGACGCTGCGGCCGTTGCTCACCTCGTAGGCCGTCTGGTCCTTGAGGTTGATGCGGTAGATCTCGCGCGTGACGTTGCCCGAGAAACCCAGCTCCACGATGGACAGGTTCTCGAACGTGGTCGTGAAGCCGCCGGGCAGGATGCGGTTCAGGCGCGCGGCGGTCTCGCCCATGGCGCGCTCGATCTCGGGCGTGAAGGTGGCTTCGCTGTAGACCAGGGTGTTGTGCGGGTTGTGGCTGCGCACCTCCTTGCCGGCCTGCACCTGGTTGATGCCGCTGACGCCCACGCTTTGCACCATGGCCTTGGCCGAATCGTTCATGCGGGCATAGACGGGCCCCGTCACGCGCGGCAGCGGGCCGTCGCGCAGCGGTGCCATGGCGGCGGTGGCGCGGGTGTTGAAGTCCATCATGGCCTCGTAGGCCGGGCCGGACTTGACGATGCCCAGGTCCAGCCACCACGGCTTGCCGGCGCCCTTGGCGGCCTCGGTGGTGTAGAAATTCTTCAGGTGCACGTCCTGCAGCACGGGCGGCAATGCCGGCAGGGCGGCCAGCATCTTGCGCGGCGTGGACGGGTCGGCGCTGTGGATATGCACCACGGTGACATGGGGCAGGTTGAAGGTGTTGGCCTCGGCCACCAGCTTCAGGCGCAGCAACTGCTCGTGCACCACAGGCGTGACCTGGCTGTCCATGATGGCCGTGGCATCGGCCGGCAGTCGGTAGACCAGGCCATAGGTGGCCTGGTGGGCGCGGAAATCGCTGCGCTGCAGGGCGCTGTTGTCGATGGCGCCCGACGCTGCGGCTGCCGTGGTGGGGGCCGGAGCGCTGGCGCAGGCCGCCAGCAGAGCGGCAGGCAGGATGGCGAGAAGAAGGCGCCTGGATGTGTGTTGCATGGTGGGGTTGTCTTGTTGCGGCATGGAGCCATGGAAGAAGGGGGCGTGTCGCGAATGGTCCCGAAGCCTCCCGCCACGGGACTTTCCCAATGTAGGACGCCCATGTGTCCTGCCCATGACGCGCCGCCGCCGTACACTCGGCGCCATGATCCGCTGGCTCCTCGTCATCTTCCTGGCCCTGCTGCTGTTCAATGGCCTGCACGCCTGGCTGGAGCGCATAGGCCTGGGCCGCCTGCCGGGCGACTTCCGCTTTCGCCTGTTCGGCCGCGTGATTTTTCTGCCCATTGCCAGCACCGTGTTGCTCAGCGTGATTGCCGCCCTGATCGCCAAGCTGGTCTGAGCATGGCTTGAAGCACGGGCGCGCCGCCCGTATATGCATGCATTGCCCCATGACTTCCGAACAAGAGGCCGCCCATGTCCGACAAGCTGCATTTCGTCTGCCCCCATTGCCACACCACCAACCGCATTGCGGCCGACCAGCTCGGCAGCGCGCCTGACTGCGGCAGCTGCCACCAGCCGCTGGTCACCGGCCAGCCCGTGGCGCTGGATGCGCAGAGCTTTGCCAAGCATGTGGGGCGCAGCCAGGCGCCGGTGGTGGTGGACTTCTGGGCGCCCTGGTGCGGCCCCTGCCGCATGATGGCGCCGGCCTTCGAGCAGGCGGCGCAGGCGCTGGCGCCCGGCGTGCAACTGGCCAAGCTCGATACCGAAGCCCATCCCCAGGCTGCCGCGCCCTGGAACATCCGCAGCATCCCGACCATGGTGGTGTTCAAGGAAGGGCGCGAGATCGCCCGTGTCTCCGGCGCTTTGCCGGCCGGCGAGATCGTGCGCTGGGTGCGTTCGGTCGTCTGATTTCTCTGCGGGTCCCCAAGGCCGGGCGCCTTCAAGCCCGCCCTCAGGCCTGCACTTCGCCCGCCTGGTAGAAGCAATAGCCGCTGTTGCGCAGCGTCTTGACGGGTAGTTGCTGGCCGCTGGCCTCCTCCACCTTGCGGCGCAGCCGGCGCATCTGGGTGTCCAGGCGGCGCTGGTCGTAGACCAGGTAGTCGCCGCCCAGGGCCTGCACGATCTTTCGGCGGCTCACCTCGGTGCCTGCCTGGCCCATGAGGCACTGCAGCACCAGCAGGTCCTGCTGGGAGAGCGCGACCGGCGGGGCCGATGGGGGCAGCAGGCGGCTCGGACCCAGCTGCAACAGCCAGCGCGCCTGGCGCTGCTGCAGGCCCAGGCGGCGCACCAGCGCGGCCAGCGTGGCCTCCAGCTCGTCCAGATCACAGCCTTTGCCCAGATAGTGGTCGGCTCCGTTTTCCAGGCCGTCGATGCGGTTGGCGCTGGTGTTGTGCGCGCTGAACACGATGATGCCCAGTTGCTGGCCCTGCTGGCGCAGGCGCTGGATCAGGGCCAGGCCGCTGCCATCGGGCAGGCCGATGTCGATGATGGCCAGGCGGTGGCGCCGGGCGTCGAAGTGGCGGTCGAACTCCTGCAGGCTGGCAACGCATTGCGGCGCGTAGCCCAGGCCCTCCAGGAATTCACCCAGTTCATGGCGCAGCACGGGCTCGTCTTCGAGCAGGATCACATCAAGCATGGGGAAAGGGGGCTGAGCGGCGAGGCCGGGAGGCTGGTGTACGCTGGCGGCCCTGTGGTGGACCTCCGATGCGATATTACCGTGCAACCCTCCTGCTGCTGGCCTGGCTGCTGTGTCCGCTGCTGACCCAGGCCCAGGCGCTCCTGCTGAACCCCGATGTGCCCATGCTGGAGACCGCCGGTCAGTGGCAGCGGCTCGATGACGCCGCTGGCCTGCTCGACGCCGGGCAGGCCGACGCCGCCCCTGGATGGCAGCCGCTGCCCGGTCACCTGAACGCCAGCTTCACGCAGACGGCGGTCTGGCTGCGCATGCCGCTGCAGGTGGAACAGCCCGGCAGCTGGATGCTGCTGCTGGGCAATGCCCTGCTGGACGAGGTGGAGGTCCATGTGCGCAGATCCGGTGGCCCCTGGCAGCTGCTGGGGCGCAGCGGCGAAGAAGTGCCGCGCCACGCCTGGCCGGTGGACTACCGCAGTCCGGCATTCCAGTTCGAGCCCCCTGTCGCCGGGTCTTACGAGTTGCTGGTGCGCCTGCGCGCGCGCAACGCGCTGGTCACCCGCATCGATCTGTGGCAGCGACTGGCGTTCGACAACCACACGCGGCGCGAGGCCCTGTCGTTCGGCCTGTATTTCGGGCTGTACCTGCTGTTGATCGGCGTGCAGCTGGTGTTCTGGCTGGGCACGCGGGCCCCCTTGAGCGGCCTGTTCCTGGCCTATCTCAGCGTCTGCGTGCTCAATGAGGTGGTATCGCTGGGGCTGGTGCAGCAGCTGACGGGCCTGCCCGGGTTCTGGAGCGACCGCCTGCTGGGATGCGGCATTGCCGCCGCCCTGGCGATCTCCATACAACTGGCCTGCAGGCAGCTGGACCTGGCGTCGCTGTATCCACGGCTGGTGCGCCAGATCGTGCCGCTGCTGTGGCTGTTCAGCCTGTGCTGCATGCTGCTGGTGGTGTCGGGGCACTACGCGGCGGGCATGGTCCCGGTGCAGGCCATGACCCTGCCGCTGACCCTGGGCTTTCTTGCATTCGCCCTTTGGCTGTGGCGGCGCGGCCATGCCCCGGCACGGTTCTTCATGCTGGCGTTCGGCATCTTCTATGCCGGCGTGCTGATCTCTTTTCTGCGCAACCTGGGCTGGCTGCCCATGAATGCGCTGACCGCGCTGGTGTCCACGCATGCGTCCGCGCTGGGCACCATGGCGCACATGCTGCTGCTCAGCGGCTGGATCATCGGCGGATACGAGCACCGGCGCCGCGTTCGAGAGCGGGAGCAGGTGTTGCTGGAGGCCGAGCTTGTGCAGCGCCAGTTGCGCGAGAGTGAACTCAGCGAGGCGCTGGTGCTGGAGCGCAGGGTCCGCCAGGAGCAGCGCGACTTTGTCGCCATGGTCTCGCACGAACTGCGCACACCGCTGGCCATCATCCTGACCAGTGCGCAGCAACTGGCGCGCAATCTGGCGGCACCGCCCGACAAGACGCTGGCACGCAGCCGCAACATCCGCGAAGCCGCCCAGCGCCTGCTGGCGCTGGTGGACGACTGCCTGGCCGATGACCGCATGGCCGATCCCCAGCCCCATGCCGAGCCACGCCTGCAGCCCTGCGACCTGCACGCGCTGGTGGATGGCTTGTGCCTGGACTTTGCGCCCGGCCGCATCGTCTGCCACCTGGGCGGGGGCACGCAGCAACTGATCACCGACGCCGGCCTGCTGCGCATCGCGCTGCGCAATCTGCTGGCCAATGCAGACCGCCACACGCCCGAGGGCGAATCGGTCCGCCTGGACGTGACCAGGCAGAGTGAGGGTCTGGAGATCCAGGTCTCGAACCCGGCAGAGCCCATTGCCCAGGCGGACCAGGACCAGTTGTTCGAAAGGTATTACCGTGGCCGCAACGCCCAGCACCGGCCCGGCGCCGGGCTGGGGCTGTACCTGGTGCGGCGCATCGCCGAGCGGCTGGGTGGCAGCGTGGCCTTGTTGACGGCAGGAGGCGCGCAGCCCGTGTGCCTGCGACTGGTCCTGCCCGTGGCGCGAGCCTGATTCCCGTGTGGGGCGGCCTTTGCGCTCAGGCCGCCTGCGCCAGCCAATCGGCCACGGCCTGGGCGCGGGCTGCCTGCACGGCCTCGCCTATGGCCTTGCCCTGTTTGCCGCGCGCGGCGGCCTGGGCCGCGATGTCTGAGGTGGAGATGGACAGCGCGGCAGCCAGCGCATCGCGCAGGCGGGCGCGCTGGGGGTAGGGCCGGTCCTCGAAACCCAGGCGCCCCCGCGCGTCGCATTCACAGGCCGCAAGGGCCTGCTCGAAGCGCGCGGGCTTGCGGATGGCGTCGCAGCGCTCCAGCAGGCGCACGATGGCGGCGCCGTTGAGCTCGCCGCTGCGGTGGATGTTGCCGTGCTCGCGCGCCACCACGTCGCCCAGTTCGCGGCAGTCGGTGGGCACGCGTAGCCGCTCGCCCACCTTTTCGGCCAGGCGGGCGCTGCGGTGCTCGTGTCCTATGTGGCGCGGCAGCACATCGGCCGGGGTCGTGCCCTTGCCAAGGTCGTGCACCAGGCAGGCGTAGCGCACGGGCAGCGGGGTGTCCAGCTGCGCGGCCATGTCCAGCACCATCATGGCGTGCACGCCGGTATCGACCTCGGGGTGGTATTCGGCGCGCTGGGGCACGCCCCACAGGCGCTCCAGCTCGGGCAGCAGCACGGCCAGCGCACCGCATTCGCGCAGCAGCTCGAACATGCGCGAGGGCTGGCGCTCCATCAGGCCCCGGCTGATCTCCTGCCAGACGCGTTCGGGCACCAGGGCATCCACCTCGCCGGCGGCCACCATCTCTTGCATCAGGGCCATGGTTTCCGGTGCCACCGTGAATTCGTGGAACCGAGCCGCAAAGCGCGCCACGCGCAGGATGCGCACCGGGTCTTCGCGAAAGGCATCGGTCACATGGCGCAGCACCCGGGCCTGCAGGTCGGCCTGGCCGCCGTAGGGATCGTCGATGGCGCCTTTGCCATCCCAGTCCGGCGGGGCGGCCATGGCGTTGATGGTCAGGTCGCGCCGGGCCAGGTCCTGCTCCAGCGTGACGTCGGGCGCCGCCTGGACGACGAAGCCGCGGTAGCCCGGCCCGCTCTTGCGCTCGGTGCGCGCCAGGGCGTATTCCTCGTGGGTTTCGGGATGCAGGAAGACGGGGAAGTCCCGTCCCACCGGCATGAAGCCGCGCTCGGCCATCTGCTCGGGCGTGGCGCCGACCACGACCCAGTCGCGGTCATGCACGGCCCGCCCCAGAAGGCGGTCGCGCACCGCGCCGCCCACCATGTACACCTGAAATTCGCTCATCCCGCAATGGTACGGCCTGGGCGGTGACATGATGGCGGGCTGCACCGGGCGCCGAGGGGCGCCGCATGCCCATTTCCATTTGGAGACAAACCATGGCTTGGTCCTTTCGACCGCGTTTTCCCGCCCTGATCCTGGGCCTGGCGGCTGCCGGCCTGCTGTCCGCAGCCAGCGCCGCACCGCTGGCCGACACCACCCGGCAGGCGGCCCGTGCCAGCCTGCATGAATGGGTCGAGGTGCTGGCCCTGCCCAACGACGCCAATGTGCCGGCCGACATCCAGAAGAACGTGGCCTGGTTTGCCAAGGCCTTTGAGCGGCGGGGCTTCGAGGTGCGGCAACTGGCCAATGGCGACAAGCCCATGCTCATGGCCACGCTGCCGTCGGCTGGGCCCGGGCGCAAGACCGTGCTGTTCTACGCCCACCTGGACGGTCAGGCCGTCAAGCCCGAGGAGTGGCAGCAGGCCAGCCCCTGGCAGGCCACGCTCAAGCGGCGCCAGCCGGACGGCCGCTGGGCCGCGCTGCCGCTGGAGCAGCTGTACGGCGAGCAGCCCGATCCGCAGTGGCGCGTGTTTGCGCGCTCGTCCTCGGACGACAAGGCGCCCATCGTCATGCTGCTGGCGGCGCTGGATGCGCTCAAGGCCCAGGGCAAGCAGCCGGGCGTGGACATCAAGGTGCTGCTGGATTCCGAAGAGGAAAAGGGCTCTCCCACGCTGGGCCGCGTGATCGGCGAGAACCTGGCCGCGCTGAAGTCCGATGCCATGGTGGTGCTCGACGGCCCCATGCACGCCAGCAACCGGCCCACCCTGGTGTTCGGCAACCGGGGCATTGCCCAGGCCACGCTCACTGTCTATGGCGCCAGCCAGGAACTGCACAGCGGCCACTACGGCAACTACGCGGCCAATCCGGCCCAGACCCTGGCGCGCCTGCTGGCCAGCATGAAGGGCGATGACGGCAAGGTGCTGATCCAGGGCTACTACGACGGCATCGAGTTCGATGCGCAGGCACGCGAGGTGATGCAGGCCGTGCCCGACGACGAGGCTGCGCTGCGCAAGCGCCTGGGCATTGCGAAGGCCGAGACCGTGGGGCGCAACTACCAGGAGTCCATGCAGTACCCCTCGCTGAACGTGCGCGGCCTGCAAAGCGCCGAGGTGGGCAGCAAGGCGCGTACCGTCGTGCCCTCCGTGGCTGTGGCCGAGATCGACATGCGCACCGTGCCCGAGACGCCTCCCGAGCGGCTGGAGAAACTGTTGCGCACCCATATCGAGGCGCAGGGCTTCCATCTGGTCGATGGCCCGCCCACGGCCGAGCAACGTGCCAGCCACCCCAGGCTCGCCACCCTCAAGCTGGGCGGTGTATCAGCCTCCGGCTCTGCCGTTCGCACACCGCTGGACGCCCCTGTCGGCCAGTGGCTGCGCAAGGGCATGAACAAGGCCTGGGACAGCGACCCGGTGCAGATCCGCATGATGGGCGGCACCGTGCCCACGGGCGCCGCCGTGCAGGCGCTGAAGATTCCCTTCGTCATCGTGCCCCTGGTCAATGCCGACAACAACCAGCACAGCTTTGACGAGAACATGCGCCTGGGCAACTACTTCGATGGCGTGCACAGCCTGGTGCATCTGCTGGCCGAGCCGTTCTGACAGGCGGCAGACAGGCAGCAGACAGGAGGCACTCAGCCCGCCGCAGCCGTGCGGTACGGCTCCTCGAACGGCCGGAAATCATGCTCGGCCAGTGCGCCCTGCACCCAGTCCTGCACGCCCGGCAGGGCGCGCACGCGGCGCACATAGGCGTCGATGGCCGGTGCCACGGGCAGCTCATAGGTCGCCAGGCGCATGCACACGGGGGCGAAGAAGGCATCGACGATGCTGAACTGGTCGTACAGCATGGGGCCGCTGGCCGTGGACAGCAGCGGTTGCCACAGCTCGGACAGGTGCTGCACATCGTCGCGCAGTGCGACGTTCTCTGCCCATAGCCGCGCGCCGACCTCGGGCAGCTGGGCCTCGATGTTCATCGGGCACAGCGAGCGCAGGGCGCCGAAGCCGCTGTGCATCTCGGCGCAGAGGCTGCGCGCGCGGGCGCGGTTCAGCGCCAGCGTGGGCCAAAGGTGCTTTTCAGGGAATTTCTCGGCCAGGTACTCGCAGATGGCCAGGCTGTCCCAGATGGCCATGCCTTCATCCATGAGCACGGGCACGCGGCCCGAGGGCGAGAGCGCGCGGGCGCGCTGCTTGAAGGCGGACTGCTCCTCGAAGCTGTCAAAGCGCAGCATGACCTCTTCGAAAGCAATGCCGGCCTGGCGCATCAGCACCCAGGGGCGCATGGACCAGGACGAATAATTCTTGTTGCCGATATAGAGCGTGAGCATGGCCGCAACCTCCGCGATAGGCCCTACAGCTTAGCAAGCATGGCAGGAAAACCCATGTAGGAGCCGGGCGCTGCCTGGGCGCGCTCTAATGCGTGCCATGCAAAACGATAGCTCTTCTCCCCAGGCGCCAGCGGCGCGCCACACGGCTGCGCTGGTCCTGTTTTCCGGCGGCCAGGATTCGACCACCTGCCTGGCGCAGGCACTGTCGCTGTACGAGCGCGTCGAGACCCTGGGTTTTGACTATGGCCAGCGCCACAGCGTGGAAATGCAGGTGCGCCAGCAGGTGCGCGAGCGGCTGGCCAGGGACTTTCCCCAATGGGCACCCCGCCTGGGCGATGACCATGTCCTCTCGCTGGACGTGCTGCAACAGATCGGCGGCTCCTCCCTGACCGAGGACGTGGCCTTCGCCATGCAGGCCGACGGCCTGCCCAACACCTTCGTGCCCGGCCGCAACCTGCTGTTCCTGACCCTGGCCGGCGCGCTGGCCTACCGGCGCGGTCTGTCGGTGATCGTCACCGGCGTCTGCGAGACCGACTACTCCGGCTACCCCGACTGCCGAGACGACACCATGAAGGCCATGCAGCTCGCCCTGAACCTGGGCCTGGAGCGGCGCCTGCGCATCGAAACGCCCCTGATGTGGATAGACAAGGCCCAAACCTGGCAAATGGCCCACGACCTGGGTGGCGACACCCTGGTGGACCTCATCCAGCGCGACACCCACACCTGCTACCAGGGCACGCGCGAGACGCTGCACGACTGGGGCTACGGCTGCGGCACCTGCCCCGCCTGCGACCTGCGCGCCCGCGGCTGGCATCAATGGCAGGCGCAGCGCGAGACAGCAAACTAAAGAAGCACAGCGCTAAAAACCGGCGCGGCCAAAAGCGAGGGACACCGAGCAAGGGCCGCCCCGCAGTGAGGGTGTCGTCCCCCTCCCCCGCGAAGCGGGCAGAGAGGGGGAAGGCGCGCAGCGCCTCAGGGGGTGCTTGTTCTACACCGGCCAGACGACTCCGTGGTCGTTCAAGATGGCGTCCAGGGGCAGGTCGTGCGGCTCGGGCTCGAACTCGTCCACATAGCCGCAGCCGTAGCCCAGGCCCACGGTGAAGGGCTTGGGCTGCAGTTCAGCCAGGGTGCGGTCGTAGAACCCCCCGCCATAGCCCAGGCGGTAGCCGCCGGCCGCGTAGCCCACGCAGGGCACGAACAGCAGGGTGGGGGTCAGGGTTTCGGTGTCCTTGGGCTTGGGAATGCCGTAGGCATCCTCTTCCATGGGACAGCCCGGGTACCAGGCGTGAAAGCTGAGTGTCTTACGCTGCTTGTCAATCACCGGCAGTCCGATTCGGCGCCTTTGTGGGGTACCCTGTAGCTCGCCATCTTCCTTCCAGCGGTGAAGCGCGGGCAGCGGATCGAACTCTCCCTTGATCGGCCAATAGGCGCCAATCACGGTGTCGGGCCGTTGGATCAGCCAAAAGCGCATGACCTGCTGCAGTGCGTCGGCGCGCTGCAGTCGGTCGGGAAGATTGAGGCGCTGGTCTATCAAGCTGCGGCGCAGGGCTGCTTTGTCCATCAGATAATTTCCTCCATGCACTGGCTGAAGATTTTGACACCGCTTTTGGCGGCTTCCCTCTGGACCACCGCAGCCACGCCTGCGCTGGCGCAAAACCGTGGCGACGATGTCTTGCTGGAAATGCAGCAGGCCTTCCGCAAAGGCGACAAGGCCAAGCTCACGCAGCTGCTGCCTTCTGCGCGTGGCCATGTGCTCGAACCTTGGGCCGCGTACTGGGAACTCAAGGCCCGGCTGGATGAAGCCAGTGCCGATGAGATTCTGGGGTTTTTCAAGCGCTGGCCCGGCACCTACCAGGAAGACCGGCTGCGCAATGACTGGCTGCTGCTGCTGGGGCAGCGCCGCGACTGGGGCATGTTCGACCAGGTGCATGGTGCGTTTCGCATGCGCGATGACCGCTCCGTCAGCTGCTACGCCCTGCTGATCGACAGCATCAAGGGCCAGCCTGCTGCCAACCTGGGCCAGCAGGTGCGCGACCTGTGGTGGGCCCAGCGCGACGCCGACGACGGCTGCACCTACGCCGCCGGCGAGCTGTACGCGGCCAAGCAGATCAGCGAACCCGAAGTCTGGCGCAAGGCGCGCCAGGCGGCCGAGGCCAATCGCCAGAAGGCCACGCGCGATGCCGTGGCCATCGTCGCTCCCGAGGCCTTGCCCCAGGTGGCGCAGGTCTTTGCCTCGCCCGCCAAGTACCTGGCCGGGCAGACGCGCGTGCGCGGTGCCGTGCCCAAGGAACTGGCGCTGCTGGCGTTGATCCGCATGGCCTCCAGCGACCCGGCGGCGGCGGCCACCCAACTGGAAGGCGGCTGGGGTGCCCGGCTGACGGCCGAGGAGAACAACTGGGCCTGGGGCGTGATCGGCAAGCAGGCCGCGCTCAAGCTGCAGCCCGAGGCGGCGACCTATTTCGGCAAGGTGCGCAAGGACGGCGACCTCAGCGATGAACTGCTGGGCTGGAAGGTGCGCGCCGCGCTGCGCGCCGGCGACTGGCGCACGGTGCGCCGCGCCATCGACGCCATGGGGCCCGAGCGCACCGAACACACATGGACCTACTGGAAGGCGCGCGCCCTGCTGTCCGGCCGACCGAGCGAGCAGGAACGCTCCGAGGCGCGCCAGTTGCTGGAGGACATGGCCGGCCCCGGCAGCTTCTACGAGCAATTGGCGCTGGAGGACATCGGCCAGCGCGTGACGGCGCCCCCCCAGCCGGCGCCGCCCACGGCGCCCGAAAAGGCCGCCGCCCGCGCCAACCCCAGCCTGGTGCGCGGCCTCTACGCCATCCAGAACGGCCTGCGCAGCGAAGGCGTGCGCGAATGGAACTACGCCACCAACCTGCACCAGGCCGGCGGCATGAGCGACCGCGAACTGCTGGCCGCCGCCGACCTGGCCTGCCAGCAGCAGGTCTGGGACCGCTGCATCAACACCAGCGAGCGCACCCGCAGCTTTGCCGACTGGAGCCAGCGCTTTCCCATGCCCTTCCACGACACGGTGCTGGCGCGCTCGCGCTCCATCGGCCTGGACCCAGCCTACGTCTATGGCCTGATCCGCCAGGAAAGCCGCTTCATCATGGATGCACGCTCGGGCGTGGGCGCCTCGGGCCTGATGCAGGTCATGCCGGCCACGGCCCGCTGGACGGCGCGCAAGATCGGCATGACGGACTTTTCTCCGTCCATGATCAATGACCGCGAGGTGAACATCACCATCGGCACCGCCTATCTGAAGCTGGCGCTGGACGATTTCGACGGTTCCATGGCGCTGGCTGCGGCCGGCTACAACGCCGGTCCCGGCCGCCCGCGCAACTGGCGCAACGGCCCGGTGCTCGACGCCGCCATCTGGGCCGAGAACGTGCCCTTCACAGAGACGCGCGACTACGTGAAGAAGGTGCTGTCCAACACCACCAACTACGCGGCGCTCATCACGGGCCAGCCCCAGTCGCTCAAGAGCCGCCTGGGCACCATCGGCCCCCGCGATGCAGCCACGCCCGACCCCAGCAAGGACCTGCCCTGAGCCACACTTGACATTCCTGCGGGGTGCAGCGTCGCCTGGCGTTGCTACACTTGGTTACCGACAGGCGGGCCGCATGCCGCGGCCCGGATACCGCAGGGGTTTCAACAATGACAACAACATGGAGCCGCGCGGCCTGGGCCGCGCTGGGTCTTGCATGGGCGTGCACGGCGGTGTCGCAGCCCGTCTACAAATGGGTGGACGCGGAAGGGCGCACGCATTACGGATCGCAGCTGCCCACCGACCAGGCCGATGCCGGCCAGATCAAAGTGTCGCCCAATGGCAGCTCGGGCGCAGGCTCGGGCCGGTTTGGCGAAGAGCGCAATCCCGACGGCACGAAGAAGTTGCCCAAGCAGGTGCGCGAGATGGCGGACGGCGTGGCCAAGGGCCTGAGCAAGGTCGACTCCAAGGAGGTGCCGCTGAGCTGCGCCGCCGCCGTGGACAACATCCGCAGCCAAGTGGACACCATGGTCGAGAACGGCCAGAAGAACGTCAAGGGCGGCTACATCACCCAGGCGCAGTTCGATGCAACCGCCGGCAAGTTTCGAGAGGCGCGCACCCATGCCACGGTGGCCGACTGCCAGGCCTCCACGGGCCGCTCCAAGGCCATGTACCAGTGCATGTCCAACAGCTACAACCACCTGATCGGTTGTGCGGAAAAGCACAAGCCCTGAGCCGGGCGCCGGCGACCCATACAGACGCCAGCGTGCCCATGTGCCGAGTCAGGGCAGCGGGCCTTGTCCTTCGGGAAATGGGCCGTGATGGCGCTGTCCGGGCGCATTTGCAGGTGTGCCCGCGTTCAGGCTTTCAGGCATTCAAGCCTTCAGGCATTCACCAGCCACTCGCCCTCACGCTGTGCCGCGCCGGAGTGCACGAGCATGTCCACCAGCGCACGGCCCCAATCGTCAGGGGGCTGGTCAGAGAAATAGCCTGCATGCAGCATGCCGAAGTAGGGCGTGGCGGCCAGCCAGGCCAGCAGATCGGTGGTGCGTATGCGCTGCCAGTCCAGCAGCCGGTACTTGAGCAGCACCTTGGCCGCGTAGAGCGCGTGGCGCTCGGGTGCGCGCACAAAGCCGTCCAGGCGGCGGCGCGCCGTGTCCAGCGCGGCGGCCACGCCCGTGAAAACGCCGCCGTGGCCGGGGACGATGGTGAGCGGTGCCAGGCCTTCGATCACGTCGAGCGTGGCGGCCACCTCGTCGAAGGCGCTCAGGCCCTCGATCTCGGGGAAGACCACGCCGAAGCCGTTTTCCCAGAGCGCGTCGGCTGAGATCAGGGTGCGGCTGGCGGGCTCGAACAGGATGATGGAGTGCGGATCGTGCCCGGGCGCGGCATGGATCTGCCAGTCGCGCCCCGACAGCCGCACGCTGGTGCCGGGCTGCAGCACGCCGGTCAGCGCAAATTGCGGGCATTCCTGGCCGGTGGGCGTGTAGCTCAGTGCAGCGGGGTTCCAGTCGCGCACGAAGGCGGCCTGGCCCGGTGCGGCGTAGGTTCTGGCCTGAGGCCAGTGCGCCTGCAAGGCAGCATTGCCGCCGCAGTGATCGCTGTGCAGATGGGTGTTGAGGATGCGTGCCAGCGGTTGGCCGGCCAGCGTCTGCTCGACCAGCAGCACGGTCTGCCCGGCATGGCTTACGTAGCCGGTATCGACCACGGCAGCGCCGTCGTCCTGCGGGTCGTCTACAGGGACATCGGAATCGGCATCGGCGGCGAAGACGATGTTGTTGGCCGACAGCCAGCCGCGCTCCAGCACTGTCATGCCGGGGGGCAGCGCGGCGCTGTCGCTGGTTGGGGCGGAGGTTGTCATGAGGAGGTGGGCGGCTTTTGCCCGAGGCTAACAGCCGCAGGCAGCCACGGCTGACGCGTGGGCTACAGCTGCGGCCGTGCGGGTTTCAGGCGGGATCGCGCAGGGCGCGCCTGAGGATCTTGCCTACGTTGGTCTTGGGCAGTTCGTCGCGGAACTCCACCGTGCGCGGGCGCTTGTAGCCGGTGAGCTGGTCATGGCAAAAGCGCATGACCTGGTCCTCGGTCAGTGCCGGGTCGCTGCGCACCACGTAGACCTTGATGGCCTCGCCCTGGCGCTCGTCGGCCACGCCCACGGCTGCGCATTCGAGCACGCCGGGGCACATGGAGATCACGTTCTCCAGCTCGTTCGGATAGACGTTGAAGCCGCTGACCACCATCATGTCCTTCTTGCGGTCGATGATGCGGGTGAAGCCCTCCTGGTCCATCACGCCGATGTCGCCGGTGCGCATGTAGCCGTCGGCCGTGAAGGCCTTGGCGGTTTCGTCGGGCTGGTTGTAGTAGCCGCGCATGACGTTGGGGCCCTTGATGCACAGCTCGCCGGCCTCTCCCATGGGCAGGTCGCGGCCTTCGTCGTCCTTGATGGCGATGGAGATGCCCGGCAGCGGCAGGCCGATGGTGCCGCTGAAGGAGGTGGTGATGACGGGGTTGTTGGTGCCGATGGCGCAGGTCTCGCTCATGCCCCAGCCTTCGATCATCACGCTGCCCGTGACCTGCTGCCACTGGCGCGCCGTGCCCTCGCTGGCGGCCATGCCCCCGGCCTGGGAGACGCGCAGTTGCGAGAAGTCCAGCTCGCGGAACTGGGCGTTGTTGAGCAAGGCGTTGAACAGGGTGTTGACGGCCGGCAGGATGTGGAAGGGCCGTTTTTGCAGCACCTTGACGAACTTGGGGATGTCGCGCGGATTGGGGATCAGGCTCAGGCTGGCGCCCATGCGCATGGCAAACAGGCTCACCGTGAGCGCGAAGATGTGGTACAGCGGCAGCGCCGCGATGATATGCGTGTCCTGGGCCTTTACGCGGCCATGCAGCGCGGGCGTGAACCAGGCATGGGCCTGCAGTGTGGCGGCCACGATGCAGCGGTGGGTGAGCACGGCGCCCTTGGACAGGCCCGTGGTGCCGCCCGTGTACTGGAGAAAGGCCACCGAATCCAGCCCCGCCTGGCTGGGCCGCAGCTCTTTCTGGGCGCCGCGCGCCAGCGCCTGGGAAAAGGTCGTGACCTCGCGCACCGTGCCGCCCGCGCCGTCCAGCGGCAGGCTGTAGGCCGGCACCATCTTGGCCAAGTGGCGCACGGCGAAGGTGATCCAGCTGCCGTACATGCCGCCCAGCAGATCGCCCATGGCCGTGACGCAGACATGGCGTATGGCGCTGCGCTCGATCACGTCGGCCAGGGTGTGGGCGAAGTTCTCCAGGATGATGATGGCCGTGGCGCCCGAGTCCTTGAGCTGGTGCTCCAGCTCGCGCGGGGTGTACAGCGGATTGACGTTGACGCAGGTGTAGCCGGCGCGCAGCACGGCCGCCATGCTCACGGCGAACTGCGGCACATTGGGCAGCATGATGGCCACGCGTGCATCGGGCTCCAGGCCCAGCCCCTGCAGCCAGGCGCCCAGGCGGGTGGACAGCTGGTCCAGCTCGCGGTAGCTCATCCAGCGGTCCATGCAGACCGAGAAGGGCAGGTCCGCATGCTGGGTGAAGGCCTCCTCCAGCAGGTGTGTGAGCGAGCGGTATTGCTCGGGATGCACCTCGTGAGGCACATCGGCGGGATAGTTCTTGAGCCAGGGCGCAGCGTCCATGCAGGGTACCTTGGGTTGCTGGGAAGACAGGGGGACAGCGAAGTTGCAGGCGCCGGTCGGCCGGCCACCGCTGCGGCCGATTCTGGTCAGGCGGGTGCTTTGCGGTCTACACGGGGTTGTCCTAGGGCCTGTGCTACGTTGGCTTCTTTTTTCATTGGGGACGGGCTGCCGTGAACGCACGCATTCTGCAAATGGTGGCGCTGGGCACGCTGGCGGGCGCCGCGGCCTGGCTGGCATGGTGGTGGCCGCGTTCACCCGGGCTGGCGCTGGCGGGGGCGCTGCTGGGCCTGTGCTGGCCGGGCCTGCACCTGGGCCTGCAGATGCTGCTGATGCGCCGCGTGGTGCGCAAGGCGGGCGAGCCCGTGCCGTCATGGCGCACGGTGGCGGCAGCCTGGTTGGCCGAGTGGGCATTGGCAGTGCAGGTGTTTGGCTGGCGCCTGCCCTTCCGAGTCCATGCCGAGGCCGATGGCTGGCTAGGTGACCCGGCCGCAGGTCAAAACACAAGCCCGGTCACAGGCCAGGTCGGCATGGTGCTGGTCCACGGGTTCTTCTGCAACCGCGCGGTCTGGGCGCCCTGGCTGCGGCGGCTCAAGGACGGCGGCATTGCCTGCGCTGCCATGACGCTGGAGCCGGCGCATGGCGCATCCATCGATGCCATGGTGGCCGACCTTGACGCCTGCGCGCGCCGCATGGCCCAGGCCACGGGGCGCGCTCCGCTGATCGTGGCGCACAGCATGGGTGGACTGGTGGTGCGGGCCTGGCTGGGGCAACTGTCGGCGCAGGAGCGCCCGCAACTGGCGGCCCACGTGGTGACGCTGGCCACGCCGCACCGTGGCACCTGGATGGCGCGCTTCGCCCATGGCCTGCCGGCGCTGCAGATGCGCACGGACAGCCCCTGGTTGCAGCGCCTGGGGCCGCCGCCCTCGGACGTGCCCTTCAGCTGCTGGTGGAGCTGCTGCGACAACATCGTCTTTCCATTCCCCGTGGCCACGCTGCCGGGGCAGGATGCGCACCGCCTGGACGATGTGGCCCACGTGCAGCTGGTGTTCGACGAGCGCGTCTGGCGCTTTTGCCTGGCGCTGCGCGAGCGGCTTGAGGCTGCAGATTCCTGCAGGGCCGATTCCTACAGAGCGACCTCGCCCGGCAGCAGCGCATCTGCCGCGACGGTGGGCTGATCGCGCAGCTGGCGGTACAGCGGCTCGAAATCGGCGGCCGTGAGGTCGAACAGCTGCTGCAGGTCGTCGATCACGAAGTAGGTGTGCTGGTAGCTGTCGATCTTGTAGAGCGTGCGCATGGCGCGCTCCAGCGACAGCGGCAGGCGCTGCGGCTCGGGGCTGCGCACCGAGTAGTTGAGTTCGCCCGATGAACTGAGAATGCCCGCGCCATAGGCGCGCAGGCCGCCCTGCTCGCGGATCAGGCCGAATTCGATGGTGTACCAGTACAGGCGCGACAGCATCTCGCAGGCGCCCAGCTCGGCCGCCTTGAGCCCGCCCTGGCCGTAGGCCTGGATGTAGTCGGCGATGACGGGGTTGAACAGCAGCGGCACATGGCCGAAGAGGTCGTGGAAGACATCGGGCTCGACGATGTACTCGAACTCCTCGGGCTTGCGGATCCAGTCCGTGACCGGGAATTTGCGGTTGGCCAGCAGCGAGAAGAAGGGCACCTCGGGAATCAGCCCGGGCACGCCGACGATCTCCCAGCCCGTGGCGCGGCGCAGGCGCTCGTTGACTTCCTCGAAGCGCGGAATGCGGTCCTTGGCGCCCAGCGAGGGCAGGGCGTCGATGAAGTGCTGGCTTGCCAGGCCCGGCAGCAGGGCGGACTGGCGCTCGTACAGGCGCCGGTAGGTGTCGTGGTCGGCCTCGGTGTAGGCGTCGTAGTCCTGCGCGCAGGTGTAGTCGTTGCTGGCGCGGCTGTAGTCGCCGCGCGGGGGGCGGTCGGCCTGGCCGTAGACCACGGGTGCCACACCGGGGGCGTGGGCGGGGACGTGGGACGAGGTGGGGGTCGCTGCGGTGCTCATCATGGTGCTCTCCAAGGATCTTGTCATTGCCGCCCCGGGCCGGGGGCAGGCAAGGCACCTGCGCGGCTCAGAGCTGGCGGATTCGGGCGGCCTGTACCAGCAGGCCGTATTTGCTGTGCTCGGAACGCACAAAGCGCGCGAACTCCTGCAGTTGCAGCTCTTCGGGCAGCACGCCCATGGCGGACAGGGTGTCCTGCACCGGGCGGCTGCGCATGGCCTGCGAGAACGCGGCGGCATGGCGCTGCGCCTGTTCCGCGGGCCAGCTGGCCGGCGCAAACAGGCCGAACCAGTTGGCCATGTTGAAGCCCTGCACCGTGTCGTTGAGGCTGGGCACCTCGGGCAGCAGGGGCGCGCGCTCCAGCGTGGTCACGGCCAGGGCCTGCAGCCGCCCTGCGCGGATGTGCGGCAGCGAAGACGCCAGGCTGTCGAACAGCAGGTCGGCCGAGCCGTCGAGCAGGGCCGACAGTGCCGGCTGCGTGCCGCCGAAGGGCAGGTGCAGCAGCGGCAGCCGCGTGAGCATCTGGTACATCTCGCCCGACAGGTGGCCGCTGCTGCCCGGCCCGCCCGAGGCATAGCGCAGCGGCTGGCGGTGCTTTGCAAGAAAGCGCTGCAGGTCCAGCGGCGTGCGTATGCGCCACTGGCGTGCCAGATCGCTGCGCATGACCAGCACATTGGGCATGCGCGCCACTAGCACCAGCGGCTGGAAGTCGCGCAGCGGGTCGTAGCCCAGCTGGGGCTGCAGCCAGGGCAGCACGGCATGGGTGGCGGCCGCGCCCATCAGCAGCAAGCGGTCCTGGGCCGTGGCCTGGGCGACCATGTTGGAGCCCTTGGCGCCGCCGTCGCCCGGCACATAGAGGATTTGGATGGCTCCCAGCTTCGCGGTGCTGGCCTCGACCAGCGGCCGTGCCGTGCGGTCCAGCGGGCCGCCGGCCGCATAGGGAACGATCAGGGTCAGGGAGTCGGGCTTCGCATCGCGCGTCTGGGCGGCGGAGGGCTGCTGGGCCTGCGCCGCCGCAGGCAGCCAGGGCAGGGCGGCCAGTGCTGCCAGCAGGCTGCGCCGCGCCAACCGGGCCGACGGCTGCGGGCCGGCTGGCGCAGGCGCTCGGGCATGGCGTGACATGGCGCGGTTGGCGTCGTGGCGGGGCGTCATGGCGTGAAGCGAAATGGAGGCGATCCCCGCAGTATAGGCAGCGTGGGCAGGCCGGAAGGCGTGGACGATGCATGTCCCGTTGGCGCTTGACTGTTTGCGCGCAGGCCTGGGCGGCAGCCTGGTTCAGCGGGGCATTCATGGGGATCTCCGGCCAGTTCAGTGCAGGACAGTCGGACGGGCGCCATGGCCGGCGCCTGCGTCTTCTCGATCGGTGCTGTCACTGTAGGCGGGAGGGGCTTCAGCTTTTTGCCGTTTGCCCGTGGAGGGAAAATGCGAAATGCATGAAAATTGCGGAATTCTTTCGTTTATCGCAATTTAACTGGTTAATTCGGGTTAACCCTGAAGAAATCCGTACTTATTTACGAGTCCACCGCCATGAGCGCCACGCACAACATCGACAAACTGGATCGGGCCATTTTGCGCCGCCTGCAGGCCAACGGCCGGGAAACCTATGACGTCATCGGGGAGCAGGTCGGCTTGTCTCCCAGCGCCGTGCTGCGCCGGGTCAAGCGCCTGGAAGACGGCGGTGTGATCGATCGCTACGTGGCCCTGGTCCAGCCCGAGACGGTGGGCCTGGGGCTGACCGCCTATCTCAACGTGCGCCTGGAAAAGTACACCGAGACCAGCAAGCGCAACCCCATGGACGTGTTCCGCGCCAGCGTGCAGACTTGGCCCGAGGTGGTGGAATGCGTGTCACTGACCGGCGAAATGGACTACCTGATGCGCGTGGTCGTGGCCGATATGCAGCACTACACGCGCTTCGTCATGGACACCTTGCTCAAGCACCCCAGCGTGCAGGACTGCAAGACCAGCTTCGTGATGGACCGGGTGAAGGTGACCACGGCGGTGCCTCTGTAGCCACGAAGGCTCGGACAGGGGCCTGGCCGTCGAGAGGTGCAGGGAGGGAAATTGGTTTGCATGCCAAAACCTTACGGTTTTGTTGCATTGCAATATCTCCGTTGCTCGACATCGGGTTTTTACCTATATTTGAGCCATGAATGCATCCAAAGACTGGTTGAAGGCGTCCTGGCAGGCCGGCCGGGACATGTTGCGTGCGAGCGCAGGCCAGCCGCACCGTCCCGATGGGCGCTCCGCGTCCATGGTGCCCATTCGCTCGCTGGGCCCGTCCCACCGCGAGCGTGTGGTGGCGCATTTGCTCAAGCTCGATGAAGGCGACCGCTACCTGCGCTTCGGCTATGCCGCCAGCGACGAGCAGGTCCGCCGCTATGCCATGCAGCTCGACTTCGAGCGCGATGACATCTTCGGCATCTACAACCGCCGGCTCGAGCTGATCGCCATGGCGCACCTGGCCTTTGCCTCGCATCCCGAGCACAAGAGCTGCGCCGAATTCGGCGTCTCCGTGCTCAAGCAGGCACGTGGCCGTGGCTATGGCGGGCGCCTGTTCAACCGCGCCGTGATCCATGCACGCACCAAGGGCGTGTCCATGATGTTCATCCACGCGCTGTCGGAGAACACGGCCATGCTCAGGATTGCGCGCAAGGCCGGCGCCACCATCAAGCGCGACGGCTCCGAATCCGAGGCCTACCTGCAACTGCCGCCCGCCGGCATCGACACGCACATGGCGTCTCTGATGACCGAGCACATCGGCGAGGTGGACTACCAGTTCAAGAAGCAGGCCAAGCAGTTCTGGGATTTCCTGGCCGACGTGCAGGAAATCCGCCGTGGCGTGCAGGATGGCCGCCACCAGGCCGGCGAATAAGCGCAAAACGCTGCAAGGGGAATTGGCGCAGCGCATGCAGGGGTGACGGAGCAATCCGCTATCCTTGCAGCTTGTTTCACTACCGCACGTCCTGCACTCCAAGACAGTGTCCGACCCCCATCCTGCGCGCTCTTCCGAGAAGGAAAGCAAGCGAAGCTTCCTGCAAAAGGTGGCCGAGTTCATTCACCCGGCCCCCGACTCTCCCGACGAGCTGATCGAGACCCTGGCCGACGCCGAGGACAATCAGGTCATCGGCCCCGAGTCGCGCGTCATGCTCGAACGCGTGATCCGCATGGCCGACATGACGGCCGGCGACGTCATGGTCGCAGCCCCTCGCATGGACCTGGTCAACATCGACGCGCCGTTCGATGAATTGCTGCACCAGGTCATCACCACGGCCCATTCGCGCTTCCCGGTCTACCAGGGCGAGCGCGAGAACATCATCGGCATCCTGCTGGCCAAGGACCTGCTCAAGCTGCAGCGTTCGCCGGACCTGAACATCCGCGCCCTGCTGCGCCCCGCCGCCTTCGTGCCGGAGAGCAAGGGCCTGAACGATCTGCTGCGCGAATTCCGGGGCAACCGCAACCACCTCGCCGTGGTCATCGACGAGTTCGGCCGCGTGGCGGGCCTTGTGACCATCGAGGACGTGCTGGAGGAAATCGTCGGCGAGATCGAGGACGAGTTCGACATCCCCGAGGACGAGGGCGACATCTTCGCCCTGGCCGACAACAGCTACCGCGTGGCGGGCGACACCACCATCGAGCATGTCAACGAGACCTTCGAGGTCGCCCTGCATGCCCGCGATCCCGACGATGAGTTCGACACCATCGGCGGCCTGATCGCCCACGAAATGGGCCATGTACCCAAGCGCGGCGAGCAGATCCATCTGGCGGGTCTGGAATTCACCGTGCTGCACACCAAGGGCGGCGCCGTGCGCTGGTTCAAGGTGGTGCGCGATCCCGCCGCCGACAGCCTGCTGCGCAGCTGAGGCTGCGCCTGAACCTGCCCTTGGCTGGACCTCTCTTACCCGAGACCTATCTCTTTTTGCGCACAACCGGCCGATGCCCCTGTCCAGTTCTTCCGCTTTCTCGCAAGACGGCCGGCGCATGGGCCGGTTCGCCCAGGGCATGCTGCTGCTTGTCGCGGGTGCGGCACAGGCCCTGTCACTGGCCTGGCCCTGGGCGCGCGGGCAAGGTGACGGGCCGCTGAGCCTCATCGGCGGCTATGGCCGCCCGCTGTGGTGGCTGCAGATTCTGTCGCTGGCCGTGCTGGCGCGTGCCCTGCAGACGGCGCAGCGTCCGGCCCAGGCGGCAGGGCGTGCCATGCTGTTCGCCACGGCCTGGCTGGTGGCCACCTTCTGGTGGCTGTTCATCTCCATGCATGTCTATGGCGGCCTGCCTGCGCCGCTGGCCGTTGCCGCCGTGCTGGCGCTTGCGGCGTTTCTGGGCAGCTACTACGCGGTGGCCGCCTGGGGTTGGCAAAGGCTGCGCCCTGCTGGTGCTGCGGGTGGCGCGCTGCTGTTTTCCGCCGTCTGGCTGCTGGCCGAGCTGGCGCGTGGCTGGCTGTGGACCGGCTTTCCCTGGGGCGCGGGCGGTTATGCCCATGTGGAAGGTCCCTTGTCCGTGCTGCCGCGCTGGATTGGCGTCTATGGCACGGGGGCCGTGGCGGCCTGGCTGGCATATGGGCTGTCGTATGGGCTGGCTGCCTTGCTGGACAGACAGGGTCTCCGGCCCGTCCGCCTGGTGGCCACTGCAGCGGCACTGGTCCTGGCCTGGGGCGGGCTGTGGTGGCTTCGCGATGCCGCCATCAATGCACCGTCGGCCGAACGGCCGGTGCTGAGCGTGGCCTTGCTGCAGGGCAATATCCCGCAGGATGAGAAATTCGAGGCCGGCAGCGGCATTCCGCTGGCGCTGGGCTGGTACGGGCGCGAGTTGCGCGCGGCCACCGCGCAACTGGTCGTGGCCCCTGAGACGGCCGTTCCCCTGCTGCCCCAGCAACTGCCCGAGGAATACCTGGACCTGCTGCGCGAACCGTATCTGAAGAAGGACGGCCGGCAGGCAGCGCTGCTGGGCATTCCCCTGGGGTCGGAAGAGTCCGGCTACACGAACTCGGTCGTGGGCTGGCAGCCCGGCCAGATCCAGGACTACCAATACGACAAGCACCATCTGGTGCCCTTCGGGGAGTTCATCCCGCCGCTGTTTCGCTGGTTCACTCAGATGATGAACATACCGCTGGGCGACTTCAACCGCGGCGCGCTGGGCCAGCCCTCCATGGCCTGGGCCGGCGAGCGTCTGTCGCCCAACATCTGTTACGAGGATTTGTTTGGCGAGGAGCTGGGTGCGCATTTTGGCAACGCGGCGACGGCGCCGACGGTGCTGGTGAATTTCAGCAACATCGGATGGTTTGGCGACAGCGTGGCCATCGACCAGCATCTGGCCATCAGCCGCATGCGCGCGCTGGAATTCGAGCGCCCCATGCTGCGCGCCACCAACACCGGCGCCACGGTTGCCATCGACCACCGGGGTGTGGTCACGCAGGCGCTGGTGCCTTACGAGCGCGCCGTGCTGCAGGCCAGCGTGCAGGGGCGCGAGGTCTTGACGCCATTCGCGCGCTGGGTGCACGCGGCAGGTCTGGTGCCGCTGTGCCTGGCTGCCTTGGCGGTGCTGGCGGTGGCGTGGATCAGGCGCCGCAAGCGGCCGGTCCAGGGGCTGTAGCCAAGGCCCGCGACCTGGGTCGGCGTGGCTTTTGTGGCAGAGTTTTGATGCGGCCTCGGGGTTTTGTTGCAGTCTGGCAACGTTCAACCCCGATAATGCGCGGCTGCATGGTCCGCTGCGGGCCGCACCCATTCAGAGATAGAGGTGGCGTCAGTGCCGCCGTGGAGCAAGTTAGACAATGGCCGATTCTTTTTCGTATGAGCAACTGATCGCTTCGGGCGAAGGCAAGCTGTTTTCCGCAGACAGCGGACGTCTTCCCCTGCCTCCCATGTTGATGTTCGACCGCATCACGCACATCGACACCGATGGTGGCGCCCACGGCCTGGGCAAGATCGTCGCCGAACTCGACATCAAGCCTGATCTCTGGTTCTTCGACTGCCATTTCCGGGGCGATCCCGTCATGCCCGGCTGCCTGGGCCTGGACGCCATGTGGCAGTTGATCGGCTTTTACCTGACCTGGCTGCGCCTTCCCGGCCGCGGCCGCGCCCTGGGCGCCGGCGAGGTCAAGTTCACGGGCGAAGTGGGTCCTGACGTCAAGCTGGTGACCTACGAAATCAACATCAAGCGCGTGATCAAGCGCAAGCTCAACATGGCCATCGGCGATGCACGCCTGCTGGCCGATGGCAAGGAAATCTACGTGGCCAATGACCTGCGCGTGGGTCTGTTCCTGCGCGAGGGTGAAGGCCAGGGAACGGCAGCATGACCAAACGTCGCGTAGTCATCACCGGCGCGGGCATTGTCTCGTGCATCGGCAACGACCTCGATACCGTGGAGACCTCGCTGCGCGAGGGCCGCACGGGCATCAAGGCCATGCCGAAGTTCACCGAACTGGGCATGCGCAGCCAGGTGGCCGGTGTGCCGGAGATCGACGTCGAGGCACGGATCGATCGCAAGCAACTGCGCTTCATGGGCGATGCCGCTGCCTATGCGCAGATCGCGCTGGAAGATGCCATCGCCCAGGCCGGCCTGGCTCCCGAGCAAGTCAGCCATCCGCGCACGGGCCTGATCATGGGCTCGGGCGGCGGCTCGCCGGCCAACCAGATCGAGGCGGCTGACACATTGCGCGAGAAGGGCATTCGCCGCGTCGGTCCCTACCAGGTCACGCGCTGCATGAGCTCCACGGTGTCTGCCTGCCTGGCGACCAATTTCAAGGTCAAGGGCATCAACTACTCCATCACCTCGGCCTGCTCCACCTCGGCGCACTGCATCGGTGCTGCGGCACAGCAGATTGCCTGGGGCATGCAGGACGTGATGTTTGCCGGTGGCGGCGAAGAGCTGTCCTGGGGCATGGCCCTGCTGTTCGACGGCATGGGTGCCATGTCCAGCAAGCATAACGACCAGCCCGAAAAGGCTTCGCGCGCCTATGACGCCAACCGCGACGGTTTCGTGATCGCAGGCGGCGGCGGTGCCGTGGTGCTGGAAAGCCTGGAGCACGCCCAGGCCCGGGGTGCGAACATCCTGGCCGAAGTCGTGGGCTTTGGCGCCACCAGCGATGGCGAGGACATGGTCGCGCCCTCGGGCGACGGCGCCATCGCCTGCATGCAGCAGGCCCTTGAAGGCATCGAAGGCGGTGTGGACTACATCAACACCCACGGCACCTCCACGCCTGTGGGCGACATGCAGGAAGTGCGCGCCATGCGCGCGCTGTTCGGCGACCAGATGCCGCCGTTCTCGTCCACCAAGTCGCTGACCGGCCACTCGCTGGGCGCGACCGGCGTGCAGGAAGCCATCTACTGCATGATCATGATGAACAAGGGCTTCATCGCAGGCTCGGTCAACGTGGACACGCCCGATCCGGCACTGGGCGACATGCCCCTTGTCACCCGCACGCGCGATGCCCAGTTGAACACCGTGCTGTCCAACAGCTTCGGCTTCGGTGGCACGAACGCCTCGCTGGTGCTGCGCCGCTGGCAGGGCCAGTGAACACGCCCTGGTGTGTAAAAGGCGTGTCCTGAAGGAAAAAGCCCGCCTCCTGCGGGCTTTTTTACTGGCGAGCGCCGACAATGCCCAGGCCGGGCGGGAGGCTGCACCCCATGCTGCTGCCGGATCCCCGCCCCAAGAACAATGAAATTTTGCAAGGTTGAACCATGATTCTTGTCACAGGCGGCGCTGGCTTCATCGGCGCCAATTTCGTGCTGGACTGGCTGGCTGCCGGCGATGAGCCGGTGCTCAACGTGGACAAGCTCACCTACGCCGGCAACCTCAAAAGCCTGGAGAGCCTGCAAGGCGATGCGCGCCATGTCTTCGTGCAGGCCGACATCGGCGACGGCGAAGTCCTGGCCCGACTGCTGGCCGAGCACAGGCCGCGCGCCGTGGTCAACTTCGCGGCCGAGAGCCATGTGGACCGCTCCATCCATGGCCCCGAGGACTTCATCCAGACCAACGTGGTCGGCACCTTCCGCCTGCTCGAGGCCGTGCGCGGCTACTGGAGCGCGCTGGATGCCGAGGCCAAGGCGGCCTTCCGCTTCCTGCATGTCTCCACTGACGAGGTCTATGGCAGCCTGGCGCCTGCGGCACCGGCCTTCACCGAAGACCACCTCTACGAGCCCAACAGCCCGTACTCGGCCAGCAAGGCCGCCAGCGACCACCTGGTGCGCGCCTGGCACCACACCTACGGCCTGCCCGTGCTGACCACCAACTGCAGCAACAACTACGGCCCGCTGCACTTTCCCGAGAAGCTGATCCCGCTGATGATCGTCAACGCCCTGGCCGGCAAGCCGCTGCCCATCTATGGCGACGGCATGCAGGTACGCGACTGGCTCTATGTGCGCGACCACTGCAGCGCCATCCGCCGCGTGCTGGAGGCCGGCAGGCTGGGCGACACCTACAACGTGGGCGGCTGGAACGAGAAGCCCAACGTCGAGATCGTGAACACGGTCTGCGCGCTGCTCGACGAGCTGCGCCCCAAGGCCGATGGCACCAGCTACAGCGCACAGATCACCTATGTGAAGGACCGCCCCGGCCATGACCGGCGCTATGCCATCGACGCGCGCAAGCTCGAGCGCGAACTGGGCTGGAAGCCTGCCGAGACCTTCGAGACCGGCATCCGCAAGACCGTGCAGTGGTACCTGGACAACCCCGAATGGGTGGCCGATGTGCAGTCCGGCGCCTACCGCGAATGGGTCAGCCGCCAGTACACGGAGGGAGCCGGCGCATGAAGCTGCTGCTGCTGGGCCGCAATGGCCAGGTGGGCTGGGAGCTGCAGCGCAGCCTGGCGCCACTGGGCGAACTGATTGCGCTGGACCGCCAGGGCGACGCCGGTGGTCAGGGCCTGTGCGGCGATCTCTCGCGCCTCGATGAGCTTGCACAGACCGTGCGCGCTCTGCGCCCCGATGTCATCGTCAATGCCGCCGCCCACACGGCCGTGGACAAGGCCGAAAGCGAGCCTGACCAGGCGCGGCTGCTCAACGCGTTGGCCCCCCAGGTGCTGGCCCGCGAGGCGGCGCAGACCGGTGCGCTGCTGGTGCACTACAGCACGGACTATGTCTTCGACGGCAGCGGCAGCGCCGCGCGCACGGAGACCGAGGCCACGGCGCCGCTGTCCGTCTATGGCAGCAGCAAGCTCGAAGGCGAGCAACTGATCCAGGCTTCGGGCTGCCGCCACCTGATCTTTCGCACCAGCTGGGTCTATGCGGCGCGCGGCGGCAACTTCGCCAAGACCATGCTGCGCCTGGCCCAGGAGCGTGAGGCACTGAGCGTGATCGACGACCAATGGGGCGCACCGACGGGCGCGGACCTCATCGCCGACGTCACGGCCCACGCCATTCGCCAGCTGCAGCGCCAACCCGGCGACCAGGGCCTGTACCACCTGGTGGCCGGTGGCGAGACCACCTGGCATGCCTACGCCAGCCATGTGATCGCCAAGGCGCGCGAACTCGCGCCCGAACGCCCCTGGAAGGTGCAGCGCATAGCTGCCGTGCCCACCAGCGCCTTTCCCACCCCGGCGCAGCGTCCGCACAATTCCCGCCTGAACACCGACCGGCTGCAGCAGACCTTCGGCCTGCGCCTGCCGCACTGGCAGGCCGGCGTGGACCGCATGCTGCAGGAAATCATCTGAGCGTGGCTGCGCGCTTCAGCAAGAACCCCAGGATCCAGGACATGAACCAGACACGCAAAGGCATCATCCTCGCGGGCGGCTCCGGCACCCGCCTGCACCCGGCCACGCTGGCCATCAGCAAGCAACTGCTGCCGGTCTACGACAAGCCCATGATCTACTACCCGCTGAGCGCCCTCATGCTCGCGGGCATCCGCGAAATCCTCGTGATCAGCACCCCGCAGGACACGCCGCGCTTCGAGCAATTGCTGGGCGACGGCTCGCAGTGGGGCCTGAAGCTGGAGTACGCCGTCCAGCCCAGCCCGGATGGCCTGGCCCAGGCCTTTTTGATCGCCGAAGACTTCCTGGCCGGCGCCCCCAGCGCCCTGGTGCTGGGCGACAACATCTACTACGGACACGATTTCCCCCGCCTGCTCGAACGCGCTGACGCGCGCAGCGAAGGCGCCACGGTGTTTGCCTACCATGTGCAGGACCCGGAACGCTATGGCGTGGCCGAGTTCGATGCTCAGGGCCGGGTTCTTTCCCTGGAGGAAAAGCCCAAGCAACCCAGGAGCAACTACGCGGTCACGGGCCTGTATTTCTACGACAACCAGGTGGTGGAACTGGCCAAGTCCATCAAGCCCTCGGCGCGCGGCGAGCTGGAAATCACCGACCTCAACCGCCTGTACCTGGACAAGGGCCAGCTCAATGTGGAACTCATGGGCCGTGGCTATGCCTGGCTGGACACGGGCACGCACGACAGCCTGCTGGAAGCCGGCCAGTTCATCGCCACCCTGCAGCAGCGCCAGGGCCTGAAGGTGTCATGCCCCGAGGAGATCGCCTTCCGCCAGGGCTGGATAGACCGCGCCCAGCTCGAGACGCTGGGCCAGGCCTTGGCCAAGAATGGCTACGGCCAGTACCTGCTGCAGATCCTCAAGGAAAAGGTGCACGCATGAAGGCAACACCCCTGGCCATCCCCGAGGTGATGCTGATCGAGCCCAAGGTGTTTGGTGACGATCGCGGCTTCTTCCTCGAAAGCTTCAACCAGCAGGCCTTCAACCAGGCCACGGTAACGGACCACCAGTTCGTGCAGGACAACCACAGCCGCAGCAAGAAGGGCGTGCTGCGCGGCCTGCACTACCAGCTGCCGCCCCATGCCCAGGGCAAGCTGGTGCGCGTGGTGCGCGGCGCCGTGTTCGACGTGGCCGTGGACATCCGCAAGGGCTCGCCGACCTTCGGCCAATGGGTGGGCGCCGAGCTGACGGAAGACAACCACCGCCAGCTGTGGGTGCCCCCAGGCTTTGCCCACGGCTTCGTGGTGCTCAGCGACAGCGCCGACTTCCTCTACAAGGCCACGGCCTTCTACGCGCCCCAGGCCGATCGCGGCATTGCCTGGGACGACCCGGCCATCGGTGTGCAGTGGCCGCAGCTCGATGTGGAGCTGTCGCTGTCTGACAAGGATCTCAAGCAGCCGCTGCTGGCGGATGCCGAGCTGGCCTGAGCCGGTTCACATCTGGTCCGGCAGCACACCGCCCGGCACGGCTTCCTCCAGAAAGCCGGCGATCAGCCGGGCTTGGCGGCGTTCGCGCAGGCAGTACAGGTACTCGGGCAGGCGCGGCACGGGGCCTGCGAAGGGCAGGACGACGATGTCGGGGTGGGCCGAGGCTTCATGCCGGGCGAAGACGCTGATGCCCATGTCGCGGATCACGGCCTCGCGGATGGCTTCGCGGCTGGCGATTTCCATGATGTGGCGCGGTGCCAGGCCGGCGGCGGCCAGCATCTGTTCGGTGAGCTGGCGCGTCATGGAGCCGCGCTCGCGCAGGATCAGCGTGTCGTGCACCAGATCGGACGCCTGCACCATGGTGCGCTGCGCCAGCCGGTGGCTGCGGTGCACCAGAAGGGCCAGCGGGTCCTGGCCCAGCTCCACGCGCAGCAGGCGCGGATCACCTTCCAGGTGCGATGAGGTCGCCAGGTCCACCTGGTAGTCCACCAGCGCCTGCACCATCTGGCGCGAGTTGCCGCCCACGATGGCCACTTCCACCCGCTCGAAGCGCCGCTGGTAGCGCTTGACGATGTCCAGCACGTAGTAGGGCGCTGTCGCGCCTATGCGCAGCTGGCCCTGGCTGGCATCGCCCGAATGGCGCAGCGCCGACTCCAGCTGGATGGTCTGCAGCAGCAATTGCTCGACCTGGGGCAGCAGGCGCAAGCCGGCATCGGTGATGGAAAGCCGTCCGCCCTGGCGATGGAACAGCTCCACGCCGTAGTGCTCTTCCAGCGCGCGGATCTGGGTGGTCACGGTGGGCTGGCTCAGTGCGAGCTGGCGCGCGGCTTGCGTGATGCTGCCAAGGCGGGCGACCCAGAAAAAGGACTTGAGCTGCGTGACGAACATGGCGGGATTGGAGGCAGGGGGGCGGCTCCATATTTCACCATGTCGCCGCAGCCCGAAGGCCTGCGGTGGCCGGGTATGTCCCGGGAAAAAACTCCTGCGCCCAAAGGCACACTTCTTGCATACCAGTTTGCGTGCCAGTTTGTGTGCCAGCTGATCATGGGTTTCGGCTGGTCTTGTGTCAGTGATTACTCGTGGTCAAGGAGCGCATCAATGGACATCCGCAACCCCTCGCCAGGTCTCTACAACGAAGATCTGGCGCCCACCAGGGACCGCCGCTGGGGCGCCTTCAGCATCTTCAACGTCTGGACTTCGGACGTGCACAGCCTCTGGGGCTACTACCTGGCGGCCAGCCTGTTTCTGCTGTGCGGCAGCTTCGTCAATTTTCTGATCGCCATCGGCATCAGTTCCCTGGTCATCTTTTTTCTGATGAACCTGGTGGGCTATGCGGGCGAGAAGACCGGCGTGCCCTATCCGGTGCTGGCGCGCGCCTCGTTCGGGGTCTGGGGCGCGAATCTGGCGGCGCTTGTACGTGCCGTCGTGGCCTGCTTCTGGTATGGCGCGCAGACGGCGGCCGCCTCGGGCGCCATGGTGGCGCTGCTGGTGCGCAATGACGCCCTGCTGTCCTTCCACCAGACCACGCACTGGCTGGGCCATTCGGGGCTGGAGGTGATCTGCTACGTGGTCATCTGGGCCTTGCAACTGCTGATCATCCAAAGGGGCATGGAGACCGTGAGGCGATTCCAGGACTGGGCCGGGCCTGCCGTGTGGATCGCCATGCTGGTGCTGGCCATCGGCCTGTGCGTGAAGGCCGGCGGCTTCAGCTTCGACCATGGCATTCCCATGGATGTGCTGCTGGACAAGACCAAGGATGCGGGGGTGAGCGGCGCGCCGGGCAGCTTCTGGGCGCTGATGGCCGTGGGCGCGACCTGGATCACCTACTTTGCGGCGCTGTACCTGAACTTCTGCGACTTCTCGCGCTATGCGAAGAACAAGGAGGCGGTCGCCAAGGGCAACCTCTGGGGCCTGCCCGTGAACCTGATCGCGTTCTCGCTGGTGGCCGGCATCACCACGATTGCGGCCTTCAAGGTCTATGGCGAGGTGCTGCTGCATCCCGAGCAGATCTCGGCCAAGTTCGACAGCTGGGTGCTGGCCCTGCTGGCCGCCGTCACCTTTGCCGTGGCCACGCTGGGCATCAACGTGGTGGCCAACTTCGTCTCGGCGGCCTTCGATATTTCCAACGTGTTTCCCAAGCGCATCGACTTCAAGCGCGGCGGATACATCGCCGCACTGATCGCCCTGGCTCTCTACCCCTTTGCACCATGGGAGGGCGGCGCTGCCCACTTCGTGAACGCCATCGGCGCCACCATGGGGCCGCTGCTGGGCATCATTCTGGTGGACTACTACCTGGTGGCCAAGGGCAACATCAACGTGGCCGCGCTGTATGACGAGCATGGCGAGTACCGCTACGAGGGCGGCTGGAACGTCAACGCGCTCATCGCCACAGGCATCGGCAGCGTGTTCTCCACCATCCTGCCCAACTTCACCAGCCTGCTGCCGGTCTGGTGGGGCACCTACGGCTGGTTCTTCGGCGTGCTGATCGGCGGCGGCGTGTACTGGGTGATGGCCACGCTGCGCCCGCGCCGCATTCCGGCCGTGGCCTGAGGAGGCCGCCATGTCCGAGCCACAGGATGCGCCGGCCACCGGGCCGGCCTTGATCGCCGAGCGCGTGATGCGCTCCATCGTCGAGCGCAAGCTGCGCCCTGGCGAACGCCTGGGCGAAAAGGAACTGGCCGAGGTCTTCGGCGTGAGCCGCACCATGGTGCGCGAGGCGCTGATGCAGCTGCAGGCGCGAGGCTTCGTCGAGGTGCGCTCGCGCCAGGGCTGGTACGTGGTCGAGCCCTCGTTCGAGGAAGCCCAGGAAACCTATGCCGCGCGCCGCGTGCTGGAGTCCGGCATGCTGCGCGACGCGGGCCGGCCGCTGCAGGCGGCCATACGCACGCTGCGCGAGCATGTGGCACAGGAGCGCGGCGCCATCGCCGAGGCCGACAACGCTGGCCAGCGCAGCGTGCTGCTGGCCGACTTCCATGTCTGCCTGGCCGAGCAGATGGGCAACCGCTTTCTCACGGCCATGATGGCCGACCTGTCGGCGCGCACCACCCTGGTGTCTGCGCTGTACCAGTCGCAGACCGAGGCCCAGCACTCGAATGCCGACCACGAGGCCATCGTCGATGCGCTGGCGGCCGGCGACATGGCGCGCGCCGAGCAACTGATGCGCGAGCACATCGACGCGCTGGCCGCCAGGCTGGATCAGAACCTTGCCCACCGCGCGCGCCTGCAGGACCGGCTGCTGGATGCGCTGCAGCCCCAGGCGGCCCAGGCCGCCCAGGCAACGCGCACAGGCAGGGGCAAGCCGCGCGGCTGAAGAGACGGGGTGGGCGATGGGTGGGGCACCCAAATCCGCCAATACCCGCTTCGCCAAATTTCCGTTGTGTGACACGGGCGTTTCACCTGCGCTTCCTAAAGTGGGTGTCAGAGGTGGTGAACCTGCCACCTGTCCACGAACCCACAACGGAACTGCCACGCCATGCGCCACACCCTTGCCTCCCTGGGCCGCCGCCTCGCCATTGCCTCTGCGGCGCTGACCGTCGCCTCCTTCGCATCCCTGGCCCACGCGGCCAAGACCGAGCTGCTGGTCTACAGCGCGCTGGAAGCCGACCAGATCAAGGCCTACAAGAGCGGCTTCGAGAAGGCCCATCCCGAGATCGAACTCAAGTTCGTGCGTGACAGCACGGGCATCATCACGGCCCGCCTGCTGGCCGAGAAGGCCAACCCCCAGGCCGACGTGATCTGGGGCGTGGCCGCCACCTCGCTGATGCTGCTGGACAAGCAGGGCATGCTCCAGCCCTACGCGCCCAAGGGTCTGGACAAGGTGCGCGCCAACATGCGCGATCCGCGCGCCCAGCCGACCTGGGTGGGCATGGACCTGTGGTCCTCGGCCATCTGCTTCAACACCGTGGAAGCCGGCAAGCGCAAGCTGCCCGTGCCCGCCAGCTGGGCCGACCTGGTCAGGCCCGAGTTCAAGGGCACGATCACCATGCCCCACCCGGCCTCCAGCGGCACGGGCTACCTGATGGTCGCGGCCTGGCTGCAGATCATGGGCGAGGAAAAGGGCTGGGCCTACATGGACGGCCTGCACCAGAACATGGGCGTGTACACGCACAGCGGCTCCAAGCCCTGCCGCCAGGCGGGGGCCGGCGAGTTTCCCGTGGGCCTGAGCTTCGAGTACCGCGCCAGCAAGACCAGGAAGGACGGCGCGCCCATCGACATCGTCTTCCCGCAGGAAGGCCTGGGCTGGGACGTGGAGGCCACGGCCATCCTCAAGACCAGCAAGAAGCAGGAAGCCGCCAAGGCGCTGGCCGACTGGGCCGTCACGCCAGAGGCCAACAAGCTGTACGCCGCCAACTTCGCCGTGCTGGCCTTGCCCGAGGCGCAGGAGAAGCTGGAGTTCATTCCCGCCGATCTGGAAAAGCGGTTGGCGAAGAACGATTTCAACTGGGCCGCTGATAACCGCGACCGCATCCTGGCCGAGTGGAGCCGCCGCTACGAAGCCAAGGCAGAGAAAAAGTAAGCCGGAGCCACGCCATGCTGCGCATAGACCATATCGCCAAGCGCTACCGCGAGCAGCAGGTGCTGCGCGGCATTGACCTGAACGTGGAGGCGGGCGAGTTCGTCAGCCTGCTCGGCCCTTCGGGCTGCGGCAAGACCACGCTGCTGCGCATCGTCTGCGGCATCGACATGCCTGACGAGGGCAGGGTGCTGTTCCAGGGCGATGACATCACGCGCTGGCCGGCCGCACGCCGTGGCTTTGGCGTGGTGTTCCAGAGCTATGCGCTGTTTCCCAATCTCACGGCCGCGCAGAACGTGGCCTTCGGGCTGAACGGGCAGCCTGCGGCGCAGGCGCGCGAGCGTGTGGCCGAGATGCTGTCCCTGGTAGGCCTGGGCGCGCAGGCCCAGCGCTACCCGGCCCAGCTGTCGGGCGGCCAGCAGCAGCGCGTGGCGCTGGCCCGCGCGCTGGCGCCCCGGCCGCGCCTGCTGCTGCTCGACGAGCCGCTGTCCGCGCTCGATGCCCAGGTGCGCACCGAGCTGCGCAGCGAGATCCGCCAGCTGCAGCGCCAGCTGGGCATTGCTTCCATCATGGTCACGCACGACCAGGAAGAGGCCTTGTCCATGGCCGACCGCGTGGTGCTCATGCACCAGGGCCGCATCGAGCAGCAGGGCTCGCCCGAGCAGCTCTATGCCCGGCCCGTGAGCCAGTTCGCGGCCGGCTTCGTGGGCCGCATGAACCTTCTGCCGGCCACGGCCCAATCGGCGGACCAGGTGCGCATCGGCGAGGCCAGCCTGCGCTGCGCGCTGGCCGGTTTCGAGCCTGGCGCTGCCCTGCTGGTGGGCGTGCGGCCCGAGAGCGTGGTGCTGCACCCGGCCCAGCCCACGGCATTGGCCAACCTGTTCCGCGCCCGCGTGGTGGAGACCTCGTTCCTGGGATCGATGGCCCTGGTGCGCCTGTTCAGCCCCACGCTGCAATGCCAGGTTGACGCCCAGTGGCCCCTGCGCCACGACGTGGACCTGCCCGACTGGCTGCAGGGCGAGGTGCTGATGGAGCTGCCCGCCGCCGCGCTGCAGCCGTTGGCGGCGCCCGATGCGAGGAAGGCCGCATGAGCGCGCATCCCATGGACACGGCCATTTCCGTGCCTGTGCCCGTCCCCGTGCCCGTGCCCGTGCCGGTGGACCGCTCCGTTCCCGCCCGCCGCAGCGCGCCTGCAGGGCCCGTGCGTCCGCGGGGGCGCAGCGCAGGCTGGGAGCGCTGGTGGCTGGGCGCCCTGGTGCTGGGGGCACTGGCCTGGCTGCTGGCCACCATCGCCCTGCCGGTCGCCAGCCTGCTGGGCAGGAGTTTCTGGGACGACACGGGCCGCTTCACGGGCCTGGCCCAGTTCATCACCTATGCGCGCATGCCGGGCGTGGCGCAATCTCTGTTCAACAGCCTGTGGCTGTCGGCCGTGAGCAGCACGGTCTGCGTGCTGCTGGCCTATGTCTACGCCTATGGCGTGGTGCGCAGCTGCATGCCGCTGGCGCGCTGGTTCCGGGGCCTGGCCCTGGTGCCGCTGCTGGCGCCTTCGTTGCTCATGGCCATCAGCCTGATCTACCTGTTCGGCAGCCAGGGCCTGCTCAAGGGCTGGCTGCAGGGGGGCTCGGCCTACGGGCCCTTCGGCATCATCGTGGGCTCGGTGCTCTGGACCTTTCCGCATGCGCTGATGATCCTGTGCACCACGCTGGCCTCGGGCGATGCGCGCCTGTACGAGGCGGCCGCCACGCTGGGCGCCAGCCGCTGGCGCAGCTTCCGCCAGGTCACGCTGCCGGCCAGCCGCTACGGGCTGATGATTTCCTGGATCGTGGTCTTCGTGCTCGTGGTGACCGACTTCGGCGTGCCCAAGGTCATTGGCGGCAACACGGCCATGCTGGCCACCGATATCTACAAGCAGGTCATAGGCCAGCAAAAGCTGTCCATGGGTGCCGTGGTGGCCATGCTGCTGCTGGTGCCTGCGGGCCTGGCCTTTGCGGCAGAGCGCCATTTGCGTGCGCGTCAGGCGGCGACCATGGGCGTGCGCTCCGTGCCGCTGGTGCCCCAGCCCCATGCGCCGCTGGACCGCGCGCTGCTTGCGTACTGCGCGCTGGTGGCGCTGGCGCTGCTGGCCGTCATGGGCACGGCCGTGCTGGCCTCCCTGGTCAGCTACTGGCCCTACAACCTCACGCTGACATTCAAGAACTACCGCTTCGACATGATGGACGGCGGCGGCTGGGCCAGCTATGGCAACTCGTTGTCCATGGCGCTGGCCACGGCGGTGGTGGGGTCGGTGCTGAGCTTTGTGACCGCCTACCTGGTAGCCAAGCCCCAGCGCTGGGAACGCACGCGCCAGTGGCTGCATGCCGTGGCCACGCTGCCCATGGCCGTGCCGGGGCTGGCGCTGGGCCTGGGCTACATCCTGTTCTTCAATGCCCAGGGCAATCCGCTGCATTTTCTGTACGGCAGCATGGCCATCCTGGTGCTGTGCTCGGTGGCGCATTTCTTCTCGGTGGCGCACATCACGCAACTGGCCGCGCTGCAGCAGCTCGATGCCGAATACGAGCGCGTGGCCGATTCCCTGGGCGTGGCCTTCTGGACGCTGCTGTGGCGCGTGCACCTGCCGGTGTGCATGCCCGTAGTGATGCAGGTGGCCGGTTACTTCTTCGTCAACGCCATGACCACGGTATCGGCCGTGGTGTTCCTGTACTCGCCCGAGACCACGCTGGCCTCGGTGGCCGTGCTGGCCATGGACGACGCGGGCGACACCGCGCCGGCCGCCGCCATGGCCACGCTGATCTTTGCCACCGCCGCCACGGGCCGGCTGCTGATCGCGGCACTGGATGTCTGGGTGCAGCGGCGCACGCAGCGCTGGCGCCAGCGCTGATTCCTTCTCTCTTCCTCCCTCCGTTTTTTTCCCATGAAGAACTACGACCTGATCGTGGTGGGGGCCGGCATTGTCGGCCTGGCCCACGCCTATGCGGCTGCGCGCCGTGGCCGCAGCGTGCTTGTCATCGAGCGCGACGCGGCCTGCATCTCCGCCTCCATCCGCAACTTCGGCTTTGTGACCGTCACGGGCCAGCAGGCCGGTGCCCACTGGCGGCGTGCCATGCGCTCGCGCGACACCTGGGCCGAGATCGCGCCGCAGGCCGGCATCGAGGTCGTGCACCGCGGCCTGTGGCTGACGGCGCGCCGCCCCAGCGCCGAGGCCGTGCTCCACGCCTTCCTGAGCACCTCCATGGGCGAGCGCTGCGAGCTGCTCACGCCGGCCCAGGCCGCCGAGCGCCATCCTGCACTGCGTACCGGGGATTTGTCCGCTGTGCTCTACAGCCCGCATGAACTGCGCGTGGAGTCGCGCACGGCCATTCCCAGGTTGGCGCAGTGGCTGGAGCAGGCCATGGGCGTGGATTTCCGCTTTGGCGAGGCCGTGCTCGACGTGGCCGCGCCCCGGGTGCGCAGCACGCGCGCCAGCTACCACGGCGAACGCGTGGTGGTCTGCAACAACGCCGACCCGGGCGGCCTGTTCGCCGGCCTGTGGGCGCCGCACCGCATCCAGCTGTGCCAGCTTCAGATGCTGCGCGTGCGGCCGCAGCCGGGCTTTCGGCTCAAGGGCTCGGTCATGGGTGACCTGAGCATGGTCAGATACGAGGGCTACAGCGCCCTGCCCGAAGCCGCCGCGCTGCGCGCCGAACTGGAGCGGGAGGAGGGCGAGAGCCTGGCCCACGGCATCCACTTGATCGCCGTGCAAAGCGCCGACGGCAGCCTGGTGGTGGGCGATTCCCACCACTACGGCGCAGCGCCCCAGCCCTTTGCCAGCGAAGCCGTGGACCGCCTGATGCTGCGCCACATGAACGAGGCTCTCAACCTGCGCGATGCGCAGGTGGTGGAGCGCTGGGTGGGCGTCTACCCGAGTGCGCAGGACGCGCCCTGCGTGGTGCATGCGCCCGATGAGGCCACGCGCGTGGTGGCGGTCACCGGAGGTTCCGGCGCGAGCACCGCCTTCGGGCTTGCCGAAGAGGTCTGGAGCGCGTGGTGAGCGGCAGCCGGCCTACTTGCCGAACATCACCCACAGCAGCGCCAGCACCATGATCGTGGCCAGCACGGCCAGCGTGATCTTGAGGGCGCTGTAGGGGCGCTCGCCCGCGATCTGGCCGGTGTAGCCGTTGGCGATGATCTGGAAGGTCTTGCTGCCGTAGGTGTAGCCCACCAGCCAGACCGGCACGAGGATGTGCTTGAAGGTGCGGCCCTGGTACTCGCGCTGCATCTGCAGGTTGCGGTAGGTGTCGCCGGGCACCTGGCGCGCGCACAGGGCGCGCAGCTGCTCGTCCATGTCCTGCACGTTGACCTGGGCGGCCTTGCCCAGGTCGATCTGGTAGCGCTCCACCGTCCAGCCGCGCACGAATTCCGGCGTGTAGGGCTTGAGGTCGGTGGTGGTGGGAAAGGGTTCCACCTGGCGCAGCAGGTTGGCGTGCACGCCCACGGTGCCGGGCACCAGCTCGTCGTCGAAGAAATGGGCGAGGCTGCCCGCGGCCGGCTCCCAGCGTACGTGGCGCACCTGGCGCGTCTGCACGTTGCCGTTGCTGTCGCGGTAGGACTCGGTGGTGTAGTAGTAGAAGCCCGCCTCGGCCTGCCAGTCGGCGCTGGCGTGGGCGTCGAAGGTCCAGTAGGGCAGGTAGACGCCGTGCAGCGTGTCGGTCAGCGCGGCGGATTTCAGGCGGTTGGGCGCGAACCAGCGGCTGCCGTACCACTGGCGGATGCGGTCGCGGATTTGGCCGTCGCTGATCTTGAAGGGCAGGATGCTCTGCGGTGTGATGGCATCGCCCTGGTCCTCATGGGCGACGATGGAGGGCGAGCCGCAGAAGTCGCAGCGCTGGGCCACGGTGCGGTTCACGAAGACCGAGATCGCGCGGCAGTTCTGGCACTGGACCTCGTAGCGGTCCTCCGTGCCCCAGCCCCGGCCGGACTTGGGGTTGCGCAGCGCCTCGGCCAGGTCCTGCTCGACCACATCGCGGCCCAGTTCCTCGCGCGTTTCCTCGCTCCAGGGCACCGTGGTGCCGCAGTACGGGCACTTGAGCGCCTGGGCCTGGGCATTCCATTCGAGGTTGGCGCCGCATTCGGGGCAGGGGTGCTTGCGCACCATGGCCGGCGCGGCGGCTGCGGCCTCCCAGGAACCGGAGGCGGGGGAAGTCGAGGTGCTGGAGGAACTGGAGGAGGGCGCGCTCACGGCATCGGTCCTGGAAAACGGGACGCGGCGCCAGGCAGGGCCTGGCGCCGCAAAGGGTCAAGCCACGGAAATGTCAGCCGCGCAGGAAGTCATCGAGTGCGGCTTGCGCAATGCGCCACTGGCTGCCGATCTGGCGCGCCTTGAGGTTGCCGGCCTGGATCTCGGCCAGCACATCGGCCTCGCTCACACCCAGCACCTGGGCCGCCTGCGCCGGGGTCAGCACCTGCAGTCCACCGGCGGCGGGCGCTGCGGGGGCCTGGGCCGCCTGTGCGGCAGCGGGCGAGAACGGATCGGACGCCTGGCCCTGGCCGGCCGGTGCGCCACCGCCGCCGCTTTGCATGCTCTTCATCATCTCCTGCGCCATGCCGAAACCCATGGCCATGGTGGCGGGCAGGGTGGCTGCGGCAGCGCCTTCGCCGCCCGTGGTCATGGCCTGGCCCATCTGGTATTTGACGTAGTCGTTGAGGTTGCCGATGGCCGTCATGCTGGAGCGCTTGTCGATGGCCTGCTCCACCTCGGGCGGCACGGACACGTTCTCCAGCACGAAGCTGGTGATCTCCAGGCCGTACTTGTCCGTCATGGCCGGGTTGATCAGCGGCAGCAGCGCATCGCCCAGTTCGCCATAGCGCTGGGCCACGTCCAGCACCGGCACCTGGGCCTTGGCCAGCGACTCGGTGAACACGCTGATGATGCGCGAGCGCATGGTGTCGGCGAACTCGTCGATACGGAAGTTCTGGTCCGTGCCCGCCACTTCCTTGAGGAACTTGGCCGGCTCGACGATGCGGAAGTCGTAGGTGCCGAAGGCGCGCAGGCGCACGGCGCCGAAGTCCTTGTCGCGCACCATCACGGGGTTGGAGGTGCCCCACTTGTTGCCCGTGAACAGGCGCGTGTTGATGAAGTAGACATCGCACTTGAACGGCGAGTTGAAGCCGTACTTCCAGCCCTGGATGGTGGACAAGATGGGAATGTTCTGCGTGGTCAGCGTGTGCTTGCCGGGGCTGAACAGGTCGGCGTACTGGCCGGCCGAGACGAACTGCACCTGCTGCGACTCGCGCACGATGAGCTGGGCGCCGTTCTTGATTTCCTTGTCGTCGTCGGGCCAGCGGTAGGAGAGCGTGTCGCGCGAGTCATCGGTCCACTCGATGATCTCTATCAGTTGCTTGGTGATGATGTTCATCAGGTTCATGGCAGGCTCCGGGGCGGTGGTGGTCCACGACAAAAAAGGTCAGTGGGCCATTCTAGGGGGCGTGCATGGCGGCGTGGCGATCGGCCACCGGCCGCTGCCCTGGTGAATTGTCAAAAAATGATCCTGCCGGGCCTTGCAAGGCCTGTTTCCAGGCGGTCACGCGCCATGGCCTTTGCCTGTATGCACTGCGTGCTCCGTTTTTTGATGCAGATCGCGTGACGGAGCTGCCGGCGTGGGGCCGCAGGCCGGCAGCACGGCGCAGGGCCGGGCGGCGCCTTAAAATCGTCGTTTGCGCGGCGCGAGCCGCCTCTCATTCACCGGCGCGGCCCCGGCCTGCGTGCGACGCCTGAAACAAGTCATGCTCACTTTCCAACAAATCATCCTCAAGCTGCAGTCCTACTGGGCCGACCAGGGCTGCGCGCTGCTCCAGCCCTATGACATGGAAGTGGGCGCGGGCACCTCGCACACCGCCACCTTCCTGCGCGCCTTGGGCCCCGAGCCCTGGAAGGCCGCCTATGTGCAGCCCAGCCGCCGCCCCAAGGACGGCCGCTATGGCGACAACCCCAACCGCCTGCAGCATTACTACCAGTTCCAGGTGGTGCTCAAGCCCGCGCCCGACAACATCCTGGAGCTGTACCTGGGCTCGCTCGAAGCCCTGGGCTTCGATCTGAAGAAGAACGACATCCGCTTCGTCGAGGACGACTGGGAAAATCCCACGCTGGGCGCCTGGGGCCTGGGCTGGGAAGTCTGGCTCAACGGCATGGAGGTGACGCAGTTCACCTACTTCCAGCAGGTCGGCGGCATCGACTGCAAGCCCGCCACGGGCGAGATCACGTACGGCCTGGAGCGCCTGGCCATGTACCTGCAGGGCGTGGACAACGTCTACAACCTGACCTGGACCGACGGCCTGAGCTACGGCGACGTCTACCACCAAAACGAGGTGGAGCAGTCCACCTACAACTTCGAGCACTCGGACGCCGACTTCCTGTTCACCGCCTTCGGCGCCTACGAAAAGCAGGCCAACCACCTGATCGGCGAACAGCTGGCGCTGCCGGCCTACGAGCAGGTGCTCAAGGCCGCCCACACCTTCAACCTGCTCGATGCGCGCGGCGCCATCAGCGTGACGGAGCGTGCCGCCTACATCGGCCGCATCCGCAACCTGGCCCGCGCCGTGGCCAAGGCCTATATGGACAGCCGTGCGCGCCTGGGCTTCCCCATGGCGCCCAAGGCCCATGCCGACGAAGTGCTGGCCGAGCTGGCCAAGGCCGCCGAACAACAGGGCAAGAAGGCCGCCTGAGGCGGACACCGCTGCACCGAGAGAACACCAGACCATGAACGCATCGAATCTTCTTGTTGAACTGTTTGTCGAAGAGCTGCCCCCGAAGGCGCTGCAAAAGCTGGGCGACGCCTTTGCCGGCGTGCTGTTCGAGCAGCTCAAGGCCCAGGGCCTGCTGGCCTCCAGCGAAGCGCGCCTGACGGCCTATGCCTCGCCGCGCCGCTTGGCCGCCCACATCACCGAAGTCCTGCCCCAGGCCGAGGACAAGGCCGTGTCGCAAAAGCTCATGCCCGTCTCCGTGGGCCTGGACGCCGACGGCAAGCCCACGCCCGCCCTGATCAAGAAGCTGGCAGCCCTGGGTGCCGGCGAAGAAGCCGTTGCCGGCCTGACCCGCCAGGGTGAAGGCAAGGCCGAAGCCCTGTTCCACGCCTCCACCGTGCGCGGCGTGATGCTGGCCGACGGCGTGCAAAAGGCGCTGGACGAAGCCATTGCCAAGCTGCCCATCCCCAAGGTCATGCGCTACCAGCTGGCCGACGGCTGGAGCAGCGTCCATTTCGTGCGCCCGGCCCACGGCCTGGTGGTGCTGCACGGCACCGAGGTGCTGATCGGCGTCAAGGCCCTGGGCCTGACGGCCGGCACGGCCACGCATGGCCACCGCTTCGAGGCGGCGGTCGATCCCGTGGTCATCCGCTCCGCCGATGACTACGCCGCGCAGCTGCGCGAGGAGGGCGCCGTCATCGCCAGCTTCGCCGAGCGCCGTGCCGAGATCGCGCGCCAGCTGCAGGCCGCAGCCGAGCGCGTGGGCGGCGGTGTGCGTCCCATCGAGGACGAGGCCCTGCTGGACGAGGTCACGGCCCTGGTCGAGCGTCCCAATGTGCTGGTCTGCGAGTTCGAGAAGGAATTCCTCGACGTGCCGCAGGAATGCCTGATCCTCACCATGAAGGCCAACCAGAAGTACTTCCCGCTGCTGGACGCCGCCGGCAAGCTGACCCACCAGTTCCTGGTGGTCAGCAACATCAGCCCCCAGGATGCCAGCGCCGTCATCGGCGGCAACGAACGCGTGGTGCGCCCGCGCCTGGCCGACGCCAAGTTCTTCTTCGACCAGGACCGCAAGAAGACCCTGGCCTCGCGCGTGGACGGGCTGGGCAAGGTGGTCTACCACAACAAGCTCGGCACCCAGGGCGAGCGCGTGGAGCGCGTGCGCTCCATCGCCAAGAGCATTGCCCGCCAGCTGGGCGACACGGGCCTGGCCCAGCAGGCCGACCTGGCCGCGCAACTGGCCAAGACCGACCTCGTGACCGACATGGTGGGCGAGTTCCCCGAACTGCAGGGCACCATGGGCCGTTACTACGCGCTCAACGACGGCCTGGACGTGGCCGTGGCCGATGCCATCGAGGACCACTACAAGCCCCGCTTTGCGGGCGACGAACTGCCGCGCGGCAACGCCGGCGTGGTCGTGGCCCTGGCCGACAAGCTGGAAACCCTGGTCGGCATGTTCGGCATCGGCAACCTGCCCACGGGCGACCGCGACCCGTTCGCGCTGCGCCGCCATGCGCTGGGCGTGATCCGCATGCTGGTCGAGAAGGACCTGGCGCTGGATCTGGAAACCCTGCTGGTCAGCGTGCTGCCTGCCTTCGGCGACAAGATCGAGGACGCCACGCCCCAGCTGGCCGACTTCATCTACGACCGCCTGGCCGGCAACCTGCGCGAGCAGGGCTTCTCGGCCCAGGAAGTGGACTCCGTGCTGGCCCTGCGCCCGCAGCGCCTGTCCGACGTGCAAAAGCGCCTGGAAGCCGTGCGCGCCTTCGGCGAGCTGCCCGAGGCACCGGCCCTGGCCGCCGCCAACAAGCGCGTGGGCAACATCCTCAAGAAGGCCGACCAGGCCGTGCAGGCCCAGGTCGACGCGGCCGTGCTGGCCGAGGTGGCAGAGAAGGACCTGTACGCCGCCCTGCAATCGGTGGCGCCCAAGGCGCAGCAGCAGTTTGCTGCCGGCGACTACACGGCCAGCCTGCAGACCCTGGCCGCGCTGCGCGCCCCGGTCGATGCCTTCTTCGAGCATGTGATGGTCAACGCCGAAGACCCGGCGCTCAAGGCCAACCGCCTGGGCCTGCTGGCCACGTTGCACGAAGCCATGAACCGCGTGGCGGACCTTTCGCGACTGGCGTAAATGGAGCACCCCCTGAGGCGCTTCGCGCCTTCCCCCTCTCTATTTGCTTCGCAAGGGAGGGGGACGACACCCTCGGTGCGGGGCGGCGCGGCCGGCCTAGGCCCTTCCTCGGTGTCCCTCGTCTTGGGACGCGCGCAATTGAGTTCTGACATTCTTGGGACCCGACCATGAAAATTGCGATCCTGGACCGTGACGGAACCCTCAACCAGATCGGTGAGGAGGGCTTCATCGGCTCCGCCGAGGCCTGGAAGGCCCAGCGCGGGGCGCTGGAAGCCGTGGCGCGCCTGAACCGGGCGGGCTGGCATGTGGTGGTCGCCACCAACCAGCCGGGCCTGGGCCGGGGCCTGTTCGACGTGACCGAGCTCAATGCCGTGCACGCGCGCATGCACCGCGAAATGGCGGCGGCAGGCGCGCGCGTCGATGCGGTTTTCTACTGCCCCCATGCGCCGGACGAGGAATGCCATTGCCGCAAGCCCGGCACGGCGCTGTTCGAGCAGATTGCCGAGCGCTTCGGCGTCGAGGGGCACCAGCTGTGGGTGGTCGGCTCCTGCGTGGCCCATCTGCAGGCCGGCGCCGCCATGGGCGCGCGCCTGCACCTGGTCTGCACGGGCGCCAGCGCCGGAGTGTCTCTGGACGGGGCGCTGCCGCCTGGACTGCCGCCCGGCACCCAGCGCCATGCCAGCCTGGCCGCGTTGGCCGATGCGCTGGTTCCGGCAGATGCCGCACCCGCTCCCTGAACGCCTGAACGCCCGAACGGCGCTTTGCCCATGCGCCGCCGGCCTGCCGTCCTGCGCACAATGCTATCTTTGTGAATTCCGATTCCTGAGGGCGCAAGGCCCGGGCCTGCCGCCCGGCCCCTGCGCCGCTTTCTGCACCACACTGCCGCCATGTCCCTGATCCGCTCCACCCTCCACATGCTCTGGATGGGCATCACCGTGATCCCCTACACCCTGGCCGTGCTGCTCACGCGCTGGCTGGGCGGCGGGCCGCGCCGCGTCTATGCCGTGGCGCGCGCCTGGCTCAAGCTGTCGGTGGACAGCGCCCGCGTCATCATGGGCGTGCGCCACCGCGTGCAGGGCATGGAGAACCTGCCCACCGACCCCAAGCAGGGCGTGGTGCTGCTGGTCAAGCACCAGTCCACCTACGAGACCTTCCTCATGCCGGCGATCATGCCGCGCCCGCTGGCCTATGTGTTCAAGAAGGAGCTGCTCATGGTGCCCTTCTTCGGCTGGTCCATCGGCAGCATGGACATGATCCACATCGACCGCAAGCACGGCTCGCGCGCCTTCCACAAGGTGGTCGAGCAGGGCAAGCGCCTGCTGGGCCAGGGCACCTGGGTGATCATGTTTCCCGAAGGCACGCGCATCCCGCGCGGCCAAAGGGGCGAGTACAAGACCGGCGCCACGCGCCTGGCCATCATGACCGGCGTGCCCGTCGTGCCCGTGGCCGTCACCTCGGCCAAGTGCTGGCCGCGCAAGGCCTTCATCAAGACGCCGGGCGTGGTCGATGTCTCCATCGGCAAGCCCATTCCTTCCGTGGGCCGCAAGCACGAGGAGCTGATGGTGGAAGTCGAAAACTGGATCGAGGCCGAAATGCAGCGCCTCGACCCCGAGGCCTACCGCGCCTGAGGCGCCGGAGAGCGGCATGGCGGACCCGGCACAGCGCAGTTGGGATTGGCTGCTGCCACCTGCCGTGCAAACGCAGGACGGCGGGCTGAAGCCGCGCCGTGACAGGGCTGCGGCCCCCGCCCAGCCTTCATCCGCGCCTCTTCCTCCTTCTCCTCCATCTCTCCCATCTCCATCCACCGTCCCCGAGCCCAGTCCCCGCGTCCATCCGGACGCCAACCAGCAGGCGGTCCTCCAGGGGCAGGTGCTGCATTACCGGCTGCAGCGCTCGCGCCGGCGCACCATAGGCTTCACCATCGGCGCGCAGGGGCTGGTGGTCAGCGCGCCTTCCTGGGTCAACATGGCTGCCATCGCGCAGGCGCTGGAGGCGAAATCGGGCTGGATACTGCGCAAGCTGCATGAGGCCGGCCAGCGCCAGCAAGCCCAGCATGCGGCACGCATCCGCTGGGAGCACGGCGCAGAGATCGGCTATCTGGGCCGCCCCTTGCAGCTGTGCCTGACCGGCGGCGAAACCCAGCCGCTGCGCACGCGCCAGGTACACCGTGAACAGGCGGCCGACGGCAGCCAGTCCCTGCACCTGCCGCTGGCGCCCGTCGCATCGGCCGCCGAGGTGCGCGCCTGCGTGCAGGCCTGGATGCTGCGCGAGGCGCGCTCCTGGTTCACGGCCAGCCTGCAGCGCCACGCGCCGCTCCTGGGCGTGCAGTGGACCAGCCTGAGACTGACCAGTGCAAGCACGCGCTGGGGCAGTGCCAACACGGCCGGCGCCATCCGTCTGAACTGGCGGCTCATGCAGCACGCGCCCGAGGTCATCGACTACGTGGTCGTGCACGAGCTGTCCCACCTGCGGTACATGGACCACAGCCCGCGCTTCTGGGCCACGGTGGCCAGCGTGATGCCGGGCTGGGAGGCGCAGCGCCAGGTGCTGCGCGACAAGCTGCTGCCTCCCTGGGAATAGGCGATCCGGGCACCGGCGAGGCGGCGCCAGTCGGGCTGGACGGTTATTCTTGCCGGGCACACAACCGCGTCCTATCAAGAAAGCCAATCCATGTCCGCAAGCGCTCCCGTTCCCGCAGCCATTCCCCTGACCGTCCAGCCCGCACCGGGCTATGCAGGCGACATTCCTCCCGAACTTGCCTGGCAATGGCTGCAATCCGGCGAAGCCGTGCTCGTCGATGTGCGCACCGATGCCGAGCGCGACTGGGTGGGCCGCGTACCGGGCGCCGTGGCCGTGGCCTGGAAGCAGTGGCCGTCCATGGCGATGAACCCCGATTTCGACAGCCAGCTGCGCGCCGCCGTGCCTGAAGGAGGCAAGGTGGTCCTGCTGTGCCGCAGCGGCGTGCGCTCGGTGGCCGCTGCCCAGCGCGCGGCGCAACTGGGCATCGAGGCCTACAACATCCTCGAAGGCTTCGAGGGCGATGTGGACGCCAACGGCCAGCGCGGCCATGTCGGCGGCTGGCGCCTGCGCGGCCTGCCCTGGCGCCAGTAAGCCGGCGCCGACCTGGCGTCGTTCAGAGTTGCGGCTCCGCGAATCCCAACGCCACCGCCCGGGCGGCCACCATGTCCACCAGGGCCTGGGCCGGTCCTGACAGCGTGGCCTGCGAGCGCATGGCCAGCAGCAGCCGGCGCCGGGTGTTGAGCGCCCCCAGCGGGCGCAGCCGCAGTGCCCGCGCGGCCAGGTGCGGCGCGGTGGCCGCGCGCGGCAGGATGGCGAGGCCCAGGCCCACCGAGACCATGTGGCACATGGCGTCGAAGCTGCGCACCTGGATGCGGATCCGCACGGGGCGGTTGATGGATTCGGCCTCGGCCGCAATGCGCCGCATCAGCGAGGTGGAGCGGGCCAGGCTCACGAAGTCGTGGTCCAGCACGGTGGCCAGGGGCACGGGGGAGTCGTCGTCCGTGTCTAGCGCATGGCCGCGCGGCATGACCAGCACCAGCTCGTCCACATCGCAGACCTGGGTGCTCAGCCCTTCCAGGGGCGTGTTCTCCCCGATGATGGCCAGCTCGGCCACGCCGCTGAGCACGGCGCGCACGGACTCCTCGCTCAGCGCGTCTTCCAGGTCCACCGACACACCCGGGTGGGCCGCCATGAAGTCGGCCAGCAGCCGGGGCAGAAAGCCTGCAAATGCGGAGTTGTTGGCCCACAGGCGCAACTGGCCCGTGGCGCCGCTGCGAAAGTCGTCCATGGCCAGGGCCAGGTGCTCCAGCCGGGCCACCACGTCCACGGCATGGTGGTACATGCTCTGACCGGCGGGCGTGGGCGTGACGCCGCGCTTGCTGCGCACCAGCAGGGTCACGCCGCAGTGCTGTTCCAGCTCGGCCACGCGCTTGCTGGCGGCCGCCAGCGACAGCCCGAGCGTGCGCGAGCCGGCCGTCAGGCTGCCAGCATCGACCACGGCCACATACAGGCGCAGCGTCAGCAGATCGAATCGGTGCAGGTTGATCATTCCCATCCTCCACCGCAGACGAAGGATGGATCAACGAGATACGGCTGTTCGGCCGCGTGCAGGCCCGCAAGAATGCGCCGGTACAAAGAGAACATGGAGACAAGCATGAATCGACGCATTGTGCTGCAGGCCGCCGGCCTGGCAGCGGCCGCCCTGCTGGGCGCAGGAACCGTCCAGGCCCAGGCCTTTCCAACCAAGTCCATCACCCTCGTGGTCCCCAATCCGCCCGGCGGCGTGGTGGACACGGCTGCACGCCTGGCGTCCGACCCGCTGTCGCGCCTGCTGGGGCAGTCGGTGGTGGTGGACAACCGGGGCGGCGCCAGCGGCAACATTGCCTATCAGATGGTGGCCCGGTCGCCCAAGGACGGCTACACGCTGCTGGCCTCGTATTCGGCCTACCACGTGGGCAATCCGGCGCTGTTTCCCAAGCTGCCCTGGGCGCAGTCCGAGCTGTCGCCCGTGGGGCTGATCGTGGCCGCCACCAATGTGATCGCCGTTCATCCTTCGGTGCCGGCGAACAATCTGCAGGAGTTCATTGCCTATCTGCGCAAGAACCCGGGCAAGGTCAATTACGCGTCGCAGGGCAATGGCTCGCTGTCCCATGTGGGCACGGCCGTGTTCGCCCAGGTGACCCAGACCCAGATCACGCATGTGCCCTACAAGGGGTCCGGCCCGGCCATCCAGGACGTGCTGGGCGGCCAGGTACAGATGTTCATCACCACGCCGCCTTCGGTGCTGGGCCATGTGCAGACGGGCAAGCTCAGAGCCCTGGCCGTGACCAGCAAGACGCGCCATCCCATGCTGCCCGATGTGCCCACCACGGCTGAAGCGGGCCTGCCGGGCTTCGAGCTGGAAGCCTGGGTCGGCCTGTTCGCACCTGCGGGCACGCCGCCCGAGGCCATCGCCAGACTGTCGGACGCGCTCAAGACCTCCCTGGAGTCGCCCGATGTGCAAAAGCGCGCGGCCCTGCAGGGCGTGGAGCCGCGATTCCTCGGCCCGCAGGCGCTGGGCGCCCTGGTCCAGCGCGAGACGGACCACTGGGGCAAGGTGATCAAGGCCAACCACATCACGATGGATTGATGGGTGGCACCCCCTGAGCGGCTTACGCCGCTTCCCCCTCTCTACCCGCTTCGCGGGGGAGGGGGACGACACCCTCGGGGCGGGGCGGCCCTTCCTCGGTGTCTCCGAGTGGGGGCGCGCCAGTTTTATGTCCAGCGCTATGAAGAACTGATATGACTAGCAAAACCCATTTCCGCATCGGGCAGATCGTGCCCAGCTCCAACACCACGATGGAGACCGAGATCCCCGCCATCCTGCGCGCCCGCGAGGCGCTGGCGCCCGAACGTTTCACCTTCCACTCCAGCCGCATGCGCATGAAGCATGTGACCAAGGAGGAGCTGGCCGCCATGGACGGCGACAGCGACCGCTGCGCGCTGGAACTGTCGGATGCGCGTGTCGATGTGCTCGGCTATGCCTGCCTGGTGGCCATCATGAGCATGGGGCGCGGCTACCACCGTGTCTCGCAAGCGCGCCTGCACCAGCGCACCGTGGACAACGGCGGTCCCGCGCCCGTGGTCACCAGCGCCGGCGCCCTGGTCGATGGCCTGCACGCCATCGGCGCGAAGAAGGTGGCGCTGCTGGCGCCCTACATGAAGCCGCTGACGCAGCTGGTCATCGACTACATAGAGAACGAAGGCATCGAAGTGGTGGACAGCATCTCGCTGGAGATTGCCGACAACCTGCAGGTGGGTGCGCAGGATGCGCGCGCACCCATCGAGATCACGCGGCGCCTGAACACGGCCAACGCCGACGCGGTCATCGCCTCGGCCTGCGTGCAGATGCCCTCGCTGGCCTCGGTGCAGCCCATCGAGGACCGCGTGGGCCTGCCGGTACTGTCTTCCTCGGTGGCCACGACGTTCATGATGCTCAAGCGCCTGGGCTTGCCTGCAGCCGTTCCGGGATTCGGTGCGCTGTTGAGCGGTAAATACTGACTACTGACTGAGCCCACGAAAAAACCGCCCGAAGGCGGTTTTTTCACGGAGGCAAAGAGATCACAGCGCCGGAATGCGCAGCTTCTGGCCGGGGTAGATCTTGTCGGGGTGGCTCAGCATGGGCTTGTTGGCCTCGAAGATCACCGGATACTTGTTGGCATCGCCATAGAACTTCTTGGCAATGGCCGACAGCGTGTCGCCGCGCACCACGTCGTGGTACTGGGCTTCGGGCTCGGGGTTGGTCACCGTCATCTGGTTGTCCACCGACTGCACGCTGGAGACGTTGCCGCAGCACAGCGTCACCTTTTCCTTGACCGCCTGGGTGGGGGCCGTGCCCAGCACCGTGACCTTGCCCTGCGAGCCATCGAACTGCACCTTCACGTCGCTGACGCCCAGGTTCTGCGTGCCGATATAGGTCTCGATGGCCTTGGCCGCCTTGGCATTCAGGTCTTGCGCAGGCTCGGCTGCCTGTGCGGCGCTGCCGCCGAACAGCTTTTCGCCGGCTTCCTTGATGAAACTGAAAAGTCCCATGGGTGACTCCTGTTGGTGGGTGGAAAAACGGAAAGGCCAATGTAACGCCTAACAGTGGCAGCGCGCGCTGCCGGGCAGGAGCGCTCCCGGATTTTTGACATTTGCGCCATTCTTGCGTTCACGTCCTCACTCAGTTGTCGTCCATGGCTGACGCTATCCTCCGGAAAACTCCGATAATCGCGCCCATGACTTTTTTGGCCATAGACATCGGCAACACCCGCTTGAAATGGGCGATGTACGACGCGCATCGGCCTGGCGCCGCTTTGCTGGCGCACGGCGCGGAGTTCCTGGAGCACATCGAGCACCTGGCCGAAGGGCCGTGGAGCGACCTACCCACGCCTACGCGCATGCTGGGCTGCGTGGTGGCCGGCGACACGGCGCGCCGGCGCGTGCACGACCAGATCGACATGATGCTGGGCTGGGATTTCGAGCCGCAGTGGGCCGTGCCCGGCGCGGCCGAGGCCGGAGTCACCAATGGCTACGACTTCCCCTCGCGCCTGGGGGCGGACCGCTGGGTGGCCATGATCGGCGCGCGCCAGCACATCCTGCAGCGCGGGCCAGAGCGGCCCCTGATCGTGGTCATGATCGGCACCGCCGTCACCGTGGATGCGCTGGACCAGCACGGCCACTTCATGGGCGGTCTGATCCTGCCGGGGCACGGCATCATGCTGCGCGCCCTGGAAAGCGGCACGGCCGGCCTGCACGTGCCCACGGGTGCAGTCACGCCATTCCCCACCAACACCAGCGACGCGCTGACCAGTGGCGGCACCTACGCCATCGCCGGGGCCGTGGAGCGCATGTACCAGCATCTGTACATGCACTGCAGCATGGAGCCCGCCTGCGTCATGGCCGGCGGTGCAGGCTGGAAGATGGTGCCCAGCATGACGCGCCCCTTCGAGCTGGTGGACAACCTCATCTTCGAAGGCCTGCTGGTCATGGCGCAGCGCCGCTGGGGCGATGCCAGCGGCCTGCCTGCCGACGCGGTCAAAGCGGCCTGAAGCCACTTCGATCGTGCGGCGCAGCATCGCGCCGTTATATCCGTTGCGTAACAGTTGATGACAGCGCTGGTGCCGGGTGCAGGGGCGGCCTTGGACCCCGCATCCGGAGCCTTTCGCGGGGGATGCGGCGACAGTGGATAATCCGCGGCAATGTCTTCCACCAATCACGTCATGGAACCGATTGCCGGTGTCGAAGCCCCGATCAAGGGGCGGCTGGGCGAACGCCTGCTTTCCGCCGGCAAGCTGAACGAGCGCGATCTGCAAAACGCCCTGCAGGCGCAGCAGGAGTTGGGCGGCTACCTGGGCCAGGTGCTGGTCCAGCTGGGCGTGGTGGCGGAAGCCGACGTGGCCCAGGCGCTGTCCGAGCAGCTGCACATGCGCTGGCTGCGCGCGGAAGAGTTTCCCGACCTGCTGCCCGATGTGCCGGGCCTGCTGGCCAGCTTTCTGGATGCGCAGTGCGTCTGCCCCATTTCGCTGCAGGACGGCGTGCTCGAAGTGGCCATGTCCGTGCCGCAGGACCCCTTCATCACCAAGGCGCTGCGCCTGGCCACCGGGTTGCAGATCAAGCCCGTGCTGGCGCTGGAAGCCGATATCCGCAAGGCGCTGTCCGAAGCCGGCCAGGAACCCGAAGGCGAAGAGGGCCAGGACTGGGAGTCGGACGCCACGGGCGGCGACTTCGTCGAGCATCTGAAGGACCTGGCCAGCGAGGCGCCGGTCATCCGCCTGGTCACGGGCATCATTTCCCGCGCCATCGAGCTGCACGCCTCCGACATCCACCTGGAGCCCTTCGAGGCCGGCCTGCAGGTGCGCTACCGCATGGACGGCGTGATCCATGCGGCCGAACTCGTGCCGCCACGGCTAAGCGCGGCCGTGGGTTCGCGCGTCAAGCTGCTGGCCCATCTGGACATTGCCGAGCGGCGGCTGCCGCAGGACGGCCGAATCAAGACCCGCGCCAAGGGCCGCGAACTGGACCTGCGTGTCTCCACCGCACCCACGGTGCATGGCGAGAGCATCGTCATGCGGGTGCTGGACCGCGCCAACGTGCGCCTGCGCCTGGAAAGCATGGGCTTCGAGGTCGATACGCTGGAGCGCTTCAACACCTTGCTGGCCAAGCCGCACGGCATCGTGCTGGTCACTGGGCCCACGGGCTCGGGCAAGACCACCACGCTGTACGCGGCCCTGTCCAAGATCGACGCGGTTTCCAACAAGATCATCACCGTCGAGGACCCGGTCGAGTACCAGCTCGACGGCATCAACCAGATTCAGGTCCATCCGCAGATCGACCTCACCTTTGCCAACGCCCTGCGCTCCATCCTGCGCCAGGACCCGGACATCATCATGATCGGCGAAATGCGTGACGGAGAAACCGCGCAGATCGCCGTGCAGTCCGCGCTGACAGGCCACCTGGTGCTGTCCACGCTGCACACCAACACGGCCGCAGGCGCCGTCACCCGCATGCGCGACATGGGGGTGGAGAGCTACCTGATCACGTCCTCGGTCAACGGCGTGCTCGCCCAGCGCCTGGTGCGCACGCTGTGCTCGCATTGCAAGCAGCCCGACACGCTGCCGGCCGCCGCCGTCGAGGGCAGCGGCCTCAAGCGTTTTTTGCGCGAGGGCTCGCCCATCTACCGCGCCGTCGGCTGCGAGCATTGCCGGGGCACGGGCTACAAGGGCCGCACCGGCATCCATGAACTCATGGTCATCGACGAGCCGCTGCGCCGCGCCATTATCGAAGGCCAGGACGCCAACGCCCTGCATGCCATGGCGGCCAAGAGCGGCATGCTGAGCCTCTACGACGACGGCCTGCGCAAGGTGGCCTCGGGCGCCACCACGCTGGACGAAGTGCTGCGCGTGACCCAGGACCAGAGCGATGCCTGATTACAGCTGGGAGGCCTTCGACAGCAGGGGGCAAATGGTCAAGGGTACACATGCCGCGGCCACCGTAGCCGAGGTGGTCGTCCATCTGCGCAAGAGCCGCCTGTCCCCCGTGAAAGTCGAGGAGGCTGCGGGGCTGGCCAAGCAGCCGGTGGGGAGCGTCCATCGCCTCAAAAAGGGGCGCATCAAATCCGATGACATCGAGGCAATGACCACGGAGCTGGCCATCATGATGCGTGCGGGTCTGTCGCTGGACAACGCACTCAAAGTGCTTGTGGAGATGAGTCACAAAATCGAGGTGCAGGGCATGCTGCAGTCAGTGCTTGAGAGCGTCAAGGCCGGGATGCCACTGAGCCAGGCATTGCACAAGCACCACGATTTGTTTGGCGATTTCTACATCAATATGATTCGCTCTGGTGAGGCCAGCGGACAAATGTCGGCGGTGCTCAATCGCTTGGTCGAGCACATCGGGCGCCAGAGAGCGCTGCGTGACAGTGTGGTCTCGGCCACGATCTACCCGGCCATTTTGCTGGCGGTGGCCGTGCTCTCGCTGGTGGCCATGTTGGGCTTCGTGGTTCCTCAGTTCGAACAACTCTTCAACGACATGGGTGATGCTCTTCCGCTGCCGACACAGTTTGTGATGGGGCTCGGCAGGACGTTCCGCAGCTATGGTTGGGTCGTGCTGATCGTTGCTGTTGTCGTTGGATGGGCCTTGCGTCGCTGGATGCGCAGTCCGCACGGGCGCCAGACCTGGCAATCGTGGCTGCTGGGCCTGCCGGGCCTGGGTGGCGTGGTGCGCAAGTACCAGCTCACCCTGTTCAGCCGCTCGCTGGGCACGCTGCTGGGCAATGGCGTCACGCTGCTGACCGCACTGCGCATTGCCAGCGACACGGTCTCCAACGTCGCCATCCGCGAGCGCCTGGAAAAAATGGGTCCCATGGTCAAGGAAGGCCATCGCATGGCCCATGCCGCCCAGAAAACCGGAGAATTCGAGCCCCTGGCCCTGAATCTGGTGCGGGTGGGAGAGGAAACCGGCCGCCTGGGCGACATGATGCTGGAGCTGTCCAACATATTGAACCGCGAGGTCGAAAACGCGATCAAACGCCTTCTGACCATGCTGGAGCCTGTGCTGATCCTGGTTCTCGGTATCCTTATCGCCTCCATCATTGTCTCGATTCTTCTGGGAATCCTGTCCGTCAATGATCTGGCTGTGTGATGAATCTGAATTGTCTGAAAGGTATGTAGAAGATGATGCGCATGCAAAAGCAACTGTCCTCCCGCGCCCGCAAGCGTGGTTTTACGCTGATCGAACTGCTGGTGGTTCTGGCCATCCTGACTCTGCTGGCTGGCTTGGTGGGTCCTCGCGTGCTGAACCAGCTCGGTGGCGCCAAGTCCAAGACGGCTGCAGTACAGATCGCCGACATCGAGAAGGCGCTGGAGCTTTACAAATTGGATGTGGGCCGTTATCCCACCTCGCAGCAAGGATTGGGCGCGCTGGTTCAGCAGCCAGCAGGCGTGGCAGGCTGGGCAGGCCCTTACTTGAAGGGCGGAGTTCCCAACGATCCATGGGGGCACGCCTATGGCTACGTTTACCCGGCGGCCAATGGTGGGCTGGAAATCATGTCGCTGGGCTCCGATGGTGCACCCGGTGGCGAGGGCGAAGCGGCCGACGTCCGGAACATGCAGTAGTAGCGCTGGGCACAGTGCGAGTCGAGACTGTCGAACATGGCGACCCCTTTCCTGGCAAGACGGCTTGCGCGCGGCTTCTCTTTGCTGGAGCTGCTTGTGGTGTTCGCCCTGATGGCTTTGCTTGTGAGTGTGGTGCCTCCGGCGATGAACCGGATGCGTTCCGGGGTCGACTACAGGGCCGCTGTGCGTGATGTGCAGACCCTGTTGCGCAACGCACGTCACGAGGCCCAGATATCGGGGCGCGCGCAGGCCTTCGTGGTCCGGCCTGCGTCCCGGGAGTATGGGCTTCAGGGGCGTGGCATGCATGTGCTGCCGCCCGATATTCGGTTGCAGGCGACGACGGCAGGTGCGCTGGACGGACTCGATGGCAGTGCGGACAGCAAAGTGATTCTTTTCTTTCCGGCAGGAGGTTCCTCGGGCGGCACCATCGTTGTGCAGCGTGAGGGCTCTGCAGGAATGAGTATGCGTGTTGACTGGCTCTCGGGCTATGTCAGCAGGGAGGCTTTGTGAGCACTGGGATTCGCCTGGCAGGGCGATCTCGTGCAGCTCCCAGACGCTTGCGGCGCGTTGGAGGCATGACGCTGCTTGAGTTGTTGGTTGCGCTCAGCATCATGGCGCTTTCCATTGCCCTGATCTACCGTTCTGCAGGCGGAAGCGCCAAGGCAGCCGGTGATCTGCAGCAAAGTGAGCGGGCCGCCATACTTGCACGCTCGCTGCTGGATGCCTACGAGGTGGTTGGGCCCCAAGGTGTCAGCGAGCAAGGCCAGGATGGCTTGCTGCAGTGGCAGATTGCAAGCGTGCCCGAGTTGGCGGGCCCTCCTGCGCTGCAGCGCCTGTTTGTAACGATCTCCTGGGGCGAGGGTCCATCCCGGCGGACGTGGGCACTGCAGACGCTGCGGCCTGTCCTTGTGCCCCCGCTTGGCATGCAGCGCTGAGCAGCAATCATGCGTCGTAATCGATCCATGGCCCACGCGGCCCAAAAAGGCTTCACGCTGCTGGAGTTGCTGGTGGCTTTTGCGCTCATGTCCCTGCTTGTGCTGGGCCTTGCGGGAGCCATGTCTACGGTGTCTTCCACATCGCAGCGTGTCGAAAGTCGCCTTGATCTCGCTGACCAGCAGCGTGTGCACTCTGGCTTTCTCCGTGCAGTTCTTGGGAATATCTCTGCGGTGAAGCGACAGGGAGGCACGTTCAAGCCAAACCAGAGTCAATTCGTCTTCAGTGGAGCGGGGGATAGCATCGAATGGTTGGGCTATCTGCCACCGGGCGCCGGCGCCGCAGGCAGACAGCACATGCGGCTTGATGTGGGCCCGCTTGCTGATGGAAGTGCGGGGCTGGTCTTGCACTTCATGCCCTGGCAGGGGCCGGAGGTGGATCCCAACTGGGGGCAGGCACAGACTTACGTGCTGGAGCGAGACGTGCAGGGCTTTGTTCTGAGTTACCGGGATGCGGGTCGAGGAGATTGGTTGCCGGCATGGACAGAGCCTCGGTACCTGCCTGCTGCCATCAGCGTGCGCGTTGCTACGAGGCAGGGAGGCTGGCCTCTGTTGGCCGTGGCTGTGCATTCACCATTGCTAACCAATCCTGGGGCTGAATCCGAGATCGGTTTCGGCTCGAGGTATTAAAGTGGTGGCTTTGCGTTTTATGGTCAGTCGCTTGCGCTGTTCAAGCCCTTTCTTGCCCCGGTCTGATCAGGGGGGGATGGCGCTGGTCGTGGTGCTGTGGTTGGTTGCCGCGCTGTCGCTCTTTGTCGGCAGCATGGGCGGCCAGGTTCGCCAGCAGGCACGAATTCTGTCTGCGGAGCGAGAAAGCCTGCAGGCCCGTGCCCGAGCTGAGGAAGTGATCTACGCACAGGCTGCGCAGATGTTGCTCAGCCGCAGTTCTGTTCAGGGGCGCGAACTAATCTCTGAACGGGTGTCTGGGCAGGGTGGCATGCTCGAAGTCCAGGCCGTTCCATGGGCAGGTCTTGTCAATATCAATGGCGCATCCGTCGAGTTGCTGCAGGCGTTGTTCAGAGGTGCTGGCATGGCTGCGGGGCAGGCTGTGACGGTGGCGAGGGAAATAGACAGGGTGCGTCAGGAGCGGGCCCAGGCGAAGGAGCCATTCTGGGAGGTCCCTACCGAACTGCTGGATGTGCCCGGCATGAACTGGTTGGCCTTCGAACGGGTTCAGGATTTTCTGGTGGCGGAAAATGGGCGCCGCAGCGGCATCAATGAAATGGCCATGCCTCCTGAACTCAAGCAGATGCTGCGGGCGGCAGGCTACATGCCCGCAGGAGGCGTGGGCTCGGCAGCTCCCCTGTATGCCATGCGAGCTTTGGTGCCTGGTGAAGGTGGCAAGGTGATGCTCTACACGCTGCATCTCAACCTGGAGAAGAACAACACCACGGGCGCTCCCTGGACCGTGGTGTGGCAATCCCAGCGCTGGCTGGAAGCCATGCCATGAAGCACAGGGAAATGAATTTGGCTCGGCGCAGGGCAGGGTTTGTAGAAACGGACACGACAACATAATGAAGCAGACTTTCTTTCAAGTCCGCGGCCTCGGGAGGATGCAATGGCCCGGATGAGTGCGGACCCCAAGCTGTTCGGCATCGACCTGACGCAATTGCAACAGGTATTTCGTGTGGGAATGGTGCATTTGCTATCCCTGCCGGCCATGCGCTGGTTGTCGCCCAGCCTATGGTGCAAGGTGGTCGAGATTCCTGCGCAGTCGCAGCCTGCCGTGCTGCGTTGGGCGCAGGTTCAGGGTGAGCGCATACGTTGGACTGAAGCACCAAAGAACACGCTTGGACCGATTCGGGCGCTCCTGCTTCCCCAGGACTGGGTGCTGGAGCGCCGCCTGGCTGTTCCCGCACTGTCGTCAGACGCGGCGCGTGCAGCCGCTTCACTGCAGGTGCAGGCCCTGAGTCCCTTTTCTGAGGAAGACACGCTGTGGTCCTGGCGTTTGCTGCCTGTAGGCACCAGCGGTGCGACCGCACAGCTGCTGATCTGCATAGCATCCCGCCAGCAGGTTCAGTCCTGCATCCGCGAGCACCTGGGTCTGTTCGCGGATGCAGGCAAGCCGATCAACGATATCGCTGATCTCCCAGAACTGGAGGTATGGGTTCCCGGTGAGGATATGCCGCTGGTGCTACAGGTCCTGGGCTCGGATCGGCGCCGCCAGCTAGGGCGGCGCCATCGGGTCAAGCTGGCGTTGATAGCCACTCTGGCAGGAGCTCTGCTCGCCGCTCTTGCGGTAACGCCCTCTCTACAACTGCGTGCGCGTGCCCTGGACGCCTTGAAACAGCACAACGCACTGCGTGCGGAGACCCATGCCTTAGTGGAAAAGCGGCTGATGCTGCAGGAGCACAGCCAGCAACTGGCAAACCTAGAGGAGTCGAGTTCGGCACAGCCCGATATCCTTCTGCTGCTGACCCTCATCACGAAGGCACTGCCGGATGAGGCGGCATTGCAGCGCGTTCAACTGGAAGGCCAGACCCTGACGTTGACCGGTGTGGCGAACAATGCAGCACAACTGGTGCAACTGCTCGAGCAGCAGCCCGGCCTCGCCGATGTGCGTATGCCTTCGGCAACGACCCGAATGCGTGGCAGCGAAAAAGACAATTTCTCCATCGTGGCCCGGGTCATGCCGGATGCGTTGAAAAAGGCCTTCGAACAACCCAAGCCTGAGGGGGAGGGCGGCGACAAGCCAGCCAGTGCTGCGGATAGCGCCGCACCTACCCCCGAAAAGAAGCCGGAGCCCGCCAAATGAGGGCCCTGTGGCAGGCCATGCACAGCGTATTGCGTGCAAAGGAGACACCATGAAACCTATGAGCAGACAGGCGGCGGCCTCCTGGCTTGTGGCCACCACTCTGGGCGCCGCCGTGCTCGTCCCTCTGCTGGGTGCCGGGTGGTGGATATGGTCCAAGCACCAGTGGGGGCTGGCCCAATTGGAGACCGTGGAGCCGCGGCACGCGAGATTGCTGGGCCTGCGCCAGAAGGAGGATGACATTGTCAAGGCACTGGATGCCGTGCATCTGCGCCAGAATATTTACCTGCAATCCTCGCAATTGGATACTTCCCAGACTGGCAATGCCGTGCAGCAGAAGGTGCGTGATACCTTGGCCAGTGCGGGGCTGTCCGTACTCAGCAGCCAGGTCCAGCCGGTCAAGGAGCTTGATCCTCCGGCCAGCGGCAAGGCGGCCCCGCCGCCGCCGTTCTTTGAAACGATCCCGTTGGCTGTCTCTGTGGAAGGCACCTGGGAGGATGTGCTGCTCGGGCTTCATGCTTTGCAAGGCCTGCGTCCGATGATCTGGTGTGACAGCCTTGTGATCGACCGCGGCTCGTCGCTGGAAAACCTGCGCGGCAATTTCAAGGCCATTCCGAAGGAGCGCCTCTCCGTGCGCCTGCAGCTCAGTGTCAAAAGGAGTCTGTCATGATGGCCTCCCGGAAAGGCATTTCCCTTGCGGGCATGGCGGATCATTTCAGCGTGAGCACCGGGCTGATCCTGGTTTCGCTGGCTGCCGCATCGGCCCTTGCCTGGGCTTGGCTGCCCTCAGCCGGGCGCACGGAAAGAATGCACTGGCGATCGCCGGCTCCTGTGATTCCTGATATTTCCATCCCTGCATCCGCGCCTGATGGGGCAACGGCCGGTTCCGACACCATGGGCACTGCCTACCTCATGGCACAGATGCAGGAGCGCCCCTTGTTCCGAATCGATCGCAGGCCATATGTGCCGCCTCCGCCGCCGCCCCCCGTGGCCAAGGAGGAGCCTCCCCCAAGGGACTCATGGAGCACGGCCAAGCTCACGGGTCTGTTTCAGGGCGATGTGTCCGGTGCCATCGTGCTGCTCGACGGCAAGGAGCGTCGTATGCGCCTTGGTGACACCATCGAGGGATGGCGCCTGGAGCGTATCGAGCCCAGGCGTCTGGTGATCGTCAGGGGCGCACAGCAGCGGGATATCGAACTCAAGCGCGCCGTGCTCACGGACGCGCCGCCATCCGCTGCATCCGTCAGAAGGCCCGTCATTGTGCCGGCCCAAGGCGCATCTGCGGAGGCGCCCAGCGCATCTCCGGCACGCACAAACGCGCCGCCTGCTCCTCCTGCTTCCTCCGGCGCCGCCTCCGAGATCGGTTTCGGAGGCACCAAGTAATCGCCCCATGCCCATGCGCGCGCCGCTACGGTGCTGTCGCGCGCTCCAGATACGTCATTGCCATGTACAACACACATCGTCTTCGTCTTTGCGCCCTTGCCGCTGCGTGCCAGCTGCTGATTGCATGCACTTCGCCCACCAAACCTGCATTTCTCACCCATTTCACCGGGGGGGAGGCGGATTTCTCGCAGGACCTGTCCTTCCCGGACGGTGACAAGAAGTCAGAGGACGGGAAGGATGGCCTTGCTGGCAAGGCCAAGGTCATGCTGGGTGACGGCAAGGTGCTTGGTGACCCGCAGCAAGTCGCTCCGTTGAAGAGCGGCTCGTCAAAGTTCAATTTCGAGGATGCCCCCATTGCCCAGGTCGCCCGTGTCGTCCTTGGGGACATCCTGGGTGTGCCGCACGTACTGCATCCGCCGCTGCAGGGCAACATCACCATGATCACGCCCGACAACGTCTCCACCGACCAGGCCATGTACCTGCTCGAGGCGGCGCTGCAGGCCAACGGCATGGCGGTCGTGCGCGATACGCGCGGTACATACCATGTAGGCAAGGTGGAGGCCCTGCGCTCTCTGGGTGCCAATGTGACCCAGGCAAAGGCCGGATCTCCTTTGCCGGCTGGAGTCGGGACGGTCATCATTCCGCTGGACTACATTGGTGCGGAAGAGATGGCAGCCATTCTGCGTCCCATGGTGGGGCAGGACTCCATCGTGCGTGTGGACGGCCTGCGCAACATTCTGGTCATGCGCGGCTCGCGTGCACAGGCTGAAGGCTGGCTCGACATGGTGCGCACCTTCGATGTCAACCTGCTCAAGGGCATGTCGGTCGGCATCTTCCCGCTGCGCCACATCTCTCCGGAAGAGGCGGTCGCAACCCTGCAAATGGCCGTGTCCGGTGCAGCGGCTGCTTCCGGTGGAGCTGCTGCAGGTGGGGTGCAGCAGCAAGGTATCCCAGGCCAGCCGGGAAGCCAGATCCGCAGTCCGGCCGCAATCGCCAATGTCCTCGCGGGGGCTGGCTCCAATGCGGGTGCCGCATCTGCTTCTGTTGCGCTGGGCAGCCTGCGCATCATGCCCATTGGCCGTTTGCGCAGCGTTCTCATCATCACGCCCAAGGCCGCCTTCCTGGAGGAAGCCAAGGAGTGGATCGCCCGGCTGGACCAGCCAGGCCTGGGCGATGCACTGCCGCAGTTGCACATCTACAACGTCCAGAATGGCAACGCCAAGCACTTGGCCGGCGTGCTGGCGGGTATCTTCGGTTCAGGTTCTGGCACATCCACCCAGCGCGACAGTGGTGTCGCGCCCGGTTTGAACAGCACATCCACGGTGGGGGGATTCGGCAGCGGCAGCAGCAGCAGCAGCGGCTTCGGCTTCGGTTCGCTGTCCTCGTCATCCGGCTCGGGGCTGGGTGGAGGCTTGGGAACGGGCCTGCGCGCAGGGGGGCTGGGCCAGCAAGGCACCAACCGCACGCAGGCCAGCACCCAGGCGTCGGCCACCGACATCCTGGGCGGTATCCGTGTCATGGCTGACGAGCTCAACAACTCCGTGCTGGTCTGGGGGACGGGGCTTGAATTCGAGCGCATCCAGGCTGCGCTCAAGCGCCTGGACCTGCCTCCCACACAGGTGCTGATCGAGGCCAGCATCATCGAGGTCACGCTCAATGACAGCCTGAGATACGGCCTGCAGTGGGCCTTCAGCGACACCCATGGCAGCAAGACTGACAAGGGAGTGCTGTCCGATGAGGATGGAGGCGTCCTGGGCGCTGCGCTCAAGGGCTTTTCCTATACGATCAGCAATTCGTCGGGCAATGTCCGTGCCGTGCTCAATGCCCTGTCCTCCAAGACCAGCATCAAGGTCGTGGCCAGTCCCACGCTCATGGTCATGGACAACCATACGGCCTCCATCATGGTCGGCCAGCAGCAGCCCATACAGTCGGGCACGACGATCAACAACACGGGCCAGGTCATCACCTCCAGCATCCAGTACAAGGATACGGGTGTCAGCCTGCAGGTCACGCCCTCGGTCAACTCGGGGAACATGGTCTCCATGACCGTGGATCAGTCTGTGACCGATGTGGGCGATAAGGATCTCGTTACCAACCAGCGCAGTTTCCTGCAGCGCCAACTGTCCAGCCGTGTTGCGGTGCGTTCAGGCGAATCCATCGTCATGGGTGGACTTATCCAGGAGTCGAACACCAGTGGCAGGGGCGGGATACCCGTGCTGCACGAATTGCCCGTGGTGGGGAACTTGTTCGGCTCCACAACGAACGAAGGTCGGCGTACCGAATTGCTCGTGATCATCACACCCAAGGTTGTGCGCAGCGACGTGGATGTGAAGCAGGTCAGTGAGGACTTGCGCACTCAGATGAGTGGTCTGCGCAAGATACTGGCCCCTGTGCCCGCGGTCGCACCGGCACAGCCCTGATGCATGAGCTCCTGTCCCGATCCACGGATTTTTCATCCTGATTGTCTTATTAGAATCGAGCACCATGAAAATGCACTTCACCGCTTCGGCGCGCGGCGCCCTGCTTGCCAGTGTCTTCGTTGCGGCGGCCGGCCTGTTGGCCGGTTGCGCGAGCAATTCCGCTTCCCCGAAAAGCGATGAGCAGCAGGTGAGCCAGCGGTCGGACGAGTTCTGGGTCGCGCGGCTGACCCACCAGGCAGAGAAGGCCTACCAGTACACTCCGCCTTCCTACCGCCAGATCAAGGATCTGGAGCGCTTCCGCTTCGAGTTCAGCGGGCTGCCGGTGACGGGGGCGCGCACGCTGGAGTCAGTTTCCTGCAATGAAACACGCTGCGTTGCCAAGCACAAGCTGGTGACGTCTTCGCCACTGAGCCCCAACCTGGCCGTTCCCGTGTATCTGGAGGAAATCTGGATCAAGGAAGATGGTCAGTGGTGGATCTTCCAGCGCTAAGTGGCATGGATGTGCTATGCATGTCGATACAATGTGTTCGCGATGTAACATCGGGATGTTCCGAATCGTTGTTGTTTTTTGGTAATTCTGTGGTTTTTTGTGGCGCCGGGCACTCCGGCGCTGCAAAAAGGCCGTGCTATCATCAGCCGGCGATCAATCGTGGTGGCGGCAGTTGCTCCGCTTTCCTTTTTTAACTGGAGATAGTTCTATGAAGAAGAATGTTCTGGCCCTGAGCATTGCCGCCATGATTGGTGGCCTGGGCTTTGCCGGCGCAGCATCCGCTGCCGTGACGGTCAATGCCAAGGGCGAAGGCCAAATGCTGGTCCTGCCGTACTACACCGTCCAAAACGGCAACAGCACGGCTTTCCAGATCACCAACACCGACACCACGAAGGCCAAGGCCGTCAAGGTGCGTTTCCGCGGTGGCTTCAACTCTGACGACATTCTGGACTTCCAGGTCTTCCTGTCGCCCGGCGACGTCTGGGCTGCCCAGATCGCCAAGGATGCTGACGGCCTGGCCCGTCTGTTCACCTCCGACACCTCGTGCACCTTGCCCGCCAAGATGAACGAGCGCAAGGACGGCATCCCGTTCGTGACTACGCGTCTGTCCAACAAGAACTGGGACGCCAAGGCAAAGAACGCTCAGACCCTGGAAGGCTACGTTGAAGTCATTCAGATGGCCGACATCGTGAATGTCGATACCGATCTGGTCAAGCGTGACAGCACTACCAACAAGCGCAACCTGTACCAAAACGTCAAGCACGTCAACGGCGTGGCTCCTTGCGGTAGCTTCATTGCTGACGAACTGGTCAAGCTGAAGACGGCAGGTCTGCTGGAACTGGCAACGGCGAACGCCACGCCTGCAGCCGGCGATCCAGTCGTTGTGACCGACCTGGGTCTGCGCGCTCCCACCGTGGGTACGCTGTCGGGCTCGTGGTACGTGATCGATGTGGCCAACTCCACCACCTTCTCGGGTGAGCTGGTTGCCCTGAACAACGACGCCGTGAACCGTGCGATCTACTCGCCCCAAAGCACTGCAGCTCTGGCTGACGGCAATCTGAGCACCGATGAGTTCCTGGGCACGGCTGACCCCCTGATCCGTACCCTGGCACCTGTGGCTCCTGCTACGACGGTGAAGCCTGACTTCGTCAACACGCAGTTCTTTGACCTGCCTGATCTGTCGACTTCCTTCACCGTGGCACAGAACGTTGCTACTGGCCTGAATACTGCTGCCGACACGGCTGTTGGCTTGGTCAGCGGTGCGATGTCCACTGCCTCCGTTGCCAACCAGTTCCTGGCTGTTGGTGGCCTGAACGCCAGCACCGACTGGGTTCTGTCCATGCCTTCGCGCCGCTACTACGTGGCTGCGAACTATGGCGCAGACAAGTACACCAAGGTTGCTGCTGACAAGTACGTCATCGAAGGCGTTACGACCCACGCGGTTCTGAAGCGCGACGTGATCTCGGTGGACACTGCTGGCCGCATCTGCGTGCCTACCGCAGCTTCCGGCGTGACCATGCGTGACCGGGAAGAAACCATGATCACTGGCAGCGAAATCGACTTCTCGCCCGGCACCGCCGCTGGCCGTCTGAACGTCTGCGGTGAAGTCAGCGTGCTGTCCTTCCTGCCCGCAGGCATGGCCGCCCAGTCCGACGTGACCGGCGCCCAGATCTCCTGGTCCAAGGTTGCTGACCTGAAGTTCGAAGCCGGCTGGGCTGCTGCCAACTTCGACGCTCCCGTGCCCGTGCTGGCATCGGCCTTCCTGAAGGCCAAGAACGGCGCTGCCGCTCAAGGCACCGTGGGCAACTACGGCGTGACCTGGAAGCACGTCTCCAAGTAATTGGTGATGGCCATCGCAGCCCTCGCGGGCTGCGAGATAATGAAAAGGCGGGGCAACCCGCCTTTTTTCATTGGTTTTTGAGGATGCAGATGCAAGAAAGCAAGTTGAGCATGTCGAACGAGCAATTCAATGGTTGGAAGCTGGCCACCGTGGCCTGTCTGTTTGCCACGAGTGCGGCCGCCATGGCGCAGGCAACTGCCCCTGGGGCTGGTGCAGCTGCTGCCACAGCATCGGCTGCCGCAGCGCCGGCTGCCTCTGCGCCTGTGCTGGCCCATGATGCCGTGCTGGTGGAGGGCCATGGCGTGAAGGTGACCGTGGAGGACGCACGCTCCGATGCGCTCAGGCTGCCGCCCCAGGTGCGTGGCCCGGCCCTGGCCGATCCTCAGCGCATACAGCAACTGGCGACGAATCTCTATGTGCGCCGGGTACTGGCGGCTCAGGCCGAGGCTGCTGGCCTGGCCAAGAAGCCCGAGGTGCATTCGGCCCTGCAGATCGCCCACGACCGTGTGTTGTCCGACGCATGGCTGGAGCGCATCAATGCCGAAGCCAAGCCGGCACCCGCCGCGCTGGAAGGGCAGGCGCGCAATTACTACAACGCCAATCCTGACAAGTTCATGTCGCCGGAGGAAATCCATGCGCGCCATATTCTGATCATGGGTTCGGACGATGCCGCGCATGCCAAGGCACAGCAACTGCTTGATCAGATCAAGCAGGGTGGTGATTTCGCGGAGCTGGCCAAGGCCAACTCCATGGATCGTGGCTCGGCGGCAAAGGGCGGCGACCTGGGCTTTTTCGCCAAGGGAAAGATGGTGCCCGAGTTCGAGGAAGCTGCATTCGCGCTGAAGAAGGACGGCGATCTCGCCGATCTGGTGCAGAGCAAGTTCGGCTGGCACATCATCCAACGCCAGGGCTTCAAGCCTTCTGCCAAGCTGCCTTATGAGCAGGTGCGCGAGCAGTTGCAACTCGAAGTCGTTCAGCAGGCGCAGGCCAGTGCCCGCACGGCTGCCGGCGCCAAGATCGAACAGCAGGCCGCAGGCAACCAGTCCAATGTCGATGCTCTGGCCAAGGAGTTTGAGCGCCAGGCCGCAGCAGCCGGTCTGCCCGTGGTTCCGAGCACGCCTCGACCGACAAAGTGATACAGCGCTAGGGTCTGGTGCCCTGCCATCGCGCATGCCAAAATAGATGGTTTGGCCTTGCCGCCTTTGAGTCCCCGCCAGCGAGAGTCTTGCTGGCGGGGCTTTGGTTTTTGCGCGGTTGTGTTGCCTTGAGGTGTTGAATGCTGAATGATTTATGGAACGAATGGCGTGAGGTCTGGCGCCAGCGCTCGCTGATCTGGGTGATGACGCGTCGCGAAGTGGCCGCCCGGCATGCGGGCACTGTGGCCGGCGTGGTCTGGCCCTATGCCCAGCCGCTGTTGGCTGTTGCAGCCTATTTTCTTGTGTTTGATGCTGTCTTCCAGATGCGCCTGGGTCCCGAGGCTCCGGTGCAGCGCGTGGGCGCCTTCCTGGTTGTGGGCGCCCTGCCCTGGATGGCTTTGGGCGATGCGCTGTCACGCGGCACGAGCAGCCTGATCGAGGCTGGCGGGCTACTGCAGAAGAACGCGCTACCGCCCGTGCTGTTTCCCGTGCGCTCCGTGCTGTCGAGCCAGATCGTATTTGCGCCGCTGCTCCTGCTGGTTGCTTTGCTCTATGGTCCTGTCCACCATTTTCAGTGGTCTGTCTGGGTCGGGATGCCACTGCTGCTGCTGGCGCAACTGCTGATTTGCATGCTGTTGGGCTATGCGCTGGCCATTTTGGCGGCCGCACTGCGCGACACTATTCAGTTCGTGGCCTTCTTTCTTTCTGTGGGCATCTATCTTTCGCCCATTCTGTTTCCGGTCACGCTGTTCCCCGAGAAGTGGCGTTGGCTGCTGTGGGCCAATCCGGCCACGGCCCTGGTGCTGGGTTACCAGACTGTGCTGCTGCGTGGCGAATGGCCAGCCGCTCCTGTCTGGATCGCCCTGGTGCTCTGGTGCCTGTTGTTGGCGCTGGTGCTGGGTGCCCTTGTGCGCCGCAGCCGTGAACACTTGGTGGACTGGCTATGACGCAAGCTGCAATGGCGGGCCCCCGGCCGACGGGGCGCGAGGTGGTGATGCGTGTGCAGGGCATCAGCAAGGAATACCGGCTCTACGATTCGCCGCGCGCGCGGTTGCGCGCCCTGCTCACGGGACGCAGTACACACCGTAGCCACTGGGCGCTGCGCGAGGTGTCATTCACTTTGCACAAGGGTGAGTGCATCGGCGTCATTGGTGACAATGGTGCTGGCAAGAGCTCGCTGCTCAAACTGCTGGCCGGTACCATGCGTCCTACCCAGGGCTCCATTGATTGCGATGGGCGGGTCACGGCCATTCTTGAGCTGGGCGCTGGATTCCACCCTGAGTTCACGGGGCGCGACAATCTTTATTTCGCAGGCAGCCTGATCGGCATCAACCAGACGCAAATGCGTGAACTGGAGTCCGGCATTACCGAGTTTGCCCAGTTGGGCGAGGCGCTGGATCGTCCCGTCAAGACCTATTCCTCGGGCATGGTGGTGCGGCTGGCGTTTGCTCTGGTGACGGCCGTACGGCCCGACGTACTGATCGTGGACGAGGCCTTGGCCGTTGGCGACCAGAACTTCCAGAAGAAGTGCATAGACCGCATTACGGAGTTCCGCAAGCAGGGCTGCACCATCCTTTTTTGCTCGCACAGTCCATACCATGTGCGTCAGCTGTGCGAAAGAGCGCTGTGGCTGGTCAAAGGCAGGGTACAGGCGCTTGGAGAGACGGAGTCGGTGCTCGCCGCCTACGAGGCCAATGTGCGCGCTGCCCAGGCCCAGGCCGAAGCCGAGTTGTCTGTTGCGAGTGCGCAAGCGGCCGGCGTAGTTGCGCCGGCTGCCGCAGCCTGTGTTGAAGGCGATGTCGCGCATCTGCTGCAGCCCGAAGTGCAGGACCTGGAGCCTGGCGCTTCCGCCGCAGGTGTGCGGCAGCTGCGGACACGTACGCTGGAGGTGCTGCTGCATGCGAAGGCACCAGCGGGCATGACGCCGAGCTTCGGCTTCATGATTGAGCAGGATCAGGGCGTGGGAATTACCTCGGTGGCCATGCATGTGGACAAGGTCGAGGCCCATGAACTGGAGCCGGGACTTTGGGGCGTGAAGCTGGTGTTCCCCGATCTGCCGCTGCATTCTGGCGACTACATGCTCAGTGCCTTTCTATTCGATACTTCTGGACTCATGGTGCTTGACGAAATGCTGCATTTTCAGGCCGTCAGGGTGATTTCAGAACAGCCTCTGCCGGGGCTGGTGCATCTGCCCCACTACTGGGAACGGCCGTGAGCCTGCAGGGCGCAAAAGCGCGTGCGCGCCGCGAAGTGCGTGCACTGCTGGAATTGGTATTGCTGCCGGGGCTGGCAGCGGTACTGCCGTGGCGTATGTGCTTTCGCCTGTTCAAGCGCATCGCACGCTGGCCCTGGCTCTATCGCGAGGCCTGTGAGGCGGACTGGGTCCAGGCCCGGGCCAAGGGTCTGGCTCCTGATCGTGAGGTCTGGCTTCAAGAGCGCCGCCTGGTGCATCTGATTGACCATGCAGACCTCTATCTGCACTGCACGCGCTCTGACCGCTGGATGGCCCGTCACCTTGAGGTGCGTGGCGATTGGTATGAAGCCGGGCAGCCGGGTTTTCTGTTCACTTTTCACTGGGGTGCCGGCATGTGGGGCCTGCGCCATGCCCGCCAAGCGGGCCTCAAGATACATGCCTTGGCAGCGCCTGCCGAGGGTGATCACTTCAAGGGACACTTCGTGCTGAAGCGCTATGCCGAGGCACGCCAGCGCAGTGTCGAACAGGCCCTGGGTCGTCCTCCAGTACTTGTTCCCAAGGGCTTGCGCCAGATCCGTCCGGCGCTTGAGCGTGGCGAGCAGTTGCTGACGGTGCTGGATGTGCCCCAGGATGGACATGCCCAGGCCTGGGAAGCGAGGCTACTTGACGAACCCGTGCGCATCTCGCGCGCCATGCCAGATCTGGCAACCAGGCACAAGGCCTTGTCTGTGCTCTATCTGACGGGTTTCGATATGGACAGCGGTCGACGGTTCCTGCACATTCAGCCCTTGGCCAGTCGCGATGATGCCGATGCACTTGCTTGCGAGGCATTTGCCGTGCTGGACAGAATCATTCGCGAGCGGCCGGCGTCGTGGCATTTCTGGGGGCAGTGGCCCAGGTTCCGGTCCGCCACGCTGGATTGACGGAAGAGCCGCAATGATGCTTGCCAGAAATCCTTGGCTGGACTTTGTACGTGCGGCGGCCATCTTGTCGGTGCTGCTGGGCCACAGCTTGTTGTTGCTTCCCCAGCCATCTTCCTTGCAGGTGATGAAGTCAGGGGCATTCATGGGCGTGGAAATCTTCTTCGTTCTCAGCGGCTTCCTGATAGGTGGAATCATTTGGACGCTGTGTGAGGACTTCACGCCGGCTTCGCTTTGGCATTTCTGGTTGCGCCGCTGGTTCAGAACAGTTCCCAACTACCTTCTTTTCCTTGCGTTGGTGACGGTGCTGACCGTTATGGGCGTGCGGGAGGGGGCAATGGATGGCTGGTGGAAATATCCGCTTTTCATACAAAACCTTTTTTCCAGACAGTCGGAATTCTTCGCCGAGGCCTGGAGCCTGAGCGTTGAGGAAGTGTTCTATTTCACATTTCCTGCAATGGCCTTGATCCTGCATCGGCTCAGCAGGCAGTCGCCGAAGGCTGTGGTTGTGGTATTGGGCCTGACGGTTGTGCTGGCATGCACTGCGTTGCGTCTGCAGGCTGCACATGGTTCTGGCCTTGAGTGGGATGCGGACTTTCGCAAAGTGGTCTTGCTGCGGCTCGACGCCATCGTGTTGGGTGTACTGACTGCTTTCGGCTTGCGCCGGTTTCCTTTCCTCTTCGCTCACCGCCTGTTGATCTGGTGCCTGCTAGGGATCTTTGCGTTCTGTGTTGTCTATGTGGCCATCATTCCATGGGATGCATTACAGACCTCCTGGTTTTCCAGGACATGGCTATTCAGCCTCAGTTCGCTGGGCTGTATGGGGCTGGTCCTCTATGGCTTGCGCATGCACTTTTCGGCAAGGTTTTCCCGTGCCTGCAGGTTCTTTGCCGCTATTTCCTATAGTGCCTATCTTTCCAATATTTCAGTGATCTGCCTTATCCTGAAATATTCGCCACTGAGTGCGTTTTTGAATGTTATTGTATTTTGGTGCTTGACTATTTCAATATCTTGGGTGACCTTTCGATATTGGGAGTCATGGTTCATGCGCCTGCGCGATAGGATGATTGCCTTGGAATGAGTCTCCAAAGTTCGAACCATGTGCCGGAATATAGAGCAGATATAGATGGCTTGCGGGCCATATCCGTAATATCTGTTGTCCTTTACCATGCCTTCCCGGGCTGGATGAAGGGTGGGTTCATTGGTGTGGATGTTTTCTTTGTTATCTCTGGTTTTCTTATTACCTCCATTCTGTTGAGGGGGGTGGAGCAGGGAAATTTCAGTTTTTTTGATTTTTATGCGCGCAGAATAAGAAGAATATTTCCAGCACTAATCGTCGTATTGGTGTTCGTCTATCTTTGGGCATGGTTTTTTCTGCTGCCTGACGAGTTCAGAATGCTCGGCAAAAGCATGGTGGCAAGTGCCGCGTTCGTATCCAATTTTCTGTCATGGCATGAGGTGGGGTATTTTGATGCCTTGGGCGAGGAAAAGCCCTTGCTGCATCTCTGGAGCCTGGGTGTGGAGGAGCAGTTCTATATTGCATGGCCTTTGCTGCTTTCCTTGGTTTTTAGGCGTGCACGCTTGCTCCTGTGGACGATCGTTGTATTAGCTCTTGCATCCTTTGCCATCAATGTCATGCTGGTTCATGGGAATGGCGCTACAGCTTTCTACCTCCCCCATGCCCGGCTATGGGAATTGCTGAGTGGCAGCCTGCTGGCTTGGGTCAGCTGGACTGGCTTGGCGCAGCGGCTGACAAGTAGGCGCAAATGGCTGATCCATGTCAGCTCCTGGATTGGCGGTTCGATTCTGGTACTGGGATTCTGGTGCATTGACAAAGAGGTTGCTTTTCCTGGGTGGGCGGCCTTGCTGCCGGTTGCGGGTACTGTATTGCTCATTGGGGCCGGTCCACAGGCATGGCTGAGCCAGCACTTGCTGTCCAGGCCGTTCATGGTTTGGATCGGGCTGTTGAGTTTTCCCCTCTACCTTTGGCATTGGCCGCTGCTGTCTTTTGTGCGGATCATTCATGGAGAAGATTCACCTTTCTGGCTGCGTTGTATGGCAGTCATTTTCTCTTTGGCACTTGCTTGGCTAACGTATCGTTGCTTTGAGATGCGGGTGCGAAGAAGTCGCGCTTACCATACTGTTGCCGTGTTATGCATGGCAATGCTTTGTACTGGCTTGGCGGGGTATATTGCCTATGAGAAAGAAGGCTTCCCATCCAGGCGGTTTTTCGATAACGTTATTTACAAAGGGGATGTTGGTCATTCGGAGTATTTTGCCCGTTTGCAATCGGAGTATCCTGTTTGCATGGATGATGAGGTCAGAAAATCATCTTTGGTATTTGAGGGGGTGATACGTTGCAGGCAATCGAAAAATGACTATGCAGTAGATCTCGTGTTGCTTGGGGATAGCCATGCCGAGCATCTTTTCATGGGTGTGGCCGAAGCCTTGCCAGATAGGAATGTGGCATTTTATATAAGGGATAACCCTTTTCAGCCGGGCGCCCTAGACAGTGTGATGGAGGCCATCGAACGATCGACATCAATCAAAAAGGTGGTGATTGCTCTGTATTGGGCGTGGCGCATGGATCAAGTGCCAGAAGGCTCATATTTGGCAAAGGAGATATTGAAGATATCTCGTAGGCTTCAAGATGCGGGAAAGGATGTATATCTGGTGGATGATGTGCCAAGATATTCCTTTGATCCGAAAAATTGTGGACACCGAAGGGCTTTCTCTCGAAAGCAGCTTCAGTGCGAAATCGCCAAGGCTGATATGGAAAAGGATTATTCCAAATTTCTGGGAGAGATGAAAAAATCGCTGGAATTGAACAGAGAGTTGCAGTTGTTTGAGATTCGCGACTATCTGTGCGAAGGAACACAATGCAGCATGCAAATGGGAGGGCAATTACTCTATAGAGACATGAATCATCTGAATATTCCTGGTTCCATTTATGTCGGGCGAAAACTGGTGGAAGAGCATCGAGGACTTCTTCAGGATTTTTAGGTCACGGAAATAGAGCCAAGCGCGCATGAGCGCGGCATGGCCCTTGGATATCCGTTATTGGACTAGCCAGTTCTTGACGCGCGTCTGCCAGTGCTGAGGAATATGCCTTGCGATTCCACGTAGCAGCGGGAGTGAACGCAAGCGCACCAACAAGGCCAACATGCCTGACCGTGCTACGGCGATGGCGTGCGACGGGGGCTGGCTGTGGGCTTTGAGAAACGCGGGGCTGAACACGCCTGTCTCAAGCTGCACTGTCGGCTCAAGTCCCTCCAGGTATGTGTCTTTGTAGAAGATGGGGCCTGGCAGGGCGCAATCGACTGGCGAGTCCAGTGGGGCAGGGGGCTGGCCCGTCAGAAAATGCCGCTGGTGCAGTTCCATGAAGAAGTCCAGCCATTGGGTGGCTGTGCTGTCCCAAGGACGCAGCCAGCTCCATGCGCGCCCCGCCAGGCGTTCGGGGAAGGCGCCGAGATCGGTTGCCACCACGGGTAAGCCAACCTGCAGGCAGGCGCTGAGCGTGTAGCTGTAGGTTTCTGGCACTTGAGCCGGGAACCACGCTAACGCAGGCTGCAGCTTGCCAATCAGGGCCTGCAGGTCCTCGCGTTTGTAGCCGCCATGGACGATCAGATTGGCTTGAGGCAAGGTCTGAAGGTGGCGGTAGGCGTAGCCTAGCAAGTGGAATTCGATCGGGAGATCGCGTCGAGCAGCGTCGCGGGCTACAGCTTCAAGCAGGTCGGCGCCTTTGATGGCACTGAGTGCTCCCAAGACGACGATTCGCAGCGGATTGCCCGGAATCAGGGGTGTTGCGCTGGCAGCAGGCACCGGCTCCGTCAGGTCAGGGTGGGCGATGGCCAACACCTCTCTCCCAGGAACGAAGCCTGCGATGCGTTGTGCCGTATCCCTGCTGGGCGCCAGAACGTGGCGTGCATGGGATAGCAACAACATATTGCGATGCCGCCACTGGCTGACGGTGCCGCCATATGGGCCTGTGCTTTCGGAATCGCAGCATGCGCATGTACCTGGGCGCTGGGGCGGGACATACCGGTTGTCGTTGCCTGTGAGCGAGGTGTGAGTGCAGAAGCTGTAGTAGTCATGCGCCGTGAAGTCGTGGCGCACACCGAGGCGGGCAGGCAGGTCGAGAATGGACTCGGCATGCCCCAACAGGTGGTGGAAATGAACATGCACCACACCCAGTTGCTGCAGCGCCTGCAACAACTCTTCCATTTCTTCTGCGACCTTGAACCTGAGTTCGAAGCCTTCCTCGGGCTCGATGCGCCGCAAAGCGACTTCGCCGCCGGACGCGGGTGTCAGCGAAAGAAGCAAGGCACGCCCTTTCAGCAGACAAGCCAGCTCCTCGACATGATGAGCCGTTCCGCCAGCACGGTTGTGCAACACTGCCAGGATGACTGGCACCTGCGCCGCCTGCTCCTGTATGCGTGCGACATCAAGTGCCAGCCGCGCTGTTCGTGCGGGATCCTGCTGCACGAAGGCCATGACTTCAGCCTCGTAGCGAGGATGAAGCCTGCGCATGGTTTCCATGGCAGCACGCTCCCGCGGGCTTTTGCTTTCTCCAAAGCTCACGCCGCCGGTGTGCAGTACGAAAGTGTCGAGAAGGTGCAGGTTGCGCCAACCTGCGGCAGCAGCGCGTTGGCAGAAATCGTTTTCTTCCCCGTAACCCTTGCCGAAATTTTCGGTGTCGAACAGACCCACAGACTGAAGGCAGTCACGGCGGATGTACATGCAGAATCCCACACCGGTGGGCACATCGACAACCTGTCCAGGATTGGTACGCGCACACAGCGAGTCCATGGCAGCGGTGTCCAGGCCTGCAGGCAATTCGTTGCCTTCGCAAAACCGTGGGTAGCTGCATATGGTCGCATTGTTGGAAAACGGCGTGACGGAGGCAATGCGTGCGTCGCCATAAGCGGCCCGGCGGATGCGGTCCAGCCAGTCGTTGGCAACCACCGTGTCGCTGTTGAGCAGCAGCACGTCATGCGCGTCGCTCAACGCCATGCCACGATTGACCGTGCCCACGAAGCCGAGGTTTTCCTCGTTTTCGAGCAGAAGAATGCGTGGCTCGAGGCCGGCACGTTCGCGCAGCCAAGCGGTGACTGCTGGCTCAGGGCTGGCGTCATTGATGACGATCAGGCGCCAGGCAGCTTCGCTACGGCTCGCCAGTACCGACTCCACGCAGTTGCGCGTGTCATCCAGCCCTCGGTAGACGGGCACGATGATGTCCACCGGATGGCTGGTTGGAGTCAAGGGAGTGGGGGGGGCGACGGTCGCGGGCTTGGGCGTGCGTCCGATCAGGCGATCGAGGCTCATTTTGGCGTGGACGATCGGACGCGTGGCCCGAAAGACGGTGGAGTTTTCGATGGAGAGCAGGTATTGCTCCAACTGTGCGAAATCGCGTTGCAGGCGGATGGCTTCCTTTTGCCAAGTGGCGCGGCCCTGGCTCTCGGCGCGGCGGCTTTCCTGCAGGAGCGCGTTGCGCTGCCGAAGCTCCTCGATGGCCGAATCACGGACCAGGACTTCGTGCTGTGTGTGCTGCAATTGCTCCTGATTGGCGGTGATTGCAGCTCGCTCCTGTTCCAGTTGGTATTGCAGCGGTTTGACCATGCCTGCCAGCGCCAGATAGTCTGCCGACATGGGCCATCCCAGACTGACTTCCAGGGCACTGCACCTTTGTGTGGCCAGAATGTCCGCAGGAATGGGGAGCTCGAACCATGGGTCGTCGCCTGTGAGCAACAACACCAGAACTGAAGCCGCCGGGGCTGGCGCCATCCACGCGATGTCCCGGTGTGGCCGTCCGGCAAGCTTCTCACGGTCATCTTCAGCAGGTTGCCACTGCCAAAGTTGGGAGCCGTCATCAGCCACCAAGGCGACGGAGTACAAATGCAGGAAGCCAGGCCTGTCGGCGGGATCCAGTCTCAATTGGGTCAAGGGTTTGCCTTCGCGTGGCAGCGCGAATCGCAGGGTTTGACGCTGCTCACCGATGACGCCCGTGGCGGTCAGCTTGAGATGTTCGGCGTATTCACCGTCCTGGCCCAGGTAGAGTTGGGCGGTGAAATGAGCCGCCCCTTGAGGAAACTCAAGAGGGGTGGCAACTGGCTCGGCGGCTGCGGAGGGTTCTGCGCTGGCGATGAACTGGTAGGTGAGAGCGTCGGGCACGGCCAGCAGATGGCGAGCGACGGCTGGAGGCAGGCTGTCGAAGGCGACCCGGAATTCAGATGCAGGCAAGCTGCGTTCGATGGTTTCGATGGCGTCAACTTGCCAGCCTTGTTCGGCCAGAAAGCGTGACAATGAACGGCGTGTGAAAAAACGCAGGTGCGTCCGGTCCAGCAGGCCTTCGGGCCGGTAGCGGAACTCGCCATGCAGCAATTCCGCGATCAGGCCACTATAGCTGGCGTTGGGAACGGAGATGAGCAGCCGCCCCCCCGGATTCAGGCGCTCGCGACAGGCCGCCAGAATCCGCTCGGGCTGGCGCAAGTGCTCCAGAACGTCGGCGCAGACGATGTAGTCATAGCGCGCGTCGCCGAAGAGCTGATCCAGGTCGCAGTCCTCCAGGTCGGCCACATGGACATGGCGGTAGAAGGGCGCTGCATGGCGTGCCTCTTCATGGCTCAGGGTGACGCCATCGCAGACGCATTGCTTGTGCTCAGCGAGGAAGGCGCCCAGCGCGCCGCTGCCGCAACCCAGATCCAGTATGTGCGCCTGGGCCCGGACATGGCCGGCCAGCACGGACAGCGACGTGCGTTCGTTCAGATCGACGGTGCGCAGATAGACGTGGGGATCGGAAAGGGGTGTAGTCATAGGAAATGGGGGCTAGGCAATATCTCCGCTAGGAGTAGGTGCCAGGCATATTCATCTTCGTCAGACGGCCGTGGCCAGTCCGCGGTGGGCAGCAAGGCACGCCCGCGTCAGGGCGCAAAAAAGTCCCGGAAGTCTGGGCGGCAGATTGTCGCGCATCATAATCCCGGCCACCGCAGTGACTGCGTGGCATGGCAGGGTAATGACATATTGTGCGGTTGTTGCATTTTTTTGCATCGCGGCTCATTTACTGACGCCTGACAGATGTATCAGCGGACTACTCTGGGCCGCCGTTTGTGCGGAGCGCGATTCCCGTGCGGGAGTTTGAAAATCTGAAGGGCGGCATTGATGGGTTCATCGTTGGTCGTGTCGGTGGTGAGCCACGGACATGGCACTCATATACAGAGGCTGCTTGCATGCCTGGCATCGGCCTGCCTTGCGCCAGTGTCCCGCGTGGTGCTGACGCTCAACATCCCCGAGGTGGAGCCCCTGGCGCCAGCGACCGGGTGGCCCTTTATCCTGGAGATCCGGCGCAATGCGCAACCCCTGGGTTTTGGCTGCAACCACAACCGGGCGCTGGCGAATGCCCGGGAGGCGTTTGTCTGCGTGATCAATCCTGACGTGTACTGGGGAGCGCAGGAAGAGCCGCTGCAAGAGCTTCTGGCGCTGGCGGCCCGGCCGGGGTTGGCCCTGGCCTATCCCCCGCAGATCGGCGAAGACGGCGCGCTGCAGGATTCCGAGCGGGAGCTGCCATCTTTCTGGAATTTGCTGCGACGCAAGCTGCACGGGCGTGTGGAGCAGCGTGTGGAATGGGTCAATGCGGCCTGCCTGGTGCTGGGCCGGGATAGCTGGATGCGGCTGCGTGGGTTTGACGAAGGTTTCTATATGTATTGTGAGGATGTGGATCTGTGCCTTCGCCTGCGGGTGCTGGGCGGAGAGCTTCGGCGCGGTGAGTTGCCTGTCGTCCATGCGGGTCAGAGGGCGAGCCGGCGCAGCCTGCGCCATGGCGCATGGCACGTGCGCAGCCTGCTGCGGTTGTGGAGCCGTCCGGCCTACCGCAAGGCCCGAGCCTTGCCGCAGGCAGCGCCCTCGCTGCGCAGCCTGAACGGGGAGCCGTCGTGATCTGGATGGCGGTATTGGCCTTCATGGTGTCTTGCACCGGCTGCGCACTGCTGGTGCGCTGGGCCGGGCGGTCCTCTACGTCCTCTTACGGATACGACAAGCCGCAGCGCTTTCACATCGGCGAGGTACCCCGGCTTGGGGGTGTGCCGATGTACCTCGGACTGGCTGTCTCCTGGGGCGTGGGCACCTGGCTGAGCATGCGCGGAGATCCTTCCTCGCTGCGCATGCAGCTGTGGGTTGTCGTGTGCCTGGCCGCCATGCTGCCGGCCGTGGTCGGCGGCGTCATCGAGGATGTATCGCAGCGCCTGAGCGTGCGTTACCGGCTGGTGCTGACCCTGCTGAGCGCCCTGCTGGCGGTTTTGCTGTGCGGCCTCACCGTGCCCCGGCTCGGCTGGCCCTGGCTGGAACAGGCACTGGGTCCGGCCATGCCCTGGCTGGGCATGGGCCTGGCCGTCCTGGCCCTGACGGGCCTGCCCCATGCCTTCAACATCATCGACGGCTACAACGGGCTGGCCGGCATGGTGGCCACCATCATCTGCCTGGCGCTGGCCCACGTGGCCCTGCAGGTGGGGGACCGGACCCTGGCCGCCATGCTGGTGACGCTGGCCGCCGCCACCTGCGGCTTCCTGGTCTGGAACTACCCGCGCGGCATGATGTTTGCAGGCGATGGCGGGGCCTATGTCTGGGGACTGGCGATTGCCCTGGCCAGCATTGCCCTGGTGCAGCGCAATTCCGCAGTGTCGCCATGGTTTCCCATGCTGCTGCTGATCTATCCGGTCTGGGAGACGGTGTTTTCCATTTACCGCAAGCTGATGCGCGGCATGTCGCCGGGCATGGCGGATGCCCTGCATTTCCACCAGTTGATCTACCGGCGCATCGTGCGCGGCGTGTTCGACGACGATCTGGCACGGCGCATGCTGCGCCGCAATAACCGGACTTCGCCCTACCTGTGGGCCTTCACGCTGCTGACCGTGGTGCCGGCATTGCTGTTCTGGAGCAACACGCCCGTTCTGGTGGGTTTTTGCCTGCTGTTCGTGGTCAGCTATGTGATCGCCTATCTGGCCATCGTGCGCTTCAAGCTGCCGGGCTGGATGCAGAACAATGGATGATGGCCGGGCGCCAGTGGGCGTTCCGTCATCCGGGCATGCAACACTGCCGCGCAGTTGCGGCACAATGCCCGCCTTGTTGTTGACTACTTCCACGCCCCAGGGCTAGCACCATGAACGATATCCTCTCGATTGCCCCCCGCGACAAGGCCGAAATCCTCGCCCAGGCCCTGCCCTACATCCGCAAGTTCCATGGCAAGACCATGGTCATCAAGTATGGCGGCAACGCCATGACCGATCCGGCCCTGCAGGCCGACTTCGCGGAAGACGTGGTGCTGCTGAAGTTGGTGGGCATGAATCCGGTGGTGGTGCATGGCGGCGGGCCGCAAATCGAGACGGCCCTCAACCGTCTGGGCAAGAAGGGCGAGTTCATCCAGGGCATGCGCGTGACCGACGCGGAAACCATGGAAGTCGTGGAATGGGTGCTGGCCGGCGAGGTGCAGCAGGACATCGTGGGCCTGATCCACCAGGCCGGTGGCAAGGCCGTGGGCCTGACAGGGCGCGATGGTGGCCTGATCCGCGCACGCAAGCTCAAGATGGTCGACAACAAGGATCCGAACATCGAGTACGACGTGGGCCAGGTGGGCGATATCGTCTCCATCGACCCCAGCGTGGTGCGCGCGCTGCAGGATGACGCCTTCATCCCCGTGATCAGCCCCATCGGCTTTGGCGAGGAAAACGAGAGCTACAACATCAATGCCGACGTGGTCGCCAGCAAGCTCGCCACCGTGCTGCAGGCAGAAAAGCTGGTGCTGCTGACCAATACCCCCGGCGTGCTGGACAAGGCAGGCAGCCTGCTGACCGACCTCACGGCACGCGAGATCGACGCCCTGTTCGCCGACGGCACCATCTCGGGCGGCATGCTGCCCAAGATCAGCGGCGCCCTGGATGCCGCCAAGGCGGGCGTCAACGCCGTGCACATCATCGACGGCCGCGTGCCGCATGCCATGCTGCTGGAAATCCTGACCGACCAGGCCTACGGCACCATGATCCGCAGCCATTGAGGCCCGATGGCGCGGACTTTGCGGTTCGCGTTACCATCGCGCATGGCCCGGGCGTGGTCTGACGGCCTGGGCCGGTTTGCTGCAAGCCGCCTTTGGGCGGCTTTTGTTTTTTAGGTTTGATATGCGTTTGCTTCTTGTGGAAGACGATGTGATGGTGGCCAGCGGCATCAAGCTGGGGCTGTCCGATGCGGGGTATGCCGTGGACTGGGTCGGCAGTGCCGAGCGCGCCCTGGAGGTGCTGGCCCAGGAAGCCTTCGACCTGGCCGTGATCGACATCGGCCTGCCGGGCATCGACGGGCTGGAGCTCACACGCCGCCTGCGCAGCAGCGCCGTCGAGAGCTCGGCCATGCCCGTGCTGATCCTGACGGCGCGCGATGCGCTGCAGGACCGCGTGCAGGGCCTGGACCAGGGCGCCGACGACTACATGGTCAAGCCCTTTGAGCTTCCCGAGCTGCTCGCCCGGCTGCGTGCGCTGCTGCGCCGCTCGCAGGCAGCCACATCGGCCGTCCTGAGCTTCGGTCCCATCGAGCTAGACACGGCAGGCCGCCGCGCCGGCGCGCGCCAGCCTGCGCAAGACGATGAGAGCGAGGGAAAGCTGCTCCCCATCGACCTGGGCCCGCGCGAGTGGACCGTGCTGGAGTACCTGCTGATCCACGCGCCCAAGCCCGCCAGCAAGGACAAGCTGCTGCAGGCGCTCACGGGCTGGGACCGCGAGATCACGCCCAATGCCGTCGAGGTCTATGTCTCGCGCCTGCGCAGCAAGCTGGAGCCGCATGGCGTGGCGCTTCGTTCCATCCGTGGCTTCGGCTATCGGCTGGAACTCTCGCATACCGCCGCCTGATGCGGACATGGCGCATGGCCTCTGGCGCTGACCGCCCATGACAGCCAATCTGCGCCTTCGCCTGCTGGTGCTGCTGGTGGTGCCGCTGACGCTGCTGGCACTGATGGGCGGCTGGTTCGGCTATCGCTCGGCAGACGAAGCCTCCACCCAGCATGACCAGCGCCTTTTGCGCCTGCTGCCTGCGCTGGCCGATTCGGTGCTGGCGCCGTCGATCGCCGAGGGAACGCCGCCCCTGGTGGCGCTGACGCCCGCCATCGAGGACGTCTTGCGCCAGCGCGGCGACGACGTCGGATATGCCATAGGTGACCTGCAGGGCCATGTCGTTGCCGGCGACACCTGGATCCGCTTCGACGTGCCTTCCACGCCGCTGGCCGAGTTCCACAGCCAGGAGCATGACGGCCTGACCTACCGCGTGGCCGTCATGCGCGCCGAAACCTATGGCGCCGGTGAAATGGTGCTGGTGCTGGCCGATGGCGGCGATGTGCGCCAGCAATGGGTGCGCCAGCTGCTGCTGCATGTGCTGCTGCCCAGCGTGCTGCTGATCGCGGGTGCCGGCATCGCCATCTACTGGTCGGTCAGCCGGGCTTTCCGGCCGCTTCTGACCCTGACCCAGGCGGTGGAGCGGCGCTCGCCGCGCGACCTCAGTCCCATCTCGGAGCACAGCTCGCCGGCCGAAGTCCGTCCGCTGGTGCGCTCGCTCAACCGCCTGTTTGCACTGGTCAACGCCCAGGCCGAAGGCCAGCGGCGCTTTGTGGCCGATGCGGCCCATCAATTGCGCACGCCGCTGGCGGCCTTGCAGGCCCAGGTCGAGGCCTGGGCGCTGAGCGCGCAGGCTGCCCAGGCCGAGGCGAGGCGCAAGGGCACCGAGGCCCAGGTGGTGCTCAGCGTGACGCAGATCGAGCAGTTGCGCGACGCCACGCGGCGCACCTCGCAGCTGGCACGCCAGTTGCTGGCGCTGTCACGTGCCGACGCCCGCAATGCCGAAGTCCAGCCGCTGCAGAAGGTGGACCTCAAGGACCTGTGCGAAAGCATGCTGGAAATGTTCTTCGACCAGGCCAGCGCCAAGGGGCTGGACTTCGGCCTTGACGTTGCTCCGGCCAGTGTCTGGGGCCACAGCTGGCTGCTGCGCGAACTGGTGTCCAACCTCGTGGACAACGCCATCAAGTACACGCCGCCCGGCGGCAGCGTCACGCTGCGCTGCGGCATGTACCATGGCGCGGCACAGTCTGCGGATGAGCCGCAAGGCTGGGCCTTCCTGGAGATCGAGGACGACGGCCCCGGCGTGCCCGAGGCCGAGCGCTCGCAGATCACGCAGCGCTTTTACCGCGCGCAGGGCGCGGCCGGCGACGGCACCGGGCTGGGATTGGCCATTGCCGAAGAAATCGCCCTGCTGCACCAGGGCACTCTGGCCTTTGGCGCCGCAGCGCAGGGCAAGGGCCTGCTGGTACGCTTGGAGCTTCCATTGCAAATGCCGGCCATGCTCTCGGAAACAATAGCAGCGCAAGCAACAGGCAAGCGATCCTGACGGTTGCGCTCATGGGGACAGCTTTGTGCGGAGTTGCCGCCGAGGGCTGTGAGAGAATTACTTACAAATAGTTGATCTGCTTATGTCCGAGTCTGAAGTTCTGTCGCCTTTATCCGCTCCTGGCGCTGATGTCGTTTCCGACGAAGCCGCCTCCGCTTCCGCCCCTACGCCTGCGCGCAAACGCCCCAAACCCGGGGAGCGGCGCGAGCAGATCCTGCAGGCGCTTGCGGCCATGCTGGAGAAGCCGGGCGCAGAACGCATCACCACGGCAGCGCTGGCAGCCCATCTGGGCGTCAGCGAGGCAGCCCTGTACCGCCACTTCGCCAGCAAGGCCCAGATGTTCGAAGGGCTGATCGAGTTCATCGAGCAATCCGTCTTCACGCTGGTGCAGCAGATCGTCGGGCGGGATATGCCAGAGGAAGAGCGGCCCGCAGTGGACGGAATGCGCCAGGCCAGCCGCGTGATCTCCCTGGTGCTGCAGTTTGGCGAGCGCAACCCCGGCATGGTGCGCGTCATGGTGGGCGATGCCATCGTCTTCGAGCACGAGCGCCTGCAGGCCCGCATGAACCAGTTCTTCGACCGCATCGAATCCACGCTGCGCCAGTGCCTGCGCCCGGCCGCCGGTGCGCTGGGCTCTTCCGCCCCGACGGTCGATGCACAGGTGGCCGCCAGCGTGCTGACATCGTTCGCGCTGGGCCGCCTGCAGCGCTACGCGCGCTCGGGTTTCCGCCGCCTGCCGACCGAGCATCTGGAAGCCAGCCTGGCCTTGATGGTCTGAACATGGCCCAGCGGACCCCAGGGTCCGCTTTGCAGCAAAGCCACCCGCTTGTGCAGGTGGCTTTTTCATGGGCGCACGGTGGATGGGCGTCCGCATCGGGTTGCTAGGTGTTTTCCCCCGCATGTCTTCGCCGCGACAAGCTTTCCATGCAAAATAGCACGAACGTTCGTTTTAACAAGAATTTCGCATGTCCAGCGTTTCCGCCCCACGCCGCACCACCCGTTTGACCGCTGACGCCACGGCCGATCCCAAGGCGGGCTCTTCCGTGCACGAAGCCGCTGCGCCCGCGCCGCGCCGCGCGCTGCACAAGGGGCAGCAGACCAAGGCCACCATTGTGGAGGCTGCCCTCAACCTGGCCACGCACATCGGGCTTGAGGGCCTGTCCATCGGCGCTCTGGCCGAGCTGACGGGTATGAGCAAGTCCGGCGTGTTCGCGCATTTTGGCTCGCGTGAGGAGCTGCAGATTTCCGTGGTGCATGAGTACCACGACCGTTTCGAGCAGGAAGTGTTCTTTCCCGCGCTTCAGGCGCCGCGCGGCGTGGCGCGTCTGCGGGCGCTGTTCGACAACTGGATGAAGCGCACTTCGATCGAGCTGGACTCGGGCTGCATCTATATCAGCGGCGCCGTGGAGTTCGACGACCGCACGGGGCCGGTGCGCGATGCGCTGACGGCCTCGGTCCAGACCTGGCACGCAGCCATGCGCCGCACCATCGTGCAGTGCCGCGAAAGCGGCGACCTGCGTGCCGACCTGGACGAGAACCAGCTGCTGTTCGAGATCCACGGCCTGATCCTGGCCCTGCATTACGAGGCGCGCTTTCTGCGCAACGAAGGCTCCATGCAGCGCGCCATCGACGGCTTCGAGAGCATCCTGGCGCGCTACGCCAGCCCGGCCTGATTTTTTCGCTTCCACCGTTTTCACCGCATCCACCGCAAACCCCGCCATCACAGGAGAAGACAAATGCCCAGCTACAACCCGCCCCTGCGCGACATGCAATTCCTCATGCACGAGGTGTTCAAGGTCACGGACGACTATCAGCAGATGACGGCGCATGCCGAGGTCGATGCCGACACCATCAATGCCGTGCTCGAAGAGGCGGGCAAGTTCGCGGCCAATGTGACGTTTCCGCTGAACATCAGCGGCGATGCCGAGGGCTGCGTGCTGAACAAGGAAACCCACGAGGTCACCACGCCCAAGGGCTTCAAGGAGGCCTACCAGAAGTACGTGGAAGGCGGCTGGCCTTCGCTGTCCTGCGATACGGCCTACGGCGGCCAGGGCCTGCCCTTTGCGGTGAACTCGGCGGTGTACGAGATGCTCAACAGCGCCAACCAGGCCTGGACCATGTACCCTGGCCTGTCGCACGGCGCCTACGAGGCCCTGCATGTGCACGGCACGGAAGAGCAAAAGAAGCTGTACCTGCCCAAGCTGACCAGCGGCGAGTGGACCGGCACCATGTGCCTGACCGAGCCCCATTGCGGCACCGACCTGGGCCTGCTGCGCACCAAGGCCGAGCCCGTGGCCGGCGCGCCCGAGGGCACCTACAAGATCACCGGCAACAAGATCTTCATCAGCGCGGGCGAGCACGACTTCACCGACAACATCGTCCACCTGGTGCTGGCCCGCCTGCCCGATGCGCCGGTCGGCTCCAAGGGCATCAGCCTGTTCGTGGTGCCCAAGTTCGTGGTCAAGGCCGATGGCTCGCTGGGCGAGCGCAACCCCATCTTCTGCGGCGCGCTGGAGCACAAGATGGGCATCCACGGCAATGCCACGGCACAGATCAATATCGATGGCGCCATCGGCACCCTGGTGGGCCAGCCGAACAAGGGCCTGCAGGCCATGTTCGTGATGATGAATGCCGCCCGCCTGGGCGTGGGCAACCAGTCGCTGGGCCTGACCGAGGTGGCCTACCAGAACGCCCTGGCCTATGCCAAGGACCGCCTGCAGATGCGCAGCCTGTCGGGCACCAAGGCCAAGGACAAGCCGGCCGACCCCATCATCGTCCACCCCGATGTGCGCCGCATGCTGCTGACGGCCAAGGCCTATGCCGAAGGCGGCCGCGCGCTGGTGACCTATTGCGCCTTCCTGATCGACAAGGAGTTCAACCACCCCGACGAAAAGGTGCGCAAGGACAGCGCCGAGCTGGTGGCGCTGCTGACGCCCATCGTCAAGGCCTTCATCACCGACAACGGCTGGACGGCCACCACAATGAGCCAGCAGGTCTATGGCGGCCATGGCTTCATCACCGAATGGGGCATGGAGCAGTTCGTGCGCGATGCGCGCATCAACATGATCTATGAAGGCACGAACGGCATCCAGGCGCTGGACCTGCTGGGCCGCAAGGTGCTGGGCAACCAGGGCGCCTCGCTCAAGAAGTTCGGCAAGCTGGTGGCGCAACTGGTGGAGGAAGAGGGCGTCAACGAGAAGATGGCCGAGTTCATCAACCCCATCGCCTACCTGGGCGACCAGATGACCAAGTTCACCACCGAGATCGGCTTCAAGGGCATGCAAAACCCCGACGAGGTGGGTGCCGCGTCCGTGGACTACCTGCGTGTGGCGGGCCATCTGGTGTTCGGCTACTTCTTCGCCCGCATGGCCCAGGTGGCGCTGCGCGAAATCGCCAAGGGCAACACCGACCCGTTCTACCAGGCCAAGCTGCAGACCGCGCGTTTCTACTTCGCCAAGCTGCTGCCCGAGACCGCCACGCTCATGCGCACGGCCCGCGCGGGCAGCAAGTCGCTGATGGACACGGACGCAGCGCTGGCCTGAACGGCTTCACTCCAACATGGGAGCGCGGGCTGTGCGCATCAGCCTGGCCTGCGCACCTTTCTAGGCGAAAGGGGTTTGAAATGAAGGCATATCAAGCACTGGCAGCAATGGTCCTGGGCCTCACGGCTGCCGCAGCGCAGGCGCAGATGACGCCCGTGGGCCTGTGGAAGAGCGTCGACGACAAGAGCGGCGAGGCCAAGTCCGAGATCCGCGTGGCCGAGAACGACGGCGTGGTCACGGGCCGCATCGAGCAGATCCTGCGCAAGGGCGCCGATCCGGCCGCCACCTGCACCGAATGTTCTGACGACCGCAAGGGCCAGCCGCTGAAGGGGCTGGAGATCATCCGCGGCGCCAAGAAGGCCGAGGGCAAGGACGTCTGGGAAGGCGGCAAGATCCTCGACCCTGAAAACGGCAAGACCTACACGCTGCGCCTGACGCCCATCGAAGGCGGCGCCAAGCTCGAGGTGCGCGGCTCCATCGGCCCCTTCGGCCGCACCCAGACCTGGGTACGCGTGCAGTAACCATTCCGGAGGGCGGCCGCAGCGGCCGCCTTCCTCCCACTTGTGGAACATCCATGTCCCGATTCAATGTGAAGAAAGTCGCCGTGCTCGGCGCTGGCGTGATGGGAGCGCAGATCGCCGCCCATCTGGTCAATGTCAAGGTGCCCGTGGTGCTGTTCGACCTGCCTGCCAAGGAAGGCCCGAAAAGCGGCATCGCCGAGCGCGCCATCGCCAACCTCAAGAAGCTCAAGCCTTCGCCCATCGGCGTGGCCGAGGACGCGGACCTGATCCAGCCCGCCAACTACGAGGAGCACCTCAAGCTGCTCAAGGGCTGCGACCTGATCATCGAGGCCATTGCCGAGCGCATGGACTGGAAGCTCGACCTGTACACCAAGATCGCGCCCCATGTGGCCAAGCACGCCATCGTGGCGTCCAACACCTCGGGCCTGTCCATCACCAAGCTGTCCGAGGCGCTGCCCGACGCGATCAAGCCGCGCTTTTGCGGCATCCACTTCTTCAACCCGCCGCGCTACATGCCGCTGGTGGAGCTGATCGCCACGCCGACCACGCAGCCCGTGGTGCTGGACCAGCTCGAAGCCTTCGTCACCAGCGGCCTGGGCAAGGGCGTGGTGCGCGCCAAGGACACGCCCAACTTCATCGCCAACCGCATCGGCATCGCCGGCATGCTGGCCACGATGAAAGAGGTCGAGAACTTCGGACTGACCTTCGACGTGGTCGATGACCTCACCGGCAAGAAGCTGGGCCGCGCATCCAGCGGCACCTTCCGCACGGCCGACGTGGTGGGCCTGGACACCATGGCCCATGTGATCAAGACGCTGCAGGACAACCTCAGCGCCGAGACCGATCCCTTCTACGGCAGCTTCGGCACGCCGCCCGTGCTGGCCAAGCTGATCGAGCTGGGCAACCTGGGCCAGAAGGCGAAGAAGGGCTTCTACAAGAAGGTCGGCCGCGACATCCTGCAGTTCGAGCTGGACAGCGAGGACTACGTGCCCGCAGGTGGCAAGGCCGACGAGGTCTATGGCCGCATGCTCAAGAAGCCCGCTGCCGAGCGCCTGAAGCTGCTGCGCAATGCCGAGGGCGCGCAGGGCCGCTTCCTGTGGGCCATCCTGCGCAACAGCTTTCACTACGCGGCCATCCACCTGGAGAGCATTGCGGAGTCCGCCCGCGACGTGGACCAGGCCATGCGCTGGGGCTTCGGCATGAAGCAGGGCCCGTTCGAGCTGTGGCAGGAAGCCGGCTGGCTGGAAGTGGCGAAGATGGTCCAGGAGGACATCGATGCCGGCAAGGCATTGAGCAAGGCGCCCCTGCCCAAGTGGGTCTTCGAAGGCCCCGTGGCCGAGGCCGGCGGCGTGCACACGGCACAGGGCTCGTGGAGCCCTGCCAAGGGCCAGTTCGTGCCCCGCCGCGTGCTGCCCGTCTACGAGCGCCAGATCTTCCCCGAGAAGCTGCTGGGCGAAGACAGCCTGCCCGACTGGAAGACGGCCGGCACCACGATCGCCGAATCCAAGGCGCTGCGCACCTGGACGCTGGACGGCCAGATCCTGATCGCCAGCATCAAGAACAAGATGCACGCCATCAGCCCCGAAGTCATGGAAGCGCTGATGGAAGCCGTGGACGTGGCCGAGGCCGACTTCCAGGGCATGGTCATCTGGTCGGGCGATGCGCCGTTCAGCGTGGGCGCCGACCTGGAGGCCACCATGCCGGCCTTCGTGATCGGCGGCGCAGACGCCATCGAAAGCGTGGAGCAGGAGCTGCAAAACCTGATGCTGCGCATCCGCTATGCCCAGGTGCCCGTGGTTGCGGCCATCCATGGCATGGCGCTGGGCGGCGGCTGCGAGCTGGCCGTCTACAGCGCGCGCCGCGTGGCGCACATGGAAAGCTACATCGGCCTGGTGGAAGTCGGCGTGGGCCTGGTGCCCGGCGCGGGCGGCCTGACCTATATCGCGCGCCGCGCGGCAGAGAACGCCGCCACCAGCACGGGCAAGGATCTGCTGCCCTTCCTGACCGAAGGCTTCACGGCCGCGGCCATGGCCAAGGTGGGCACCAGTGCCATCGAGTCGCGCAAGCTGGGCTACCTGCTGGACAGCGACCTCATCGTGCCGCACAAGGACGAGCTGCTCTTCGTCGCCATCAACGAGGCCAAGTCCATGGCCGCAGGCGGCTGGCGCGCGCCGCTGCCGCGCAGCTTCCCCGTGGCGGGACGCAGCGGCGTGGCCACCATCAAGGGCTCGCTGGTCAACATGCGTGACGGCGGCTTCATCAGCGAGTTCGACCAGCATGTGGCCAGCCTGATCGCCAACGTGGTCTGCGGCGGCGACGTGGATGCGGGCACTCTGGTGGACGAGGCCTATCTGATGAAGCTCGAACGCAAGGCGTTCTGCCACCTGATCGGCCATCCGAAGACCCATGAACGCATTCTCGGAATGCTGAACACCGGCAAGCCCGTCCGGAATTGATATGTCCCCCCTGAGTCGCTTCGCGCCTTCCCCCCCAGGGGGACGACAGCCTCGCGGCGGGGCGGCCCTTGCTTGCTGCCCCTGACTTGGGACATGCCTGCGTTGCGGGCCGCGAATAACTGAGATCTAGGAGCAATCTCCATGAAACAAATCCAAGACGCCTACATCGTCGCCGCCACGCGCACGCCCATCGGCAAGTCGCACAAGGGCTTTTTCCGCAACTACCGTCCCGACGACCTGCTGGCGACCACGCTGAAGGCCGCGCTGGCCCAGGTGCCTGGGCTGGACCCGGCTGCCATCGAGGACATCATCTGCGGCTGCGCCATCCCCGAGGCCCAGCAGGGCCTGAACGTGGCGCGCATCAGCGCCGTGCTGGCGGGCCTGCCAACCAGCGTGGGCGGCATCACCGTGAACCGCTTCTGCGCCTCGGGCCTGTCGGCCGTGGCCATGGCGGCGGACCGCATCCGCGTGGGCGAGGCCGACGTGATGATCGCGGCCGGCGTCGAGAGCATGAGCATGGTGCCCATGATGGGCAACGCGCCCTCGCTGTCGCCGTCCATCTTCGAGCGCGATGGCGACGTGGGCATTGCCTATGGCATGGGCCTGACGGCCGAGAAGGTGGCCCAGCAGTGGAAGGTCTCGCGCGATGCGCAGGACGCCTTTGCGCTGGAGTCGCACCGCCGTGCCCTGGCCGCGCAGCAGGCCGGCGAGTTCAAGGACGAGATCACGCCCATCGAGGTCACTGACCGGGGCCTGGACCTGGCCAAGGGCGAGCCCGTGGTGCGCACGCGCACCGTGGAGCTGGACGAGGGCGCGCGCCCCGACACCAGCCTGGAAGGCCTGGGCAAGCTGCGCACCGTGTTCGCGGCGCGCGGCTCGGTGACGGCCGGCAACAGCTCGCAGACCAGCGATGGCGCAGGCGCGCTGATCCTGGCCAGCGGCGCCGCCGTGCAGCGCTTCGGCCTCACGCCGCTGGCGCGCTTCGTGAGCTATGCCAGCAAGGGCGTGCCGCCGGCCATCATGGGCATCGGCCCCATCGAGGCTATCCCGGCTGCACTGCGCTATGCGGGCCTCAAGCAGGACGACATCGACTGGTTCGAACTCAACGAAGCCTTTGCCGCCCAGTCGCTGGCCGTGGTCAACACGCTGGGCCTGGACCCCGCCAAGGTCAACCCCATGGGCGGCGCGATTGCCCTGGGCCACCCGCTGGGTGCCACGGGCGCCATCCGCTCGGCCACCGTGGTGCATGCGCTGCGCCGCAAGCAATTGCGCTACGGCATGGTGACGATGTGCGTCGGGATGGGCCAGGGCGCCGCCGGCATCTTCGAGCGGGTCTGACCGTTGCTCAAAGCCCCGTTCGCGGGGCTTTGTCTTTTTCGCTCATCCCATTCTTTCCCATCCATGCGAGCCGGCACAGAAACGGCACCGACCAGGAGACAGCCATGGAACAACACCAACTCAGCAGCGACGGCGCCACGCTGGCGCTGCGCGTCTACACGCCCGCTGGCCCGCCGCGCGCCAGCGTGGTCATCGGCGGGGCCATGGGGGTGCGCCAGGCCTTCTACGAGGCCTTTGCCACCTGGCTTGCTGGCCAGGGCTATCGGGTGACCAGCTTTGACTACCGGGGCCATGGCGATTCCCTGCAGGGATCTTTGCGCCAGGTGCGTGCCGACCTGTGCGACTGGGCGCGCGACTACGAGGCAGTCATCGCCCATGCCAAGGCGCAGCTGCCGGACCAGCCGCTGTTCCTGATCGGCCACAGCCTGGGCGCCCAGCTGCCGGGCCTGCTGCGCTCCCCGCAGCTGGTGGACGGCCTTTTGAGCATTGCGGCCGGCAGCGGCTATTGGCGCGACAATGCGCCCCGCCTCAAACGCATGGTTCCCTATTTCTGGCATGTGCTGGTGCCCGTGGCCACGCGCCTGTGCGGCTACTTTCCGGGCCGGCGCCTGCGCAAGGTGGGCGACCTGCCGGCCGGCGTCATGCTGCAGTGGCGCCGCTGGTGCCTGAATCCGCGCTACAGCGTGGGTGCCGAGGGCGAGGCCGCCGCGCGCAGCTATGCCGCCGTGCGCTTTCCGGTGATGGCGCTGTCCATGAGCGACGACGAACTCATGACCTGGCGCGGCACCGAGCACCTGTTCGCGCTCTACGCCAATGCCCCCAGCCGCATCGAGCGCATCGAACCCAAGGCGCTGCAGTTGCGGCGCATAGGGCATTTCGGCTTCTTCCGCGCCGATATGCGCGACGCGCTCTGGGGCCGGGCCGTGGACGTGTTCTCGGGCTGGACCAAGGCGCCGGCAGCCGCGGCCCACCCGCGCTTTCCCTCACCCGCAGAGTCGCCGGCTTGACGGACGCGGGCCCCGCTTGCCATCACACTCGTTTGCCATGAGCACAGACATCCATCCTCTCGACCAGGCCGTGGCGCTCACGCCCACCGGCGCCGTTGGCCACTACCAGGGCCAGACCACGCAGGACTACTGGAACATGGTGGGCCCGTACGGCGGCATCACCGCCGCCGCGCTGGTGCAGGCCATCCAGCAGCATCCGCTGTGCCTGGGCGATCCGCTGTCCATCACCGTCAACTACGCAGCCGCGCTGGGCGCGGGGCGCTTCGACATCGAAGCCCGCCCCGTGCGCACCAACCGCTCCACCCAGCACTGGCTGCTGACCATCACCCAGCCTGACCAGGACGGCGATGCCCAGGTCGTGACCACGGCCACGGCCGTCACGGCCGTGCGGCGCAGCACCTGGGGCGGCACCGACCTGGCCATGCCCGAAGTGCCGTCGCCCGCCGCCGTGTCGCGCGTGCCGCCTCTGGGCGGCGTGGAATGGCTCAACCGCTACGACATGCGCTTTCTCGACGGCATCATTCCCCAGACCTGGGATGGCCGTGAGACCGACAGCCTCACGCGCCTGTGGGTGCGCGACGAGCCGCCGCGCGCACTGGATTTTTGCGCGCTGGCCGGCCTGGCTGACGTATTCTTTCCGCGCGTGTGGCTGCGCCGCGCACAGCGCACCCCGGCGGGCACGGTGTCCATCACCGTCTACTTCCATGCGGGGCGTGAGGAACTGGCCGCGGCAGGCACGGGCCACCTGCTGGCCCAGGCGCGCGGCCAGGAATTTCGCAACGGCTTCTTCGACCAGAGCGCCCAGCTGTGGAGCGAGGCCGGCGTGATGCTGGCGAGCAGCCACCAGATCGTGTATTTCAAGGAATAAGCAAGGCAAGACCATCATGAGCGAAACCACCCAGGACATCCTCGTGCACACCGAAGCCGGTGTCTGCACCATCACCTTCAACCGCGCCGACAAGAAAAACTCCATCACCGAGGCCATGTACGCCAGCATGGCCGATGCGCTGGCCCAGGCCGGCGAAGACGCCGCCGTGCGCTGCGTGGTCTTCCAGGGCGACATGGCCATCTTCAGCGCGGGCAACGACATTGCCGACTTCCTCAAGCAGTCGGCCGGCGGCGCCGCCAGGCCGGAGGGCGAGCAGCGCCCCGTCTGGCGCTTCCTGCACAACATCGCCGCCTTTCCCAAGCCCGTGATCGCCGCCGTCTGCGGCCCGGCCGTGGGCATCGGCACCACCTTGCTGCTGCACTGCGACCTGGTCTATGCGGGCGACAACGCGGCCTTCTCGCTGCCCTTCGTGAACCTGGGCCTGTGCCCCGAAGCGGCCTCCAGCCTGCTGCTGCCCCAGATGCTCGGCTACCACCGCGCGGCCGAAGCCCTGCTGCTGGGCGAGCCCTTCCTGGCCGAAGCCGCACTGGAGGTGGGCCTGGTCAACCGCGTCGTGCCGCCCAGCGAATGCAATGCACTGGCCCAGGCCCAGGCCAGGAAGCTGGCGGCCAAGCCGCTGTCGGCCCTGATCGAGACCAAGCGCCTCATGAAGGCCGGCCAGTCCGGCCTGGTACGCGAGCGCATGGCCGAGGAGGGCGCGAGCTTCGGCAAGCTGATGGGCGGGCCTGCTGCCAAGGAGGCGTTCACCGCGTTCATGGAGAAGCGCAAGCCGGACTTCAGCCAGTGCTGAAATCCACGAAGGTCTCCGAGGCGCCCGTGCAGTTCGAGCCCGAGTTCATCGCCGGGCTGCGCGAAGTGTTCGAGCGCCAGATCGCCTTCAACCAGGTGCTGGGCCTGCGCATCACCGAAGTGCTGCCCGAGCGGGTTGAAGGCCGCATCACCATGCGGCCCGAGCTCATAGGCCACGCCGCCTACCAGCGCATCCACGGCGGCGTGATCAGCGCCGGCCTGGACTCCATGGGCGGCCTGGCCGTCATGGCCGCCATCGGCGCCAAGCACATGGAAGATGCGCCGCTGCAGCGCCTGCACCGCTTCTCGCGCCTGGGCACCATCGACCTGCGCGTGGACTACCTGCGCCCCGGCATAGGCAGCGAATTCATCCTGCGCGCCGAGGTGCTGCGGCTGGGCTCGCGCGTGGCCAACACGCGCATGGAATTCCTGGGGGCCGATGGCAGCTTGCTGTCCACGGGGACGGCGGCGTACATCGTTTCTTGAAGCATGGCCCGCTGACTGCGGGCCTTCTTTTTTGCGTGTCTTCACCCCCAGCGCGCGCGCCACACGGCCCAGGCCGTGCCCGCGCCATAGGCGGCCATGGCCACGGCGACCAGGATGAACAGCGACTGGGCACTGCCCAGGCCGCTGGACATGAGCCAGCCGCCGCCCACCACCACGATCAGCAGGCGCACCGTGCCGGCCAGCACGGGAGCCCAGACGCGGCCTGCGCCCAGGGAGGCGAAGTACAGCACCAGTCCCAGGCCGAACAGCCCGAAGGCCGGGCCCACGGTGCGCAGGTAGAGGTCGGCATAGGCGCGCACGGCCGGGTCGCCGGTGAAGATGCCCGACCACAGCTGCGGCCAGACCATGACCACCAGCCCCAGCACGCCCAGCAGGGCAGCGGCCATGGCACCGCCCGACCAGGCCACGCGGCGCGCGCGTGCCACCTGGCCGGCGCCCATGGCCATGCCCACCATGGGCACGGCGGCCATGCCCACGCCGAAGGCCATGGGGATCAGCAGGAACTCCAGCCGCTGGCCTATGCCGTAGCCGGCCAGGGCCAGCGGGCCCAGGCGGGCGACCATGCCTGTCAGCAGCAGCGCAGCCAGCGCCGTTTGCACGGGGGACAGGCAGGCCAGGGCGCCCACGCGCAGGATGTCGCGGAACATGGGCCAGGCCAGGCGCGGCGTGCGCCAGTCCAGCTGCAGGCGCTGCTGGCCCCATTGCAGGTAGGCCAGGAAGGCCGCCACGGCCAGCACCATGGCCACGATGTTGCCCACGGCCACGCCCGGCATGCCCCAGCGCGGCATGGGACCCAGGCCCAGCCCCAGCGTGCCGCCGACGGCGATCTGCACCAGCGAGGCCGCAAAGATCACGGCCGACGGCATGCGCATATTGCCCGTGCCCCGCACCACCGAGGCCAGCGTATTGCACAGCCACACCAGGATGGCGCCGCTGAACAGCACGGCGCCAAAGCCCGTGGCCGCTGCCAGCACCTCGCCGCGCCCGCCCAGCCAGCTGTAGAAGGTGGCGCCGCAGAGCACGAAGATGAGCGAGTAAAGCAGGCCTGCGATGGCGCCGATCACGATGGCGTGCAGGGCCAGTGCCGAGGCACGCGCGCCGTCGCCCGCACCCAGCGCGCGGCTGATGGCCGAGGACACGCCGCTGCCCATGGCACCGTTGCTCATCATCTGCGTGAGCATGGCCAGCGGAAACACCAGGGCCATGGCCGCCAGCGATACGGTTCCCAGCTGCCCCACGTAGTAGGTCTCGGCCACGGCGACCAGCACCGACATGCTCAGCGCCACCATGTTGGGCACGGCCAGGCGCACCAGGGTGGAGGCGATGGGGCCGCTGACCAACGGATGCGCTGACCCGCTGGCCGCAGCGCCAGGGGCTGCGGAGGGCAGGGCGGCGCTCATTCCGCGCTCTCCTGCGTGGCCGTTTCCAGCACGGGCAGCATGCCCAGCACCAGGCTTTCCAGCGCGCCGATCTGCTCGCTGCCGCACAGCTCGCGCACGCGCTGCTGGGCCTGGCGCCACAGGGCGGCAGCCTCGCGGATGCGGGCGCGGCCTTCGGGCGTGACCACCACGCAGCGGCTGCGCGCATCCGCGCCGGGAACCAGGTCGATGAAGCCGGCCTGCTGCAGCGTGCGCAGGTTGCGCGTCATCGTCGTGCGGTCGGTGTGCAACTGCTCGGCCAGGGCCGAGACCGTGGGCGGGCCGTCGGGCGCATTGCGTGCCTGCACCAGCAGGCTGAACTGCGTGCCGCGCAGGCCGCTGGGCGCCAGCGTGTCGTCATAGAGCTGGGAGATCTTGCGCGACAGGCTGCGCACCATGAAGCAGGTGCAGACCGGACTGGCGGCGCTTGAGGTGGAGGAGGTCATGGGGCGTGGGACAGGTGGCCTGGAATGGAAATAAGTGTAGATGCACCTATTGATTTGCGCATGTCCGCTGCGCGACCTGCGCATGCGCGGTGTGTGATCGAGAAAGGCTTGCAAGCACATGAAACGGGAGAACCATCTCGTTACCGTTCTTGCGAGATGCCGGCATTTGTTGCCAGTTCGTGTGCGTAGCATCGGATTTTTCCGAAGGAGACCCACCCATGGCTGTTCAGAACCCGTTCTTTGGCAAGCGCGACAACGATGCTTTCACCTCCCGCAACACCCTGGGCAGCGGCACAGGCGCCGCCAGCACGGGCGGCAGCCCTTCGGGAGCCGTCATGCCCAGCTCCAGCGTGAGCAGCCCGGCATCCACCCAGCGCCAGGCCTCGCCTGTGTCGCAGGACTCTCCGGGCAGCAAGCTCACCGTGGGCCCCAACATCAAGCTCAAGGGCGTGGAGATCACCGACTGCGACACGCTGGTGGTCGAAGGCACGGTGGAGGCCACCATGGACTCGCGCGTGATCCAGATCGCCGAGCAGGGCGCCTTCCATGGCACGGCCGAGATCGATATCGCCGAGATCCATGGCGTGTTCGACGGCACGCTGACCGTGCGCGAGAAGCTGGTCATCTACGGCACGGGCAAGGTCAGCGGCAAGATCCGCTACGGCAAGGTGGTGATTGAAGAGGGCGGCGAGCTCACAGGCCAGATCGAGGCCGGCTCCTCGCCGCGTTCATCTTCGGGTTCGGCCGTGGCGTCCAGCGCCTCCAGCCTGTCCTCTTCCTCGTCGGCCGTCTCCAGCGACAGCGCCGCCAGCAGTTCCGCTGCCCTGGCTGCGGCCACCGCAGCGGCTTCGCTGCAGCCGCGCGTCACGCCGTCGCTGGCATGAGCCATCTCTGCTGCCGGAAATGAAAAAGCGACCTGCGAAGGTCGCTTTTTTCATGGCTGCAGAGGTGGCGGGTTCAGCCGGCCTGCTGCTGCTTGCGTTCTGCATTGCGCTCGGCCGCTGCGCGCCAGGAACGCACCTGGTCGTTGTCCGGCAGCGACTGGGGCTTGCCCTGGCCGTCGATGGCCACGTATGTCAGCAGGGCTTCGGTCACCTTGACGAAGCGGCCCTGGTCGGCAAAGCGCTCGGCATAGACCTCGACATCGACCGTGACCGAGGTGCGGCCCACGCGCTGCACGCTGGAGTAGAACGACAGGATGTCGCCCACGCGCACGGGCTGCTTGAAGATGAACTCGTTCACGGCCACGGTGACCATGCGGCTCTGGCCCAGGCGCGAGGGCAGCACGGAACCTGCCAGGTCGACCTGCGCCATGACCCAGCCGCCGAAGATGTCGCCATTGGCGTTGACATCGGCGGGCATGGGAATGACCTTGAGAACCAGCTCCTTGTCTGCGGGCAAGGGATGGGGCGGGAGGTCGGGGCGGGGTGGCATGGGCACAATCGGGTCAATATAACAACCGAGAATTGTCTTTCATGCGACGCGAGAGCGCTTCCCCTACGGATTTACCCTTAGTCCCAACCCCGGCACCGTCGCGGGACTGGAACGCGCTGCGGCGCCTGCTGCCCTACCTGTGGCAATACAAGTGGCGCGTGCTGGCGGCGCTGGGCTTCATGATCGGGGCCAAGCTCGCCAACGTGGGCGTGCCGGTGCTGCTCAAGCACCTGGTCGATGCGCTGGATCTGAAGGCCGGCGACGCCCGGGCCGTGCTCGTCGTGCCCGTGGCCCTGCTGCTGGCCTACGGGCTGCTGCGCTTTTCCAGTTCGCTGTTCACCGAGCTGCGCGACCTGGTCTTTGCCAAGGCCACGCAGGGCGCCTCGCGGGCGATTGCGCTGTCCACTTTCGAGCACCTGCATGCGCTGAGCCTGCGCTTTCACCTGGAGCGCCAGACCGGCGGCATGACGCGCGACATCGAGCGCGGCGTGCGCAGCACCGAGTCGCTGATCTCGTATTCGCTCTACAGCATCCTGCCCACCTTCATCGAAATGGCGCTGGTGCTGGGCATCCTGGCGCTGCGCTTCGACATCTGGTTCGCGGTCATCACGCTGGCGGCGCTGGTGTTCTACATCACGTTCACCGTCACGGTGACCGAGTGGCGCACGCGCTTTCGGCGCGAGGCCAATGCCCAGGAGTCGGCGGCGCACACCAAGGCCATCGACTCGCTGCTGAACTACGAGACCGTCAAGTACTTCGGCAACGAGGGCTTCGAGGCGCGGCGCTATGACGAGAACCTGGAGGCGCTGCGCCGCGTGCGCCTCAAGAGCCAGACCACGCTGAGCATGCTCAACTGCGGGCAGCAGCTGATCATCGCCACGGCCCTGGTCGCCATCCTCTGGCGCGCCACGCAGGGCGTGGTGGACGGGCGGCTGTCGCTGGGCGACCTGGTGATGGTCAATGCCTTCATGATCCAGCTCTACATCCCGCTGGGCTTTCTGGGCGTGATCTACCGCGAGATCAAGCAGAGCCTGACCGACCTGGAGCGCATGTTCACCCTCATGGACAAGGAACGCGAGGTGGCCGACGCGCCCGGCGCCCGGCCCCTGCCGGCCGACGGCGCACCGCCCGAGCTGCGCTTCGAGCATGTGGACTTTGCCTATGACCCCGAGCGGCCCATTCTCAAGGACGTGAGCTTCACCATTCCGGCCGGCAAGACCGTGGCCGTGGTCGGCCCTTCGGGCTCGGGCAAGAGCACGCTGGCGCGGCTGATCTTCCGCTTCTACGACGTGCAGTCCGGCCATGTGCGCATCGCCGGGCACGACCTGCGCGAGCTGACCCAGGACAGCGTGCGCGGCGCCGTGGGCATCGTGCCGCAGGACACGGTGCTGTTCAACGACACGGTGGAATACAACATCGCCTACGGCCGTCCCGGCGCCAGCCGCGACCAGGTGGTGGCGGCCGCACGCGCCGCGCGCATCCACGACTTCATCGAGGCCACGCCCCAGGGCTATGCCACGCGCGTGGGCGAGCGCGGCCTCAAGCTGTCGGGCGGCGAAAAGCAGCGGGTGGCGATT